>ERZ1026850.8-NODE-8-length-141793-cov-18.598075_pt1 | contig 141793 bp, 171 predicted proteins | sample MGYA00380155_ERZ1026850 | MGnify/ENA primary metagenome ERZ1026850 (study PRJEB33269, sample SAMEA4719791) | human gut metagenome | biome: human-associated habitat; feature: organic feature; material: feces | place: Cameroon | collected 2013-10 ... | reverse complement strand
AGACAGATATATAGTAGTAGTAGGTCGTGTTGAAAAGTTGAAAACCAGATAAATCGCCAGGTGAGAATTAAAAAAGTTTTCAACATCAGATTGTTGAGAAATCAACATCGGTTTTGATACATTAACATAAACTGGTGGGTCAAAAGTTTTCAACACAGTTTTCAACCAAGCTTTGTTGAAAAGTTAATACTTGACAATAGGTCGATATACGGGTATAGTGTATTCACGCAAAACAAATAAAAATGACGGTGATTGGAGATCAATGGTTTGTCCAAGCAAGACTTTCAAGGTTGACGAGTTCGTAATCACCAGGTACTATAACAACAACAAGGACGTCTTCGGCGGCAAAGACTACGTCGATGTAATCGAAGAGCCGTTCTACATGACGGATTTAAGCAAGCTCGACAAGAAAGACCGCAGGGTTGTCGAAGACTTTATGGAAAAGCAACCCAAGAAGTACATCGGATAGGAGACAGTTTAAAGTGGAGACATACGAGAACAGCTTCTTTAGGCCCAAGCCGAACGACAAGAAGAAGTGTTGCCATGAACTCGACGAGCCATGTAAGCTGAATGCGTTTATCTGCACCAAGACTTGGTGGGAGACGAACGTGAAGAAGTACATCCAAATGGCAGAGACCGAGTATAAGAACAAGATCGAGATAGACATCGACGAGTTCGACGACAAGCACACGGTTGACGTCAGGGTGGACGGCAAGTACGTGGCAACAGCCAAGTCGAAGGAAGAGCTTGCCGTTATACTGAAGTCGATCTACTCAATGCTCACAACGATGGCAGACTAAAAAATCATTGTTGACTCAAGGTGTTGTGCCGTGTTATAATAAGTTTTGTCAAGTTGGCAAAAGCGAAAAAACGAGGTACATCAAATGGGAGACGTTCTGAAGAAGTCTGACATGAAATTCTTCAACGAAGCCAGGAAGATGGCTGAAGCATCGACGTTCCCCGCATTCAAGGTCGGTTGCGTTATCGTCTATAAAGGCAAGGTAGTAGGTAGTGGCTCCAACTCAAGCAAGACCTGCCCTGACCAGAAGTTCTACAATAGGCGCTATAGGGACTTCAAGGTTGGAACCAAGCCTCCGGTTGACTCGATTCATGCAGAAGTGTCGGCAATCAGAAGCGTGCCGTACACGGTCGCCAACGACATGGACTGGTCGCGTGCGAAAGTGTTTGTGTACAGGATATCCCCAGGCAAGAAATCCGGACACGGCATGGCAAGGTGTTGCCCTGGATGTATGCACGCGATAAAGGACAAGGGGGTAAAGAAGCTCTACTACACGACTGACGATGGAATGTGTTTTGAGGATCTTGGCCGATAAGGAATTCAACAGAAACGGGTTACAGTAAATGGTAAACTTTGGCATTGTCAACAATGGGTTTTTTGAGACCATCTACAACGTCGATGACGGTCATATCGTGCGCATGTTGCTCTTGTCTGACGAAAGCGAAGACGCGATGTCGTACCTCCAGAAGAACTTTGAGTCATATAAGGTCGTCTCGTATGGGTGCTATTGGTAGGCGTTTTTAATAGAAAAAACGAAGGGATAGACATGATTAACGAAGACATGTACGAGCAGTATGAGGACGAGTACTCTTGTGAGTTCCAGAAGTTCACAAAGCGTATTCCCAAGACTCAAAAAGCCGACAAGTCTACAAAGCACGACGAGATCAACGCAAAGCGTCGTGAGCGTCAAAGCGAGAAGGATGCCATGGTGGCAAACAAGGACAACGAGTTTATTTTTCTTGGCTAAATAAAAAGGAGCAAAAGGTGAAGGAATATATCGTTTACGCAAACTACGACCCCACTACCGGCATTTCCAAGATGATCAAGTCAAACAAATACGGCACGTTCACTGCAACGGCGGAAGTCCACAAGGAGGACGCAGACGTCGCAAACAAGTGGGATGGACTCCGTTTCTGCGAGTTTAAGATTGACATGCAAGTTGAGCGTGTGCGTGCAAACACTCTCCGTGAGAGGATGAACGGCATCAGGAACGCGCTTTTCTCAATCAACCCACCAGAGCCAGGCGAGGAAGATTACACTTGGGACAAGATGATGATTCAGTATATGGACGTTAAGCGTCGATATGAGACTTCAATCCAGCGATACAAGAAGATGAAGCGTGAGTATCACAACTACGCCTCTGAATGTCTTGTGATTCGACGGAAGCTTCGTCAGTATGAGAAGAACCGCAGTGGCCTTTAATTAAACCATGAAGCCTATCTGCCACCAAAAAGTGGTAGGTAGGCTTTTTTGTTTTATATTGACAATAGCAGGATTGAACGTTATAATTATAGATAAAAGCAATAATGCCAAAGGAGGATTTAAAGCATGGTGTACGTTATAGCCGACATACATGGAAGCGCACTGTCGCTTCAGCAGGATATGAAATACATGCCAGAGCTTACAGAATACGACTACATTATTATAGCAGGAGACGCCGGACTTGAGTATGGGCAGTACTCCATGGGTTCTCTAAAGAAGTATATGAAGAAATTCCCATGCACTTTTGTGGTTATGCGCGGGAACCATGACAACAGGTATCATTACATGGCACGCAACAACCCAGACAGGTGGTCTTTCACTGACGACGAGATGTATGCGTATGAAAACAAATACCCAAACATCATGTATGTCAAAGACTGTGGTGGGATCTACACAATAGACGGCAAGGATATCCTGTTTATTCCAGGGGCATATTCTGTAGACAAATATTATCGACTTGCAAACGGTTTGGCATATGAGCCTCGTGAGGAGTTGAGCTGGTTTGAGGCAGACAACCTGTTTGATGAGATAGACAACAAGCATTTTGATTATGTTATCTCCCACACTGCACCACTGTCTCTTGTGCAGAAACTGGAGCACCTGTTCCTCGCACAGGTAGACCAAAGCAGTGTGTCTCATTGGACAGAAAAGATTTGTGACGAGGTTTATACAAACTACAGCTTTAAGCATTGGTACTTTGGACACTTTCACAGCGACATGGAATTAAGCGACAATGTAACGATGGTATATGCCGGATTTGGGGTGATAGGAAACGATGAGTAACTCTTATTCAGAAGACTCAATTAAGGCGATGGATCCCAGATCTTTCGTTAGACACAGAAGTGACCTGTACACGGGAGGAAATGACGACTCGTCCCAGCTTGCCATCGAGATTGTGACGAACGCAATTGACGAGCATTTGGCAGGCAACTGCACTCACATTGACGTTACCTATGTGAAAGACACCAACGTCATCACTGTTGAGGACGACGGACAAGGTATAATCCCGAGCTTATACCAAGAAGACGGCAAGACTATTCTTGAAATGGTCTACGGGACCTTGAACGTGTCTGGCAAATTCGACAAGAGTAAGGATGCCGTATACAGCGTGTCCACTGGCGCATTTGGAATCGGTGCGTCTCTTGCAAACTACCTGTCGCACTGGCTTGAGGCTATGACGTTCAGAGGTGACAAGTACGAGCTTGTGAGATTTGAGGAAGGACTATTCGTCAGCCGACAAGAGGGAACGTCTCCTGTGCCGAATCACGGGGTAACTGTGTCGTTTCAGCCAAGCGAGGAGTTCTTCACAGACGCAAAGCCGAATATGAGCCTGTTAAAAAAGAAGATTGAAGGCGTGTGCGGTCTCTGCCCTGAACTAACTGTCGCAATCAACATAGTCGACCATGGCAAGACCACGACGTATGATATCTACAAAGACGGCATAGTTGATTTGATTTCTGACAACGTTGACAAAATCGACGACGTGTTCACTTTTAAACATGTCGATAAGGAAGACAGCTCAAGGATGCTGAACCTTGCATATGGCTTGAAGGAAGACGGTAAAGAGTCTGTCGTTGTCGGATATGCCAACTATGGTCCTATAGAGTCTGGGACTGCGTTCCAGGTAATCAAGACACAGCTTGCAAAAGATCTTACCGAGTGGGGTCATGCCCAGGCTGTGTTGAAGCCGAAGGAGACACTGAATGTATCGTCTATCCAGGACGACATGTGCCTTGCGTTTAATCTTACAAGCAACAACATTAGATATGACTCACAGACAAAAGTGAGGATGTCTAGTACTGCCGACAATCAGTTCATGAGAGACACTGTATCCATGTATTTCAAGCAGTGGTTAGACGACAACCCAAATACAGCCAAGGACATTATAGAGAAGGCTATGCTCTCAAAGAGGGCTTCAGAGATGGCAAAGAAGGCAAGGGATGCCGTCAAGAACAAGGGTGCAAAGAAAGATGCCGTGTTCAAGATGCCGACCACTCTTGTCGATGCGTCGTCGAAGAAGCGTGCCGACTGCGAGCTTTGGGTAGTTGAGGGAAAGTCAGCACAAGGTGGTATGGTATCAGCCAGGGACTCCAAGACTCAGGCCATATACGGCGTGCGCGGCATGATGTTGAACGTGCTGAAGACGGCTCCTGAAAACATCATGAAGAATCAGGAGATCAATAACCTTGTCATTGCTCTCGGTCTTGACGTTGACATGAAAACAGGCAAGATGACGTATAATCCAAAGAAACTTCGATATGGGAAGATCATCGCCTGCGGAGATGGAGACGCCCCAGGAAAAGCAATATGCAATCTAATGTTTAATATCCTGTGGTATATGTGTCCTGAATTGTTTTTTAATGGGCATGTATACATGGCAATTCCACCGTTGTTCAGAGTGACAACAACAAAGAACGAGTATGTGTATTGCGATGGGCAAAAAGAGCTAGAGCAAGCGAAAAAGAAATACAAGGTGAAGGCTATAAACCGTGCAAAAGGTTTGTCAGAGCAGTCAAGCGAAGAGCTTGAACTAACTCTTCTAAATCCTGCCACGAGGAAAATTGTAGAAATCAATGTCAATGTTTCTGAACAAGATACATTCGGCAACCTAATGACAGACCTGTACGGCAAGTCGGTTGAGCCAAGAGTGGAATATATCATGAAACACTCGGAGGAAACAGAATATGACTGTGAATAACATTGACGCTTGTCAAAAGATAGGCGAGAACTTCATGGAATACGCTCTTGACACAAACAACAACAAGACATTTCCAGATGTACGAGACGGCTTAAAACCAGGCGCACGCGCGTGTCTTTGGGAGATGTACACTAAAGGCTACACACACAACAAGCCACACGTAAAGTCAGCCAAAGTAGACGGAGGAATCATCGGCCTCTGGTGGCCTCACGGTCAATCTGCTGTGTACGAAACCTTCGTTCGTATGTCACAGGATTTTACAGAGAACAACCCAGAAGTTGAGTTCCATGGCAATAACGGAAATCAGATCTTGGGAGGCGACTCTTTCGGTTCAGACCGCTACACTGAATGCCGTTTAACTCCAATGACAGAAGAGTTTATGTTTGACGGTGTCGATTCAAATGCCGTTGATATGATTTGGAACTTCACAGAAGACGAGCAGTGGCCTTCAGTCCTGCCGTCTATCTTCCCGCGTCTTCTGGTAAACGGCACACAAGGCATCGGAGTCTCAATCTCAAGCTTCATGTGCGGTCACAACCTGTCTGAAACGGTAGACCTTATAGTTGACTATATAAAGACAGACAAATATGATGACTCTGACTATATGCCTGACTTCCCAACTGGTGGCACTCTTGTGAATCCGCAAGACGTTCCCAAGATAAACTCAACTGGAAAAGGGAAAATAATCGTCGAGGCAAAGTACGCTATAGACGGCAGAACCATCAGTTTTACGGAACTGCCGTTCCAGGTCTACCTTGAGCCTGTTATCGAAGAGATAAAGAAAGCTTTGGACAACGGAAACCTCCAAGGTATCAAGAGGGTAATCAACGCAAGCGACAAGAACGGCATGCGTCTTGAGGTGGAATGCCGACCAGATGCAGACCCGGAAGAGATTGTGTCTAGGTTGATGGCATCCACATCGCTTCGGAAGCAATACAACGTCATTCAGAGAGCTATTGTCTCGAAGACGCCTGAACTGTTGACCACGAAGAAGGTTGTGGACGTCTATATTGAGCACAACCTTGAGTGTATCAGAAGGGTTGCCGAGTATACCAAGAGCCAACTAATCGAACGTATAGAGGTACTACAAGGCTTCATAAAGGCAGTTGCGTCGATCGACGATGTTGTCTCAACTATAAAGAACAGCAAAGACCAAAAGGATGCGAAGATATGCCTCGTCAGCCAGTTTGATTTTACAGACAAACAGGCGAAAGCCATTCTTGACATGCGGTTGGCAAAGCTTTCGTGCCTTGAGACAATAGCAGTTGAGAATGAGCTCTCGGAAAAAATAGAAAAATTGGAAAAGATTGAAAAACTTCTGTCTTCAGAGAAAGAGCAGAAGAAAGAGTTGATGTCAAAACTAAAGACGCTCAAAAAGAAGTACGGTACAGACAGGAAGACTGTGATACAACAGAAGGACGCCAAGGAGGTTTCTGCCGTGTCATCAAAGAGATACAACATAGAGTTCGACAAAGGTCTTATGAAGAAGACTGTCCACTTCGATGGAGAGTTCACAGACAAAGACACCCTTGTTCTTGTCGGTGCGTTTGGCGATGTGTACAGGGTTGCCGTCGAGGATATCCCAGTCACAAAACCTGGCGTCAGCTATCAGACAAGTCTGCTTATGCTTGACCAGAAGATTGTAGCTATGAACCCTTCAAACATTCTGATCGTCACCAGAGACGGCAAGGTGAAGAAGATCAACATTATGGATGAGTTCACAGGCAACACGAGGAACAAGACAGGACTCAAGTCAATCAAGCTTATAGGCGACGACGAGGTGCTGTTTGTGTTCCCGAACGTGTCTGACACAGATTACCTCAAGCTTGTCACAAACCTGGGTATGTCGATCAAGTTCTGCACGTCTGAAGTCAACCCACAAAAGAAGACAGGCAGTGGAGTCAAGGGTATCACGCTTGGGTATGACGACGTTGTAGCTTTCGCGTCTATTGTGGATAACAACCTAGACAGCCAGGCACGTGGTGGCAAGGGAAGAAAAAATTCATAACCGCAAAACTTTGCAGTTTGATGAAACCGCAAAACTTTGCGTATTGATTAGAAAAGAGGATTTAAATGAGCAAAGAAGAATATCGTCAAGAAGTTGCATGCCTGTTTAGAAACGCCAGAAACGCTAATCTATATCTGCCGATAGACGCGACGCAGAAAGACATATGGGCGAACGAAGCGTATTACATAAGGACGGCGTTACGACTCAACGACGAAGACAATGTGTTCCTGGCTCTTGCGGACCTGTTGACTGATTAACTCTGTCAGATAACATATGCAGATTAGTTTCTGCCGATTGAAATTTTATTGTTGACTTCCAGTTTGTGATGGTGTAATATATGTTTTGTCAATTGGGACAGGCACAAAAAAGACAAGGAGCTCAAAAATGGCAAAGAACAAGTTCTCTGACAACGCTCGTGAAGTCCTCCATTATCTCCAGAACACCACGCAGGTAGATATGACTTTCCGTGACATTGCAGACGCAATCGAGAAGCCTTATCGTTCCGTGAGCGCAATCATTACCGCACTCGCAAAGAAGGGTCTCGTCGAGCGAGTCCTTCAGGAGAACGGTGATAAGTACATCGTCCTGACCGAGGACGGTCATATGGTTGACCCTGATGAGACTGTCGAGGAAAAGTAGAGAGAGGTACACTTGAAGATTACAACAGTGAAGGTAGTTGGTTTTGACTCAACCATTGATGGCATGAGGGCTCCGTATAAGTCCTATGCGAAGAGTGACACAGACACATCTCAAGAGCCATGCAAATATGGGGAGTCTGACTATAACCTTGCCGAGAGACTTTGCAAGGCAGGCAGGAACCATCGCAAGTTTATGCGCATGTGGTATGTCTATGCGGACATTGAAGCTCCCAGACTATTTTGGAACGAATTTGACACCCACAGGATCGGCGTAGAAAAGAACTCTGAATCCACAGTTCACACCCTCTATAAGGAAGATCTTGCGGACGACATGTTCGAGTTCGATTTTGAGAACTCCCCCAAGTGCGCAGTCGATGCGATGAGGGCTACCCAGAAGGCGCTTGCAGAGCTACAAAAGCAGTTCGTGGCCGAGACTGACCCGAAGAAGAAGAACTACTACCGAAGGCTCATGAAGCAGATTCTTCCCGAGTCGTTCATTCAGCGCAGGTTCGTGTGCATAAACTATGAGGCTCTTCGCCACATGTATGCAGAGCGCAAGGACCACAGGCTTCCAGAATGGAATAAAGTTTTTGTTGACTGGGTAAAGACTTTGCCGTATAATGAGTTCATTACCAATGATTTCGATGATAAGGAGAACTAAAATTGGCAACCAAGAAGAACACTGAATATCAGAACGACGTAAACCTCACCGGCTTTGTCTTCTCGGCTAACTTCCGAACCGGCACTTCCAAGGCAACCAGCAAGTGGCATCCCAACGAGGGTTACATTAGCGGTAATCTTAACATCGCAACTGACGAGGATGCCATGAACGTGGTCCCCGTCAACTTCTTCGTCTATGAGAACCGCAACAACAAGGACGGCGACACGGTCCCCAACGAGACGTATCAGACGCTCCTCCAGATTATGAACGGTCCTACTTACGAGACCGCAGGTGACAAGGCACCCAAGGTTCGCATCTCTGCCACTGTTGATACCAATGACTTCTATAGTTCTCGCACTGACGACATTGTGTCTGCCCAGCGCGTTAATGGTCGATTCATCCATGTGATGTCTCCTGGCACCAACGTCACTCCTGCCAACTTCGACGTCAATGCCGTGGTCACTTCTGCCGTCGAGCGTGAGGTTGAGGGCCGAGACCCCTACCTAGACGTTCGTGGCTATGTGTTCAACTACAACGGCACGCGACTGTTCCCCGTCCGCTTTGAGTGCCGTGACAAGTCAGGCCAGAGTTTTTTGCTGGGCATGGAGCCTTCGAGCACGAATCCCGTTGTGATGAACCTTTGGGGCAGCATTCAGACAACTGTGATCGAGAAGATTCCTGCGGAGCAGGAGGAGGTTGCAAACGGATTCGGCGTTCGCCCTGTCATCTCCGGAAACAATGTGTCTACTGTCCGTTCTTGGGTCATCACCGGTGCCGACACCGGTTGTGTTCCCGAGTTCGGTGACGTCGCCCCCTTCACAAAGAATGATATGAAGCGACTCATTGATGAGCGAAACGTCCGCCTTGAAGAGGTTAAGCAGAGCGGCATGGCCCGTGCGGGCAAGGCTGCGTTCAGCGGAACCACGGTAAAGAAGGCGCCTGCCCAGGTGTTTGCGCAGAAGACAAGCGCGTCTGACATTTATGACATGGATGGAGATATCCCGTTTTAAGGGATCTACCTGCGGTTTTAGTAGAAGGCCTAGAATTGACTAGGCCTTCTACTTCTTAAAACAACACACAAGAGAATAGGATTTTAACACATGGCTATTGACCTTCTTTCCATCAAGCCCAACAAGGTTTCCCGTGATTTAAGCGGTTACACCATCTATATCTACGGTGCTGGCGGCACTGGTAAGACCACTCTTGCCAGCCAGCTTGACCGTGCGCTTCTGGTCGCATTTGAGATCGGCTACAAGGCTATCCCTGGCATCCGTGCCCAGGACATCAAGACTTGGGCCGAGTTCAAGCAACTTGTTCGTGAGCTGAAGAAGCCCGAGGTTCAGGAAGTGTACAAGAGCATCTGCATCGACACAATCGACATTGCCACCGACCTATGCGAGAAGTACATCTGCTCTCGTGAGGGTGTGGAGAAGCTTGCCGACATTCCTTGGGGTGGCGGTTGGAAGATGATGAAGAAGGAGTTCGAAGAGACGTTCCGTAGCATCTCCCAGATGAACTACGCACTTTTCTTCATTTCTCACTCGAAGGACAAGGTCTTCAAGCGCGAGGACGGAAGCGAGTACAACCAGGTCATTCCGTCTCTCTCTAACTCTTACAACGAGATTATCCGAAACATGTCCGACATTCAGGGATATGCACATCAGACTCGAATCGAGAACGGTACGCCCGTTGTGATGCTCACCCTCCGCTCCCAGGACGGCTCAATCGAATGCAAGAGCCGATTCAAGATGATCGAGCCGGAAGTGCTGTTCACCTACAACGACCTTTCCAAGGCGCTGTCCAACGCCATCGAGAAGGAAGCTTCTATGACTGACAACAAGTTCGTCACCGACGCTCCTGTCGAGAAGACAACCGATGTCGTTTACGATTTCAAGGCTATGATGGATGAGTTTAACTCCATCGTCAAGGCCATCCAGCTGAACCATGCCGACGACTTCAAGGCTGTGTGGGCACCGAAGATCTTCTCCATCACAGAGAAGGTGCTCGGCAAGGGCAAGAAGGTCTCTGAAATGACCGAGTCTCAAGCAGAGCAGTTGGACGTCATTCTTGGTGAGTTAAGGGATATCGAGAAGTAATGGAGATCGGTTAGTTCACTATTGACAACAGGGGGTTATAAAGGCTATAATGTCTTTATAATCCCCTTTTTGCGTATAGGGAGTGATACGGTTGAACGCAATGAAAAATCCTGACCAAGAATGGCTAGACAAGATTCATGAGAAAGGCGTGTTGTTGTTTGGATCCTCCTACAACAGGCTTGAGACAGAAAAACGAATACGGATGTGGAAAAAGGACAATCCGGAGATAACAGTCAGAGGGGTGTACTCAACCATCAGATGGTGGTACGACATATGCGGTCACACGACGGAAGGATCAAACAACGGGTTCGGCATCGTCCCGCACGTGTACGAGGACGCCAAGAACTACTTCAAGGAGCAGAGGGACCTGCATGTGAAATATTACCAGCCTGATGCAATAAACAAAGTGCTCGCCCATGAAGTCGACGTCATAGAGATAAAGGCACCAGAGACAAAAGTGAAAAACTACCTAAAAGGATTTGAGCTATCATAGGAGGTTGTGTTTTGGCGAGCAAATACGAAGACTCGACATCCGCGATTCAGGTGATAGGTGGAATCATAAACCAGCCCGAGTTGCTGGAAGACACTGGAAAGTATTTCTTTAGGGCCGAGGACTTCACATCAGAACTGCACAGGGTTGTGTTCTCGGCAATCGGCACGATCTATGCGAACGGCGGAACGAAGGTGACGGCGAAAGCAGTAGACGACGTCCTGTCGACATACCCCGAGGCATATGCGACTTACAAGGCGTCAAGGGGCAACGAGTGGTTTGCCAAGGTGCAGGCTGAATGCGACCTCGACAACTTCGACCTGTACTACAACAGGCTAAAGAAGATGACGTTGCTTCGAGAGTACGACAACGCTGGCATAGACGTGTCGTTCATCCTTGACATGGACGAGCTTGATGCGAAGAAACGGCAAAAGCAATGGCAAGAGTTCGACAACATGAGCGCGAACGACATTGCTGACGACATTGAGAACAAAATGTCAAAGATCAAGTCTACTTTTGTGGACAACTTGGACAAGAACACAAAGCTTGTAAGCGACGGTTTGAGCACTTTGTTCAGCAAGTTGAGGAACGAGCCAGAGTTTGGCGTGCCGCTGTACGGGCCTTTCATCAACACTGTGACGATGGGTGCAAGGCTTACGAAGTTCTATTTGAGAAGCGCACCTACTGGAGTCGGTAAACGTTTTTGCTGACTATAAATCGAGGAAAAAACCTGGAAGGCTAAAGCTGAAAAGCCATGCTAATCAGAGGTGAAGGCTCTGTTCAAGAGCCAGCCGCAACGCATAGGTGGTGAAATAATCCACCCACGAGGCCTCGAAGTCGATGTGATAATCGGCTAAAAGATATGCTGGGCTTATGGGAAACCATAAGAAGCAGAGGATAAAAAGCCCCTGCGATAACAAAACGAAAACTCGCATGATGATAGCAGACGTCTGCAACATCGCATGCGACGAGATTTATGATTCCAGGATCGGCGCATGGAAAAAGAACGGTGAAAGCTTGCCGTGTCTGTACATCTCTACAGAGCTTGAAATGTCAGAGATTCAGACAATGTGCCTTGCGTTCTTAAGCAACGTCGAGGAGAATAAGATTCTCGGTGCAGAGAAGATGACTTTCGATGAGATCGACAGGGTAGAGCATGCGCTTGAGGTTCTTGAGAGAGCGCCTTTGTTCATTGACATTATCTGTGACTTCTCACTCAAGGATATTGAGAACAGCATCAGAAAGAACCATAGGGAAAACAAGGTAGCATATGTGTTCAACTAACTAGGACTGTGTAATACTTTTCCTGCTTACCACAGGGGTTTGTTAGAGTTTTAACAAGCTAACGGGGAAACCTAAATGCCACAATCGGCACATGGCAATCCCGTGGGAAACTTTGCTCTTATTGGGTATATTAAAGTCGACTTTTTATTTTTTATTAAAAAGGGAGACTTTAATGAGAGGAACAATTTATTGCTACACGAATTCTGTTAATGGCAAAAAATATATAGGTCAAACCATAAACGCAAATTCAAGAAAAGCAAACCACAAACACAGCGCTTTGTACAATTCGGGGCAAGATAAAGACTCTCCTTTTCATAGAGCAATAAGGAAATATGGATGGGAGAATTTTAGTTACGAAGAGCTTGAAACGAACGTAGATTCTCACGAAGAACTAAATAATCTTGAGGCATTCTATATAAAAGAATTAAAAACGCTAGTGTCCGAAAATGGATATAACGTTTTATCGGGTGGCGGATCATATCCTAGACCTAAAAGAAGTGAAGCCTCAAGAGAAAAACAATCTTTATCGAGAGGTTCTTTAACAAGAGAAGATGTTGTTTTTATTAGAGAATCATACAAGAAACATGCCAGCCCGAAGCAAATCTATGAGGCAAAATATAAAGATAAAATTTCTTGGAATGCGTTTTTAAATGTTTGGGTCGGAAAAAGATATGGTTATATTCTTCCGGAATATATTGAAAACGGAAGAAGAAAAATTATATCTGACGCTCAAGCTGAAGAGATTAGAGCTGAATATAAATCAGGGAAATACACCTATGGCCAACTAGCAGAGAAATACGGCGTCAAATCAAAAACTGCAATATATTGTATCATCAAAAACAAATCCCATAAAAGCAAAGAACCTGTAGAGACTAGTCACGGAGCGGTGACGTAGGATTGCTATTGGTACGCAATTCGAAATGGTATCCTTCTTTTTAAAGAAGTAAGAGATAGTCCACACCTTTCTGAAAAGATAGGGTTCGTGCTATGACTATATCATGACCACTATGAAGATTCTTGAGGAGATCACTGCGAAGTCGAAGGGTGTTAACCTCCGCGAGGACAGCATTCTGTTCATGATTAGTGTCAAGCTCAAGGATCTGGCTAATGAGCTGGGAATTTTTGTTATGAGTAGCACCCAAACGAACTCCGGATTCAAAACAGATCCAATTCCAGACCAGACATTATTAAGAGGTAGACCATAGCGTTTTGTGCCTTAATATACCTTATCCCGTTTACTAGCGGGGGTCGTCGCAAGACGGCTAACGGGGAAGCCTAAACCTTTTGGCATGGTAATCCCGTCCCATATTTTTACAATCATTATAGTTGTAAAAAGGCGGGCTATCGACTATCCCTTATGTTGAAACGCAGGGGAGTAGGGCTACTATTGGTACGTAGTGAGATTTTAGGAAACGAAGTCTCTGAAAACCGAAAGAGGTATAGCCACAACAGTGGTTAAAATATAGTCAGTGCTTATGGAAACATAAGACTTCATGGCAAAAAGCATAGCCGACAAAATTGATCTCGGAGAAATTGCCCTCGACGTCACAGAAGACGACTTGGAGAGGATCCGTCCTATCTTGAGTAGCATTCCCGTTGTGCCGAACGTAAAGATGAGCGTATACAAGAACAGGCGTGGTGCATACAACAGGATCTTCCTTTGGATGTATGCGAACAAGGGAACCTGCCGCTACGAGACGATGTTTGCAACGGATTTCAACTACCATCCTATAGACCTAAAAGAGACAGAATTGATTGTGAAGAGGGACGACCCGGAGGAAGAAGAGAAGGAGCCTGTTATCCTAGACGGCGGTGATGACCTTGAGTTTTGATATTCAGAAGGTCAAGGAACAGATAACTCCATATGAGGTATGCGAGATACTTGAGTACCTCGGAGCCGAGCCAGAGATGCGCGGTGACTCGATAGTGTCAAAGACTGTGTCGCATGGCGGTGACTCAAAGAAGCTGTTCTATTATTCTAACACCCAACTGTTCATCGACTACACGAACGGAGGCGACAGGTTCGACGTGTTCGAGCTTGTCTCCCGAGTGCTTGGCATGAAGCTGGTCGATGCCATCTGGTTCGTCGTGAGCTTCCTCAACCTCCAAGGCGATTTCTCTGATTCGATATCAAGCGACTGGGGTACGTTCGACAGGTATGACTCGATCGGCACGCAGAACTCCGTGGATAACATGGTGCTGCCTACGTTGTTGCCGGAGATACTTGACAACTACCCCAAAGTTGTGGTAAAATCCTGGCAAGAGAGTTTTATCACGCCGGAGGTTCAAGACCTGTTCGATATCAGGTTCAACCCGCTTGACTCCTCTATCCTGATTCCGCACAAGAACATCTACGGTGACATTATAGGCGTCAGGAAGAGGGCTCTTGTGGACGACGACATCGCGCTCGGCAAGTACCGTCCCGCTGTCATAGGTGGGGAGCTTCGGAACCATCCACTCGCGTTCAACCTGTACGGCATAGACATGGCAAAGGATGCTATACAAGAGTCAGGATTGGCGATAGTGGCAGAGTCAGAGAAGTCGGTGTTGCAGTCCCATAGCTATGGCATACCACAGACGGTCGCCTGTTGCGGTAGCTCTATCTCGATCTACCAGGTGAACATGCTTGTAAAGGCGGGGGCGAAGGAGCTTGTGATAGCTTTCGACCACGACTTCACAGACTTGGAGAGCGAGGAAGCACAGCAGGTCGCAACAAGGCTTAACAAGCTTAATGACAAGATATCGCCTTATCTCAAAGTGTCGTTCTTGTGGGATAAGGAGAACCTGCTAGGCTACAAAGACTCTCCGTTCGACAGAGGTAAAGATGTCCTAATGAAACTATGGAAGAACAGGGTGGTGCTATAAGTGAAGTACAACGTCAGAGAGAAAGTAAGCGACGACATAGAGACGCAGATTCTAGCTTCAAGGGGTGTGAAGGACCCGACGGCTTGGAGACACAGCGACCGCATGAACGACTGGCGCCTGCTCGGAGACATCTATAGCGCTGTTGACCAGTTGGCGTTGGCTGTCAAGCATGGGTGGAAGATCTGCCTCGCTGTTGATTGCGATTGTGACGGCTTCTCGTCTTCAGCGATCATGTTCAACTTCCTCTGCACCGACCTACATGTGCCGATCAGCCTTCTGACGTACAGGGTTCACGAGGGCAAGCAACACGGCCTTGCCGACCTTATGGACGTTATCCCGTCTGACACACAGCTTCTTATCGTGCCGGACGCAGGCACGTCCGACTACGACTTCCACGACCAGTTGACGGCACGTGGATGCGAGGTCCTCATCCTTGACCACCACCAGGCGGAGTTCAAGAACCCAAATCCCAGTGTCGTCACAGTCAACCCACAGCTTGACAACTACCCGAACAAGTCGCTCACAGGAGCCGGTGTCGTCTGGCAGTTCGTCCGCGCATATTCCGAGTTGCTTCTCGACTGTGGCGATTTCGACAAGTATATGGACCTGTGCGCTTTCGGCAACATTTCGGATATGGCCGACTTCAGGGAGATGGAAATCCGAGCCATTGTGCGCAAGGGTATGGCTAACATCACCAACCCGTTCCTCTCGTCGCTTGCAAAGCAGAACGAGTATACGCTGAACAAGTACGGCGGTCTGTGCTATAGGGGATGCGCCTTCGGCCTTACACCTTTCGTCAACGCAATTTGCCGATCCGGCACAATAGAGGAAAAGCGTACGGTATTCAATGCTATGTTAAACACATATGGATATGCTCTTGTGCCATCTGGCAAGAGAGGGTCAAAGGGAGAGATGACCGCACTTGCCAATGAGGCCGTGCGTATCGCGCTCAACGTCAAGGCTCGGCAGACGAAGGAGCAGAACGCAATGGTTGACGACATTCTTGCCGACAATGTGCTTGACAATGATATCAACGTTGTGGTGTGCGACACGCCCAACGCCAATCCTGCTCAAGTCGGGCTTGTGAGCAATAAGCTCCAGGACATGTTCAAGCGTCCGACAATCGTCCTTATAGACTATCCTGACGAGAGGGTGTACCGTGGCTCGGCAAGGAATTGCGACAAGAGTCCGATCGAGGATTTTAGGAAGTTCTGCGAGGACAGTGGCTTCGTCAATTTCGCACAGGGGCATGCAAGCGCGTTTGGAATAGAGATTGCATACAATAGGCTTGACAAGTTTATAGACTATTGTAACAGCACTGGATATGATTTCGAGAACGGCGCTATAAAGACGGTTGATTTTGAATACAAGTATTCCGCAATAGACAGAAACCTGTTCGACGTCGTGGACGGTATGGCTGACTGTTGGGGCCAGCAGATCCAGCCTGTGTCGATTGCTGTGACGGATATTCCCATCCCTGCATGCTCAACTGACTTGCTTTCCCCCGACAAGGCTCCGACGATGAAGCTCACTGCGCCGAACGGCTTGCAGTTCTTGAAGTTCAAAAGCTCTCAAGAGGAAGTCGTCGCTGTGTCGAAGTCCAGCCCGCAAGAGACGATGACAGCCACCGGCTCCCCAAGCGTGAACCATTGGAACGACAACAAGTACGACCAGGTGCTTATAGACGACTATGCCATCGAAGAGAAGTGGGTGTTTTAATGGTTTACATGGGAAGCAAGAGACGCATCAAGAAGAGGCTTGTGCCGATTCTGCAAGACTACATTGACAATAACAATATCACAACATACATTGAGCCGATGGTGGGGGGGGGCAACATCATAGACTCCATCAAATGCGAGAGTCGTTTCGGATATGATGTACACCCCTACCTCATTGAGCTATTAAAGCATGTAAGCGAGAATAACGGCGCAGACATTCCACTTGACATTTCAAGGGAAGAGTATTACAATGTGAAAGATCATGTCGACGATTACCCGATGTGGTACGCAGGGTGCGTGGGTTTTTGCGCGTCATATTCCGGAAAGTGGATGGCAGGTTACGCAAGCTGTTATAGGAAGACCGGCAAAAGCAGGGCGAGCGAGATGCTCAACAACATACGCAAGCAGGCTCCTTTACTCAAGGGGATACAGTTCGATTGTAAGCACTATAAAGACGTCCCCCTTGTACCTGGAAGCCTTGTCTATGTCGATCCGCCATATCGCAATACAACCTCTTACAAGGGTGCTCAAAGCCTTGACTATGATGAATTCTATGGTTGGTTGAGAGAGGCGTCAAAGATTTGCAAGGTGTTCGTGTCCGAGTACCAGATGCCTGACGATTTCAAGCTTGTGGCAGAGTTTCCCCAGCTCACGCAGTTGTGTGACGACAAGAGCAAACAGTTTGTCTCGATTGAAAAGGTGTTTACTTTATGAGCGACGACGATGTTTGGATTGTTACCGTGCCGAATTACAAAATTTCGCTTTTGAATCGGGACTATTCCAAGAGAATACCCTCTCTACCAAAAGACACGACTATTACTGTTGAACGAAAGTTCTATTTCGACACGCGCAAGCAGGCTAAAAAGTTTTGTCTTGAAAACGACTACCCGCTTGACTACATTTCAGTAAACGAAGATTAACAGGAGGCATAACGGCATGAAGAGGTGTCCATTCTGTGGCGGTTCACCGACTATTATGGAGGGAACGAAGTTTTCTAAAATTGAATGCAGCAAATGCGGAAGCAGAACGACTTATTGTTCCAGTGTTCAAGATGCTGTTGAAATTTGGGACCACAGGTATAGAGTAGAGCTACCTGAAGATGATTATTATATGTATTATCACGTCAAAGCGAGTGGCCCGTATCCTGACATTGAGATAAACAAGAAAGATATAAGCGTTATTAAAGAAGGTTAAAAAACATATATCACAAGAAGAGGTAAAAGTCTTTGTTGACTTTTGCCTCTTTTTTGGTATATAATAGTATCGTTAAAAACGAGAGCGAACTGGAGGAAGAGTATGAACAGGTGTCCTTTTTGCGGAGGAAACGGCGTGGTAAAGAGCGGGACGCTCTTCTTCAAGGTCGAGTGTGACAACTGTGGTGCCTCCACGAAATATTGTTCAAGCAGGGAGGACGCAATCAGCATGTGGGAGATGCGTGATGACGATGGAGATGAGGCGGAAGATAGCTGGGACAAGCTTGAAAACGAGGCCACGATGAGTCCTGGTGCATATGTAACAAAGGTGCTTCGTGTTGACACGTCGTACTATGGATGTGATACAGAGATGATGGCAAAAGATCTCGTGAAACGCGCGAAGAGATTGGCAAACGAAAAGCAACTTTAAAAAACTAGATGCTTATTAAATTGTCACAAGAGAATGTCAAAGCGAGGTGGTGCCAACCATGACTAGCAGGCGATTGGATTTTCATAATCATACCTGCTACTCCTAGGGGAGTAGTCAAATTTAAGAATCATCGACTCGATCAATACTCTTGAGGGTTTGGTCGATAGGGCCATAGAGTTGGGTTTTCCCGGTATCGGCATTTCAGAACACGAGTCTCTTGGAAACTCCATTGACATTGAGATTCTTCAAGAGAAGGTTCGGCAAGAGCATCCTGACTTTAAAATCGTCCATTGCAATGAGATCTATCTAACCGACACAAGAGAAATGGGTCAGAAGTACTATCACTTCATTCTCATCGCTCTTGACGAGGTTGGTTTCCACATGATGTCCGAGCTGTCGTCTACCGCCTGGCTGAACGGATATTTCGACCGAGGACTCATGCGCGTGCCGACTTTGAAGTCAGACGTTGAGGATGTAATCAAGCGTTATGGGCAAGGACACATCTACGCAAGTCAGGCGTGCCTTGGATCGGAATTGAGCACTTATGTCCTGAAGATGCACGACTGTCAGGAGAAGGGGGACAAAGAAGGTCGCAAGCATTGGCACGACGAGATCGTCAAGTTTGTGAGCTGGTGCACAAACACATTCGGCAAGGACAACTTCTGCTTTGAGATTCAGCCGTCAAGGTCGCACGACCAGCTGATTCTCAACAATATCATGCCGTCAATCGCAAAGGCTTTCAAACTGCCGATGTGCATCACGTGCGACGCCCACTACTTGACGAAGGAAGACGCCCCCATCCATAAGGCGTTCCTGAACTCCAAGCAAGGCGACCGAGAGGTTGACGAGTTTTATTCTGCGACATGGTTGCAGTCGGAAGATGAGATTCTTGAGCACCTTGAAGGCACCCCAGTAGATTATGAGCAGTGTTGCAAGGACAGTATGGCAATCTTCGACAGGGTGCAAGATTTCACTTTAAGGAAGCCACAAGAGGTGCCTGAAGCTCCTGTACCGTTCAAGCCCAAGCGACACGTGGAATGTTCCAAGTACCCGACTCTGTCAAAGCTGTATGAGTCTGACAGCGAGCAAGAAAGGTTCTGGGTCAACGAGTGTATCGACCAGCTGAAGGAACGAGGGTTGTACAACGACCAATACGTTTCAAGGCTCGAAGAAGAAGCCGACGTCATGGATTATATCGGACAGAAGCTTGACACTTGCATCTTTGCTTACTCTCTGTTCATGCGACATTATATCGACCTTATTTGGAACTGTGGTTCCACAGTCGGAGTTGGCCGTGGATCGGCTGGTGGTGGTTTGTCTCACTGGTTGCTCGGCATCACTGGTACAGACCCTATTATTAGTGGTAGCCATTTTTGGAGATTTCTTAATAAAGAACGTGTTGAACTGCCTGATATTGATATCGACGTATGCCCCTCCAAGCGAGAAGCTGTCTTCGAAGAGACTCGCAAGGAGACCGGCGAGCTTGGATGCGTTCACGTGTGCACCTATGGTACTCTAACAACAAAGGCAACTATCAAGTTGGCTGGACGCGGTTATCGTTCCAAAGAGTATCCGAACGGCATTCCCCTTGAAGAAACCGAGTACATCTCGTCTCTCGTGCCGTCGGAGCGTGGCTTTCTATGGCCCCTCAAGGATGTCATAAACGGCAACCCTGACAAGGGACGTAAGGCATCCGTGCAGTTCAATGCGGAGATTGAGAAATACCCGGGTCTTAAGGACATTCTGTTCAAGATTGAGGGGCTTGTAGTTCAGGCAGGCATCCACGCAAGCGGTGTGATCTACCCGCCCAAGGAGGACTATTACCGCTATGGGCCTTTCATGAAAGCCAAGAACGGTACTATTATCACGCAATACTCCCTGCATATGGCAGAGGCGGCAGGTGCCACCAAGATCGACTGGCTCGTCACAGAAGTCCAAGAGGTCATCACACAGTGTATCGAGGAGCTTCAGCAGGCTGGATACATCGAGAAGGACCTGACACTGCGCGAAGCTTACGACAAGTATGTCAGCCCAGACGCTATTCCTCTTGACGACCCTGACACCTGGGACGCAGTCGACCGAGCAGACGTCCTCAAATTGTTCCAGCTTGACTCAATGATTGGTCGTCAAGGTGCAAGGCTCATCAAGCCACGTTCAATCGAGGAGCTGACGGCTGTCAACGCCCTTATCCGACTGATGGCAGACGACGGCGAGGAGCGCCCGATGGACAGGTACGTCCGTCACAAGGCGCATCCGGAAGAGTGGGAGAAGGAGCTTGACGAGTACGGCTTGTCAGACGAGGAGAAGGCTGTCCTGCACAAGCATTTCGATTCAAGCTATGGTGTCTGCTATGCACAAGAGCAGATGATGATGGCATTGATGGATCCCGGTATCTGCGGATTCGATTTCAAAGCCAGTAACCAGGCAAGAAAAATCGTAGCAAAGAAAAAGTTCGATCAGATCGAGAGCTTGCATAAACAGATTATTGAGAGTGCCGTCTCACCTGCTATGGCAAAATATGTGTGGGACGTTGTCGTTAAACCTTCGTTAGGATACAGCTTCAACTAGAGGAGCCTTTTACCGGTGACGGTAATAGCAAAGCTACTTAACTGCGGGAACATCTTTAGAGCCTATAACTACCAACCGTGTGTGGCGACATACACGGGGCAGAGGGTAACTCCCGAGATATGGTAACAAGGTTATAGGATTAGAAAATCCGCAACGCCACCTCTGACTATTGGACAGAGGAACGCCCAGAGACTACCACGTAGCCTTCTCTACAAGAGAAGATGGTATAGTCCAGACCGCAACACATAAGTGGCTGGGGAGACCCAGTGCGGTATCGCTCAAACGTTCATGGATATAGCTACTCAATCATCGGCTATCAGTGCGCATGGCTTGCAACGCACTACCCGAAGGTGTTCTGGAACACTGCATGCCTTCGAGTTGATTCAGGTGTTGAAGACGATGCAACGACAAGCTACGACAAGATTTCAAAGGCAGTCGGCAACATCCTCAATGCAGGAATCAAGGTGTTGCCGATCGACATTAACAAGTCTGGGTACATGTTCGAGCCAGACGAGAAGACACAGTCGATTCTTTGCGGTCTCAAGGCACTAATCGGTATCAATGGCGATACCGTCCAGCAAATTATCGAAAACAGGCCTTACAGTTCGTTCAATGACTTCAGGGAGAAGGTGCCGTTGAACAAGACGGCGATGATCTCGCTCATCAAGGCTCACGCATTTGACTGCTTCGATATGAGGTACAACATCATGGTGCAGTATATCACCGAGCAAAGTGAGCCCAAGTCGAAGCTTACCATGGCTAACCTGCAAGGCCTTATTGACAGGAGCATGATTCCGGCAGATTACCAGTTGCAGATCAGGACGTTCATTTTTAACAAGTCCCTACGTGCCAACTGCAAGTTCAAGGAATGGTACACGCTTGAGGGCAGGTATTATCGCTTCTACGAGAAGTTCTTCGACATAGACGAGCTTGAGAGCGTTGGTGGCAAGTTCTGCATCTCACAAAAGAAGTGGCAGAAGATGTACACAAAGATGATGGAGCCTGCAAAGAAGTACATCGTCGACAATCAAGAAGCACTGCTCAAGCAGTTCAACCACACATTGTTTGACGAGCAGTGGGGCAAATACGCATCCGGCACTCGCGGTTCTTGGGACATGAGCTCGCTTGGCTTCTATTCCGCCAAGCACGAACTGGACGGCATAGAATACGACAAGTACGGCCTGTCCAAGTTCTCTGACCTGCCCGAAGAGCCTGTCGAAGCCGAATCGCGTGGCAAGTTCAAGATTTACAACCTCACGAGGATCTGCGGCACGGTCGTGGCGAAGGACGACACCCGCTCGACCTTCACCCTCCTCACCCCTGATTCAGGTTCCGTCGACGTCAAGCTTCCCAGGGAGATTTACGCTCACTACAATAGGAAGATCGTGCTGGAGAACTCCGGCTCGAAGATTGCCGAGGATGGATGGTTCACAAGGGGAACGCTTCTCATGGCATGTGGTTATCGGCAAGGTAACATGTTCAGGCTGAAGAGATACAAGAACACATCAAGCTTGCTATTGTACAATATGGCGATAACTGAAAACGGTAGGATAGTCTGCACCGGAAGCCGTCTCGGTGATGACGACGAGATGTAATTTACATTGTTTGACTACAGCTCCGCTTTTGTGTTATAATAATATTTCACAAGAGCGGAGCTGTTTGTATGTAAGGAGAAAAATGAGACAGAAGATTCTGGCAATCGTCGGTCCTTCATGTGCCGGTAAAGACACGATCAAAGACAGGCTTGCGCTTGTCGACAACCACACGTTCCATATTCCCCAGCGCGTGACCAGCAGGCCTCGCAGGCCTGGGGAGAGAGACTCGGCGTATAGGTTCGTCACAAAGCGAACGTTCAAGGCCGAGATAAAATACGGTTGCCTTGCCGAGTACGGATGGTTCCGTGGATGGGGATACGGCACCAGGATCGACGACCTCACCAACGACGATGACAAAATAAATGTGCTCACGATGGACTTAAACTCCCTGAAGATGCTCAAGAGGAATCTTGGAGTTGCAGACATCCGCTGCATCTATCTTGACGCGCCTTTATCTGTACGTCTTAAAAGGTACAAGGACAGGGATGGTGGAATGTCCTCGTTTGAGATGTATAGGCGTGCCGTCTCCGACAGCCTCATGTACCGCAACGCCATCGACGAGATTTTGAAGCTCGGCATCCCGCACGCATACATCCCCAATGATAAGGGGTTGTACGGCAGGACGGACGAGGTGTTGTCTTTTTGCAAGGATTGGTTGAACGGTCAAAAGTTTTAACTTGACATTATGACTTAATCTAGTATATAATACAAAAACCAGACACAAGATATTGGAGGTAGCCTATGAAAGTTAAAAAGAGGAACGGCAATCTCGAAGAGTTTAACAGAGACAAGATAGCCACCGCAATCCAAAAGGCGTTTGAGGACGTCTACGGTGATGAGAACCATTGGTCTGCCATAGAGATGATGACCGACTACGTCGTACAAGAGATGTCCGAGTGCGACCCAGCCGACGTCGAGGAGATTCAGGACGTCGTCGAGAGTCGGCTCATGGAGAACGGCTGGTATGAAGTTGCCAAAGAGTATATCAGATATAGATATCTCCATGAGCTACGTCGAAATGAGCGAGAGCAAGAAAAGTTCTACGACAGTATCGGTGAAAAGCTCAAAGCTACCAATGTTCAGAACCAGAACGCAAACGTTGATGAGAAGTCCTTCGGTGGCAGGATGGGCGAGGCTTGTTCCGAGCTAACTCGCGACTACGCTTTAAAGAATTGTCTGTCCGAGATGGCGAGAAACAACCATCTTAACAACGAGATTTATGAACACGACCTTGATCATTATCCCACAGGAGACCACAACTGCCTGTCTATCCCATTTGACAAGCTTTTGGCTAATGGTTTCAACACAAGGCAAACCGATGTAAGACCTGCAAATTCTGTCAACACGGCGTTTCAACTGGTTGCCGTCATTTTCCAGCTACAGAGTCTTATGCAATTCGGCGGGGTAAGTGCGACGCATCTAGACTGGACAATGGTTCCGTATGTACGGAAGTCCTTCTTAAAGCATTTTAAAGATGGAATGCTTTGGTGTGAGGATCACAACGACAACAGCGGATATGCCAAGTTTGTTCATGAGGTTGAAGACGGCTTGTGGCCTGACACGCTCTCTATTGAAGATGAGAAGTATAAGGCACATGGCATGGCTTACCAGTATGCAGTCGCAATGACCAAGAAAGAAACCTATCAAGCGGTAGAAGGCATGTATCACAACCTTGATTATTAGGGCGACCCAATAGCGATATTGGGAACATAGCTGTCTAAACGGGGAAACTCTCCAGTAGACAATCCCGTGCTAAATCTGTGTCAAAAAAACGTCGTAGAGAAAAAATAAAAAAAAGGGGGGTGTGATAAAATGTATACTGTGTATCAACACAAAAACAAAGTAAACGGGAAGATGTATTTTGGAATTACGAGCAGAAAGCCTTCTGAAAGATGGGGAAGAGACGGTTTAGGGTACAAAAGTACCCCACATTTCTTTAGTGCTATTATGAAATATGGATGGGACAATTTTGAGCATAATATCGTAAAAGAGGGGCTTACAAAAGAAGAGGCTTGTCAACTAGAGAAACGGTTGATAAAACAATATCAAACCCAGAACCCATTATGTGGATACAATATTCTTGAAGGAGGAGAAGCTCCTAGTATTCCTCTTGAAATAAGGCAAAAAATGTCTGTCTCTATGCAAGGAAACAAAAACGGGCTTGGACATCCTTGTTCTGCTGAAAAAAGAAAGAAAATCAGTGAAGTTCAAAAAGGCAGATCTTTGTCTTTAGAACATCGAGCAAAGTTGTCCGAGTCTGCGAAGAAACGACATGTGCCTTGTTCGGAAGAAAAAAGGCAAACTCTTTCTCTAAAATATCCTCATAAGAGGAAAGTGTATTGCGTAGAAACAGATGTTGTTTATTCATCTGTTCAAGAATGCGCTAGACAGCTCGGTCTCTATGCAACAAGCGTTTCTAAAGTATGCAAGGGTATCCATCATACGACGGGTGGGTATCATTTAAAATATTGCGACGACACAGTAAAAGCCTAACGACTATCCCCATAAAACGGGGAGTAGAGTCAAGCGACTCGAAATGGCAGCCTCTTCTTAAGAAAAGAAGATGAAGATATAGTCTAATCTTTATGGCGACATAAAGCAGTTCATAAGAGAACGGGCTAAAAGTAGCGATTTTAGTCGAATATAAATGTAATACACTACAAAGCAGGTCTGGAAACCAGTTGCCATTTACCTCAACCAATTTTGGCACATGTACGCTTCCAGAAGGTCGCCTTGTTATAAGAGCCATGCTAGAAACTTCGATTCGCGGTCTTGGTAAGCTTCATAAGACCAGTATCTTCCCTTGCACTATTTTCCAGTGCATGAAGGGCGTCAACCGAGCGCCTGGAGATCCAAATTACGATTTGTTCCAGCTTGCTTTAAAGTCGACCTCTCAAAGACTTTATCCCAACTATGCTAACGTAGACTGGTCTGGTAACGCAGGCTACGACAGAAACGACCCAAAGACCTACTTTAGCACAATGGGTTGTAGGACCGCCAACGGATATGACATCAACGGCATGGCCCAAACAAAAGACGGACGAGGAAACATCTGTCCAGTCACTATAATTATGCCGACTCTTGCCATGGAAGCCGATCGAGACGTAGAGAAGTTCATGGAGCTTCTTGATAAAAAGATTCACGAGGCTAAAGACATGCTCTTGGAACGCTTTGAGTACATCTGTTCACAGTCTCCCGAATCAGGCAAGTTCATGTACGAGAACGGCACTATGGAGGGATATGTTCCCGAGGAAGGTATTCGTAGTGCTCTTAAGCACGGCACATTAGCACTGGGTTAGCCTATAAAATTGGCTCAGTATAAAACGAGTAAATTGCGAGGACGCCTAAAGCATTTGCCATGGTAATTCGCAGCCAAGCCACGAAAAATGGAAGGTTCAACGACTATAATCTCGTCACGCTACTGAAGAAAAAAAGAGACAACGGATAAGAGAGAGGAGGTTTATTGATGGGATGTATTTATATGTACACAAATAAAATTAACGGCAAAAGATATGTTGGACAAACTATCTGTCATTTGCAAAAACGGCACCAACAACATCTTTGCCAGCATGAGACTTATTTTGATAGAGCCCTTGCAAAATATGGGGAAGAGAATTTTTCTTTGGAAGTGTTGCAAGATGATATCTCTGAGGTGGAAGAGCTAAATCGGTTAGAAGAGTTTTATATTCAAAAATACGACACTTTTAATAATGGATACAACATGGACAGAGGAGGAAACAACAGGACGCGTTTTTCTAAAGAAGATAGAGATACTATCCTCGATTTGCTCAAGAATTCAAATTTAAGTATGATGCAAATAGGAGAAAAAACTGGATACTCTGTCTATACAATCAGCGATATAAACACTGGCGAGACTTTCCCTAAAGATGGAATATCATATCCAATTAGAAAAAGACGATGTTCAGAACGATACGAAGAAGAAGATTACTGGGCAGTTGCCAATCTTCTAAAGGATACAGACCTCTCTTTTGAAGAAATTGCGGTAAAGACTGGGACTGACTTAAATTTAGTCTTTGATATAAATCGCGGAAAAAGAATTGAATGGTTCAAAAAAACAGGACTCTCAGTCCCCATTCGCAAGACAGTACAGAAGGCTAAAATATCAGTTTCGCTGGGGGAACAAATTATCGAAGCTCTCAAAAAGCAAGATATGTCCACAAATGAAATAGGGCAGCTGTTTAATGTACCAGGATATACCGTTGGGTCAATTAACAGGGGCACTCATAGCGTTTGCCGTGAAATAAAAGAAGATTATCCTGTAAGGAAAAAATTGTACAGGAACCCGTCTAATAAAATATTTTCTTCCTCCCAGTTAAACCAAATCGTCGATTTTCTTTTAAACACCTCCCTGTCTTTGGAAGAGATAGCCCAACGAATGGGGGTAAGCAAGTCTACCATTAAAAGCATCAATGCAGGAGGAAATTATCATAATAACCTTGCTGTATACAAGTTTCCGCTTAGGCAAAATAAAGACTACAATTTTTCAATCTTCAGTAGCGTGAAGGAATAGTCTACTCCCCTGCTTAAATATCGGGAAACCGAGGGTATTTTGGCAACTAGGCCTAGCGGAGACATTACAGCTGCTTATTGGAACTGACCAAACAACAGATAAAGGAATGGAATTAGCCAAGCGCATTGAGTCTTTGTTCCGCAAGCGCTGTGACGAGTTCAAGCACGAATACAAGCTTAATTTCGGAGTTTATTACACACCCGCAGAAAACCTATGTTTTAAGGCTCTTAAGAAGTTCAGAGCTAAATATGGCGTTATTCCTAATGTGTCAGACAAAGAGTTCTTCACCAACTCTATTCATTGCCCTGTATGGAGCGATTTAACGGTTATGGAGAAGATTGATATCGAGTCTCAACTCACAGGATATTCCAACGCGGGCTGCATCACTTACGTAGAATTACCGTCAACCACCAAGAATAATCTTAAAGCTCTTGAAACTATTGTAAATTATGCAATGGACAAAGACGTTCCCTATTTTGCCATCAACGTGCCGAATGACACTTGTCTTGACTGCGGATATTGCGACGAGTTTAACGATCATTGTCCAATGTGCGGAAGCACTCATATTCAACAACTTCGTAGAGTGACAGGCTACTTAACGGGGAACTATACCACCGCGTTCAATCTTGGAAAGCAAGATGAGGTTCATCATAGAGCCAAGAATGCGAGATAATAAACTTTAAATCTGTTTATAGAATTAAATTTCACTATTGACGACAGGTCCATGTATGTGCTATAATATACTTATCAGTTGAAAGGAGCACATACATGGATTCTGTCTTTCTTGTTTGGTATGACAACGGCGAAGATTACGAAGACAATTACACCTGTGTGGAGAAGGTGTTCCACACCAGAAAGAACGCCGAGAGGTATCTTGAGGAAGACCTTGACTTCGAGCGAGTCGACCACGAGTATGGCCCGACTTGGATTCCCAAAAAGGATGCCTGCCCGTTCGGTCTCACTGAAGGAGAGAACTGTGCTCGTCAGTTCTGCCCGATGTTCTCCCCCTCCGAGAACGACGACGTTCTGACTGGCGTGCGAGAGTGCAAGCACGAGGACATCTTCTGGGAGAACGAGTATCTTCGCCATTTCTACACAATAGAGCAGAGGGAAGTATATTAAGGAGGTAAGAAGCTTGAGGTATGCCGACATCCACAAAATGAACATCAGTGACGGTCCCGGCATAGGCGTGTCGCTGTACGTTCAGGGGTGCGCGTTGCATTGCCCAGGTTGTTTCAACGAGGGCACCTGGGACTTCGACGGCGGCAAAGAGTACACGAACGACACGATGGACACAATCCTCGACCTGCTCAAGCCCGAATGGATGACAAGGCTGTCCATCCTTGGCGGGGAACCATTGTGCCCAGCGAACTACAAGGAGCTTATCAAACTCACGTACCTGGCACACGAGGAGAACAAAGACAAGCCGAACTTCAAGGTGTGGATGTGGACCGGCAGGACTTACGAGAACCTTATGGCGGAGATAAACTCCGAGCCAGATCGCAAGCACCCACACCTTCTTGAGCTTGTCCTGAAGGGCGTCGATTACCTGGTGGACGGCCCGTTCATCCAGGACAAGAAAGACCTGACGCTCAAGTGGCGCGGCAGCTCGAATCAAAGAATTATCGCCTTGAACGGCAACGAAGAGATTGGACAATAGCAAGATGGAAATGAACACAGGCCTTACGCAGTATGAGTTTGCAAAGCAGCGATTCGAGAGCGGTGCCGTCGACGAGTTTACCGAGACCAAGACGATTGCCGAGCTGACGAACATCAGTGCGTGGTTCTCCACGGAAAAGCACTTCCAATACTTCATGCTGTTGTGCCGAGAAGCCTACGATTTCACCGTCATCAACATCAAGGGCACCAACTACCATAAGGCCATGACCGAGGTCCGAGAGGTGCTTGAGTCTCGTGGTAAGATTGTGTTCATCGAGTATTGCCATGACAGTGGGGATTACGAGATTTGGATTAAGACCAACGAGCAGATGAAGACGATTACCGGGTCCGACTACGTGATGTTCAAGTTGTTCCCATGCAACGACTTTGTGATAGAGGTGGATTAAAGTGAAGTTATATGTCAACATCAACGGGCTGACGAAGATTACTGCTTTTGACGACAACAACAACATCGTCTTTGAGAAGAACTGCACCTATCCTGAAATTCTCAACATTCTCGACGCTGTGTCTCAAAAGTATCAGGCAGAGTCTTTCGACAAGATCTACGTCACTGGGGCAAGCAAGCTAACCGAACGACTTGTCAATTCAATGACTCCGGTGTTCACCAAGGCAATGTACTGCATTGAAGGAGGAAGGAAGCACTAATGATTCAGTATCTTCTTAAAACCACCGAGGAAATCATGGTCGACACCGAGGTTGACGTCGATTCCCTTCAGGACTTTCTGAAGCGAGACGCAGAGGAGCAGAACTACGTCATCAAAACGTTCTCCTACGAGAAGAAGGTTCGCAAGATGAAGGGCGAAGAGGACGAGGAGTATTACAAGTGCAAGGTAGTCAAGCTATTCAACAGCGAGAAGTACCCCGACCTTCCTCTCCGCAAGGTTCTGTACACAGGCTTCAATGACGGCAGGAGCGAAGAGATTTGATAGACATTACCAAAGAGAAGATGTCCCAGGAAGAAATAAGTTCTAACCTTCGACTTGACGGATTCTCTTGGTGCTACTTTTCAACGGCGAAGGGTCGGTTCGGTCTGTATCTTGTGCCGACCCTTCGTCAGGACGACTTCCCTGTCAACGTGACAGTCATGGACGACAGTGGCAGAGTCGTCATTTATGAGCACCATTTCGACGTGCCGAAGAAGGAATGGAGCAATTTCTTCAACAGTATCATTGACCAGCTGAACGATATTTAGGAGGAACATGGAAAAGGACATGCTATCGCACAGTGAGTTTGAGACCATTCAGATCAAGTATTTCCCTGGTGCGCCCCATCTGGAGAAGATCGACAAGGGTGATTGGATCGACCTGTACACCAATGAGGATGCAGTGCTGTTTAAGGGTGAGTCAATGATTATCCATCTAGGTGTAGCCATGAAGCTTCCTGATGGTTATGAAGCCATTGTAGCCCCTCGTAGTAGCACTTTCAAGAGGTGGGGTATCCTTATGACGAACGGGATTGCGATTATTGACAATCTTTATTGCGGAAACGACGACCAGTGGGGCATGCCGGTTTACGCGACTCGCAACGTCACCATCCCCAAGGGAACCCGACTCTGCCAGTTCCGCATTCAGAAGAGCCAGCCTGACATCCTGTTCAAGGAAGTTGACAGCCTTAACGGTTCCAGCCGTGGAGGTTTCGGCTCAACAGGCGAGTAAGAGAGGTCCCCATGTCAGTGTTTGTTCTTGAGTTTAAATTCCGTGAGTGGGACGAGAACGAAGAAAAGTGGACAATCAAGAGTCCGGATGAATATCAATTTTACGCGGACGCGGAGACAGCTTTAAAGACAGCTTCCGAGGTTACGAACGTTGAATATAGATATCAACAGCGCGGTTGTCCATCAAGCATTTCCTTGTATTCTTTCCAGGATTACGATGTTGTCACAGCTAATGATATTCGTTTACCGGTCGCACAATGGACGGACCTCAAGCCTCCTCGAAGGTATTGGGAAAATGAAATCGGCAGAAAGAGTGGTGAGAACAGCCAATGCCAAAAATTATAAATCCCCAACCAGCAATCGACGCTCTTGAGGAAATCGTAATCAAACCAGCCTCGGAAGTCGTAACGCCAACGCTTGGATGCGTTATCGCAGACAAGAGCGAATCGAACAAGTCTGACTGGGTATATCTAAAACAGCTTATCAAATGTGCCAACAAGTACGGAGCACAAATTGACGTATACTCTTGTTCAGGTTTACAAGACGCCTACAAGAACATTTCGATGCTAAAAAACGATTCTAGGATTGACGGCATAATCGTTTTATCTTCTTTCAAGAAGGGCGATGATCAGTTCCTCAAGAACTACATTCCGATGCCGCTTGATATCGACTGCGCATCCGCTGTCTCCCTCGGACACATGCTTTACGATCGAAGCGAGACGTTCTATAGGAGCGCGCCATGTACAGCTGGAGCCATATACAAGCTCTTGACTTACAACGGTGTTGACGTAACAGGCAAGCGAGTCGGAGTTGTAGGCAGATCCTCTAGAGTCGGCAGGCCAGTGGCACAGCTCATGTCAATCGCAGACGCCACCGTTACCATGTATCACTCCAAGTCAGATTTGTCGTCTCTTGCACAAGAGGACGTTGTAATTTCTGCGATAGGCAAGCCAAAGTTTCTAAAGGCAAATCTGTTCAAAGAAGGACAAGTCGTCGTAGATGCAGGGATCAACGTAGACGAAAACGGTAAGCTCTGCGGTGACGTTGACTATGAAGAGGTCTGCAAGGTCCTCGGTGACTCGGGAGCAATCACACCCGTGCCGAACGGGGTTGGTCCTCTCACGAATGTCGTCCTATTCTCCAAGCTGTTCGCAAACAAGTACACTCTCCGGGGCTACACGTTCTCTCGCGGGGCTAACTCGTGACGGACGGCGTAGAGGTAGTCTTGTCGTTAGACCAGGCTTTAAGAACCACCGGATATGCCGTCTTTCAAGGAGACAATCTTGTGGCGAACAGCACGTTCTCTGTTCCGTCTGACAAACCGATGGAGGAGAGACTTCACTTGTTTATGAAAGAAGTACAAAAGCTCAAACGGCAATATAACCCAGATGTGATTTGTTTTGAGGACATACAAGACCAGAATAACACAAAGACGTTCAAAATTCTTGCGTATGTTCAAGCATCAATGCTCATCTTCTGCGCATTGACTGAATCCAAGTATTGTATTCTAGCGCCTTCTCATTGGAGGAAAGTCCTAGGAGGCGGGTTCGGCAGAACAAGAGCTGAACAAAAGGAACATTCCATTGCTATTGTGAAAGAACGTTTCGGTATCGACGTTGACTCGGACACAGCGGATGCGATTTGTATTGGATTGGCTTACCTTGAAGAAAACAAACTATGATATAATAGATATTATCTGCGCTATCGGGATAGCGTTGGTTGGTATTTACCTTGCTCTTGGTCTTGTTGTCGCTGTAGTCAGCGTAATACAAGTAGCCAATGGGGAGACACCGACAATCATCAAGACTTGCTGTTGTAATGAAACTAAAACTTGTTGTTGCAGTAAATAAAAAAAGCCCCCCTATACAACTTGGTATAGGGGGGCTTTTTTAGTGTGTGTGTTTGTCTTGCTTTATAGGAAAATTAAAAACTAGATAGCGCCTGCATTGAGACGACGCTGAAGTTCTTGCACGCAAGTCGAGCCTTCGTCAAGAGTGCCGTCGACGTATGTGCCCATCCTTGTCTGAAGGGCCATAATAGTGTCTGTGCCGATTATACCGTCAGCGGTGACACCGAGGATGTTCTGTAGAGCCCTGATGACAGGGGAGCCCTTGGCTGTGCCGTCGCACATCCAACCAGAGGTGAGAGCGCCATTGCGGTTGACGTTCGGTGCCCACTGGTGCCAGACCTCGCCATCGGCATATGTGCCGAAGTAGTTCTGGAGCGCCATTGTGGTGCCGCGTCCCCAATAGCCGTCGACGTCAATTTGAGTCGTGGTACCTGGGGTGGAGGGTGTCACAGTAGGCGTCTTGTCAGAAGAGCCGTCGCGCTTGGGTCCGATGTAAACCAACTTTCCGTCCCAACCTCCGTTTCCATAATTCGCGTAAGCCTTGATGTTTGACTCCCAGCCTGTCTGGTCTCCCTGCTGCCCAGAGATTCCATAGGTCTCGGAGATACTGAACTGCATCATAATGTCCGGCTCGGCAGACCAGCACATGGCTGTATGATGAACCTCGTTGAGGTAGATGTCACCAGTCTGGGCGATATAGCCGTCGCCCATTGGGTGCCACTCGAATAGACCTGTGGAGAGGAAGCACTCCCTCATGTTACCCGTGTAGGTGGCGTTGCCAGTGCAACCAGGAAGAGCAAGCTCCCAAGCCTCAATGACAGCGGACGAGCAATCGAAGTCGCCGTTAGGGACGGAGACCTGCGTGCCGTCGGACAGGGTGACAACCTCGCGTGTGCCGTCGCCCCAGCGCTGGTACTGACTGTAGCCGTGACCGCCATCGCCGTCGTGGGTGACCATGTGGTGCATGATCTCGGCTGCAACCTGCTGGTAGGTCAGCTTACCTGTTTCCTCGGGAACGTCCTGCTTTGGAAGGTTCTCGGCAGGAACGTCAGGCGTGTCGTCCTTCGGAGGATTGGCAGGAATGGGCTGACCGCAGTACGGGCACTTCTCCGGAGTGTCGGTCTTTGTTTGGGGGAGCATGCTCTCGTTGAGAACCTCGTTTACGTCAGCGGGGCCTGCGCCAGGCACATAGGCTTCAGAGTCATACTGCCAGAGGTCGCACTCAACGGTTGGCTTGTAGCTGCTCCACTTGGCGACCCAACGGTTCACGCCAGACACATCGGTGAGGTAGTTCTTCCACCAAGACTCGCTTGAATAGATGCCAGGGGCGTAACCAGCGTTGCGGACGACCTCACAGAAGACAAGAGCGTTGTTCTGCGCGACGCCCTCTGTGCCAGGCTCCTCCGCGTCGAAGTACACGGGGTAACTTGGATGGTAGTTCTTGATGGCCTCAACGCACTGGGTGCCTTCAATCTCCGCCGAGGCAGTGCTTGTGGCATATGAGTACCAATAGAAGCCATAGGGAATGCCGAGACGCTCGCATTCAGAAACGTTTGTGCCAAGGTTGTAGTCTAGGCGTCCGCCAGAGTCAAAGCGACCGAAGCCAACGCGGATGATCGCATGATAACCGGCATCCTTGATCTTCTGCCAATCAAGAGTGCCGTCATGCTCGGATACATCTATTATTCTTTGAGACATTTATTTTTACCCACTTTCTATTATCGTGGTTTTTATTAGTAAATTTTAACAGGCGTGCCAGAGCTGTTGTACCTATATACGGCCTTTGCTTTCTGTGGTACGCCAGAGCTATTATAAACATAAATGTTTTGAGCAGGAAGCGGTGTTCCTGCGGAGTTATACACATAAATTTTAGAGGCAACCTTGTAGGGGGCAGAAGAGAAAGAAGGCCAAGAAGTGCAGTCTGCTTTTGTTCCCCCACAGAAGAAGAATCCTGCACCTAGATAGGATTCATAATTAGCTCCTCTGTTTTTCCATCCACCAATGAATGTAGACGCAGCGTTTCCATGCCAATTTGAGAAGTCTACTGGGCACAAAGCTTTTGCTCCCCAACCGTTGTTATAAGACATGGGGAACAAGTTAGATGCGATGTCATCTCTTCCGCTGATAGCAGAAATATTTCTACTAGGGCATGAGCGAGTGTAAGAGCTTTTTGTGGTTGTGTTTGGATTCCAGCTAGTGAAATAACTCACAGAAGTGTTTTGGTTCGTACCGTTAAACCTCTTGGTAAACTCCATTCCACCAACAGCGATGAATGGAATTATTCCAGTCGGAACCGTCGGCCAGGTAAAAGACGTCTCAAATGTGGAATTCCAATAAGTCTCTGTTCCTGATCCTTCAGGAGTCGCTGTATAGACCTGCTTTTGGCCTATTACCGACAAGGTTCCTGACTGGTTTATACTGGCAAAACCAAAGTCGATTGGAAAACCTGCAATGTAACCAGGTGCCCTAAACGCGAACGACGCATGTGCATATCCCTTTCCGTTGCTTGCCTTATAACAGTCGTGGAATCGGATTGCAGGTCGGCCACAGATAAAGCCGCCCGAAGAAGGCATGTAACACACGAAGTTATTTCCTACATCATTCCAGTTATCCCAATAAACAATAGTCGCAGTAGCATTGTCAAGTGTATACTTGCTGTGATTTTTAAGCTCTGTCAAATTTTCATTGCATAAGCCGAGCCAATTTTGTGCCATAGATTTTACTCCTTTTTTCTCTAAAAAAAATACGAGAATACCGCAATCCCGCATAGCTGACGAGACTATGGGTTCAACACGGTGTCCTCGTATTTGATTTTATTATATCCACAAAAAAGAAGTTTATTCCTTTGTAGCAAACTTTTTTCGAAGTTGCTTGGCTTGCTCGGTGGAAAGCTTTGAATAAGAAGAAATTATATCTTCAAGAGCCTCGCCTTTTTCAAGACGGATAGCAACAGCTCTTTCAATTATGCGATAACAAACTGCACTTACAGCCATTGTTTATTCTCCAATCAGGTCGGCAAGGACCAAAGTAATGTCGTTAATCTGATTCTCAAGGTCGGATGTAGCACCTTCCTTTTCAGCAATGGTAAGAAGGACATCGTCCATAGAAGATAAGAGAGCGTTGTATTCAGTATTCTTGCGCTCTCTCTCCTGTGCATCAGCAAGCTGTTGGTCTTCACGCGCCTTGATGAGACTTAATTCGTCTTCTGTGTAGAGCTTGTAGCGGAGGATCTGCTCGTACTCAAACCACTCATGCTCACCATCTGTAGGCGGTTGATCTTCAACCTCGCGGTTCGTTACGAAGACAGCATTCTTGCCGTTGAGGGACTTGTCGTCAAACATGTACTTGCCGGTGGTTGGGTCGATAGTATATTTGCTGTTCGGCACCCATGCGCCATCTTCGTTGTCGCTGAATTTAAACAGCGTCTCTAGGTGAGTAACAGCAGGAGCTACGCACACTTCAGGATGATGAGCTATAAGGAAATAATCTTCTACAAGGTGGCCTTTTGTGTCGTCGACGTCAGACCGCTGAATTTCTTTATCTTGTTCGTTAAGAATTCGCACAAAAGCTCCTCTCGTTTAGTACTGAATATAGATGTCGCCGTTTCCCCTGGCTGTGTTAGTAGTAGGAGTCGTCGTTCCACTGAATATACCAATAGCTATCCGGACGTTTGGCTTGGAAGAGAACCAGTATGTTGTACCATCTGTGTCGGATTGTACATTATACTGTCGATATACTGCAAGTCCACCGTTTAATTGAGTTCCATTTGACATTTTGTTCGATGCGTAAAAAGCCATAGAAGAGGGAGCGTTAGCGCCTGTTCTAAAGCTGTGAGTAATTTCTCCGCATTGTGTTCCACTTTTATCGTACATAAGAATTGATGGGCCATATATGTTTTTAGTTTGAGTTGTCCCTACAGAAGCGGAACTATTTGTTGTTTGTACTCCCAGTTGAGTCTGATTAGTACTCTTAATTGTTTGTGTTGACGATTTGCCGTCTAATTTCAAGTAATAACCATCACACTTGGTTTTAAAAGTGCTTAATCCAGTCTCGTCTAGAAAAGCCACTTTTACCTCCTTTTACTTGTAAAAATAAGAGTTCGGGTATCCATAAACAAGAGTTGGTTTGTTGGCCTCTTTGTAGTAGTATACCTGGACGTTCTGTGTCGGCTCAATCTTTGTGCTGTTTTTTTTATAATAAGAAAGATTTCCTGGTTTTATAAGAATAGGCGTCTTTGAATCTTTATAATAATAGATTGAACTTCTTGGGGTTGGCATTATGATTCTAGTCCAAGCGACGCCAGAGTCACAATAACAGCTTTCTCCATATTGAGCAGAGAACGTCTCCATTATCCCACTTTCTGGTTTATGGATGTTATCAGAACTTTGAGGGGGAGATTCCTTGGAAGAGCTACTATTTGCTTCGGTATCCCAATCATAATCTTTAATCACGGAAGCAAGAGTCAGAGGTCTTGCATAACCTGCGTTTCCAACCCAGGAACCAAACTTTAATTTAAAATACAATTCTCTTGAAGGGATGGTTGTTAAATCAAGAGTTATTGTCGAGGTAACGAAACTGTTGTCTTGTTTAGAGAGAATATCTGTGTCTATCCCGCTATGCTTCTGTGTATCCGCATTCTTGGTATTAGAGACATTATATTGCGTTGGAAGTGAGTTTGCACAGTAAGAGAGTGCGAGTCCATAATAATTAAGTATTCTTTCGTTTTGTCCATTAACTTTTTTAGAAATCCATACAAGCTCTGACCCGTTTTTAAGAAGGCTGTCAACATTCGTAACTTTATCAACTGCGTTTTTTGACATACTATATAAGTCTCCAGTGAAAGATATGTAATAATATTTTATGTTCTTCCATAGAGGCTCTGCATAAAACTTTAGGGTTATTTTACTTCCCTCTATTTTTGTGCAACGGACGTTCCACACAAAAGCCATTCTAGGATTATTTCCAATAATGGAAGGAAAGTCTTGATAAATATTGCTATGAGGAGCAAAGATTGCTTTATAGAATCTTTTATCAACATACGGCTCTGGCTCTAAACAAAATTTTGTAGGAATTTTATTAACTATATACTCTGGCGACTTTGCATTTGGATCTGTGGCATTAGGTAGTGCCGAAAGATTAAATTTCCATAGGGTTTCTGCCATTTAACAACACACCCCCTTTGCTTTATTCATATTTAATGTAAATATCTCCAACAGCCATTCCAGTTGTTGGAGCGGTGCCGGTTCCACATTTTATTGTCTTCCCTTTAACAGGGACTCCTTTTTCGTTAAAGTAAACCCAAGATTCTGAACTTCCTACTTTCATTGGCGTAAAAGTTGAAGTGCCAGCATTGTAAGAAGCAAGAGATGTGCTGGCGGCTTCAATACCCTTTTGTTTTATGTTCATGCGAATCTGTCTTACATTGGAGACAGTAACATTGTCTTTAGGATTATAGACAAAGCTCATAACGCAGCCAGCTTCGCTGCCCGGCTCTCCCGCAACAGCTCCGATGCTTAACGTGCCTTCATTAACGCTTTCCATTCCTATAACTGGGAAATAATGATTTGCATCTCGTGAGGCATTAGCTCTGTACAAACAACAAGTATTTTTTGAATTCCAATAGCCATATGAACCACTCTCATCCAGATTAGTTTGCTTAATCTGTCCTGTCATTGTTCCGCCAGACAGAGGAAGGTATGGAAGATGTTCGGCATCTCCTTTTGATAAATAAATATCACTTGCGTCTGTCTTCTTTAAATATAGAGCATCACAGCACTCCCTTAAAATATGAAGTCCATTCTCATTTAAAAAGGCCATTTTACTCTCCGTTTTCTCAAACAAAAAAGGAGTGGAGGAAACAACGTCGCTCCACTCCTTTTTTAGATTTCATTTCTATATTATAACAACTTTATAGCACTTTTATTCACAATTAAACAAACAAACCGTTGATTGTTGCCTCGGGTATGGCGCTATAAGTTGTGTTAGTATCTGTGTTTACAGAGGTGTATGTCCTGTTTACAATAGAAGTAACCCTTCCGTATGAGTCAACCGTTATCTGCGGGACAGAGATTGTAGCGCCGTTTGTGCCGTTCACGTTGGCAGAAGGTCCATAAGAACCACTTGTCACGCCGGAGGAACTCAAGCTAAAAGTTGTTCCGCTTAAAGACAGACCTGCTCCTGCATAATATTTGGTATCTGTACTCGTATTCGGTGGAACAACCCATTTACCATCACATCTTAAATAACGATCAGCGGCACCCGCTTCAGGAGCGGGAGCATAACCTGCGACACCGGAGAAGGATGTAGTACTACCAGTCAGTTGTCTCCATGTATCTGTAAACACAGCGTCAGATGGTACAGTCTTGTTAAGAGAGAAAGTACAAGCTGTCGGTTTACCGTTGCTGAAGTAAATCGGATTCGTTGCGCTACCAGCTGACGACTGCAGCTGTGTTGCAGTGGTAGCCGTAGTGGCACTATTCGCGCTACCTGCTGAAGTGGCATATTTAACACTTTTGTCTGAATCGGCTGTGTTATCTACTTTGTCTACACCAAGAACGGCTTTTAAGTTCTTTGGCGAGATGGCTCTAATTTCGCCTTCTTTGTCGTCATTAAATGCACAGAGCCAGCTTGAGGTTGTAACTTGTCCTGATCGGTTTCCAGTAATGCCACCAGTTAAACAAGTGGCCTCGTTGGCTTTTGTGGCATAACTAACAGAAGCGTCCGAGTAAGGAGTGCAAGCAACCGGTACTCCACTTGCGCTGAAATACACAGGCGTTGTTATTCCGCCTGCACTAGTGTTTAACTTGTTCGCAGAAGTTGCAGCGCCTCCCGGAGTTGAAGACCCTGCGTAATTATGCTCGTGACCAACGGCGCTTGCACCGACGTCGCTTGCTGTCAGTACAATATTGGAAGTAAGCGCCTTGTTGTTGACAGTCCTCGAAGTCGGCACATAGCTTGCGAACTTCTCGTCGAGGATTCTACCTTGGTTGGCAGAAAGAGACTTGTCTGTAGCTGTTGAGGTTAGGTTATCAATACAGTCTCTCCAACTGTTTGTCGTCTGGGAGTCTGTAGATGAGATTGTAATAACACCGTTGGCGTCTGTCGAGACTGTTGTGGCTCCAGCGCCCTTGATCTGATGAGAGTTCCTAACTCCACCATTCTCAACCAGGTTCAAGAAAGTTGTGCCGTTTGCGGTTGCAGAATTGGCAACGGCAGAGCTAGAGGTTCCCACAATAAGGTTTGAAGTGTAGTGGGTATCCGCGCCAGGAATACCAAGAGCAATGATGTCTGACTTCGCAACAGCAGTGGCTCCTGTGACGTGGCCTGCGTCATTTGTGGTTATCTTGTATAGGCCACTGGCATAGGCTGAACCGTGCTTGTCAGCGTGCGCCTTCCCTGTTGAAGCCCAAGAGTGAGCCTCGTTGCCGAGGTCGCCACGGTACGCGGTCGAAGAAGTTGTACCAAGAGCAAGGGAATCCGAGATAACCACATATGTTGAACCGCCCCAGCGGTAAATCTTGTTTGTGGTAGTATCAGTGTAGATCTTCCCCGTTTCACCTATTTTTGGGAACTTGTCGAGACCTTCATACTCAAGAACGTCGTCGACGTAACTCGGCAGGCAATCCGAAGGAATCTTTCCCGTTAATTGAGTGCCTGCATTGACCTGCCCACTAATCTCGCTGAAACTATAGCTGGGCTTACTGGAAGCCTTGGCCCAAGAGTAGACGTCCGAGGCGGGCATGCTTGAGGGGAAGTCGCTTATCTTGCTCTTGCTGATACTAGGAATGTCGTCCGCAACGAGCTTGCGGAAAGTGGCAACTCCTGCTTTACCATCGGGTCCAGCAAGGACTGTGTTTGCAGTCCTGCTCTCTTCCATGTTTAAATATTGAGTGTGAGAGTGAGTTTTAGGGGCGTACCTGTTGTCACACCCAGATAGGAAAGTTTTTAATCCATCCAAGTCAAGGAAAGCCATAGGTTTTTATCCTCCTTTATTCCCCACCTTTTTAGAAGTAGAGTAAATCTAAAAATCTAATTTATTTCATCCTCCGATATAGCGGGGATAACGGAGCTGTAGTTCTTAATGAGCATAATATATTCCAAGGAAGGTAAAGAGTGGAGGGGCAAAGAATGCCCCCCCCCACGTTGTTCTTTAGGCGAACAGCGAGTTGATATAGGTAGAAGATATTGCAGAAGAAGAAGTGGTCGTATCTGTCAATGCAATATAGGCATTGCCAGACTGGTTCAAAGTAAATGAACCTTTTGTCACACCGTTTTGAGTTATTGTTACAGTGCCGTTTCCAACGCTTGGAATTGTTGGTTTGTTGCTTAAGTCGTTATAACTACCACTTGTTGCAACAGCGGAGAAAGATGGTTTATCTGATATACTATTCCAAGACGCTGCTGCACCATAACTCACATGGGTGTTTGTAATTGTGCTGTCAACACGAGTCAAAGAGTTCGTTGTGAAATCAATAGACCATCCAGTCGTCCAATAGGAGGAGTCAGTATGACTATTACCGACACAAACATCGTGAATATGAACTTGAGGAGAATTCCAATAAGTGTTACTTTCACCGATGTAGACAAGACTATCTGTACCATCTGTACCAAAGCGAACTGGAAGATTACTAATCTTTTGTCCAGCCTTGCATATGCACACAGCCGTGCAATTAGTCCACTTATTGGATCCCGATCCCAGAAAACCAAAAATTCGATAATCTGCCGAAATACCGTTTGTGGTACTTAACACCGTCACTGTGAACGATACGGGGCTATTCGGCCACGCGGTAGGAAGCTTTATTTTTATAAAACCAGTCCTCATTGTTCCAAGCGTGACAAGAGAGCCGCCACCAACATAAGCGAAGTAAGAGGACCCATTGCCGACGCTAGAGGCTGTTATAGCTCCATCTTCCACATATACTTCTCTATTTGAGTAAGTCTGTGCGCTAGAAGTTTGAGACATCGTACCTGTAAGGTAGATCTTGCTGGTTGTATTGGTAGCACCTGCGGTGTTCTTTGTATCTGTGTCTGTAAACACAGCGTCGGCGGGAACAGACTTGGCGATTGTGTATTTGAGGGCAGTCGGGCTACCGTTGTTAAGGTAGATAGGAGTCGTCGTCCCACCTATTGTTGATAGACCCAGGTGACCTGCGGTTCCAGCATAACTAACAGAGGCTTTGGAGTAAGGAGTACAGGCAACGGGAATACCCCCGCTGAAATACACAGGCGCTTCGACATCACCAGTACTTGTATTCAGTTTGTTTGCTGAATATGCAGGCCCTCCAGGTGTTGAAGACCCGGCATAGTTGTGGTTGTGGCTCGCAGGAGCATAAGCGGAAGAGGCTGTGTAGGCAGCGCTCCCTAATCCCTTGACGGCAATGTCTGTGGTCGTTCCACCAGTATTGACGCTTATTGTGCCATTCGTGGTTCCTGAATCAATAGCCCTAACGCCAGCATTGCTAATCTGTGTGCCTGAAATTGAAATTCCAGTACCAGCTGTGTAAGTCGTGTTGGCAGGAGTGGCCCACGTGCCGTCTCCGCGAAGGAATGACACTCTCTCTCCAGATGTTGGAGCAGGAACCAATCCATGCACGCCACTCGCACTTGAGGTGGCACCCTTCATATCGGTGTAGATCGTGTTATCGTCTGTCCTCCAGGCGGGCACGCCGTTGGCATCTGTCTTCCAGACCTTGTTTGCTTGTCCGGCACCAGAGGCGACGTAACCTTCACTGCTTGCAGAGTTTGCTTTCCAGGTGTTTGTGTCGGTCAGCTTTGAGCCAGCAGGCACGTCCATTCCAAGAGAGTAGGCGCAAGCTGTAGGTGTTCCACCATTGAGATATATACCCTTTGTTGAGCTTCCTACAGTAGCAGAACCAAGTTTTGTTGCAGTTGTCGCGGTAGTTGCCGAAGTAGCAGTCTTTGCCGAATTGACGTTCGCGCTTGCAATATCGGTTATCTGCGCTATCGTGTGAGTATGAGCAGAAGGCGTGAACGTGTCAGGCCTGCCTGTTACACCACTCCACGGCACGCTTGAAGCAGAACCAGCTGTGTACTCCATGTAACCCTTCGAGTTCGAAAGGTTAGCTGTATCGACGACAATATACATCGTGCCCGTGTCAAGACGCTTGACTGTGTCGCCAAGCTGGACGGTGTTTATCGTCAAAGCATACATGGCAGCCTGGTCTTTGACGGTCACAAGCCTCTCAAGAGCACCAGCAGGAAGCCTGTCGATTGAGATTGTGCCGCTTGTAATCTTACTTGCGTCAAGTCCTGGTATACGCTCTGCGGAAAGCACGCCGGAACTCACCTTGCTGGCATCGACAGAAGTAATCGTCGAGTTGCCGTGAGTGTGAGAATCGTTATTGACACTAACGTTGCCGCTTGAGTCAACGGCGATATCTGTGCCGCTCTTGACAAGACCAGGAGTAGAGGAGGTTGCGATTCCATATGTGTGGTCGTTCTCGGCTCCCCAAACAGCTGTGCCGTCTGCGCTCCAACGAAGGATCTGTCCGGAACTACCACCTGACGGAATATGCTTGTTTCCGCTAGAGGTGGGGTGAACGTAATTGTTGGCGTTGGTTGCTATGCCGTCTAACTTGCTCTTGTCAGAGGACGACATGAAGCCATTGGCTGACGTGGTCGCAGCAGAGTGAGTGTGGTTACCAGAAGCGACTGTGTTGGCAGACGTTCCGACAGGGAGACGCCCGTAAGCCACGGTGCCTTGAGATATGTTGTTTGCGTTGAGATTCGTCAAGGAGCCTGCTTCGCCAGAGAAGCTTGAAGCTGTCACTTTCTTGGGGAAGATTGCGTTCTGGTCTACGTCCCAGTGATAAAGATGGCCGGAAGTCATCATATCATTGGTAGATGACCAGTTAGTGTTACCGTAAATACGAATATCGCCTATCGTTGCAGTATCCGTAGAGTAAGAGCCTATTTTAGAATATGAGAAAGTTAGTCTATAGGCATATACATTGTCTACCTGACCACTTCCACCACCAAACGTAAATCCAGGAAGACCAATGCAGTTCGGCCCACTCCATCCTCCAATAGCAATTGATTTACGGTAAGTTGTAAACGTTGTCTTGGATCCAATTTTAGAATATTCAATATCTACTTGAATACCATGTCCATTTGTTGAAGCAAAGATATATAGTAACAAAGCGTTTGAGTATCTGCCATCCGAAGGCGCAATGGTTACTCTTGTTTTGTTTTTTAAATCAGCTTTAACATTTCCACCAAAGCCCAAAGAGGTTGCATAAGGACTTTCAGCAAACAAGCGCCTTTTGTCTGCGTCATTTATTCCATAATCTGCCCATGTACCACCGCCATCTGTTGACTTTTCAATTGTTATTCCGTTTGCAGGAAGAAAGGCTGTCTTATCTTCAAGAGAGCCTGAAATTGCTCCGGAATAAATTGGTGGGATGGTTCCTGCAGAGCTCTTGCCTTCTCCATAAGTATTAACATCAAACGCATTGTGATCGTGATAGGTTTTCGCATAAACGCCGTCTGCTTGGGTCTTCATATAGGCCCAAAGAGAAGAGACAGGACGACGAACGAACTCTGCTGTTCCATTGACGTCTTGGGAGATATAATAATTCGACCCTACAGGAGTTGCAGTAGCCGTGTCAAGCAAGTTTAAAGCAGTGTAAACCCCAGTTTTTGTATTATCAACTTTGTTACCAAGAGCAGTGTTAATTACTTTGTTTTGTACTGGATTTGTAGAGGAGCTCGATAGAGCCGAGTCAACCGTGGTAGCCTTCGTTAAATCAAGCCTTTTCCCGTTGGCATCGACATAAAGAGTCGAAGTGTCGGTAGCCACCAGGACGGCACCATCAGTAATTGCCTTCTTATCAACATCGGCCTTCGTGCCTCTAAAGACTTTTAGTTTTGCCATTTGAGAGGTGTCCTTTCACTTTTGTATAACCCCTAGCAACAGGGATATTTCAGACAAAAGATTCTTGTTCCCAGGAGTTATAAAAAAAGCGGAGGGCGGTTTCCCGCCCCCCGCCGTTATGAGAGAAAAAATGAAAAGCGGAAGGCTCTTTCTCTACTCGCCTAGATCCTCCCACGAAATAAGGTCATCGGCATATTTCTTGGCATTGGCCTCGGCTGTGTCCGCCTTGGACTTTGCGTCAGAAGCAGCGGCAGTGATGGCAGCTTGCTTTGCCGCATCTGCCTTTGTGCTGGCATCGGTCGCAGCAGCAGTGATAGCCTCGGACTTGGCGGCATTGGCCTTTGTAGTGGCATCAGTGGCAGCGGCTTCGATAGCGGCACTCTGGGCAGCGTTAGCCTTGGAAGTGGCGTCTGTGGCAGCAGCCTCAATAGCAGCGCTCTTCGCGGCGTCTGCCTTTGTTGTAGCATCGGCAGCGGCAGTCTTCTCGGCGGCAGCTTGAGCGGCAGCGGCCTTTGTGCTTGCGTCAGCCTTGGCACTAGCAAGAGCAGCGTCGGCCTTCTTTGTCGCATCGGTAGAAGCGGCAGTGATAGCAGCGGCCTGTGCAGCATCAGCCTTGGCTTGTGCATCCTCTGCGGCAGCGGCTTGAGCCTTGGCAGCAGCGCCAGCAACTTCGAAAGCGTCTGTGCCAGCATAAGCCGCAGTGCCTAGACCATGAACCTTGACGTCCTTGCCGTTGACGGAGATTGTGCCGTTAGCGGTGCCCTCGGCGACAGAGGTGACGGGGAGCTTGGCCCTTGTGACAGTGATGACACCGTCTGTCTGGGAGACAGCGGACACATAGTTGTCAGCAACGGCAGTGTCGGCCTTGTCGAGAGCCTGAATCTTGGCAAGAGAGTCGGCCTTGGCAGCAGTTAGAGCATCAGCGGCCTTGCCGTCGGCGTAAGCCTTTGTGGCGTAGTCGGTGAGGTCGACCTTGGAGTCACCGACAAGCTCGAACTTGCCGTTGACGAGCATGTACTCCTTGTAGTTGGAAGCCTCGGAGCCTTCACCGGTGCCGACCATGTAGATGGTGTCCTCGTTGGCCTCGCTGACATCGGGAAGAACGGTGACGATCTGACGCTTCAGGTGATGCGCACCAGCAACGGCAGTCTGGATGGCAGCGTCAGCCTGCTCCTTTGTGTAGGCGTCAGCGATACCATAACCGGCAAGAGTGGTGGCCTTTGTGGCCTTCTTGTCAATCTCACCCTGAAGGGTAGTCTTGGCTGTGTCGGTATAAGCCTTGGCATCTTCGAGAGCCTTGGTGATGGAGCCAGCGCCAGTGCCGTTGATGACACCGATGGCAGTCTCGTTAGCCTTTGCCTTGGCCTCGACGGCGGTTAGACGGTCGTTGAGCTTGCCAGCGTCGAGCTTGCTAATTTCAGTGGCGACATAGTCGACGACAGCCTTGGTTGTGGCCTGCTCGTCAGCAGAGCCATTACCTGTGATGGAAGCGGGAGCAGGCTTGACAATGGTGACAAACGCTGTGCCGTTCCAGTACTTGGCAGAGCCATCCTTGGTGTTGACATAGATGGTGTTGACCTCACCAGTGACAGGATAGGTCGTGCAAGTCTCATATAGACCGCCAGTGAAGGGAACGTCGCCCTTGTAGATCCTACGAGAGTCTGTGATGAAATAGAGGGTTGAAGCGGAATGCTCTGCCAAGCCGTTGTACTTGGATAGAGAGCAAGAAACAAACTTAACTGCTGAAGTAGCCAATTTGATCTCCTTTAACTTTACGCAGGAATGTCTTCCCATTGAGTCATGTTTGCGACTGCTAGGTATTTGGATAAAACGTTATCCCATTTATATATAACGTCTTCGTCGACGTATAAAGTGTTATCTGACCCGACTTTAGGAAAATCTTCTAAAGAACCACAAAAGATGGGGTTCAGGTTCTCTGGGGTCAGTTGCCACCACCCATCCTTGCCGTAAGACCAGAGGATATGCGTCTCTTGCACATAGTAAGTCCCCTGAACAGGAGCAAGCATCGCCGTCCTGTCGGCCTCGGTATCAAGGATGGTGAGGTTTGAATATGAAATCCTCAAACCGTGAGAATCCATATATATAGTATGGGAGTCTCTTACAAAAATCATTTGTCCTGTGACGACGGGGATGGTAGAGAGCTTCCCCTCTGTTGTCTCGTACAGTTTTACAATAGAGCTGTTAGGCATCTCCCCTCCTCCTTATTCGACATAGGTTATTGTAAGAGCTTCTGTTATCTTGTTTGTGACATAGTCAGTCACTTTTATCTGTTTGCCGTTCTCGTCCTTACCAGTGTCTCCTATGAGCGTCTCGATAAGTGTTCCGGCAGTAGAACTGAAGAAGCCGTCAACGTAAGCCTTGGCTTCGCCTAATGCGTCGTTCGCCTTGATTCTGGCATATTTCTTTGCCTCGTCAAGAGAAGCGCTGACTTCGTCTTTTGTGGCAAGGTTGGAAGTGTCGATCTCGTTGTCGCCGAGCTTCTCGAACTTGCCTTCGACAAGGACGTACTCGTCGTAAGACTGATGGCCGACCTCGTCTGGGTTTGCTTTCGGCACCATGTAAATGACGGTCTCGCTTGCCTCTTCGACTGGCGGCAGTACGTCGACTATCTTCCTTGTGATATGGCCGACGCTCGCTACAAGAGCCTTGGCTTCCTCATAGGAAATTTTTGTAGACAGCTTGCCGTCTATCTCCTGCTTGAGCTCGTCAATCGCAGGCCCGATTTCAACGTCGTCAAAGATCATCTTGAAGTCTGTGCCGTTGAAGATATAGCCCTTGCCGTCAGAGGTGTTCAGATAGACGACACCTTGCTCGGCGTCCTCCTTTTCAGGAAGAGCCTCGACAGGCTGAACGTAGTTCTTCACAAGAGCAGTGTTGACGTTCAGCTTGTCAAGTGTGAGATGGCCTTCTGTGCCGTTTATGACATATGAGTCAAAACTGCCGTCTGCGTTGCGAACCTTTATTGTCTGACCTGGATACGCTTTCCCGCTTGAGAGGTAGGTATTCGCACCATCAATAGACTCATGGACTTCCGAAGCGTCTAAAGGTATTGGGTTCAAACGTTCGTAAGACCTAAACGTCGATACTGTAGCGCTCATTAACTACCTCCCCTCAAGAGTGAACTCGAATGTCATTCCGGTCGTTGGAGAACAAGCGACCCGAAGACAATAAACGTCATATTCTGATGCAGTATACCCATCTACACCCTCAACCATTGCGGTTGTTTTGTTGAAACAATCAAGAATTTCAGACTCTCCTGCTTCGAGGTAGACGGCATTTGTGACGACGGTGGAACTCGGCACACATAACATAATCCACTTTTGTCCAGGCTCCATCTTGACCTGCACGACACTCTTGTCTTCAATGTCTGGGCCAGACGGCAAACCTCTCACAAAAGCAGATGTGATTTCTTCAGGGGGATCGTCAATTCCGCCTCCGTGGAACATCGCTTTTATAGGAATGTAAACGAGCGGTTTTGAAGCTATTTGACCAGCTTCTATCTTGTTTGTGCCGTCCTCCTCGCCGAGGTTGTTGAGCTTGAGGTCGCTTGCCTCATAGGAGGCCTGCACATCGAACGACGTCTTCTCCTCAAGCCTGAACTCCGGGATATGCTGTTCGATTGTGTCCTTGAACGCGCCGTATATCTTGTCGCCGTTTTCAAGGACGTCTATCGAGACAAGCTTGCCAGCCTCGTTACGGGTGAACGTCGCTTCTATCGTTGGAGAAAGAACCGTGCCGATCTCATACCTGCCGGGCTTGTCGTCAGAGGTGACTTCTGCAACAAGTTCAGGCTTCTTGTACTCGGGGTGGACGGCTCTTTTGACAAGCTTCTCAAGGAACTGCTCGAACGACAAGCCTGTCTTCAGCGTGTCGCCGTCCTCTATCCCGCCGATGAAACCGTTGTCTCCCAAGTTGACTTCTATCTCGTTCTTTGTCCTATCGTCGTAGCCAAGGGGTATGGCGTTCTTGTCTGCGTCGATGTAATAAAGAACGTTCTCGTCAGAGGAGACTACGAAGTCATTCTCGTTGACTTTGCCTTTCTCGATGTTGGCCTGAATCTTCTCGGTCGGCCCATGGAAGAAGGAGATTTTTTTATCTACAGCCATTATGAAAACCTCCCCTCTTTAATCATCGAGTTCGTTCATATACAAAGCAAACTCTCCAGCGATAAGGTCATTGACTTTATCCAAAGCCTCTTGTGCCTTATCTTCTGCTCTGGAAACGGTGTCCTTGATGTCAGAGACATCTAGTTGGAAGTCTTCAAACAGCTTCTTCTGATAGTTGAACTCATCAAGCATGTCGTCCTTGAGCGTTGTGAGGTCAAGGATCGCTTGTTGGAAATCAGAGTAGTCGTCCGTCACCACAAAAGACGAGCCGTCGTTTGGGTTCTGTAGCACATGGACTGTGAAGTTGTTGCTTGGGGCGATGCTGACGTCGTCAACTATCTCTAGACGGCACAGCACGGTTCCCTCGAACAACATGTCTTTAGGCCAGTGAATCTCCCAAGTGGACGGTGTGTCGCTCACCTTTGTGAGGACGTTGTATCCCTTGACTTTCCTGTCTTGATGAATCCAGTTTAAATACACTTTTGAGTTTGGACAGAGTTGGCATCCTGCCTTTTGTGTGAACACCACCCTTAAAGTGCAACCGTTCACATCACCAGCGCCAGCTATGACAGGAGAGCCTATTTCTTGGTCCAAAGACTTCAACTCAATCGTGAAGGTCTTCAATTCTTGGCTCATTTAATCTCTTCCTCTCCGTGTCATAGAGAACAGGCTCACCGCTTGTCTTCACGAGGGGGAGCGCCCTTAATCTGTCCATCAAGCCGTCGATGAAACTGTTCCCTCCATGACTTTTATATGTGGCGTATCTATTTTCAAGACTGTCCATTGTTATCTCGTCTATCTGATGTACGACATAGCAATGGTAATGATACTTGTCTATAATGAACACCCTCGCGCTGTATAGAAACTGCTCTTGAATGTCCATTTGCGAAGACTCCATGTCAAGTATTTTTTTTTGAAGAGAGTCTTGTTTTTTCGACAAAGAACGAATCTCGTCCTGAATTGACTGAACCGACTCGCATAAAGCGTTCACGTTGTCGGAAAGTGTGTTTATCTTTTGCTCTATCGTCTCATGCTCGTCAATAATTTGCTCGGTCTCTGAATCTTTTCGGAACTTGCCTTTTATAGCCTTATATGCCCAAGACAGAGCTTCCCCGAGAGACTTTGCACACATCAGCACGAGGATTATTATAATAACTACATCTCCGAAATTGTATTGACCAAGCAGTTGGTTAAAAGGCTCCACTTTTACCCTCCTGAAACTTGTCAAATTCGGCAAATCTACTTATTAGAAAAAAAGAGGGAAATAACAGTGTATATTGCCCAGAGCAATAAAAAACCTCCCCGACAAGCAGGGAGGTTTCTTTTAATCTTTCTTGGGGCAAGTGTACGTCAATGCCTGTTCAGAGTCTTTGATACCGCTTGTCGTCGGGTCAACTACAACGCCTAGCATAGAGAGTACCATGAACACGGTTGTGATGACAGTGGTGGCTGTAGACTCGACTCCTGTCAAATCCAAGTCCACACCGAACAAAGATGCCATAGACACAGCGAAAGAGCCTATGACACCTACAAGGCCAATCCAGAACGACTTGTTCTTTAGACGGACCGTCCAGTTAATGTTAGCCATGGCAAATCACCTCCTCTCCTTTTAATGTTTTAAATTAAGAGCGAGGGGTAAACAAACTTGAGACTTGCCCTTCAGGTATTGCATTTATAGAAGCAGATATTGTTGTTGTGGATCCTAAAGTGAGCGTCTTTACATCCGACGTCACATCCCCGTCTGAAAATTGAATATACATGTTTCTCGGAATAGCGTTAACCTTTGCATCTATACTGCTGTCTATACTGCTCTTTGCCTCGGCGCTTAATTTATCATATGATAGAGTGCCATCTGTTATCTTGCTTCCGTTTATATTGTTAGGAAGCTTATCTTCCGTCAAAGCTGGAATCATATTTAATGGAAGTCTGCCAATTGGGACTGTCACAACATCGTTCTTTATTCTTCCTGTTCCAAGAAAATAATTAGGATCTGTTGAGAGAAGATTTGCATTGGCAATGTTGACGACCAAATTATCTATGTTGCCACCCGGCTTATCAGGAGAACTAATTCCTGAAACTGATCCAGTGAAAGTAATGTTGCCACCAAAGATAATGTTTTCAGACGATGTTTTCCCACTAGCAGTTTTCGTTGCACAAAGAGTGTTGTCTTTAACACCCTTCGGTGTCATAGCGGTCATTCCGTTAGTAGCGTCTTCTTCAGTTAAACTATCAGAAAGCCACACGGAGCCTTGAGTCTTGCTAGTCGCATCGAACGGAACATACAGAGGCCATACCTTGCCGTTTACTTTTGTTTCAGCAAAAAAAGGCGGGAAATCTTGAGGCTTGTTTGGAGTCCTACTCTTTTTTGTAGCCCAGTGTCTTGTCGAATAATCATAACCAACTGCCATATTACTCATCCTCCAAAGTTGTATAAACGATATCTATAACAGTCTCGGGAGGAAGGTCGCAAAGAGCTTCTATTGTAAACGTCTTTTCTTCCACTCCGTCAAACTCAAGGACATTATGCTCATTCAAAAGATACTTATGCTCATCGGTTGTTCCGGGTCTAGAAGAGGAGTCAAGCACTTGTAACCAAGGAGAACTGTGCTTTTTTTTAAGGTCTTTCACAGGCCATTGCTTCGGAATATGCAAGCCGATATGAACAAAAGTACAGTTGTTATCACCAGGAGGAGAAATTGTTGTAACGGTCCCCTTTTTTATAGGACCTACAATTTGTGTCATCTTCATGACATCTCACTCCCACCAATTTGTTTTTTTTGGAGTGTAGGTTACACTTTTAGCTTTCTTGAAATACCACCCAGAAGGAGCGTCGTTTCCGTCTGATACAGAAAGCTTTGTTCCCCCACCGTTGAAAGTGCCGACATAGTACCATCCGTTAGCATCCTGGTTATAGTCCCAAGCAAACACCCATGTCTCTCCCTTTTGGTTTCGGTAGGTGCATACTTTGCCGTCTACCTTGCCAGAAGCAATCGTGTAGTTGGTGTTTAATGTGGTGACGATTTCGCTAGGATCAGAAGCGTTTGAGCTGAATTTCTTATCTTGATTAAGATCTCTTCCAACCAAAATTCCGCTTTGATCTTTTATTGCCCCGAGGTCTTTCCAGTTTAAGGCTGTCGTATCGAAGCTTAAAAGCTTTGATTGGAGCCCTTTTTTGTATCCTTTAACGCCTGAAGCGTCTCCCTTACGAGCTTCAGAACTACTAAACAGAGCATAAAGACGATTGCTTTTTCCTTCGCCGATATCTGAATATAAATCAACTATCTCGTTAACAATGAAAGATTTCGTCGCAGAAGTTAAAGTGCCAGTCTCATTGTTGATTCCAGTTGTTGTACAATCAACTCTAGCACCATTTGTGTTAGTATTTGAAAATGGAGCTGTGGAGATACTGACTGAATCGCCTTTTGCTCCGCGCGGAATCTTAAATACCCAGTTGTAAGCGAAAGGATGATTTTTGCCGTCCGGCCAAGCTACTTTTTCAATAACAGGTTGAGCACCAGGATCAAGAGCTTGCGCTGTTGCATGGAAAACAGGATAGGGAATTTTAAAACCAATAAGAGTCTTGGCAACAGCGAATTGATTGCTCTTTTCAGTCCCATAAGGGTACGCAATGTTTACCCAGTTATACTTTATTTCATCGACAAAAGTGTTTGTGTTTTCATCCCACCCCTTAACGAGGCTTCCGTCTGGGACACTGAAAGACTTTGAGTCAATCGTCTCGGGCTTGTTTGGATCTTCATTACCTTCATGGTCTTGATAGAGCTTGCCGTTATACGGCCAAGTCCTTATCTCTCCCTCTTCATCAAACGCTTTTGTGGCGTATTTTGCAACCTCGTCAAAAGGCGCAAAATCAAACCCGGGAACACCAGACTGTGGACCGACAACCTGTCCGACGTACTTGGCATCGCCAGTCTCATTCCCGTATTCTGTGCCACGCTGGTATATCTTACCGTTGTCAAAGTCGTTCTTGTTCTTTGTGTCGATAATGCAATACTCGCCGTACCATACGTCTTTATATTCAGGCCCTTTTTTGAACGCTTCTTGCATTTTTTTAACAGAAACGAATTGAGCTTTAATCACAAAAGGCGAACCAGGACGGCCTCCATAAATAGAATCCATATAAAACTACCTCCTTTTGCTTTTAAGCTCCAGTGTTTTTGCTTGCAGGACCAAAATAATCTATCGTGAAGTTGTTGTTCCAGTCATTGTTGTTTACAACGACTCCAAGCGTCTCAACCTCGACAGAGTCTTGTTCGTAGAAACCAGAGTTACCGACACGTATAGGCTCTCCGTTGATGCACATTAACAAACCAGGCCTGCCCCATACACCAATCTTCGTGATAGAAGACATTCCACCTTTATCCTTTAAGGTAGGGACGAGATCATTCACAATCTTGAGAGAACAGTCGCTCTCGACAACGCCAAGCTGTCGTCCCTTGCCTGTGTCAGAGAACGACACTTGCTCGTCAATTGCCTCTCTGACGATCTCGGCGCACACGCGGTCGAACGTGCTGACAAGAGGCCTGAAGGTTATGTCAAAGATACCGTAGGCGTCCTCGGAATTGGAAGCCCTCCAGCTTGTCGTCACAATAGCTTGAGAAAGTGCCGTCCAATTCTCATTCCAACCAGGATGTATTTTCCTTCTAGTAAGAGTGTTGGTTGCATCAAAGCTCTCTTTATCGGTATCGACCCGGCCTTGAATCTGCCCATTAAAAGTATCTTTAGACCTGTACAATGCGTATGTTATGTTGCCGAGACTATCTTCCTGGTAATAAAGCTTATTGTTTTCTGGCTCGCTGATGATAGATCTATTTTTAATCTCTCCAGTTTCAATAATCTCTCTGCCAAACCATTGCGCTTTTGTCTCGTTGCCGACAACCGTCTTATTTTCAACTCCGCAAAGGTAGACGGCACATCTCTTTTGCTCGATATAGTTATTATCATTAGAAGACCATTTCGGTAAATGAACTGTGTCGAGATATTGGTAATTATCATCCATGTCTTTTTCGTTTGTCGCACTCGATCGGAGCGTCAAACGAATGTCTATATCTGTCGTAAGGTCTCTTCTTACCTTCAGCGTGAAGTGGTAATCAGTATCTTTATCAAATAAAGAACTGCCTTTGTTAGCAGAAAGATAGTTCTTATTTATTGCGAAACAACGTTCATTAAAACCGTCTATTTTCATTGTGTCGATATCGAGTGTGATATTATCCCCGACACATCCTGTGCCGTTAAACCTATACTGGCTCATGACATTTTTACTCATTTTGTCTCCTTTAGAACCTCTCTACAAGCTCGGTTGCATTTACCGTCATCGTAGAGCCAGTCCCCAAAGTATAGGTGACACTCTTAACGATGTAGTCTCCATAGGTGTTCGTCGTCTTATCTTTGACAGACACCCTTATATTTGGCTCAAGATAGAAGGCGGGGATTGCCGTTATAGACAACGTCCTCTGGTAGCCTGTATGAAGATACAACTCATACTTTATCCTATCAAAAGCCCCATTCTTATATCCACCTGTAGCCAGTGCTGAATAAATCTCTTTAGGTGTGAGAGACCAGCGCTCCCCTTTGCTTTCTAGCTCTTGAGAAATCGCATTGTTGCTCTCTGAATTCTTTTCCGCATCTACAAACACAATATCTGGGATGTTCGGCTGGAACAGACAATTTATGTCATTGTCCACAACCACGTCGGACCTGCGTCCAATGGCAGACACAGCGTACTCGCCAAGAGAAGAGGTGCCTGCGTCGATGAAATCCAAGAACATGTTGCCGTCAGTCAGCGACGCGAGGGTGACCGGGTTCTTCGAATCATCATCTCCGATGAACTTCTGCTTCTCCAAATCATATATCTGTGTCCACCCTGCGGACAATTCCTCAAAGTAATACCCTTTATCAGTGCCGTTCGTCCTGGCGTACTCTCCTTGCAGGTAGAGTTCAGTTCTCCAGTCCTCTGCGATGTATGGCTTCTTTTCGTCATAAACGTCGACGACATCAAGTTTCTCATACTCCTCGCCGTTCCATTTAGCACAGCTTGACTCGTACTTGTAATATGGTTCATAGTCGTACTTGTAGCTCTTGCCACCTGTTAGCTCTTGGGTTCCAGGCGTTGAGGGGTCTGTTTTAAATATCTTTATTGTGGCGGAGCTTGCAGAGGTAAGCTTGTCAACATCTTCACCCTCGTGTGATACTTTGATGTGCTCAAATTTATTTGGCTTATAATATTCATAGAAGTCAGACGACGGATCTTCTATCCTTTCATAGCCTATCGGCCTGCTGACATAGTACAAGAGCCTGTCAACGTCCTTCTTTTCGTTTTGATATCTGTATACTTCATCTTCGATGCCTTTTGCTTGATATTTAAATGATTTGTCGTAATAGATGATATCAAGAGTACCGATATCAGGTAACGGCACTGCATCGGTTTCTTCTCCACCAATCTCTTTAGGATTGCTATTGTGCACCTTTGGGAAGCAGGCTTTCGTCTGGTTTGTATCGGAGTCCTTATATAAGACAACGCCTTCACGAGGCGGGTAGGTGAACGTTCCCTTCTTCTCATTCCAGTACGTCTTTGGAGGAATCTCATCAATAGCAAGATGGTATCTCACAGGATAACTCACGTCTGACACGGTGGACTTCCTTAACCCTTCAACAATATAATCGTTCTTTATGTTGTCATAGGAGGGGTTGGAAGATATGTTTATGATGTTCGTGCCGTCCGAGAAAGCATAAGAACTCTTTGGGGCAGTTGTGTTCATCAGATATGAGTTCTTTGTCATATCTGCCACGGCTGTTGTAGCGTAAGTGGTGTTGACGTAATTCTTGATTTCCCTGAAGTGGAATATGCCGAACTCGTCATAGAAATATTCGTAGTTACCAAGATACGACACTATCTTGTCTAGAACGTCTGTCACTTTGCTTCCTGCATTCAGAGTCAGGTCGCTTGTGTACACAAAGTCGTCGTAGACATATCCACAGTCGTCGCCCTGCTTCACTTCGATGAAATCAGCGTTCTCGCCTGGTTTCTCGATGGTGGCAGTGTAATAGCTAAAGACGCCGTTCTCATATGTCTTTACAAGGTACAAGGTGTTCTCGGCAGTCCAACGGACCACACGGCGAATCTTCAAGTCAACATCCTCTATCACGATGTTGCACAGATCCTCGCCGCCGAAGTGGTTAACGACGTTCTCTATAAGTTCATAGACAGTCACCTTCTGTGAGATGAACTGTCCGGTAGAAGACTGTGTGTCTATAGAGTCAAAGATAGTAGAAGCAGGGATTATACCTCCAACGTCTCCGTTAAGCATAGACATCTTGTCTCTCAAGTTCAACGTCAAAGAGACGGAAGAGGATGCCGAAGAGGACATGGAAGCCTTGTTTATAAAGAAGACACCTTGAGGGAACCATAGTATCGGATACTGGGTCCACTCGTCGGTGTCATTCTTTACGCCTAGTTCCACAAACACTTTCTTGTTCAAGGAGAAATCCATATCCAGCGACGTGGCATCATACTCCCCACCGTCAAGGTTGACGGTAAGGGTCATCGTCCTACGAACAGAAGACGAACCGTCTTTTGTCATGGAGCCGTTCGTCACAATGCCCTGAACCTCTTTTAATGGCTTCTCGGCCCAGTTCAACAACGTTATGCGGACGTATTGCCGTTGGTTGAGGGCTTTGTCTATCTTGTAGAAGAAATTAGTCCTCTTCTGCGCATCAGACAACGTGCCAGAAGATTGGAGGTACTCATATACTCTCCTCATACAAAAGCTCCCTCCAACCTATCCGCCAATCATAGTGCTGACTAATATCTCTCCAACATAGTTTACGTTACCGCTTACGACAGCGTCTATTATTCCTGCTTCCCAGTTGTCTTTGATTACTGGCTCAAAATTGTACCATTTCTTGTCAAGAGAATAATACTTTGCCTTATCGTTCACTTTATAGACGTATCCAGGAACAGCCTTGCTTAAATCATCAAGAGTGGCAGGTTGATCGTCTTTGCCGCTCAACCCAAACTCACCAAGTGTGATGTTGCTGTTTCCCTTGCGTCTAAATATCTTTATTCCCTTAAAATACAAATCCTCACAGGGGAAACCGTCTTCTATATTGAAGATTCCGGATTCTCCTACTGTAAAATATTTGTATTCAAAGTCGTCTTCAAACTCGACGGCAAAGACGGCATATGGGTCAACCTCAAGGCTGACTCCTTTCCAATATTCCATCTTGTATCGCTTTGTCTGGGTGACGACGTTGTTCTCTTTTACCTGTTCTTTATAGGCATAACGATTATAGATCCTATCCCCTAGGCGCTCCTCTGGATAGAACCTGCCACTCACCTGTCCCGCAACAGTCTTATAGACAGACATTATGCCGTCGCTAAAGTCTGCGTTTGACCTGTCTATCACGCGCTCATGGGTGATAACATAGTCAAGAGTGACGACGTCGCAATCGTCTTTCCCTCGCTTGGCGTCTGGGAAACCAAGTTTGTCTATCTCTATTGATGAGGGAATCTGATAATAACCGTCCCTGTTTACAAAGATAGTTTTACCGTTTAGAGATATGCGGTAGCCTATTAACAAAGACTCTTCGTTCTTCTTGCTCTCTGGTGGATGAACTACACCATTACCTGTCTTTATATATTCGTGAGGTTGCAATTCTCCGCTTTCGTCGACATAGAACACATGAGGCTTGTTGTGGAAGTATATCTTCACATCTCTTAACTTTAAAGAGCCAGGCTTGTATTGATACTTCTTCAGGATGCCCTTGCCCAGATCGGCCATCTTCTTGTTTACAATTACCTCGGCAACGTTAGAGTTTAAAATCATAGAGGCGTTACCGTCGACTTTCTCAATCCACGGGCTTGTGTTGTACAACTGACTTAACTTGGTGACTACTATTGTACCGGTCTCACCTGACGATTCCTTGGAGTTCTCATAGTCTTTGATTGCCTTCTCTTCCCCAACACTATGGATGCCGAGTTCGACAAGAGTGTCAAGGTTCATCCCGCTCTCAACCTCATAGGCTGTCGCAGAGAAGGAACAAATCCTACGGCCAAGGACTTTGTTCGGGGTGAGGGAGATATCAGTGAGCATGACGCACACGTTACCCTCGGTCATAGTCCTCATAAGCTTTGGCTCGCCGTCGTTCAACCAGCTTACGACCTCTTCTCGGAAGCCTCTCTCCCAATAGTAGTCGTAATTGTCACGGATGGCTTCCTCCTTGTTATAGCTGTCCATATCCTGCATGGCGACACCGTATAGGTCGCTCTTCTTGAAGAACCTGACGTTAGGGTCTGTTTGAGAAGAGATTATGCCGGATATCGAGAACTGCTTGTACCTCATCTGTGCGTTCTCAACGAACTTGGGGTACTTGCCGCCAAGGGTGTCCACCTTCGACCTATTGACAACAGGCTTCAAAGAGGATATGGTAAAGTCGTACCTCATAGAGACTTGCCGTCCAAGCCTATAGAACATTGCGTCATAGAAGTCACACATCACCTTGTTTGACTTATAGGCTTTTGTGCACCTGCCCTCGATGGCTGTTCCCGTTGAGAAGGTCTCTGGCTCGATGAGCTGGATGGAATATCTGTAGAAGATTCCACTGCACACCGTCATGTCATCATAGGTGTAATCTACAGCGGAGTTGACGAACCTTGTGTCGAGAGACTCCCATGTCTCGTAGTTGCTCTCGGCAGAGGTCCGCTTGAGGCATAGGAATCCCCTGATGGCGATCTTGTTGGTGATGTGAACCCTCACAGCGCCGTCGTCTTTAAGGCTCTCAACTGTTATTGTCGGCTTAAAGCTGTCATTCCTTGAGTAAGACGAGATGGAAAACGGCATGTCGTCTTCTTTGGAACTCCATTTATATTGGTTGACCGACACAAAGTCCATAATGATATGGAACTTGTCCCCAGCTCTTGAAGAGTACCCCTCGACGTCAAGTGCATAGTTTATAGACTTGCCGTCTTGACAATAGATGGTAGGCGTCTCTGTCATCAGCTCGCCGGTCTTATCTGAATACACCTTGATCTTGTAAGATTCAAGCTGTTCGGTTGAGTCTATATAGGACATTTTACTGTCGCTTGTGTTTCTCACATAGAAGGAGACGTTCCCTGCAATGGGAATCGTCCCCTTGTTGAAAGACGGCACAGTGTCGTCCTCGATGTCGCCCCAGGTGTTGAGCAGTACGATTGGCGTGCCGATTGGGCGGATAAGGCAGACGGTAGACCATTCCGAGAAGTTCTTCAGGTTGGTTGACAGATAGTCTTCTGTCAATGGGCCTGCTTTTGTGCCGTCTGTCGTCTGGTCGAAACGGAGCTGTACCTTGTAGTACATTCCTGTCGTAAACCCCTCGCCTTTCATTTTGGCAGAGTTCACGTCGCTGTTCGCCAAAGACGTTATATGGAGGCTGTACTCCCCCGTCGACGTCTGTCCTATCTTGTCAAACGGGATGTAATAGACTCCTGTTGACGCATCAAGGGCGTTCACATTAGATGCCATATTCACGCAAGTAACGTGAACACCCTTGATGTTCGTTATTGAGTTGTATTGAGATATAGAAAAAAGGACTTCCGCGTCTCCGTCGACGACAAACTTGTTCTCGCCTGCGTCTTTCCAGCTGACGGGAAACGAGGGCGCGAATGTCCCAGACCCACCTATTTGAGGTGGATACATCGTGTTGATTACTGTAGCCATCCTTTAGGCCCTCTCCTTTTTTCTCTTGTTTGTTTGTTAGGGAGTCGGGGATGTATCTTCTGGCATAGGCTTGAACCTCGTGTCTATGCGGACTCCCTGGTTTGCGTACTCTTGAAGATATCTCAAATAAGTAGACAGAGTGATATCGTGGGTCCCATCATTGCAGCTCACGTTTTCTGCGCTTACTGTAAAACGATACTCTTGCGGAGTCCCGCTTGAGTTGTCGACAAGAGTGTCGATGTATTGTGGGGTTGGAGTGTCTGCTGTCAGTGCTTCTCCGCTCATTCTTCACCGTCCTCCTCTGTCTCCTGTTGAGCTTGAGCCTGCTGTTGCTTCCTGTATTCTTTTACAGCTTCCTCATACTCGGCTTGTTCCTTTATGTTTAGATTATAAACCGCTTCTAACAGTAGGTTTTTGACCATGTAAACAGGAACTTGATTGTCGTTAATAAGGCTTTTAACCATTTGACGAATAGTTGTTTTTGCTTCCAAGTTTATAATAGGGAAAATATCATTCTCCATATTTTTATATATCTCCTTACTTTTTCTTCTCTAGTGCGAGGATTCTATCGAGAAGATGGTTACAAAGATAATACAAGTCGTTAAACGCTCCTTGCACACTGAGTGAGCCACTTACATTTGTTATTCCACTATAGCTAGATTTAACATCATCACCTTTAATATATCCGCTATTTTGTAAATTGCTCTGTACATTTTGTACATCCGTTTTGGTGGCAAGATTACCCCAGTCATTGTAAAAAGCTTGCACATTGTCAAGCCAACCTTTGTCTACTATTTTAGGATCTTCTTTTAAATTGTTTGGATTGAAAAAACCAATGTGATCTGTTACGTCTATTATGGGGCTTTTTAGATACTTAACAGCTTCAAGCTTGGTAGTTTTAAAAGCTCCGTCCACAAGCACGTTCCCTTTTATTTCCAAAGCGTGTTGTTTGTTTTCTGGGTTCTTTCTAAGTCTGTATGTACCAAACTCTATTGTGTTCTCTCCTTTCGTCTCTGTGTATTTTTCTAATATCAATCCGTTCCCTGCACCGGTGAAGAAAATCTCTGGGGCAGTAGAGCCTCCCATTTTCAAAGCGACGTTCCCATTAAAGGAAGTTCCGACTGGAATAGAGGATGTTTTATCGTCGGTTGATTCACCTGCTATATGTATATCACCGAAAGTAGCATCTGCCCCCGTGTTGGAGTGAAGGACTAGTTTCTGACCTTTCATCATTATATAAGTTCTATCCAAGAAATTCTTCTCATCGTAAGCACCAAGATTAAGAGCCTCTCCTTGCTTTGCTCCAAGACACAGAAAAGTAGAGCTGTCTAGTTTAATATCAACAAGTTCTTTTTGTATGGATTCTCCTTTTTTAACGTCTATTGAAGAACTGGATTGCAGGTTTCTCTTTATCTGGAGGATATCATTATAAGTGTAAGAGATTTTTTTGTCTTTTGTCTCTTTAGTCGTGACTCCGAAAGAAAGAGCACCATCTTTAAGCATGGTTAGTTTAGTCTTATAGTGTTTGGTCTTGTCGTCGGCGTTACTGGAATCTTCTTGCTTAAATAGAATCTCGGCCTTATAATCAAATGTCTCTTTGCCATCCTTGTCTTTCCCCGACATTATTTTACCCAATGAGAAGCTATAATCAGAGTCTTCAATGTCGGCAATCAGACTTGAATCAGACAGTTTCAATACAGATTCGTCGAGTTTTATCTCTGCTAGGTTTTTCCCTATTTGAAGATGCCTATCATACTCTATTTTAGTCTTGGCTGTATCTTCTTCGCCTTCTGCGTTGTCAGGTATAGTCTTTTTAAATAGTCCAATAGATAATAAATCAGAAGTTGATTTAAAACCGTCTTCTATTACAACCGTTTTCTTATCCTGTTTAACAGTGCTTTTGTTAAGAAGATTGATTTCGTTCTCCATGGAAGCAGGTCCGGATAAAAACAGTGAAGAACTATTTGTCGCGCTTCCTGTGACCGCATCGCCAGATTTAAGCTCGGCAGTGTTTCCAACGCTTAACTCTCCAGCATGTTGAGCAAGAGACAGCTTATATGGCGTCGTTGTGTCTGTACAAGCTCTATTTGAAACATATGCTTCAAAAGTTTTAGCATTTATTCTAATCCCTTTTTCGTACTCGTTGCCTATGATCTCTTCCCCTTCATCCTTGGGGTATGTGCCTGTTGTAAAATAAACGTTTTGATCTTCCCACCCACTTCGTATGGCTTTAAAAATCTTTATAATTGTCTTATAGTCATGAGAAAAATTAACGCCTATATATTGAGGAGTATCTGTTCGATCATAGTCGTTTATAGAATATCCAAAAGCTCCAATATTATTGATATTCATAGAAGTTTTTGTCTCTGTATCTCGCAACGAGTTAGTGTAGAAGTTACCAGCTGCATCTAGTCCTACGCGAGGCTTCCTGACCCAGTTGTCATTCTGATCTTTGCAATGACGATAAATAGTAAAGAATTCAGACTTTCCAGGATCGACCTCAAGTTCAAAACTGTCCCCTTCCAATAAGTTTGTGTTGTTATTTCCGAAGAGGATGTTGCTGTTATATTTAGTGAGAGGACGCCCTTTAATAGAAAGATAAGCAGGAAAAGAACTTATTAAAATTCCTTCTTCGTCATGCGGAATACTCATTTTTGCGCCACAAACACGATATTGTGTATACGCCTCATCTAGATCTCTGTCAAACTCGAAAAGATTCCTATAATCATCTGGCTTTCCAACATATGTAGGTTGAATATCACTAGACAAATTGTTTCTATCTATCTGCATGTAAGTGTTGCTTCTTGAAGGCCAGTAGTAAATTCCTTTTTCTGGATTTTCCTTTTCTTCTTCGCCAACAATTTCTTTTTTTGGGGGAAACCAACTATAATCTTTTTTAAGCTTTGATGCTCCATATATAGTATTTGATGCCAAGGTTAGATTTGCTATCGTCGACTTGCCACCAGGAGTGAGAACAATACGTCCTTCATAATTGCCATTATCTTTATCCGCCTGCTCTTCTGGAAGACCAAACACTGCGTTCCCTGTTTTAGAATCTAGAAAGATAGATTGTTTTCCCTCATGATAACCGAATAAGCCGACGTCATTCTGCTCGGTAACTTTTCCTTCTGCGTCTTCTACCTGCTCAAATCTAGAGCCCATAACAATCCCTGTGAAAGAATTGTCTTTACCCTTGATTCCAGCGCCAATTTGTGGGGCAAGGATATAGCTTCTCTCTTTCTCTTCGTTCTTGATCTCTATCGAGTTGCCATCCCACTTGTTAAGAGAGGCAAGAGAGTAGCGATTCAGCGACATGTAGACAGGGATCCACGCATCACAGACGACACTGTTGCCTTTCTGGACTTTTATATAGATTCCATTATTTTGATATGCTCCACTATAATTTTCTGAAGGAGTAACAATATAACGTTTAAGAATAGGTTTTATTCCAGTTTGATCGGGAGCTTCTTCGCACTTTTCAAGAGAAGAAGTGGAAGAATCGTGCATCACACCTTCTTCGTCGGTTGTTGGATCTTCGATCTGGCCTCCATAGATAAAAGCTTTTACAGTGAACGCATCAAGACTTTCGTTGTTTACTCTTGTAAAAGCAATAGTGTCAGCCATAAGATTGTCACAACGAAACACGCCGTCAATCTTAAAGCCTCCATCGGTATCATATTGAGGATATTTTCCGTCAGAGTTATAAAGAACTTGTTGTAAAGTATAAGTCTTGTTTAAAGAGATTGTGTAGCCAGAGTTGTTTTCACTGTTTATATAAGATCTAATAACAGGCATTGGATAAAATCCATAAACTGTATCCCAGGTCTGTTCCTCACCAGTACCTTCAACATTAACTTTCGAGGAAACTCGAATAACTTGCCCTCTAAAAGCCCTTTCCTTATCAAAAGACCATTCAAGAGTGCCGTCGTCGCTAATCGTAAAAGGATAAGTTTTCTTTCGTCCACCGCTTCTAACTAAATCCCATGAGTATTCACTTGCCGTTACTTTTGTTCCCCGTTGATAAAGTTCAGGTGTCAGCACCGCCTTGGGATAAAGTGGAGTTTCACTGCTCGTCCCTTCGGAATATTTCATATACATCGCTGGCAAACAGCTCTGTTCATAAAACGCATCGTGATAAGAATAAATTATATGATTAGCGTCGTCAGTCACATCTGTTGTTTTATCTGGTATTGGCACTAAACTTGGAAGAGGGAAGAAGCGGTCATCTTTCGGCACAATCTTCACCACATAGTCAGTGCCGTTCGTACCATTATCGCCTACTTTCGCAAAGAGGAATTCAGTGTCCTTCCTGAACTCTTCTCCTTGATACGTCACAATAGCAGTTATCTGTCTGTTGGTATAGGCGTATCTCCAGCGCTTCTGAATGTTGAACGTGAGGATCTGCGAGTTGGACACCTGCTCGCCTGTATCGTCAGCCGGATTCTTGTATGACAAATTCAACCCGTCTGTTGTGAAGAACGAGTCGGAAGTCGGCACAGACCATTGAATGACGTACTCACTTGCAGGCACCTCAAGTCCTTGCGGATCGTAGAAGTGACAAGTCAACGGCAGAATCTCTTGGTAGTCCAACCCGTTGTACTCCTCGTCGCAGGGAGATATGCCGATCTCGGAATACTGGAAAGACTGTGTGCCGTTCTCGATGACGATGTGATACCTGGCGACCTCGACAGACTTTGAGTTCTTCAGTGTGATAGAGGCCGTGCCGATATTGTGAGAATCATCGTTTCCTTTTTCTCTCTGATATACCGTGCAGTATACAGTAGCCAAGGAAGCAACCGAGCTAATCGGCAGGGTTAAGATATAACGCGCTTCTTTGTTGTTTGCGTCTGTTCCATACTTGACGCCCGAAGCTAGAGCTCTGTCGTTCTTGGCTTGAGCATAGTCGGCATATTTTACAGGGCCGTCTTCTCCCTCTGTTTGGAGAGAAGCATAAATATCGTCAACTTTCTTTTGTGCCTCTTGTTCAGAATAAATCTGTCGTGATGTGCCTTCTTCTGTGGTGATAGACCATACGAAGATATACTCATTTTCAGTGTCTTTGAGAAAAGAATTTCCCTCATCGTCTTTGACACTACAAGTCAGAGTCGGCGTGCCGTTGTCAAAGGCAAACTCTGTTCCAAGGTTAGATGTTATCTCTATGTCTCGTTTAGAGTTCATGTTGTATACAATGAACTCCTGCACAAGAATCACCTTTGTGTCGTCGTCTCCAGAATAGATTGCGGAACACTTGTATTTATTCTCATAGGCTAGGTTGTCACTCTCTTTTGTAGAGAAATAAGCGCTGTTGCCTACATTCTTAATCTCTTTCCATCCACTGCCAAGATAGCCATTATATCCGTCTGACACACTTGTAATAGTCTTGTCCTCTGCGCCCCAAACAAACTTCATCCTGACGTCACTAGACAAAGAAAGAGACTTCTTCCTGAAGTCTGCTCTTGTGGAGACTTCTCTATCTTCTTCTGTATTATTACCGTCAGATTTTGAGAACACAAGAGTAGCAGGGTTTAGCCTTAAAGAGTAGTCTCCTTGAACTGCCGTTATCCTTGACAAGCCGTATATCTGAACATTTCTTATAAAGATGTTCTCCGGTTCTTTAAGCTCCCCTTCTTTAAAAGGGAAGCCTTGGCAGTAGACGACGACGCTTTCAATAGCGTTGAAGTTCTTTGCGTCAAAATCAAAGATCGCATACTGCTCGGTAAACGACGGATAGTTGAACGGCTGTCCCGTAAAGGCGGACGAACTGCTCTCAAGAGTGTAAAGCTGATACCTCTTCTTATAAACCGCTTTAGCGCCTTCATCAAGAGCTGTATAAGGAATTCCATCATGATCTTTTACGGGTTTATTATCTTTGTCAAGAACATAATAGTAATCGACATCATTCGTGTTAAAAGAGAGTACGACTTTCAAGCCATATTCTCCTCCGCAGTTCGGCATACGATGGTGGGACGGCAAACTAGTCCTGAACTCGGCCTTGAGCATTATCTTCTCTGAATTTTTTGCCGACTGACCGAACCTTGTGTTGACGATATAGGGGCTTACCCTGTCTCCAGCCTGCTCCAAAAAGTCTGCCGAGCCATACACAAACGCGGAGTCTTTCTTGTCTTGTTGTCCTGCCGTATGAGTAGACCTCAAGCCAAACACGGTGGGCGAGCTTAAGAATGCGTTCTCCCCGGAGTAGGTGTAGTCGTTCATTACAGAAGAGATGAACCCTGCTTCAGAGGATGCGTTGTCGACAGAGGCGGTTCCTAGAATTATCTTGTCGTTGGACAAGTCGTTCTGTGGGACGAGGACGTATACTTGCTGACCTTTCTTGTAGGTGTCCCCAGACTGCGCTTTGGCAATAAGGTTCTCGTTTCCCTGATATCTTATCCTATAAGTGTTCTTGAGCAAGTCTTCGTTCTTTACTATTGTAGCCACGACAGTCTTGTCAAGAGTGAGCTTGTCCATCTTCGCTGTCGTCATGTAGTCTATCGCATCAAGAAGGGCATCCTGCAATGTCTTTTGTTCGGCTCCTTTTAAAGTTGTTGCCATTTACTTCTCCTTCTATCTCTAAACATTGAATGCAGACGCACGTCTTCCTTATTCGACTGCATAGCAAGGGAGCGGTGGAGATTTGACCGTCTCCACCGCTCCGTTTATTATACCCAGGTATTAAGCTTTTCTATGTGTGTAATGTAGCACTTGGTTGTTCAATCCGAGGATAGCTTCTCTGATCTCATCAGCAGACGTTGCGTTCGGAAACTCGGCTGTGATATTGACGTTCTGGTCGACCTTGCTGCTGGCAGTCTCTATGCTCTTCCCGATGGAGGAGATAGAGCCAACCGCCTCGGCAAGAGTGGCACCCTTCATGGCAGAGGTCATCGCCCTGACGCTCTCAACAGCCTTGAGGATATTTTGAGTGTCGCTTGCATTGAGGACTATCTCTTTGGAGTGAAGGACGGCAAGTTTGCCGGATCTGCCTGACCATTCACCAGTATAACCGCCCGTGTCGTAACCTACAAGAGTCGTAGACCAGAACTTCTTAGACCTTTCAAAGTCTGGATAAAACACGGAGTCGTCGTACCAGTGAGCGTTGATATAGTTTTGAACGTCATCGGCGAAGTCTTCTCCATAAGCTTTAATAAGCTTATCTCGGCGTTGGGGATCGTCGCCCCAACCACTGTCCCATTCATGGTTAAAAATAGCAAAGGCGATTCCCTTCATTAACTCCTCTCTTGAATATCCAGAGCCTCCGAAGTTGTTGTTACTGTTCTTACCGTCCGAGTCTCCCTTGCCGTTGCCGGAGCCGTTGCTCGATGTTGAAGTCGTTGTTCCTTTTCCACCTTGAGCAGTTTCTTTGTTCTTCTCGTTTAATTCTGCTCGAAGTTTTTCTAGTTCTCGAATATATTCACTGTTTTGGTTTACAAGCTCTGCATATTTTGCTTTGAAATCCTTAAGAGTCTGTTCACTACCTTGCAAAAGATTAAGCATGTTTTCGATGCTAGTGTTAACAGCATTAAAACTATCGGCCAGCTTCCCAGTAGCGTTTGTTATATCATCTACTTTAGTGGTTATTTGATCAATAGCATTACCAGCTGAAGTGGAAGCGTTGTTGATGTTTGCGTTATAAGTATCAAGAGGTGCTTGTAGTTCTTTAAACAAAGTCTCGTTGGCTTGTTGAATCTTATCTGTTGCGCCCAGCGCATTTGAGATAGCATTCTTCCACCAAGTGTTGGCTTTATCAAAGCTATCTCCCATGCCACTTTGTAGTTTATCAAAAGTGTCCAGCATAGCTTCGCTGTTTTCGGAGCTTAACGAATCTACCATTCCATAGAAATCATTAAGAATATTCGCTTGAGAAGTTGAAAGCTGTTCACCAGTGCTGAGCAAATACTCTTGCAGACTGTCAATTACCTCTTTCATCCTGTCTTTGCGTTCTTGAATACTTAATGCTGTGTCTGTGAAAATATTGATAAGAGTTTGTTTTGTAGACTGAATGGCAGACAAGGCATCGCTTTGAGTCTGTTGCATCTGGTCTTTTGACAAGTTGTAAGCATTGTTCTGGGCGTCTAAAAGCCCCTCTTGAGCACTCTTTACATCGTCCTCGTTAGCAGTATAGACGTAATTGTAGTTGCCTTGGGAGTCACGACGGAGCTTCATTTGGCTCTTGTTTACCTGTGCCTCTTCAAGAGCAATCTGTTGTTTCAGAATCTCTAATTGAGCTTGAGCGTAAGAAACGTCGTATTCGCTCAACTTGTCTTTCTCTCTCAAATAAGTGAGCTGTTGGTTCATCTGATCGGTGATCTTCGTCTGGGTGCTTAACGCACTTGCGTTGTCAAGCAGGTCGACGTACTGCCCTTGAAGTTTCTGGATGTTGTAGGCTTTGTTTACAGAGTCCAAGTAATAGTCGGCATTCCTGTTTATCATTTCCCATTGGGTTTGAGTCCAGTCCAAGTCTTGCCCGAAGAGATCGTTAACCCACTTTGAGACAGCCTTGTTCCCTTGAACTGCCAACAGCTGTTGTGCTGTCTCTATCGAGGTGGCAAGAAGCTCGTTTTCTTTGGTGACCGCTTCGGCGGCTTTCTCGTCGGCCTTCTTCCTCTCCTCCGTGCCCTCGTCGAACTGCTGGCTTATTTGCTTCCAGTGCTCTGCATTGGTATGAGCTTCAACCAATTCTCGGTTAACAAGATCTACTTTGGCCTGGAGAATTTTCTCTTGTTGCTCATATCCTTGGATGCTTTCTCCATACAAGGTTTGAGTGAGAGACACGTAGTGGTCAAGCTGGTCTGTCATTCTTTCAAGCACTTCGGCACGTTCGTCCATCGTGTCTGCGATTTTATCTATGCCGTCTAGGATCTCATCTTGGAGGTTGTCTATATCCTCACGAAGGTTTGTTATAGCATCGGCGGCTTGATCATAGATGGTTTGAGCGGCTTCATACAACGCCTGTTGGTTCTCACCAAACATACTTGACTTGCCGGTCTCCTCATATTGCTTAATCTGCTCGTTTATCATCGCAGCGTTGTTGAACACCATATCTAGATAACCAGAACCATTACGCTCGACAGTCTGTTTGCCTTGCGCCTTCTTGCCAGCTTCCATGTCGTTAATGCGGTCTTGGTAGAACTTCTTTTCTTCGTCTGTCTTTGCATTCTTCTTCAACTCGGCATAATGGTCGATTGCCTTGTTAAAGAAATTGTCAGACGCTTCTGACGCATTGTCGAAGTATCCCTTGAGCTTTTCAGCAGAAATCTCCATTGCCAAGAACGGGTCTTCTTGGTCACGAAGATCCATAGCTTTCTTTAAGTCAAGCCACTTATCTTCAATATCTTTTATCGAGTCGGCAGCTTCTACGGCTTTATTGAACAGGTCGATCATCATATCTTCGATCTTGTCGTGTAAATCTTGAATAGACTTCTCTGTCTCTTTAATTGTGTTGGAGTTTAACTCATCATACTTGGATATTAAATCTTTAAAGTCTTCAAAATTATCTTTGGCAGCCTCTATCTGCTCTTCAAGCTTTTTTTGTCCTTCTTCGGTGGTCTCTGCGTTATATAGATCAATTAGATGATTGATTCCTGCAAGATACTCTTCAAACTTCTTTTGGTAGTTAGAAATGTATCCTTCGTCATCAAACTCAACCTTAAAGTCGTCTTCAAGTTTTTTCTTGACTTCGTCACGCTCTTGTTTTTGAAGCTCAAGCTTCTGCTTGTAAACCTCAATCTGTCTCTTTATATTCTCTGTTTCTTTTTGAATTATGTTTACTCGGTTGAAACCGATAAGACGCGCTTCTTCGGTATTAAGTTGTTCAAGAGCGTTGTTGAGCTTGTCAATCTGGGCGTTGACTTTTTCATACCGGTCCGCTTCATCCTCAAGCTTGTCCTTCGTCTTTGGGTCATAGCTTGAACCTGAACCGTTTCCGCTACCACTGCCTGATCCAGATTTTTTATTGATCTTATTAGACCCCGGTTGAATTAAAGCATCGAGCCCTGCCATGTCGTTGTAGAACTTGTTCTGCATTTCTCTTTCGGCTTCAGCTTGTTTATTCAGCTGATCAGCCATCAACAGCGCGTTCTTTTTGTAATTGCTAACATTCCAGTCGCTACCTGAAGTGCTATCTTTCTTGGTGCTTGTGTTTGAAGTAGTACCAGCAGTTGAAGCCTTTCCACCGTAGCTCGCACCAACCATCTGGGCAGATGCTCCACCTGGAGACGTCTTCCCTTTAGCTGCGTTTGCTATAGCGGTCGCCACTTGGTTGGCATTTGCTATAGCGCTGTTTGCCCATTGAGAATACATTTGAGCTTGTGCAGTAAGAGCACTTTGAGTATTTGATACCATTGTGGCATTGTCTGTGTTCGCTTGGTTTGCCACATCAGAAGAGTTTTTCATCTCGCTGGTGGAAGAATCTGCCGACATGTCCGCAAGGATTTGGTCGTTTGTAGACAAAGAATTCGTTAAGTCTTGATCAATAGAGGCTCGGGTGTCACCGACTTCTTCGTCCGTGGTTAATTGAGCATTTGCCATAGCTACATACTGTGCAGCTGCCGCCTCATATGCTGCCGCTTGCGCCCCATGATAGTCACCAAGAAGTTTTAACTCTGTTTTAACCTCGTTGACAGCAGCTTGTTGTTTCGCCTCTGCAGCTGCGATGAACGCATCTTGGCCTTCTTTACTGATCCTAATTTGATCGTTGCCAACAATCTGCATATAATCGCCGAGGTCTTCGTAATACTTTAAAGCCTCATGGTAAGTGTCGGTATCTATTATTCCGCTTCCATCAGAAAATGCGTTTTTAATAGTCTCTATTTCTTTTTCCATGTCTTGCAAATTATCAAACATGTCTTCTGCATGTACATTTATTTTAATGTCAATTTCTGTTTTTATTTTATCAAGCTGTTTATTTATAGAATTTAAATCTTTGATTGCTTGGTCTTTGTCAATCTGTATACCAATCTTGCCACGGCTGTAATCGCTTAACTGCTGTTCAATCTCTTGCTTTTGAGAAACAAGTTTTGCTTTCTCGTCAGATAGAACGCCAATTTCCATTTGCTGAAGTTGCGCATTTAAATTCTTTAAAGCTACTTCTCCATCTTTGCTTGCTAAACTTATCTCTCTGAGTTCAGGAGCAATCTTGTAAAGCTTTTCAAGGGCGTCGCTGTCTATATCGGCACCACTGCTAATTGACGATTGGACAGACTCAACTGCATCTTGGACGTCAACTATTTGTGCATGGAGGAAGAAATCTGGAGGATCAAGATTTAATTCTGCAACTTGCTCTTTAAGCTTGCTAGAATCAAGATAAGGAATTGCTGCAAACTGAAACTCGGGGGCTACGCCAAGAAAATCTTTAAAAACAGCAGTGTTTTCTTTGTCGAACATTCCCATCGAGGAAAGCTGATCTGTCATCCAAGGATCCCAGTTAGACACTGTTTCCTGAACGTCAGAAGTGTAGCTTCCTGTCGCGTTTCCGAACTCGTCATAAACAGGTCTTTGTTCAGTAGACACACCTGCTCTGGCAAGAGCTTCTGCCGCTTCTTGGGCATTTTTTGAAATAGAGTCTAATCCATAGGTTAAATTCTCAAGACGTTGACGGAAGTCCTCTGTTGATAGACCGGCTTTATTTGCCTGATCAACAAGAGCTGCGAACTCCTCTTTTGTATAGCCAAGCCCTTTTGCGTATTCCCATAGTTCTTGTTGTGCGTCGTTGAAGCCGTTTTTGTCTGTATCGGCAAATTTTCCTATAGGGCCAGTGTTAAGGCCGTTGAAATTACCTGCCGCTTCAATACCTTTGGCATCGCCACTTTGAACTGCTTTTACTTGCTCTATAATGGCTTCGTTTGACTGCTTTAAATCAATCCCCATGGCGACAACGTCGTCGGCTGTTAAGTCTAACTCTTTAAGAGATGCGTCTAGGTCGTCTATTTCTTTGCTGGCCTGAACTCTGGCAACGCTTTCACTGACACCTGATTCGTGCATTATGCGTTGAGTTTTAGATTGAAGAGCCGGGTTCCACATATCGGCTTTCTTTTGAGCCTCACGCTCAATCATGCCTTCTTCGAAGATTTGGCTGTCTAGCTCTCCATCGTATTTAGCGTTAACGTCAACATGCACTCCATTTTGAACAGCTTCTTTTAGCCATTCAACAATCATCTTTTTAGAAGCTCCAGCCTCTAGAGCAGACGTGACCCAATTCTCTATTCCCTGTGCATCAAATAAACCTGAAGAGATTCCGCTAAATACTGCTTGAGCACCTTCGTCTCCAAGACCAGAAATAAAAGTTTGCCCGTACCCTTCAGCTTTTTTCTTTACATCTTCATCTGTGTAATTGTCGCCCTTTTCTTTCTTTAGTTGAGCTTCTGCTGCGGCCATGATTTTAGGACTTGCTTTGTCAAACGCTTCTTGGGTTGTTTTTGTCGCATCGCTTAAGTCGTCAAGGTTTGTAACAACTCTCTTTATTGCTTCGTCCCAGTCATAAGTTCCTGCGATGACTTCATCAAGGTGAGTATAAACATCTGCTATTAGGGCTGTTTTTTGATCGTCTGTAAAATTATAATTTACAGAGTTTAATTTTTCATTGATTGTCTTGTCAGCGGCTTCTAATTCTTCGTTAATAGCTTTGTCTGACTTGCCTGTCCAGGCTTGGCTTGTACGATATCTTTCCTCGGCACCTTCTTTAAGGTTCTTCTGATAAACTAGAACATCATATTGAGAATCAAGTGCATCTGTGTTACCGTTTATAGCATTGATCAAGCCATCTTCTGACGCAAGGAGTTGCATGACAAGATCCATGTCTGCGCCGGAAGCTTTTTGATTTTTTATATAATCAAATATATTCTCGTAGTTTGCGTCTGGAGTTAATCTACCTCTATTAGACTCTATCCTAGAATAAAAATCATCTTCTGAAATCCCTAAAAGATTTGTTACCGTTGGAAGAAGTCTTTTATCAATATAGTCGGCACCCTTTAACCCAAACTGATTTTCTCCAACATACTGAGCCGCTCTTTGTTTGCCAATAGCTCTTTCTTGATTAGCCGCTACAACAGCTGCGTTATTGGATGTTTCAGACAAACTTTCTTCTAGCCCGTTTATTTGTTTCTTTGTGTCTTCGTCAATAGTGATATTAAAAAGGTCTGCCAAGTCTACTGCAATATTACCAAGATCTTTTGGATTAAAACCTTGCTGGGTCATTTTGCTAATAGTATCATTGTTTTGGAACAGATCAGCAATTGTATCAAAAGTAATTGTTTCTCCGTTGTTTTGCTTTTGGAACAAGATTCCAGCAAGCTCGTTCTCGGCAGCTGATAGAGAAGAAGACAGATATTTTTGAAGGTCTGCATCTTGATATAATGTTTGTGCCGACTGTAATGCTTCTCCATATCTCCATCTAGCGCTTGCTTCATCGTCTTTTTCTGCATCAGATACACCAGCGGTAGCAAGGACTCTATCTAACTTAAGATCTGAAAATTGACTCAATTGAGAAGCTGCTAACGCAAGGTCTGCATCTGGTTTAACTGTGACTTCAAGCTTACCTTCGTCGTTTAATCCAAAATCTAATGTAGAGAGACTTCCTTGTCTACCAATTACCTGCTCTTCAATTACCTTTTTTAACATCGCTGGAGAGTTTACTTTTAGAGAGCCTTCATCTAGATAAGCAGAGCCATACATATCATTATAAGCGCTTATCTGACTGAATAAACCAGAAGTATCTTGTGCTACTTCCTTAAAGATGTTCTCAATATCCTCTTCTGTAGCGTCAATACCAGTTGCTAAATCTGTAAAATTAGCTGCACCGGTAACAACCTGATAAAGAGTATTCATTCCTTCTTGGACAGAAGACCAATCAGAAGTGTCAAAACCGAGAGTCTCCAAATAAGGAGAAACTTTATTAAACAACTCTTGGTTTTGATTGAAATAATCTTCGGCTGGAGCCACCGAAGAAGAACGTTCCGTTAGTTTGTTGTTTTTTTGTATCTGACTTGTACGAAAATTTGCTTCAGATGTTCTAGCAGCATCTCTACTAGAATCACGAAGTCCCTCTTTTTGTAATTGAGCAGCCCTATTTAAATTATCTATCGTTTCCTTGATATTTTCATTCCATAGATCCTGTTTCGAAAGAGGAACGTCAAGAGTGTCGGCGTATGCTTGGATAGAATCTTTTAACTCGTCTGTTACTTTTCCTGTTTCTTTATATATATCATAATTTTCTTTTACCTTTTGCTGGGCCTGTTGTGTCTGCTCTGCCTTGTTCTTTAATTCGTCATACTTGTCTATTGTCTCTTGAGCTTCCTGCTTTGCATTCTCTTCCTGCTGCTCTACGACTCCGCTGACAGCGCTAATTGCCATAGGAATTATAGACAACAACAAACCAGCCCAATTGGATTTAAGGAGAGTTCCTACTCCCTTTATTGCAACTTTTAACCTGTCTGTGGCTGTGGCTGTCGCAATTGCTATTCCAGAAGATTGTAATAGTCCATTGTTCCAGTTTGTTAAACTTGTTCTAACGTTGGAAAAAGAAGTCCCAAGAGAAGAAACAGAAGTAATCAGCATTGGAAGTGAAAAAAGTAAATTTTCAACAGTGCTTGATACTTTTTCTCCAAACTCCATATCCTTGTCTGCCCAAATACCACCTAGAGACTTGATAGACTGGAGCGTTGAATACATCGTAGCTAAAGAACCAAGAAGTTCAGCTGTATCAGTAGCAAGCTGTTTCATGTCAAGACTGTCGCTAAAACTTTCGACACCCTTGCTTAAACCCGCGAGGGTGTTCTTGGCAACACCAAGTTTCTCAAGAAGCTCTTGTATTGATTTTGCGGTTTCTTCATCAACGCCATCTAATCTCTGTAAAGCTCCAATAAACTCTACTACAGCCTGTCTGCTTTTATTAAAAGCGCCTTCTACTTCATCAGAAACAGTTTGAGATACTTTCTTTCCCTTGGTCGGCATCTTACTTACAGCTTCTCCAAAAGCAGTGTTTGCCTCCATCATAGCTTGATATTGTGGGAGAGAAGAAAGTATGTTCTCACCGTTGCTGTTCATAAGTTTTTTATTTGTTGACAGACCTTTTACAAACTCATCAAATTCTGTGGAGGCCGAAAACATATTGTCACGGGTTTTAGCATTAAAACCATTATTCTTGTTACGAGCCGCGCCCTCTCCGTGGCTATTTAACGAAGCAAGCATTTTTCCAGCGCTATCGGACGCTTTTTCAGAAGATTTGTCTATATCCTTAAAAGCGCCTTTTATGCTATTAAGAACAAGTAGAGCTTGGTCTAGGTTTTCTACTTGTCCTTCTTCGTTCATCTTCAATTCAAGAGATTGCCCGGTAACATTTTTATAGACAACTTCCATTTTGTTAAGAATGGTTGCAGATTTTTCTCTTTTATCAAGAATATCATTCTCTAGCTTTGCCATCTGAGAAAGAACTTGTCTAGATTGTCCACGCTGGCTCTCATTCATGCTACTTGTTCTTGCACCAAGAGACTTCGCAGCTTGGAACGTTTTTGAATCTTTACCAAGTTGAGAAGAGTCAACATCTATCTCTGATAGAAGCTTGTTTCCCTCTTCTATACTTTCCTGTCTCCTCTTCCTGGCTTTTCTGTTTTCAGAGGCCTTCATAACCTGGTCACCGATGTTGCTGCTAAATACTTTAGTACCAACACCTAGGATGCCAGAGAATATACTTTTTGAACCAACTGAAGTAACGAACCCAGTGAGAAGCTGAATCAACCCTGTAATATCATCAATAAAAGGTTTAATGTCGTCTACGTTAAATATAGAGTTGATAAAACCTTCAAAAGTAGATTGTAATGTATTGAGCTTGCCCTCAAGCGAGTCAAGATAAATCTGCTGCTGCTGATTGATTGTGCCAAGAGAGTTTTGAGCAGCTTCCAAGTTCTCCTCGTACATCTCGGAGTTCTCAAGCAAGGCCATCAAGTTGTTGTATTGATACTTACCAGCGAGCTTAACGGCAAGAGCCTGCTTTTGAGCGGTGTCGAGGTCTTGCCACTTGCCCATGAGTTCCTCGATGACATCGCCCATGTCACGGAGGTCTCCGGTGGAGGTCTGGATGTTGATTCCGACCTCATCCAAAGCTTTGCCGATAGTGCCGAGAGATGTGCCGTCTTCGAGAGTCTCCCCAAGCTGGAGGTCACCAAGACGTGCGTATATGGTTTTCACGTGAATTTTTTTATAGGCTCGCAAGGCCTACAACTGTGACAAGCACAGCTCGTGCTTTCGCACGAGACAAGACTATATCTTAGCCCAGGCTTGAACCTAGGCAAGAGCCATTTCCATCGCCATTAGCTTGCGATGTACTCTCCTTCGCGGAGATAGTCGTTGAACTTTGAAAAGGTAATATATCAAGGTTAAGAATCTTTTGTTTTTTCAAAAGAATTTCATAGAGAGGAATTCCCATCTTCTCACAATAATTCTTTTTGTTTTTATCTAGTTTTTGACGACGTTTTAATCCGTCTTCTCCGCCCCATATGTCCACAACTTTGTAATGTTGTTCCCCTTGGACCTCTATGAAGTATTGTACTTTGTTTTTGTCATCTGTTATCGCAAAATCAAATCTTTGATTTGGAAGCTCAGGGACTTTATATTGTTCAATAAAATGAATACCACGCTCTGTAAGAACTTTCTTTATTGCTTTTTCTCCTGTGGATATTTGTTTGTCACAGGATGGGCACCCCCTTGATTGAAGCATGCAAACTTGTTTCCGTTTAAAAACTTTACCACACTTCAAACATTTATAGTAGTTGTTTTCAAGCTGTCCGTTATACTCTAACAACTCTATCTCTCCGTTAAACTTCTCTCTGATTTGTCGTCTAGCATCTTCTATCGGCAATAGATTGTTTGTTTTTTGTGCGCCACAGTTCAAACAAGCAAACGGGTTATCAAGACAAGCATTTAAAGATCTGTGACTTTCACATCCGCATGTTCGGTGTTTGACAACAACATTGTCTTTATCAACAACCCTTACAACAGCAAAATCGCTATTCTCATACATTCGATAAACTTTTTGTAAACGAGTCTCGTCATGAGCTCCGCAACAATCAAACCCATTTAAAAACTGTCTTGCCTTTTGCCGATTTAAAATTTTTCCGCACTTTAAACACTTTATTGCTGCCGGATTTGAAATCGAAGTATATTCAAGAATCTCAACCTTCGCTTGGGGGTAGCGAAAGTTAAACCTAGATAAAAACTCATCTTTAGAAATCTTCTTAGCCATTCTTATATATTACCTTTCCCTTAGCTGCTGATTGTCCATTCGCAGGACTTAGGCTATAACACATGCCATATCCCATCCGCTTACTTGTTTCTGCTTTCGCTCCTTTTACCCTCGGGAATTTACAGATAAAAGGCAAAGCGGCTTTAGGAGGTTCCAGCAATTAGACTCTTTTATGCCCTAAAAACTTAATTTATGGCGTTACCGACTGACTCAGGAGCCTGTCGAGTTACTGAGATGATAGTTGAAAGCTGTGACACCAACTGGTCTTGGCTTACGCCTAGAGCATTAGCGGTAGATGCAACCTTTGACTCTGCTGTCGCAAGCTCCTCTAGGTCAGAGGCGCTGACAGCTGCGACCTTTGCGAGTTTGTCGACAGACGCCTCCATATTGTCAACGGAGATTTGATATCCGTTCATGAGTGACGTCAACTGCTCTGACACTTCTGCGGTTGCCTGCCCTGTGACGTTTGCCGTCTTGAGGGTCAGCTCGGCGAGAGAGTTAGACTCTTTGAGAGTCTTACCTTGCTGAATGTAAATCAACGAAGCGTTGGTGTACTCTGTTGTTGTCTTGCCGAGAGCCTGGGCCGCTTTGTTAGCAGAGTCGGCAAACTTGTTCATGTCCTCGGCGTTGTATCCGGAGATGATCCTGATGTCGTTGAGCGACCTGTCCAAGTCTTTCACATAGTCGACGGCACGCCCTATGCTGTTGGAGGCCGTCTCAAAAATGCTTGCCGTTATACCCCAACGCAGGGTATTCTGGAACGTGTTGAACATCTTTGTGACTGTCGTGCTCATCCTGGAAACTTTTGCCTCGGTTGAGCCAAGAGCCGCTGCCAACTGGTTGAACGCCTGTTGTCCAGAGACGCCTGTGGCGGAGAATGTCTTAACAAGGTTCTGGGCAGATACGTTCATCTTCTGAAGGTCCGACAAGAACGTTGAAGTATTGAAAGACCCTGTGGAGAAGTTGGTGGCAGAATTTAACGCCTTTTGAATCTTCAGAATCGTCTGATAGCTTTCTTCAAGCTCTTTGTTGTCTGTAAGCTTAAGCGCGTTGTTGTTCTTTGTATTGGAGGTAAGACCCTTCATGCCTTTTAATTTGTACAAGTCTGTCTGTACTTGGCTTAATTTCTTCCTTAAGCTGTCTATACCTCTGCTGTCGAGGTTCGTTTGCAAGTTATATACAATAGTATTGGAATACTTTGCCATATCCTTTTTCCTCCTAATATAAAAAAAGTCCCTACTTTTTATCTAAAAGCAGGGACTTCTTTTTTAAATGTATGACCGTTAATTAGGCTGGGAGAAGAGTGTTGTTCATGCCCCACTTCTCGGCAATGTCCATGATATCCTTGTACTGGTCAGAGGAAAGCATCTGCGACATCTGCTTGGCTGCATTTTCCATGACGTTGCTGCTGACAGACTGAATGTTAGCAAAAGACGCCCTGATGGACTTGCTATAGGCGTTATAGTCGTCAAACACGTCTGCACTGGCCCTCTCGGCAAGAGTAATCTCTGTTTGGTGATCCTGGGCCATCTGCTCAATCTTGCCCGTGCCGACCAACTCTTGCCACACGACAAGGACCCCGTCCTCGTTGATCGAGTTCCTAACCTTCTCCTGCTCGTCACCCTCTGCGAGTAGGAGATACAGGTAGGTGTACATGGCCCTCTCGAAGACATAACGGTTCACAAAGCCGTCGTTCTCGGACTCTCCGATGGAAAATGCGAGAAGGTCGTTCATATCCTTTGCAGTGAGGGTGGACTGCTTTTCAAGTTCCATATCAATCATATCCTTTTATCTCCTTTTCTTGTTAAACCTCTGGGGTTATATTCTGCAATAACGCCACTATTATCCTTGATGACAAAGTTATTTTAATTGACTGCTGACGCATGGATTGGATGCCAAGGCTTGAAACTATCCTTGAACGCTTTTTAGCTGCTGCCATTACGGGATTATGATCTCCGCCTGGCTGTGCTTTTATAAAATTAGCCTTGTTTATTTTTTCATATCGAAGCCCATTTGTAAGACTTGATTTAAGTCCAAGCAACGACACTGGATCTCTTGTCGTTGTTGGGTTTGTAACATCGTTTATACACTCTTCTATTATATCAGGAATCGACAACAGCCTGTCTCCTACAACCATAAAACTAGAAAACGTGCCATTTACTTTTACCCCTCTTTGAATACCTGTAAGCGCAGATAAAAGGCTGGCGGCGGCTAGTTCCCTAATAATTTCATCAAAAGCTGCTTCTTTGTCTGCTCTTGATGTTGTTTTGCCTCTTTCGCTTAACACTACATTTTTCGCTCCTTCAAAACGGCTTTGAGTTACGAGAGCAGCGAATACATTTAATATTTGAAATATCTGTGACCTCTTATACCCAATATAATTGGCAAGAAGATAAAAAACATTTGTAGATAACAAACCAATGTTCTTTAAATCTGATGGTTGAGAATGTTTTCTTACTTTTCTATACCCTTTGTAGTCTTTTACAGAAATACCTATTTCACCAGTGACACTTCCATCGGCTGCTTTTACAGTAACAACAACGTCTGATTTTGAAGTGACACTCTCACTCTTTGGCGAGTGCTTTTTTTGCATGGCTCTTATCGCCTTATCTTCTGAATAAGACATTATCTCATCCTGGTGGCTTCCGGTTGTAGTTATCTCAATCTCGCTTATGGCCTTTAATCCCTCATAGTTCGCATTTGCAAGTCCTCGTGCTACAGAAAACTCTCCAAGCTTGCCTTTAAACGAGTTTAGAACTCCTTTGTTGCTGTTGTGTATATCCTTTACTTTACCAATTTCAACTGTGCAATCTATATTATTCTTTGTTGCGCTACCGATTGCTTGAGTGAGCTTTTTTAATTCACCCAAGCTGTTGTTAATTTTATTTATTCCTTCTTCAAGGCTATTTATCATTTTTCCCATTTCACCCATGTTGATGGTAATAGTCTTCCCATCTCCACCAGACATTGCTCCTGGAAAGAACAGATTTACAGCCTCTTTTTGCTCTTTCGTTAAATTTTTACCCTCTTGCGCAATCGCTTCCTTGAGAAGCTGCCACTCTAACGATTTAAACATTCCGTGCGTTTCATTAAGATATCTGTCACAGATACTATTTGTTAAAGCAAAATAATCTGCAACACCATTAGCAGTATCTTTTATTTCTTGGTTTAATTGACTAACGGCATCTTCCATGTCATCAATACTAAAACCTTTTATTTTTAGACCTTGATTGTTACTGTCGTTAGATGTAAAAGTTATCCCATCTCGAATATTGCCAAAGAATGTTTTTCCTGGATCTTTATCTCGGTCGATAGTCTCAAAGTCTTTCATTAGTCCTTTAACATCAAGAGAATTTTCCCCAAATTTTTCTTTTGCTCTATTTTTTTGAATGGTATAAAAATCACGAAGATGTTTTGTGTACAGAGCATTGACTCCCATTGGCTGGAATGGATGTTTTATGTTTCCATAATAAAGATATACATAATCAGATTCGTTAAAATCTTTATCTTCTTCAAGAATCTCATCAAGAGTCTTCTCGTCTGCCATTTTCTCCTCCTTTCACTCAATAAACGAAAAAGCCGCCCCACCCCAAAGTAGGGCAGAACGGCTTTTTAGAGGATGTTTCTTACTTAAAGACGCACTTTGAGAAGTCAAAGGTGTAAGTGGAAACCTTGTTCTCGTCACCTGTGACCTTAACCTCGACGACGGGGTGTGTAGAATCAACAGCGAAGAGCATGTCACCGTCGGTGCTAGAAAGAGCAGTTCCAGCGACAGACTTGTAGTCATACTTCGTGCCACCCTTGAGAGTGACGGGGAAGTAGTAACCTGTGGCCTCGCCCTCGGGAAGAACGGTTTCAGTCTTGCCAGTAAGCTTATTCCACTTGGCAAGATATTCAGTGGTGTCACTGATAGGATAGAGCATACCGAAGAAGTCGATGTTCTTACGGGTAATCTCTGTCTTCAGATTACGGCCATACTTGGCTTCCTTGCCAGGTTCAGCGCTTGTAATCTCGGGATCGGCAGGATCGCAAGTGTCATCCTTCACCAGGCTGTCCTTCGGAAGGACGTTCTCGTCACCGATGATCTGGATGGCGCAGAAGACCTTCTTGGTACGGTCGAACTTGGTATAGTCCGGGAAAGCGTCAAGCGTGAAAGTAAAGGACATTTGTTTTTACACGAGGTCGTTACTCTCGCATCTCTTTTAAAAGAGCCCATGCTTTCACATGGGATAAGACTATATCTTCACCCTGTCGCCAGGGGTCTCCCATTTCGAGCGCACTTGCGCTCTACTCCAATAAATGGATAGTCGTTGAGCCTTGACCTGCTTTTTACAGGCCCTTGGTTGCTGATTGCCTAATCCTTGTAATTTTCAAACCATCACGCTCGACGTTGCCGTCCACGTTGTGGTTTACAAGGCTCTAAAGGTGTTCCAGCAGTTAAGGAGCTAATTTTTCAACGTATTACTACGCAGCCAAGCAATATTCTACTTTACTTGGGTCTCCGGAGTTAGCCATGGTGAACGTGAAGTTAGACTGAATCTTGGCGTCAGGAATGACGAAGACGGCTGGCATGTCCTTCTTGGTGTACTGATCGCGGAACAGCGTGGAGGCCTCAAGATAGAAGTCACCAGCGAAGTTCTCGGCGTCAATGGTGATCTGCCTAGCTCCACTTGAACGCTGGCAATAGCAGTCGACGCGAAGAGTGCAGCCGACATACTGCTCGGCGTCGACGAAAGTCAGCTCAAGGTAAGAGTTGGAAGAAGAAGGAATGGTGAAGACGTGTCCACCATCGGTGTCGCCAGGCACGCACTCACCGACGTACTCCTTGTCGGTGTCGACGTCGTCCTTGCGAACCTCGCCGTTCTCGATAAGCTTGATGCCATCAGTGGCAAGAGGAAGGAAGTAGACACCGGCACCAGCATTGTCGAGGACTGTGCCGAAAATCTGACCCTTGTTCTCGCTGAAATAGATGTCATGGGCGTCCTGGGCTGTGTCATAATCAAGATGGACACAGGCTGTGCTGTCCGTCCTGCCCTTAACGATAGGAAGATCGAACTGGACAGGCTGGTAAATGTAAGTGCCAGTGGCATTGCTGGCGTCGGTCACGTTGTTAAGACCGGCACCAGTAAGCATGGCAAGAGAAACAGGCGAAATCAATGCGTCTTCAACAGTGAAGGTCATTGTGCGTTCCCTATGTGTTGGAGCCAGGTCGCTACCCTGACCCTCCTGGTCGCAATTACGTTGCCAGGACTCCACCTTTATGTATACGTGGAGAGCAGACTATATCTTCACCCCGCTCAATGCAGGGGCCTCCCACTTCGAACGCGCTTGCGTCCTACTCCGACAGACGGATAGTCGTTGAACCTTCTCGATTACTTTTGGAACCTCTTAAAATTGTTCTCGGAATGAGTAACTTTTTGCAAATTGGCAAGTCGATTGTCTGACGGATCATTGTTGATGTGGTCAATAACATAACCGTCATAGTCATAATCTCCAGTGAAGGTACTGTAAACAAGCCTGTGGATGTAATACCTGGGACCGTCCATCCCAAGCTTTACTCTGCTATACTTTAAGTTATCATCCGTTCGAATCAATTTTCCAGATTTAGTGTTTATAACTCGGCCCATGTTAGACACTTCGTAAATAGGCGCATCTTTGACTGGTAGCCATTGCTCGCCAGGAAGGTCTTCAATGTGGTATCGGTGATTTCTATGAATGACTTTTGCGTTCTTCAGATATTCGTCTGTGTTCTGCTTGAAAGTCGCCCATTCTAGATTCTCAACTCTGTTGTCAAGTTTGTCGCCGTTCTTATGATGGACGACCGGAAGATTGTCAGGGTTTGGAATAAAATATTCAGCGACAAGACGATGTGCATAAACCATCTTGCCCTTTTTCCCGGTAAGCTCGTTCACGATTGCCAAACAATATGTCTGGTAACCAACATTATCAATCTTACCTGAAACCCAACGCCCCTTGTCTTCCTCGTACCGTCCTCCATGACAGCCAGGCTTTTTCAAGCTCTTGACTCTGCCGTCGTTATAAATCAAATAATCTGGATCTTCTTTTAGAGGTTTGTATTCGAGCTTGGATGCTGATTGTCCAGTCATAAATATCGCTCTCCTTTTTGTATTGGTTCATATGTCCTAGGGACATTATACCCCAATATATTAAAAAAGTCAAGAAATTTTATGCTTCTGGATTTTCCAGCAGTTCAGGAGGTATTTCTTATAAGCATTGGTTTGCTTATTGGAGGGTTCACGCAAATGCGAGTGTAAACCTTATAGGGAAGGTTTACCCCAGCCCTCCCATGCTATCAAGCGTGGGTTGCCCTTTCCGCCTTGAGCGTAAACCGTTGTGGTAGCGCCCTCAAGGCTGGAAGTCTTGGCAGTTGTGATGTAAAGGACCGGCTGGCCCTTTCTGAAAGTCTGGTTGCCGACACGAACGCCGTCAGTACGAGCCTTGAAGACGACGTCGCAAATTTCGCGAACACCAAAGTTCATAAACACATCCTCCTTAAAAAGGTTTCTAGATTATACGTTTATTCGTATATATTAGTAGCCCAGTGTTCAGGCTCCTCGATGCCATCGGTACTCATCATAGGGGTTGTCTTAATCTTCATAAAGAGATCGTATTCGCTCTTCTTCATGTACCGTGTAAATGCGTCGAACAGCTGAAATGGGGTGTACCTATATATAACATTTATATCAACGGCCAACCCAATGGAAATGACCGAAGCATAAAGTCCAAACAAAGAAGAATTTTCTCCCCCAAGAGACTCGGAAGCAGTCTTCCTTCTACCAGCCTCTATTTTCCTTGCAATCTCCTCCGCTTTAGCGTTTGCGGGATTGAACTCCTTGTCGTTCTTTTGAGGAGGCCAAAAGAGCTCTTTGATGGTCGTGCAGAAGTTCTCGCAATTGAACTGGTTGATCATTCCCTTCATCGCTTTGTCTTCCTCATGTTCTTTAAAACATATCATGTTTTGTTTTACTTCGACAAAGTAGTTTGGGAACACAACCGACAAGAACCTGTTTATGACCTCCATCAACTTCTCGTCGGAGTTCACAACAGTAAGGAGTATTTGAAAGTCAGGGACGTCCTCAAGTTGAGGAGTGCTGTCTTTGATGGGGCCGATAAACGCCCTGTCCGCGCTCATCGCACGGACGGCAAGCAGGAAATCATTCTCTCCAAATTGAGCTACAGCCTTTATGGTTGGCGGGGTGATAAAGACTCCGCACCCCTCTATCGGCACCTGGGCACCGGAGAGATACAGGCCGACGTCACCTTTATAGCTCATCCACTATACCGGATTCCTCACTGATCTGCTCTTGGTCGTCAGTGGAGTGTGTAGCGATATACGTGAGAAGAACCCCGCCCCAGTTTTCGTCCCATGAGAACTCGCTTGCCCCAGCAAACTGCAATGTGCCGATTCCGCTCAATTTCGTATTGTTCAATATGCCGTTGACATAACCGGCCATCTTCCAAGGACGGATGGCGTAGTTGTCCAACTCCCAGTTGTCAAAATTGGAGATGCAAATGATCTCCATTGTGGTATTGGTGTACTGGGGATTTGTTGTCGGAGCTACATCCCTGAACCTAATGAACAGATAACTCTTCGAGTTCTCGAACTCTAGGAATGGCAAAATCGGCACAAACTTTATATAACCGTCTTCTTTCAGCTTGGAGACTGAAACCTCGTCTATAAGAGTTTGATATTGATGCTTTGAAGGATCGAGGCAGTCTTTCTTCATGACGACCATAAGCCTCTTAAGATAATCACTGTAAGGTCTGCTCTCAACAAAAAGCTTCCTTATGACAGCCTCTTTGTCGTTCTCCATTGACAAAAACGTGACGTTGAAGTCTTTTGCCAAACTGGCAGCTTTGTAAATCATACATGTCACCTCCTAAAGTGAACGGACTTCAATTTTCTGCTCAAAGTAACAACCTTCGTCGTTCTTGAACTTCAACAAGAAGTCGCAGGTCCTTGAAGCAGTTATCTCAACCTTGCAAGAGTTCCCCTTCTGGGCTACCACTTTCGCATGTTTCGAATCAATTCCATCCACATAGAAGGTGCCGTCTTTGGCTTCTTTCCGAAGCTTGTATTCAACGACGTCATACGGTGAGACAACCGTCTCCCCGACAATAGGAGTCTGGCAATGCTTTATGAAGACCTTCTTTGCAAACCAACTGTCGTTCGTCCCGTATTTGAGAGTGAACCCGTCAACGGCGCCATCATAGACTTTAACTTTGACGAACCGTCCGTTTTCTGTCACACTTGAGATTCTGACTCTTGGATTGTCGTCGATTCTCCATTCACTGTCCTCGTTGAGGTAGTCTCCCCTTATCTCAAAGCCGAACTCACCGTCTTGCTCGACGATGGATTGGCCTAAAATCTGGTCGCATGGGCAAGCAAGAAGCACGTCTGCAATGTCTTCGACGGGATTGTCGTTCGTCTCCTTCACAACAGCCTCTATTATGCCCGGTGCAGAGAAGCGGTCTGTGGCCTGTATCTCCCAGGTCTGTCCTGCTATCTTTATCTTCTTAAAACGACTGAAGAACTCGTCTGTCTTATCGTCCCTCTTGATGTACACCGTGCTCTTGAGGTTCATATTGGCGACGTTCACCGCATCTTTAATGAACCAGCTGGCAGAGGTCTCTGTCGGGCCTTGGAAGTAAATCCAATAAGTCGTGCCGTCCAAATCGACAGTGTAACGGCACCTTATTATCTCCGTCTTGAAGAACGCCGTCTCTGACAGGACAGGCAGGTATATCATCCAATGAGACCCATCGTCAAGCACCTCGAACACGTCCCCTGCCTTTAGGTGGGCGTCTTTCTCGACGGCGAAGATCTTTCTGTCATAGTCGGCGGTCAGCTTGTTGTCATTGATCAACCCATACCAGCATTCCTTCTCTGGCGTCTTTATCCGACGAGAGTGCTGGTCTCCTTGTAGAGCAAGTCGTAGGCTCTTTAATTTGTCTTTGTTGATCCTGTCTATTGTGTTGAAACCGCCTCTAAACAAAAGCTTCTGCCTCATGGTCTCCATCGACATTGTACTCACCTCTTATCTTTGTGACAAGGGTGCAGCATTCAAAGATGAAGCGTCTGTAGTCCATGAAATCCATACCGGGGCTCAATTCCTTCAGTCCCTTTAGTTTTATAAGGAGAGAGACAAGCTCTGCTTTGTCAGGAAAAAGCTTTTGCATGCCAGTCAACTCTAAAATCACAGTGTCAAGCAACTTCATCCAAGCCCCGCCCTCTTCTCTCAAAGGGAGAAGCTTGAATATCTGGTTGCCGACCTTGTAGTAATACTCCACAAGCATTTCGTTTGGAATCTCTATTGTGCAGGTCTCCATTGTCAGTCCACCGCCATGATCATGTCCATGGTGGGGACTACCTCGCCATCCTTGTTGACGCGACGACGGCAATAGAGGCGCTGGAGATGAAAGCCCCTGTCCTCGTAGTGCGTCTTCAGCTGAATCAACCTTGCCATGTGGCTTGCCTGGGATGTGAAGCTGAAGTCGCTACTGCTGTACTTTTGCCTTACAAGCTCAATGCTTGCAAGCTGGTAACCTATCCATACGGCAATCATATACTGGCAGATTATAAGCTCTTCCTCGGCAGTCAACTGCACGTTGAAGTGCCTTTCAGACCAATCTATGTCGAAGATGTTCTTCCTGGGAAACTCAAAGTAAGGAAGGGCACCCATAAGAATCTCATCTAGCATTCCTTGAGTATCTTCTCTTGTGAGTTCCATGAACATGTCGTCTGTGATATGGCTTAAAAATACGTCGTACATCTCGTCAAGAGTGGTAAGGTGGCTTTCTGGCCCTTTTACTTGTGGATTGGATAAATCAGGTGTGTAAAAGGGATCCATGTCCTACTCCTCCTCGGTCTTCTCTTCCTTGGCGTCAACAGCGGGGGTACTTGCCCTCCTGCCAGAAGACTTCTTGGCGGGAGCCTGCTTTTGTGCGGCCCTCCTCTCGGTGGGCTTGCCGTCCTCCTTTTGAGAGTCGTCCTTGTAGGCATTCTTAATCTCGATCATCTTGGTGACGTCCTTGCCTGTGGCGCTCTTGATGGCATTGCGACGATTGACGTCCGGAATCTCAAGCTCGACTGCAAAGTCGACAAGAGACTCCTTGATGGCATCGGGGGCGTAGTCGAGGGCGTCAAGAAGAACCTCGATAGGTTCTGTCGTCAGCGCACCGACAATCTCATCCTTGCCCCAAGAGTACTCATGCTCGAACGAATCGTCGGACACGCCAAGCTCTGTGGCGAGATCCTTGTTGTCAACACGGAGATAGTTCTGGAACAAGGTGATTGTGCCGGGCATGTTCGAGACTTCCCTGACTTCCCCGGCAGTCACGCTCATGGAGGCCCTAGGGGCGAACCTTCTGAAAGTGCCGTTCATGAGCTTGTACCCTGTCGGCGAGTCCATCATATTCACAAGCTTGACCATCGTGTCATCAGGCACGAGATTAACGTTGACTGGCATATTTTTCTCCTTTTTTCTCTTCTAAAAAAAGAGGGGGCAAAAGCCCCCTCTAGGTTCGGCACATCTAGTGGGGATTATACCCAACTAACCAAGTAGCCGTATCAACCGTTTTAAGAACGGTGGGAAAATCTAGCGGACAGTCTTCTTGAGCTCGGTGTTGGTGTAGCAGCAGATCGAAGGATTGCTGAACACGGCGACGCCGAACTTCTTGTAGGTCTGCATGTCGGTCGACCAGTCATCGTTGTCGGTGATGGTACGAACGGCGGTCTGGCCCTCGAAGACAATCTTGACGGGCTTCTCATTGCCAGCGATGGAGGCAAAGATATAAGCCTTGGAAGGATCGACGACCTTCTCGGTGTTGGTCTCGTCAACCATGGACTGCTCAAGCATGATGACAGAATGGCCCTTGTAATCGCCGAGCCAGCCATCCCTCCACAGACGGTTCTTCATGTCCTCGGAGACGAACTTGTCCTGCGGAAGCATACGGGAAGCGAACTCCTGCGTGCAGAAGATGGTGGAACGGCCAGTGCCGTAAGAGTCGGAGATGGCGAGAAGCTGGTCCATAGTGGCCTCGTCAAAACCAGCGAACGTGGCACGGTTGTTGGCAGGAGTCTGGGCGACGACGGCGTCAAGAGCCTTTAGGATCTCGGCGTAGATGTACTCGTCCATGCCCTCAAGCATGATGTCAGTGAAGTCAGCGAGGCTGTAACGGCCATCGAGGAACTCCTCGAAGCCGATCTTGACGGCACCGCCGATGGCGCTTGTGGCAACAGTAAGCTCACGTCCATCAAGCTGGAAGGTCTCGTAACGACCAGCGAGACCGACGCGGGTGACGAAAGCCTTGGCACGCTTACGAGCGGCCTCGGTGATCTTAATCTTGAAGACGGCCTGATCGCCCTGGGCGATGCTCTGGACGTCTGCGAAACGCTCATACTGGGCCATTACCTTGCGAGGAAGGACCTCGTCGATGGTGTTCTCGATGAGCTCGTAGATTAGAGCCTCGTTGCGACGGAAGCCCTGATAGTTAGGAGCGAGAAGCTCGAACTGGGCGCGAAGGACGTCATTGACCTCCTCGGCGCTGTAGCTCTCCTCGGCGCTGTAGGTTAGTGGTGTCTTGTTGACTGCCGCCTTGGCAAGGGCGAACAGACTCTTGCTATCCATGAGTTTCATTATCTGTATCCCCCTTCTAATTAAGCGACGATGCACTGAAGCTTGACAGCGGGCTGGCCGTCAGGCATAGTGGTTTCCTTGACGACCTTGCAGACGAGCGTGCCGTCACCCTCACCGGCAGTGAGGAAGCCGTCAGCGCCGGGGGCAACCTTGTCACCGACATTGTACTCACCCTTGGCAAGAGCGTTTGTCGTCCAAACGTCACCGGCAACCATGCCGAGGACGCGGGGGAACATCTGATTGTCATAGAAGTCGGTACGCTTCATAGCGAAGTCACGGTGCATCTGCTTACGCTCGTCATAGAGCTTCTCCTCGTTGAAGACCATCATCCAAGGACCGTCTCCAGTAAAGGCAACCTTGCCACCAGCGTAGTCATACTTGACGAACATGCCCTGCTCAAGAGTGTCGATGCTCTCGTCAGCGGGGAGTTGAGCGTAAACGCGACCGTCGCGCTTTGCAGACAGATGATTGTCCTCAACCTGGGCAAAGTTGTCGTGTCCAGCGAGAACCTGCTTCTCGCGGTCGATAGTAACTGCCATTCTTAATCCTCCTTATAAAGTTTGCGTTGCGCGCCTGTAGTCGCGTAAAGCTTCAATAACTGGGTCTGTAGCGAAAGAGTCTACAGAAGACTCATCTGTGTCGTCGAGGCTGAAAGAAAGAGCGGGCTCTTCGTCCTTCTCGTCCTCGGCGTCGTCAATAGAGAAGTCGACGTTCTTCTTGACGTAGGCAAGAGCAAGCTTGGCCTCAATCTCGTCAAGCGTGTACTCGGCCTTGTGCTCGATGACGTCTGCCTTGTCTTCGTCGGTGAGCATGAAATACTTGCCGATCAAGGCGTCCTTCTCATCATTCTCAACCTTGAGCTTGAACTCCTTGAGGGAGTCTAGCTCGCTCTGTAGGGAGGCGTTCTGCTTGCGCAGAGACTCAACCTCGGCAACCAGCTGTGTAAGTGAGAACTCGGGCTCGGGATCAGCCTGCTCCTCAACAGGGGCCTCCTCTTGTGCAGGCTCCTCCTGGACGTTCTCTTCTTCGGCTTGCTCCTCAACAGTCTCGGGGGCAGGCTCCTCGGCAATAGGCTCTGTCACCTCCTCCACGGCTGGAGTGGTCTCTTCCACAGCCTCTTCCTCGGCAACCTCCTCGAAAGTCTGTGCGGTTTTGTCCATGTCTAACCCCCCTTCAGTGGGCTCTTCATTGGATATGATATCCTTAAGTTCGTTCATCATCGTAAACAACGTTCTTGCGAACGTAGAATAACTCTTGTCCGCCGAATATTCCTTCGGCGCTGTGACAGACGCACCTTCAAAGCAAGGCTCAACGTCGTCACCCAAAATGCACAGCTTGCTAAACACTGCATCATTTATAATAAAAAATTCAAGGCCTGATTCAGCGTCGCGTGACCAATGACCGTCAAGAGTGTTGGAATCAAGCTCCATAGACTGACCCTTGCCGTTGTCGATGACGCTCTGCGCTTCCTCGAACTGGCCTGTCCAAAGGTATCCCTCGGTCATCAGGTACTCGTGCTCGACGTCGTTGCCGAACTCGTCTGTGTCAGTATACTTCTGGAACCATACCTTGGCGTCTGGCGCGACGAAGCCGTAGGGCTTGGTCTTACAGGAGAACTTTATCTCGTCGTCCTCGATTGTGATGACCTCGCCATGGTCCCCGAAGTCTTCCTTCTTCTCTAGGTAACATCCAACTATGGGCGCTGTTGGAAGCGTGTTTGCCATCTTCTTGGCAGTCTCCTTGCTGATGAAGGACCCGTTGCGGTTCTTGCCGACATACAACACTTTGATCTGGCACTTTGAAACCATCGGGTTGCAGGGCGTTATGTTTATAAATTCAGGAGAGTCGATAGTCTCCACTGATTTATTGTTGTTCATCTTCTCTCCTTACGAGGCACTCTCGATGTTCTGCATCGTCTTCTCGGACTTCTCATCGTCTGGCAGTTCAGGGCGACCTGCGCTCTTCTCCTCTATGTCTGTCTTCTTCACAGTCTTGTTATCTGATTGTGACTGTCCTCCGTTGTTGGAGACTGTAGACGACATTTGAGGCGGTATGAACAGCTCTGTAAGGTTCATGATCTTGTTCTCGAAGATGGCGGATGCGAACACGGAAAGCTGGGACCTTCCAAGTGCGACCTGCGGCAAGAGTAGAGAGTAGCCGATTGTGACTTGCTCCTTGTACATCTTTGCGATGTCCTTGTAGTTGTAAATCGTCGTCGGCAGGATGGAAAATTCAAAATACAATCTATTTTTACTCTTGTTCATCGGTTTTAAGATTCTTTGACCAAATTCTTCAAATTGATCAATTAAATTTGAAAGAGTCGCCTCGTCGTTCAAGATAGACTTCTCAAGGGCGATGTTGCCGCTTGAGTTGAACTGCATCTGACTGACGCCAGCCTCGTTGTAGACGGTCCTCTCGACCTTGTCAAGCTGGTCGACGCTTGAGACGTTGCCCTTGTCGGACATATCCGCCACGTCTACGTCGGCAAAAGTGGTCAGGACGTTCACGCCGATGGCCTTGCCGACCATGGAGACTGCGTTCCTGTGGATCTGCCCGGCCTCGGCAAAGTCGAAGACAGAGTCTCCGTCCTTCTTCATCGGCAACTTCTGCACGATGATTCGGATGAGCTGTTGAGCCATCTTCTTCTTGTCAAGGTCCTGCGCGTCGTCCAAGTCCATGAGGGCCGGGATGACGTTTATGAACACGGGCGCGTCAGAGTTGCTCAAATTGAACTTGACTGTCATCTCTGGGTCGAGAAGCGTCCAACCGAGGTCGTCGCTCGACACGTCCTTTGGCAGTTTACCCGTCTTGTACGCGACATATGCCTTTTGAATCTCTTTCGGGAACATCTTCACGACGCGCATACGGTAGTCGAGGTCCTTGAAGTTCTCGTCGAAGTATTTGACGTTGAACTCGATAGCCTTCATGCCGTTCTGCGAGTACCTTGACCTACAAAAGTCGATTGGAAGCTCTTGTAGGTAGACTGCATCCTTCTGACGGATGATGTAACCGTAGTAGCAGCCGCGCTTCATGACCTTCATGGCTATCTCACCGAACGTCTTCTTCAAAGAGCAGTTGTCAAGCATCAACAGCGACTTGATCCACCCCTCGATGACCTTCTTGTCCGGCACCTTCTCGTCGCACCTTATCGGCGTGACTATCCAGTCATACTTGAAAAGATAGGCCATGTAACGGCAAAGCCTTGAATATATGCCGTTCGTCCTGAAGAAGAATTCAGATATCGCCCTCTGCTTACGCAAGTCGTTTCTCAAGAATGCGTTCTCGACGTCTTCCTTCTTGATCGGCTTGCGGTTCTGTATGGAATCAATGATGGCATCCACGTCGGCTGTAACGTCGTTCTTCAGGCGCTCTCTGCCGACTTTGATCGAGTTGAAGTCAGTCGGGAAAGGCTTGACCGAGCTGTCGTCGGTCTTCAGACCAAATGCGTCTGACATGTACACCTCCTTACGTGTAGCCAGCTGATGCCATTATATAGTCGTAGGAAAGCTTGTCCTCGTCTTTGTAGGATATCGAGACAAGCTTTATCCCGTGTTTCTTGCAGTACCTCTTCTTGCAGCAGTCGTTGTACTGTTGTCGGCTCAAGCCTGAACGCCCGCCGAACTTGCCGACGGGGGAATAGTGCTGTTTGCCGTTCGCCTCTATCAAGAAGTCGAGGCTGCCGTCGTCGTTCAGCACCGCGAAGTCGAACCGGAGAGGTCTTCCACTGCTTGCGACAAGGTCAGGGAACGTGTACTCTTCCACGAACGGCACGTCGTTCAGCTTAAGGATGTCATGTATTCTCATCTCCATTTTGGAACTTTCCACGGTTCCCCTCCTTTCTGGACACATGAAAAAACCGCGTATACGGACTGGTATACGCGGTCCTTTCAATCCATATTTACTTTTTGTGCGCACCAATCACACAGTCTTTGACCAGAATTAAGAATAAAAGACAAAATCTCCCAGATTCGACTTCTTCTTCTGGGCTTTCTCCTCATCCATCTTACACCAATACAGCGCATAGATGAGCGCGGAGAACTTGTCCTTATTTATTCTGGAGTTCGACTGCTTGAGCACTATTGTACCCAAACTGTCATCTTTCATAACCAAGTTCAACATCTGCAACTTGAGAATGTCAGTCTGCTTGAACGGCATAAGGTATGTCTCCCTCTGCAACTTCGTCATGGACTTGCCTTTCTCAAGAGACATGAGGTTTGACTCGGCAACCTGCGAGCTGATGGGGAACCTTATCCTTCCCGCCATCAACTGCGCCTGCGTGTAAGCGTATAGGGACGAGTTTATCTCCCTGTTAGCTTTTATGATATACAGTGCGTCATGTATCGTGTTCTCTGTCTCATACTTGGTATATCTCTCAACGTCGTCCTCGTATTTGTTTATAACACCCCATCCGTACAGTGTTTTACCCGTGTCGGGGTCGTCTTGATCAAGGACAAGTTCATCTATCAGGCCTGCCCCTACGCCGTTTCCGTCTAGTACGCAAGCCTTGCACTTGTACCTTTCAAATAACCGCTTGATATAAAGAGACTGAAACCTAAAGTTTTCACCTTCATAAGAGAATATATTCTCTATATATTTCTTCGGGAATCTTGTATGAGGGGACGGCACAACCTTCATTATCACGATTTCTGTTGTACACATAAACCTGCCGACGTCGACACCCATGATATAATAACCGTCTTTCGTCCTGCCGTCATACTTGAGGTCAGGTTGTTCTATCGTCCTCCACTTCTCAAAAGTGTCGGGGTCGAAGAACGAGCCCTCAGCGACACCACTCCATACGCTACCGTATTCCATGGCGAACGTCGTGTCGTCATACGTTGCGTCAGCCTGCGTCGCAGTCATGTCCTCCTCGGACAGACGCCCCTCGGCAAGAGACAGCCTGTAGTCTCCTCCGAACACGAATGCCTGTTTCGGGTCGACAACCATCTGGCAGTACAGCTGGATGAGCTTCTCGTAGGCAAACGTGGCCTTGTAGCCTGCTGATGTTCTTATATGTTCACGAAGAGTCGCTACTTCTTCGCCGTGTTTGGCACAGCTTGCCATCTCTGGCAAGAACAGACCATATCTTCATCCTGCTTGTCACAACAGGAGCCTTCCACTTCGCAGGCGCTTGCCCGCTACATAATGGTCGTTGAGCCTTTACCCGTTCTGGGCACTTGGTTGCTGATTGCCTAATCCTGACAGTTTTCAAACATTCACGCTTGCCGTTCCCAGCTACGTTGTAGTCTGTCAGGCCCTAAAGGTTTTCCAGCAGTTCAGAAGGTTTTCAATTACACGTCTCCGTGTAAAGACACGTATTTTTTCTGTTCTTCTTTTGACATTTTGTCATATAAAATTGAAAAATCTCTATAAGACTCGCCTCTCCGAATTAAGGCCAGAGCATATCTAGCTGTGTTAAGCTCTTGGCCTATTTGAGTCACAGTCTTTGATCCGTAATCCCTTTGAGCTAGAATATAAAAAATATCCTCTTTTTTAAATTTTCTTTTAGATTCAATTCGATTACTACTAGCCGTCTTTTGAACCACATTAAAAGACTCGTCAAAGATAGTAAAAATTTCTTTTCTTTCCTCGGTCGGCAAAGAGTGATACTCGTCATAAATCTCTTTATGACTTTCACCTCTTTTAATTCTCATAACAGAAGTGTTCGTGATCTCGTAAATTTTCGCAAGTACGGTTCCTGGTCTCTTTAAAAACTCACAAGCAGAAAGGATATTAAGAATATCTGCTTTAAGAAGGTGAGAGCCTCCGTTGGACGGACCAAAGTTACCACCCTTGTTTTGATTATAACCATTGTAGTAGGAGTCATATTTTGCGATATACTCAACTTCTTTTTGAGAGATTCCAGCATAGTCTGTATCTCCAGACCATAAAATTTCAAAAGAGAAGAAATCTCTTCCGCCTGTCTTCATATAGTCTTTTTGTAGAAAAGAATTATCGTGTCTTCCTCTAGCAAGATCGGTAAAATGCCTTGCCTTCCTGCGTTCAGGGTTGTTTGTTAATCCAACATAGACTAAATGATTCTTAAGATTTTCAATTTTATAAATATAATACATCATGGATACTCCTCCTAATTGTCAACTAGAAGGAGTATACCCTCAATGTCAAAAGAATATAACTTTTTTACAGAAAAAAGTTCATGTAGAGCTGCCTACGGTTGATCTTCTCGTTCTTGTCTACCTGGCCGTTGATGTTCCTGTCGACTGCCATCGTGGGGATGACGACGGCGTTGAGGATCTTGCCGTCGATCTTGGCACATTCCTCTATGATGCCTGACGTGTAGCGCTGACCACGCGAGGATTCTGTTGCTGCGAGGTTCTCTATGACCGAGCCGTTCTTGAACTGGTACGACACCTTGTCCTTCGACACGACTGTCTTGGTGTTCTTGCCCCTCGTGTCCCACTCTATCTCCTTTCCAAGAGCAGGAATCATCTGAACCAACAATTCTACCTTGGAACTTAAGATGCTGGCACTCTGTGCTTTAACGTCCGAAGTCATGAACAATTTGCTTCCAGGATACAATATCGCCTCTATCATCAAGGCAAGAACCGCCATGAACGACTTGGAGAAGCCTCTTGTAAACGTGGCATAGACATATCTGTGCCGAAAAATTACTCGCAAAAAGCATTTGTGTTTGCCTCAAGCCGGAAACTTGAGACGGGACCTCGTTGGGTCCCCTTTATGTTTCCATAAAGATCAGACTATATCTTTTAGGCCTTTAAGCCTAAAGCACCATTTCGCCGACCCTTGTCAGCTACGTGCCAAAGCACTAGTCGTTGAGCCTAATTCGGCAAGTAAAAAATTTTTTATATGAGAAGGTTTCCATGTATATGGTATCACTAAAAGTTTTATTCCATTTTGCTCGCAGTATAAAGCTTTTTTCTTATCGCGCTCTTTGTGCTTTTTAAACCCCTCGTTATTTATGTGATATATCTTGACAAACTTATAATGCTGTGCGCCATTATATTCGATTGCAATATTTTTTGACGGGATAAAAAAATCAAACCTCATCAGAGTGTCGCCAACTCGCTTTTCTCTTTCATACTTTATTCCCATCTCATCGAGACAATCGTTAACAAATTTTGCTCCTATGCTTTGAGTCTCAAGCGCATGGCAATTTGGGCATCCAGACATTTCATGGTATATAACATCAGAGAGTCTTGTGGTCCATATCATACCGCACCTTTTACATCTTAACTTTGTTTTATCTGTTATATGAGACGGAGAATCAAGCACTTCGTATCTGTCCGCCAAAACTTTCTTTAACTCTTCTGTAGTCCAATTATTAGTTTGTCCCTCACAACGGCAAAGAGGATGAAGAAGAATGTTATTCATAGTCCCCATCCTAACTGTCCCACACTTTTTACAAGTAAAACGGTATACTTTATGCGTAGAAGAAACAAAATCGGTTTGTTCAACAAAATATTTTTGTTTTATTACATCCCACTTCTTTTCTCTTTGCTTCCATAAACCATGGCAATTAACACATCCATAAGCTTTGTTCTTCGCCAAAAAGTTTACAGCTTTTGAGACAGTTATTATTTGTCCGCAATTTTCACATTTTACAGAAAGAGGGTTTCCCATTCCAGAATAAGATAGAATTTGAAATGTCTCTTTTGGAAATCTATTTTTTATACGCGAGTTAAAATTTTGCACAGAAATCTTTTTTGGCATATTTTTTACTTGCCTCCTTTTGGTTGCTGATTGCCCATTCTATAAGATTTAGGATTTAACCATGTCTCATCCCACTTATTGTTTCTGCTTTCGCTCCTAACCAAAGTCAAAGAGGTTGAACCTTGGACGGCAAGTGGGCTTTAGGGTGTTCCAGCAATTAGATGCTTTGTAGATGCCGTTTACACGACAAATGGTCCTATCTTTTGAACCGTTGATAAAAATATAGGTGGAAGGAGTTCTTTGGGTTGAGAGAGCAGAGGTAGTCGATGAACCTGTCGGGATACAGCCTCCAGTACGCTATCAGCTCCCTGAACTTGTCGATGTGCTTCATCACCGACTCCTCGGACAGGTCCACCTCCTTGTCCCTCGACCCACCAGACATCCTCAAAATGTCATCAAGAGCCATCTTCAACCCCCTCGTCCTCTTCCTCGTCGTCTTCCTCCGAGGAGCTGGACGGCACGCTCATGTTGCCCATCGTCTCCATAAACCTCTTCGTCTTCGTGTCGGCTTCCTCAAGCCTGGCGATGTAGGTCTCGATGAGGCCAGCTATGTTGGGCTCGTTGCGGAGAAGGTTGACGGAGTACTGTTTGAAGTTGTTTATGGTGACGTCTATCTTGTCCTGCGGGTATTCCTCGGGGTCCGGCATCTGCTCTATTATGCCGCCGTCCCTCTCGCACAGCTGGACGAGCCTGCCTACCGAGTCCACCAGGTCAGTCCTATCCTGCTTGTTCTGCTGATCCGTGAACCTGCCGGTCTTTCGGAGAGAGTCGAACACCTGCGACAGGCTCTTGTAGCCTAGGGTGTCGTCCGAGTCAAGCGCCTCGTCCATCTTTATCGACGTCTTGCACAGCTTCTTGAGAGTCTCCTCACGGTCGACCGACATGTCGTACTCGGCACAATAGCGGTTGTACATGCTCTCCATGCGCACCCACTCCTCGGGGGTGTACGACGTGCCCCACTTGGAGAGCAGGTAGACCTTGTCCTGGGTCGTCAGGTTGTCGTTGACGGACTTCTCGTACTCGTTCTTGAGCGTGTACTCCTTGGACTCCCCGTCCCTCGACACAGAGTCGGCATACGACGACCTGGTGTCATACTCGGCTTTTGTGATCTCCCCAGACTCAAGCTTCTTCCTCAACTCAAGCTCGCTCTCTTGGTCCATCTGCGGGATGAGGCCGTTGAGCTCCTGGTTGTCGCTGTCGGCATAGCCGAACTTGCGATACTGGTGCATCTTCATGTTGCGCATGTACTTGCCGAGCACGCTCTTTGGGCCGAACCTCCCTGGGTTGGCCTTGAACTCCCTGTTCGACATGGACACCCACATGCGCTCTATGTACGGGATGTCGTAGCGCTCAAGGATCCACAGGAACGTGTCCGGATTGCCGTTGTCCACGTGCTCCAGGAGGCAGTCCTTGCACAGGTCGTCCCTCTCGCCGTTCTTATAGCAGAAGAACTCGTCCAATATCTTGGACCTGCCGCACTTGGAGCACACCTTGCGTATGGTTGAACTCACTTGCCGGTCACCCCCTTCCTGACGTCAGACGCACAAGAGCAGGCTATGAACATCGCTGACAGATACCTGCTCATGAGCACAGACATGGGGTTCGTGCCGTCCATCTGGGCACCGTCGTTGACCATGCCGCTCACCGTGGCTGACGCCTTCTGGTACAGTCCGAGCAGGAAATCAAACTCCTCGTCTGTCGGCATCCTCCCTCTCCTTTCTGACAGCCGTCCTGCACTCCTTGCAACGGGAGTAGTAGCCGTCCCTGCTTGAATTCTTCGTAAACCACATCGGGTGCGCGGGAAGGGCCCTGCCGCACCTTGTGCATATCTTCCATTTGTCCCAATGGCGCAGCAGCCACAGCCTCCTTGCCCTGTCGGCAACCGCCCTCGGCACGTGGATCGACCACCTAGCCCCCCAGTAGCTCACAGACCTGTGGACGCCAAGCCTCTCGCCTATAGCTTGCGCCACATCGGCGTCTGTGGCGTTGCCGAGCTTGAGTTCCACCATAAGTCTCATGGGGGCGTCGTCCCGATAGAGAGCGTCAACAGCCTCCTCAAGGTCTGCGAGTAGGGCCGACACGTCGGACCTGGCGTCCCCGTTGGAAAGCGCCTTGAGCGCCACGTAGTCGCGCATGAGGGCGAGCACGCACCTCTCGTCGCACATGGTGAGGCCACGCCTTCCGTGGGGGAGCAAGGTCACGGGGTCAACGATTATCTCGTCGTCCAAGAGACCGGGGGCGTCAGGCGGCATGGACGCCCTGGCAACCGGGGCGGGCGTCGGGTTGGAGGACTCACCTGCCACGACAAGGTCGCGGTACTGGGAGATGACCTGCTTCTTCAGCTCGAACCTCCTCTTGCCGGTCGCCCTGTCGGCCTGCGCCTTGAGGGAGTCTATCGACTCGCGCATTGCGTCCGCCTCCTTCGACTGCACGTCGGACTGTCGTCTGGCAGAAGCCGGGTCGGGCGGCATATCTGAAGAGAGGGAGGACAGCGTGTCGTCAGAGGACATGCCCTCGGCGGACACCGACCCGATCGGCACCTCCCTCTTGGATATCGTGACGCACCTGTTCCTTGTGAGGACCGGATACTCCTGCCGCCTCTCATAGGGGGTGGACCCACGGTCGGATACACATAGTATATAATCAGCCATCGCAGACATCTGGGCCTTCGTAGGCTTGGGGTTGCGTGAGAGAGATCTGCGCACCGCGTCCACCCTTGCAGGCCTGGACCTCTCGTTGTAATCAAAAGAATCGGCCAAGACCGAACCACCTTCTCTCTTAAGCGAGCTTCGCTCGCGTTGAACGCAAACACACCCCGTGAATATACCCAGGGAGAAGGTAGGGGATTCAAGTTGGGGATTGAAAAACCTCTTTTGAGAATTTTCGTGCTATTAAGGGATTAGGAATTGAAAAATGGTTTTTGAGAATTTTCGTGCAGTTACTCTTTAGAGTTCGGAATCTGAAAACCTGTTTTGAGAATTTTCGTGCCCCCCGGCTTTTCAGGTTCATGAAGAATTTGTGTAGTCCGGAAATATACCCTCCGGGGTCTTGACAAACGCCCCGAGGTGTGATTCACCGATCGACTCTCAACCCCCACTTGAGGGTTATAATCCTACCTAGCCAGTGGGTTTTAAATCCTACCTAGCTACTATGATTTTAATTCCTACTGGCGGAGTAGGATTTAAAAACCTACCCGACTGGTATGATTAAATAACCCTACACCATACTGGGTCACTATGTTTAATGAGATGCGACGTTTAGCCGAGTTTACGCGTGCTAACTTCTAGCCAGATCTGGTTGTGGAGGAAGTATGGATTTGGCCGAACGCTTGCGCTGGGCGGCGTATCGGCGTATAGTGGTCCTCGTCAAACGGAAACGCGCCCAGGGGGGCGCAACCAAACGATAGGAGCTATCATGTACGTTACCATCGACCGCGCTGCAATCGAGTCCGCTATCCGCGCCGAGTACTCCGTCGTCTCGCGTGACAACTGGGTCACTGCCGAGTGCCGCTATGGCACGCTCGCGGTTTGCGACGAGTGGGACGACGCCCAGGACGCTATCATGAGCTATGTCGAGCGCAACGCCGAAGACGAGGGCGACGAGGAGTGCCTCCTCGCCGAGTGCAGCACTCGCCCCGCTACTGACCAGGAGGTCATCAATGCGCTTATTAAGCGCGAACTCCGCAATGTCGAACTGGGAGCCCAGTGCGCCGATTCTATCGGCCAGTTCAAGCGCCAAGTCATGGTTGAGCTGGTAGCCCTCGGCTACCCCGAGGACGGTTTTATTAAGTTTGACGACGCCGAGCCCTGCTATCATTACTACGAGGGCGATATGGGGTTTAAGGTATCGCCATTGTTCTAACCGTTCCACGCCCGCCCCTTACGTGAGGGGCGGGCTACCCCTTGAAACGTTCGACCTCACATTAAGGAGTTCATCATGACCGCCACCGCTACCCCCAGGTTCCACGAGTTCTATTGCGTCGACCGCAACGAGCGCGTTAACCGTGCCATGGTAGTTTACCAGGCAACGAAGCGCGACGAGTTCAAGCCCCTGCACATGGTTATGAACCTGGTAACTGGGACTCGCTGGGTTACCTCCAACGCCCCCAGCGCCAACGAGGTTATTATCAACGAGCTTTCATTTAACGAGCAGATTGACGAGCGTTTTGATTCTGCCATCTTCGCCATCTCCAATGACGCGGACGACAGGGCGAGCCTCCAGCTCCCCACGTGCGACGACTTTAACGACGTCACCACGGTTATGTGCGAGGTGGAGTGGGGGCTAAACGACTACGGTTTCAAGTGGTACCGCTGTGCCACTGCCGAGGAGGCATGCGAGGCCATGGATATGAGGGACGCCATGGTTATTGAAGTCACCGAGAACGGTTGCCACGTGTTCAGGGGCTAGACGTTCCCCAGATAGCATATCGACCCCAGGGGTGCACGCCTGGCCCCTGGGGTTTGCTATGTCTGGCCCCAGGTAGCCCCAGGGCTAGCCATGGCCCCAGGGTAGGGCGATAGCCCCAGGCCTGGGCAACCCCAACACGGCTAACCTCGTATACGCTCCAACAACCCCCAACTGGGGGTCGAAAAACGATGTAGAGAACTGGGCTTTTTATAGAACCGGCGTATAGACAACGGGCCATTGCACCATGCTCCTGAAACACCAGCACGCCAGTAACCGCCCATATAGGGCGGCGAAAAAGTTAACCAAAGCTAACAAATTTTTAGGCGAGCCAGAGAGACAACCAAGGTTAACTTCGTATAGCCTAAAAGTCAATCGAGTTTGCCATGGTTTACAATAGCAATGTGTTGAATGTGTGGAGTGCCGTCCAAGTGTTGCCGTCGTGCGCCTGGTCTGGTACAATGGTTTCAGTCGCAAGGGGAACGGCCCCGGCGAGTCCTAGCAAAGGAGCACACAATGAACGTTAGCGCCAACCTCGTCAACGCCCTGGCCGGCATGCTCACTGATGAGCAGTTTAAGCAATTCAAGCGTCAAATTGCAATCGAGAACTACCCTGGCATGGCGTTCGCATCCGAGTGGGTCGAGTCCGAGGATTCAGACGAGTTCATTAAGCAACTCGTCTCAAAGGCCGACGACCTGGGCTATGTCACTTTTGTGGAGGTTGCAAGTGTAATTGAAAACGGTTTCGGCAACCTATTCTTTAGTAAGTACTCCGACGGCAACGGCAACACTGCCCAGGTTTATGGCACCAAAGAATCAATCACCAGGTTTGCAAACGAAAACGGGGGCGAATGCCTACGGTTCTGCGCGAGTAATGTCAACGTCAACTGGAACCCGATGCGCTTCACCGATTGCGTGAAGACGTTCATTCAGTACCTCGTGCGCCTGGATGTGCTAGTGCGTACCGAGTACGCCAAGGACACGGTACGAGGTGGAACTGCGAGGTGCTACGCGATAAATAGAAACCGTTAGCCTGGTGGGTCCCCTGCGACTGCGAGAGCGGTTTCAGGGGACCGCCTGCTTTTTGGGAACGAAAAACGAATAGTATTATTTTAGACGTACCCCACCAAAGCATTCCGCAGTAGGGGGCGAAAAAGTTAGCCATGGTTAACTTTATTTTTTGCACCGAACCGCCGAGTTTACCATGGTTTACTCCTGTCCCGAAAAGTTCTCGGGTTTTGTATGTTTACAAATCGTATTTTTTAATTGTAATTCTTCTTGAATCATTTGTCAAGCACAATTTTTCCGATATCCACAATTGAAAAACGGCACGTTTTGTTTTAATTAAGCGCTTAATTGAATGAAAACGATATTTAGTAATTATTTATTTAGATAAATTAAGCATTTTAAAATTGCAACCTGCTATTGTAAATTCAAAACGATATCCGAGGGGTATTTATTTAGATGTGCTTGCAAGCTGTTGCCGTCTTGCAATCGAAAAACGAGAAGGGTTTATTTAGAGACGGTTGCAGGTGCGCCCGCTATTTGGAATTCGTTTCCCAGTTGCATTTGTTTAGATGCAAAGCAAAGTTCACCTATAAGTAACTTACATTTACTTACAGTTACTTATAAGAACTTACCGCTACTTTACTGTAGTAAATAAATACCAGGTAGATAGCCAAAAATGAGACGAGTGTGCTTCGCGGTTTATTACCGTTTTGTCTAATGTTATTACCGTTCCGTATGATATAATTACCGATGCGTGTGATGTTATTACCGTTTTGTCCGCGTTTATTTCCAAAGTTTTTTCTTGACTTCTAATCCGTTTTCAATTACAATGGAAACGATGGACTGAATTCGTTTTTGAAACTGGTTTCAGAACGATTTTTCGAAACGGTTTCAGAAACAAAAAAGGCCCCATGAATGGGGCCCAATATGGGTTCAAAATTTTAACATATCAGAACCAGTTTTGTCAAGGGCCTGCACTGAAAATTCACAACCATTTTCCCGTTCCTGAATTATGGCGGTTTCGTGATGAAAAAATTCTTCTTGACTGGAGATGCCCCCAGGTGCTATATTGTAGTCACGCGGAAAAAGGTTCCGCCAGACCTTAACGGAGGAAGTTATGTCTTTTGTAATAACAGATATGAACACGAGGAAGATGTACGGCATCACTCTCGGTGAACGTATCGCACTTATCCCCATGCGTGCTGTCTGCACTATTGCTCGTGTATGTTACGGCCAGTCTCGCATGGATGCATGGGAGACTATGCAGAAACTCGCAAGAAAGAACAGTTGGAGCGAGCATGAGTTGGCACTTGCGTGTTATCTCACATTCGGAGACTGGGATGCTGTCTGGTATTATGTAAACGATTTTGAGCGTTAATTTTACGCGCCCTGGTAGTCCAGGGCGCTATCTTCTCTATCGTTCGTTTTAAGGGCATTACAGTCCCTACAATAGCCATTTGGAGGCAATCGTATGTGCAAGTATTGCAAGCCTGATAACGTGGGCGTGCTTTTTGAAGAAATGGATTTCGACGGTACGAGTGTTTTTATTGACAATAAACCAGACGGTTCAATCCTCGCCCTCGGTCTTATCCACCACGGGCGCAAGGGTAGGATTGAAACTGATGTCTGCAACTTTCACACCATTCACTATTGCCCATTCTGCGGGCGCAAGCTGGATTAAGTAGGTTTTGTGAAGCCCTCTCCTCATCTTGCAGGAGGGGGCTTTTTTTGGTATATTTTAATCGTGCCAGGGGAGATGCGGACGAACCGACAAATCCCGTGCTGGTAAATGCATCCCGAGGTCTGTCCTTCTTTCTATCGCTTTGAGTCGGGCTGTTGTTTAGCCCACCGCAACTAATCCTCACCCACCCCCTCGCTCGCCTACCGGGTTTTGAGGGTACTTCTGGAATTCCCCTCGCGCTCACCCTTCGCTGGTGTGATTACAATATACCAGGTTTCAAGCCCCACGTCAACGATTCAATTGTGGAGATCTGGTGAACGTCCCACAATAGCAAAGTTGACTTCACGTGCCGTTCCATAGTACAATCTACTGCAACAAACGGCAAAACTACCAAGGAGATTAACGCTATGGTTATCGCACTGGATATGGACGGCACACTCGCAGGGCTTTACGACGTGCCGAACTGGTTGGAGTCAATAAGGGGCGAGGATGCCACGCCCTACGAGGTTGCCGCCCCTTTGTGTGACGTGGATGCACTCGCCCGCGTCTTGAAGCTCGCACGCTCCGAGGGGCATACAATCGAGGTTGTATCGTGGAACTGCAAGGGCGATATCTCCCCCGAGTACCGTCGCAAGGTACGCAAGGAAAAAGTTAACTGGCTCAAACGGTACGGATTGCTGGGCGAGGTTGATGCCGTCCACGTTGTCAAGCACGGCACACCTAAAAGCAAGGTCGCAAGCGGGTGGGGTGTGTTGTTCGACGATGAAACGGCAAACCGTGAGGAGTGGAGTTCAAGCGGGCGGGGAGTCGCGTTTGATGCCGTTAACCTCGTGGCTAGGATTGAACAGATTGTAAAGCAGTACAATTAACTAGAGTCTGCTATTGTGTATGGGGTGCCCACTTGCAAGGGTGCCATTTTTTCGTGCGCTCTAACGGCACTACAGCCCCTCAAACGCTATTGTGTGGGAATTGTGGAGCGTAAAGTCATGGTTGCCTGGGGAACCAAAAAGACCTATACTGGTTTTAACGCAAGCAAAAAAGCACGCCAAGGAGGCTCACATGAACAGTCTAAAGTTCGGTTTTATCTTTTCCATGCTCGCCAAGTTCTCCGACATTTACGAGTTTGAAGACGCCACCTGGTACGCGAGTGGTTCTGGCTATGGCGAGACGGCACGCGAGGCAATCGTCGACGCTTGCAAGAACGCCTATCGGGATTGCACGCTTTGGGAGGTTCCACGCAACCCTGTTGGGTATCTCGTGGAGTTCGATGTGGACGGCAACGTTGTGAACGTCGAACGAAAAACGCTTTGCATCCTCGGCGAGACTACTTACACGTTGAAATTTGCCGAGGACGACAACAAAACGTTTTTTAAAGCTACCAACTAGTTTCAATCAACCAGGGGAGTTAGAGCAAGGATACTAACTCCCCTGGTCTCATCTATTGTGTGCGGAGTGTGAACAAAAGTTTGTCGTTGACGGCAGGTTGCCGTTCTGGTATCATTGTTTTTAGTCCAAATGAGTGGACTTGAAGACTTGGAGGTTCGCTTACTATGTGGGACATGATTCAGAACGCTTGCATTGCCGCTATCCTCGCGCTACTCGTCCTTGCGAGCGGTTGCGTTGACGTTCCAGTGCTGTTGTTCATCCTCGTGGTTGTCGGCTTGCTTGCCTGGGGGGTTAGCCTAATCACCGAATGGCAGGAGATGCAAGCCCAGACCCAGGAGGTCAAGCGATAAAAAAAGGGAGCCGAAAGGCTCCCTAGTGGGGTCCAAAATTTTACCACACCCTGAACAAAAAGTCAAGCGACAAAAGCAAAAAACTTTGAAAAATCTTTCCCGTCCCGAATAAGCGTAAGTAACCCAATGGTTACTTACGCGTTAACGCGCCTTCGGCGCTTAATTGTGGAGCGTTTGTGAATCTGCCGCCTTCGCTTGCCACAACAGCCGAGATGGTGTAATATATTTCCTGTCAAGAAGCCACTACGACAAAGGAGCAAAAAATGGCTATCTTCTTTGGTATCGTCGCGTTCGTCATGTTCCTCGCTTCTATCGCTGGTGCCGTTCTCACGTTTATTGAAACGGCTTACTTTGCGTCCGCGATGTTCGCACTCGTGGGCATGTTTTTCTTCACGCTCGCTTGCAAGATGTTCGTTAGCACTGTTTTCGTCTCCCTCGCCAACAAGACTACTCGCTAGGAGATATTCATGAACGTTCGTTTTCACGTGTACGCCCGTTCCCATGGGCGCGAGGTTCCCATGGGGGCGCTGGATTCCCGCTCCGTTGCGTGCGCTTCACGTATTTGGAGCCATTCCGTCGGAGTGAAGCCCTCCACGCTTGAAGCCCTCGCGTTATCGGCTATTCAAACGCCGATGATTAAGCACCACGGCCACGGCATCACCGTCTGGGCGGTTCCCACGGTAGCCTAACCATTAGGGGAGGGGGCAAACAGTCCCCCTCCCGTTTGTGTCGGGTTTATGAGGGGAAAACTTTCCCTTGCCAACAGCGGCAAACAGGAGTAAACTACTTACTAGCAAAGGGGCAAGGTAGCCCCTCCAACCCGATGGGAGACACACCATGTACGCAATCATCGCCACTGACTCCGACATTATCGACTGCGTCCGCAAGAACATCGTCGACGAACTCGCGCCCTCCATGGGCGAGAACGGCACCCAGGACATGGAGGCAATCGAGTACGTCGTCGACGACGTGAACGACAACGAGGGCGTTCACGTTTATTTGGGCTTTGGTATCTCCCCTGCCGCCGCCAAGGAGGAATGCGTTCATAATGCGTTCGCGTGCGGTTTGCATGCCGACAACATGGTCAACGGGTGCTTTCACTTGACCTATTTTCAGGTTGCTTTGATTCCCAACCATGACCCCTATGTGGGTAAGGTTTGCTCGTCCGCCATTAGGTTCCAGATGGCGCTATGCGCGACATTTGCCGATGCAACCGCCGCTATTGACGAGTGCGAGTTGTCCATGCCCTACTAGAACGCAATGGTGGCAGGGTTTTAACGCCCTGCCCCTACAATAACAGCCCAATATGGGTTCAAAATTTTACCATACCCCAATAGCGGTTGTCAAGGGGTTTTTGGAGATCTCCACAAAAGCCTCACAAATCCTGAAAAGCAAAAAAATACAAACTCTCCATAGTTGGCCGAAAAAATTATACTCTCCCCCAAATGATTTGTCAAGAAAAACTTTTTTGGATTTTTTGCGACTTCACAATTCCTACATTGACACCGACGCCCCCACCTGGTAATATTAAGATGTGCCGAGGGGGAGGTGGAGAGCCGGGCGTACCCCAGTGTCGGTAAAAGAATCCATAAAACCACCACACGGGTTAGCCATGGTAAACACCTGCCGGAGTTAGCCATGGTTAACAAAAAAAGTTAACCGAGGTGAACAAATGAGAAGTTAGCCATGGTTAAGTTAACCCCGTCTAACAAAAAAAGTTAGCCGTGGGTTAAATATGCGTCTATGTATGTATGTATGTGCGCATGTATGCCTATATGTCTATACAATAGCAGGGTAGTTTTATACATGTGCCGATTTTGTGAATTGGGCGATTCACGCGTGACTCGGGGGACAAATGAGAGTAATATATCTCTCGTGCGTTGGCAATAAGGCCTCGCTTGACCCAAAGGGGTACCGACTATGAACGTTGCAATCATCGACACTGAAACCACAAAGAACAACATGGTCTATGACCTGGGCGTGGCTATCTTGAATACCTCCATGGGTGAGGTAGTCGACACCATGAACGTAATTGTCGCTGAAACGTTCGGTGACGTGGCCGCTATGCGCACGGCCTACTATGCGAACAAGATTCCCCAGTACCTCGCGGCTATCGACGCTGGCGAGCTTGAAGTCCTCGCGTTTAGTGAATGCTTCAAGCGTTTTGGTGAGTTGCTTGCAGCGCATGGCGTGCGCTCCGTCTGGGCGTACAATATGGCGTTCGACTTCAAGGCCTTGAACCGAACCATTAGCGAACTATCAAACGGATTCGTCGGGTGCTTTTTCCCCGACGATGTGAAGTGCTACGACCTTATGAGTTCGGCGATTAACCTTGTTGGCAACACGCGCCGCTATCAGTCCTGGGCGCTTGAGCACGGATACGTAACGCCCACTGGTAGGGCGAAAGCTACAGCCGAGATTATGTTTCGGTTCGTTACCGATGATAATGCGTTTATTGAAGACCACACAGCACTTTCCGACGCAATGGTTGAAGCCGATATTTTGGCCCACCTGGTAGCCAAAAAAGCGGGGTACAAGCGCCACGGGGAAAAGTGGGGCGCACGTGTTCAAATGAGGTAATCCGTTGGGGGCGCTTCAAGCGCCCCTATTGCGTTTCGGGGGAGATCTCCCCAGGGCTCTATTGTCAAGTCTTTTGTGAAAAAATTCCCAACATCTCCATAGTTGGCGGAAAAATTTTACCATACCTCCAAAAAAATGTCAAGTGGAGATTTTTTGAATCTTTTGTGAATCACAAAAATCCCAAAAGTTCAATTTTACGTCACTTTAGTTCAATAAAGTTCAATTTAACCAACGCTTTATCTAACTAAAGTTCAATTTGATAGCACTTTACTACGATAAAGTTCAATTCCAGATCGTTTGTGAAGGAATTATGAACTAAAATTTTCTATTGACCATAGCTCAAAAAAGGTCTAATATATGTCTTGTGAGTTAGGGAAAAAGGTTCCCCAACCACGCGAGCGCCCCAAGGGGCGAGAAACGGAGAGCCTTATGGCTACCACGAACACCTGCACTGCCACCACTTCCACCAGCAAGACCTCCAAGGTCACCAACGCCCAGATGATGCGCATTTGCACCACTATCCTGGCCGCGATGCCCGAGGACGCACTTCAAAAGGTGTGCGGCGAATTCCGTGCCCAGGACGTTGTAAGCAAGGCACGTGCCCACCTTGCCACGCTTGAAAAGTCCTCCGCGCGTACCACTGGGCCCAACAAGACCCAGATGGAGAACGACGCTTACCTGAACACTCTGGTTTCCTGGTGGGAGTCCAATGGGGAGAACGCATATCGCGCTGGCGAACTTGCCAACGTGGTAAGCGAGCAGGCCGTGCTCCCGATGGTCAAGGTTTCAACCCAGAAGATGGTGGGTATTCTGAACCGTGGCGTCGAATCTGGTAAGATTGTGCGTACGTTTAATGGCAAGGATGGCTGGTACTTCACCCTTGCCACGGACGAAACTCCCGAGGTTGATGCCGAGTAAGTCCCCAGGGCTAGGGGAACAAATCCCCTAGCCCCACCACTTTCCCCAGTGGAGGTTTCAAAGGTTTTTCTCAAAACCACTTGACAACAAAAAGTCAAGCGGAAAATGGAAAAACCCACGAAATCTCCACAATTCGGCGGACAAAATTTTAACACATCTCAAGGAATTTGTCAAGCAAAAACTTTGTGTGTCTTTCATGTTCCACAAAATCCCCAAATCAAAACGCTTGCACACGCGCCCCAGTTGGTCTATACTGGTCTCACGTTCAAGGCGCGGGCGGGCAATAGCACGCAAGGCACCACGCGAGCCGGGTAGGACGAGATACAGCGCATTTTAGCGGGCAGGTCCGGGCAGGGTAGTCCCAACAGCCCTGGCTTGTTTTTTGTTAACCCAGGCTAACAAATTAAAGTTAACCATGGTCAACTTTTGAGAGTTAACCCAGTCTAACTTTCTAAAAAGTTAACCTTGCCTAACTGGGCCTAGTCCTTGTCCTGTGCCCTATAGGCGAAATTCTCATCGAACCAGGCCTCGCTCGACAAAAGCCTCTGAATCCTGAAAACGTGTATAGGCCGCTCACCGGTCGAGTCAAGCCGCTCATGAAAAAAATATAAAAAAATTTTTTCTTGCGTGGGCACATCATGCCGAGAGTGGGTACACAAAAGACTAATATATATGAGGGGACGTTCTAGATGAAACCAACCTCGGTAACGTTAAAGGTCAGATTAGCCTGGCATAGATACGCATGCCGTAGAACGGCAGACACACTCACCTATTTCAAGCTACTTCACACACTCACCTAGTTTCACGTATTTTCAGGTACTTTACACACTCACGTATTTTCACCTATCTTACACATTCATATATTCTCGCGGGTTTGCACACTTGCGTATATACACACGCTAACCCGCTCACCGGCATTTCTTATTTTCATCAATAGGTCATTTTCAGCCTTCTTCAACTGTCAAGCGGACATAAGCCCAGGTTAACACATACAAAGAGAAAAGGCGCTTATTTTCGCCCATTTTCATGCGAAGGTTTTTAAGAGCTTTTAAGAAGAATTAAGCGGGCTATGTCCGCGTTAACGCGCACAAATGCTCATTCCCCTACTCTTGTATAACGCTTATAGGCTCAAACCCTACACTTACTGTCCAGTCACATGCGCTTAAATATATTAACGCGCCGATAGGCGCTTAAACGCATGTGACTGGATATTTTTTTTCATATTTTCACTGGGTCCCTTTTGCTATTATGAGCACGCGTAGCCAAGTATTGAACGTACGTTTACGCACTTGGCGCTAACGCGCCCGAAGGGCGCTTAAGAGAGCTTTACAGGCGCTTGTTCCCAATGGGAGTTCACATCATCCCATTGCTTGTCTATCACATCGACGATCTCGACCATCCTACCAGACTGCGCAGGCCTCATCTCAAGCCACCCCATCTCGCATAGCTCGTCCAACGTCCTCTTCACGCGAGCCCTGTTTCCATTTGCCTCTGACAGCCCCAAGTCCCTCACAAGCCATATAGGCGCTACCACGCAACGGCAACCCCTCTTCTCGCTGGACGACTTCCTGAACCTCGCCCACAGGTAGGCCTTAACCTGATCCTCCGTCAGCTCGCCTATCATCCTTCTGACGGTTCCAGCGTCCACCTTGATGTAAGGCGCTTGCACGACGGTCTCGACGCAGTAGTTCGGCCCTTCCTCCCACAGCGACCCGTTGCGGAACATCCACTCTATGGCCTTCCTCACCTTCACGCGACCCAGCAGCGTCTCCTCCATCACGGTTGACACGCTGGTTATCTCTCTTGGGACCTCGCAGCTTTTCCCATCCTCGCTTGGCATTCCCTTCAGGCGAAACCAGCCGTCCACTGCATACGAGTGCTCCCTGCTGTTGAAAACGTCCTTCTTCATACAAAAACAGATTCTTTGCATCTTCTCTCTTTTCTTTTTAAACGGTATATTGATTGCTTCTTTATTTAGTTACTCTTTATTATACTCTTTATATACTCTTTATTATACCCACCATTTCGTGTACCACTCCGTGAACAGTCCATGGAAAGACTTCTAAAGAAACATAACACACCTTGGACAGAGAGAAGAAATATTTTAAAAGATTCCTGCTCGTTTTTTAACATTTTATAACGAAAATTCAAGCACAAAATGAAAACCGTTTTTCAAACTGTTCCTCGACGGTTTTTTCGAATCCATTTTTCAAAACGTTCCTCGCACTACAAAACCAAAACGAAATCCCCTGCCTAAACCAGAAAAAGCCACCGTTTCAAAAGCGGTGGCTTTTTTTTATGCTTGAAATCCGTTTTATCGAAGCTTCCTGTCGGCGTCATAGGCGCAGTCCTCAAGCGTCATGTACCTCAAGTACGGGTAGTCGGCAGACCAGTAGTCCCGACAGAACTCCTCGTGGATCTCGTCGGTGCTCATGACTGACAGGTCGTAGGGCGTGTACCCGTTGCGGGTCAGAACCCAGGCTTCCTCGCACCAGGACGGCATGTCCTTGAAGGCTCGCTCGATGTCCCCCTTCGCCACGTAGGTCTTCCTCAAGCCGGTTCCGTCCCACTCGGCTACAATCAGCCACAGCTCGGAGATGCCCGACATGTACTCGGGGTCGAGGTAGTTGAACCCGAAGGCATCCATCGTGTAGTCGCCAACGCTCTTGACCCTCACCAGCTCGTCCAATCGGGTCTGGCAGGTCTCGTCCACCTCCTGCATGTACTCGATCTCGTACTTGCCGTTTCCGATGGGGTTGATTGACTCGATGCAGCCGGTCCTCATGACGGCTCGCATGACGCCCTTCTCGACGGTGTCAATGGTGTTCATACAGTCTCTCCTTACCGTGTCCTAGTTGGCGCTTACAATTTAATCTCTTTGCGAAGCGTCTCCATGCTCATTATGAAATGACTGTCGGCACACTCTTTTGCGAACACCGACTCTCGCTTCTGCTCGTCTTTTGTAAGATACTTCTTCTCAATCTCCCAAAGCGGCTTCTCCCTGGAGTTCTTCCAAATGTCGAAGAGTGTCAGCATGTCGTCCATCGCAAGCTTCAAGTCGGCATTTTTAAGTGCTGTGCAAATACTGAAATAAGCCAGTGGAAGAAACAACAAGATCATTACCACCATACCTGTGAGCGCTAGATCGTCAGACATCGAAGTCTCCTGCCAAAACGTCGTACTTGAGGTTGCCGAGCGCATAGGCGTCGTCGGGGGCGAGGTTGAAGACCCTCCACTTCAGCTTGTCCATCTTCTCTTGTGCATTGAGACCCTTTGCAATGAGCTTGTCGGCGTTTTCCTTCGCACGGCTTATCCTGACTACCTCCCTCGCCCTTTCGTCAGTCATAAGGGTGTCCCAGTCCCCGCAAAGCAGGTCCGCGAGGTACAGGATGGACGACATTGTAAGTTCGTCTCCCTGTTTCCCAGAGAGAGCCTCGGCGATCGTCTTGACTATCGCGTCGCTGTCACCGTCGTTGATGGCTTCCTCATTGACGTTCACAAGAGCCCGAAGCCTGTGTCCTGCACTTCGCCTTGAGACCAGGAAGTAGGCTTCCTTCTTCTGCCGATCCCTCTCCCTGGCAACGTCTTGGTACTCTTGGTCTTCCATGCCGTCCTCCTCTTACTTTCTTTTTGTTGACACTATTATAACACGGACGACACCCCGGAGTCAACGTCGTCTTTAAGCCCCATGACAGGTCAACGGCACACCGCACCTGGGGCAGTAGTTCCAACGGAACGTGCTTATGGGAAGCGCACAGTTGGAGCAGACCGCATGACACACGCCGTTGCTGTCCTGCTGATAGGACATCGGCACGGTCGGCCTGTCCACGAAGTCCGCCAATGCGTCCCTGAACGTGTCCGTGTCCTTTTCGTCGCAGTTCTCTTGGATGAAAAGCGCGATCCTCGACAGCGGCACATCGTTGCGCAGCGTCTTCGCAAGGAACCGCCTGTTGTAGTCTGTTACCGCCATCCTGTCTCATCCTTCGGATATCCCTCGGCAATCAACCAGAAGTCCTCGTCGTAGTCTGGATACCACGCCTTGCCGTCCTCCGAGTAGGAAGATATCGCCCTCGCTATGCCGTATATGTCATAATCAGGAGCATATTTCTCAAGCTTGGGCTTCACATACCTCTCTGCCAGGTCTTGAATGCTTGAATAATAATCAAACGTGCCGTCCATCTCTATCCTCTCTTCTTGCCGTCCGTCGGCGGGTTTACCAGGTTGGCGAGCGCGTCAAGGAACTCCGCGCACCCATCCTCCCTCATGCAGAACGCGAACTTGCTGATCCCAAGGGCATACTCAAGCGCATGGCACAGGTCGCATTGCATATTGTCGCACATACCGAACTTGTCTTCCTTTGTTCGGCTGTTGTACGCGAGCCCATGCGCCCCAAGGGCAAGCTTCCTCAACTGCTCGTTCCTCGTCGTGTCAGTAGCGGTGTTTGCCATTGAAGGTCTCCTCGTCGTCTCCTAGCCACACACCCAGCCTGATCCTTGGAAACAACAGTTTTTGCAGTTCGTAGTCTGTCATCGTTTGCAACAGCCTCTTGTCATACTGCATCGACAGGGTCTCTATAAGGTCCTCTCTGGAAGGCTTAACGTCACTTGGATCCACCGAACCTCTCCTTTCGCGACAGCTTGGCTTCCAGTTCCGTCAGCTTCTCGTCGATATGGAAGAGACGGATGGAATTGCTGTAGAGGATGCTGACCACAAGAGCGAGCGCGAACATGGCGACCACACATAGCCATAGGATCCACTCTTCCATCTTACTCCTCCTTGCCGTCCACCACGGCCTGCACAAAAGTCTCACCGTGGTCATGCACTACCTGAATCTTCTTCTTGGGTGTGCCGTCCAGGGTGCGCTTTGCACGCTTGACCTCCATGACGATGAGGGTGACTGCACTTGCAAGGACTGCCAGTGAGACGGCACCGATTATCATGTTGCTATTGTAAATCATTACAGTCCCATCTCCTCATACTCGTCCGGAGTGATGATCACGTCGGCTGAAGGGTCGTAGTGCACAAAGATGTCTTGCGTGGGAGGAATCCTCTTTATAGAGCTCATCACCTGTTGGACGGTCTTCATGCCGATCTCGTTCCAAGGTGTGATCTTCCAACGATTGCGACCGAGGATGTAGACGTCGAGCTGCCACTCGGGGTACTTCTGAAACAGATCGTCGGTGTCCTCACGCGACATGAAGCAATCCTTGCGGCACGCACGCCTAACCAACGTGCCATAATCCTCACCCCAGTCTTTGTCGTCCTCCTTCGAGTTGGCGTCGATGAAGCGGTCGATGTCGTTGATGAGATAGCAGACTACGTTCTCTCCGATGGAGTCAGGGTTCCTCACGATCAGGTCCTTGTTCGCGTCAGCCCAGTCGGAGATGATCTCGTCCATCTCGTTCAAAAGGTCTTGAATGAGGTACACGTTGTCTCGGGGGATTCCGAAGTGCTCGGCGACGACGTCTTCGACAATCATTTTTCCTTCTTTCTCCTTGGTTCTTTTTATAAATATATTATAATACAAAAAAGACCTGGGGGCAAGGATGTATTTGCCGTCCAGGTCTGATATTTTAGGTTACAAACGAGATACGAAAATAACAATTACAATCAAGATGATTACAGAAAGAACAGTATCTATTGTAAGAATAGCATCGCTTTCTATCAATAAGACCTCCCTACAGAACGTCTTCGAACTTCACTCCGGGTCCATAGATGGCTTCTTCGAGGTCAGAGATGCGCTTCTCCATCTTTGAGGGATCGAGCTCTGGATGCACGGTTGTTCTTTGCGTCTCTTTCCACTCTAGCTTTCTCAAACGCTCGTCGACATTCCACACAAGTTCCTTTGAGGCATGGCTGCCGTCGATTAGGCTGAACATCCAGCACACGATGAATATGCCAGCCAGGATAACGACGATCCACCAAATCAACTGCTCCATGTTTCGTCCTCCGCCTTCTTGACAGTCATGCCTATCACCATATGCCGACCCCGAGGTTCTCGCGCACGTCCTTGGGGAACTTCTTGCAGTCCTTGTCTGCGGTGCACTCGTACTGGTAGGCACTGTGAATGTCGGGGATAGTATACTCCTCAAGCTTCTCAAAAGTGTAGTTAAAGTACATCACTAGCACCCACAGTTGCACATGCCAGTTCGGCACGGAGTCCCTGATGACATGAAGAGTCTCTGCCGTGAAGCTCTTGTGCACCTTATAGGGCCTGTGCTGGGTCAGGACGGAGATCTCGTCCCAACCCGGGAGTGCAAGCTTGTCGTCGAGCAGGAGGTTGTTGAAAGTCCAATAGACGCTCTCCGGCACATCGTATCCAAGGATGTCGTTATAGAAGCTGTCAGTGTCCATCCGCTCCTCCTCTATAGGGCCACAATGCACTTCCAGGCAGTCCAGGACGGCACATACCACCCGTTCTGAACCGCTCGCCTGTACTTGATGTGCTGCTCCTTGGTGAGCTTGAAGTCCTTCTCGCCGGTAGCGAACCCCTTCTTCGGCAAGACTTGGTCATAGGGGAGGTAACGTGCGCAATAGCCGTAGTCTGACAGGGCTTGGTCCCTGTTGATCGCCATGTTGTTGTCCTTCTCGTCACGCTTCCACTCAAGCATGTCGTCGTAGTTCTTCTTGGTCATCTGGCACATCGACACCTTGCCATATGGGTCTTCCAGAACCACGATCATGCTGTCGGGGTTGTACTCCTCAAAGAAGCGGGACACCACCTTGTATGGGGAGTCGTCCTGCCACGTGATTAAATACCATTTGTCTTCCAAAATAAATCCTCCTATTGCGGGTCGTCGTCATAGCCACACGCGAAGTCCTCCATGTTCTCCCTGATCCACTTGGAGGCGCAGTCATAGAGGACATAGTCAAGGGCCTCGGCCATATCTGCATAGATGGTCACATCTTCGTCGCCCATAATGTCTTGAAGGTCCTGCTGGGTCAACATAAAATTATAGACTACCTCGTTGTCGTCTACCATCCGTAGGCTCCCTTGTCGTCATTGTCGTCTGAATCGTCGTCATCAGAAGAGCGTGGGAAATTGAACTTCCACTCAAGCAGGTTCGTGATGACGTCATAAAGCAACATTCCTGTACAATAGCCAATCGCAATAGTCAATGCGTCTAGAGCCACGGGTACTTTCCTCTCTTCACTCCGAACTCAAGATTATGCGTGCCGTCCATATGGTACTCGTCGAACTCCGGATCATCCCATACAAACAAGACGTCTTGCGGAGTCATGTCCGAGATGTGCGGGTAGCGGTTGACTCCGAGGACATAGGTCGGCATATACCACTCGGGGAAGCCACTCCACCATACAACCCAATCGTCGAGTGACATGCACGTGTAGGGGTTGCGGTCGAACACTACGACCTGCGCGCCCTCCTCGAAGTCGTCCCACTCCTTGAGTGTGCCGTCGAGGTTGTCTGACCACACGCAGTCGTCCACGTAGTTGAGCAAAGAAGAGAGCATAAGGTTGCCGATGGCAAGTTTAGACACGTGGTTTTTATCAGCCATGTCAATTCTCCTTTGTCGTTAGTCGCCCTTCACCGTGTAATATACGTTCTCGCACGAGCCTTCGCTTCTCTCATAGGCCTTGCAGATCTCTTCAGGGTCCATGTACGCCACGTCCACGAAGGAATACTCCCCGTTGTCGGCAAGGATATAGGCCTTCTCGTACCACTCTGGATAGTTCAACCAAAAAATATCCCAATCGCGCTCGGAGACCGCATCCCCGTCCTCGTTGCAGAACACCGGCTGACCATAGGCGAACTCGTCGTAAGGCTTGCTGAACTTCTTCCACAGCTTCTCGTCGGCAAAGTTCTCGATCATCCTGACAAACTCGATGCCGACCGCGTACTCGCTCTCGACCAACCTGACGGACTCACTCTCTTCCATCTAACTCTCCTTGTCAACAATGCGACTGTTGTAGAGGATGCGGATTCCGCTCATCGAGCATGACGCCATCTCCTCTTTGGTGGCAACGTTCTTCTCGTGCATCTCCTGGGCTTCATAGAACCACGGAGGCTGATACTCGCTCTTGTGAGACAGCGCGTAATTCACAACCCTCATACCAATCTTATGTCGTGACATCTAGAACATTGCCCTCCGATCAACTTTGTTTACAAGTATATTATAGCACATGCGAGACTCTGCCGTCAAGGATGTTCTTCCAGCCTTTAGATGATCCTGCGACCGCAGTTCGGGCAGTAGTTGACGTTGTCAAGCTTTAAGTGCGTGCCGCAGTTGGAGCATCCAAAGCCGCTAGACTCGGTGTTCCATGCAGTGCGGACGTTGTTGTTTGCAGGAACGCAAGGCTCGCATCCAGTGATTGCATAACCGGTGTCTCCACAGAAGAGGTGGGCGTTGTCATATGTGCCGTCGCTGTTGTAGCTAATGGACACACTGTCAACGGTCAAAAGCTCGTCCTTCTTGGAGACTGCAATGAAGGGATCGCCAGGCTTGACCTTATCACCGTTCACATAGTGGAGGTTGAAGGAGCCCTCGGAGGAATCGACATTGTCGGACAGGATCTTCGCAACAGCCTTGATGAAACGCTTGTCCTCGGCATAGCAGTACTGGGAGTGGGCAGGGCGTTGAGAGATACGCTCACACTTCAGGGCATCAAGGTCTTCGTCTTCCCAATCAAGGCGGGTAAGGATGAGGCCGATAAACCCAAGGTCATAAGGAGTGTAAAGCTCTTTTGTGTAGTCGTTAGGAGCATAGAGCTTAAAGTAGTTGGGGAAGAGATTTACGATTACAGAGAGGACCTCCTTCGGTATACTCGGAAGGATGTTGTACATGTCGTTCACGGTGTCGTCGATGCACCGAGCAAAGGTAGGCTCATTGTAATCTGCAACACGGTCGCTGTCATGGACTGTCTCGTCGTAACAGTCTTCAAGAGTGGTGTCGCTGTCGCCGTTCTCGCGGTACTCCTCAAGGAGGGAGAGGGCGTCGCACAGAAGGTCGTAGTTGATGTAGTTCATATGTCTCATCCAATCTCTTTATGTCCTCTTTATTTTTACATTATAATTATAACATGTTTGAAACCTACTGTAAAGGTCAATCATCCTTGCTGACAAAGAGTATGATCGACAGACATATCGCCAAAGTCAACAGCACGACGGCCACAAAAGGCGCAATCCCGCCTATCGAGTAGAGCGTCGTAAGTGCGACGAGAAGCGCCTGCGTTTTCATGTCACCCCTTCTTCATGCCGTCAAGCTCCTTTGCCGTCTTTGCAGACAGCTCTTCCAGCGTCTCTGTCTTTGGAAAGCAAATGCTGATGCTGTAGTCGATGTCCCAGTACCACTGCCCCCACTTCTCGTTGAAGGCGTCGACGAACCTCTTGATGTCGTCGTCCGCCCCATTGACGTAATGGTCGGCATAGTCAAGGTCGTCAAACGCCAGGCGGAGACGCTCACAGATGTCACTTGCCGAGAGACCCAGGAACACCTTTCGGGACCCGAAGACACCCTCCTCCGTGTAGCGGCAACCCTCAAGCGACTCCACATCTGGGTAGAAGCGATCGCGATAGTACACCGGGTCTTTGTACTGGGACGCGGGTATGCGCTCGTTGGTCTTGCGGCTCCACAGACGGGAGTCGACACACTTTGCGCACTCCGTGATGTAGGGGTGCTCGGTGATTGCCCCGCAGGTCTTGCACACCCCGTGGAGGGCATCGCAAGTCCTGATCACACCATGAATGTTTTCTGCGCTCATACAATGCCCCAATTCTTTAAAATAAACAAGACCCTATCCTTATACCAAAAACAAAATAACTCAAAGAATAGAGGCATTACAGCCCCTCACAGAGCCTAATAACCACGCTCAAAATCGAACTTGGTGCCAAGACAAGACCACATTACCTTGGCCTCGTCCATCACCTTGAGGACGGCGTCGAGCTTATCGTCCTTGAGGACCTTCTGGAGGTACTCGCCGTGAATCGCGTCGTCGATGGACGGGTAGTCGTAAGAGTACTTCCAACCAGGCTTCGCAGACAGGACAGACACCTGCCAGAAACGATAACGAGTGTCGGCATGCCAGAGGTTGCACAGGAACGTGACGAACGGCACGGAGGACTCGTTCTTCTTGGTGATGTTCACCTCGACCCACTGGACCTTCTCGCCACAGACTCGCTCTTGAACGTCAACCTTGTAGAAGCCGTCGGTAAAGGAATCTGCATAGACCTGCTTGGCAACCTGCTTGAGGGTGCTGTCGACTTTCATGTGGCTCTCCACTTCCTTGTCGCTTTTGTTAAAACAATTATAACATATTTTCATACCTGCGGTCAACGTCGTTTTTTAAACCATGTGGATGACAAAAGACCCAATGCTTCCCGCGACGACAAAGATTACTGCCACCATCAGCATATAGCAATAACGCTTTGACGGCAGAAAGAGTATCGGGCTGTACAAGGCGTCCTTCCGATCTTCAGGGCCGACGACGCTTAAAGTGTACACAAGCATGAGCACACAAAGGGAGATCATGCCAACCGATACGAACACGCCAAACAGGTCAGTCAGTGCTTCCATCGTTTACTCCTTAACCTCGAATCCCTTAACAATCTTAAACTCGTTGCAGAATGCGATCACCTCATACTCGTCCTTCAGCTCGCGCTTCAACATCTGCAAGACGTACCTGCGAATGTCGGTGTCAAAAGCATAGGGCGTGCTCATGTTCGGCACTCGGCCAAACACGGCAACAAAGTTATCACGGAAGCGCTGGTCGAACACTACAGTGGAGACAAGAGCGCAAGCCTTTTCGTAAGACCCGCACTTGCTGTAGATGAACCCGACGACAGAAGGCTGATTCATCATGCAGTCGAACATCTCGTTAAAAGAGTCGAACTGGTTGAAGCTGTCGGCCATAAACTCCTTGGCATCCGCACGGACGACGCTCGTGTAGTCCTCAAGAGTGGAACCAATCATTTGAGTCTCCTTAAAAAAAATTTGTTTACTCTTGTGAATTCCTGTTACTTGCCGACAATGTCATGGAACTGGTCCATCAGACGGTCAATCTGATTGTTTCGCTCGACACAGCACATTGCGTAGATCGTGTCTACGACAATCATCACTTCCTCCGGCCTGTCCTGACACACAAGGACGAACTGGTCGTCGATGTAAACCTTGGCAAGCCCGTCCTTGTAACTCCAATCCACCTTGATCTTCCTCTTGTAAATCTTCTCAACGGTCTCGATGGTGTCGGCGACTCGGTCGTACCAAAACTTGTCAACCTTCGAAACGTCCATGTTCTCTCTTTTCTCTCTGTCTTTTGATAAATATATTATAACATATATAAAATCTACTGGCAATATGAAAAAAGCCACCAGGAGAAGATCTCTTGATGGCTTTTTTGTTTTATATGCTCCTACGTATAATCAGACAAGTCTTCCTCGTTTTGCATCTGCATGACGGGTTGGTCATTAGGCTCACTCATAGCAGTCTTCACTGGGGAGCAGCTATAGACGCTTCCGATGACTAACAGCAAGATGACGAAAATTGCCAAGAAAGACGGGAACTTGCTAGTCATTTCAATGCCTCCTAGTGGGACTTCTGGGTGTCGTCTTTGTAGTTATACACCTCGCGCAGGTGGCACAGGATCTCTGCGTTGGGTTCAATCGCGTCGATGATGTCTTTGTAGTTCTTGTACACCATAGGGGCCTCGTCTATCGAACCGATGTTCACCGTGGTCGAATACACGTCCTTCATCGACTCCTCGTACTCGTCGAGAGAGACGCTCTTGCGGGCCTCGGCACGGGACATAAGTCGTCCAGCCCCGTGAGGAAGAGAACAGTTCCAGTCAGGGTTGCCCTTGCCCTTGACCAGAAGCGTGCCGTCGCGCATGTTGAGGGGAATGATGCCGATCTCCCCGTAGTGAGCGCTGATTGCACCCTTGCGGATGATGCCCTCGCTCACAGATGCGTAGTTGTGGACGCAGGTGGTCGAGACCTCGTTCATGTTGCCGTAGTTCCAGCCCATGCCGTCGCAGATCATATAGTAGATGCAATGATGGTTGAGCAGAGACCAGAGCTCAAGCTTCAGCATGTTGGACAGGTAGTCGTTGCAGTCCTCTCCGTCGAGATAGACGTGGTCCTTGCCTATCTCGGCGAGAAGCTCGCGCACAGTCTCGTTGTTCTCGACTGCGTTGGGGTCACGAAGCTCGCACATCAACTGATGGTAGCGGTCGCGGAGTTCCTTTACACGAGCCTCGCCAGCTTTCTTTGCGATATCCTGATAATAGTCAGCCATGAGGACACCCAGGGAGCGGGACCCGCAGTGGACGAGAAGGTATGCGTTGCCGTCATTGTCTACGTCAACAGCCAAGCAGTGATTCCCTCCTCCCAGCGTGCCCATCGAGAGACGAACACGCTCCTTCTTTGCGTCGTCCAGGGTGTCCCAGAACTTCAGATCGCTGTACGGGAACGAGCAAGACTCAATCGGTTCGCTGGAGTGGATGTTGAATCCGGTCGGCACACAGTTGTGAACGACCTCGTCAAGCTTCTCAAGGTCGTTCTCTACAGAGAACTCGGCAGGAAGCTTGAACAGAGACACACGGCAACAGATATCGACACCGACAGTATAAGGTGCAATCTTATCGGAGAAGGTGATGGTGGAGCCGACAACAGCTCCCTTGCCAGGATGGCCGTCAGGCATGACTCGAATAGTCTCGTCACGGTAGGCGATAGAGTTGCCAAGCTCCTCTATCTGCTCTTCAAGAAGCTCGTTGGAGTTGAGGGCAAAGTTCTTGATGTCTGCCATGTGTCTGTTGTTCCTTTCCTAGTTTTCAGCCTTGTTCTCGAACATCAGGCCCATATACATGATGTCGATATTCATATACTGACGCTTGCCGTTCGCTTTGGTCCCGCCGAACATAGTCGGTGCCATCTTAACCATCAGGGCAGGAGTGTCAATGAACTTGTACTGACCATTATTAGTCGTCTTCTTACCACTGCTCGGGTCGATGAATGCAAGGTTGACATTCTTGTCATCGTTGATCTTAAAACCGTCGATGATGCCTGCAATCTTCGTGAGCGCGACACACTGGACAAACATGTCCTCGTTGTTGCACTCGACAGGCGTGTCTACTGCCTTGTCAACATACTTGAACATGCCCTCATACTTACCCTCACCGTCGATGACAAAAGTCCTAACGTCGCTGGTGTCGGAGTTCACAAGCACCTTGCCGTCGTTGAAAAACTGCACGCTGTCGCCGACCTTGAGCTTTTCAAAAGGCTTGACGTCTTGGATCATGTACGCAGACTCAAAGTTCTCAAACGCATCGACTCGCACAGTCTCAATAGTGGGCTTGTCGGAGCCGTTGTCGCAAGGATTATGGGTGACGACGTAGGTCTCATGGTACTTAATTCGCATCGCGCTGACTCGCTTGGAATCAAAAGCGTACATTGCGTTCTTGGTGATGAAGACAGTGCCACCGAGACCACAGAACTTTGCAACGGCCTTCATCTCACGGCCAGTGAACGTGACGTTGTTAGTGTTGATAAAGCTCATTGTGACTCCTTTTTTTTCTCTGTCGCTTTTGTTAAAATAATTATAACATTTTTTAAGTCTTCGGTCAACCTTGTTTTTCTAAACACAACTCGGTCTTGCAGATTCAAGATTTACATTCTTTGCTCCTCTCAATCTGACAAATAAAATTATAACACATTGAAAAACTATTGCCAATAACAAAAAAGCGCCCCAGACAAGATCGTCTAGGGCGCTTCCTTTAAACGTTAGTATTTTATAGAGCAGATATAGGCTATCTCATCAACCACGTCTTTGATCATCTCTGACAGATATTGCTTGCCGTCCTTGGTCAACGACGAACGGCAGTCAATAAGCTTCTTCAATGTGTTGCATTCCCATTCTTCATATAAAGACATCGCTTGGTCTTCTGAATCTAGGTGCTCCGGCAAAGCAGGAGACGTCATGTAAAGGCGGGGTTGACTTTTAAACATTTCAACAAACTTTCCAACAGCGACGAGGAACTCCTTGTTCTCGTCTATCGCCCTCTCTTTGTGGAACTTTGCCATCTTATCCAGTCTGCCTCCCAAGCACAGACTGTACATCGTAGTATGGAACCCCACTCCGTTAAGCTTTATGGCGAGAACGTCTTCCCATATAGATCGGTCTCCGCTGTCCGGCCCCTCTATAATGTCGACTCTACCCTCGCTCATGATAAAACACCTACACTCTTGTGACTGTTATCGTAAGATTTGAGTAGTTCGCCGACGCACCAGAGTTGACGACTGTGAACGTTGCCGAGTTGTCACTCAATGGGCAACAAGTTGGCATAACCTTCACCACCGCGTCAAACGACAGATTGACAAAATCAGTCGCCGAGGCCGAAGTTGCTGTGGACTGAACGTTCGCAACCTGCGTGCCGTTCCTGTTAAGGCTCATCACAACGTCGGTTGCGCTTGATGCTGTCGTAGAAGCGCTTGCGTCAACGGAAATCTTGTAAAGCCCAGGCCTCTTTATTGTCACAGACGTGTCTGTATAAACTACGTTGGCAGACAGGTTCTTTGAGAACTTGACCGGCAAACCTTGCGTGACAGCCTGCGTGGCGTTGAGAGATCCCGAAAATACCACTTTGTCACAGTTGCAATAGTAGCTCATATCCTACCTCCTTTCTTCCAAACGGAGGCTAGGCTACCATTCCACAACCGCAACCGCAACCATAGCTAGTGTTGGTTGAGGTGTAAGGCGAGCATGTTATATAGGCTGGCTGTGGGAATGGCCTCAATGTTGCGATAAGGTTGGCAGTCTGGCTGTTGTTGGACAGCTGGAGCTGTGCGCTCTGAAGCTCTGTGCGCAGGTCCTCGATCTTGTCACTCGTCATCTGGTCAATGACGCGCTGTGTGCTTGCATTGACTGCGTTGATTATGTCGCAAGTGTTCTTGGCATTCTCATACTTGACGTTGTCCAAATTTCTGTTTGTGGTACAACAACAACTTTGCATCTGATAGCCAAGGTCTGCAAGGCGCTGACTTGTGCCGTCAAATCCTTGCATCATGTTCATGCCAAGGTCCTTGATGCCGTTGTTGATCGCGTAGGCCGAGTCGCACACGCCACTGGTGATGCCACGCAACTGGCTGTTAATGTCTTGGGTGTTGAACCCCTCAAACAGGTCGGAGCGAGTCAGCGCACCTTGCACTGCGGGATCGTTGACACCGTTCCTGTTGTTGCCCCAGAAACCACCGTTGCCCCATGCCATTAGGAAGAATAGGAACAGAACCCACATTCCGTTCCCGCCGCCCCACATGTCAGAGCAGTTCTCTTTGTTTGAACCAGCAAGAGCCATCGCATCAGCTACGGATAAACCTTCACCCATTGTGAACCTCTTATGCTACTTGGGGAACATTTTGTTGAATTCTTTAAGAGCTTCGTCAAAATTAACTCCCTTCTGTGCGCAGATGTTCCTTGCAATCTGCTTCATCTCTTCGTCCGACTTTCCATATGCCATCTCCTGCGCTCTTTTAAAAAGAGGGGATTCGGTCATTTGTTTGGTTAGCATTGGGAACTGGGTCATTTTTACCAACTCCATCTATAAGAGACTTGAGTTCAGAAATTGCAGATGCAAACTCTTGATGAGTTACATAGGACATCGCCTTCTCTTGTTTGTCCTCTACAAGAGTATAGGCATGGATTGAAGCTGTGCCGTCCAAGTTTATCTGTTTGGTGTATATCGTGTTGTGAGCCGTGTCGGGAAAATAGGACACAGACCCATCGAAATCCACTTGCGAGGCCCTTACCTCATCTATTGAGGTGACAGGCCTTCCTTTGAGCATAGGCCAGTCTCTTGCCTGATACTGTGGCATCTGGTATTGATTCTGATAATAAGGATTTGCGAACGCCATATGGATGCCTCCTTTTCCTCCGTCAGTATATTAGAAGGAACCATTTAATGATTCAGGAGGCATCGGCCATTTTGTAAAATTTGGTAGAGTTGAGTTAAAAATCGGTGGTCATGGACTTCAACTGCATCATGACCCTGCTTGCCGAAAGGTCGATGCGTCCGTCGGCGTCCGCGATTGCGTCGTCATGGTGCTGAACCAGTTGATAGTCCCCAGCCCATGGCTCATACAGGAACTTTGTGTTCCAGTTGGCAACCTTGCCGAGGGCGCTCTCAACAGTCTTGGACGACACTGGATTGTAATTGTTCACATGGATGGACGCGCAGACGTGGTTATTCCCATAAATCTTCATGCCGTGAGTATGACCATGGACGTTCACCTGACTTGGGTAGACGGCACAGGGGAAATGAGAGAGGACGACACGATTGGAGATGTAGATAGGATAGTCGTATATCTCATCAAAGAGTCCATAAAGAAGCTCTTTGTCGATCCCCTTGTCGTGATTTCCCATTATCATAACCTTGTGGCAAGGAGCTTCATTCATTGGAAGAAGGAGATGCTCAATGTACTTCTGCTCTTGTCCAGTGGCGCAAAAGTCACCAAGGAAGTAAAACGTGTCGTCTTTTTCAAGCTTACGCAGGCATTTCTCCCAGATTGCAAGAAGCTTCTCATCATGTTCTTCTATATTCTTAAACCGGTTCTTGCGTTCGAATTTAAGGATGTTTTCATGGCCGAAATGGGTGTCAGAGATTGCAAAAAACATTACTTCCCCTTTCTCGACCAACGCTCCCATCTGTCAAAAATCTCTGCCTTGGTCGGCTTTCTTCCGTTGTCTCTCTCAAAGTCCTCTATAAATTCCTCTTTGGTGTAGTAGCTTTTCCACCCACGAATATCCTCGTCATCTAGGCTCCTTGCGCGACGATAAGAGGACGGACTGGACTCTGTGTTGTCCTCGTCAATAACATAAGTGCGACGATAACGCCTACGCTCAAGCTCCTTCAGACCTCTGATTGGCATAAGGATATACGACACAGGAGACCTCTTGTACGATCTGGACATGGCTACATCCCGAGCTTAAACTCGTAGGTGTTCCAAAAATCTTGGTCATCCGAAAAAACAGAGGCATCAACTTCTATGCCATATTGACCATAGTTTTGCCAAGATAGCATGAGCGGCAGAAGCATCTTGTGAACCGCTTTGGCACCGTCCTCAATGGTTTCCACCTTGCAAGATTGATTATGGACAATTCCGTTGTCGTCTGTGAACGTAAGCGATGCTATGTATCCCATGGTAATCTCCTTTCTTTTGTTGTATAATATTATATCACGTTACATGCCCTATTGTAAACATAAAAAATTAAGCTATCCTATGTCGCTATAAAAAAAGGCCAGGTAGTATAAACTACCCGGCCTTTGTTGTCATTTAGTAAGTGCCGTCTTTAATCGCCTTCAGCTTGGCGTCGATCAGATTGTTTATATGCTCGTCTGTCACAGAACCAGGAATTCCAAGCTTGAGGACTCCGTCAACAACACTTGCTGTTGGCTCTTGTGAAGAATCAAGCTGTGTAACCTCGACGCTCTTCACTGATTCGTTTATTTTCCCTATAATCTTATTAAGCACATATTCAAGACCTTCTGCGTCAAGAAAACCCTTGCGTACCATGAAGTCTCCAATCTTGTAATGTTAAATGTTTATAAAAAAAGCGGTCATGGATAACCGTTTAAGTCTCCATGACCGCTTGTGTTTTTAAGCGCTAAAAGCAATCTTTGGAAGATTGTCTGTAATCTCGTTTGAGTCGTTGTCGCACCCGACGATGAGCCTGCCAATCGGGAGGTTGTCCTTGTCGGTTACCTTCTGCCCGTTTAAGGTAAGGCCAGAAACGTTGAGGTTGATGTTTTTAAAGTTCTGTGTCTTGTCCTTGGAGTAATCCTGGGCGAGGAACGTTGCGGTCCACAGCTCGCTGAACGGCGTTGACATATCATAGGCGTATGACAGATTGCGCACGTTGATTGTGGCAGGGTTGCTGTTTAGGTTCGACATACGAACAACCTCGGACTCCTGCTTCATGCCGACCACCTTGATGTTGTTAATGTCCACAACAGCATTGTCGGAGAAGTGATAGAGGTTGATGTAGTTGTTACCACAGATGCCCCTCATCACGTTGTCCTCAATCTTGACCTCCGTGAGCGGAGCGCCTGTCGTGCCGGAAGCGCCCTCGATGGGGTTATAGAGACCAGTGCAGTCGAACTCGCATCCTGTAATCTCAATTGTACCGGATGTGTTCATATAGACGGCAGAATAACCCTTGTTTGCAAACTTGCATCCAGAGAGCTTGATAGAGGCGGTGCCTTCGACATCTACTCCGAACACGCCCTTCTGCTTGGGGGTCGTGCCACCAGAGAACTCGCAGTTGACAAACTCGGTGTCTTCCCTGACAACGACAGTGTCTTTAAAAATGCTGTTTAAAATCATATCTTATACACTCCTTAAGCGACTGTCACTTTGCCGGTGAACACAGCGTTCTGAAGGACGGCGTCCTTTGCGACTGTGACTGCTCCAGTGAACGTGGAGCCGTTTGCGTCAACAGCCTTGCCAGCTGGAATGTTCACAGCGTCGGCAACTGTGGAGTTTTCAGAAAGGATGACAACCTGCTCTGTTGTGGCTTCGTCAATGGCTTGTTGTAGTGTCTGCTCTGTCTTGACGGAGACCTTCTCCTTGAAGAGGACGTCAAGCTCTGCAATGTCGATTGAGCCGATTGCATTGAAATACTCGGCGTCTTGTGCGTCGACATAAGGACGAAGCTCGGCAACAGCGTTTGTGTTCTTTGCAACATCGGCGACAAGCTTGGTCGTGTTACTCTCGTCCTTGGAGATCCAATCAGAGATCTCCTTCAGCGTGTCGAACGTCTCGGGAGCGCCGTCGACAAGAGCAGCGATGGCCTCATTGACGATCTGCCTTGCCTGCTCCTCGGTGAAGCTGTTCGCGTTGCCCTCAAGAGCACGAAGCCTGCCAAGGATAGAACCAGCGGTGTCGTCTGTGCCGACCTTGGCCTCGAAAGCATCATCAGCGTTCTTGGCACGCTCGATCTCAAAAGCAAGCGCCTGTGCCAGGCTGTGAATGCTGTCCGTGGTTAGAGATGAAATATCGCCGATCTTGGCGTCTACCTTTGAGATTAAAGCCTTGATCTTCTCGTCGTAGACTTTCAGGCCAGCGTAGTCAAGATAAGTCTTTTTAGTAACTGCCATTATTCCTCCGGAAATAAATGTAAAATTTCATTTGTCTCTATTCCATCGGTAATGGAATAGTTTGCGACTATTGTCTTCTTGCCGTCTTTGGAAACCTCAACGACACCGGCTTCTGAATCAAACGTTATCTCGTCTCCGTCAGAGATGAACGTCTTCCCGCATCCATCAGCCTTGACTCCAGAATCTATATCACCAAAAAACCAATGACCGTTTGGACCGATAGTCGGAGACACGCCGTCTTTGCCTTTCAGACTTGCAAGCCATGCCTCTTCCGTCCCGTCAAAGCCATTCTTCTTTGCTATATCATAAGCGGAGTCGCCGTCTTTGCCCTTTAGGGAACCTAGGCCGGCAAGAGCTTTGTCAATATATTTCTTGGCAAGCTCAAGCGTGATTAAATCCATTGCGACTCCTTGCTAGTCCAGTTCAACCCATTCATTGTTGCCGTCAAGCATGAAGACCTGCTGTGTCGCTATGACAAACACAGTCGTTCCCATTGCCACTGGCTCATACACTTTCATTATCTCTTTAAGGTCATCCTTTGTATCGGCAACAAGCTCTCTGTAACCGTCTCTTGTCTGCGAGATAACTCGATAGCTCACTGCTACCTCCTTACATATACGAATATGCCCTGGATTTTTGGCTCCAGGGCAGGCCACTCGATACGTCTCTCGTATCTATATTCACAACCGACACTAGTCGGGTTTTAAACTGGTGCCGTGAGCCAGATTCGAACTGACGCGCTCAAAAGAGGTCGGCTTACAAGACCGATGCAATCAACCACTATGCGATCACGGCGTGGAGTGGGAGATTGGATTTGAACCAACGGATGACGGCTTTGCAGGCCGTTGCATTAGCCAGCTTTGCTACTCCCACTTATCAAAAGCCATTTAGGCTGTTGTATATATGGTGCCCAAGGTGAGACTCGAACTCACACGTCTCGCGACCGAGGCTTTTGAGGCCCCTGTGTCTGCCATTCCACCACTCGGGCGATGATCTGGCGGGGGCGGGATTCGAACCCGCGTACTCCAGGTTATGAGCCTGTTGAGGAACCACTCCTCCACCCCGCGATATAGATGGTGCCTGCAATATGATTCGAACATATAACCACTCGCTTACAAGGCGAGAGCTCTGCCAATTGAGCTATGCAGGCTTGGCTTCCCGAGCCGGATTCGAACCGACATTTACGGAGTCAGAGTCCGCAGTCCTTGCCGTTAGACGATCAGGAAGATGGTGCGCCTCCGGGGACTTGAACCCCGAGCCTCGAAATTAAAAGTTTCTTGCTCCACCAGTTGAGCTAGAGGCACATATTAAAACCACACAAGGGTGTGTTGGTTTACACAATGGTGCGTTGTTAGAAATTCAAAGAAGCTAAAGATGGAGATAATAGTTAACAAGCACTTTAAGCGCTTCTTTCTCGTCATCGTTCATCGGACGGCAAGTCTTCATTGAACAATAGCGTTTAAGAGATTGAACTTGCTTGAATGATGGCTGTGGTGCCGTGTTGTCATCACAATACCCGTGTTTGTCATCAAAATAGCTCATCTTGTCTCAATCCTTGTTCTTTAGAACTAACAACACTTATTCAAACTGCACAAAAGTACAGGATGTTTCTGGTGCCCCGTGAGGGATTCGAACCCCCAACCGAACGGGTAGAAGCCGTTGACTCTATCCAATTGAGCTAACGAGGCGTTTACCCATAAGTTATTCAAAAATAAAACGGATTCCAAGCTCCTCTTCTGCCCAGTCATTGAACTTATTTTTCATGACACCGTCAGAGTTTCCACCATAAAGGTCGGCAGAGAACCAGCTGTAGCCAATTCCATGAAGCATTTGGAAAGAGCCGAAGCCAGTGTCAACATACCCACGTACCATATCCTCAATCTTCTTTCCCTGAAGCTCTGCCCACTGCTTCAGCGCATCCTTGAATGCCTTCTGGTGGAACTCCTCGATCATCGGCATACCGCTGGCGAGATACTGGCAAACGCTCTCGAAGTCAGACGTCTGAAACTCTTCCTCAAGCTTCTCGGTGGAAAGATTGCCAACGTAATTGTCGATGTAGTCAATAATGTTGTATACCTCGTCATCCGTGGCGTCGTTGCCCTTGCCGATGAAATCGTCAACAGGAGTGAAGCAATTGACTTGGACGATAATCGGGTTGCTCATATGGACTCTCTTTTCTCTCTGGTCTTCTCTCTAACTTACAAGTATATTATAGCACGTTTTAGAACCTGTTGTAAAGTAAAAACTTTTTATCTCAAAAAGCTTTTTAAAACAAAATACGGAGCGGTGGACGGGGCTCGGACCCGCATTATCAGCTTGGAGGGCTGATGCTCTGCCAATTGAACTACCACCGCGTGCCGGGGTGATTTTACCCTACAACCACCAAGGAGGCCTGCCGTTTTTATATCCGGCACCTGCCTGACAAGCCAAAGGCAGAATGGCGTTTTCATCTGGGTGCGCCACCACCACGGCCTTTTGCGTCCAGGCTTGCTCTCCCCTGGAGTGAGACTTTGGTGCCCACTACCGCATGATTGTTACGCCACCATGCAAGCGCCGTCCGCAGTCCGTATGTGGTGATCAGCCACGGATGTATAAGACGGAATAAGCGTTAGGGCGCAAGCACCCCTCTGGAATCTTACCAGACCTGCGATTTCTCGCTTTGAACCTCGCTTGGAGCAAAGGCATGAGGCAGAGCGGGTTACCTCAAGGTACTTCTTTTAGAGAGAAGCTTGAACTCTTCGCCTTGTCCCGGGCGTGCTTTTGACTGGCCGAGTAGCCCAGATTCGAACTGGGACAGCACGGATCAACATGCTGGAGGGATTAGCAATCCCCTGCGATACCATTACGCCACTACTCGATATGGCGGTGAGTCTGGGATTCGAACCCAGGAGACGCTCATCACGTCTAGATGCTTTCGAGGCACCCGCAATCGACCAACTCTGCCAACTCACCATGGTAGGTGCGGAGAGAATCGAACTCTCATCTGACGATTATAAGTCGTCGGCCCTGACCTTTGTGCTACGCACCTATGGCCTCCAAAGAAGGATTCGAACCTTCAGCCTGTCGTGTAGGAGACGACCGCTCTATCCATTTGAGCTATTTGGAGACGAAGGGAGACAAGTCTCACCCAAGGGGGTTCCCCCTTGAAAATGAAGTCTTCCGTGCCTCCCTTGTCCAGCCAGCAGGACTCGAACCTGCAATCGCATGCTCCCAAAGCATGAGGGTTGCCAATTACCCTATGGCTGGACGAGGGGCACTGACTTAACAGTGCAGACACTTTCTGTCTTTCCCTCAATTGACTTTATATATTATATAATTTTCAGGGACCTCTTGTCAAGTACTTTTTTAAAGTTGCCTAAACTTTTTTTCCAAGTTATGGATCGAAGGAATCAGCACGTCACAATAGAAGCGGTCACCGGGTTTAGAGCTGACCATCATATGAATGTACTCCCTTGCCTTTGTGACGGGCATGGTACACTCAAAGATAAGATTGTCAGGAGTACCCTTCGGCCTGACAGTAAACGTGCCGTCCTGGAAGGTGACGGCATAATGCCAGCCGTCTACAGGCGACCTTTCCAGCCAGTATTTTACATTGTCTGAAAACTTCCCATAACTCTTCAAGTTGTCAAAATCAGTCCTCGTACGCATCCCGTTGATATATGCGTCTCGTTCCTTTGCCAGAGGTGCAAGCTCCAGCTCGTCAAACATCTTGCTTGCACGCGGAAGCAAGTCGGCAAGCATCCAATTGTCAAACTGGGCGAAGTCTTGAATCAACAGTGGCCCATCGAAAGAGCCTTTCAGTTTAAGATGAGCCACTGTGACCTGCGCAAGTCTCATAGGCGTGATAAAGAGCATTGCATCTCCTTTAAGAGTCAAACCAAATTACGGCACGCACGTTGCAAGGGCTTACATACCCAATGGTCATGTATACAAAGTTCTCAATATCATGAACAAACATATTGAAACGCTTGCGCATGTTCTTGTCTTCCCTCTTTGTGTCGATGGCAAGACCCTCATCGTACTCGGCAAGCTCTCTATAGTTGGCAGACTTGAAGTGCTTCTTCCTCTCTCCCCACCCCTCAAGCTCGTCAAGAGTGTACCAAGTGAGGCTATGCACCCCACCATAAGACTCCTCTTTGTTGTAACGCTCCTTTACCCCCTCGGATACGTCTTCGGGCATACCGCGAAGGGAGTCAATCTGGTGGTAGACATCGCTCCTGACGCCTGCAAGAATTCCAAAAAGACCGTAGTCACGACCCCAGTAAGGCTCAAGAATGTCGATGTACTCTGTGCCATCAGGCTCCTTGTAAGAACGGTAAGGGTTCTTGATCTCAATGTACTTCCACTCGCCGTCGGTCTTATAGGTGTTTCGAACCTCAATTGCCATGTGAATGTCAGCGCCCATGTTTATACCCCGTTTCTATCTCTCTTGATTACAAAATTATTATAACACATTTGACAACCTGTTTGCAACAATGTTTTTTCAACCTGTAATCACTTTCCTGTGTTCAAAGAGACAAGAGCAGTGTACAAGTCGTCAACGACAAAGAATTTGGAGTGATAGTTCGTCACTGCGCCTACGACCTGATTGTTGGTTCGATCAAACCATATCTCATCACGGCCTGTTGCATGCTTTGAATAACGCTCTGGATAGCGTGTAAAATGCGACCTCACAGATTCGTATTCCTGGTTTGTAATTTCCATAAGACCGTTATTCATCATGGTATGCATAGAAACTACAAGTCTCCTTCCTTGAGCCTTTCGGCGTCCCTCTCACTCACTGCAATATGAATGTCGTCAAGGTAGTCATATTCATTATACTTACAACCGACAAGATTGCCGTCGTCGTCAAAATCGGCAAGCTCTAGAGGACAATACCTGATTAGAACTTTGCCGAATACTTCAAATATGCCGGTTATAAAGACATAATCGCACGTATCGTCGATGAACTCTGACTGGTCGGACCACTTCTTCTCCTGCTCGTAGGGTGTAAACATCCTCTTGTATTTCCACATCCTCACAACTTTGCCGGAAACGACTTCCATAAAAGCGCGTGCACCATCAGCCTTATCCATTTTTATCTCCTTATCATCGACGGACACAACGGACTGCATACAACAATGCTTCCGCCAAATCGTCTTTTGTGTATCCTTTACCCTTCTTACCAGACTTCAGCCTGTCTGCGATAGCCTCAACCTCGTCGATAAGCATGCCGAGGTCTTGGGAGTATCCATCTGCAATCATCTCTTGCTCATGATATGCGTCTTCAAGAGCGTCGTAGTCTTTTCCCGGCGCTCCTCCAAACTCTTCCATCGCATACCACATATCGTCTGGACTGATGCCGATCTCGTCAAGCCATTTAAGCAAATCGTATGTGTCATGCAACCAGGTGCCGTCATTAAGACAAATCCTCATAGGAACGCTCCTCTCAACTTTCTTGTCTATATTATACAATAAACAGACACCTGGACGCAAGTATAAATTTTTGCACAAAAAAAGAGGACCCAGCGACAAGCCAGATCCTCTCTTTGATCAATCCACGAACCTCTTGAAGACATCCTTATAGAGCTTGTCTACATAGGACTCAAGGTCGTCGAGTGTGGCAGACTTCGTGTTGGTGCGTACATTGATAGGAATATACTGCCTATCACCAGGACGGACGTTCACTGTAGTCTTATTGCAGTTGCACGCCTTGTCATGCTTCACGTTATCGTTGTTGCACTTGCAAGCATTAGTGGTATGATCCATCCACGGCGTCTTCTTCGCAAGAACGTCGTAAGCCTTCTGTAGCTTGTCAAGCCTAGCTTGAAGCACCTTGTTGTCAATCGTCATAGAGTCGAGCTTGGCTTGAAGCTCCTCCTCCTTGGAGGCGGGCTTGGTGACCTTGCTTGCAACGATACTGCCAATAACGTCGTCAAACATCTCGGCAAGCGCAGAGTCGATGTCCTCTCCGTCGATCTTCTTGTGGGTTGACACGTTCAGGCCGTCTGAATCGCGGACGGAACAGGTGACGCCTGCATTCTCCTTGTCATCTCCATAGGAGGCAGAGAAGTCGATGTTGATGGTGTAGTTGTCTTTAGCCATGTTGAGGCCCCTTTCACGTAATGTCTTTTGTTAAGAGTATTATACTACTGTTTAGAATCTGTTGTCAACCTTTTTGGTACAGAGATTCTCCAGTTTTTTTCCTTTAATGAATAAGCCACGTCAAAAGTGTCTGTGCATCTCTTGCAAGACCCGCCCTTGAAGCACCTCATACCACAGCGGATTCTCTCTTTTGTAAGGCTGTCGATCATCGTGGTGTTTGGGAACGGGATTTTTATGTCGTAGTTTATCTCTCCAAGGTCGCCATACCAGTTCTTTGTGGTAAACCATGTCTTGTACAGCGCTGACAGCATCCCGAAATTATATCCGCCTTTAAAGTCATAGCAATCAAACTCGATTGTGTCGATCAGCCCATCTATTAGGTCAAAGTCGTTCGGGCGCACAATCATTGCCCTCTTGTCGAATCCTCTTGTCGAGCACATGCTTGGGATTCTGTTAGCAACGAACCTGACACTTACGTTGTTGTTATGGCACAACTCGCAAATGTCTTTTAGAGAGTACCATAGGTCGTCAGACAGGTATACGTCAGACACACCAAGTGAGATAAAATAGTCAAGAGACACCATATTATACGCAGGCGCATCATAGCTGAAGAAGTACTTACAGTTCATCTGCTTCAGCGTCTCAATGTTCTTTATGTGGTTTTCACGAAGTCTGAAATATATGTTCTCTTTATCAAGTCTGACGATTGACTTGATAAGCTTCTTGTCGTCCATGTCGCCGACAATCTCAACGTTTACTCTCTTGCCAGGAAAAGCTTCTATGAAATCACCAAGCTTGTCTATTGTGCTTGTTTCTGGGTTGTATTGAATGTTGAACTCATCGGCTGTGTCGTTGAGCTCATAAAACAGTTTAAATGGGATAGCGAGCTTCATTAAGCTCATTCACCTCCTTTGAGCATTTTTCACATACGACCCTTCTTGTACCCCATCGCTCGGAATTTAACGGCTGACCACAATGAAGGCAAGTGGGCTTGCCGGACATTTGAAGGCGCAATGGCTTTGTAACCTTGTATGGCTCCCTGTTCACCTCGAAGAATTTGTCATCATCGTGGAACATGAAGAAGTCGTTGCATGCACCGTAAGACCAAGGCGACACATGCCAACCGCCAGACAGACCAGCTTCAAGCATCTTCGCTTCAAGATCCTTGAACTTCTGCGTCTCGTTGCGCACGTCAAAGTTCTCACACTGTTCGAGCAGTAGCCTGTCTTCTTGAATCCAAGGATAGTTTGTGACCTCATAGTTTTCACAAGAGGTGAGAGCCGACAGTGCACCACGTGCAAGCTCGGCAGAGAAGAACGGATACTGCCTTGAGCCAAGAGCCACGCCGGAATCAAGGTCATAAAACAGCATCATTCGCCAACTCTTGTTCGGCACACCGGGAAGGAACGGCACCTTTGACTCCATGTATGCCACAACAGCAGTTGGGCTGTTCATATACTCCGTTACACCTGAACGGTTGTTTCCTTTGCCGATTAGCGACATACAGCTTGTCCATCCACTGTTGTTGTCGCTCATGGAAAGGAAGTCGATCGGATGTATCGACAAGACGATATCTGCGTCGAGCTTCTGCGTCGTGCGAATGAGGCTGACCCTGTCACGGAACTGTGTGAACAACTCCATGAATGGATATGCTACAAACTCCAGCGCTTTACGGATTACCCGCATACGCTTGCCCCGAAGAAGCAGTTTTGTCTTTTGGTCTCCATCTGACCGTGGTATAAACAACGCGATTTCAGTGTCACCAACCTGCTTGTCAGCCAAAATATCGTCGATTTTGAACAAACCAATGACCTTGTTGACAGTATCATGGTCGCACGTGCCGGAATATTCAAGGTCATACATATAGTCGGCCACAGACGGAACGATGTTCAGGCTCGCATTAACAATCGACTTGCGTGCGAACTCTGGGTCATCTTTGAGATCTGCCGTTACATGTGTTGTCATACGAAGCTTCTTGCCAAAAACTTCGTTGAACAAACGAACCTTTGCGTCGTTCCAAGATTTGAGTATAGACTTTGTGTCAACAGACGGATAGTCTCCGATTGCACGGTTTATGTAGTTGTCGATCACGTCTGCATCATACGCCTTCAGAGCGCTATAGGGCTGTATTGTCATTCCTACCAATCCTCTTCGACTACAATGTCAATCTCGTCGTCAATCTTATCCTTCAGATACTTCGGCAACAGCACATAGTTTATATCAAACCTGTCAAGGAGGTCCTCAAACTCATCCTTCGGAATGCTGTATCCATAATGGAATCCGACGTACCCGACAAGGTCGTCAACCTTCTCCTCAAGCTCCTCATCGGCACATCCAAGAATCATAGGGTTGCCGACCTCGGTGACATCAATATCAAACATTAGCATACACCAGCCTTGTATCCACGCTTTACCTTAAAAATCCTGATATAGGAATATTCGTCGATGTATCCAGGGTAGTTGTTGCACACATACCTGACCATCAACGCCTGTCCCTCGTGCAGTTCAAGCTTGAAGAAAAAATCCTTGATGAGATTGTTTGTCTTGGTCTCATACACGCTGACGCAATAGTTGGCGTCACATTCATTATCGACATACCTCATTGGACTCTCCTATCGTCTTGATTACATTATTATTATAACACAATCAAAAACCTTCTGTCAATACAAAAAAAGCCCCATAAAGGGGCTTTTTTATTTATTTAAGCGAGAAGAGGCTTCCAGTTCCTCATATCGTTGATTTCGTTGTACAGCGCGTCCTCGCCTTCCTCAAACTTTCTCACAAGAGCAAAGAGGTTTGCAGTGAGGCAGGTCATCAGGCACACGTTGCTCGGCATATCCTTAAACAGCGTAGTTGAGTACGCGCCAAGGTCGAACGAGTAAGAGTACTTTGCTATACTGTTCACAAACTTGACTGGATCAGACATGTCATATGTACGCAACTCCACATTCTGTTGGTCACTGAACAAGAACATCCTGTCGAACTTCTTGTCGCCGATAACCTTCTTGATTTCACCGATGCAAGTAGAATACCCGCACGTGTGCATCGCAATGTCTTCGATGGCATCGAAAGGGTTGTCGTTATCGAGGATGTTCCTGCTCACCAGGCTTGCCGTAGATCCAAACTTGACGATGGTTGGATCTGTGCACCTCTGGGAGACGATATAGGCATAGCATGCGCTTGCCTCACCGATAGACACCGTCGATCGGCTGGACAGCTGTGCGTCCATCGACCCGGACACGTCTACTGCTACAAGAGTGGACCCCTCAATTACTGGAACGTTAACCATCGACGCCTTGAACGCCTCTGACAGTTCATACCAATACTTTGGGCATGCCTTATATGCGGTATAAATCTGGAACGGGAACACAAGAGACTCTTTGACCTTCTTTGGATCGCACAGGATCGAGAAGATGTACTTGTCGGAAAACTCCTGGGTGCAAAAATCGTACTTGCTAATGTTCCTCAAGTTTCGAAGAAGCGCAAGATATCCAAGCTTGCCCTCTACAAGAAGCCTCTTCCACTCTTCCTCTGCATTGTCAGTGTTGCTGATTGCCGTCTCCCACACATCAGCGACAGGAATCTTACCAGTTCTCTTGATGGCATCCACAACAGCACTGTTGGCATGAGAGATATTGATAATGTCAAACCAGTTATACCTCTTGCCGGTCAGCTTGTACTTGCCGAACAGGTATTCGTTCATGCCGCTGACATAGTCACAGGCTGCCCTCACAACGGCATGGCTCCTCTTCTCATAGAGGTAGTCGATTGCACCAAACAGCTCGGCGACGTCGTCAGGCCTGTGGAACAGATGCCTGTACAGGTTGCGCTTGTCCTGGAAGTCATACGTGTTCAGGACCGCCCCGGCAAGATGCGATGCAGACCTCATGCCCATGACGTTCCTTGCGTACACGACAGCCTTCATGGCAAACTCGGCACCATACTTGTCCGCGATTTGACGAGTCTTCTCAATGAGTCGTTCAGCCTGCGTTCTATCAGACTCATAAGCGCCACCGGCAAGGAACGAGCCAAACAGGATGTTCAGCCACTCATGCAGCAGGGGCTTCTCATATGCCTCCCCGCCCTCATATGTCACTGTGGTGATACTTTGCTTGTTGTTGAACTTCGACATACCATCATCCTTTCATATAGGAGAAACAAAAAAAGCCCTGACAACCAGAGAAATATTTTTGTCCGGAGTGTTATTATGGTCACATTACAAATGTGGAAGTATCCGAACAAACCATCATCTAGCCATCAGGGCAGTCATAAAGTATAGAGAGGAAATACTTGTGTCAGGGGCGCATAATTTTTTCATGAAATTGAAGTATCCCAACACACAATCACTCTCTAAATGACTTTGTATGAGTATAATATACCCAATTTATATTCAATTGTCAAGTGTTATTTTAAAAATCTTCGTAATAATTTGAGTAGTCTATGATCTTCAGCTTGCCGTCCTTACCATACCCCCAGTTGCCAGAGTGAAGATCATAGATGTCGTTATCCTCAAGGAACGTCTTCAATCTCGATAGGGACTCTGCTGAATATTGTTTCTCAAGGTCCATTGCAATGAGCTTTGGCACGCCGAACTTTATGAATGGATTGTTCCAAGTCGAGATAAAACACTCGTGCTCCAAGTCATTGTACGGCACACAGCGTTCTGATGCGTATACTGTGATGGTGCCATACAACGTCCCGATGCACTCGGTCTTTGCGAAGAACTCCTCGACCCCGAACTCCTGCGCCTTCAGGTAGTTGTCTACCTCCAATTCACAATAGTCCCCACCGTTACCTCTCATGTCGTCCATCTCACTGAAACACGTCCTGCCGACAAACTCCTTGTCGTCACCATCCTCGTCATACTCGTACAAGTCGACTCCCAAGAACGGTACCTTTGCCACTTTGTCTTTTACGTCCTTCAGGAAGAACACCACTTTCGTGATGCCAGCACGTACCTCCTGAATGATAGAGTTGTCCCCTCCATCCTTATATTCGTGCATCCAAAGGGATTCAAACGAGTCCCCCTCTTCCGCTATCTTCTGTGCGTATAGGCCTTCGTCGATGAACAGCTCGTGGTCTGATGTGTCTAGAAATTCTTTCAACTCTTGTAGGATTCGCTGGTTTGTATCCATATCTCTGTTGTCTCAACCCCTTCTTCTCGCAGGTTGGTATCGAACGAACGACTTCGTGAGGATATTATAGCATATTTTTTTCAAAAAGTCAAGCAAATCTCGGTGTAAAAAGTTCGATCGGCAAGAAAAAACCCGCCCACAACAGCGTGACATACTGCTATGGACGGGTTCCCCTTGGGAGGTCGTTTTTACAAGCCGATGACAGACCGTACCTTGTCGCACGTGAACTTCTTGACAGCCTTCAGGACGATCGGGTGCTTGCCGTACTTCTTGGCAATGACGTTGAACTCCTCCGACAGGAGGTCAGAGAAAGCCATCTCCATCACCATTCCGACCATCTTTCCGTTGTTCTTGGAGAACTCTTGCCCGAGAATGTCCGACACCTTGTTGATGCACTTCTGGATGTCTGAAGAAGACACTAGGTCGTCAACGATAGCTTGCTCTATATTAGAACCTTCTGGGATGTCTTTTGTTGACTTTTGACCCTTATTCTCCTTGAATTCATCACGCACAATCTTGCCTTCCTCGTAATTACCGAAGCGAGAAATGTAACTGTAGTTCTTCACAACGACACCTTCTCCGACTACATCAGGAGGCAGGTTGAAGTGATTGGACTCTGCAAGCTCGGCAATGTCGTCAATAGTAACGTCCTCATCGCTATTGTACACATGCAACGGTGGGACAACATACTGATAGCCGTATTCTCCAAGAGACTTTGCATAAACGTCGTAGGGCAGATACCCAAAGTGCTTCTCGGTCTCACTATTGCCGATGGTGGCAAGCTTCATGTCAAAAACATAAAACTCTTTGTTCAGGTAGGACTTGATATGTCCTGCCTTGCCACCGAGCCATTCTCCGCACACAACCATGAACGGATTGTCTAGGCAGAATTGGCAGATAGGCCCCATCGTCTCGGATTCCATGACATGCTTGTAAAAGCCAGCGTTATCCTTTTCGAGAGACAACTCGCGGTTGCGGGATCCTGCATGAATGACACCCTTGTCGTCACCCCAAACGGTTGCGTTCGTGCCGTCAAGCTTGGGGAAGACATACTTATTGCCCTTGGTTGTAAGAATATCTGGGACTTCGTTGAGTCGAACAACATGGAGGAACTTGATATTTCCGTAATTCATTGAGATATCCTTTACTGTTGTGTCTTTTGTGCCTTTACTTGTCGATAGCTTCTGCTTCTGCCTTCATCTTTGCAATCTGATCGTACGCCATGTCCTTGGTGACAGCGAACCAGCCAGGGTTGTCGTCCCAACCGTAGTCAAGTGCAACGCCGAAGAACTGATATGCGAACTTGACGATACCAGCGATCTCCTTGCGAGTGTACATGTTCATCTCTTGCCCGAGATACTCACATAGCGTGTTCGCAATAGACAGCTGATCGTCCGTATATGATTCAGGATAAGCAATCTCAATGTCGATTCCCTCTGCTGGCTGTGGTGCTTCGTCAATGACAGTCTCGTTGTCTACTGTGACGTCCACGCTGTTCTCAATATCACTCATTATGTCTCCAATCAGTTTATTTTGTTTTGTTGTTTACATTATCCCACAATTCAGATCTGTCTGCAACAAGAAATTTTTAGCTGAAGAAAACCGACTGTTTTATACACCAAAGATATGCCAGTTATCAATGTTATCAGTATCATAACCGCTATAAACATCGTAGCTATCAGTCTCGTAATACTCGAAAATATCCGTATACCACATACTATCCATATCGTCTTTAAGCCAACTCGTAATCTCATTAGGCGTTGGATAGTAAGCAGCTTTGATAGCCATAGACCAAATGCTGTTGTCAGGCTCCTTAAAACCAACGATAACGTAAAGAAATGGAGTGTTGTTATCTGCAGATAAAGTACCGCCATTGAGATACCAACCAGTAGCACCTTTCTCTTCGGCTTCAACGAGCCAACTCTCGGCTTCTTCCCAATCAAAAAAGTTAATGTTGTTGACGCGCTCACCATTGCCATTGACAAGAGAAATCATTTTTATCCTCTCTTTGGTTCCCTTTCATTGGCTATATATTACCATGATTCAGTGTAATCCAATTGACAATCACAGACGTGCATAGTTTCTGCATAAAAGAAACTAGCGTGAGGACTATTCCTTACACTAGTTTAAAATCGTAATTTTAATCCTCCACGTAATCGTACAAATCATTTACATCATCAACAGGCGTGGGTGTCTCAAGCGTTCCCATACTCGCATCATAGTTATACCAATCAGCATAGTCGGTATCTACAGCATCGAGAATATGACGCGCGAGAAGCAATCTACCCTCGTTAATCTGGTAAATAGCAAAGTCCAACAGCGACTCACGGTCAACGATGTTGTCAAAGTCCTCGCAACTAGCGTTAAGGATATCGTCAAGATACATGCCGTCTGAAATCAGCTTGTCAAGTTCTGTCTTCTTCATAGCGTTAATCCTTACTTGTGCCACTTAAAGCCAATGGCATCATACAGCCTCGTAAAGTACGTGTCTCTAAAATTGTAGCAACACCCGTCAATACCGATGGCAAACAGTTCATCGTCATGGTAGATAAGGGTAAAGCCCATATCCATTACCTTCTCATCATTGCGCTCGATAAAGCGACTCACAAGCCCACTGGGAATAAACCAAGTGTTCCACATAGGCTCGTGAGTGTATCCGTATTTCTCGCAGGTGGCCTCTTGTTCATCCTCGTCGAGAAGACCTACGAACTCCCAATGCGCGTAGTAGTCTAGATTATCCGTGACAACCCAAGACGGAAACATATCAAACTCCATGTCTATAAACAGTTCTACGCACTCTTCCTTGGTCTTGTACTCGCGCTTAATCATTAGCGTATTCCGTTCTCATTCAAAAGTTACGATGCTTACTTTTCTCTTGGTGGTTTATTTCAACAATTAAATTATATCATTAAACATATCTGACAACGTTGAGAATATAAGGCACATACAACATGCACGATTACGTTTTTAAAGGAATGCTAAATTTTTTTTGTCACTCTTGTCGTCTGGAAAAAGCTTGTCCTTGCCGACCCACTTCTTAATTGTCTCATAGTAATTGCCATTATTGCCTAAAGCTTTCTTGGCAATCGCAATAGCAAATCCCTTTTCAGGGTCATACTCCTCGTTGTGGGCCTTCACAACTGTCTTGGTGTCATCGTCCCAAAGGATAACAGTCGCAGGGTCGTTAAAGACTACCTTTTTGATGTTTGGAAGAGTTGGCTTGGGTTTTTGACTATAACACTCAACTGACGTCTTAACAGACGAATTATTTGTGTTAGCAGTCAGATTTGCGCCGGGAGTGTAAATAATTTTAGAAAAATCATGCGATATGTCTGTTACTACATTAAAACAATCATAATTCTTCACAACAAAATCATTGTTGTCCATTAGTTAGAATCCTTTCTTTCGCGATATTGAAATAACCTTCATTGCTTGTTATATATGGGCGGTTGCATTATCGACTACCAAGAGACATTATCTCACATTTTTAGACTGCGTGCAACAATGATTTTTTTACCTGCCGAGAACGATGATTTTTCACGGACTGGTGGGTATATAAAGTAAAAGAAAATATATTATAAATATATATAGTAG
>ERZ1026850.7-NODE-7-length-143173-cov-11.897385_pt1 | contig 143173 bp, 129 predicted proteins | sample MGYA00380155_ERZ1026850 | MGnify/ENA primary metagenome ERZ1026850 (study PRJEB33269, sample SAMEA4719791) | human gut metagenome | biome: human-associated habitat; feature: organic feature; material: feces | place: Cameroon | collected 2013-10 ... | reverse complement strand
AGCACTTTTTTCTTCCGATCATTGCTTTTCATTCATTTGGCGTTCGCGCTCTCGTCGAGTGCCTGAATAGGATATCATTTTTCTCGACACTTGTCAACACTTTTTTTGAAGTTTTTCAAAAAAGTTCAGATGTTTATTCCGGATAGGTCAGCTGTTCCGGCGTCCAGTCTTTCAGGACCGTTCTCATCTTTTCTGCAATACGCTTTGCGCCTTCCAAATCGTGAGAAAGATAATTGCCGCACTCTTCCTTTGCAGAACCCGGAATGGTTCCTTCAAACTCACAGACAAACTGCATGGTTTCTTTTACCAGCTGAATTGCCGTATCCTGTCCCATGGTATCGCGAACAAGGAAATAGAATCCCGTGCGGCAGCCCATCGGGCCTACGTATACAACTTCATCGCTGTACTTTGTGTTTCTTACATAGGTAGCAAACAGGTGTTCAAATGTATGCGCCGCCGGCGGATCCAAATATACACCGTGATTCGGTTTTACCATGCGAATATCATATGTCACAACGTCGCCGTCTACGCGCGAAGTGTACATACCCTCTGTCAACGTATCGTGATTGATACAAAAGCTTGCAATGCGCTTCATATTGTTCCGCTCCTTTTTGTGTGCAATGTTTTCATGCTCCATTATACGAATTTGCATTGACGAATGCAAGTCCGCTTTTTATAATAGAGATACACGAATTTTTCAATCAGAAAGGAAATTATCACTATGAAATGGGGTATTCTCGGCGCATTGGACGCAGAAGTCGATCTAATTCGCAACAAGATGACCATCACATCCGAAACGCCTTTGTTCGGAACTGTATTTTATGAAGGCACAGTCGGTCGGGAGCAAATTGTTCTTGTCTGCTGCGGCGTTGGCAAGGTGAACGCTGCTGTTTGCGCAGCGGCTGTCATGAACCAGTTTGAAGCAGACTGCATCATAAACATTGGTATTGCCGGCGCAATGGCGCACGGACTCAAAATTCTTGACGTTGTCATCAGCGACGAGGTCGGTTTCCACGATCAGGACGAAGTGATGCTCAAGTATTATCCGAAGCGTGCGTTTTTCCCAGCAGATTCTTCGCTGATTTCTCTGTGTGAGCGAGCTTGTCAGGCACTTCCGGAAATGGAACACCGCTGGCGCCGCGGCCGCATTGTCTCCGGCGATGTTTTTGTCAATGACGCCGCTGTCAAGCAGTCCATCAACGAACGGTACACACCAGCTTGTGTTGAAATGGAAGGCGCTGCCATCGGTCATGCAGCTTATATGTACCGCAAGCCGTATCTGGTCATCCGCACCATGTCGGACGCTGCCGACGATGCCGCCGATACTTCGTATGACAACTTTATTGACGAGGCTGCGCACACCTCCGCTTCCATTATCTTAAAGATGCTGGAGCTTTCGGAATAACAGGAGGGTTTCTGTTTTGACTATTGTACCCGCTCTCATCGGCAGTTTCATTGTTTTAGCTGTCATTGCGCTTGGTCTTTGGTATTTTGAACGCATGCTCGCCAAGCGTCCGTCCAAATATGCAGGCATCGGCATGCCTGCCGCTTTTCTCGTTCTATCTCTCTTTTCCATTGTCAAGTCGATTCCCTCTGTTGTGGAAACGATGCAGGCACAGGGATACGGCGTGATCGCCATGATTGTCACAGTGATTCTTTCTTTTCTTGTGACTAACATCCCAACGCTGTGGGTATACTTTGTGTATCGCCGCACGCGCAAAAAACTCGGATTTGAGATTTGGCCGTTTAAAAAATAAGTACAAATCCGTCCTGCGCTCCTGCAGGGCGGATTTTTTTCACGGAGGACATCTGCCATGTTTTTCACGTATGCGTCACATCTGCCGCGCGGCGTCGGCTTTTCGTTGTTTTCTGCACCGCACCTGTGTGCACTTGCCGCCATCCTGCTGTTTTGTCTGTTCGGCGCACGGTGGTACAAAAACCTGCCGGATCGGAAGCGCCGGCAATGTTCCCGTACACTTGGTTTGCTCCTCTTTCTGACAGATATGCTGCGGTATGCTGTGTACTGGCGCATGGGCGGATTATCTATCTATGAATTGCCGCTGCATTTGTGCGGGCTTGCCGTTTATCTTTGTATTTTGCACAGCCTGTGGAAACCGGACTGGCTCAGTCAAACGCTTTATACCCTATGTTTGCCGGGTGCCTGCTGTGCGTTGGTATTTCCGGACTGGGCAATGTATCCATTTTTCAGTTTCGTCTCGCTGCACAGCTTCTTGGCGCACGCGCTCCTTGTCTTATATATTGTGGCACAAACCGCTTCCGGCGAAATTGTGCCGCGGCTATCCGCCATTTGGAAGCCTCTCTTGTTTCTGTGCATCGTTATCCCGCCCATATACTGGTTTGACACACAGTTTCACGCCAATTACATGTTTTTACAGCTGCCGTCTGCCGGTTCTCCGCTCATGATTCTGTCGCAATGGGCACGCGGCAGACATGCTGTTTATCTCATGCTGTTTGCCGGTATCGCTTTTCTCGTCATGCTCTGCATGGATCTCCCATTTATCAAGCGGTATCGCCGCTAAAAAAACTCTCGCCGAAGCGAGAGTTTTTTCAAATACAGATGATTTAGTAATAGTCCCCGACATTGTCCTCCGTAACCTTTTCAAACGGAACCCAAATGGTGTGGTCTTCCAGTTGATACGAAATGCCGGTGTTGACCTTTTCTTTCGACGCCAAATTGATTGCCGCCTGCAGCGATGCCGCCGCCTGTCCCGATGTACTCTGGAATACGGTCGCTGTCATGTCGCCGTCCAAAATTGCCTGCAAGCCGATCTGCGTGCCATCAATGCCCACAATTTTCATCTTGGATGTATCTACACCCGCCTGTTTCAGCGCTTCAATCGCGCCAAGCGCCATATCATCGTTGTTGGAAATAATGGTATCTACCTTGGAGAAATCCGCGCCGTTTGCAAGCAGCGCATTGACTTTTTCCAGCGCTACGCTGCGCGAGAAATCACAGTCAACCGCCGGAATGGCTTCTTCGGCGGTAATGCCGTTTTTCTGCAGCGTCTCAATGACATCTTCCGAACGTGCCGTTGTGTGCAGCAGTCCTTCCGTGCCCTTCAGCATAAAATAATGCGCCTCGGTTTGTCCATCCTTTTTCAGTGCATCCGCCAGCAGTTCGCCCTGCATCACGCCGGAGGTGGATTCATCCGAACCGACATATACATGGGTGTCATTGAGCAAAGACGTATCCTTTGGGCAGCGATTGACAAACACAATCGGAATATCTCCCGCCGCATCTATGACATCTTGTGCACGGCTGTCATCCGCCAAATTGACAATCAGCGCATCCACTCCATTTTCTGCCGCCGCACGCACCGCATCATTCTGTTTATCCTGATCTGCACCACAATCCACGGAATGCAGTTCTACATTATTGATTTCAGCGGCAGCTTTGACAGCATTATCCAATGTTCCCAAAAATTCATCTTTTGTTGCAATGACCAAGGTGATTTCGCCGTCATAGTCGGATACTTTGACCGCGCGGTCTGTTTTTGAATCACGCTGTGTCGCCTGCGATGTGCCGCAGCCCACCAGCATGCTGGTACACATTGTCCCCGCCAAGATAGCAGCAAACGCCTTTTTCATTTTCATTTTTCTGCCTCACTTTCTCCGCATTCCATGCCATAATACGACAAAATTTTTCACAATTTGCATTTTAAAATGCACGAATACCTTTTCGTATGCTTTCCTCTCTTGCTGGCATCAGTATAGCATCTTTCGCACTGTAAAGTCTTTCACTTTTCCGTCATAAGTTTGCACTTTATCGTCATTGTTAATAAAATAACACGCTTTGCCCCGTTTTGTTTTGTTGCATTTGTCAGCTTTCGATATGCTATACTGAATGCATCTCGCAAAAAAAGGAGCCGACGCATGTTTTATACCTATCTGTTGCGCTGTGAAGACCACTCGCTCTATGCAGGCATCACAACCGATCCCGCCCGCCGCTTTGCCCAGCATTGCGGCAAGCTGTCCGGCGGCGCAAAATACACCGCCGTGCATCGCCCTGTGCGCATGGAAGCTGCTTGGCGCAGTGCCGACCGCGCAGCAGCATCCCGCCTGGAATACAAGCTCAAGCACCTGAGCAAAGCAAAGAAGGAATCTCTGCTGCTCGAAGATTCCGCCGTCCCGCTGCCGGAAGAATACACGCGTATTCCCATCGAATCGGACGGCACCATCCCGCTCCCCTCTGACAACCAAGACAAATAGTATCGTTTTTTACAAGACAATTTATCGCGCGGTCTCTATACTAAGAGACAAGCTAAGACAAAGGCGTCGGTCAGGAACAAACCCTGATCGACGTCTTTTTGATTTCAACGGATATACCGAGGAGGAACAGAGGATGGATAGAATTCAAAATCATCCGATTTTAGGAGAGAGTCCGGAGGGTCGGAAAGTCACGTTTTATTATGACGGAAATCCTCTGGAGGGTATCGAAGGCGAGCCGATTATGGCAGCGTTAAAAGTAAACGGCGTGATGGTGCACCGCTATACCGCAAAAAAACACGAACCGCGCGGCGTATTTTGTGCCATCGGCAGATGTACCGACTGCGTCATGATTGTAGACGGAAAGCCCAATGTTCGTACCTGCATTACCCCGCTTGCCGCAGGCATGCATGTACAGACGCAATACGGTGTTCAGGCGAAAAAAGAGGTGTGAACAATGGAAATCAAACGATATGATATGATTGTCGTGGGCGCTGGCCCTGCAGGTTTATCCGCCGCGATCGAAGCTGCCAAGCATGGCGTCAAGCCCATTGTATTTGATGAAAACGCAAAGCCGGGCGGTCAGCTGTTTAAGCAGATTCATAAATTTTTTGGCTCGAAAGAGCACAAGGCAAAAATCCGCGGCTTTCAAATCGGCAAAGAGCTGCTCGCAGAAGCAGAGCAGTACGGCGTGGAAGTCGTTCTGAATGCCGCCGTTGTCGGTCTGTATCCGGATCGAGAAATCACGGTTCGCGTCGGTGAGCAGCTGCAGCACTACAAAGGCGACAGCATTTTGATTGCAACCGGCGCTTCGGAAAACATGGTCAACTTCAAGGGCTGGACACTGCCGGGTGTCATCGGCGCCGGCGCCGCACAGACCATGATGAATTTGCATCATATTTTGCCGGGTAAGCGCGTGCTCATGCTGGGCTCCGGCAACGTCGGCTTGGTCGTCAGCTTTCAGCTCATGCAGGCGGGCTGCGACGTCGTTGCTCTGTGTGATGCCGCACCGCGCATCGGCGGCTACGGTGTGCACGCCGCGAAGGTCGCTCGCTGCGGCGTTCCGTTCTATCTGTCCCACACGATTGTAGAGGCGGAAGGCACGGACTGTGTGACCGGCGTGACAATCGGTCAGATCGGACCGGATTGGAAGATTGTTCCCGGCACAGAAAAACATTTCGATGTCGATACCATTTGTCTGGCCGTCGGTCTGTCCCCGATGTCTCAGCTGCTCAGTCAGGCAGGCTGCAGCATGTTGGACACCAAGGGCGGCTATGTACCGGCCTGCGATGCAGACGGACAGACCAGCCAGTCGGGCGTGTTTGCCGCAGGCGATGTCTCCGGCATCGAAGAAGCAAGCTCCGCAATGATTGAAGGTCGCATCAGCGGCATCGCTATGGCAGCCTATCTCGGCTTTGCCACACAGGAAGAAAAAGAGAGCCGAAAGGCAGAATTGGAAGCACAGCTGGATACCCTGCGTCAAGGCATGTTCGCTCCGAAAAACCGCGGCAAGAACATCCAAAAGACCGAGGAAGGCATTGATATTTCTTCCAATCTGTTGGCACATGGTTTCGTCGCAGACGATGAAATCGAGCGATTCCCCGGTGTCACCAAGCAGCGCCGCATCCATCCGGTCATTGAGTGCACGCAGAACATTCCGTGCAACCCGTGTCAGGATGCCTGCCGCAAGGGCTGCATCAAAATCGGCAGCAACATCACATCTCTGCCGGTTGTCGATGAGGAACATCCATGTATCGGCTGCGGTATGTGTGTCGCATCGTGTTCCGGACAGGCAATTTTCTTAATCGAAGAAGAAGTAGAACCGGGCTATGGCGAGGTCACCATGCCGTATGAATTTTTCCCGCTGCCAAAAGTCGGCGATCACGGCATCGCATACGGCAGAAACGGCAAGGCAGTCTGTGCCTGTGAGGTCACAAACATTCGCACCAGCCCCGCCTTTGACCACACCAATCTGCTCACCATTAAAGTTCCAAGCAATATGCTGATGAGCGCCCGTTTTTATCGCGCGGAGGAGGCATAACTCATGATTGATATTCAGGCAAAATTACAAGAGATTGGCCCATTTATCCCCGGCGCGGACGATGATTTTCTCGTGTGCCGGTGTGAAGAAGTGACCCGCGGCGAAATTCGCCGCGCCGTGCACAAAGGCATCTTTACGATAGAAGAAATGCGGCGGTATCTGCGAAACGGCATGGGCTTATGTCAGGGACAAACCTGTGGAAAGCTCGTCAAAGCCATTATGGCAGCGGAGCTGCACGAAGCACCGGACTATGTAGAGCCCGCTTCCTCTCGTGCCCCGATGCGCCCGATGGAAATGCAGATTTTGGGAAAGGACGGTGGCAAACCGTGAATCGAACAGCAGATGTAATCATTATCGGCGGCGGTATCGTCGGATGCGCCGCAGCCTATTATCTGGCAAAGTCCGGAACCAAACGCGTCATCGTTTTGGAGGCCACCAAGAGCATCGGACACGGCGGCAGCTGCAGAAACGGCGGCGGTGTCCGCCAGTCCGGCCGCGATGTGCGCGAGTTGCCCTACGCCATGTACGGCATTCAGCATTTCTGGCCGACACTGTCCGAAGAATTGGGTATTGACGTCGAATACACGCAGAAAGGCAATCTGCGCCTCGGCAAAACCGAAGCCCACCTCAAAAAACTGCAAACTTTGACAGACAATGCGCAAGCCGTCGGTCTGGGCGTAGAAATGGTCGATGCAGCGGAAGTACAGGAGCTTTGTCCTTATCTGTCCAAGGATATTATCGGTGCAAGCTGGTGTCCGACAGACGGTCATGCAAACCCGCTGACCACAACGCTCGGATACTACAAGCGCGCGCTGGAGCTTGGCGTACAGTTCTTTACCGATGCGCCGGTTGCGATGCTGCGCAAGATACGCGGCAAGGTTCGGCAGGTCGTTTTACACGACGGCACTGTGCTGGAGGCCGAACAGATTTTGCTCGCAGCCGGATATGAAAGCCGCGCCATTGCCCGTTCCGTCGGCGTGGATTTGCCAATGACCCGCCTGATTGACGAAATGTTCGTCACAGAAATGGAGCCGCACATGTTTGACATCATGCTCGGCACGGCAGATGCCGATTTTTACGGACATCAGGCGCACCATGGTTCGTTTGTCTTTGGTTCCGAATGCGGATATGAAGAAGTCACCGACATGGATGACCCATCCAAGCTGTACACCAATTCGATGACGTTATCCGCGAGCTGCCGCGCCGTGATGGGCTATATCCCGCAGCTGGCAGAGGCAAAAGTCGTGCGCAGCTGGTGCGGCTGGCTGGACAACGCATTTGACGGTGTGCCGTTCATCGGCAACTGTCCGGATGCCGAGGGTCTTACCGTTGCCTGCGGCTTCACCGGTCACGGCTTCGGCACAGCACCGGTTGTCGGCTACATGCTGTCGCAGATTCTGCACGGAGAACCGACAGTGGTAGACATCAGCGCGCTGGCGCCAAACCGGTTTATGCCAAACAAATAATCGCTGTATCGTTTTTTACAAGACAAGCTGCGCGAAACCTTGTAAAATATAGACAATAAAAGAAAGCATAAAGCACTTGCATCCGCGTGAGAATTGTGCTAGATTAATAGAAGACAAAGGCGTCAAATGATTCTTCATTTGGCGCCTTTTCTTCTTTGCAAGTATGTGAAGGAGGATCACTATGGATACCAAGGATACCAAAATAGATTTTCTGTACCTGTCCGAGCCGGACATGATCAAAGCCGGCGTCAAGGACATGGCAAAATGTGTTGATTGCATGGAAGATCTGCTGGTCACCTTAAACAAGGGCGATTTTATGATGGGCGGCGAGAATCACAACTCGCACGGCTGCATGATTATGTTTCCGGATCATCCGCAGTTTCCGGGCATGCCGAAGAACGGTCCGGACCGCCGCTTTATGGCAATGCCGGCATATCTCGGCGGCAGCCATCAGCTCGCCGGCATGAAGTGGTACGGTTCCAACATTGAGAACAAACAGAAGGGACTTCCGCGTTCCATTCTGATGATGATGCTCAACGACAAGGACACCGGCGCACCGCTCGCCCTGATGTCCGCAAACCTGCTCAGCTCTTACCGCACCGGCGGCATTCCGGGTGTCGGCGCCAAGTACTTGGCGCGCAAGGGTTCCCGCGTTGTCTCCATCATCGGCCCGGGCGTCATGGGCAAGACCTCTCTTGCCGCGTTCATGGCAGTTTGCCCGCATCTGGACACGCTGAAGGTCAAGGGACGCGGTCAGAAATCTCTCGACAACTTTATTTCTTGGGCAAAAGCCGAGTATCCGCAGCTGACCAACATCATCATTTGCAAAGATGAAGAACAAGCCGTTCGAGACAGCGATATTATCAGCTTTACCACGACCGTCCTCAATGACGCCTCGACATTCCCGCTCATCAAGGAGGAATGGATCAAAAAGGGCGCATTGATTTCCATGCCGTCCGCCGCACGATTTGACAGCAACGAATTTGTTGCCAAGCGCGCCAAGATGGTGGTTGACCACTACGGACTGTACGAAGCATGGGAAGAAGAATATCCATATCCAACGTATGACACCGTCTGCATTGTCGGTTCTCTGTTTACGGATTTAGTACACGAAGGTCTTGCCAAGAAAGAAGATATTATCGACCTCTCCGACGTCATTACAGGAAAACGCGCAGGCCGCGAAAGCGATGATGACATCATCATTTATTCCGTCGGAGGCATGCCGGTCGAAGACATCGCCTGGGGCGATGAAGTGTACAGAAATGCACGAAGAAATGGAATCGGCGTAAAGCTGCCTCTGTGGGATAAGCCTGACATGGCTTAAGAGGTGTATATGTATGAATCTGCGGCAGCCGTATGTGCAGAAAAACGCGACAGGCTATCACAGTATCCCGTCCCATGACAAAAATATTTTTTCGTATTATATCTTTCAAGAAGAACCCACCACCCTGCCGATTCACGCAGTGCCGGATGGCTGTGTCGATCTCACGTATGCGATTGGGGCAAACGGCGTCCGCTGTTTTCTCGGCGGGACGGTACTCCGCATGAAGTACTGGCCATTTGAAGCGGGCTGCCGCTATTTCGGCGTCCGGTTCCGTCCCGGTCAGTGTATTCTACCGGATAGTGTCTGTATTGATGACATCATCAACACGGACATTGAACTTCCCGCAGACTGCTACGGCGCAGATATCGCCGAACAGCTGTGCGAAGCAAAAACCTTGAGAGAGCAGGCGGTGCAGATTCATACGGCACTGTCAAAAGTCAGCCGCTTCGCGGCGTGCCAAGACAGCAAAGCATCCATTGAACACTATATTCGCAAGCGCATTTATGAAACAAACGGTCAGGTTTCCATCCGTGAAATTTCGCAGGAAACCGGTTATTCCGAATGCTATGTGCGCCGTGCCTTCCGAACAATCCACGGCATCAGTCCCAAAGCGTTCGAACAAATCGTCCGCTTTCAAAATACGCTGGACGAAATGGCGCATCACAAAGAGTTGGGTATCTTTGCGCTGGCACAAAAGAGCGGCTATTTTGACCAATCTCACATGGTGAAAGAATTTCACAAATTTGCAGGTCTGACCCCTGAACAATATTTACAGGAAATGGCAGATTTATAACCGTCAGGAGGAACCGATATGGCTACAGGATTATCGAAAATTGAAATCATCACGAGCTTTGCCAAATATTCAGAATTACAGTCCGAGCTCAACCATCTGGGCGTGCGCGGCATGACCGTTATGCAGGTCATGGGCTGCGGCATTCAGAAAGGTACCAAGGAATTTGCAATTAAGGAAAATGCCGAGATTGCACTGCTCCCCAAGCAGCAGATCAATCTGGTCGTAGAGACCAAGGACGTCGACAACATTGTAGAAAAGGTCAAGCAGGTGCTGTATACCGGCCACATCGGTGACGGAAAGATTTTCGTCTACTCCATCGACAATGTCATTAAGGTGCGCACCGGCGACGAAGGCATTGATGCACTGTAACAATCGGGTGATGTACAAATGGAAGAAAAAAAATTAGGACTCCGCAGTGTCATTTCCACTTCTGTCGGCTTGGTCATTGCGACCAGCTGTCTGGTATCTCTGGGACAAGGCGCCGGTGAAATCGGCATTGTCTTTATCGGTGCGATGATTGTCGCGTGTCTGCTCAATCTGACAACCATCGCTTCTCTCTCTGAGCTAAACGCCCTGATGCCGAATATCACCGGCGGTCTGGCGCAATATACGCTTGCCTGTATGGGACCGCTCCCTACCATTATCTCGATGGTAGGCGGATACCTGCTTTGCAACATTTTGTCGGCAGGTGTCGAAGCTTCTATTTTCGCCTATGCGATGTCATCGGTCATTCCGCTTCCGATTCCAAGTATTGTATACACGGCAATTATGATGGTATTCATCATGGTTGCGAATTTATACGGCGTGGATATGTTCGCCAAGGTGCAGGATTTGGTTGCCGTTTTGCTCGTCGGCTCCATGGTCGTCATGGGTCTGATCGGCGCGTTCAAGCTGGGCACCGGCACGGTTGTCGAACAGCCTGCCGTCATGGCATCCAGCCCCGGAGAGGTCATCTCGATGACCGCCACAGCATTCTGGCTGTTCATCGGCGCAGAATTTGCGATTCCGATTTCCAAGGACGTAAAGAACGCCAAGCGAAATGTTCCGCTCGGCATGTCGCTCGGTCTGCTCATCATCTTGGTCATGCAGATCATCATGGTTCTCGGATTTTATCACTACACACCGTGGGCTGACCTCATGAATTCCGCCGCACCGCACATGCTGTACGGCGAGGCACTGCTCGGCAACACCGGCAAAATCTGGATGACCTTTGTCGCAGCGCTTGCCGTTGTCAGCACGCAGAATTCCGGCGTCAACGGTCTGGCGCACATCGGTGAGGGCATGGCGAAGATGAACATGCTGCCGCAGATTTTCGCCAAGACCAACAAGCGCGGCTGTCCGTATGTCGGTGTCATTCTGATTTCGGTCTCCATGTTCCTGTTCGCGTATATCTCGGACGGTTCTTCCAATATGATTGAATTTTTGATTTTGGTCGGCTCGGTTTTCTGGATGATTACGTATATTTTCGCGCACATCGACGTGTTGATTCTGCGCAAAAAGATGCCGAAGGCACCGCGCAGCTTCAAAATCCCGCTCGGCCCAATCATTCCGCTGATTGGCATCCTCGGCACCTCGTACATGATTTTCTACATTTCCAACGACATGCACGAGCGCCTGATGATTTGGGCAGTCACCGGTGTTTCCATTCTCGCACTCGGCATTTACGCATACTTCTGGACAAAGTTCAAGATGAGGATGCCGGTATGGAAATCGGTTCCGATTGAAAAGGTCATGGCAATGGATGACAGCCGTTATTATGCCCTTCGCAGAAAAACCGGCATCTGGTAAACAATATCTATCTCTCGTCCATACAGCAAGACGGTATCGAAAACAAATTTTCGATACCGTCTTTTCATATTGCCATCATTCTGGTATAATATACTATATCGTTTCAAAACGAATCATATGAAAAAGGAGATTACGTATGAAAAAGAAACTCATGGCGCTCTTGCTGTGCAGCGTAACCGCTGTTATGCTGGCAGCATGCGGCAGCTCCAACGAAGGCAGCACTTCGGAGGAAAAGGTCTATTTGGAGGATTCGCAGATTCAGCAGCTGTTTACCGATCCGGAACAGTTCAAGGGCAAATATGCCAAGATGAGTGGTGTGCTCCTCGCAAATCCGGAAACCGACAGCGATGGTTCCACGGCACTGCAAATCTTTTATGACACGCAAAACTATGACCAAAATTTCATCGTGTACACAGACAATGCAGACGCTTCCCTGAAGTCCGGCGATTACGTCAAGGTCGACGGAAAGGTGCGCGGCAAGTTTACCGGTCAAAATGCAATGGGCGCAGAAATTTCCATTCCGGCGATTGAAAACGCTTCTGTCACCAAATCTACGTACATGGATGTCGTTGCTCCTACCACGGCAGCCCTCGAACCGAACGTTTCTTCGGAGCAACACGGCATCACCGCATCGGTGGATAAAGTCGAGTACTCCGACTTGGAAACCCGCGTTTACATGACGGTCAAGAACGATTCTTCCGACAACGTAAGCCTTGATGTATACGGCATCAAGCTGATTATGGACGGACAGCAAATTGCGCAGGATAACAACAGTGTATCATCCTTCAATGGCAACTATGCGGAATTGAATTACGACATTGCCGCTGGCGCATCCAGCTCCGGTATTCTCGTGTTCCCTGCCATAGAACAGAAAAAGGATTTTCAGGTTGTCCTGTCCAATGTAATCAGCGATGACTACGAACTTGATTTTGACACATATACGCTGAATATTTCCGCACAGTAAACACTCCGTTTACGCAAAAACCCCACCTGCGTTTGCAGGCGGGGTTTTGTTCTATCCGACTCTATTTACTTTTCCTCTGCCGGAGCCTTTTTTCTCGGCAGAACGATGTTCAGGATAATTGCAACCAGTGCTGCCGGAACAATGCCGGAGCCGCCGAAAATCAGCGAGATGTAGCTCGGCAAACCTGCCAGCACATCGCTGTTTGCGCCTAAGCCATAGCCCAGACCCAGAGCAACCGACACAATGCTCATGTTGCGTGCGCTCATCGGATCCTTGGTAATCAGCTGAATGCCGCTGAGCACGATGGACGAGAACATGATGATGGCTGCGCCGCCGAGTACGCTCTGCGGCATGATGGATACCAGCGCAGCCAGCTTCGGGCACAGACCGCAGACAATCAGGAAAATCGCGCCAAAGCCCAGTGCTGTTCTGTTGACAATCTTTGTCATCGTCACAAGGCCTACGTTCTGGCTGAACGATGTGTTCGGCAGAACACCGAACAGAGCCGCAAAGCTGGAGCCAACGCCATCACACATGACGCCGCCGGACAGTTCCTTGTCGGTTGCCTCTCGGCCCATACCGCCTTCGATACAGCCGGAAATATCACCGACCGTCTCAACCGCCGTTACAATAAACATGATGCCAACCGGAATGATTGCGCGAGCATCAAAAACTGGCTTGACCGGCATAAACTTCGGAACAGCGAACCAAGATGCTTCCGCAACCTTGCTCCAATTGAGCACCCAAGCCTTGGTGTATTCTACGCCGTCTGCGCCGACTGCGGTGGTATCGAGACACGCACCCATGATTGCACAGATAATGTATCCGCAGATAATGCCAATCAAAATGCAGGACGAGCTTGCCAGTCCCTTTGCGCCGTGCTTGAATGCCAGAATGATAATCATAACGACCAAGCCCAGCAGCAGGTTTTCCGGAGAACCGTAATCCTTTGCGCTGGAACCGCCGCCAAACGAGCTGACGCCGACACTGATCAGCGACAGACCGATGGACAGCACGACCGTGCCGGTCACGATTGCCGGGAAGAACCGGCGCAGCGGCTTGAGAAACGCGCCCAAAACCGTCTCAAACAAACCGCCGACAATCGACGCACCCATCATCGCGCCGTACGCGATAATACCGCCGCCCATGACATTGGCAACGCTGCTGAACACACCGATAAATCCGGAGCTGGTGCCCATGATAATCGGAACCTGTCCGCCGATCGGTCCAATCGAGAACAGCTGAACCAGCGTCACAATACCGGCAACCAGCATCGCATTCTGCAGCAGAGAAACCTGAATCGCCATGAACGACTGCGCATCTCCGATTGCAGCGCACGCACTCATGATGACGAGCAGCGGCGTCAGATTGCCGACAAACATCGCCAGCACATGCTGGAGGCCGAGCGGAATCGCCTGCTTCAGCGGGAGCTTGCCCTTAAAATCATAAGGGGTCACATACTGTTTTTGATTTTCCATATTTCCTCCTGTAATTATTAAAAATTTGTAAACGTTGACTGTATTATAGCACAGATTTTTCTGCTATCCCATATTTTTCTGCATTTCAAACAGATTTCGACGAAATATAAAAAACTGCGCCGGTGAAAGCGCAGTTTTTTCCTATTTTATCCATGATACAGCAGCAAAATGTCCTGCGGACTCACTCCTAATTGCGTAGGATATTTTTCCGTCGCAATGTGTTTGGAAAACCGCCGCCAAACCGGAGCTGCCGCCTGTTGTTGGTCGGCAAACCGAAATTGTGTAATCCATTCAAACGGTTCTTCCATCTCTCCGACCCACGAAACCGAAAATCGGTTGCTTGAAACGGCAGGGTCAAACGCATGTGCGCGGATGCCGATTGCCTGCAAGCCGTCACGCACCGGCGCCGCCGTCTCAAGCTGAATCCCCCATTCCGGCACCCACACGGTATACTCCCCGCTTTTTTGTGCAGAGACAATGTTTTTGCAGCCGGTTAAAACGGCAGCCTGTACCGACTGCGGGTTTGCAAATACATCCCGCGTCTCTTGCTGTGTCAGTACAGTTCCCTGATGCAAAACCGCCACTTGTCCGCACATATGATAGACCTCATCTCGGCTGTGTGTCACAAGCAGGACGTCCCGCCCGTAGCGCTTGAGCAGTTCGCGCAGCTCCATCTGCAGTTTCTCACGCAAATGACTGTCCAGCGCAGAAAACGGTTCATCCAGCAGCAGCAAATGCGGTTCGTTGACCAGCATACGGGCAAGCGCCGTTCGCTGTGCCTGTCCGCCGGACAATTGATGCGGCCGATGCTTTTGCAGCTGCTCCAGCTGGAGCAGCTTGAGTATGTCCCGATATTTTTGCTCGCGTATCTCGCGCCGCTTTTCCCATTTTAATCCGCACAGAATGTTCTGCCGCACGGTCATATGCGGAAACAGCGCATAGTTCTGAAACAAATATCCGACTTTTCTCTGTTGCGGCGCAAGATTGATGCCGCGCTTGCTGTCAAACAGCACGGTTCCGTCCAGCGCAATATACCCACTGTCCGGCTTTTCAATACCGGCTATGCATTTGAGTGTCATGCTTTTGCCGCAGCCGGATGCACCGAGCAGGCCGAGCACGCCGCCCTGTGTCTCCAATGAGATGTCCAGCGAAAATGCTCCCAATTTTTTATGAATCTCCGCGTGCAGGCTCATGCTTTCACCGCCTTTTTCTGTTTGCTTTCCAACAGATTCACAGCCAGCAGCACAACGGTGCTGATGGCGAGATTGACCAGTACCCATTTCCACGCGCCGACGGCATCATTGGTGCGCCACAGCTGGTACACAGTGGTGGAAATCGTCGCAGTTTTTCGCGGCGTGTATCCAATCAGCATACTGGTCGCGCCGTATTCACCCAGTGCGCGCGCAAAAGTCAGCACGGTTCCCGCCAGAATTCCCTGTCTGCACGCAGGCATCCGAATGCGCCAGAAAATATAGGTATTAGACAGTCCCAGCGTCTTGCCCGCATAAGCAAGATTCGGATCGAAGGCTTCAAACGCACCGCGCGCTGTCCGATACATGAGCGGAAATGAGACAAATGCCGCTGCCAAAATGCCGCCGTACCAAGTCATGACAAACTGAATGCCATATTGCGCCAAAAACTGTCCCAATGGGCGTTTGACACCAAAAATCAGTAGCAAAAAATAGCCGCACACCGTCGGCGGCAGCACCATCGGCAGGGTCAAAACAACATCCAAGATTCCTTTGAGCACACGCGGCAGCCGCGCCGCATAATATGCGCAAAAAATACCTGTGAAAAACACCAGCACACAGCTCATTCCGGCAATGCGCAGTGAATTCCATAAGGGATACCAGTCCATAGATCCTCCTAACCAAATAAGGAAACAGACCAGAAGAGTGTTCTCCTCTGATCTGTCTGCCTGTTTCTTATCCGACAGCTACAAAGCCAACCTTTTCAAATACTTTGGCCGCAGCATCGCTGCTCAGATAAGCCAAAAATTCCTGTGCCTGCTCTGGATGCTGGCTGTTCTTCATAACCGCTGCCGGATAAATGGTCTTGCCGCACATTTCCTCCGTCGCTTCACCGACAACCTTCAGGCCTGCGCTGTACGCATCGGTGTAGTAGACAATGCCGCAATCCGCGCTGCCCTCGGAAACCTGCGTGGTAACTTCCTTTACATTGGAACCATAGGTGATTTCACCGGCGTCTGCCAATGCCTTCTCATCCAATCCAAAATACTGCAAAATCTTCTGGGTGTACTGACCGACCGGCACATCACTGTTGCCCATCGCCATCAGCACATCGCCGCTTTCCAGCTTGCTCTTGAGGTCATCAAAGCTGTTGATGTTTTTCGGGTTGTTTTCCGGCACGACCAGCACAACCTTATTTTCCAGCAAATCCATGCGGCTGTCGCTGTTGATAAAATCCAGCTTTTCCGGATTTGCCGTCTCATCCTTGGAAGCGTCCAGCTGATCCATCTGCTTCTGTGCTGCGGAAATAAATACATCGCAGGTCGCGCCTTCCTGAATCTGGGTCTTGAGCGTACCGGAGGAATCAAAGTTATATGTCAGCGTGACGTCCTTGTGCTGTGCTTCATAATCGGTCTTGATCTGATTGAGCGTTTCTGTCATAGACGCCGCCGCAAAAACGACCAGTTCGGTCTTTTTACCGGAATCAGATGCCGAGCCGGTATTCGCGTTGGTGTTTGTGTTCGCGCTGCCGCATCCGGTCAGACCGGCAGTCATGGTCATTGCCAGCGCCATCAGTGCTGCTATCGCTTTTGTTCTCTTTTTCATAAGATAAACACTCCTTTTGAAAAAATAATTTATGCTCGTGCGCAGTCATGTACTGTCCCGCGCAAAAGTCCCAATCCATGTGGAATGGTGTCCATAAACACATCCATCGTCTCCATGCACGCCTTCGGGCTGCCGGGCAGATTGATAATCAGCGTTCGTCCGCGAATGACGGAAACTGCCCGCGACAGCATGGCTCGTTTGGTAATCTTCATAGATTCCGCCCGCATGGCTTCAGCAATGCCGGGCACCAAACGGTCTGCCACGGCAAGCGTTGCCTCCGGCGTGACATCTCGCTGTGAAAAACCGGTGCCGCCCGTCGTCAAAATCAAATCCGGCTGTCTCTGGTCACACAAGCGAATGAGTTCGTGCTCCAATCTCTCGCGTCTGTCCGGCAGCAGCAGCTGTTCGATCACGGTATATCCGTTTTCGCGCAGGCGCTGTGCAATCATCGGCCCGCTTTTGTCCTCTCGTGTGCCTGCGGCTCCCGCATCGCTCAATGTAATCACAGCCGCCTGAAACGCAAACGGCTGTGTCCGCGCAATGCATTGCATGTCATCGCCGACACGGATGGTGCCGCCGCGCAGGACGCGAGCAAACACACCTTCCCGCGGCATGATACAGTCTCCAACACGCTGATAGATGGCGCAGTGCGTGTGACATTCCTTGCCAATCTGCGTGATTTCAAACAAAACGTCGCCGCACTGTAATTGCGTGCCCACCGGCAGGGCGCGAAAATCAATGTCCGTCACTGCGAGATTTTCTCCAAACGCACCCGCAGCAACTGCCGCGCCGCGTTCCCGAAACGCATCAATCTTTTCCTGCTGCAGCAGACTGACCTGCCGATGCCAATTTCCCGCGTGTGCATCACCCTGTATCCCGTAATCCGGCACAAATTGTGCACTGGAAACCGGCTGTTTGGGTGTGCCGCGCTGTTTGCTGATGCAAATTGCCGTCACTGTTCCCATCTTATCCTCCAATCCGATTCATCGTCTGCCGTTCGGCATCATCCGCCTGCATACCGAAGCAATGGTTTGCCGGCTTTTGATAGATGCTTTGGCGCAGCAGCTCTTGTATTTCCTCATCCGATGCGCCGCCGCGCAATCGCGCGCGCACATCAATATGTGCGGCATAGCTCAGGCACGGCTTGAGCTGTCCGGTGCTCGTCAGCCGCACACGGTCGCACGACCTGCAAAACCGATGGGTCATCGGCGCAATGACGCCAACGGATCCCATGAGTTTGCTGCTGGTATAGTATCGCGCCGGTGCGCTGCAATCTTGTGTTTCAGCAGGCTGCAAGTCGCTCCATCGGCCGCGCAGCTGTTCCAAAACCGCCTGTGCCGTGTTTTGCTCGTCCACGATTCCCTGCCCCAGCGGCATCTGTTCAATAAATCGGACGCAAATGGGCAAATCCTGTGCCAACGCGGCAATTTCCGCCCATTCCTCCCGATTTTCCGCCAGCAAAACCGTGTTTGTTTTTGTGGTTATCCCCGCCTGCACGCAGCAGCGCAGCAGCGCGTGCCAATCCGGCATCGCATCGCAACCGGTAATTGCTCGGAATCGCTGCCGCTGCAGCGTATCCACGCTGATGTTCACTGCGTTCAGACCAGCCTGCACCAGCTCTGACAAATATTCCGGCAGCAAGATGCCATTTGTCGTCATAGCTATCGTGTCAATTTCCGAAATCTCTCGTATCATTTTGATGAGCTGCACACAATCCTTGCGCACCAGCGGCTCTCCGCCGGTGATGCGCACCTTTGTGATGCCAAGAGAGGCGGCAATGCGTACCATGCGCGCAATTTCTTCATAGCGCAGAATATCCCGATGCTGTACCGGCGGTGCACCATGCGGCATACAGTAAAAGCACTTGAGATTGCATCGGTCTGTGATTGAAACGCGCAGATACTTGATGTTTCTTCCAAATTGGTCGGTCACGGCGTCACCTGCTGATACGAGACATCGCCGCTTCGTCTATGTGCGTGAGCTTGTGTTCCATGCTTATACACCCTTTCCAAATCCGCAGTTCGGAAAATGGCAGTTGTCACAATTCAGACACAGACCGCCGTTTCCAAGCCCTGCAAGCCATTCTGCCGTGACCGGCACCTCTGCCAGCAAGCGCGGCAAAACCAAATCGAAAATCGTCCGTTTCGCGTACATCACACATCCCGGCAAGCCGCACACCGGACGACCATCCGGCATATAAGCCGCAAGAAACATCGCTCCCGGCAGCACCGGCGCACCATACGAAACAATCTGCGCGCCGGTATTGCGAATCGCAAGCGGCGTCCGGTCGTCCGGATCCACGCTCATGCCGCCCGTGCAAAATACCATGTCACAGCCATCGTGCAGCATGGTTTGAATGGTCTGCGTAATCACCGCCGCATCGTCGCCCGGACAGACATGCGCCGTCATGGTACAGCCGTATTCTCCGAGCTTTTCCACAATGACATCGGTAAATGTGTCCTTTATCAGACCCTTTGCGACCTCACTGCCCGTTGTCACAACGCCAAAGGTTTTTTTCTTGAGCGGATACAGCTGAATGAGCGGCTTCTCACCCGCCGCTTCTTTTGCCCGCTGCATTTTTTCCTTTTCAATGACCAGCGGGATGATGCGCGTGCCGCACAGCTTCTCGCCTTTTTTGACGACAAAGCCGGAGGGCCGCGTGGCAATCATCATTTCACCGAGACTGTTGACGCGGCGCAAGCCGTCCAAATCAACCATAAGCAGGCCATCTATGTCCGCAATCAGCTCCACTTTTCCCTCTTTGGCTTCCGAAGCGTGCATATGCTCGCCCTGACAAATGGCGCGCAGAACATCCGCCGCCTCGTTCTCGTGCAGCATATTTTCGTTGTTTTCCCAGATGTAAATATGCTCTTTTCCCACACGGAGCAAAACAGGAATGTCCTGTTCTTGGATAATATGTCCCTTGCGGAACACGGCATCCTTCGTCACGCCCTTGATAATCTGCGTGATGTCATGACACAGCACCTGTCCGACTGCATCTTCGGTTCGTATCAGCTTCATGTCTGCTCTCCCTCCTGTTCCTCTATCGGAAAAAACTGCTGTAACTGCTGCTGCGCATAGCGTTTGACCGCCTGCTCATATGCGGCAAACTGATCGAGCAGATAGTCTCCCGCCGGTGTCAGCGCCGCACTGCCGCCGCCTGCACCGCCGCGCGTGCGCTCGACAAGCGTTGTCTCCAGTGCCGCCTCCATATGCCGAATCATATGCCGGCCTTTGGAGTACGACAAGTCCATCTGCGCACACGCCTGCTGTACAGAGCCGGTTTTTCGAATGCCCTCCAGCAAATCTTTGGTTCCCGGTCCAAAAAAGCGGTCATCCCCCGCATACAGCCGCACCCGCGGATTGGAGCGCAGCTTCTTATTAAATGGATAAATCATATTACGCGCCTCTTGTTTCGAATGTTTTTTTCAAGACATTCGCTTTTCCAAAAAGAACCCGCATTCTTTCAAAGAATACGAGTTCTTACGTGGTCACTTCTTTATAGCCTTATTTTACTGAATCAGTCGTTGTTTGTCAATATGGGAACATCCCAATCGCGGCGTTCGGACTCCGGAATCTCAAACCAAAAGATTTCATCCGGATGTCGCTTCATGATTTTTCTTCCGCCGGTATCTCCGGACAGCTGTAACAGCTGGTCGCGCCAAGCACCGGAAAACAGCGTCGGATTGCCCGGCTGTCCGTTTGACGCAGCCGAAGCCAGCGTTTTGCCGCTGTGTATTGCCCGCGTCAAAAACTCCCGCACGGTTTCCGCCCGCAGCTCCGGCTGGTCGGCGGTAAAAAACGCCAGCCAGTCCGCCTGACGCGCCGCCTGTACGCCGTGCCGCACGGATGCCGCGATTCCCTCCGCGGCATCCGCATTGTGCACAGCCTGCATACCCAGCTCTCGCGCGTGCTGTTCTATTCTTACATACTGACTGACAACGATGATTTGTATGTGCTGCCCGTCTATTGTCTGCCGAGACAGCGTTTGCAGCATATGAAGCGCATGCTGATACATGGGAATGCCATGCACTTCATACAGCAGCTTGTTTGACCCAAAGCGCCGTCCAAAACCGGACGCGAGCAAAATACAGGCAATCATCCCTGCTGTTTCTTTTCCTGTATGCCGCGCCACACGTGCTCCGGCATAATCGGCAGTTCATGATGCATCACGCCGGTCGCATTGAAAATGGCATGGGCAATCGCCGGAGACGGCGTATTGATGACAATTTCACCGATGCTCTTTGCGCCAAACGGGCCTGTCGGCTCATAGCTCTGGCGGAAATCCACTTCAATTTCCGGAATATCCATGCGCGTCGGGATTTTATACTGCATCAGGTTGCGCATGCGGTTGAATCCTGTTCCGTTGTAATTTTGACCCTCATACAGCGCCATGCCAAGGCCCTGCATCAAGCCGCCTTCGGTCTGTACGCGCGCCAAATTCGGGTTGACCACCGTGCCGCAGTCCACGCAGGCAGTATATTTGATTGGAACGACCTTGCCGGTCTCCGGATCCACATCAATTTCTACCATACCAACCATGTACGGCGGAGGAGATACCGGACTGTTGCCGCCCGCGGTGACGCTCTGCCAGCCCTCTGTACCGCCCTGCAGCTGATTGGCCAAATCTTTCAGCGTGATGCTGCTGCCCGTGCTCACACAGGTCAGCACCTTGCCGTCAAACGCCACTTCATCCTTCGGGCATTCCAGACGTTTTGCCGCCTGCTCCGTGATGTTCTGGCGCAGCTGCTCCGCCGCCTTGACCACGGCATTTCCTGTCAGATACGTGGTAGACGATGCATAGGAGCCGGAATCATACGGCGATGTATCAGTATCTACACCGTATGTCACAACGTCATCCAAATCGCATTCCAGAACATCCGCCGCCATCTGCGCCAGAATGGTATCACTGCCGGTACCCATGTCTGTACTGCCCACAAGCAGGCTGTAGAAACCGTCATCGTTCATCTTGATGGTGACGTTTGCCTCATCGACAAAGCTGATACAGCTGCCCTGCATCGCCATCGCCACACCGACACTGCGAATATGGCCGTTCGGCAGGGTCTTTGCCGGAAATTTGCTGTCCCAGTCCATCATTTCTTTGCACCGCGCCATACACTGATCCAGCGCGCAGGCATTGGCGGTCTCATTGTTATACGCCGTCATGATGTCTCCCTCGTGCAGCATATTGTGCTCACGAATTTTCACCGGATCAATGCCCAGCTTATGCGCCATCAAATTGACCGTGTTCTCCATCGCAAAGACGCCCTGCGTTGCGCCGTAGCCGCGATATGCGCCCGCACTCGGATGATTGCTGTACACGGTATTCGCAACAAAACGAAATGCTTCATATTTGCCGCTGTACAGCGGAATGGATTTGTGTCCCACCAGACCGATGGTCGTCGGTCCGTGCTCGCCGTATGCGCCGGTGTTTGACAGCGCATGGACTTCAATCGCACGAATTGTACCGTCCTTCATTGCGCCCAGCTTGACGGTTACTTCCATCTCATGCCGCGCACTGCCCGCGATCATGGTTTCTTCACGTGTATAGTAAATCTTACTCGGCTTGCCGGTCAGCCAGGTAACAACCGCCGGAAAGCGCTCGACAACCGCAGTCTGCTTGGCGCCAAAACCGCCGCCAATGCGCGGCTTGATGACGCGAATTTTGCTCTTCGGAATGCCCAGTGCATTGGCCATATTGCGGCGAACATGGAACGGAATCTGCGTCGCGCTCTGAATGACCAATCTGCCATAGGTATCCATCCAGCAGTTTGCCGTAAACGGCTCCATCATCGTCTGCTGATCCTCAATGGTGTGGTAGGTCTCTTCGATTACCTCATCGCAAGACGCAAACACCGCATCGACATCGCCATGGCTCACATCCTCGTGATAGACGGAATTGCGCTTGTTGTCGCCGTGGCTCCAATCGCTCTCCGTCCAGTCATCCTCCGGATGAATCAAAGTCTCATTGTCCAGTGACTCGCGGAAGTCGAGAATTGCCGGCAAAACGTCATAGGTAACTTTAATCAGCTTGAGTGCTTTGTTGGCTGCTTTTTCGGTTTCTGCCGCAACAATCGCCACTTCATCTCCGACAAATCGCACATGCCGGTCGAGAATATAGCGGTCATACGGCGATGCTTCGAGGAAGGTCTGACCTGCCTGTGTAAAACGATGCTGCGGTACATTCTTGTATGTCAGCACACATTCCACGCCCGGTACCAGCTCCGCCTTCGAGGTATCAATCTCCCGAATCATGGCATGGGCGTGCGGGGAACGCAGGATTTTGATAATCAAGCAGTTTTCCGGTGCCAGATCATCTGCATACACCGGCTTGCCGGTGACAAGCGCCTCTGCGTCCTTCTTGACAATCGGCGTGCCGACATACTTTCCCGGCTCTCTGGAATCTGGTAATCTCATGCTTTCGCCTCCTTCCGCAGTTTCAGCCACTTGTGAATCGCGCGCATATGGCTGGCATAGCCGGTACAGCGGCACAGGTTGCCGGACAGGTATTCCTTTATTTCTTCGTCCGTCGGATCCGTCAGCTCCCGTTCCATCGCCAGCACATTCATAATAAAGCCCGGATTACAGAAGCCGCACTGCTCGCCGCCTTCGCGTGCGAGGAACATGCCAAATTCGTGTGCTTCTTCCTGTAAACCTTCCAGTGTGGTCACTTCGTGTCCAGCAGCGCGCGCTGCCAGTACATTGCAGCTGAGCACCGGCGTGCCGTCCAGCCACACCGTACATAGACCGCAGTTGGACGTTTCACAGCCGCGCTTGACACTCTTGCAGTGATGCTTTCGGCAAAAATCCAACAGCAGCATATCCGGCTCAATCAGATCAACGATCTGTTTGCCATTTAATTTCAGTTTAATTTCCATTTGTTACAATCCTTTCCAGCTCATCTGCTGCGCGCTGAATCAGCACGCCAGACAGCATCCGGCGATACTCCGCCGATGCGCGGATATTGTTCTGGTACGGCAGTTCCTTGGCCTGTTCTATTAGTTCCGGAATATTGTCCGCGTACACTTCGCGCGCACGCATCGGACGCGCGCCGACAGCCGCGCAATATTTGCCGTCCTTGACGCTGACCGCCGCGGTCAGCACCGGAAAATCGGTTTCCGTGTTGCGGAACGACTGATAAGCAATCTTGCGGCCGGTCTTTTGAATGTGCACCGCCGTCAAAATGCTGTTATCCGGCTTCTGCCGACAGAATTCTTCGATTGGTATTTGCACCAATTTGTCCTCACCCTGATACAGCTCCACCGTGCAGTCCATTGCCAGCAGCAGCGTCAGCGGATCGGAAAAGCCTGCACGCAGCCAGACCGAGCCGCCCATGGTCGCGCAATTTCGAAACTGCACGCCGACGATATGCCGCACGCTTTCCTGTGCCGCATGGTCAAAATATGCATTGAGTCCCTCGTGGGTCTCAAACTGCCGCAGCGTTGCCATCGCACCAACGACAAATTCATCCTGCGTCTCCTGAATCTGATCCAGATCCAAGCCGCTCAAATCAATGGCAGTGGAAACATTGCCGCTGCTCATCTTCATCCAGCCCATACCGCCCAATACGCGGTTCGGGCGCTTCTGATTTGCCTTCCACGCTTCTTCCAAAGAGCTTGCCTTCAAAAATTCTCGAATAGTAATCATATTCCCGTCACCTCATCTCTTGTGTTCTCTCGTTGCTTTGCCAAAAAATTCAGATGCAGCAGTGCTTCGAGCACGCCGCCGCCTACCGCTCTTGCTTTATCGCTGACCGAATAGCAATGCGTCCGCTCACAGCGCGGATCGACATCACCGGACTTCATGCCCTTGGTGACGACAACACCGCTTTGCAGCAATCCGCGCACCACGCCGGTAATTTCACTGCGCATCGGCATCCCGTTGACGGTTGCGCAAATATCTCCGCGCGCAACCGTATCTCCAATTGCGGCCACCGGTTCAAACACGCCGTCACACGGCGCACGCAAAATGCGTTCGGTGGTATAGCCGCCAATATTGCCCGGCACACCGGTGTTCGCAATCGCGCTGCCGGTATAGATGCATCTGCCCAAATAGTGTCCGCGCTTGGTCTCTACCACACAATGGCAGTCTTTTCCCGCTGTAAATCCCGGACCCACGCCAATCACGATCGGCGCATCGTCTATGCATGTTCCCAAATTGTGCTTTGCCAAAATGGCATCTACCACGGCATCCGGTTTCCACTGCGCGCGAATCTTCGCCTCCGGATCTATCATCACCGCGATTTCTCCGCGCCGCAATACGTTCTGCATCTCGTCGATGTTGCTGCACAGCTGCGCGGTTGTCCCTTCAATTTCTGCGCTGCGCTCATACACAGCTCTGGAAAATGCCACCGTGCGGCGCACCGCAGTCGGGACGGCGAGATCCGTCATCACAACGGAACAGCCGCACTGATGCAGTCGGCAAGCAATGCCGCTCGCCAGATCTCCTGCTCCCTTTATCAATACTCGCATATATTATATTCCTCGATATGTCGTCAAAACACAGGCAATGTCCTGCGGCAACTGCGCCGCAATGCGACCCCCTGCATCTTGCTCCCGTCTGCCGTCCGCCTGATTGAGAATCACAGCGAACCGCCGATTTCCTACACCCTTGCGCAGTCCATGTTCGTGCAAGAGCAGCGCCGCCGCCATCTCCGGCGTGATGCACTGCTCCGGAGATACCGCCAATACCGCACACACGCGCTCCGGCCGATGGCACACCTGTGCAATCGGTCTGCCGATGCCGGTTAAGCCCATGACCGCAATCACCAAACCGGTCTGCGGCGTCAGTACCGGCTCATGTGCCGCCGGTGCTTTGAGCGGCAGGCCGCGGCTTCCATCCGCTTCGATGAGCACAAAATCATACTGCTGTCTGAGCGCATCCGGATGCTCCACCGCTTGGAGCTTTCCATGCTCTGCCGGCCGTCCCACGCAAGTCAGATTTTTCGGCAACGTCTCGCAAAACGGCATAATTCGTGTTGTAGTCGTCATCACAGTCCGCTTGCCGCGCTGCGCCAATTCTGTTCCCATTGTCAGCATGCTGCTCGTCTTTCCGCCGCCGCCCACAAATGCCGTAATCGGCGCAGGCACAATGGCATCCGTCAAACAGGAAATTTCTCGCAAATCCGGTAAATAGATATGTGTTCGTTTCATACTTCGTTCAAATCCGTCAGAAAAATTTTCATCTGACCGCCGCACACCATACCTTGCTCTGCCGCAACATCGTTGTTCATATCGACGGTCACGCATTTGCTCTCTCCCGTGCCAATCAAATGGAATGCATCGCGCAGCACCGCACTTTCACTGCATCCGCCGCCGATAGTTCCTTTTGCCTGAAACATTTCGTTTACCGTCATAAACGAGCCGGACTTCACCGGCGTTGAGCCGCTGGTCTCATACACCAGCAGCAGCGCTTTTTTGAGCGGATTGCTGACAATGTCCTCCACGACATCCGCACGAAATGTTTCCTCCGTCAGGATATGTGATTTGGAGCGGCGATTCAGTCCGCGCCTGCGCGTCTGCACCAATTGCGCCGCAATGGACACCGCGATTTCCTGCACGGACAGCGCGCCAATATCCAAGCCAATCGGCGTATGGATGCTGTCCAGCTTGTCCTGTGCAAAGCCTTCTTGCGCCAGCATGTGCAGTAGTGCAATCGTGCGCCGCTTGGACCCGAGCATGCCCAGATACCGCGGCATGGTTCCCGCGAGCAAGGTCCGCAGACAATCGGTGTCATACCGGTGCCCGCGCGTAATCACAGCGACATAATCTCCCGCATGAATCTGCAGTTGTTCAATCGCATGGGGAAATGCATCGCAGACAATATGCTCTGCCTGCGGAAATCGCGGATGATTCGCAAACAGTGGTCTGTCATCCACGACGATAACCGCAAATTCAAGCATGGATGCGATTTCACACAACGGCTGTGCGATGTGTCCGGCGCCCAATAAAACCAGCCGCTCCTTTGGTCGAAACACGCGCGTATAGGTCTCGTTGTCAATCACAAGATCCATCTGCGCAATCTGGTTGTTTTGTGTCTGTTTTAAGATTTCTGCAAATTGCTCCCGCATCGCATATCTCCTATATTCTCAGCGATACAATCTGCTCAAACGGAATGTGCAGTGCCGCGATTGCATCTCTGTTTTGTTCATATTGTTCCGGCGCAATGCGCCACGCCAATCCGCACCCCGCTGTAATTTCGCGCGGAATCGGAATGAGTCTGCCCGCGATGCCGCACGCGGCGCACTGTGCTTCCATTGCCATCGCATCGGTCGTCGTGCGAAACGTCAGAATGACATAGTCTCGTTTTTTACGCATCCGCATCCTCGCATTCTTCGGCGATGTCCCGCAAAGCCTGTATTGCCGCGTCAATGTCTGCTTCCGTGTTCCAATACGAAAAACTAAACCGCACAGCTCCCTGCTCGGCTGTGCCGAAGTGCTTGTGCATCAACGGTGCGCAATGCGCGCCCGCACGCACACAGATTCCATATCCTTCCCACAGCACATCACTGACCGCCGCCGCATCTGCCGTCCCAAGATTCAGCGTGACAATCGGAGCGCGCAGCGACGCATCCATATCACCATACAGTTTCACGTGCGGAATGCTGCGAACTCCCGACAAAAAGCGCCGCATCCACGCATCTTCGCGCGCATGAATGGCTTCTACGCCGGTTTCAAGCAAGAAATCAACAGCCGCCTCCAAGCCTGCCAAGCCATGTCCATTTGCTGTTCCGGCCTCCAATGCCGTCGGCATGTCTGCCGGATGCTGTTTGTCAAAGCTGTACACGCCGCTGCCGCCGACCAGCAAAGATGGAATCGACAAACCTTCTCGAACATATATGCCGCCGGTGCCCTGCGGGCCGAGCAGGCTTTTGTGTCCGGTAAAGCACAGCACATCTATGTCCATTTCCTGTACATCAATCGGAATGGCACCCGCTGTCTGTGCCGCATCTACAACGAGCAGCGCGCCCGCTTGATGTGCGATATCCGCAATGTGCTGAATTGGCACGACATTCCCCGTCACATTGGATGCGTGGTGCATGACAATCGCACGCGTATTTTCGCGCATGGCGTTTTGCACGTCCTGCGGGTCAATCCTTCCGTTTTCATCCGCTGATACAATTGTCAAAAAAACACCGTTTTCTTGTTTTTTGTACAATGGACGCAAAACAGAATTGTGCTCGCAAACAGTCGTCACAACATGATCTCCGGCGTGCAGCAGTCCGTCTATTGCCATATTCAACGCTTGTGTGACGTTGGCTGTAAATGCAATGCGCGAAGCACTTTCCGCATGAAACAACCGCGCCAACTTGGCGCGCGTGCGATACAGCACGCGCGATGCTTCCAGCGTCGGCGCATGCGCGCCGCGGCCCGCATTTCCAATCGTATGAAACGCGCAGCACACAGCTTGCTCCACTTGTTTCGGCTTATAAAAGGATGTCGCCGCACTGTCAAGATATATCATGGCTTTACAAGCAGAGAGGCCTGTGTCATTTTCTCCGCAATCACATACATATTGGTCACCGTGCCGACCTGTAATTGATCTGTCAAACCATAATGATTCAGACACGTGCCGCAGGTCAGAATTTCAATGCCTTGTGCTTCCAGCTCCTTGAGATCCTCCAATGTCACAGCGCCTTCGCAGGTCAGCTTTGCGCCGCCGTTGTAGAACAGCATCGTCTTTGGCAGTTTGTCCTGCTGAGACAGCGCATAGATAAATCCCTTCATGAGCACGGCGCCCAGCGCATCATCGCCGGTTCCCATGCATGCGGACGAGATGACAACAACGGTATTGTCCGTCTGCATCGGAGCACACATAACCGGCTGTTCTGCATTTTCCTGCACCTGCTGCTCCGTCTGTACGCCAACCGTCATCACGACCCGATATTTGTTGCTTTCCAGCTGCTCCGCCTGTACGCCATACCCTTTCTGATTTGCCATTTTGGTTAAATTCTGCACGGCAATTTCATTGTCCACAAAGGTCTCAACGGTACCGCCTGCCGTACCCATCTCTTTGATGGCATTCTTTGTTTTTACAACCGGAATCGGGCAGGCATCGCCCATTGCGTTGACTGTCTTATTCATGATCGTTTCTCCTCACTGTATCAAAGAACCGAAATTTCCGGTTCTGTTTTATTGATAATTTCTCCGACAATACGTGCCGGAAGTCCTGCATGCTGCAATTCTTTTTCCAGCTGTACCGCCTGTACCGGCTCCACAGCCAGCAGCAGACCGCCGGAGGTCTGCGGGTCTAACAGGACTTCTTCCATCGCAAACGGAACGTTTTGAAACTGCACAAAATCTTTGACATAATTGCGGTTACGCTGTCCTGCTGCAGTCAGCAAAAATTCATCTGCATGGCGCAGCGCCTCTGTCATAACCGGCACATGGCGGGAATCAATGCGCGCAGACAGCTTGCCGTCCAGCATCTCATGCAAATGCCCAAGAAAGCCAAAGCCCGTGACATCCGTGCAGGCATGTACCGCATACGTTTTACAAATCTCCGCCGCGTATTTGTTGAGCATTGTCATAGAGGCAATTGCTTCCTGCATGGCATGTTCCGATGCTTCTCCGACGCGGTTCGCCGTACACAAAATGCCGACGCCGAGTTTTTTGGTCAAAATCAGCGCATCTCCCGCTTGTCCGTGATTGTTTGCATATACAGTTTTTGGGTCTATCGTTCCCATGACCGACAGCCCATATTTTACACTGTCATCGGCAATCGAATGCCCACCGACCAGCGAGCCGCCGGCTTCTAATACCTTCTCCGAACCGCCGCGCATAATCTCGCCCAAGACATTCAAATCCATCTTTTCCGGAAAACACACGATGTTGAGCGCGGTTTTCACCTCTCCGCCCATCGCATAAATATCACTCAGTGCATTTGCCGCCGCAATTTGTCCAAATGTATGCGGATCATCCACCATGGGCGGAAAAAAATCCAGCGTCTGTACAATGGCCAAATCATCCGACACCTGATAGACCGCTGCGTCATCTCGGCTGTCATATCCGACAAGCAGGTTTGGATCCGGCTGTCCCTTTGGCAGTGCCGACAGCACGCGGCTCAAAACACCTGCGCCCAATTTGGCTGTGCAGCCGCCGCCTTTACAAAATACAATTTCCTCTGCCATCGTGTTTTCTCCTTTGCCGTCTTTTCTCACTTTTATCATATCATTTTCGCCGAGTTTCATCAACACTATATTGTTTCTTCGCCACGACAAAAAAGATGCAGAGCGTTTTTACACTCTGCATCTCATATTGTTCTGTGAAATTACTGCGCCTTGGTTACCTCATCCATGTTAAGCGAGTATCCCATCACCTCTCCGACATCGGTAATCTTTCCCTTGACTACCAGTGTATCGCCGATTGCCGCGCTCTTGACTGCGCTTTTCTGCTCGTCGGATTGGAAGTAACACTGTACACCGGTAATCGCGAATTCATCATCACTTGATACAAGAGAAATATATTTTCCATTGCTATCAATCACATTCAGCTTACCGGTCAGTTCAACATACTGATCCTTGTATTTGTCGCTTGCGTTCATCGCATTTGTATTCAAATCATCCATCAATTCCGAAACACTGTATGCCGTGTATGTAATTTCCTGCTGTGCCGCACTTGTGCTGTTTGCGCCATCTGTCGATGCACCGGTATTCGTCTTTTCCCCTCCAGACATTGCTGAACCGGCAATGGCAATTACAATAATCACAACAACAGCGATGACCGCAATCAGGCATCCGCTCGGCGTCTGCTTTTTCCGGCAGTGCGGGCAAATTTTCGCCTTGGCATCAATTTCCTGCTTGCAATACTTACACTGTTTGGTCTTTCCGTTTCCTTTTTCCTCAGACATTGGAAGTCTCCTTTCTACACACCCTTATACGATATTTTTGCGTCTTTCTGTGTCGAAAGCATATCAAATTTTCATTTTTGCGTCAATAAAGTCTCATGCAGTTCTCCCCAATGCAGGGGAAAAAAATATTTCTGAAAACAAGCTGCACAAAATTCAGAAATATGCCGCAGAATGATTTTTACATGATACGAATTCTATACAATTGCGCACAAAATCAAAAGTGTAACAGAGCATAAAATCGAAAGTAAAAAGCAGTTTTTCTAGATTTATTCTGCCGCAATGGATGCTATGATAAAAGCGCAACAGGGAGATACCGTTTTGAAAATTAACAATTTCCTCGGAAATACGGCGTGAAAAAGCGTCTGTGTGATTGTTTTGAGAGCAAGCAGCAGTCACCCGCCTCTTTGCCATCTTTGCGTTGTGATACCGAGCGTATTGTTTTTTCAAGAACGAAATCTAAAATCTCGTTGTGTGAATGATAAGAGAATAAAGTAAAGAGAAGGAGATAGGTATGCTATTTACGTTAGTTACATTTGTCGGCTTTACCGCGCTGGTCGCTCTCATCAGCTATGTAAAGACCAAAGGCTCTGATGAAACATCGGCGGATGGATATTTCCTCGGCGGACGTTCGCTGAGCGGTTTGGTCATCATGGGTTCTCTGATGATGACAAACCTTTCCGCAGAACAGCTGGTCGGCAGAAACGGACAGGGATATTCCGCAGGCATGACAGCAATGGGCTGGGAAGCCATGTGTCCAATCGCTCTGACGCTGCTCGCCCTGTTCTTCATTCCGCGTTACTTAAAGCGCGGCATTACCACGATTCCGGAATTTTTGGAGGAACGCTTTGACCGCACCACCCGCGTGCTGATTTCTGCGATTTACATGGGCGCTTACATCCTGTGTTCCCTGCCGTTGGTTCTGTATTCGGGTTCCGTTGTCTTTGAAAATATTTTCAACATTTCCGCCCTGCTCAACGGCAATCGCTTCATTGCAATTGCCATCTGCTGTGTGGCTCTCGGCGTAATCGGCGGCATCTATGCCATCTTCGGCGGTCTGAAGGCCGTTGCCGTATCCGACTCCCTGAACGGCATTCTATTTATTGCAGGCGCCGGCCTTTTGGTTCCTATCCTCGCATTTATTGCACTGGGCAGCGGCAGTCTGGCAGACGGTGCGCGCACATTCTTAACCGCAGCGCCGGATCATTTGAACACCATCTGGCCATACGATGCACAGGCACCGTACATTCCGTGGCCGATGATTATCATTGGCTGCGGCATCAACCATGTATCCTACTGGTGCACCAACCAGTCCATCATTCAGCGCACCTTGGGCGCCAAGAACTTGGCGGAAGGTCAGAAGGGCGCTTTGCTCGCAGGCTTCCTGCGCGTATTCTGCCCGCTGTTTCTGGTGTGTCCGGGCATCATTCAGTATATTATGGACGGCGGCTCTCTGGAAATCTTTGACCAGGCATATCCGGTTCTCATCAACACCATTCTGCCGAAGCCGGTTCTGGGCTTCTTCGCAGCTGCCATGTTCGGCGCCATCTTGTCCTCCTTTAATTCCGTGCTCAACTCCACAATGACACTGTTTACGCTGGATGTTTTGCCGGCAATCAGCAAAAAACAACGCAACGATGCAGAAAACGTCAAGATTGCCAAGACCTTTGGCTCCATTCTGTGTATTGCATCCATCCTCATTGCTCCGTTTGTCATGTACATTCCGGCAGGCATCGGCACGTTCCTGAATACCATGTGGGGATACTACGGTGTTCCGGGCCTGGCAATTGTCGTGATGGGCATGCTCAACTCCCGCGTACCAAACTTTGCGCCGAAGGTGATGCTCGCTCTGCACGTCATCGTATATGGTATCATGCTGAATACGATTCCGCTGCATTTCCTGTATTTTGAAACTGCCGCATTCGTTTTGGATCTGGTATTCCTGTGGGCTTGCGCAAAGATCAAGCCGCGTCCGGAGCCTTACGTTATGAAGGATGAAGCGCCTGTAGATATGACTCCGTGGAAATATCGCTGGCCGGTCGTCATTGGCACCTTTGTCCTGCTGGCAGCTGTTTACCTGCTGTTCTCCCCGCTCGGCGTTGGTTCCATGTAAAAAAGAAACCCAGATTGCAAGACCTGATACTCCCGCAGTATCAGGTCTTTTTCTTGTCTGCACAGCGCGGCACGGATTCTCATATTTAAAGCACATTTCCTTAATTCATTTCTTGCAAGAGCATGATATGATAACAGAAAGAATAGTATGTTACTTTTATAAACATTTCTTTTGCATTCAAACGGCGAAATTCTGCAGTATTTCAATCGTATAAAAGTTGAATATCCACCGTTCAGAAAGGAAGGTAAGTCATGAGAAAAAAGAAAGCGATGGCGCTTGTCTTAGCAGGCGTACTGTGCACCAGCGCATTGGCAGGATGCGGAGGCGCTTCCGACAACGCTGACAGCGCTGCATCAACAGGAAGCAAAAAGCAGCTGACGTACATCTTGGCAACGAGAAGTGAATTCCAGACCTCCCTGTCTAATGCGATGATTGCAGAAGCAGAAAAGCACGGATATCAAATCGCTGTTCAGAACGGCGACAACGATGCAGCCAAGCAGTTGCAATATGTAGAGACATGTCACAATGCCGGAGATAAAGCAGTTATGGTACAGCCGGTAGATGCGGATGCCGCACAGTCTCTGATAGACGCCGCCGGAGATATGAACATCATATTCGTAAACTGTCCTCCGACAAATATGGAAGTTCTCCGCGCAGACAACGTCGCCTATGTCGGCTCGGACGAAAACACTTCCGGTTATATGCAGGGAGAGTATCTCGCGGAATATTTTAAGAGCAAGGGCAAGAAAAGCATTTCCTATATTATGCTGCAGGGTCAGCTTGGATATGTTGCCACAAGCAAGCGCACGGAAGGCGCAATCAAAGCGCTGGAAGATCATGGCATCGAGGCAAAGGAAGCCTCCGCACCACTGGTCTGCGACTTTGACCGTCCCACCGCTCAGGAAAACATCGCGCCGATTCTCGTCTCCGGAGCAACCTACGACTGCATCATTGCCAACAATGACGCAATGGCATTGGGCGCTGTAGAAGCGTGCAAGGCAGCCGATATACCGATTAACTTCCCAATTGTAGGCATCGACTGTACAGCGGACGGCGCGCAGGCTATTGAAACCGGTGACATGGCAATGACTGTGTTCCAAGATCCTGTCGGACAGGGTGCCGGCGCGTTTATTGCAGCGCTCAATATGATTGACGGCAAGCCGATCAATACCGGCATGGAACAATACAAATTGGACGATTCCGGAACCGATTACAGCGATTCGATCATGTGGATTCCGTTTGAAACCGTCACATCAGACAATGTAGCAGATTATATGTAATTCAGCACACACGCAAGCCCTGATGCTCCCGTAGCATCAGGGCTTTTTCTCGTCTGCACAACGCGGCACGGATTCTCATACATAAAGCACATTTCCTTAATTCATTTCTTGCAAGAGCATGATATGATAACAGAAAGAGATGAAACAATGATTTTAAACCCCATTTTTTGTTGTTTCACAGACAAATATTCCATAGTATTTCAAGATAAAATCGAAAGGAGTGCTGATTTATGGAACTGTTTGGACACGCACAGCGCATGTGCAAGAATATCACTGTGCTGACAGGACTCCCCTGTACCGTCGCAAAAGACAACGCAAAAGCACCCTGCGGCAATCCGGCGTCCTGCACACAGACAGCCTGTCTCAGCCGCCGCAGCGGCAGACATCTATATCAATGCCCATGCGGCCGCACCTTTCTCATCACCTCGCTCCATCAGCCCAAGACACAGGACGTCTGTCACATCATCGTTGGCCCGTTCGCCATCGAGCAGACCGAGGAACCTTTGCTTCCCATTGTCACACATGAGGAGCTCGCTTCCTTGGATGAAATCTTGCAGGCACTGGGCGGCTATTTGTCCGGCCGAAGATTGATGTCTCCGGAAGAATCGCTTTTCCAAAACGAAGCCCTGCAAACCATGTCTGTACATATGGATACCGGCTGCGAATTCTTTTATCCGCTGGAACAGGAGCGCCGACTACAGCAGCTTATTCGCTCCGGCAGCAAGCAGGAAGCCCGCCAGCTGCTCAACGAGATTCTCATCGAACTGTATTCCGCAGTCGGCACGGATTTGTCTCTGCTCAAGCTGCGTATTCGCGAGCTGATTACCTTGATGTCCCGCGCAGCCACGGACAGCGGCGCAGAAGTCAATGCCGTTTTCGCTCTGTGTGACAGCAGCGTATTCGAGCTGGAACGCTTGCAGGATTTTGAGCAATTGGACACTTGGCTCGCCAATCTGCTGCACCAATTCTTTGACCAAGTCTTTGAATTTAACGATACCAAGCATCAGGCGGTAATTTGTCAGTTATCCGCTTATATCCAAGGCCATCTATCGGAAAAATTGACGCTGGATCGCGTTGCCGGTCATGTATAATCTGTCCAAATCCTATCTGTGCCGCATTCTGCGCGAGGAACTGGATACAACCTTTACCGAATACACCAACCGCCTGCGCATTGAGCGCAGCAAGCTGTATTTACAGCGCAGCACCATGTCTCTGACAGAAATCGCCTGTGCAGTCGGCTTTGAAGACCAGAGCTATTTTACCCGCATCTTTAAGCGCCAAGTCGGTGTTCCCCCCGGAAAATACCGTTCTAACAATGTCAGCGCATAAAGCAGCTGCCTCTGCCAACGCAGAGGCAGTTTTTTATTTCAGTGCAAATCAAAGGACGAAAAAACAAGCTCCGCACGGCGTGCGGAGCTTGTCGGGATTTCTATGTATTATGCGCCGAAGCGTTCCTCGTTGTACTTGTGTACAGCACTGAATGCCGCCCAAATGTTCTCCGGCTTGGTATCGCCAACGATGTTGTGAATCGTATTGAATACATAACCGCCACCCTTGGACAGGATGTCCAGACGCTCGATAACCTGTGCTGCAACTTCTTCCGGATTGCCGCGCGGAAGGGTGGTCTGCGTGTCAACACCGCCGCCCCAGAATACCAGCTTATCGCCGTATTTTTCCTTGAGCATATGCGGGTCCATACCCGTTGCAGACAGCTGTACCGGATTGATAATATCCAGACCCATATCTACAATATCATCCAGCAGGCGAACCAGACAGCCGCAGGTATGCGCATAGGTCTTCCAGTTGGTGTTCTTATGAATCCAATCACAAACGCGCTTATAATACGGCTTGTACAGCTCGCGGAACATATCTGCGGACATAATCTCCGAGTTCTGGGTGCCGAAGTCCGTGCCGCTGATCCAGCAAATCTGAATGCGGTCTCCGCACGCCTGCTTGTAAATCTCCAAGTTCTTCAGCATGAACTCGGTCTGCATCTCAAAGACTTCCTGTACATATTCCGGATACATGATCTGCGCCATGATCCACTCGTCAAACTTGCGGATGCCCTTCGGATGTTTCTCAAACGGAGCCGGCAGTGCGCCCGGATCGCCATATCCTGCACCGGCCAGATTGCCGATAATTGCGTAATCGGTCTCCTCATACAGACGCTTGGACTCGCGCTCATAATACTTCGCTGTCTCGTCCGACATGACGGAGAAGAAGTCCTTAAAATCCTCACGCGGTGTCAGGTCATCCTCGTCATATTCTTCTGCGCGGTCAATGATGTCAAAGAAGTATCCGCCCTCCGGCATATATGCAGACGGAGGTGCTGTTCTGTCGCCCTGCGGATACAGCTGACGGGCGCCATTCGGCAAAATGTCGAACTCGTTGCCTTCGTTGATGAGTGTCGGCGTGCCGTCCGGCATGATGAACCGCTTTTTCTTGCCGTTCGGATACACACCCATGCTGTCCTCCGGATGATTCATGCCGATGACATCAGACTTCATCATGCGGCGCAAATCTTCATCTACGACGCCGAGCATCTGAATAATCTCGAATACATCAAGATCATGCTGTGGCAGTCCCAGATATTCTCTCAGGCGGTACTCCGCGCATACGCTGATGCCTGTCTGACCGGTTGCACCAAAGTCAATCGGCACACGATCCGGCTGCTGGTGGTTAATCGCAGCAAGTACTCTTTCTCTCGAATTCATATACTCTCCTCCTATGTTTGTTCAGTTCTTTCGGAACGATCCTTGTCATTTCGTTACTTTGATTGTATCTCTCAAAATCCAAATTTAGAATGAGAATTTGTGCGAAAAGCTTTAGAAAACATGCTTTCAAAAATATCCGCGGCAAAATTTGACAGACCGTATCGCACATGGTATACTTGAGCAAAAATCAGTAACAAAAACAAACATTCTTTACGAGGTGATTCCATGCTGGCTCACGAATCCGGCACTTGCTCCGGCTCTGATTTATATTTCCATACGCCGTCTGTTCAGACCCGCGAGATGCTGTTTTATATGACATCGTGCGGGTATTATTATACCGACTACGACTATCATATTACACGCGATTATGTGGAAGAATTTCTGCTTTTTTATATTTGCGACGGCAGGCTTTCCATTCGCATGGGGGATAAAACCATTGTTGCCACAGAAGGTCAGGTTTGTTTTTTAAACTGCCATCTGCCGCATGAATATTATACAATCGGGCACACAGAATTTGTCTGGATGCATATCAATGGTTCAAATATCCAACAGCTATATGATCATATTCTGGATTTGTACGGTGCACATGTATTTCATTCCACCGTCGCTCCGCAGATTAAGAAGGACATCTTTGACTTTGTATATGTGTGCAGAAATGACCAGATGATGCCGGATTTGGAGGCCTCTCACCGCATTTACCGCATGATTTTAACACTCTTGAGCGGCATTCCGCAGCGAAAGAGCATTTTGGCTTCTTCTTCCAAAAAGTCACATCGCATCACAGACTCGGTCGTATCCTCTGCGATGCAGTTTATTGGAAACAATTACCGCCACAGTATCAGTGTCACAGACATCGCCCAAAACGTCGGCATGAGCAAAGCGCATTTTTCACGCATTTTCAAAAAGCAGTCCGGTTATGCACCGCACGAGTATTTGATTCAAATCCGCTTGAACCGCGCCAAGCATTTATTAAAGACGACAGATATGCCAATCAAGAATGTTTCACAGGAAGTCGGATACCAAGATGTCACCACCTTCACCAGCGCATTTACCAATCGCGTCGGCTTATCTCCGGCACAGTTTCGCAATTCTTCTTTGGGTTCCACGTAACCAACGCGCAAACCGGCACGCCGCTTTCCGCTCGGTTTTGCAAAACACAGCGCTTAGAAATCTTGCTGTTTCGCGTCATTTTGGAAAATCTGCCGCTTGACGCCGTCCGCGCGAGATAGCACAAAATCTAAATGAATACGCAGATTTTCCCATACCGGTTTCTTTCACACAGCAACAGAAGGAGCGGGCGTTTGCCACCCGCTCCTTCTGCATACTCACCTTAATTCACCCCACAGAGAACATACCGCAATTTCAAAGCGTCTGAAAAGTACGAAAAAAAGCCTTGATTCAATTGAATCAAGGCTTTGATAATGGTTGCGGGGGCAGGATTTGAACCTACGACCTTCGGGTTATGAGCCCGACGAGCTACCGAACTGCTCCACCCCGCGATATTTGTTTTTTGTTTTTGCCCTCTCGCTGAGTGCTTATATATAATACCATGCACATCCCTATCTGTCAAGCGTTTTTTCAAAAAAAATTTATGTACAGGCGATTTTTTTGAAATCGCCTGTACACACGTCAGTTTATCATCTGTTGTCCCAAGAAATTTGCTGCGGTTTGCAGCAGTTTGCTCTCAATTTCTCCGGCGTCTGGGTGTGTCTCATCGCATAGCAGCGCCACACAGCCGGAGACATCGCCGCCTGTAATCACAGGTGCCGCGATGGACACCGCATACCGCGGATCTCCAGTCAGCGAGACCGTTCGTCCTTCCGGACGAAAAATGCGGCGCTGTTCCATAATATGCTCCAATTCTTCACTGATGCTCCGGTCACACACATCTTTTTTTGCGCTGCCGGACACCGCAATGACCGAGTCCCGATCACAGATGGCACAGCTCACGCCCGTTGTTTTGGTCACGGAATCGCACAGCTGCGACACAAACGTATTGAGTTCTCCCATCGGAGAATACTTTTTGAAAATGACTTCTCCATTTCGGTCGGTATAAATCTCAAGCGGATCGCCTTCCCGAATCCGCATGGTTCTTCGGATTTCTTTCGGTATCACAACCCGCCCGAGATCATCAATCCGGCGGACGATTCCTGTTGCTTTCATAACATCTATTCCTCCTGCAAGGCTCTTTTCCTAGTGTGTGGAAAAACAGAGAAACTATGCATGCAAGCCCTCTAAAATCGTCCGGAACTTCGTATCTTTGGTTTTTACTTTGTCATCTCATCAAGCAGTTCAATGGCTTCAAAAATCATGTTGTCGCAGTGCGTCTTTTTATTTCCGCCCTGCTGCGCATTGGCCTTGAGCAGCTCTGCACAATCGGTCATGCCATTGTGCTTCTGCGCCATGCGTCTGCGAAACTCGCCGACTGCTGCCGGCGAAATGACGCCTTTGGTGCCGAGGACCATCAGCGCGCCGGTAATGGCGCCGCAGGTTCCGCCGCATTTCATACCGCCGCCGAAATTACATCCGATGGCAGCTGCCTGTTCTTCGGTCAGACCCATTTCTTCCGCATAGGCGCGCATAATGGTCTGCGCACAGTTGTTGTTCTGCGGCGCGGTATCCCGCAGCTGTTTTGCTCGTTCTACATGCTTGTTCATATTATACTCCTCCTATTTCGAGCTCTCTCTATCTTTTGTACCTCCTATTGTACGCATAAATTCGTACATTTGCAATAGGCATAAAATTTGTAACACAATCTTGCCATAGCCAAATAGTATACATTTTTAGCCAATTGTGTTATGATGTAGATATAAAAAATCAACATAAATAAAGAAAGGGCGTCAAAAACATGACATACACATGGATCAAACGATGGCTTGCCGGTGCGCTTGCGACAGTGATGCTCTTCGCTATCTGTCCGCAGCAGCCCGCATCCGCAGCCAACTTCACAGATATCTCCGGCCATTGGGCAGAGCCGTACATCAACAAGGCAGTCAATTTGGGGCTGTTCTCCGGCACAACGCCGACAACATTTTCTCCGGATGCCAATATGACCCGCGCGATGTTTGTCACGGTTCTCGCCAAATACAGCAAAGAAGATATCCAGCAATATACCACATCACAATTCCGCGATGTTCCCGCCGATGCTTGGTACGCACACGCAGTTGCTTGGGCATACAGCGGCGGCATCATCTCCGGCACTTCTGAACACCAATTTTCACCGGACAGCGCGATTACCCGAGAGCAAATGGCGACTCTCATCGTTCGGTTTGCAAATTATCAGCGTTTTGCCCTCCCGCGTGTTCGCAGCGGCAAAACCTTTTCCGACAAAAATCAGACGGCAGATTATTCTCTCGATGCCACATACACCTTGTATCGTTCCGGTATTATCAACGGTACTTCTTCCAAGACATTTTCTCCGACCGGCAAAGCGACGCGCGCGCAGTGCGCCGTGATATTCTGTCAGTATGATTCCGCCCGCAAGGACGAATCCTCTAAGGACACGCAGGTTCGTCTGGTCAATCACCGCGGATACAATTTAGAAGCCCCTGAAAATACCATGCCGGCGTATGCGCTGTCGGTTCGAAAGGGCTATGATTATGTAGAAACCGATGTGCAGTTTACCAAAGACAATGTACCGGTCTTGATTCACGACACAACCATCGACCGAACCAGCAACGGCTCAGGCAAGGTTGCCGACCTCACATACGGACAGCTGCAAAACTTTGATTTTAGCTACAAGAGCGATTCTTCCGACCGCTGGCCGGGGTACGAGGGCACCAAGATTGCAACATTCGAGGAATTTATCTCTTTCTGCTCGCGCAATCATCTGCACCCGTATATAGAAATGAAAATTTCTATGACAAAAAGTCAGGTCAAAACGCTGTACAATCTGGTCAAGCAGTACAACATGCAGTATGATGTCACATGGATCAGCTTTTATCAGAGCGACCTGCTGTATATGAAAGAAAATGACGCAGTCGCTCCGCTGTGTCTGCTGACAAACAACGTAAATTCCTCCGCCATCAATCATGCACAGGATCTAAAGAACGGAAAAAATTCTGTCACCATCGGCGCAAATACCAATTCGCTGACAGTCTCTCAGCGCGCAACCCTGCTGCGCAAAAACATCGCACTGTGTGTTTGGACGGTAGACACACTCTCACCCGTGGTGCAATACGCAAATACCTCTGCCGAGGCAGTCACGACGGACAACATCACCCCGTCCGATGTGTACGATGACAATTGATGGTCTAATCTCACGCTGCGTCTCATATGCTTCTCTCAGAACGGAGGGACGCAATGGACAATCTGGAACAAGAATGGAACCGCTGCATGCTGACCGGTTTGGTTCACGCCTTATACCGCTCCGGCATGCTGACGCAGGAACAACAATTGCATTTGCTTTGCGAGCTCAAACAAACGCCGCCTGTACGCTGAGTACAGGCGGCGTTCTGTCTGTATATCCATATTTATTCCATGCCGCAGACGGTCTGTCCGCTCAGCATATCCGACCACAGATAAATATTTGCGTTTCGCACATCATAGACATGCACAATGTTCCGCACCTCCTGCGGCTGCTCCGGACACCATGCCGCAAAGCAGTCGGGATATGTCTCCAGCAGTTGCGGCTGATAGAGCCGCGTCTTTTCCGATTCAAAAACCGCTGCATAGAAAATATCCGCCTCTACCAAGTCTTGGAACATATGGCTGCCATAGGACAATTCCGGCATATAGCCCGCAGAGCTGTCCGACACCTCACAGATTACAGAAAAGTTTGCAATATCCGCGAATACAACCGGCACGCCCAATTCCGGCGAAGAAGTTCCGATGCGTCCCGGCGCCAGCAGCATGAGCGACGCATCCTTCCCGCTCATCGCATGATTCACCGCGCTGACAGCCTGTGCAATCGCCGGTTTCTGCGTATATGGATACTGATAGTATCCCATCGGGTCAATGTGTACGATATAATCCAATTTCCGTTTGGTCGACTGTCCCATCGAGGCATCCGTGAGCGAAAACAGCGTGTGCTCCGGCGTCAAATTCGGCACATCCACATGATGTCCGCTGCTCTTTGTTGTGAGCGGGCGGCATTGCAGCAGGTTGACGGAAAAATCGCCGTCTTTTCCGCAATTGACCGTAAATTCAATATCCACCGGCACGCCGTATTCTTTTTGCAGAATTGCCAGAATATCCCGCATCAAGCGCGAGAACTCTTTTTTCGCCAACAGGTGCTGACAATTTGCAAAGCACACTTCTCGATATTGTCCGCGTTCACGCAGACGGCTCTCCGCCTCATAATCATGCTCTAAAACGATATATTTATACCATTCCGGCAAATCCGGCAGCAATGTCTCCAGCTTTCGCGTGACAATCGAGTTTTCCGCAAAATCCAGCACATCCACACCGTGCTGAGAAAACCGATGCTTTTGCGCCAGTGTTGTCAGGGTAGAACTGTCCGGCCGGTCTAAGCTCGCAATGCGCGGATAGTCTCCCTCCGTTCGGTCAACCGCGCGCGTTCCCAGTCCCATAACGATACGCAGCATGCCTGCAGACGGGTCCATATCCGGCCGAAACCGATATGCACTGTACGAATATCCGACACCCGCTGCGCTCGGCATAAAGAATGTTCCAAAATTGGAGCCGGATACGCGCTGTACAAGAATCGCCATCTGCTCATCTTTCTTGTCCAAATTTCGGCGGCGGCGATATTCCAACGCCGATGCGTCCATCGTGCTGGCATATACGCGGCGCACCGCCTGTTCGAAATCCTCCAGCCGCTGCTCCGGTGTGCCGGCATTGACGCAAAATACCGATTCATATTTTCCCGCGAAGGCGTTGCCAAAGCTGTCTTCCAGCAGGCTGGAAGACCGGACAATAATCGGACTTTGTCCAAAATAATCCAGCATGGTGCGGAACTGTTCGCGGATCTTAGGCGGGAATGCGCCGGACAACAGTTTTGCTTTTAGCTGTTCCGCCACGGCGAAATATCCCGGCGCGGTCTTTTGTTCTACGCGCAAATCCCAGCAATCGTTCGTCACAATATACGTGTAAAATACGTCCGAGCCGATGTAATACGAATCATGCGGTTCCAGTCTGGAGCCCAGCTCCGGCATGGCGGCGCGAATCAGCCGCCGTGCCAACAGCATGCCGCACGCCTTGCCGCCAATCGTGCCCGTGCCAATCATCCGGCTGCGCACGCGGAAATAATCCTGCGCGCGAAAATGCTGATTGATGAGCTTTCCCATGCGCTCATCGCGCGTCATCATAAATTTACACATATCCCGATAGCCTTCGTCATCCAGCATACCCTGATTGTGCTTGAGCCGCGCCAACGAGAAAAAGCGTTCCCAGCTGTCCAAATTCTGATCTGCGGCGCGATCCTCCTCCGCGTCCAGCAGCGCATAAAACTTTCCAATGCCCACGCCGTCTGTCAGCGGTGTCATCTCTCCGTCTTTCTCCACACGATGCGGCAAAAACATGGTAGATGAAAACCGATTCCACACCTTGAGCGGCTGCATGTACTGCGCATCTCCGTCATGATAGATATCCAGCATCAACTGTGTCGTATCTCGAATGCGTGCGATCGTGTCGAACGAATGCAGACCGCGGATAATCGGGAAAAATGCCACGGTATCTAACTGGAACAGATACGGGCATGTGACGCGGAAGAAATTTCCCATCATGAGATCCGCCGCCCAGACGACCTGTAGCTCCGACAGGCAGTCAAAGACGTAAAAAGCATCTCTGCCTTCCTGTTCTACAATGCGGTGCACGGCAATGGTAAACGGTTCAAAGCCATCTGCCGGTTCCAATGTATATCTCTTGACTCCCGCCTGCTCCGGCACCAGCTCCGGATGCGACGCAAAGCGGATGTAAATGAGATTGCGCTTATCTGCAATTGCCTGCCGAACATACGGTTCCACATAAAAGCGGAAATCATCGACAGCAGACACGCGCAGTACGACATTATCTCCCAAACGGATGTTGTCCAACGCTCGGTCAAGTCCGGGAATACCCGAAAGAATGCGGTCAAATGCAGCCATACAAGCACCTCATTTCCCTAATTTTTCTTTTTATATTATATCATACTTTATACATATTGTAACAAATAATATGTTATTTTCTGTGTTTTTTATGCTTTATGCTTATTTAGTATGATTTCATACTTATAAAGAAGCAGTGTTTTGTCCTCATTCTCCCTACTTTCCAATTAGCTATTTGTCTGCTATAATAAAGAGCAGTGGATACCAATACACAGGAGGAACACGATTATGAATCTCAAGGGAAAAAACTTTCTTAAGATGCTCGACTTCACGCCGGAAGAAATCGAAGGCATGATTGACCTTGCCGCAGATCTCAAGGCAAAGAAAAAGGCTGGCATCGCTCATGATACGCTGCGCGGCAAAAACATCGCGCTGATTTTCGAAAAGACCAGCACCCGCACCCGCTGCAGCTTTGAGGTTGCCGCGCATGACCTTGGCATGCAGGTCACCTATCTTGACCCGTCCGGCTCTCAGATCGGCAAGAAGGAAAGCATCGCTGACACTGCCCGCGTGCTCGGCCGCATGTTTGACGGCATCGAATACCGCGGCTATGGTCAGGAAATTGTAGAGGAGCTGGCAAAGTACGCAGGCGTTCCGGTCTGGAACGGTCTGACCAACGAGTCTCACCCGACACAGATTTTGGCGGATTTTCTGACGATTCGCGAGCACTTCGGCAAGCTCAAGGGCATTAACTTTGTCTATCTCGGCGATGCACGCTACAACATGGGCAACTCCCTGATGGTCGGCTGTGCAAAGATGGGCATGAACTTCACGGCAGCTGCTCCGAAGGCATATTTTCCGGATCAGGCTCTGATCGAGACCTGCGAAAAAATCGCTGCAGAGACCGGCGCAACCCTGCGCTTCTGCGAGGATCCGATGGAAGCTACCAAGAACGCCGATGTTCTGTACACCGACGTCTGGGTGTCCATGGGCGAGCCGGTCGAGGTATGGCAGGAGCGTATTGACGCCCTGTCTCCGTATCAGGTCAATCAGAAGCTGATGGACAATGCCGCAGAAAACGCAGTATTTATGCACTGCCTGCCGGCATTCCACGACCACAAAACCACCATCGGCAAGGAAATGGGCGAAAAGTTCAACCGTGACGCGATGGAAGTCACCGACGAGGTGTTTGAAGGCCCGCAGTCCATCGTCTTTGACGAGGCGGAGAACCGCATGCACACCATCAAGGCCGTCATGGCAGCCACGCTGTAACGCACGTTCTCTTTACGCAAGCAAGACCCTGTTCCGAACGAACAGGGTCTTATTGTTTCTTCAGCAAAAAATCGGCTGTATTTGTTTTCCCGCCAGTGCCAATGCCGCCGTTTCCGGTATCTTGTTCATATCCGCGACGAGAGAGCGCGGTTTGATTTGCGGTGCATCCTGCCGCATCGGCGTGAAATAATATTGCTTGCGATTGAGCAGCGCCGCAATGTTGGGCGCGGAGCCCGCGAGCGCATCGTTGCTCGCCACGGCCAGCACCACAGGTTTTTCTACGCGCAGCTGTGATTTTGCCGCAAGAGATACCGGCGTGTCGCTGATGCCATGCGCGAGCCGCGCCAGTGTGCTTCCGGTGCACGGCGCGATAATCAGCACATCCAACAGATCCTTGGGGCCAATCGGTTCGACCGCCTGCAGCGTATGCAGCGGCGGTTTGCCGCAGATTGCGGTTATTTTTTCCAAGTGTTCTTGTGCTGTGCCAAAGCGCGTATCCTGTGTATACACTTCTTGCGAAACAATCGGAATCACCTGCCAGCCATCCTGCACCATGCGTTCCATAACGGCGAGCACACGATGTATGGTACAGAAGGACCCGCACACGGCGAATCCTGCGGTTTGTTTCATATCAAGCCCTCCCTTTCCAGCATATGCCGCACCGTCTGCGCAATGGCAGCAGCCGCGGTTTTCGGCGCGACTTTTCCCGGCAAGCTCAGCGCGTGAATGACACGGCAAAGATTTTTCGCATCCTCACAGACGCCGCCTTCTCCGGATGCCAAATCCAGCAGCAGGGTGTCCGGCGCACAATTCGCGAGCACGGCTCGGCTGAGAATATCTGCCGGAACTGTGTTGATAATGAGCGGAAACGCATGCAGCTGCCCTTCCAGTTTGCGTGTATCCAAACAGCGATAGCCCGCGCTGTACATGCGGGCAAAATCCGCCTCTCGCCGCGCGGAAACCGTCACCTGCGCACCCAGTCCGCGCAGGCGCATCGCAACCGCCGAGCCAATGCGCCCCGCTCCAATCACCAGCACCGGAAGGTCATGGATGGTCACCGGCAGTTGTTCCATTGCAATTTGAATCGCGCCTTCTGCCGTCGGAATAGCGTTGAGCAGTGCCAATTCTTCCTGTTTTAGATAATCATACAATCGAATCTCCCTGCGCCGTGCCAGTTCATACAGCACTCGCGGAATCGCGCCGCCGTACACCGATGTTCCCGCCGGAATCGCATCCAGAACATCTTTGAGCCGATACGGCGCATTGGCGAGCGGTGCATGCAGGTAATTTCCATCTCGCGTGACCGGCATCGGCAGCAGCACCACATCCGCCTCAGCAAACAGTGCCGCCATATCACAGAAGATTGGCAGTTCACAGGCATGCCGTTCCAGCCCAACCGTGCCTATGCGCATACCGTCCGCCGCAAGCAGTTCTCCGAGGAAGACCTGCCGCACATCACCGCCCACGATTGCCGCTGTCCGTGTGTGGTTCATACATTCTTCCCCCTCTCTCTGCTCTCATCATATGCAAAAGCCATCCCGCTGACACTGCGGACAACACAAAAGCCGCCCCGAAGGGCGGCTTTGTTATGTGTATATATCGTATTATTCTTCCAGCAAGGTCATCTGACCCTTGTCCTCGTCCTTGAGCAATGCGCCGATGGACGGAATGGAATGGGAGACATATCGTTTGGGCTGTGCAAACGCCAGCTCCATAGAATAGCATGCGTGGGTAATCGTATGACTGCCGCGCAGAACCATTGTCTGCACGCCGACCGTCGTTCTCGTAGACTTCGGCGGAATCACAGAGGTATTGACGGTTAACGCTCTGCCGTTCGTCGCAAACAGCGTAATGTTGCAGTCCTGCGAGAAGTGGAAAAATGCCTTTGCCGGCGAGCGGTCGGAATACGCGCCGGTCAGACGGCGGCGGTTGGTCTTTGTCGCAAAGCCTGCCAGCTCAAAGCGAGCCGCCTTGCCGTTTTCAAAGATGACAATCATGCTGCCGGTATAATCGCCCGGCAGGAGCATAAACACCGGCTGTTCCTCTGCGTCCATCTCCAGTTTGGACGGCAGATAATCACCGAGCACACTCGCCTTGCTGTCATCAAAGTCATACAGATGGGCTTTATATGCCTGCTGCTTGTTGGTGAGGAAGATAATTTCCTGCTTGTTGGTGGCGTCCAACGTCTGGAACAGCGCATCGCCGTCCTTAAACTTTTGGTCGGATGCACCGCGCAGGCTCTGCGAGGTGATTTTCTTAAAGTATCCTTCCTTGGACAAAAACAGATGCACCGGATAGTCCTCGATGTGATCTTCCTGTTCAAACCGTTCGATTTTGTCCGCTTCCAGAATATCCGCCCGTCTCGGAGACGGATATTTCTTGATGATGGCTTCCAGCTCCCGAATGATGACGCGGCGCACCTTTGCATCGCTCTTGAGCAAGCTTTCCAGACGAGCAATCTCTTTTTCCAGCGCTTCTGTCTCGGTCAGACGCTTGAGAATATATTCTCGGTTGATGTGGCGCAGACGAATTTCTGCGATATACTCCGCCTGCTTTTCGTCAATGCCAAAGCCATGCATGAGGTTCGGCACAACATCCGCGTCTTTCTCCGTATTGCGGATGATGGCAATTGCCTTGTCGATATCCAGCAAAATGGTCTTGAGGCCGTGCAGCAGGTGCAGCTTTTCCTGCTTCTTTGCCAGATCATAGCGAATGGTGCGCTTTTTGCACTCCGTGCGCCATGTTGTCCATTCGTGCAAAATGCTGCGCACGCCGAGCACCTTCGGCATACCTTGAATCAGCACATTGAAGTTGCAGGAACAGCTGTCCATCAGCGGCGTCATCTGCATCAGGCGATCCATGAGCTTATCCGGATCCGTGCCGCGCTTGAGGTCAATCGCCAGTTTGAGACCGGACAAATCGCTTTCATCTCGAATATCCGAGATTTCACGGACCTTGCCGCTCTTGACGAGATCTGCCAGCTTGTCAATAATCGCCTCAATCGTTGTCGTGTACGGAATCTGATACACTTCAATGAGATTTTCCGATTTGATATACTTCCACTTCGAGCGAATCTTAAACGAACCGCGGCCCGTGTCATAGATTTTCTGCATCTGTGCGCGGTCGAGAATGATTTCACCGCCGGTCGGGAAGTCCGGTGCCGGCAGGGTTGCCATCAAATCGCAGTTGTTGTCCTCGATATAAGCAATCGTCGTGCGGCATACTTCTTCCAAGTTAAAGCCGCAAAAGCTGCTCGCCATGCCGACGGCAATGCCGGTATTGGCAGAGACCAAGATATTCGGGAATGTCGTCGGGAGCAGCGTCGGCTCCTTCATCTCGCCGTCATAGTTATCCACAAAATCTACGGCATCGTCATCTATCTCGCGAAACAGCTCCGCGCAGATTTTATCCAGCTTTGCCTCGGTATAACGCGAAGCAGCATATGCCATATCGCGCGAATACACCTTGCCAAAGTTGCCCTTGGAATCGACAAACGGCGTCAAAAGTGCTTCATTGCCGCGCGTCAAACGAACCATGGTTTCATAAATTGCCGCATCGCCGTGCGGATTGAGCTTCATGGTCTGTCCGACAATATTGGCTGATTTGGTGCGGTTCGCGCCCATCAGACCCATTTTATACATTGTGTAAAGCAGCTTGCGGTGAGACGGCTTGAATCCGTCCAGCTCCGGAATTGCACGCGATACAATGACGCTCATTGCATACGGCATGTAATTTTCGCGCAGCGTCTCTGTGATGCGCTGCGCGGTCGGTTCCAACGGATGGTATTCCTTCACCGGCTGCTGTTTGCTTTTTTTCTTTGCCATGTCAGAAAAAAACTACCTTTCCGAGTATTTTTACGAAATATCCGCGAAGTCCAGATACTGCCAGCCGTTTTCTGCGATGTATTCCTTTCGGCCGGACAGATTTTCACCGAGCAGCAAATCAAACATTTCGCTCGTTGCTGCGGCGTCCTCCGGCATCACGCGAATCAAACGGCGGCTCTCCGGATTCATCGTGGTCTCCCACATCATATCCGCTTCGTTCTCACCGAGACCCTTGGAGCGCTGGATGTTGTATTTTTTGCCGTCCAGCTGCTTGAGCACCTCGCTCTTTTCGCTCTCATCAAATGCAAAATACGACTTGCCGCGGCATTCAATTTCATACAGCGGCGATTCGGCAATGTACACATAGCCTTCTTCGATTAAGGTCGGCGTCAGGCGGTACAGCATTGTCAGCACCAGCGTGCGAATCTGGAATCCGTCGACATCGGCATCGGTACAAATAATGACTTTGTTCCAGCGCAGATTGTCCAGAGAGAAATTGGACAGCTCTTTGTTGGACTTTGACTTGACTTCTACGCCGCAGCCCAGCACCTTGAGCAAATCCGTAATAATATCGCTCTTAAAAATCTTATCATAATCTGCTTTCAGACAATTCAAAATCTTGCCGCGAATCGGCATGATTGCTTGAAATTCCGAATCACGTCCCTGCTTACACGAACCGAGTGCAGAATCACCCTCCACGATATACAATTCGCGGCGGGAGACGTCTTTGGTGCGGCAGTCGACAAATTTCTGAACGCGGTTGGCAAGATCCAAATTGCCGCTCAGTTTTTTCTTGATGTTCAGGCGCGCCTTTTCCGCCTGTTCGCGCGAACGCTTATTGATGAGAATCTGCTCGGCGATTTTATCCGCCTCCGCTTTGTTCTCGATAAAGTAAATCTCCAGACCCGAGCGCAGGAATTCGGTCATTGCTTCCTGAATAAACTTATTGGTAATGGCCTTTTTGGTCTGGTTTTCATAGGAAGTATACGTTGAGAAACAGCTGGTCACCAAAATCAAGCTGTCCGACACATCCTGAAACGAGATGCGGCCTTCGTTTTTGTTGTACTTGTTGTTTTGCTTGAGATAGGCGTCAATCGCCGAGACAAATGCAGAGCGCACCGCTTTGTCCGGCGAGCCGCCGTATTCCAGCCACGAGGAGTTATGATAATACTCCAACCGCGAAATGCTGGACGAAAAGCAAAAGGCGCAGTTGAGCAGCACTTTATATTCCGGCTTGTCCGAACGGTCTTTGCCGCGCCGCTCACCGCTCAAAAACTGCACGGAGGTCAGCGCCTTGTCCTCTGCGATTTCTGTCACATAATCGCTGATGCCGTTTTCATAATAAAATTCGGTCTCTTTGATGCCCTCCGGCGTCTCATTGCGGAAGATAAACCGCAGCTTCGGATTGACAACCGCCTGCCGCTTGAGCACATCCAAATAATAGGTTTCCGGAATCTGAATGTCCGTGAACACTTCCAGATCCGGACGCCAGCGAATCTTTGTGCCGGTGTCCGTACCGGTGTACTTTTTCTTTTTAAATCCGGTTTTGGTGCCGGTGCAGTTTTCGCCCTTTTCAAAATGCAGGCTGTATTCTGCGCCGTCTCGGCGCACGGTGACATCCATATATTCCGAGGAATACTGTGTCGCGCAGGTACCCAGACCATTCAATCCCAGTGAAAATTCATAGTTATCGCCGCCGGTATTTTCATACTTGCCGCCGGCATACATTTCGCAGAACACCAGCTCCCAGTTATACCGTTTTTCGTTGGCATTGTAATCGACCGGAACGCCGCGGCCGTGATCTTCCACCTCAATGGAATGGTCTGCATAGCGGGTGACAACAATTTCATTGCCGTAGCCTTCCCGCGCTTCATCTATGGAATTGGACAATATCTCAAATACCGCATGCTGGCAGCCATCCAGACTGTCCGAACCAAAAATAACGCCCGGACGCTTGCGAACACGGTCAGCACCCTTGAGGGCAGAGATGCTCTCATTGCCGTATTGACTGTTCTTCTTCATGGTAACAACTCCAAAATCATAACTTTTTTCCCAATTGGGCTGTTCGTACATCCGTTCCGATTTCAGCCCGAATACTCGGTATTATAGCGCAAATCTGTTCGCTCGTCAAATCATGCGCAAAAAAATCTGACCTCTGCGTGTGAGGTCAGATCCGTTTTTTCTCGTCATTTCTTATTTGCTCTGGCTTTTTCTGCGGCGGCGCGCTGCTGTCTCGCCTTCTGCCGTTCATACTTCTCGCGGAATTTTTTCATCTTTTCCTGCCAGAAATAATTGGCAATGATATACAGCACCAGCATGACAAATGCCAGCACCAGCGTCACGGTTTCAAAGGTATTTCCCCAGCTGCCGTAGCCCGCTGCGAGCTTTTTCAGCAGCGTCGGCCCCAGCAAGGTAATCAGCCAGACAACCACGGTCACGCCGAGCACTGCCTTTTGCAGCTTATACAGCGCCGGATAAACCTGTCTGCATTCCTCTGTAATGCGGCGTTCATCGCTGACCCATATGCCGTCTGCTTCGCGTTGTTTCTTATCTTTTTTGCTCATCCGTCCTCTGCTCTCTTCCTGTAGACTTTGGAACATGTTCCAAACACGTTTAGTATATCACATCCGAGCAAAAAAGAACATCACATCCGCGTGTTTTTTGCAATTCCTTCACAAATGCTCAGCGGAGAACAATTTCCTCCTGCTCATCCTCATCATCCGTGTCGTCATCATCGTATGCATCATACGTGTCTGCACCGTCATCGCCAAATGTACTGTTTTTGTTGTTGCTGCAAATGGAAATGTGTACGCCATGCTTTACCGGAGCCAAAAAGATGCCGACAATCACACCAAAGCACAGCCAAGCCATCGCGCGGAAGAATTTTTCAGATTTGCTCATGTCATCGTCCTCCTATTTTTCGACATACTGCCCAATTGGATAGGTTTAGTATAGCACATTTTTCATCAAAACGCAAAAGAATACGGCTTCTCCCCAAAGAGAAAAGCCGTATTCTGCATCCGGCGGCACAGAGACCGGACGGGTTTCTGTGGTTGGAGCATCCTCCGGCACCTGCCGGATGCGGTTGGATTCTGTTCCGAACTCAGTTTGCCCCAAACCGGCGAAAGTATGCGCCGTTTGGACAGCAAAAAACACCGGAACAGTTTCCCATTCCGGTGCTGTTTGAGCAAGTAATTAATACTTTCTTCTCTTTGCGCGAGCCGCCTCGGACTTCTTACGGCGCTTTACGCTTGGGCTCTCATAATGCTCACGCTTGCGAAGCTCGGAAAGCACACCCGCCTTTGCGCACGATCTCTTAAATCTTCTCAGTGCGCTGTCGAGAGACTCGTTTTCCTTTACGCGGATTTCCGACATTGTTTTCCCTCCCTCCGCGCGTTGCCAATAAACGCTTATGCTTATGCATCGGCATAATGCCGTGTATATATTATATCGTTTTCATGGTTCGGTGTCAAGCACAAGTTTCAGAAATCTGCAAAAACCTGTACAAGCCCTTACTTGACAACGAGATTGATGATTTTATTCGGTACAACGATGGATTTGACCACGTTTTTGCCGTTGATTGCGTTCTGAACCTTGCTGTCAGCCATCGCAATCTCCAATGCCTGCTCCTTCGGGCAGTCCATCGGGAGCGTCACGGTGCCCTTTACCTTGCCGTTTACCTGAACAGCAATCGTGACAGAGGACTCTACCGTCTTGTTCTCGTCGAAGGACGGCCAAGTGTGCAGGCTGAGCAGATCGGTCTCGCCCATCAGCTGCCACAGTTCCTCCGTGACATGCGGTGCGAACGGATTGAGCAGTGCGAGCAGGGTCTTGTACTCTGCACGGTTGACGCCCTTTTCGGTCAGCTGGTTGAGCAGGGTCATCATCTGTGCAATGGCCGTATTCATCTTCAGGTTCTCGATATCCTCGGAAACCTTCTGGATGGTGCGGTGCATCGCAACCATGTTTGCCTCGCTGTATTCGTCGCCCGGCTGTACCTTGTCAAACAGGTTCCAGATACGCTCTACAAAGCGGCGGCAGCCCTTGATCGCCTTCGGAGACCATGCAGCAGACTTTTCAAAGTCGCCAATGAACATCTCATACAGACGCATGGTATCTGCGCCGTACTCGTCGATGGTTTCGTCCGGATTGACGACGTTGCCCAGAGACTTGGACATCTTAACAACCGGATGGTTTGCCATCTCGCCGTACTTTTCTGCCAGATGCTTCTGTGCAGCTTCTTCCGAGCCGTACTCTTCCAGCAGCTTCTTCTTTTCTTCTTCCGGCAGATATGCAAAGTTATGCGGGTTCTGACCCAGAATCATACCGTGGCTGGTACGCTTCTTGTACGGCTCCTTGTACGGAACAACGCCGATGTCATACAGGAACTTGTGCCAGAAACGGGAGTACAGCAGATGCAGCGTGGTGTGCTCCATGCCGCCGTTGTACCAGTCAACCGGTCCCCAGTATTCCAGTGCTTCCTTGGAAGCCAGTGCATTGTCGTTGTGCGGATCCATATAGCGCAGGAAGTACCAAGAGGAGCCAGCCCACTGCGGCATGGTATCGGTCTCGCGCTTTGCCGGACCGCCGCAGCACGGACAGGTTGTGTTCACCCAATCCGTCATCGGTGCCAGCGGGGATTCGCCGTCGTCTGTCGGCTCATAAGAATCTACGTTCGGCAGCTCCAGCGGCAGCTCGGACTCCGGAACCGGAACCCATCCGCACTTCTCACACTTGACGAGCGGAATCGGCTCGCCCCAGTAACGCTGACGGGAGAATACCCAGTCACGCAGCTTGTAGTTCACCTTCGCATGACCGACCTTCTTCTCGGTCAGGAATTCGGTAATTGCCTTCTTTGCTTCTTCTACGGTCATGCCGTTGAGGAAGCCGGAGTTGACCATGATGCCGGTTGCACAGTCGGTAAATGCAGCTTCCTGCACATTGCCGCCCTTGACAACCTCGATGATCGGCAGGTCAAATGCCTTGGCAAAATCCCAGTCGCGGTCATCATGTGCCGGTACCGCCATGATGGCGCCGGTGCCGTAGCTCATCAAAACATAGTCGGAAACGAAAATCGGAATCTCGGTGTTGTTTACCGGATTGATGGCGCGAACGCCTTCCAGCTTCACACCGGTCTTTTCCTTGACCAGCTCGGTGCGCTCAAAATCAGACTTGCGTGCTGCTTCCTCGCGGTATGCGCGAACCGCATCAATGTTGCCCAGCTTGTCCGCCCACTTCTCAATCACCGGATGCTCCGGAGAGATAACCATGTAGGTTGCGCCGAACAGCGTGTCCGGACGCGTGGTATATACGGTCAGCGTATCGCCTTCCGTTGTCTGGAAGTCCACTTCCGCGCCCGTAGAACGGCCGATCCAGTTTTTCTGCTGGGTCTTAACGCGCTCGATATAGTCAACATCGTCCAGATCGTCAATCAGACGCTGTGCATATTCGGTAATCTTGAGCATCCACTGGCTCTTGTCCTTGCGGACAACCTCGCTGCCGCAGCGCTCGCAAACGCCGTTGACAACTTCTTCATTCGCCAGTACACACTTACAGCTGGTGCACCAGTTGACTGCCATTTCCTTCTTGTATGCCAGTCCCTTCTTGAACAGCTGCAGGAAAATCCACTGTGTCCACTTGTAGTAGCTCGGGTCCGTGGTGTTGATTTCACGATTCCAGTCAAAGGACAGACCCAGCGCCTTGAGCTGGCTCTTAAAGCGAGCGACATTGCGCTTGGTGACCTCAGCCGGATGTACGTGGTTCTTGATGGCAAAGTTCTCGGTCGGCAGACCGAATGCATCCCAGCCCATCGGGTACAGAACGTTGTAGCCCTGCATGCGGCGCTTTCTTGCGACGATATCCAGTGCGGTGTAGGAACGCGGATGGCCTACATGCAGACCTGCGCCGGACGGATACGGAAATTCAACCAGCGCATAAAACTTCGGCTTGGTATAATCCGTTGTTGCAGCAAATGCCTGCTTGTCGTCCCAGGCCTTCTGCCACTTTGCTTCAATGGATTTAAAATCGTATTTTTCCAATGTTATGGCTCCCATCTTACAATTTGATCTATGCGAAAAACAATGCAGTCCTTACAGCTCTTCCAGCGGAATGGCAACCGCATCCTTCCACAGCTTTTCCAAGCCGTAGAACTCGCGTGCCGATTCCAAAAAGACATGAACGAGTGCAAAGCCGTAATCCAGCAGAATCCAGCTTGCAGAGTCGTGTCCCTCTACGTGATGCGGCATCACCTCATAATCGGTCTTGAGCTTAAACTCTACTTCGTCTGCAAGCGTTTTGACCTGCGTGGTGCTGGTTGCGCTGCAAATGACAAAGTACTCCGCGATCGAAGTCAGATCCGCTACCTTGAGCACCTGAATATCTTCGCCGCGCTTGCTGTCCATGGCGTTGACCATGGCCTTGACATAATCTCTTGTCGTATTCGGCATACGTTGTAACTCCTTTATCTGCCACACGGCAGAACTGTTCTATTTATTCGTCGTCTGACATGGAAGCGCTGCCGCTGCCCTGTTTTGCAGACTTCTTTTTCTCATTTTTATACGTCTGGTAGCGCAGCGCCTTTTCCTGTCTCCAGTCCTCGCTGTAAATACCATACGTTTTCGGGGTGACGATGTCAAAATCGTCCTCCGTCAGCTTGTACGTGTACGGATTGAAGCTCTTGTTGATTTGGTCGATAATCATATCCTCATCCAGAATATAGAACCAAATATCCAAGCCAAAGTTGACGCGGGCAGAGTCGCCGTACAGCGTCTCCATCTTAACATCCTGCTTCATGTCCATCTTCATGCCCTGCATGCCGATCCAAAGAATCTGTGAAGTGGACAAATCCGTCTTGACGTTTTCCGTCACCGCAGAAGCGATTTCCGGAATCTTTAAAATATTGCTCGGCTGCAGCACGGCGCCGCCAACCGTCACCAAAAAGTCCTGCAGCTTGGTCACGCGGCCAATATCGCCGTCATCATATCCCGTGCCGTCATCGTTGTGACGCCAGCGCAGATACTCGACAACCTGCTTGCCGTTCAAGTGCTGCTCGCCCTTTTTGAATTCAATGGAAAGATCCTGTGATGCATCATGATAAGACATATCAAACGGAACATCATAATCCACGCCGCCAACGACATCTACAATCTTTGCGATGGCGTCGAAATTCGCGACTAGATATTTGTCCGGCCGGAAGCCAATAACTGTGCTCACTTCGTCCATCATCTCATCAACGCCGTAGGCATATGCCGCGTTGATTTTTCTGCCGGCACCCGTTCGGTCACAATCCACCAGCGAATCGCGCGGAATATTGAGAATATTGGCCTTTTTGTTTTTGGTGTCAAACACGAGCAGCATCATGGAGTCCGTGCGTTTTTCTTCTTCATCCGTCGCGCAAATGAGAAGTGTAAACACACCCTCGCGCCGATTCGCACCGTTGACGACAATCGCCGATCCCTGATCGACCTTTGCGTCTTCTCCCGTAATCATACCGGATGCATTCACCCAGAAACAGAAGGCAAAATATCCGCCTACGCAGACAGCTGCCACGATAATCAGCACAGCCAATATTCGATTCAGCCGTTTGTTACGCTTTTTTTTCATACACCACTCGTCCCATTCATCCGTTCGGCTCCTGCATCTGCTCCATCAGCCAATTCCGTGCGCGCACGGTATCCAGCTGAATCAGCTTTCCTCTCTGTACCAGCTCACGCAGCGATGCGTTCATTCCGTACAGAAGCGCCTGATCCAAGCTGCGTGCTGCCAGCTTGCGAGCAGTTTTTACGCCCTCAAATGTGCGGTTTTCTTCTATGTAATCCGCCATATAGACGATTTTATCCAGCAGGTTCATCTGTGCGCAGCCGGTCGTATGATAGGCAATCGCATGAACGACATCATCCGGTGCGCCGTACACATCTTTCGCAATGGCAGCCGCTGTTTTCCCGTGCAGCGTCTTCCATTCCTCTTTTTCAACATCATTGGGTATTATACCGTATTTTTCGCACAAGTTCAACTGCTCTTCCTGAGAAAAGTTCTTGGTAATGTCGTGCAGCAGCATGGCAAAGGCACATTTGTCTTCGTCTGCGCCGTATTTCTGCGCAAGCATTCTCGCAGCTTTTTCACAGCCGAGTGTGTGCTTGAGCCGGTAGCCTGACAGGCGGGAAAGGATATCTCGTCTTGTCTCATCTGTATAAAGCATGGTTATCCTCCGTTCTGTATCTGAATCCCGTATGTATTCAAAAATAAAGCTGATGCGCCGTAATATACGCAAAGACCTTTTCCGGAACCATCTCGCGGCATCGCGCGCGGTCTGCGCGGATCTCTGTCGAGGAGACCGGCAGCGCCGGACAATCCACAATTTCTACCTGTGCCTGCCACGTCTGCTTGAGCCAAGACGCCTTGCGTGCAATCGCGCGGCGGTCGCACTCGTCACGCGCAATGACAACGAGATGTGCCAGACGGCAAATATTTTCCGGCTCCCGCCAGCGGTCAAAGCTGAGCAGCATATCGGTTCCCATAATAAAATACAGGATGCTGTCCGGATAGGTTTCTTTGAGGCGGCGCAGGGTGTCCACAGTATAGCTCCGGCCGCCGCGCGTCAATTCCATATCCGTGACCTGTGCATGCGGAATTTCTTCCGCCATGCAGCGCGTCATTTCCAAGCGCTGCATGCTGGTAGCCGAATGCTCCGGCATGGTCTTGTGCGGCGGAATGTTGTCGGGAATGAGCAGCAGGCGGTCAAACTGTAACGCCTTCACCGCCTGCTGCGCGGCGTGCAGATGTCCATTGTGCGGCGGGTTAAACGTCCCGCCCATAATGCCGATCCGCATCATGCGTTCGGGTCAATGTGACGGTTTTCCGGCTCGCGTGCCACGCGGAAGATCACGGTCTTGGTGCCGATGCACTGTACCGGCTCTGCGTCCAGCGCATCGCACAGCTCTGCCTGTACTTCCTTGGCGGTCATCATCGCGGTTTCCAGAACCTTAATCTTGATCAGCTCGTGCTTCTCCAGTACTTCTTCGGTCTGTGCAATGACAGCATCCGTGATGCCCTCCTTGCCGATGAGTACCGTGTCGTTCAGTGTGTTTGCCATTGCGCGCAGGCGCGCACGCTGTTTGCTTGTCAGCATATGTTTATTCTCCTTCTTCTGCATATTGTTTGAGTGCACTGCCCAGCGCCGTAAATGCGCGGGCGCGGTGCGAAATGGAATTCTTTACATCGGATGCCAGCTCTCCGAAGGTGCAGCCGTATTCCGGCACGCAGAAAATCGGATCATATCCGAATCCGCCGGTGCCGTGTTCTTCGCTGAGAATCGTGCCGCGGCACTGACCGCGCACAGACAGCTCTCGTCCGTCCGGAAAGACACACGCCGCCACACACACGAACTGTGCGCCGCGCTCGTCCTCCGGAATCGGCAGCATCTTTTCAATGAGCAGCTGATTTTTCTCATGCGCGCTGACATTTGGTCCTGCCCATCGCGCAGAATGAATGCCCGGAAAGCCGTCCAGTGCATCAATGACCAAACCGGAGTCATCGCCGACAGCCGGCAGGCCGGTCGCTTTGCACACGGCACGCGCCTTGATCTTTGCGTTTTCCTCGAAGGAATCGCCGTCCTCCTCGATTTCCGGAAAATCTTCTGGAATCGGCTCCACCTCGATGCCAAACGGCGCGAGAATGTCGGTCACTTCTTGAATCTTTCCCTTATTATGTGATGCGAGTACGATCTTCATCCGAGGTCACCTGTGATCTTTCTCTGTTCGCGGCACAGCTTGCCGGTCCCGCGGCGCGCCAGACTCATCAGCTTGTTCAGCTCTTCCTTGGTAAACGGGCGGCCTTCACCGGTACCCTGAATTTCAACAAACTCCGCCTTTTCGGTCATGACAAAATTTGCGTCCACAATGGCATGTGAGTCCTCCGCATAAGCCAGATCCAGAATCGGTTCATCCTCCCAGATGCCAACCGAAACCGCTGCCACCTGACCGGTCAGCGGCATCTTTGCAATGACGCCTTCATCAACCAGTTTCTTGCACGCCAGCCACAGCGCGACAAAACCGCCCGTGATAGAAGCGCAGCGCGTGCCGCCGTCCGCCTGAATGACATCACAGTCCACGGTAATCTGTCTCTCGCCCAGTGCCTCCATATCGGTCACGGCGCGCAGCGAACGGCCGATCAGACGCTGAATCTCTGCGCTTCTGCCGTTGAGCTTGAGCTTGGAAATATCGCGGCGGTTTCTCGTGTTGGTTGCGCGCGGCAGCATGTTATATTCCGCCGTGACCCAGCCCTTGCCGGTGCCCTTGACATGCGGCGGAACATTTTCCTCTACCGAAGCATTGCAGATCACCTTGGTGTTGCCCACGCAAATGAGCACAGAGCCTTCTGCATACATCGTATAATCCTTTATAATTTTGACTTTGCGCATCTCATCGTTGCGCCGTAAATCCGGTCTTGCCATTAGTCTTCTTCTCCTTCCGGTTCTTCCTCTATCTCATCTGTTTCATCCAATTCTTCTGCCGGCAGCAGTGCCTCGACAAATGCCGCTCTCTCAAACGGCATCAAATCGTCAATGCCTTCACCGACGCCGACATACTTCACCGGTACGCCGAGTCCTGCGGAAATCGCAACAACAATGCCGCCCTTGGCGGTGCCGTCCAATTTGGTCAGCACAATACCGGTCAGTTTCGCCACTTTATTGAACTGTTCTGCCTGAGAAACGGCATTTTGTCCCGTCGTCGCATCCAGCACCAGCAGCGTCTCGCGGCTGCTGTCCGGCAGTTCGCGCGTAATCACGCGGTCAATTTTATTCAGCTCGTTCATCAGGTTCGCCTTGTTGTGCAGACGTCCCGCGGTATCCACAATGATTACATCGCAATTGCGCGCTTTTGCCGCCGCGATAGAATCAAACACAACGGCAGCCGGATCTGCACCTTCGCCGTGGCGCACAATGTCCGCACCGGCGCGCTGCGCCCAAATTTCCAGCTGATCTGCCGCTGCCGCGCGGAACGTGTCCGCCGCAGACAGCATGACGCGCATGCCCTGCGCCGTGTACGATGCCGCCAGCTTGCCAATCGTCGTGGTCTTGCCGACACCGTTGACGCCGATGACCAGAATGACCGCCGGCTTTTTGGAAATGTCCAGCGCACTGTCCTCCTGCATCATCTCGCTGAGAATGTCGCACAGCACGCTGCGCAGCTCTTCTTTTGTGTTAATATGCTGATGCTTGGCGCGGTCGCGCAGCTCATCTACGGCACGCGATGCGGTCGATGCACCGAGATCCGCAAGAATCATGGCTTCTTCCAGCTCCTCCAGCAAGTCCTCGTCCACCTTGACGAATGCCGCCATGACATCGCCGATGGATTCACTGACCGCATCGCTGGTTTTTTTCAATCCTCGTTTGATTTTATCAAAAAATCCCATGGTTATTTTTCCTCCTGTTGATTTTTCTTTCCCGCAAGCACCGGAACAACCGGAATCAGCGGAAAGCCTGCCAAAAGCAGATATGCATATCGCACGCCAAATGCAACCGGTGCAGCCAGCATCAACGTCAGCCACAGCAGAGCACCCGGCGCAAGTACCAAAGCAAACGGGTACGCCTTGCGCCGAAGCAGCAGCGCCAGCTCCAGCACCCACAGCGCAAACAGCGTGCCGATGCTGAAATGAATCTGCAGCTTGTCCTGCACCGCGCTGAGCCATGCACCGCCCGGCAGGCGCTGCAGCACATCCGTCGTGTGCAGGTCGTAGACATCCCATCCTTCTCCCTCAGAAATGCCCGCCACCATATCTCCATAGCCGTTGCGCGCACCGATTTTCCAGTAGCCAAACGTCTCCAGACAATATGCCTTGACATACGAAGGGAAATTTTTCAAACACATGGTTCCCCAGCACTTGAGCAGGTGAACCGTGTTGTGCTCCAAATAATAATCGTCAAAATGTCCATAGTCCCATTTGATAGAATCAACCAAGCACGGTGTATAGACGCGCTTGTATTCTTCTTCCGGCAGCAGCGATGTCACCGCTTCTCGCTCGGTATCGTTCATCTCTCCGTCATGTGTGACCACATACGCCATCTGCTGAATCGGCACGCCGAGCGACTCCACGACAGAGTCTTTTTCCACACCGCAGGCGGTATAGATCGGCCCTGTGACAATGCACGAAACAACGATGACGCAAAGCGTCAGAACGCCCGCGCGCACCGCCTGTTTTCGATAGACAATGGGCAGCAGCACAAGCAGCCCCGCCGCAATATACAAGCCGTTGTTGCGAAAGAAGATGATTCCGAGCAGCAGCAGCGCCCATTTGACCAAAAACGTTTGATTGCACAGCAATTTTCCCTGTGATTGCGCGGCGTCCGCCAGCTGCATGGTCAGCAGCAGCAGAAACGCCGTAAACAGCGGATCTTTCCACATCACCACCGCCTGCATGGCGAATGTCTGCGGGATTGCAAAAAAGAGCAGCGATGCGACGATATACCAGCGTCTGACGCCCTTGCTGTCCAGCCATGTCAAGAAATATGCATACACTGCGGCCAGTAGCACATACTGCGTCAGCGAGTACAGGAAAACGCCCACCGTCAAACTGCCCATTGCAGCGCCAATCTTGAGAAAAATTCCCACAAACAGCGTGTATACAACGGGAAAATGATTGGAAAATGCCGCATCTCCGAGTGCCTGCTGGATGGAGCCAAACGAATCTCCCAAGACAGAGCCCGGAAAATCCTTGAGAAAAAACGGCAGCCAGCACAGGCACAGCACGGCAAAACAAATCACAAACAGTTTTTTATCAAACGCTTTGTGTTTGAGCGGCTGGGCAAACGCGTCATACAGCCGATCCACGGCGAGCAGCAGCACGAAAGCGCCGACAGCCGCCGCTGCAAATACCGCCAGATCTGTCCACGCAAACTCATCAAACGTATTTTGTGTATAACTCGCGTGTACATCTCCGCTAAACTGTATCTTGCGCCCCAGCGCAAGCATTGTGCCAAACATCAAAGCGGCAAGAACAAACGGCCACCAAGCTTTTTTCTGCTTTTCCTGTTGCGTGTGCATAGATTATGAAGCCTTCTTTTTTCTAGATCCTTTGGGAGTTTTTTGTCATGATTGCTCGTCTTTCGTCCACATCGGCAGCAGCGGAATCAGCGGGAACGCCACCAGGAGCAAATAAACATACCGCATGCTGAATGCAACCGGTGCGGCCAGCATCAAGGTAATCCACAAAAATGCGCCCGGCGCAAGCACCAAAGCGAGCTTATACGCCCTGCGCCGCAGCAGCAGCGCCAGACACAGCACCCACAGCGCAAACAGCGTGCCTGCACTGAAGTGGAACTGCAGCGCCGTCTGCATGCGTTCAAGAACCGCACCGCCCGGCAGCTTTTGCAGCAGATTGATGGTATACAAATCATACCCATAGACATTTTCTATAATGCCTTCCATCATGTCGCCATTGCTGTTGCGCGCGCCGATTTTCCAGTATCCGAATGTCTCCAGACAGTACGCCTTGACATAAGCCGGAAAGTTTTTCACGCCGATGGTCGCCCAATTCTTGAGCACATCGCCGGTTTGGGTATCCAAATAGCTGCGGTCAAAATAATCATAATCCCATTTGATGGTATCTACAATGCACGGCGTATAGACGCGCTTATATTCTTCTATCGGCATGAGCTTAGTCACCGATGCATACTCGGTATCGTTCATTTCTCCGCCGTATACTGCGACATATGCCATCTGCTGCAGCGGAATGCCTACGGATTCCACCACAGAGTCCTTTTCGATGCGCAGCGCATCATAGACCGGACCGACGATGATGCGCGCGGCAATAATCACGCAAAGGGTTGCGATGAGCACGCGCTTTGCCTGCTTGCGATAGGCAAACAGCAGCAGGACAAAAATGCCGATGACGATATACAAGCCGTTGTTGCGGAAGAAAATCGTGCCGAGCAGCAGCAGCACCCATTTGACCACAAATTTCTTATCTTGAAACAGCGCCCCGCGCGATTGCACCGCATCAAACAGCATCATCGTGAGAAACAGCAAGAACGCCGTAAACAGCGGGTCTTTCCACATAATGACCGCATACATCGCAAACGACTGCGGAATGGCAAAGAACGCCAGCGTCAAAACGAGATACCAGCGCTTGACACCCTTGCTGTCCAGCCACGTCAAAAACCGTGCGTACACGGCCGCCATAACAAGATACTGCGTCAGCGAATACAAAAATACGCCGAGCATGATGCTGCCGAACGCCGCGCCGATTCGCAAAAAAATCGCCACAAACAGCGTGTAGAACACCAAAAAATGATTGCCGATTCGCTTGACGCCGAGTCCCTGATTGACGGAATGAAACGAATCTCCCACAACGGTTCCCGGGAAATCTTTTAGGAAAAACGGCAGCCAGCACAGGCACAGCACGACAAAGCAGATAATAAACAATTTTTTGTTAAACGCTTTGTTATCCGCCGGTCTGGCAATCCGATCGTACAGTGCATCCAGCACGAGCAGCAGCACAAATGTACCGACCGCCGCCAGCGCAAACACAACGAGATCCGTCCATACAAAGTCATCAAACGTGTTCATTGTATAGCTCAGATGGACGTTGCCCGCAAAGTGAATTTTTCGTCCGAGCGCAATCATTGCACCGAACATGAGTGCCGCAATGACAAGCGGCCACAGCAATTTTTTCTGTGTCTTTTTTTCCATGCGGTCACCGTTCCTTTTTTTCCAGCCAGATCTTTCTTGAAACGAAATTCCAGACCATCACGACAGCAGTCGCGAAAATCTTTGTCACCATATAGAAGATGCCCAAAACGCTGACACCCAGCCACATCATGGCTTCGTTGATGAGCAGTCCGATGATGCTGAGCAGCACGAACGTCACAAACTCCCGCGCGCGGCTGATGTCCTCTCGGCGTGTGAACACAAATTTCATGCTGCACACATAGTTAAAGATAACCGAAACCGTGAACGAAATGCACGCAGACAGCAGATAATAAACGCCGAACAGCTCGGTCAGCGCAATCATGACGCCATAATCAATAAAAAACGCAAGAACGCCGACAACGCCGAAGCGCATGATTTGATCAATGAGTTTCTTCATGTGCTTCTCTCTGCTCCTTCATCGCGTGCTGCAGCTGCATCTCAAAATCCTGCTTGTTTTTCTGCACAATGTTCTGCAGCTGCATGCCTGCAAAAAAGCACTGTACGGCAGCCAGTGCGGTAAATCCGCACACAACCAGCGTCGGAAAACGCGGAACCAAGCCGTCTGCAAAATAGGTGCACAAAATCGGAACAAAAAACAGCAGGCTGATGATGAGCAGCAGTGCCGCAATTGCGCCAAAGAACTTCTGCGGCTGATAGCAGCGGAACAGCCGCGCAATCGTGCGCAGCACCTTCATGCCGTCCGACACCGTATTGAGCTTGGATTCACTGCCCTCCGGCCGATCCTGATAGTCAATAATGACGTTTTCCACCGCCAAGTTTTTATCCACCGCATGAATGCTCATCTCGGTTTCAATCTCAAATCCGTGCGAGAGCACCGGAAACGTCTTGACAAAGCGATAGCTGAACGCGCGGTATCCCGTCATAATGTCCTTGATGCTGTTGTGAAACAGCCAGTTGATGGATTTGCGCACGAACGCATTGCCGGAATTGTGAAAGCGGCGCTTGTTTTCGGTGAAATATGTGGAGGACAAGCGGTCGCCCACAACCATATCCGCATTGCGCTGCAAAACCTTATCTGCCATCTCGCGCGCATGCACAGCCGGATACGTGTCATCGCCGTCCACCATGATATAGCAGTCTGCTTCTATCTCCTGAAACATGCGGCGCACGACATTGCCCTTGCCCTGCTGGTATTCGTATCGAACCACTGCGCCCGCCTTGCGCGCCAGCTCATCGGTTCCGTCCGTAGAATTGTTGTCGTATACATAAATAACCGCTTCCGGAAGCGTCTTGCGGAAGTCCGTGACAACCTTTGTAATCGTCTGACTCTCGTTATAACACGGAATCAAAACTGCAATTCGATCCATGATTTTTTCTATCCCCTTTTATTTAATCTCCATGTCCATTTCTTTTTCGACATCTTCGATATTGAGCATGAGCAGCTTGGAAACACCGCGTTCCTGCATCGTGACACCGTACAGCATATTGGCTTCTTCCATTGTGCCGCGGCGGTGCGTGATGACGATGAACTGCGTCTTGTCGGACAACCGGTGCAAATACTGCGCAAACCGTGTGACATTGACATCATCCAGCGCCGCCTCAATCTCATCCAGCACGCAAAACGGTGTCGGACGAACCTTCAAAATGGCAAAGTACAGCGCAATCGCAACAAACGCCTTTTCGCCGCCTGACAGCAGCGACAAGTTTTTGAGTGTTTTTCCCGGCGGCGTGACACGAATTTCAATGCCGCAGCCAAGAATGTCATTTTCATCCTCCAGTGCAAGCTCCGCACTGCCTCCGCCGAAAATTTCCTGAAACGTTTCGCCGAAATAGCGATTGAGCTGGGCAAACGATGCCGCGAAGATTTCCTTCATCTGCTCGGTCAGCTTTTCAATGATGCCGCGCAGTTCACGCTCCGCCTGTTCCAAATCGTCCTTCTGTTCGGTCAGGAACACCAATCTCTCGCTCAGCTCGGAAAACTCCTCAATGGCGGCGAGATTGACCGGACCCAGCGATTTGATAGCGCGGCGCAGCGATGCCGCCGTCTTTTCTTCTTCCTGCCGGTCGGCTATCTTATGTGCCATCGGGCGCGCCGCTGTCGGCGTCAGCTCGTAGTTCTCCCACATCTTATCCAGAATCTGCTGTTCTTCGCTGTGGATTCGATGGGCGTCCGCCTCCGCTTCCGCGTGCCGGCGTTCCAACGACACGATTTCATTTCCGATTTCCCGCGCCTGTTTTTCTGTCTCTGTTTTATTTTTCTCCAGCCGCATGCGGTTTTGTCCGCACTCCTGCAGCTGCACGCGCAGCTGACCGGTGCGCAGTCCGCTCTGTTCGCTCGCCTGTTCCAGCTGCGTGCGCTGGGCGTCTGCCTGCACAATGGTCTGTTCGTATTCTGCAATGCGGCGCTCGTGATCGGCTGCCGTCTGGCGGGTTGTATCTGCCATCTGCTGCAAATCGTCCAACGCCTGCTTGACCGTATCGCATTCGGTCTGCGCCTGCGCCAGCTGCGTATACAGCTGCGAGGCGTCGCGCGTCAGCACGGCCATCTGCTGTTCGGTCTCTTGCGCTTGTCCGGCAGCCTTGGCCAAATCTTCCAGTGCCTGTCCGCGCTGCTGTTCCAATTGCTCTATCTGCAATTGCAGCGCTTCCAGTTGATCCTGCAATTGCTGTTTTTGCTTTCCGGCAGTCTCCTGTTCGGCACGGAACTGCTGTTCGGTCTGCCGCACGCTGTCCAACAGCAGCTGATGCTGTTTGGTCTGTGCGGAGAGCGCCGCAAGCTTCTGCTGCAATTCCCGCAGCTGAACCGCGGTTTGTTCGGTCTCCTGTTCCGCGTCGCGCACGCGGTCTGCCAAATCTCTGCCCTGTTCGGAGATTTCCTGCAACTTTTTGCGCTGCACACGGACTTTCTCCTGCCATTGCTCCAGCTGATTGGCGCGCGACAGAATGCCCGACGATCTGCCGGCAGAGCCGCCCGTCATAGAGCCGCCCGCGTTGATGAGCTGTCCATCGCGCGTGACAATGCGGAAGCGGTTGCGGTACTGTCTGGCAATTGCCAACGCACAGTCCATATCCTCCGCCACAACGGTTCTGCCGAGGGCATTGTCCACGATGTCGCGGTAATCCGCTTCACATTCGACCAGATCCGCCGCCACGCCGCAAAAGCCCGCCTGATGTTCCAAGCCGGTTTCGCGCAGCGACTGCGGACGAATCGTGTCCATCGGCAAAAAGGTCGCGCGGCCGCCGTCACGGCGTTTGAGCATTTGAATGGCTTTTTTGCCATCTTCCGCGCACTCGACAATGATATTGGCAGCAGCCGCACCCAGTGCCGTTTCCACCGCTGTGACATAGCGATCCGACACATGAATGAGCGAGGACAGCGGCCCGCGCACGCCCTTGAGGGCGCCGCTGGACGCCTGATTCATAACCAGCTTGACGGCGCGCGAAAATCCTTCATAGTCGCGCTGCAGCTCGGTCAGCATCCGCACACGGTTTTCACTGTCCGTCAGCTCGGATTTGAGCTTTTGATGCGCATTGCGCGCGGCGTGCAGCGCCAAGCCCGCCTCCTGTGCGGCGTCATGACGTGTTTTATGCTCTAGCTCCGCCTGTTTGATGCTGCGGCGCAGATGCTCCAGCTCATCCTGCATGGACTGCTGTGCCTGCTGTTCTTGTCCGGTTCGCTGCTGCGCACTGCGCACATCATCTCCGACATGCCGTTCGCGCTGATGCAGCGATTCCAATTGCGCCTGTACGGCACGAACATCCGCCTGCACGGCAAACAGCTGTTCTCCAACCTCGTCCGCGTGCAGACGCAGTTTTTGTGTTTCCTGCTGTCCGCCGTCCATGCGCTGTGTCAATTGTTGTATTTCTGTCTGTTTTTGCGTATATGCAGCGTTTTTGCTGTGTATTTGCTGCTGCAAATCGGTCAGTCTCTGCTGACGCGCCTGCAGCTGCACAAGCAGCGCACTGCTCTGTTCCTGCTGTGCTTCCAGCTGTCCCTTTGCCAAGCCGATGTTTTCGGCGGCATTGCGGCGGCTCTCTGCGAGCACTGCCATCTGACGCGAAAGCTCTCCCGCCTGTTCTTCTTCGCGCGCCAGCTGCACTTGCAGCTGTTCGGTGCGAATATCCGACTGCCGCATCTGCTCGGACAGCTGCTCGGAACGCGCATACTGCTGCTTCTGCTGTTCCCGCACGGCTTCCAGCTTTTGTTCCGCTTCGATGCGCGCGGCATCGCTGCTCTTTTTCGCGTCCTGCATGCCGTCCAGCGTATCCAGCCACAGAGAAATCTCGTGCAGCCGCAGCGCATCGCGCAGCTCCATATATTTTTTTGCGCTCTGCGCCTGTTTTTCCAGCGGGCCGGAGCGCGCATCCAATTCGTTCCAAATATCACGGATGCGCACCAGATTTTCCGCTGTCTGATCCAGTTTTCGCTCCGCTTCTTCTTTGCGGGTGCGGAATCGCGTCACGCCTGCCGCTTCTTCAAAGACTTCTCGGCGATCCGTGCTCTTTGTCGCCAAAATCTCATCAATGCGGCCCTGTCCAATGATGGAATAGCCGTCATGTCCCAAACCGGTATCCATGAACACATCGCGAATGTCGCGCAGACGCACGCGTTTCCGATTCAAGTAATATTCGCTCTCACCGGAACGGAAATATTTGCGGGTGACCATGACCTCCGCCGCCTCGACCGGAAATTGTCCGGCAGAGTTGTCCAGAATCAGCGTGACCTGCGCCGCGCCCATGGCACCGCGCCGCGCCGTGCCGCCAAACACCACATCTTCCATTTTTGCACCGCGCAGGCTCTTGGTAGACTGTTCTCCCAGCACCCAACGGATTGCATCAGAAATATTTGATTTTCCGCTTCCATTCGGGCCGACAATCGCCGTCATGCCGTCAGAAAACCGAATGGTTGTCTTGTCCGGAAACGACTTAAAGCCCTGTAATTCCAGTGATTTTAAATACACGCAGCTACCTCTTATACCTCATTTCACCGGCACTTGCCGATATGAATTCTATTTTATAGCATACCATGTTTTGCCTATCAATGCAATGTCAGCGCAAAAAAAGAAACACGGCATCGTACCGTGTTTCTGTCTATATTTTGTGCAGGATTTCTATTGCGCAACGATGTGCACGGCGCCAAACTGCTCCCGCAGTCGAAGAAGATTTCTTTTTTTGTGTCCGATCGCCCGCGACAGCTCGCGCGGCGCAACAGCAATCGTCCGTTCGCCTGTCATTTGGATGTGCCGGCACAATCGTCGATACCACAGTTCTCCATACGCCAGCTCTCCCATCGCCGGATGATAGGCACCTGCCGCAACCGTGCTGTCCAGCTCTTCGGTCGGGTTTAGCCCGACACGAATGACCGGAATGTGTTCCCGTTCAAAAATCTCCAGCATATCCGCGCACCAGACCGCGGCGGTCTCCACATCCAGCGGCTGATAGCGTCCCGCCTTCCAATCGTCATACAGCGGCGTGTCCGGCAAAACAGCAACCGGATAAATGCGCACCCCGTCCGGCTTGCGCGCCGCAATGCGCTGCGCCGTGTATCGAACCGTCTCCCGCGTATCTCCCGGAAGCCCCGCCATCGTCTGTAAAATCAGAGAAATACCCGCCTGCTGAATCAGCGATGCAGCGCGTTCGGTATCCGCCGCCGTGTGTCCGCGGCGGGCATTTTGCAGCACCGTGTCATCCATGGACTGTGCGCCCAGTTCAATCACGGTCACATGGTGCCGCTTCATGCGCGATAAAATTTCTTCGTCTATCGCATCCGGCCGTGTAGAGATGCGAACAGAGGAAATTTTTCCCGCCGCCAAAAATTCATCTGTGACGGCGAGCAGCTCCTCCTGTTGTTCCACGGGAATCGCTGTAAAGCTGCCGCCATAAAAAGCTGCCTGCGGGATATTCCCCGCAGGCAGAATGGCATGTGCGTGTTGTAAAATCTCGCGCGCCTGTGCCGGTGTCATGCGCTGCTTTTGTCCCGCAATCGTTCGCTGATTGCAAAACACGCACTGACACGGACAGCCCGCATGCGGGACGAAAATCGGCACAATAGACGCCATTACTTGACTTCTCCCATGAGCTGCAGGGCAGCCTTTGCCGCCATCTGCTCGGCTTCCTTCTTGCTGTGTCCCGTGCCCTCTGCAAAAACATTGCTGTTGAGCAGAACCTGCACGGTAAAGCGCTTGTCATGATCCGGACCGCTCTCGCCGCTCAGCTGATAGCTCAGCGTCTCCTGACGGTTTTTCTGCACAATTTCCTGCAGCGCGGTCTTGTAATCGCGGAATGCGCCGCCCTGCTCTGCCAAATCAATCTTTGCCTCCAAGAAGGACAAAATAAACGTGCGCGCCGCTTCCAAACCGCCGTCCAGATAAATGGCGCCAATCAGCGCTTCCACGGAGTCTGCAAGAATGGACGGGCGCTTGCGTCCGCCGCCGTTTTCCTCGCCGCGGCCGAGCAGCAGCAAATGATCCAGCCCAAGTTCCTTGGCGACCTCATACAGTGTTTGCTCACACACCACCGCAGCGCGCAGCTTGGTCAGCTGTCCCTCCGGCACATGCGGGTAACGGTGAAATACATAATCTGCCGATACCAGACCCAGTATGGAATCGCCAAGAAACTCCAGGCGTTCGTTGTTTTGGATATGCTGATCGCGATGCTCATTGGCATACGAAGAATGCGTCATTGCCGTCGTCAGCAGTCCTGTGTCGTGAAATTGATAAATCAATTCATCTTTTTCCATTGATTTCGCTCCTTTCGTTGTCATAATGGGATAAATGCCCTCCCTCCGAGCGAGGAAGGGCATACGTTCTTTAGTCATCCTCACCGATGCGGCGAACCAGATCGCCAATCGTCTTCATACTGGCAGCTTCTGCCTCGTCGATTTCACCGATGTCAAACTCTTCTTCGATGCTCATCATCAGCTCGACCAGATCCAGAGAATCTGCTCCGAGGTCCTCAATGAACGCAGTGTCCATATTCAGGGAATTTTCTGCCACACCAAACTGGTCTGCCAGAATCTTACATACCTTCTCGAATACCATATACGCTCACCTCCCTTGTTCTTTTCTCACGCAGGGCATCGCCATACTCTTCTTATCATATGTGCCGCGCGCCCTGCTGTCAATAGGGAAATGCCGTCACAAGGTCATATTATCAATATTGCGCTGAATTTCTCCGACAACATCGGCGTTTACATAGGCAATTGCCTGTTTGACTGCCGAACGAACGGCATAAGCGTCCGACGAGCCGTGCGCCTTAAATACCGGCTTGGAAATACCGAGGAACGGCGCGCCGCCGACTTCCTTCGAGGACATCATTTTTTTGAGTCCGCCCATCGCCGGCTTGACGAGCAGATACGCGAGCTTGGTGCGCGCGCTGGTCAGGAACACATCCTTGAGCGTACCCATCAGGAAGCCTGCCACGCCTTCCACCGTCTTGAGCAAAATGTTGCCGGTGAAGCCGTCCGTCACAGCCACGTCACACGCGCCGTTCGGGATATCGCTTCCCTCTACGTTGCCGATAAAATTGATGCGTCCGGCATCTCCCGCCGCCTTGAGCACCTCATATGCCGCCTTGCGCAGCGGATCGCCCTTGGTCTCCTCTGCGCCGTTGTTGACCAGACCGACGCGCGGATTCTTGACGCCCATGACCTTTTCCATATAGAAGCTGCCCATAAAGGCAAACTGCAGCAGATATTCTTCCGTGCACTCCACGTTCGCGCCGGAGTCAATGAGCAGCACATGGCCGCCCTTGCACGGCAGCTGCGTCGGCAGTGCCGCGCGGCGGATGCCGCGGATGCGCTTGGTGACCAGCGTTGCGCCGGACAGCAGTGCGCCGGTGTTGCCTGCCGAAATCATGGCATCCGCTTCGCCGTCATTCATCATGCGCAGCGCCACAGACATCGACGCATCTTTTTTGCGGCGAACCGCCGTCGCCGGATCATCATGCATATCAATGATTTCCTGTGCGTCACGAATGGTAATCGGCAGATTTTCCGCCTGCTCCTTTGCCAGCAGGTCGCGGAGAACCGCTTCCTGTCCGACCAGAATATATTCCTGTCCAAATTCCTTGGCTGCCTGTACACAGCCGGAAACCTGTGCCTGCGGTGCGTTGTCACCGCTCATAGCATCAATGATGATTTTCACGAAAGGGTCTCCTTTCCCTCCTGTACGGCATCCAACAGCGTGTCCAGATGCTCCAGCGCGCGCTGCGCAATCTGGGTATTCTTTTCCCGCTTGCCCTTGACGCGATAGCCCAGCTGGCGAATGATGCCGAAATTGATGTTCATCGGCTGGAACTTCGCATTCGCCTCATTGGAAATGTACAGTCCCAGCGCGCCGATTGCCGTCAGATCGGAAAATTCAATCGGCTCCAGTCCCAGCAGCTCGCGTGCCAGATTCAAGCCGGTCTCAAAACCGGATGCCGCGGACTCGATGTAGCCCTCTACGCCGGTCATCTGTCCGGCAAAGCGAATGCGCGGCTCTGCCTTGAGCCGGTAATGATTGTCCAGCAGTCGCGGAGAATCCATAAATGTATTGCGGTGCATGACGCCATAGCGCACAAACTCCGCGTTTTTCAGCGCCGGAATCATCGAAAATACGCGCTTCTGCTCCGGAAACTTCAAATGCGTCTGAAAACCGACAAGATTATACAGCGAGCCCGCCGCATTGTCGCGGCGCAGCTGTACAACGGCATACGGTGTCTCTCCGGTGTGCGGATCGCGCAGACCGACCGGCTTGAGCGGACCGTACAGCAGCGTATCATGTCCGCGGCGTCCCATCACTTCCACCGGCATGCAGCCCTCAAACACCTTCTTGTCCTCAAAGCCGTGCACCGGTGCCTGTTCTGCCTCGCACAGCGCTTCCCAGAATGCATCGTACTGCTCTCGATTCATCGGGCAGTTGATGTAATCCGCCGTGCCCTTGTCATAGCGGGACGCAAAATAAGCACTGTCCATATCCACCGATTCAAAGCTGACAATCGGTGCCGCTGCATCATAAAAATGCAGGTATTCATGTGCGCCGAGCTTGTTGTGAATGCTCTCGAACAGAGCGTCTGAGGTCAGCGGGCCGGTCGCCACGATGACATGTCCCTCTGCGGGGATTTCCGTCACTTCACCTTCATGAACCGTAATATTCGGATGGTTTTTGACTTTTTCCGTGACCAGATTGGCAAATGCCTCTCGGTCAACCGCAAGTGCGCCGCCCGCTTCTACGCGCGTCGCATCGGCACAAGAGATAATCAAGCTGCCTGCGCGGCGCAGCTCTTCCTTGAGCAAGCCAGGCGCCGTGCAGATTTCCGCACCGCGCAGCGAATTGGAGCAGCAAAGCTCCGCAAATGCGCTGCTGTGGTGCGCCGGTGTCATTTTAACCGGCTTCATTTCGTACAGATCCACATGAATCCCGCGCTGTGCCAGCTGCCAAGCAGCTTCGCTGCCCGCAAGGCCTGCGCCGATCACAATGGCATTATGCATCAACTGGTTCCTCCGTAGCTTCGGTCTTTTTCTTGCGTGTCACGCGCTTTTTTAGCGCCTGTTCGCCGTCCTCCGCCTTCTTGGTCGTTTTCTTGGTTGTCTTTTTGGCTGTCGTTTTCTTTGTCGTTGTTTTTTTCGTGGTCTTCTTGGCAGTGGTTTTTTTCGCCGCGGATTTCTTGGTCGTTTTCTTTGGCTTTTCCTCTGCCTCAGCGGTCTCCGGATTCTCTCCTGCTGCCTCTGCTGCCGCCTTTGCCTCCGCTTCCTTCTGCGCCTTGGTCTTGCGCGGGGTGCGCTTGCTGATAAACTCCTTGTAGCCGCAGCCTTCCTTGTAGCACACAAAATGTGCCTCACCGGTCTCGCGGTCATAATGGCGGAACAGCGTAGAGCCGCACTGCGGGCACTGCTTTTTCGTGACCTTATCCCACGTCATAAACGTACATTCCGGATAATTGTCGCAGCCCAGGAACGGGAATCCGCGCTTGGATTTCAGCTCGACGATATTGCCGCCGCATTTCGGGCAGTTCACACCGGTCTTGATGGCAATGTTCTTGGTATTTTTGCAGTCCGGATATCCGGAGCACGCCAAAAACTTGCCGAATCTGCCGGATTTGATGACCATGTGCTTGCCGCACTTTTCGCAGATTTCATCGGTCACTTCGTCTTTGATTTTGATGCGCTGTCCTTCGAGGTCCTTCTCTGCCTGCTGCAGTGCTGCTTCAAATCCGTCATAGAAACGGCGCAGAACCTCTACATAGCTGATTTTTCCGTTTTCAACTTCATCCAGCTCTTCTTCCATGTGCGCGGTAAATTCCAAGTCCGAAATCGACTTGAATTTATCGACAAGCAGTTCGGTGACGCCCTCGCCGAGCGGTGTCGGCTTGAGGCTTCTGCCTTCCTTTGCCACATAATCGCGTTCCAAAATCGTCGAAATGGTCGGCGCGTAGGTAGACGGTCTGCCGATACCCTTTTCTTCCATCGCCTTGATGAGCGATGCTTCAGTATATCGTGCCGGCGGCTGGGTGAAATGCTGTGCCGGTGTCAGCTTGCTGCACTGTAAGCTGTCGCCCTCATCAAAGTTCGGCAGCGGCTTGCCGGAGGTCGTATCCGATGCCTTGGCATCGTCTGTGGACTCCTCATATACCGCCGTAAAGCCCGGGAATGCCACTTTATAGCCGCTTGCGCGGAAAATATAGCCCTCTGAGACAATATCAGACGATACGGTATCCATGATGGCATCCGCCATCTGGCAGGCAACAAAGCGGCTCCAGATCAGCTTATACAGCTTGTACTGCTCCGGTGTCAGATAATCCTTGATTTCGTCCGGAATCAGCTGTACATTGGTCGGGCGAATGGCCTCATGCGCGTCCTGCGCATTGCTCTTGGCGCGGAACGTCCGTGTCTTTTCCGGATAATAGTCTGCGCCGTACCGGCCGAGAATGTATTCCTTTGCCGCGGTCTGTGCCTCCTCGGACAGTCGCAGGGAGTCGGTACGCATGTAGGTAATCAAACCGGTCAAGCCCTGCTCGCCGATCTCGATGCCTTCGTACAGCTGCTGGGCAATCGCCATCGTGCGGCGCGGCACAAAGCTCAGCTTGCGGCTGGCTTCCTGCTGCAGCGTCGAAGTAATAAACGGCGGCGCCGGTCTCTTGCGTTTTTTGCCGCGCTTGACCTTTCCCACGGTAAACGCCTTGCCGGTTACCGCTTCTACGATGTGCATGGTCTGTTCTTCGGTTTTCAGTTCAACCTTGCCCGTCGCATCGCCGTAAAACGAAGCGGTAAATACGCCGCCCTCCTGCGTTTTCAGCTCTGCCTCAAGAGACCAATATTCCTCCGGCACAAAGGCACGGATTTCCATCTCTCGATCCACAACCATGCGCGTTGCAACCGACTGCACACGGCCGGCGGACAGACCGCGCTTAACCTTTCGCCACAAAAACGGCGACAGCTCATAGCCCACGATGCGATCCAGAATGCGGCGTGCCTGCTGGGCATCGACCAAATCCAAGTCAATATCGCGCGGGTGTGCAATGCCGTCCTGCACGGCGTGCTTGGTAATTTCATTGAATGTGACGCGTTTGCTGAACGAATCGCTCAGGTGAAACAGCTCTTTTAAGTGCCAGGAAATGGCTTCGCCCTCTCGGTCCGGGTCGGTTGCGAGATAGACGAAATCGCTGTTGTCGATATCTTCGCGCAATTCTTCAATCAGTTTTTCCTTGCCTTCAATCGGCATGTACACCGGCTTAAAATCATGCTCGATGTCCACACTCATCTTTTTTTTCGGCAAATCCCGCAGATGTCCCATCGAAGCCTTTACCACATAGTCGGTACCGAGGTACTTTCCGATGGTCTTTGCCTTCGCCGGAGACTCCACGATGACAAGTTTTGACATATCTGTCTTTCCTCCTGTGCCGCCGCCGATACCGGCAGACGGTTCTCCAATCTATTCGATCAATGGTGATTGCTTTCTACAATTCTACATCGGCTGCCGCCTGATACCCGCTCTCGGTCGCGGCGACATATTGCCCGACTTCCAGCATGGTCAGTGCCGTCAGCACGCTGGCGGCGGGCAGACCGGTTTTCTCTACAATTGCATCGACGGTTTCCTGTCCGTCATGCACGGCGCACCAAACTGTGCGCTCCTCCTCGGAGCCTTCCAGCCGCCGCAGGAGCTTTTTTCTCTCTTTCTCTCTCGGCATCTCCTGTATGGATGCCTGTTTTACCGGCGGCAGCGTGCGCTGTATGCGGCTGTCAGCCAGTTGATACTGCGCCAAAATATCCGCCGGTTCCTGTACCAATTCCGCAGCGCCCTGCCGAATGCGTGCATTGCATCCCGCACTGGACGGCCGATTGATATCTCCCGGCACGGCAAACACATCGCGCCCCTGTTCCAGCGCCAAATCCGCTGAAATCAGTGCGCCGGATTTTTTCGGCGCCTCTACAATCAGTGTGCCCTTTCCCAAGCCGGTTATAATGCGGTTGCGCACGGGAAAATGCATTCCCTTCGGCTCTGTGCCGGGCGGGTATTCGCTGATGACCGCGCCGTGCTGTATAATATCATCCATCAGCTGTTTGTGCTGCCACGGATAGCATACATCGACACCGCAGCCGAGCACGGCGACGGTTTCTCCGCCCGCTTCAATCGCCGCACGATTGGCGGTTCCATCAATGCCAATCGCCATACCCGACACGATAATGACGCCGCGCTGGGCAAGATTGCCCGCGAAATGCCACGCCGCCTGCTTGCCGTATCGGGTACACTTCCGCGTGCCGACAATGGAGACAGACACTCTGTCTGTAAAATCCGGCAATGTGCCGCGCACATACAGCACGAGCGGCGGATCCGGAATCTCGCGCAGCAGCTGCGGATACATGTCATCTGCCAACGTCACAATTTGAATGTCCTGCTTCCGGCACGTCTCCTCGATGTGCTGCGCGACCGTCAAATCTTTTTCCATCAGCGAATCCATTTTCACCTTGTTGAGCCGTGGAATGTCGACAAATTCCTGCTGCTCCGCACGCCAAATCGCTTCCGGAGAACCGAATCGCTCGAGCAGATGTCCGCAAAATCGCGCGCTGCATCGCGGCCGCGTCGCCAGCCACAGCCAATAGATCCCATTCGTCATCAGCCATCAGACCTTTCTGCTCATCTCATACATGATAATCGAAGCAGCAACCGATGCATTGAGCGACTCTGCACGGCCGTCCATCGGAATGATGATCTGCTGGGTACACAGAGCGGCTGCTTTTTTCGTAATGCCGCGTCCCTCATTTCCAATCATGACAGCGGCGCGGGTCAAATCAACATGCGTCAGCGGCACACTGCTCTCGCTGAGCGCTGCCGCATACAGCGGCATGTTCTGCTCGTGCAAAAATGCCACGGTTTGTTCCAACGACGCCGCCGCAATCGGCATGCGGAACGCCGCGCCCATCGTCGCGCGAACGACTTTCGGAGAGGTCGGGTCAACGCACCCCTCGCACAAAATAATGCCGTCCAAGGCAAATGCATCCGCTGTGCGGATAATGGTTCCCAGATTTCCCGGATCCTGCAAGCCCTCCAGCACCATCAGACGCTTGGCGTCCTGCAAAACGTGCAGCTCTGCCACCGGTCTCTCGCAGGAAAATACGACGCCCTGCGGCGTCTTGACGTTGGACACCTTACTCAGCAGGCTGGACGGGCAGATATACAGCTTTGCGCCCTGTCCTTCCGCCTGCCGCAGCAGCTCTGTGTCCAATTCCGCATCCTCTGCAAGGAGAATATCATGGATGTCCATGCCGCTGGACAGCGCTTCTCCCAGCATTTTTTCGCCTTCGCAGACCATTTCCTGCATCTCTTTGCGGAACTTCCGGTCATTGGACAGGCGAACAAGCCGCTTGACCAGAGAATTTTCGCGGCTTTCTATTCGTATACTCATGGCAGTTTCTCCAATTTCCGAATATTTTGATTTTTTCCCACAACAATCAAAACATCTCTATGTTTCAGCAAAAATTCCGCTTGCGGAGAAACATAGATTTCCTTTTCCCCGCGGCGAACCGCCAATACATTGATTCCAAACTGTTTTCTCGCTCCAATTTCCGCCAGCGTCTTATTCTGCCATACATCCGGCAGCGGCAGCTCCACGATAGCATAATCCGGCGACAGTTCGATAAAATCCAGCGCGCGGCGGGACGAAATCGTCTGCGCCAGCCGCACACCCATATCCTGCTCCGGAAAAACGACACGATCCACGCCGATTAGCTCCAGCATCCGCGAGTGCTGCTTTGACTGCGATTTCGCAATGATATACTTGGCTCCCATATCCTTGAGCATCAGGGCAATCATCACACTGTCCTCAATATCCGTCATACAGATAATCACACCGTCAAAATTGCGCACTCCAATGGATTGCAGCACGGATTCGTCTTTGGCATCGGCAATAATCGTATGGGTGACTATCTCTGACACACGCTGTGCGCAGCCTTCCTCTCGGTCAATAGCCAGTACCTCATGTCCCAGCGCGTACAATTCCTCCGCCACGGCGGTTCCAAATCTACCCAGACCAATGACAACAAATGATTTCATGCGAACTCCTTATCCTACGATGACTTTGCTTTCCGGATACCGGATTTTCGGCTCAAAGATACGCCGCGTAAACACAGCGGCTCCCAATGTCAGAATGCCGATGCGTCCCAAATACATTTCCAGAATCAACCAGCATTTGGATACTACACCCAACGTCGGTGTTAAATTTTCCGACAGTCCTGCTGTGCTGAAGGCGGAAACCGTCTCATACAAGGCGCGCCCCACAGAGACATTATCCGCCGTGTACAAGATAAAGCTTCCCATCAAAATCAAGCTCAGGGCAGCCATCACCAACGCGACGGCCTGCAGCACCAATCGTTCTTCAATCCGTCGGTGAAAGACGGTGATATCCCGTCTGCTGCGCAGCACGCTCCACGCCGCCAATATCAGCACCGCAACCGAGGTTGTCTTGATGCCGCCCGCCGTGGAACCCGGGGATCCGCCGACAAACATCAGCAGGATACAGACGACAGCGGTACCGCTGCGCAGAGCCCCCTGATCGATGGTATTAAATCCGGCGGTTCGGCAGGTGGTCGCCTGAAACAGCGATGCCAGTACACGATACCCGACCGGCATATTTCCCAATGTCTGCGGATTGCTGTACTCCAGGATAAATATTACCAAAGTACCGCCGAGCAAGAGCAATGCCGTCATAATCAGTACCAGCCGCGTGTGCACGGACAGGCGATTCCATTTGCGATTGGCGCGCAAATCGCGCCACACGAGAAAACCCAATCCGCCCATGACAATCAATGCAATAATCACGAGATTGACAAGCGGGTCTTGCGCATAATCGCTCAGATTAGAGAATGCCTCTCTCTGTCCCATCAAATCAAAGCCTGCATTGCAAAACGCGGAGACCGCGTGAAAGAACGCCTTCCACAAGCCTTCTGCAATACCAAACTGCGGAATAAACCGAATGGAAAGCAAGGCGGTTCCCGCCAATTCTATTGCAGCTGTAAACAGCATCACTTCCCGCATCAAGCGGACAATTCCCGATATGTCATCCAGACTGAGCGACGCAGACATTTCCAATCGTTCCCGCATGGTAATCGTCCGTCCCATAAAGAAGGACACCAATGCCGTCACCGACATAACGCCCAAGCCGCCGATTTGAATCAAACCTAAAACAACAATCTGTCCGAATACCGTCCAGTGCTGCCACGTGTCTACCACAACGAGTCCCGTCACACAGGTTGCGCTTGTCGCAGTAAACAAGCAGTCCACAAACGCTGTCACGCTGTGATCCCGCGCCGCAATTGGGAGATGCAGCAGGCAGGCACCGAACAGGATGACAAATAAAAACCCAAGTAAAATGGTGCGTCCGGGGCGCGCAGCCCGTCGATGACCCCGTTGCATCGGAAAAATGTTTTGCATGATACGCCTCTTTATGTGATATGGCAAAAGCCTGAGCAGCAGACTGGCAGCTCCTCAGGCTTTCCGTATTCCATTAGTCCAGCGGCTTCATGGTCGGGAACAGCAGGACATCACGAATGGATGCGCTGTCGGTCAGGAACATAACCAGACGGTCAATGCCCATGCCCATGCCGCCCGTTGGCGGCATACCGTATTCCAGAGCGCGCAGGAAGTCTTCGTCCATCATGTTCGCTTCGTCATCGCCTGCATTGCGCAGCTCTACCTGACGCTCGAAGCGGCCTCTCTGGTCAACCGGATCATTCAGCTCGGAGAATGCATTGCACAGCTCGCGGCCGTAGACAAAGCACTCGAAGCGCTCGGTCAGACGCGGGTCAGATGCCTTGCGCTTTGCCAGCGGAGAAATTTCTACCGGATAATCCGTGATAAAGGTCGGCTGAATCAGGTTTTCCTCTACAGTTGCATCGTAAACCATCGCGAGCAGATCGCCCCAGCTCTCCTTGTTCTTGTCGATTTCATAGCCGGCCTTCTTGCAAGCCTCCAGAGCCTGCTCGCCGTCCATTGCCATGAAGTCCATGCCGGAGTACTGCTTGACAGCCTCTGCCATGGTCATGCGCTTCCAGCCCTTGGAGAAGTCCAGCTCAGTGCCCTGATACATCACCTTGGTCGTGCCCAGAACCTTCTCGCAGCAGTGGATGACCATGTTCTCGGTCAGATCCATCATGCCGTTGTAGTCGGTATATGCCTGATAAATCTCAATGGTGGTGAACTCCGGATTGTGTCTGGTGTCCATGCCTTCGTTGCGGAAGATACGGCCGATCTCATAGACGCGCTCCATGCCGCCGACAATCAAGCGCTTCAGGTGCAGCTCGGTCGCAATGCGCATGTACATGTCGATGTCCAGCGCGTTGTGATGCGTGATAAACGGACGCGCAGCAGCACCGCCCGGAATCGTGTTCAGGCACGGCGTCTCTACTTCCATAAAGCCCTGGCCGTCACAGAAGTTGCGGATTTCGCGAACGATCTTCGAACGGTTCTCAAAGGTGCGGCGCACTTCCGGATTGACAATCAAATCCACGTAACGGCGGCGATAGCGAATGTCGGTGTCCTTCAGGCCGTGCCACTTCTCCGGCAGCGGACGCAGGGACTTGGACAACAGCTGGAGCTTGTCCACGCGAACAGAAATTTCGCCCTTCTGGGTGCGGAACACTTCGCCCTCAATGCCGATGATGTCGCCAATGTCATACTTCTTAAACTGCTTGTACTCCTCGGTGCCCAGCAGGTCGCGCTTGACGCACAGCTGGATGCGGCCGTAGCGGTCGGTGATGTCCGAGAAGGTCAGCTTGCCCATGATGCGCTTGCTCATCATGCGGCCTGCCAGACGGACAATTTTGCCTTCCATCTCCTCGAAGTTCTCGGTGATGTCCGTGGTATAGTTGGTGCGGTCAAACCGAACTTCCGTAAACGGATCCTTGCCTTCTCCCTGCATTGCCTGCAGTTTTGTGGTGCGGATCTCGTACTCTTCGGATTCCGAGCGAACCGGCTTTGCGTTCTTCGGCTTGCTCTGTTCAGCAGCTGCGTTCTGATCCATGTTTTTCCTCCTAATTATAATGCAAAAGGACTGTCCGCCATCCGTTCCGGCGTGGCAGACAGCCTGTTGTTGGTTCTTGTTTACTTCTGGATGTCGGTGATGCGGAACTTTACCACGCTGTCGTTCGGTGCTTCTACCTCGACAACCTCGCCGACCTTGTGACCCAGAACAGCCTTGCCTACCGGAGATTCGTCAGAAATCAGACCAGCCATCGGATCTGCTTCCTGCGAGCCGACAATGCGGTACTGCTCCTCGTCGCCAAACTCCAGATCCTCGATCTTGAAGGTGCATCCCGGAGATACCTCATCTGCTGCGTACTCGTCTGCTGCGATGATAACAGCCTTGGAGATCATGGTCTCCAGCTCCAGAATGCGGGAGTTTACCTTGCCCTGCTCATCCTTTGCTGCATGATACTCTGCGTTCTCGGAAAGGTCGCCGAAAGAAAGGGCTTCCTTAATCTGCGCGGTGATTTCGCGCATGCGGACGGTGCTGAGGTACTCCTGCTCTTCCTTCAGCTTATCCAGACTTTCCTGTGTCATTCTATACTCTTGTTTCATGGAATATTTCCCCTCGATCTATTACAGATTTTTCATCAGATATCGTTTATGCAAACGTGCCTTGTTATTCATTATATAAATCCCATCGTATGATGTCAAGCACGTGTTGTACCGATTTTTACTTTTTCAGCACAGAAATTGCCGCTTGCAGCTGGTCATCTTCGCTGTCCTGCAGCACATAGAAGTGCTCTTTTTTCTCGTCGCTCAGGTCTGCCTGCTTATCCGGCGTCACGCCTTTTCCAATCAAGCTGACGCCCTTCGGCGTGTAGTAGCAGTGCGTCGAGATGTTGAGGCAGCCGCCGTTGGACAGCTCAAAGCCCTGCTGGGAGTATCCCTTGCCGACGGTCTTTTCTCCGACAATCGTTGCCTTGCCGTATTCCTGCAGTGCAGCTGCGAAAAACTCCGCCGCGCTGTACGAATCCGCATTGACGAGCACCGCCATCGGCAAATCCACCGCATTTGCATCCGATGTATATTCTTCGGTCTTTCCCGCTTTGTCTTTGAGCGAAATAATTTTTCCCTCCGGCAGCAGCGTATCCAGACAATTGACCAGTGCCGTCAGCTGTCCGCCCGGATTGTTGCGCAGGTCAAACAGCAAGCTAGTCGCGCCCTGCTTCTGCATCTCTTTGACAGCGGCGTCAAACTGTTCATCGGTATTGTCTGCAAACTTCTCAATCCGAATGTATCCAATCTGATTGTCCAGCATGCGCGATGTCACATGAATTTGCTCGTATTCCTCGCGCGTCACGGACAGCGTGACATCCTGATTCGTTGCATATTGGTGAATGCCCAGCTGCACAACGCCGCCCGCCTTGCCGCGGACTGCGGCAACCGCCTTGTCATAGCTGCCAAAATCGTCTATGCGTTTGCCGTTGATGGCTGTAATTTTATCGTAGCAGCCAATGCCCGCCTTTTGTGCCGGAGAATCGGTCGCCACCGTGTTTACATATAAATAATGTGTGCCATCGTCATTTTCCAGATAGCTGACGGTCACGCCGATGCCCACGGTAGAATCCGCCGAAGATTCCTGATAGCTCTGATAATATTCCGGCGTCATGTAACTTGTCCAGCGGTCACCGAGACCCTGTGCATATCCCGTCAGTGCGCCGTTGATGAGGTCATCCGTGTCATAATCCTCGCCGACAAAGTATTTCTGGCTGATGCTGTCCGCCTGCCGCAGAACATCATAGATTTCTCCAGCCTGTCCGCTCGGATGCACAGCGTGATACACAACCGCGCCGGTGACCAATCCGCCCGCAATCGTTGCCGCCGCACCGGCAGCCACTGCCCGACGCAGCGATACCATGCGTTTCAAATCGCTCTCGCTTCCTTTCGTATGAAATCATCTCTATAAAAAGAATACCGCAGGACAAAGCCTGCGGCAACTATTTTTTGCTGTGTTCACAAAAATATCAAATTTTGTGCGCCCTCAAAACAGAACGGAAACCGAGCTGAGCAGCATCAGTACGACCAAAATCAGCGCGACAACCGCCATAATACGTTTTGCAGTCGTTGGTTTAATCAAAAAATTTCACCTCGATTACAAGATTACAGGCGTCCAGCCTCACGAGAAGCCAAGTACTTGCGTACCATCAGTGCAACCTTAAATACAATCGCATGGTCAAATTCACGCAGATCCAAGCCCGTCAGCTTTTTAATTTTCTCCAGACGGTAAACCAGCGTGTTTCTGTGTACAAACAGCTTACGAGAGGTCTCGGACACGTTCAGGTTGTTTTCAAAGAACTTCTGGATGGTGAACAGGGTCTCCTGATCCAATGCATCAATTGAGCCCTTCTTAAAGATTTCGTTCAGGAACATCTCACACAGGGTCGTCGGCAGCTGATAAATCAGACGTGCCAAGCCCAGCGTGTCATAATTGACAATGTTCTGCTCGTTGTCGAATACAACGCCGACTTCCAGCGCAGTCTGTGCTTCCTTAAAGGATTTTGCGACGTCCTTGAGCTGGCTGCAAACAGTGCCGATACCGATCAGGCACTTAATCTGCAGTTCATTCTCCAAGGTCTCCTCGATGCCCTTGGCAATCTTCATGAGTTCCTTGTCGTCGATGGTCGGTTTTACTTCCTTGACAAGAACGATATCATTTTCATTGATGTGCAGGACAAAGTCGTGCTGCTTATCCGGGAACAGACCCTGAATGACGTCCAGTGCAGCGACGTCAGCATGCTCTTCCTGACGAACCAGGAATACGGCGCGGGTGGTGTCTCCCTCAAAGTGCAGCTCGCGAGACTTAATATAAATATCTCCCGGCAGGATATTATCGAGAATGATGTTCTTGATAAACGTAGCCTTGTCGTGCTTTTCGTCGTACAGCGTCTTGATGTTGCTGACGGCAATCGCTGCCATCGAGCAGATGCTGCGGGCATTTTCGTCTTCGCCGTGTACAAACACTGCGTACTCAAAACGAGTCGAACGGTCTGCAACAGGACGATAAGTATATCCGCCAAAGCGAATCATGTCACCGACATAGGACAGCTCAGCTGCTGCGTCCTCGCGCATCTCACCGATCCGTTTGAGGTCGGTACAGGCCACGACTGCGCCGCTGGCATTGATAATGCCGATTGTGCGGTCAACCGCATCTTTCATCTGTAAAATTATAGACTGAAACATTCTTGATGCCATCATACTTCACCCTTCTTCAACGAAATTGTTTTCTGTACCCGCATATTCTGCCGAAATCCTGCACTTGTCAGCAGCTGTTTTTACCCGCGGGAGCAAAACCATCACCAATCATATTGACAGCAAAACGCTGTCCTATCGTTCACTTTTTTTATTATATCACAAATCGACAGAAATTTGTACAAAAATTTTGACTTTATTTTGTCGACTTTTCCCTATGTAACGTAATTGCTTGTTCTCAGCCGTCCTTTCCTGCCTGACAGGCGAGCAGCTGTGCAATTTCCTCCTGCGTCAGTTCTCTCCACTGTCCCGGCTGCAGTGCCGCATCCAGTTTGAGCGGACCTTCCGACAAGCGTTCCAGCGTCTTGACCGGCGCACCGCGGGATGCCAGCATGCGCCGCACCTGATGATACTTGCCTTCGTGAACCGTTACCAAAACCTCGGCGTACCCTTCGCGCGCTTCGCAGATTTCCAGCTTTGCCGGCCGACAGCGCGTGCCGTCGCGCAGCGTGATGCCCTGCGCAAATGCCTGTACATCGGCATCGCTCAATGCGCCCTCCGTCTGCGCCCGATAGACTTTATCTACCGCATGCTTCGGCGAGGTCAGCGCATGTCCCAGCGCACCGTCATCCGTCAGCAGCAGCAGTCCGGATGTGTCCTTGTCCAGCCGTCCAATCGGAAACACGCCGCGCTTTTTATAGCTGGCAGGCAGAAGATCCAGCACGGTTTGTTGTTCTCTGTCCTCTGTCGCGGACAGCACGCCAAGCGGCTTGTGCATCATCAGATATACATGCGTTTGATAGCTGACCATCTGTCCGCAAAAGCAAATTTGCGCGGTTTCCGGATCTACTTTTTTGGAGGCGTCCCGACACACCGCACCGTCAATGACAATCGCACCGCGTTTTGCCGCTGCCGCCGCTTCTCTGCGGGAACACAGTCCCATCGCCGTGAGCAGTTTATCTATTCGCTGTGCCGCCACTGTATCGCCTCCCGCCAATAATCAAGAGCATTATATCACCTTTGGTACATTTGCACAAGAGTGTTTTCAAAAAAATACAAAAGCAGGCGGGATTTCTCGCCTGCTTCTTTGGGCAATGTGTTGATTTTGCGAAAAAAGCTGTTGTCAGGATGCACCAGAATCCGCTTGGCTGCTTGTGGATTCTGACGTATCCTTTGTGTCATTTGACTTCTGCCCGGTACGGTCCATCAGCCCGCGTGTAAAGCCGCCGTCCGTCTTCATGGAGCAAATATCTCCCGCAACGATTTTTCCTCGATAGATCAGCAATTCCGCCAAAACATCCGATTCTTCTGCATTTGTGACGGAGTAAACGACCTGCTTGACGCGTTTTCCTTTGAGCTTCTCCAAGTCAAATCCCTGCCGCGCCTGTAAGTCCGCATAGCTCTGATAGGTTTCGTCAAAATCCGACGGAATAATCACTTCCCGCACCGTGCAGGACGCGGCATCCACTTCCCATCCGCACGCTTTTAGGTATGCTGTGCGCTCCTCGTCTGTCAGCGCCAGCGTCGAAACCGTCTGCTGCGCGCTATCGGTCTGCTCGCTGTCCGCGCGGTTTCCCATCGCCGCCACATCTCCCGCCAAGCGTGCTGCCGCGCCCGCCGTCAGCAGCAGCGCCGCCGTCACTGCAAGACCAAAGAAAAGCTTCCGCTTACTGAATTTCGCCGTTATGATAAACATAGTTTTCCCGCTCCTCGCCGTCTGTTCCAGCTGTTTCTGGTACAGCGTATGCACGGCACGGAACATTTATGATGCAAACAGCCCCTCCGGAAAATCCGGAGGGGCTTGGATACAGCATGTTTTATGTTTTACTGTGCCTGTGCAGCTTCAATGACCTTCTCCTGCACTGCCGGAGGCGCGTCCTCATAGCGCTCAAACGCGGATTCAAAGGCACCTCTGCCCTGCGTCATCGAACGCAGCGTGATCGCGTAGTCGCTGATTTCTGCCATCGGCACTTCGGCAAGAATTTCCTGTCCGTCATCGGTCGGGTTCATGCCCATGATGCGGCCGCGGCGCTTGTTGATGTCACCGATGACATCGCCCATGTACGAATCCGGAATGTAAACCTTCATCGAGCAAATCGGCTCCATGATAACCGGCTTTGCCTGCGGGATGCCCGCCTTATACGCCAGCTTGGCAGCCATCTTGAACGACAGCTCGTTGGAGTCTACATCATGATAGGAGCCGTCAAGCAGAATTGCCTTCAGGCCAACCATCGGATAGCCGGCCAGCACGCCGTGCTCCATAGCTTCCCGAACGCCCTTGTCAACTGCCGGATGGAAGTTCTTCGGAACAGAGCCGCCAAAAATGCGCTCTTCAAATACATAATCGCCGTCCGCATACGGCTCGAAGGTCATCTTGACGTGTCCATACTGACCGTGACCGCCCGACTGCTTCTTATGCTTGCCTTCCACCGTAACCGATGCGCGAATCTTCTCGCGATACGGAACAATCGGCTTGCTCAGCACCGGCTCTGCGCCAAAGCGAGACTGCAGCTTGGAGCAAATGACGTCCAGATGAATGTCGCCCATGCCGCTCAGCAGACTCTGATGTGTCTCCGGATTGATGGTAAAGCTAAAGGTCGGATCTTCATCCGCGAGCTTGGTGAGACCCGCTGCGATTTTTTCTTCGCCGCCCTTGGTTTTCGGCGCGATTGCCTGTGTATAGCACGGCTTTGCAAACTGCACCGGTGTCAGATTGACTGCGCGCACACTCATCGACAGCGTATCGCCGGTCTTTGTGGTCGCGAGCTTGGACACGGCACCGATATCGCCGCAGGTAACTTCCTTGACTTCGGTTGCCTTCTTGCCGCAAATCGAGTACAGATGGCCAATCTTTTCCGTGGCATCCATGCGATGATTGAGCAGCGTCATATCCTGCTTGACGGAACCGGCAACAACCTTGAAGTAGCTGAATCTGCCGTACTGATCCGCAGTGGTCTTAAACACAAATGCACACGGCGTGCCGTTCGGGTTGCACGGAATCTCAACGAGATCGTCGCCTTCCTCGCAAACTTCTACTTCGCCCTGATCCGGAGACGGCATGTAATCGCAGATGCCCTTGAGCGTTGCAACGGTGCCGATACCAGTTGCTGCAGTGCCGCAGAATACCGGAATGACCGCGCGCTCAAGCACGCCCTGACGCAGACCGGCAATCAGTTCTTCATCCGAGAACTCCTCGCCTGCGAAATAACGCTCCATCAGGTCCTCCGACAGCTCTGCCACGCTCTCGCACAGAGCGGCGCGCTGCTGGTCAACCTTTGCCATCATGGCTTCCGGAATCGCAACCTCCTTGCGTTCGTTGCCCTCCATGTGGTATGCCTTGCGGATGACACAGTCGACAACGCCGACGGTCTCGCGGTTGCCCTCGAAAATCGGGATAACGATCGGAACAACGTGTGCGCCGAACGCCTTCTGCAGCTTGTGCAGCGATGTATCATAATCGGAATTTTCTTCGTCAATTTTAGAAATATAAAACGCACACGGCTTGCCCTGGTCCGCCAGACGCTTCCACGCCTTTTCCGTGCCAACGCTCGGTCCGGACTTGCCCGGCACAACAATCAAACCGGATTCACACACGCGCAGTGCGCTCTGTACTTCGCCTTCAAAATCAAAGAAGCCCGGCGTATCCAGCATGTTGATCTTGCAGCCGCCGTATTCTACCGGCGCCACTGCGGTGGAAATCGAGAACTTTCTGCGGATCTCCTCCGGGTCATAGTCACAAACGGTATTTCCGTCCGCGATCTTTCCCATGCGGTCTGTCGCCTTGGTCATATACAGCATGCTTTCGATCAGGGAAGTCTTGCCTTCTCCGCCGTGTCCCATTACACAAACGTTGCGGATTTTATCTACAGAATATACGTTCAACGATTCCATCTCCTTAACATTTCTTATCCAGAGCGGGATGTCCCGTCCTCATGTTCGTAATTATACCCTACTTTCATCATTATCGCAAGCAAAACATTGTGAATTTTCTCCAAATGTTTTGCAAGCTTTCTACGAACATTACCAGAACCCGTCAATTTCTCCGCGCTTAAACCGTGCTTTATGCACAAAATCACGCATTTTTCGCATAAAAGCACCACTGTCCCTAATTTGAAAATTTTCTGTAAAAAAAGAAACGGAGACTTCCCGCCCGAAAATTAGGCGTTCTGTCTCCGTTTTTTCTCATTCCCGTCCTACTCCATTATCTAGGAAGAAAATCGGGATAAAGCACAAAACCATATAAATTAACAAGCGAATCGGATGCGCATCGGATGGAACAAATGCATAGCACAGATACATCATCAGCAGCATGCACACAATGGATGCGCAAATACCGATGAGCACACCGGCGCGCTGCGCCTTTCGCTGTGCGCGTGCGGCGCAAATGCAGTCCGCAATTCCCATCAAGCCGTCCCGCATGAGCAGCGCGCACAGCCGTGCATCCTGCACACACGCCGGATTTTGCAGCGCACGGCTGCATTCCAGCTCCGGCACGACAACCGTTCCCTTCGGCAGACCGTATAGCTGTTCCACCAGCTGCGGTGTAATCTGCTGGTTGTGCGAGTTCAGCCAAATCGTCGTTTTTTGTTCCGTCAATTTTTGCATCGCATGGAACAGCACCGCCGGTACCGTATAATCAACGGTCAGAACGGCAGCCAAACTGCCATCCAGCGACAGCGCAAGCGCATTGTCTGTCATCCCGCTGACCGAGATGCCGCGCGATGTCATAAACCGTTCATTGCCCAGCAAAACCTGCAAGCCGCCAATCTGACCGCCTACACCGCCGTCATACCGCAGCACGCGGTGTGCGGCGAGCGGCGCACCATATCGCGTGCGCACTTCTTCCGCCAGCATATTGCCCAGAGACGAACCCTGTGTCAGCGCCGCCGCATAGGCAAGCGCCGTTGCATCGTTCAAGTTGCTGTGCAGCTCCAAGCTGACCAACACCACAGAGCCGTTGGGGAACAAATCCTCATCGGTCAGCACAACCGTCTGTGTCGTCGCCAGCTTATCCGAACCTTCATCGCTGTCGGAAGCCGCACCGCAGTGTGCCAGACGGCGCGCCGCACTTTGCCGCGCCATGACGGATGCGCTGAGCAGTGCAACCTGACAGGAGCCGGTCACCGTCGCCGCAAGCACATAAATCAAGCGGCCGGCATCACCTGTTGACGCACACACAATCACAGACAAAATCACGGCAGCCGCAAGGGCGGACAGGGTAAACAGCCGTTCCATGCGTTTGCGTTCTTCCTGTTCCGTCGTCTGTGCGGCGAAGGTATTGATATCTGCCAGCGGTGCTTTTACCAAATGCGGTGTTTTTCCTCTGCGGCAGAATATGCCGATTGGCTCACGCGCCGCTCCCGCAACTTTATATGTATAGTGTTTGATGGTCTCCTCGCTGACCTGTGCGCGCAGCTGTGCAAACAAAATCAGCATCGCAATGCAGGCAAACGGAATTTCTTCTCCTTCCGAAGCCAAGCGAATGCAGCAGTGCAGAATATTGAGCAGCAGCGCGGCATCTGCCAGCGTAGCAAAATTCGGACTGCCCTGCAGCACAGCTCGTATACCGTCCCACACAACGTCATATGCCAGCACGAGCGCGCACGCCAGCAGCAGCAAAAAGACACCGAGCACGCGGCCGGAATGCGAGGCATAATCCATGGCACTTGGCAGCGGCAGAATGGTAAAATCTGCCGCACAGGAAATATAAATGCAAATCAATGTCAGCACGCCGAGAATCGTCGAACGCAGCGCCTTATTTCGCGCACGCAGTCGGCAGACGCGGCTTTCCTGTGTCCAATCCCGCCGTATGATTTTCTTTTTCGCAGAAGATTTTGGTTTTTGTTTTCGGTCGGCAGCCGTGTTCTCCGCGGCACTGCGCGCCGGCTGTTCGGTTTTGGTCTCCGATGCCTGAATCTCTATGACAGATTCATGCGTAGATGGTTTCTGGTCGGCCGCCTCCGTTTCTGGTTTGCCGGTCGACCCCTCAGGAAAAACCGAATCTTCCTCTGCCTGTTCCTGCTCATGCATCTCGTCCAATGCTTCGGAGGCATGGATAGGCTCCATTGTCGGCTCAGGCTGCGGCTCGGATTCCGGCTGCGGCGGGTATGGCTCCCCGCGCTGCTCCGCCTGATAGCGGCGAATGCGTTCGGTAATCCATTCCTTGCAGCGCAGCACCTCGCGCGTCATAACCGGACCTTCTTTGCGCAGCACTTCCAGAGAAGGTGCTGTTTTGCAGATCTCCTCCAGCGGTTTTCCCAGCCATTCCGGTTCCGGAAGCGGTTCATCCGGCTCTTGCTCCGGCTCTTGTTCCGGTTCTTCCTGTTCTTGGGATCTTTCAAACAGCGGCTTTTGCTTCAGCGCTTCTTCCACGTCAAACAGCTCCGTCTGCCGCGGCTGCGGATGTTCCAAAACCTGCTTGCGAACCGGTACATCTACATAGACCGTTGTTTCTTCATCCGGAAACTCTTCCGGCATAACGGGTTTCTTGCGCAGCACCTTCTGTTTTTCGTTAGAGCTTTCCTCCATGCTGTCCTCCAGCAATTGTTCGAAGCTGGCGCACTGTTCCGATTCTTCTGCATCGACATCCGACATAAATGCCGCAAATTCATCTTCACTGATAACCGGCGTGTCTTCCGGACGCGGCTGCGGCGGCTGCTTTTCCGGTTCCTGCTGTGCCGATTCCGGTTCTGTCTCCTGCGCCGATTCAGACGGCTGCGGCTGTTCCGGTGCTTCCTCACCTTCCTCTACGAGTTCAAAGCCCAGTGCATCCATAACTCTATCGAAAATACCGGCTTTTGGTTTTTCCGGTTCTCGTTTCGATTCCTGCGGTTGTTCCGGTACATCTGGCTGTTCGGATTCTTCCGGTTCATCGTCCAGCAGCTGCGCAAACACTTCCTTCGGTGTTTCCTGTTCCAGCTGTTCCTGTTCCGTTTCCAGTTCTTCCTCCAGCTGTTCCTGTTCCGGCATCTGTGTCTCCGGTTCTTCCTCCGGCTGCTCCGGTTCCGGCATCTGTATCTCCGGTTCTTCTTCCGGCTGCTCCGGTTCCAGCACCTGTGTCTCCGGTTCTTCTTCCGGCTGCTCCGGTTCCAGCATCTGTGTCTCGGGTTCTTCCTCCGACAGACTTTCCGGTGCCGCTTCGTCCAATCCCTGCAGCTGGGTCAAATCAATCGGTGTCTCAACCTCCTCCAGCTCCTCTTGTGTCGAAAACAGCCGAGAGAACAAGCCCTTGCGCGTTTGCGGCTGTGCCGTTTTCTCGGATGGTTCGGGATTTTCCGGCTGCTCCGGCACTTCCTCGCGTCCTTCTTCGTCCAGCGCGTCCGTATCTGCTGCGTCCTCTACAACGTCCGGCGGCGCAAACAGCCGAGAAAGCAATCCCTGTTTTTCAGGCTGTTTCTCTTCCTGCTCTTGCGCAGCCTGTTCCGGCTGTTCAGACAATGCTTCTACAATTTGCGAAATCGCTTCATCGTTTGATGTATTGAGCTTCTGTTCCGGCACGGTCTCCTGTGTTTCCGGTTCCTCTGCCGATACGTCTTCCTCGTCATCCTCTTCACTCTGCTGTACGCGAAGGGTTGCCTGTTCAATCAAATCCTCATAGTCATGCCGGTTCATGCGGCGCGTCGGCATGTCCGGTTCCGATTCCAGAATCTGTGTTTCCGGTTCTTCATCGACCTGTACTTCCGGTTCCAGAATCTGCGTTTCCGGTTCTTCATCGACCTGCACTTCCGGTTCCAGAATTTGCGTTTCCGGTTCTTCATTAGCCTGTACTTCCGGTTCAGACGGAAACAGCCGTTCCATCAAGCTCGGTTCTTCCTCCGGCTCCAGCAGCGGTTCCGTCAACCGCGGATCTGTCGGCGTCTCCTCGCGTTCCAGCTCACCGAGCTGCGCAAACAGAGAACCAAACACGTCATCCTCGTCCGGCTGCTCTGCCTCTTTGTCCTCGTCCGGCTTGAGCCACTGCTGCATTTCCTGCTGTTCTTCGATCATCGCTTGTGTCTGCTCGGATGCCTGCTGCAAAGAATCCAATGTATCTTGCTCCTGCTGCTCCTGCGTCTGCACGCCCAAGCTCTGCAGCAGCTGTTCCATGCTGGCACGGCTGCCGCTCTCAGAAGATCCCGCTTCCTCCATAATCTGATCCACATCATAGAGGCTGCTGCCGGAAACATCATGCAGTTCCTTTTTTAATTTTTCGAGATCCAGATCATCCATGCTGTTCCTCCCCGATTCTCTGCCGCACCGCCTCATACAGCAGGACAGCCGCAGCAGCAGACGCGTTCAGAGAATTTACTCTTCCCTTCATCGGGATGCTGACAATGCCGTCGCATTTCTCGCGGACAAGGCGGCTGAGACCGCTGCCCTCCGAGCCAATGACAATGGCCGTCGCGCCGACAAAATTGGTCTGGTATAGGCTGGTATCTCCGCCGGCATCCGCGCCGAATACCCAGACGCCTTTTTCCTTCAGCGTGTCAATCGCCGCGGAAAGATTGGTTACGCGCGCCACGCCGATGTGCTCAATCGCACCGGCGGACGCCTTGGCAGCCGTCGCCGTGAGGCCGACCGAGCGGCGCTTCGGAATGATAACGCCGTGCGCACCGGCAGTCTCTGCCGAACGAATGACAGCGCCCAGATTGTGCGGATCGGTCAGACCATCGCAAATCATAATGAGCGGCTGTTCTCCGCGGTCTGCGGCAGTCTGCAAAATGTCCTCCAGCGAGACATATTCATGTGCCGCTGCCTGCGCAATGACGCCCTGATGCACGCCGGTCTCGCTCATGGCGTCCAGCTTGCGGCGGTCCACCTGCGTCACAACAGCACCGGCAGCCTTCGCCATAGCGACAATATCTGCCATGCGGCCATTCTGATCCGGTGCGACAAACAATTTATCCACGGTTCTGCCTGCGCGAAGCAGCTCCATGACCTCGTTTCTGCCCTCGTACAGCGTGGTTTCGGTTTCTTCCTCATGCTGCGGGCGTTTATGAAATGTCTTTTTTGTTTTCTGACTCATATGTATAACTCCATTTATCCGTACTAGATACGTCCAGTATAACACAAAACTTTGAGACCTAACAGCAAAACCGCAAACTTTATGTCCCGTTCACGGATTTTTCACAAGAGCTTTGCCCAAGCCATATACGTTTCTCCTAGGATTGTAAAATCCAATCACACAAATCTTTTGCCGGTTTGCGTCCACTTTTTATCACGCAAGTCATTTCTGTCTCTTCTATCGTCCGAAATACGATCTGAACCGGCGGATTGTCTGTATACTTTGCGCCGGTTGTAATGCTTCGGACACTTTTTATTTCAGAGATATATCTTCGATTTATCGCAACTGTGCTCCCTAGGGAAAGTATCGTACACCAGTCTCCACCGGCAACCATTTCTACATCATCTGTAAAAATACCATCCATATAAATTCCCTGCATATCTCTGTCAAACTCCACACCTAAGCATTGCTCCTGTCTCTGAATATTTTGTTTTACTTTTTTATTTTTTCTCCCTGTATCAATCCAAAATATCAGGATCAGCAGCAACCAAATGCCATCTACTTCAAGCATATCTCCCATCGTAGCAGTCATATATGCCATTGCAAGAACGCTGGGAACTGTTATCAGCAATCGAGCTAAGCCATATTGACGTTTCACAATAGTTTTCTTCGTAACCGGTGTATTCATCAGCTATAATCGTAAAACCGGTGAATTTCTCCCTGATGAATCGCATCGGGGAAGTGTTCCTCTCGCTCCGGTGGGAGAATACCGTTGAGGTGCATGTTGTGATATATTTCTTTCAAGTCATCCTCAAGTCCCGGCGCTTGTATCTGTTTTTGATATGCTTCAATTTCATCCAACTGCGCAAAGATCCGTTCTCGACTTTCTTTTAACCCGTCACAGATTTCCCGCCCAATTTCTTCATTGGCAAACCAACGATCTGTCATGTCATCTAAATAGCAGCAGGTCTCTTCCAGCATTTCAGCCAAGCAGTCCGCCTGCTTTTCCGTGTCCGCTTGATGCAACGCGTTCTTTGCTCGTTCATAGTTTTCACGAAACGGCACATCACACGGAAACAATATATCTGCTGTGATAAAACAGCTTTCTCTTTCTTCGTTTAATTCACATCTCTGTCGATCAATCATATAAAATATATCCCGTAACTGCTGCAAGTTATGTTCCAACCGTTCTACACAATCCGGTTTACATTTCGGATAATATTCCCGCCAATGTTCTTCCGCGGAATGCACTTTTGATTCTAATTTTTTTAACAGCCGAATCTGTTCTTGCCGATCCAACTGCTTTGCTTTTTCGTTCCATTCTCGCTGGATTTGTTGCAATTTTTCCCAAGAGCGATTCCATGCCACACGCGCATCAACAACTTCTGCCAATTCTCCGTTTCTGTCCTTGCTATTATCAACACCCCAACTCGCCAATGCCGCAACGGCAAGCATTCCCATAGCAATATATGAGTAAATATCTGTTACCCTAAGAAAATTTCCTTTACATTCCAGTGGAAAAACCAGCATGGCAACAATCCCTAAATAAAACTGCCATCGCAAAATAAAAAATGCTATCGGCTTTTCCTTGACATATTTTGCATATCCTATATAAAGCAACCGTTTGAACAGAGATTTTTCTCTTCTCACTTCTTCTACTTTCTCAGCACCAACTTCATATCTGAAAATGATATGCATAGCAACCCAAGTAGCAATCATTGCAGTTGTCCAAATTACAAACGAACCCCAATCCCATTCAATCCAAATCATATCGTTCTCCTAATTCTCTCTAATCTCTGCAATGGGATGTCCCAGCCATTCGCACAAATCTATGATTACCTGTTCCGCATCACTTAAGCGAAAAACAAGCGGTGTATGGTCAATTGTATCGAATGCAATCGTTATCTGCCAATGCATTCTGCCCCGAAGGCTTTTCTCTCGTTTATATACATCCTTGATACCCAAAATATACTTTCTGTTTATGGCAAGCCTGTCTTCTTGCGAAATCAAAATGTACCAATCCCCGCAAGCAACCGCTTCTATTCTTCCTATCCCCTTGTTCTCCATAGTAATTCCGTGCATATCCGCATCAAAATCCACGTTTAAGCAGGCTTCCTGTCTTTGAATCATTCTCAAAACCTTTTGTTTTTGAAACCAAACGTATATCCAGACGAACAGAATACCAGCCAACGTTGCTGCGCTTCCCAGATAGATTTCTATCCTTTTTTCAGAAGATACATCACGAGCAAACAGCAAATCCCACCCGAATCCCAAAATAAAAACCACTACTATCAAACATTTATACCAGAAGCCCAGTCGTTTCCCTATCGTCTTTTTCGTAATCGGTGTGTTCATCTCTCTCCCTCCTTGTCGTGCTTCCAGTATAACACAAAAGCAGGCCTTCTCCCAAGAGAAAAAGCCTGCCTTGCGCATATCTGTCACTTGACGTTTTCCACCATGCGTTCGAGCATCACAGCGGTCTCTGCGCGCGTCGCGCCGGAGCGCGGGAGCAGCATCAGCGTGCCGTCGTTCATCTTCGAACCGGAAAGAATTTTATTGTTTACAGACCACTTCACAGCATCCTTTGCCCAATCGGATACATCGTTCGCATCGGCAAACGCGTCCAAGCTGCACTGCGTCTGCTGACCGTTTTTGAAGCGATAGAGCAGCGCTGCAAACTGCTCGCGCGTAACCGAATCATTGGGAGAAAAGGTTGTCTCCGATGTACCTGCGGTAACGCCGTTCTCTGCCGCCCAGCTTACCGCCTTATAATACCAGTCTCCCTGCTTGACATCGGAAAAACGATTGCTGTTCGCTGTCTCCGGCTTGCCGGAATAGTTGTACAGTGTCTGCACTGCCATGGCACGGGTCAGCGTGTCCTGCGGAGAAAACGTGCTGTCAGACGTGCCAGTCATCAGGCTGTGCTGATAGGCAAACACAACCGGTGCATAATACCAGTCGGTCGTATACACATCTTCAAACGGCGCATCGCCCTTGGAGGCGGCGGAATTGTTCGACTTGGGATTCAAATGATATGCTGCGACAATCGCCTTTGCATCCGCCTGTCCCATCTTTTGAATCGTATCATCCGAGGACAGATAATCCGTATAGTCATCATAATTGGAAATGAACGCGTGCTCGATAATCATACTCGGAATATTCGCCATCGTAGAATTTCGAAGAATGCTGTAATAATCCGCCTTTGAGCCGTCCGGATAGGTATTTTCGCTGCTGCTTCTCTGCAAATATCCACGGTTTCTCAGTCCCAAGCTCTCCAAATTGCTCAGCACACGACTTGCTGTTTTCTTGGATTCCTCGAGCAGCTCCGGCCGGTAATTGCCGTTCGGCACAATGACCAGTTCGCCCCGCGCGCTGCTGTTGTCAGAGGAATTGATGTGCATGCTGACCATCAAATCCGCATTGACGGACTGTGCATATCTGACACGGTCGGACAACTCCAAAAACGTGTCGTCATCGCGCGTCATGTACACCTTGACACCGGCGTATTTACTCAGCTCTTCGCGGCATGCCAACGCGATTTTCAGGTTGATATCCTTTTCCATCGCGGTCGTGCCATCCCATTCCTTGGTCGCACCGCTGTCTTTGCCGCCGTGCCCCGGATCCAGCGTGACAATCAACGTGCCATTCGAACCCGACTGCTTGCTGCGCACACCGTAGCTCGGCTGCAAGGTGACATCTTCCTCTCCTTCCATCTGCGGATGCTCTGCTGCCCACGCCGATGCGCTGAGCGGCAGCATCATGCAGGCGGCAAGCAGAAAACTCGTCAATCGTTTTTTCATCATATGTTTTCCTTTCCCTATGCTTTTTGTCTATTAGTTGAAAAACTTATCGTGTACGGCACGAACCGCGCGGGTCGCGTCTGCTTCGTCAATCAAAACGGAAATCTTGATTTCCGACGTGGAAATCATGCGAATATTGACCTGTGCACTTGCCAGTGCGTCAAACAGTTTGGCTGCGACACCCGGTGTTGACGTCATGCCTGCGCCGACAACCGACACCTTTGCAAGATCCGACTTTCCGGAGAAACTCGTAAAGTGCAGGCGATCCTTATTTTCTTCCAAAATCTGCATCGCCGCGTCCAGCTGTCCGCGCTTGATGGTAAAGCTGATGTCGCGCACATCGTCATGTCCGATGGACTGCAGGATAATGTCGACATTGATGCCGTTGTTTGCCAAAAGAGAGAACAGACGGAACGCATGGCCCGGCTTGTCCGGAATGCCCATGACAGCAATTCGTGCTGTGTCTTTGTCGCAGGCTACACCGCTGATAATCATCTTTTCCACAGAAACAACCTCCTTAACCTTGGTTCCCGGATTTCTGGTCAGGCTGGACAGCACTTCCAAATCAATGTTGTACTTTTTTGCCATCTCAACCGAACGGTTGTGCAAAACCTGTGCGCCCAAAGACGCCAGCTCCAGCATTTCATCAAACGTGATTTCCTCCAGCTTGCGCGCATTGGGTACCACACGCGGATCTGCGGTATATACACCGTCTACATCGGTATAAATCTGACACAGATCTGCGCCCAGCGCCGCCGCAATGGCAACCGCTGTTGTATCTGAGCCGCCGCGTCCCAGTGTTGTGATGCTCTGATGGCTGTTCACGCCCTGAAATCCTGCGACAACAACAATCCGATGCCGATCCAGCAGACTGCGGATGCGCTCTGGCTTCACACGATGAATGCGGGCTGCGCCGTATTCCAAACTTGTCTCAATGCCGGCCTGCCAGCCGGTCAGACTCGTGGCATGATAGCCCAGCTTTTCAATCGCCATCGCGAGCAGCGCCATCGAGATCTGTTCGCCTGCACTGAGCAGCACGTCCATCTCTCTTGCCGGCGGCTTGTCTGTGATTTCTGCTGCTTTTTCGATAAAATCGTCCGTGGTGTCACCCTGTGCGGATACCACAACAACGACCTGATTGCCGGCAGCCGCCGTTCTGGTTACAATATCTGCAACGTTAAAGATGCGTTCTGTGTTCGCAACGGAAGTTCCGCCGAACTTTTGCACAATTAAAGCCATGTGCCTGTCTCCTACTCCTCTCTCGTATGCGCTGGGATTACAGATCCAGCTTGTCCAGCGCGCCTTCCTCCGTCGGTGTCACAAGGGCACCCACTTCGTCACACGACAGCAGAACCGGTTTCCAATTCGGAAAACGTTCTGCAAAATACATGCAGGCACGGCTGTAATAGGTCTTGTCTTCCTTGTCTACCATAGCAATGATGGTCGGACCCGCGCCGGACAGGAATGCACCGAGGGCGCCCAGTCCCTTTGCGCTCTTGACAACTTCCTCGCCATCCGGAATCAAGCCGAAACGATACGGCTGATGCAGGCAGTCTCCCGCCGCTACCATCAGGTTGTGCAGATCGCCTGTTACCAGCGAACCGGTCAGCAGCGCTGCGCGCGACAGATTGAATACCGCATCCTTGTGCGGAATGGTTCTCGGAATCGCCTGCCGCGCTTTTTCCGTAGACAGCTCAAAATTCGGGATAAATGCCACAAAGTCCAGCTTGTCTGCAATCGGCACGCGCACACTCCACACCTTGCCGTATTCCAGCAGAGAGGTGCAGAAGCCGCCGAGAATGGCCGGCGTCGAATTGTCCGGATGGCCTTCAATGGCTGCCGCCAGATCGATAATATTTTCCTGATGCAGCGGATTGCCCAGCAGGGCATTGGCGCCGATAAGGCCGGCAACCGTGCACGCCGAAGAAGAACCCAGTCCGCGCGTCTGCGGAATGTCACAGTCCTCGATGAGCTTGAGACCCGACATCGGCTTGCCGCAGATATCATACACGCGCTTTGCGCACTGATAAATCAGATTGCTCTCATCGCTCGGCACATGCTCGCCATGCGTCGCGGAAATCTCAATGGAGTCGCTCTCCTCCATATAAAATGTATTGTACAAATTCAGCGCAATGCCAATCGAGTCAAAACCCGGACCCATATTTGCGCTTGTTGCAGGTACTCTTACAGTAATCATATCACAGCAGCCTCATGCAGCCCAGAACATTGCCGAGCTGTGCTTTCTTTTCATTCATTTCAGCGGTCGTCAGAACATCGGTCAGGACAGCAGCTTCCTCTGCCTGTACCGGCTCCAGCACCTTGCTGTTCGGGAACGCCTGTGCCAGCTTGTCTGCGGCATCCGCTCCCTGTACGCGAATATACCAGTTGGAAGCGAACGTGTCAAGCGAACGAACCAGATTTTTGCTGCCATCGCCCCAGCCAATGCTGCGGCGCTTGTTTTTGTGTACTGCGCAGTCGATGACATCGGCAGCAACAGCGGAAGCGGTTGCGAGCTTGCCGGCGCCTTGACCGTAAAACATCGCATCGCCGAGCATATCGCCGGTCACGAGAATGCCGTTAAACACACCGGTCACGCAGGCAAGCGGACTGCTCTTCTTGACAAAATGCGGAGCAACAAACGCATAGAACGTGCCGTCCTCCTGCAAAACGGTTCTGCCCAGCAGCTTGACGACGCTGTCAGCCTGCTCTGCATATGCAACATCCTGCAGGGTAATCGCCGTAATACCTTCGGTCTCAACCTTTTCCGGCGCCACGTTGTCTCCGTATGCGATGTCCGCCAAAATACAAACCTTGCGGCAGGCATCAATGCCCTCTACGTCAGCTGCCGGATTTGCCTCTGCGTAGCCGAGCTCCTGTGCTTCCTTGAGTGCGGTTGCAAAGTCCAAGCCGCCGTCAATCATGCGGTTCAGGATATAGTTGGTCGTGCCGTTGAGAATGCCGGTAATCTGCGTCAGATGGTTTGCGGTCAGGCAGCGCTGCATCGGGCGGATAATCGGAATGCCGCCGCCGACGGATGCCTCAAACAGATAATTGACGTTTTTCTGTGCCGCAATCTCCAGCAGCTCCGCGCCGTGTGTTGCCACCAATTCTTTATTGGACGTGACGACATTTTTTCCCGCTTCCAAGCTGCGCTTGGTAAAGGTATAGGCTGCGCCCTTGCCGCCCATGGTCTCGATGACGATGCTGACCTCCGGATCATTTTCAATGACAGCAAAATCCTTGACAAATCGCTCCTGATGCGGTTCGTTCGGGAAATCGCGCAGATCCAGAATATATTTTACTTCGATTGCCTCTCCTGCATTGCGGGCAACAGCGTCCGCATTGCGCTCAAGAACTTCAAGGGTGCCGGAACCGACGGTTCCAAAACCCAAAATTGCAGCTTTCAACATGGTTTTTCCTCCTTATTTGTCATTCCTTCGCCAGAATCTCCATGCGAGATACACCGGCAATGGCAAGAATCTCAGACATCATCTGCTCCACCGGCCGATTCATTTCGCCGGTTCGCGCCGCAACGGTCACAGCCGCCTGCCCGTTGACAGGAATCGACTGGTTAATGGTCAGAATATTTGCACCGGCGCGGGCAAATACAGACAAAATCTCGGACAGAACGCCCGCCTCGTCCGTAACCATCAAATTAAACGTGATGATGCTGTGCGTCGCCGCCTCAAACAGCGGTTTGATTCCATCTTTATATTTGTAATATGCGCTTCGGCTAAGCCCCACCTGCTGCGTTGCTTCGCCAATGGTTCGGCATATGCCGCTTTGCAGATTTCGATTGACCTGCGCCACCTTCAGGAATACCTCCGGCAGCAGGGACGAGTCTACAATATAATATTTCGGCTGCTGTTCCAATTGTCTCTCGGCTCCTTTCAGAAGGCGTATTTGTGTCTTTCTGTGAAAAACATTTGTTTTTGCAGCATTGCTATCATACCATAAAAACCGACAATCGCGCAACCCTTTTTCGGCAAAATTCTCATATATCCCGCAATCTCCGCACAAAAGAAGGGAGAACCGATGTCCTTCGGTTCTCCCTGAGAATATTTTGGTTACTTTGTGATGTTGGTGATAATGACGGCGCTCTGGGCGCGGGTTGCGTTGCCGCGCGGATCCAGCGTTCCATTTGCATTGCCGCTGATTACACCGGACGCAACCGCCCAGTTGACAGCCTCCCATGCGTATTCATCAATCTGATTCGTATCGGTGAATCTGCCCTCCAGATCCTGCTGCTCCGCGCTCGGGCTTCCCGCACGATGGAACAGAATCACGGCGATATCTTCGCGCTTAATGGGGTCATTCGGTCCGAATTTGCCGCCCGGATATCCGCTGACCAAACCGGTTTCTGCTGCCCAGGTGACAGCTGCTGTATACCACTGGTTCTGCGGCACATCCGAGAACTGTCCCGTATACGTCACTGCCGGTCTGCCCGCGATGTTGTACAGAATCTGTGCGAACTGTGCACGGGTTACCTTGCCATGAATGCCAAAGTTGACACAGGTCATGCCTGCCATATAGCCCTTGTTATAGACATTGTGAATCTGTGAGGTTCCCCAAAAGCCTGCGTATACATCGTAGTACGGCAAAATCTTTTCCTTTGTCACGCCGGTCTTATACTGCGGCAGCGTGTCATTTGCGGAGAATGCAATCAGACTCGGATACTGCATCCGATCGACAAAGTCCACATCATCTACGACATGACCGTCCATGTTGTTTACCGTTGTGCAGAAATACTCGGTGCGGTCGCTGCCGGTATCATTCCATGTGACGTCTATGCCGGTCCAATACAGGCCATACTTGACATTGTTCCACATGTGATTGCCGGATTCACTGACAATCACGGTTGCATTGATGCCGAGCTTGCTGCACAGCAGCTGCAAGGCACGGGAATAGCCCTCACACACCGGACCTACCGTCTTGCCGGAGCTGCTCAAAATCGCACCCGCCGAAGACCACGGCGCACCGGATACGTTCTTCTGGTATTCTTCCATGCTGCCATTTACTGCGTCATAATTATACGAATTATTGTCACACAGCCAAGTATTCAAAAAATCCAGCTGCTCATAGGCGGTCTCATATCGCGCTGCCTGCTTGGTGATTTCGTTCACCTTGCTGTCCAGCGCCTGCTTCATAGCCGCACGCTCTTGATAGGTCTCAAATCCCTTGCGGAATGCCGGTGAAACATAGACCGTAATCTGGTTTTCTCTCTCTCCCAGAGAATAGGCCATATACGTAAAGCCGTTGGAGTAGAACATCTCCGGACAATCGCAGTCGATGCTGCGATATACGAGCCAGCCTATATCCATCGCGAAATTGTACAGCATCTGATGATAGTCATCCTGGCTGACGCCGAGCTGCGAACGCTCCGGAAGGGAAAACGTAACGCCCAGCTTTCGTTCGCCGGTGTCGTCATCGCGGAAGATGGCACTGTTGGTGCCCTTCTGCAAATCCGCCTTGATATTGTCATACATTTTTTTCATCGCAGAGCCGACATAAACAGACTTTTTGCCAAAATTATAATAATAATTCGGCAGCTGCTCACCATAGCTGCTAAAATTATCCGTCGTCATTTCTGCCGCATTTTTGCTCACTGAGCCATCGTTCTGTGCATAGTTTTTGCTGCACGCAATGGTCGTAAACGTTGCATTCTTCAGCTGTGCTTCATGTTCCGCCTGCGAGTACACCTTCGCCTGGTACACCGTGCCGGACACTCCCGCCCGCGTGACGAACCGGTTGGCATCCGGTCTGACCTCGGTTTGCACCGCAAACGCTGACGGAATGCTTGCGCACAACAGGGCAAATGCCAGCAGATACGCTGTAATTCTCTTTTTCATGTAATCCCTTCTTTCCATGTTTTGTGGATAGCCCTATTGTACCATATGACCGAATCAATGTCCATCTTTCCGGCTCATTTGCACATTCTTTCACAAAAAATCAATACACAAAAAAGAGAGCGCACAAGCGCTCTCTTTTTGTATTCGTCAGCAATCAAATGTGAAAATCCGATTTTTCGCTCATCAGCATGACCATAACAGCCTTCTGCGCGTGCAGTCTGTTCTCGGATTCTTCGAAAATCTCATCTGCATGCTCTTCCAGCACTTCATCCGTGATTTCTTCGCCGCGATGTGCCGGCAGACAGTGCTGTACCATAACGCCTTCCTTGCAGCAGGACAGCAGGTCATGATCCACCGTGAAGCCCGCAAACGCCTTGCGGCGCTTTTCTGCTTCAGCTTCCTGTCCCATGCCAACCCATGCATCTGTGAACAGAACATCTGCGTTGTCTGCGGCCTGATGAATGTCATGGCTCAGTTCAAACGACGCGCCTTGCTTTTTCATTTCCTCTGCAAATGCCAGCACCTTGGCGTCCGGCTCATAGCCCTCCGGCGTTGCCACCGACACCTTCATGCCGACTTTCAAGCAGCCGACAATCAGAGAATTGCACATGTTGAAGCCGTCACCGACAAAGCCCATCTTCAAACCTTCCAGCTGCGCAAAATGCTCGCGCACGGTCATGAGGTCAGCGAGTACCTGACACGGATGTGCAAAATTTGTCAGGCCATTGATGACCGGAATGCTGCCGCAGTCCGCCAAGATTTCCGCCTCTGCCTGATCGTAGGTGCGAATGACAATGCCGTCCAGATACCGAGACAGCACGCGCGCGGTGTCCTTGACCGGCTCGCCGCGGCCAATCTGCAAGTCGTGGTTGGTCAGAAACAGCGCCTGACCGCCCAGCTGATACATGCCGGTTTCAAACGAAACACGTGTGCGCGTCGAAAACTTCTGGAAAATCATGCCGAGGCTCTTGCCTTCCAGATGACGATGCGGGATGTTGTGCTTCTTTTCATACTTCAGCTGATCTGCCAAATCCAGAATGTTGATGATATCATCTTTGGAGCAGTCGAGCAGCTTTAAAAGATTGTTCATTGTGTGTGCCTCCTTGCTCACTTGCACAGTACCGACTGCATCACAGCGAGCGCTTCATCCATTTCCTCATACGAAATGGTGAGCGGCGGCAGCAGACGAATGACGTTGGTGCCTGCGGTCAGAACCAGAACACCCTTGTCCATAATCTCAGCGACAATTTCTGCGCGCTGCTCTGCATCGACAACAATGCCGACCATCAGACCGAGACCGCGCACGCCCTTGACCTTGTCAGAGCCCATTGCCATGATTTTATCTTCCAGATACTTGCCCTTTTCCTGTACGGCCTTCAGGAATTCCGGCTTGGTCACTTCAGACAGCACAGCATTGGCGGATGCACAGCACATCGGCGTACCGCCAAACGTCGTCGCATGGGTGCCGGGGCCGAGAACCTCATCACAGGTGGTGTTTGCCATGACAGCGCCAATCGGCACACCGCCGCCGAGTCCCTTTGCCATCGAGACAACATCCGGCTTGATGCCGTACTGCTGGAAGCAGAACAGCGAGCCAGTACGGCCGATACCTGTCTGTACTTCGTCAATGAGCAGCAGCAAATCGCGCTCCTTACAGAACGCAGCGACTTCCTGTACAAAGCTCTGATCCAGCGGCATGACGCCGCCCTCGCCCTGAATCAGCTCCATCATGACGGCGCAGGTATGCTCGTTGACATTGGCACGGATGGAATCCATGTTGTTTGCCTCAGCGTATGCAAAGCCCTCGGTAAACGGGAAGAAATACTGATGGAACTTATCCTGACCGGTTGCCTTGAGCGTTGTCACGGTGCGGCCGTGGAAGGAATTGCGCAGGGTGACAATCTCTGCACGTCCCTCGCCGTACTTGTCATACGAATACTTTCTTGCGAGCTTGATCATGCCCTCGTTCGCCTCTGCACCGGAGTTCGCGAAGAACACCTTACCCATGCCGGTCTGCTCCACCAGCGTCTTGGCAACCTGCACCATCGGCGCAGTGGTGAACAGATTGGATACATGCATCAGCTTGTGCGCCTGCTCTGTGATGGCGTTGACAATCTTTTCGTTGTCATATCCCAGACAGCACACACCGATGCCGCTGGTCAGATCAATGTAGCGTTTGCCCTCTACATCCCACAGCTGTGCGCCCTTGCCGTGATCCAGTGCAATGGAAAAACGACCATAGGTATGCATCACATACTGATTTTCCTGATCTTTCAGTTCCTGATATGTCATCATCTTCGATTTCCCTTCCTCTTAATAGAACATCGTACCGACACCCGCATCGCTGAACAGCTCGATCAGAATCGAGTGCTCCACGCGGCCGTCCTGAATGTTCGCCTGACGCACGCCCTCGCGGACAGCTTCCACACAGCAGTCCACCTTTGGAATCATGCCGCCTGCAATGACGCCGTCCTTGATGAGCTTCGGCACGGCGGATACCTTAATTTCCGGAATCAGCGTATTTTCATCGTTGCGGTCACGCAGCAGGCCGCGCACATCGGTGAGCAAAATCAGCTTTTCCGCCTGCAGCGCCACTGCCAGCTTGGAAGCGGCAAGGTCTGCATTGATGTTGTAGCTGGTGTCATCGTCCACGCCCATGGCAGCCGTAGACACAACCGGAATATATCCATCCTCCAGCATATCATTGACGAGTTTCGGATTTACCTTGACAATATCACCGACATAGCCGTAATCCGTGCCGTCCTCGTCTTTTTTGCGAACCGCCTGCAGCAGACCGTCATCCATGCCGCTCAGACCGACACCGGAACCGCCCGCTCTATTGAGCAGGGATACCAGTTCCTTGTTGACCTTGCCGCACAGAACCATCTGCACGATGTCCATGGTCTCACGGTCGGTATAGCGCAGACCCTTGACAAACTCCGACTTCTTGCCAATTTTCTTGAGCATGCCGCTGATTTCCGGACCGCCGCCGTGCACAACAACGATGCGCACGCCGACCAGACTCAGCAGAACGATGTCATGAATCACGGCGTCCTTGAGGTCTTCGTTAATCATGGCATTGCCGCCGTATTTTACAACGACGGTCTTGCCATAGTATTTCTGAATGTGCGGCAGCGCCTCAATCAGCATCTGCGCACGGTATTTCTCCATGTTTTCGAGATTTTCGAGCATTGTCTTTCGTTCCCCTCCGATTACGTGCGATAGTCGCCGTTGATGCGAACGTAATCATAGGTCAGGTCACAGCCGTAGGCGGTTGCTTCTTCCTCGCCTTCCTGAATATCTACATCAATGGAAACTTCCTTCTCGAGCAGAATTTTCTTTGCAGCATCCTCATCAAAATCGACTGCTTCGCCGTTTTCGCAAACGGTGATAGAACCCGCTGCGCTGGAGAAGCCAATGTTGACAAACTCCGGACGGAACGGTGCCTTGGAATAGCCCATGGCGCACAGCACACGACCCCAGTTCGCATCAGCGCCATACATCGCCGCCTTGACCAGGCTGGATGCGATGACAGCCTTTGCCAGACGCTCTGCGTATTCCTCGGCGCGGGAATGCTTGACCGTGCAGGAAATCAGGCGGGAAGCGCCCTCGCCGTCTGCTGCCATCTTCTTTGCCAGCGTCAGTGCCACTTCATACAGCGCATCATAGAATGCATGATACTCCTCGCTCTTCCAGTCGAGCAGCTCGTTGCCTGCCATGCCGTTTGCCATGACAATGCAGGTGTCATTGGTAGAGGTATCGCCGTCCACAGAAATGCGGTTAAAGGTCTTGGAAACGACCTCGCGCAGCGCGGAGCGCAGCAGAGACGGGTCAATGGCACAGTCGGTCGTGATGAAGCACAGCATGGTGCCCATGTTCGGATGAATCATGCCGGAGCCCTTTGCAATGCCGCCGATATGGCAGGTTTTGCCGCCGCAGGTAAATGCAACAGCTGCCGTCTTTTCTACGATATCCGTGGTCATGATGGCATTGTTGGCTGCCTGCGAAGCAGCTGCCGACGCTTCCAGCTTGGAAGCGACTTCATCCATATGTGCTTCGATGTTCTCAACGTTCAGTCTCTGACCAATGACGCCGGTGGAACCGACGAGCACCTTGTCCTCATCCACACCGGCAGCCTTTGCGGCAGCTGCCGCCATGCGCTTGGCATTTTCCATGCCCTCCGGTGCGCAGGCATTGGCGTTGCCGGAGTTTGCGACAATCGCCTGAGCCAGACCGTTTTCCAGATGCTCCATGCAGACATAGATCGGCGCAGCCTTTACGCGGTTGCTGGTAAAGGTCGCTGCCGTTGCCGCAACGGTATCACTGACGATGAGCGCCAGATCGTTTTTGTCTGCCGGACTGTTTGCCTTGACGCCGCAGTGCACGCCTGCTGCGCGGAAGCCTTTTGCGGCGCAAACGCCGCCTTCAATCTTTTTCATGATGATTCCTCTTTATATATCAATCGCGGTGGTTATATTCGTATCAAATGGTAAGACCTGTGGTCTCTTCAAAGCCCAGCATCAGGTTCATGTTCTGAACCGCGGCGCCGGATGCACCCTTGCCCAGATTGTCAAACAGTGCTGTGACAATGGTCTGTTCTTCATGGCCGCACACAATGAGCTGCAGGCTGTCGTGTCCCGCCATGCCGCTGGAATAAATAACCGGTTCTTCACCGCCAAACGGTGCGGTGCGCACGAGCTTCTGTCCCTCATAGTACTTGGTCAGTGCCGCGTGAATATCCTGCGCAGTCGGCTGACCCGGCAGACGCTTGTTGTGCAGCATAATGGTCGATGCCATGCCCTTATAGTAATCGCCCAGAATCGGGACAAACACTGGCGTTTCCTGCAGACCGCAGACGTGCACCATCTCCGGCAGATGCTTGTGTTTGAGCGTCGTGCCGTAAATGCGGTGTGAATCGTGACGCGGATCTCTGTCCGGGTCCTCATACTCGGCAATCAGCTTCTTGCCGCCGCCGGAATAACCGGTCAGAGACGAGCAGGTGAGCGGATAATCCGCCGGCACAATGCCCAGCTTGACAAGCGGGTATACGGAGGAAATAAAGCCCGATGCATGGCAGCCCGGATTGGCAACGCGCTTAGATTTCATAATCGCCGCGCGATGTGCCTCGGACAGCTCGGCAAAGCCGTAGTCCCATGCCGGATCGGTTCTGTGTGCCGTCGACGCGTCGATGAATCGTGTCTTGTCGTTCTCGCACAGCGCAACTGCCTCGCGTGCCGCTGCATCCGGCAGACACAGAAATACAATGTCCGCCGCATTGATAAATTTCTTGCGTTCTGCGGTATCCTTGCGCTTGTCCTCATCAATGAGAATCAAATCAATGTCATCACGGGAACCCAATCTCTCAAAAATTTGCAGACCGGTCGTTCCTTCTTTTCCGTCTATATATACTACAGGTTTCATGGTCATCTCTCCCAACAATTACGTGCGCAGCTCTGCGCGCATGTCTTCCAGCTGTTCCTCTGCATCCTTCAGGAACGACTCCACCTTCTTGATCTGGCGTGTCACTTCCTTCGGAGCCGGTCCGCCGGTAACCGAACGGCCCTCTACACAGGTCTTGAGATCCAGTGCCTCATATACATCGGCATCGAAATAGTTCGAGATAGACTTGAAGTCCTTGAGCGTCATGGTCTCCAGCGTCTCATCTGCATGAATGCAGGTATTGACCAGACGTCCGACAATCATATACGCATCGCGGAACGGAACACCCTTCTTGGTCAGGTAATCCGCACAGTCGGTTGCATTGATGAAGCCCTGACTTGCTGCCTTGCGCATATTCTTCTTGCGCAGGGTCATGGTGCGGAACATCGGCGCAAATACCTGCAAGCACTGCTTGACGGTATCAATCGCGTCAAATACGCACTCCTTATCCTCCTGCATGTCCTTGTTGTATGCAAGCGGCAGTGCCTTCATGGTCGTGAGCAGCGTCATCAAATCGCCGTATACACGGCCGGTCTTGCCGCGAATCAGCTCGCAGACGTCCGGATTCTTCTTCTGCGGCATGATGGAGGAACCGGTGGAATATGCATCGTCCAATTCTGCAAACCGCCACTCCCAAGAGCACCAAGAGATAACTTCTTCGGACAGACGGGACAGATGCATCATCATCAGAGACAGGCAGCTCATCAGCTCAATGCAGTAGTCGCGATCGGATACGCCGTCCAGCGAGTTTTCGGTCACGCGGGCAAAGCCCAGCTTGTCACAGACAAACTGACGGTCAATCGGGTACGTTGTGGAAGCCAGCGCACCGGAGCCGAGCGGCAGTTCGTCCATGCGCTCATAACAATCTTCCAGACGGGAAATATCGCGGCGCAGCATCTGCGCGTATGCCATCATATAATGGCCGAATGTGGTCGGCTGTGCGCGCTGCAGATGGGTATAGCCCGGCATAACCGTGTCCAGATTGTCCTTTGCCTTGGCAACCAGTTCCTTCTCGAAGGCAATTGCCAGTTCCATAATCTCGCAGATTTCCTTCTTGACATACATACGCATATCCAGTGCGACCTGATCGTTTCTGGAGCGCGCAGTATGCAAGCGCTTGCCGGTGTCACCGATGCGCTTGGTCAGCGCAACCTCGACATTCATATGAATATCCTCGTATTCCGGATTGAAGACATCCAGCTCGCCGGCGTCTACTTCCTTCAGGATTTCCTTGAGGCCGGCTACGATTTTCTCAGACTCGTGCTCCTCAATGATTCCCTGCTTGCCCAGCATGGTAGCGTGGGCGATGGAACCGGTAATATCCTCACGATACAGACGACCGTCGAACTGAATGGAGGAATTGAAATCATTTACTACGTCATTGGTTTCCTTCTGGAAACGTCCAGCCCAAAGTTTCATGGGATTTTCTCCTTTGTTCCGGCGCAATCGCCGGTATTTTCGTGTTCTTTTGCTAAAACTGCTAAAACGCACAATGGGCGGGCAATCACGCCCGCCCGATTGCGAAAATCGTGCTCGATGTTATATTTCTTACTCTACGCTCGGGAACGCAACGTCTGCCTGCTGTTCCTTCAGCGCACGAACCTTGAGCGGCAGGCCGAACAGATTGATGAATCCTTCGGAATCTGCCTGGTTGTACATGTCATCCTCAGCGAAGGTTGCCATTGCCTCGGAATGCAGGGTGTACGGAGAGGTTACGGATGCCGGAATGATGTTGCCCTTGTACAGCTTCAGCTTGACATCGCCGGTAACCGTCTTCTGAGTCTCGTCAACAAATGCGCTCAGCGCCTTGCGCAGCGGGGTGTACCACTGACCATTGTAAACCAGCTCGCCGAACTTCTGTGCGATCAGCGCCTTGTAATGTGTGGTTTCCTTGTCCAGCGTGATTTCTTCCAGCTTCTTGTGTGCTGCGTACATGATTGCACCGCCCGGTGTCTCGTATACGCCGCGGCTCTTCATGCCTACCAGACGGTTCTCTACCAGATCCAGCAGACCGATGCCGTTTGCGCCGCCCAGCTCATTCAGCTTCTTGAGCAATGCAACGGATTCCATCTCCTCGCCATCAACAGCGGTCGGAACGCCCTGCTCGAAATGAATGGTAACGTAAGTCGGCTTGTCCGGTGCCTGCTCCGGAGAAACGCCCATCTCGAGAATCTCGTCATACTTCGGCTCGTTTGCCGGATCCTCCAGATCCAGACCCTCATGGGACAGATGCCAAATGTTCTTATCCTTGGAGTAGTTGGTCTCGCGGTTAATCTTCAGCGGAATGTTGTGTGCTTCTGCGTAATCAATTTCCTTGTCGCGGCTGTCCAGCTCCCAGAAACGCCACGGAGCCAGAACCTGCATCTCCGGTGCGAAAGCCTTGATAGCCAGCTCGAAACGAACCTGATCGTTGCCCTTGCCGGTGCAGCCATGCACGATGGTGTCTGCGCCTTCCTTCTTGGCGATCTCAACAAGACGGCGAGCGATGATCGGACGAGCGAAGGAGGTACCCAGCAGGTAGCCCTCGTAGTCTGCGCCGGCCTTCATGGTCGGGATAATGTAATCATCAACGAATTCCTTGGTCAGATCCATGACGTACAGCTTGGAAGCGCCGGTCTTGAGTGCCTTCTCTTCCAGACCGTCCAGCTCGGTTCCCTGTCCTACGTCGCCGGAAACAGCGACTACTTCACAGCCGTAGTTTTCCTTCAGCCACGGAATCAGAACGGAAGTATCCAGTCCGCCGGAATATGCCAGAACTGCCTTTTTAATCTTCATATCTTTCGTTGCCATCGTATATAAGCCTCCATAAGAAGGGCGGTTTGTTTCGTATCTGACGCAAAACCAATGTTTTGCTGTGCGAATCGCCCCTGTTTTTGTCATGACCATATTATAAGCCTGTCGTGCGCAGAATGCAAGGAAAACTTTTAAATATTTTCTAAAATGTATATTTATACAGTCTGTCTATTACTTTTCCGCCTGCTTTTTCCTCTTTCTCCATATTTTCCCGTTCTCTCACGGAAAGCTGACAGAAAAAACCGAAAATCTTTGCACTTTTTGCGCGATTTATCTTGCAAATTTTCAATTTTTATTCTATGATAGGCATGATACGTGAAGTGATAATTTATAAGTATAAAAGTGAGTAGATTGTGGAGGTTTCCGTATATTTGCTGCATTATCGGAAGCATTTCGCGTTCTGCCAATGAAAGGAGCTTGTCAATGAAACGATGCAACCGCCTGCTGTGTCTTACGCTTTCCGTCAGTCTGCTTCTCGGTCTTCTTACCGGCTGCGGCAAAAAGAACGCGGACGACAACGGCACACCCGCAACGACACAGGCACTCACCGCACAGGATACAGACACCATGCACTTGAACATGCTGTTTTCGCTGATTAGCACGCCGGACAGCGGCGTAACCGAGCTGCTGGGCGACGGCAGTTCCCAAAAATATAACGCGGACGGCGAACTGACTGCACGCGAATTTGACGACGGCATTGTATACGGCTGCAAGGTGACATTCACTGTGTATTATAATACATACGGCGATGTGACTTCGATTTGCGTTCTGTTCCCGAAATCGGATGACATGACGGAAGATCAGCTGCGCGATACCGTCACCGAGTTGGTCGGCAGAAATCCGGACGGAGACGAATGGAAAGCGGACACCGCAACCGTCACATTGTCCGACACAGAGGACGGGCTGACGCTTCAGCTGGAGCAGTTTGAAGCGGATACCGCCGACAGCGGCACACAGCACTGACCCAAACCGACAGTCTCACAGAGGCTGTCGGTTTTCTTTGCTTTTTTGCGCATATTTTGAAGGTTTTTGTTCTTTTTTCGCCGTGCGCGTGCACAAAATGTATAAATTTTACACATTATTCATAACTCTTTTATGCGTTTCGTTGACCCGCGAGGGATGAATGTGTTACACTGATACTATGATAAAGGATAGGTATTCACGCGGCAGATTTGCCGCGGCGCTTCGCTGACACGCTCTGTTTTCCATGCACGCAGTCTCTATCAACGATGGTTCATGGCGACGGATGGTTGTCAGCTCTTTTTACTTTTCCTGCGCCGCAGGGGGAGGGCATGACCACCAAAGGGAGGGGTGGGATTATGTATCATTTTAATCCGCAGGAAGATATTCAGACGAAATATATCGTCTTTGCCGGTCCGGGCGGTTCCGGAAAGACCTCTGCAGCTTGTGCGGCAGCGGTCTCTCTGGCAGACCACGGACACCGCACCTTGTTCATCGGAACCGATGCCGTCAGTCATTTGTCCGAGCTGTTTGATATGCAGCTGACGGCACCGACCGCCACGGTTCCTCAAATTCCCAAGCTGGACATCATGGCGATTGATCCGCTGCAGGATTTTGAGCATGTATTTTTACAGTTGGAGCAGTTTCTGATGGATCCGGCAAATCGGTTCCGGTATTCGTATGTCATTGCGGATATCTGGGACACGGAATGGATGCTGCAAGAGCTGCGTTCTCCGCTGTTTTCCGATCGTCACGAATTGATGGACGTGCTGACCGATCCGAGTCAGACCAGCGCATTTCTCGTCTCGCGCCCGCTGACAACGGAGTTTTGCAAGACCGCACAGGCGGTGCAGCGCCTGCGCTCCATCGGCATCACCAACTTGCTGCTGCTCGTCAACTGTCTTGCGCTGCGGGATGACGGCGCGGCAGCCCGCATCATTTACCAATTACAGCAAAAGGCCATCGCAGCGATGCCTGCGATTCTGCACGAGCTGCCTGCACGGCAAATTCCCATGCGTTCGTATTCCATCTCCAATACATCCAGTGTTCGTTCCTCTCTGCGAGAGGACTACTTCACATCATCTCCGGAGAGGATAGACGCCAGCGAACCGCGTCAATTGCAGGACATCGTGCATTCCATTCAAACAAACAATCGAAAGCTCGTCATCATTCTCGGCAGCAGCGGCTCCGGCAAATCGACGCTTGCAAGAAGTCTCGCGCGCAAACTCTCCCATCAAAACAAACGCGTATCCTTGTATTCCAGCAGCAATATGCCGCTCAAGTACCTGCTGTCAGACAATCTTGTCGCGTTTCATGAGCTTTTGGAGCAGCCAAATTCGGTGGTTATTTTGGATTATTCCGCCAAAGAGTATGCGCTGGGCGGCATGCGCCGCAACGGAAAGAAAATTACCACGGCACAGCATTTGCTGCCGCAGATACAGCTTATGCTCAGCGATGTGACCGAAATCATCATGGTCACAACACCGGAAAAGGAACCCGCCACGCAGGCCATGCGGATGCAGAATTTCCTACAGCATCTCGGCATCTGCATCGACTATTGGGTTGTCAATCAATCCATTTATCCGATGAAGCCGGACAGCTCTCTGCTCAAGGCGAAAGCCAGCTTTGAAATTCCATGGATCAACGAAATTTGCCGCCGCAGCAACGGGCGTTTTGTTCTGGTTCCTTGGGAGGATCATGCAGGCTGATACTATCCTGCAAAACAAAAAGCCAGAATCGGGACATCCGATTCTGGCTTTTCTTATCTCTGTTATGCGTCTCTTTTTTCCGTAAACTCGCCAACGTAGCAGGTTTCCATCATTTTCTTGACTTCATCCAGCTTTTTCGTGTGGCCAAGCACCCACATCAGCTTGACAGCTGCCGCTTCAATGCTCATATCATAGACCGACATCGCACCCTCACGGGCAGCCTGTACATTGACATCATAGACACCCAGATCTACATTGCCGTACTTACACTGGGTTGCAACGAGAACGGCAACACCAAACTGCTTTGCACGCTTCAGGCAAGGCAGCAGATTGCGGCTCTGATTCGGAATGCCGCCGCAGCCAAATGCTTCGAGAATGATGCCGTAATATCCCATGCCCAGCATGGATTCCAGCTGCTTCGGCTCAATGCCCGGCAGCAGCTTGAGCTGTACAACCTTAGGCTCCAGCCGTGTATCCAGCACCGGCGCACCGACCGGCGTCGGAACGCTCTGATTGAGGAACACTTCGCCGTCCTGCACATAGCCTGCGTCACCCGCATTGATGCTGTGGAACGCATCCAGCGCGCGCGTATACATCTTCTGTGCACGAATGCCTCGAATGATGCGTCCGCCAAATACAACGTATACGCCCGGAATGCCGGAAACCGCCGCGTGCACAGCGTCCAGCAAATTCTTCTTGCCATCCGTGTCCGGATCAACCATGGCGATTTGTGCGCCCGTGAAAATGACCGGCTTTTGCAGATTCTGTACCATCAGGCTCACTGCGCAGGCAGAATATGCCATCGTGTCGGTGCCGTGGGTGATAATCACGCCATCATAGGCTTCCTGTGCATCATATACTTCCTCAGCGATGGTAATCCAGTCTTCCGGCTGTACATTGGTTCCATCCAGCTGCATGATGTCCTTACATTCCAGCTCGCAGTATTCGCGCAGCTCCGGCACCATAGAAACCAGCTGTTCTCCGGTATATACCGGCACCAGACCTGTGTCCGTATGCTCGCCGGCGATGTCTCCGCCCGTGGTCAGCATCAGAATCTTTTTCATATTCCAAGTCTCCTTTATATTTTGCAAATGACTGGCAGCTATGCTCCGGTCTTTTCTGTTTCTGCTTTTTATGATACCACAAAAAGCGCGTATCTGTAAAGAAACAGAAAAAAATCATTCAGACGAAGTCTCGGCTCAGCAGAAGGGAAAGGCTGAGTAAAGAGTACTTCGTCTGAATGATTTGTTCGGGAGCATCAGCTGCACGATGCGTTCCAATTCATATTGCAGCCGAAAGGGTTTCGCAATGTAAGCGGATTTCCGCTTGTTTCAATCACTGTTTGTATTATAGCCAGAAACGGCATATAAATCAAATATTGTTTTTTTATATTTGATATAATCAAACGCTTATGATATACTTTTTTTGGAGGTGTCCGCATGTTTCGCAATATGGAATACGTATATGCTGTGTACAAAGAAATGAGCTTTTCCCGCGCCGCAGAAAAGCTGTTTATTTCACAGCCCGCGCTGAGCGCCATGGTCAAAAAAGTAGAAAAGCGCATCGGCAGCCCGATTTTCGACCGCTCCTGTTCCCCGATTCGGCTGACCAACTGCGGCAAGGAATACATCAGCTGCATCGAACAAATCATGGATGTGGAATACCAGTTTTCCCAATACTTAAACCAAACCGAACATCTGCTCATCGGCTCGCTGTCCATCGGCGCAAACAGCATCTTTGCGTCTTTTTTGCTGCCGTCCTGCATGACGGCATTCGCCCGTTTTTATCCCGGCATTCACGTATCTATGACCGAGGCGAACACAGATATATTGCTGGATGCGCTCAATGCCGGAACTCTGGACATTGTTCTGGAAAACTATGATTTGCCTGAGGACATGTATGACAAGCACTATTTATTTACGGAAAATCTTGTTTTGGTCGTTCCCAAACAGCTGCTTTCCGGAGATATGCTGACCGAGTATCAATTGGATGTCTCACAAACCGGCAGACCCGCCAATTGGGACGATGTGCCATGCGTGCCGCTGTCTCGCTTTTCACAGCTTCCCTTTTTGGCGCTGCGTGAGGGCAACGACACCCGCACGCGCTTTGACCGGCTGTGTGCACGGTATCACCTGCATCCAGACATCCGGTTGGAGCTGGATCAGCTGACAACCTCGTATCAGGCCGCATGCAGCGGTCTCGGCGCCGCGCTCATCAGCGAGACGATTCTGCACCACACGCGCCAGCCGGATTCTCTGTGCTATTTCCGTCTGGACGAGGATATTTCTTCCCGCCGTGTTTATTTTTATTGCCGGAGAAAAAAGCACATCACGCGCGCGATGGAGGAATTTATCCGCATCAGCACACAAATGACACATCCGGAACGATAAAAAAGAACCATTCTGTTGATTCAGAATGGTTCTTCTTCCAGCAATTGTTCTTCTTGTTTGATTGGATCGACTTCCAGACCGCGAATACGCGAGCAGAACTGAAAAATATCGCTGCACACAGCGAGTACAGTCCGGCTGCACAGTACATCATGTCCGCCTTCCGGATAATAGCGAAGCCCTTTGTCCGGCACATGCATCTGTTTGAAGAGATGTTCTGCATTGGACAGGTCGCATACGGCATCATCGCGCGTTTGCAGCACCAATACCGGACACTGCACACAGCCTGCGCCTTGCTTTTTTGTCCGCCGAATCAACTGGTTGAGTTGATGACGAGCGGGCACAGCGCGCACGCCATGGAATCTCGGCTGCAAATCCGATTGAAAAATCCGATTCCACAGATGTGTCTGTCGTACAGCGGCACACGGCGTGTTGACAAAAATGCTCGCAGCAGGTTTTAAATCCTGCATATGCAGCAGCAAGACACCGCCCAAAGACAGGCCAACCAGTGCAACTCTTTGGTATCGCTTGCGCAGCGCCAAATATTCCATGCGGACACCATGAACCCAATGGTCCTTATCCAGCCGCAGTTCTTCGCTCCCAGAAGGTGTGGTCAGGAATGTATCGATGCCGCTGTCACACATGTGATCGCGCAGAATAACGCCAGCCTGACTGCCTGCACCAAAACCGCTGACAATCAAACAGCAAAAGTCGTTTTTGGTTTCATTCGGCACGTTTTGCTTCCTCCACATTCGAGCAAGCCGCGTTTTGCAGCCTGCGTTCTTTTCACGTTTACCATTATAGCACTCATGCCTTTCAAATGAAACGAACAATCTGTGAACAATTCAGCAACAGTTCGGTTACAAAAACCGCACAGGATTATGCATTTTTGTGTATTTATCGTTCTTTTTCCTGCAAAAATCACAAGCCTCTTTCCGAATCGGAAAGAGGCTTGTTTTATGATATCAGCTTATTCTTCTTCGCTGCCGTCCAATGCCAGCGCCAGATGCAGCTCATCCAGCTGCTTCTGATCGACAACAGATGGGCAAGCGGTCATCAATTCGGATGCATTCTGTACCTTCGGGAAGGCAATGACATCGCGGATAGAATCCAGACCTGCCAGCAGCATGCACAGACGATCCAGACCGTATGCCAAGCCGCCGTGCGGAGGCGCACCATACTTGAACGCGGTCAGCAGATGACCGAAGCGCTCCTGTGCGTCCTCGTCCGAGAAGCCCAGTGCACGGAACATGCGCGCCTGTGTCTCGGTGGAATGGATACGGATGGAACCGCCGCCCAGCTCGCAGCCGTTGAGGATGATGTCGTATGCCTTTGCGCGAACCTTTGCCGGATCGCTCTCCAGAATATCCAAATCCTCGTCCATCGGTGCGGTGAACGGATGATGCATTGCAACATAGCGGTTTTCTTCTTCGCTGTACTCAAACTGCGGGAACTCAACAACCCACAGCAGCTTATAATCATGCGGATCAATGACGCCGAGACGCTTTGCCAGCTCGCAGCGCAGCGCGCCCAGAGCGGTCACTGCGGTCTGCCAATCGCTGTCAGCGACAACGAACAGCAAGTCGCCGTCCTTTGCCTGTGCCTTTGCCTTGATTGCTTCAATTTCGTCCTCAGACAGGAATTTTGCAAACGAGGAAGTCATCTTGCCGTCGGCAGCCAGCTTCATCCAAGCCAGACCCTTTGCGCGATATGTCTTGACAAAGTCCTGCAGCTTGTCGATTTCCTTGCGCGGGAACTTGTCTGCGCCGCCGTTGATGTTAATCAGACGAACGGTACCGCCGTCTTCTACGGCACCCTTGAATACCTTGAACGAGCAATCCTTCGCAATATCAGAAATGTCGACAATCTCATAGCCAAAGCGCAGATCCGGCTTGTCGGAGCCGTACTTGTCCATGGCATCCTGCCACTTCATGCGCGGCAGCGGCAGCTGAATGTCCACATCCAGCACTTCCTTAAACACGCGCTTGAGGAAGCCTTCGTTAACGGCAATGACATCGTCCTGCTCAACAAAGGACATTTCCAAGTCGATCTGGGTAAACTCCGGCTGACGGTCAGCGCGCAGATCTTCGTCACGGAAGCAGCGGGTAATCTGGAGATAGCGGTCTACGCCAGACAGCATGAGCAGCTGCTTATACTGCTGCGGGGACTGCGGCAGCGCATAGAACTTGCCCGGATGTACACGGGACGGCACCAGATAGTCGCGGGCACCTTCCGGCGTGGACTTTTGCAGCATCGGGGTCTCGATTTCCAAAAATCCCTGCTCGTCAAAATAGTTGCGGGCGATCTGGGTCACGCGATGGCGCAGAGCCAGATTGCGCTGCATGGACGGACGGCGCAGGTCCAGATAGCGATACTTCAGACGCAGCTGATCGTTGACTTCCTTGTTGTCGGAAATCTCAAACGGAGTGGTCTCCGACTTGGACAGCACACGAATATCTGTAACGGCAATCTCTACTTCGCCGGTCGGCATCTTCTTGTTGATGGCGTTGGCATCACGCAGAACAACCTTGCCGCGGATTGCCAGCACATACTCGGTGCGTACGCCGAACGCAATATCAAACAGCTCTGCATTGACGGACTTGTCAAAGGTGCACTGGATGGTACCGGTGCGGTCACGCAGCAGCAGGAACAGGACGCCGCCGTTGTCACGGGTGCGCTCGCACCAGCCGTTTACGGTTACTTCCTTTTCTGCATCCGCTGCACGCAGCTCGCCGCACCATACGGTGCGCTTCATGCCATGAATGGATGTATTCATAAAAAACCTCTTCCTTTTATCTTGGATATTTATGCCATGACAACAGCAGCAATTGCCTCTGCCGTCAATTCTGTCTCTGTCTGTTCGCCGGTTTCCATGTTCTTGATGCGCAGCACCTTGCTCTCCAGCTCGCCATCACCGATAACGGCAGAGAAACGCGCGCCGATACGATCCGCATGCTTCATCTGTGCACGCAGGCCGCGGCCGACCAGATCGCGCTCTGCGGATACACCGAGCTGACGCAGGTCATATACCAGCTTCTGTACCGGACGATCTGCCTCGTCGCCCAGCGGTGCCAGATAGATATCCGCCTTCGGCGGCTCTGGGAACGGTGCGTCGACAGCTTCCATCACCATAATCAGACGCTCCAGGCCGCAGCCAAAGCCCATGCCTGGTGTCGCCTGACCGCCCAGCTGGGAAATCAGACCGTCATACCGGCCGCCGCCGCAAATCGTGCCCTGTGCGCCGATGTTGGTGGAAACGAACTCAAAGACCGTCTTGGTATAGTAGTCCAGACCGCGAACGATATTGGTGTCGATTTCATATGCAATGCCCATATCGTCCAGATAGGTCTTTACCTTTTCAAAATGCTCACGGCAGTCATCACACAGATAATCCAGCGCAATCGGCGCGTCTGCTGCGACCTTCTTGCAGGATTCCTGCTTGCAGTCGAGAATACGCATCGGGTTGCGGTCCAGACGGTTCAGGCAGTCCTCACACAGACAATCCTTGTGCTGGTTGAGATAGCCCTTGAGCATGTCATAGTACTTCGGACGGCAGTTCGGGCAGCCAATCGAGTTGATGTGCACCTTTACCTCGGTGATGCCCAGACGCTTGAGCGCGGTATCTGCCAGAGAGATGATTTCCGCATCGGTTGCCGGTGTCGGTGCGCCAAAACATTCCACGCCGAACTGATGATGCTCGCGCAGACGGCCCTTCTGTACATTTTCGTAGCGGTAATTCGGCACGATATAGTATGCCTTGAACGGAAGTCCCTTTGCATACAGGGAATTTTCCAGATATGCACGGACTGTGGAGGAAGTGCCTTCCGGACGCAGGGTTACGGAGCGTCCGCCCTTATCGGTAAACGTGTACATTTCCTTCTGTACAACGTCTGTTGTGTCGCCGATGCCACGGTTAAACAGCTCCGTGTGCTCAAAATTCGGGAAGCGAATTTCCTCAAAACCATACTCCATCGCAATGGTTCGCAGTACGCCTTCCACATAATGCCATTTGTATACCTCGGACGGTACAATATCCTTGGTGCCCTTCGGGGCTTTGATGAGTTCAGCCATAAATGGTTATTCCTTTCCGGCGCACGGCACGCGCCGCCGCCCTTTGTTTCTGCTGCGAACAAATCACAGTGACGAAAAACAGGCGGTCTTGGAAAACCGCCTGATTCTTTTTTCTTTTGTCGCCGTTATCTCTTCGGCTTCGGGTTGACGATATCGCGCCAATCCAGATCGCCGCGATCCAGACCAAGAACCAGCATTTCCGCCGTTGCAACATTGGTTGCAATCGGGATGTTGTGCATGTCGCACAGTCGGATCAGGGAATGCAAATCCGGCTCGTACTCGCTGTTGGAGTTCGGGTCACGGAAGAACAGCACCATATCAATCTCGTTGTACGATACACGAGCACTAATCTGCTGCTCACCGCCCTGCATACCTGCAAGATACCGTTCAATCTTCAGACCGGTAGCATCTGCCACCAGCTTACCCGTCGTTCCTGTCGCGCAAAGATTATGCTTGGACAGAATTCCGCAGTATGCCATACAGAACTGAATCATCAGTTCCTTTCTTTTATCATGTGCAATCAGTGCAATATTCAAGTTCAGACACCCTCCTTACCGGTCTTTCGTTGCTTTTCACTTCTTATTTATAAACGCATCAGCGGTACTTCTTCACCGTGCAGCCGCCGCGCAATGTTCTGGTAGGCAGCCGCTGCGCTTCTTGCTTTGTCAGACTGTACCGGCTTTCCGGCACCCGCCGCAACCGACACCGCTTCGTCCTCCGGCACAATGCCGAGCAGACACAAACCCGTCGCGTCCATGGCATCGTCTACGGTTCCAATCGCGCCCCTGCGGATCAGTCGTCTGCGAATGCGGTTGACAACCAGACGAACCTGCATCACGCCGTCATCTTCCAGCACACGCGCCATGCGCTCTGCGCCGCGCAGACTGCCGCTTCCGCCGCAGGTGATAATAATCGCCTCATCCGCCACGGCAGCAAACGCGTGATATTCTTCCGCGAGCCCCGCCGGCCCATCGATGAGAATGTAGTCAAACTCCTCCTCATTTGCCTGACGCACCAGCAAACGCATGCCGTCCGCCGTCAGTGCGCCGGATTTGAGCGGCTCCGCCGGAGCAGTGAGCAGGAAGAGTTTTTCCAAATCCGGATGATGCGCCGCTGCTTCTGTGAGCGGAATCATGCCGGACGCAACGTCCGCAAAGCTAAATACCACGCGGTCGCTCATGCCGAGCACAATATCCAGGTTGCGCAAACCGGAGTCCCCGTCCACAACGAGAACCTTATGATCCTGCTTCGCCAGCGCAGCGCCAACGCCCGCTGCCAGAGAGGTTTTGCCTGTTCCTCCCTTGCCGGATGCAATAACAATGATTTTCGTCATAACGCCTCCTGCTAATCAATAAAATTATATACCAAATCCATGTTTTGCACAAGTGTTTTCTGTTGTCTTTTTTGACATTTGTTACAATCGCTGTGCGCTTGCACACGGCAAGCGCACAGGTTCTTTGCAATTGTTATGCGATGACATCGTAGGCACCGACATCCTGCGTTCCTGTCGTGCCGTCCGAGGTTCCATCCGCATTATTTTTGTCGGAATAGAAGTACGCATCATAAATATCACGCACGACCGGTGCGACATTGTTGCCCGAGTCGCCGCCCTCAATGATGACGCAAACCGCGATCTGCGGATCTTTATACGGTGCATACGAGATAAAGATACCGTTATCCAGCTTGGTGCCGGAAATCTGTGCAGTACCCGACTTGCCGGCAACCTTGATGGAATAGTTTGCAAATACCGACGATGCGGTACCGTCTTCACCGGTAACCTTCGCCATACCTTGCTGAACCAGCTTCCATGTGCTGTCTGCCGCCTCAATCTTGTTGCGCACCGTGGCTTCCTTCGTGTAAATCGTATCAGAATAGTCGTAGGCTTTGACGGAACGCAGCAAATGCGCTTCGTACTGTGTGCCGTTGGATGCAATGGCCGCACAATAGTTGGCGAGCTGCAGCGGTGTAAACGCGTTGTCGCCCTGACCGATTGCCGTCTGAATGCTGTCCGCACCGCTCCAATTGCGCAGCGACGAGTCATTCTTTTGCGCCTCTGCGCGCTCGGTCGGGCCTGCCGCTCTGCCCTTCTTTTCGCCGGACAGCTCCAGACCCGTGTATTCGCCAAGACCAAATGCCTTTGCGTACTTTTCCAGATTTTCACCGCCGACCAGTCTGCCGGTCTCAAAGAAGAAGTAGTTGCAGGAATCTTCCAGTGCGTCCGTAACGTCTTCCCAGCCGTGTCCGTGACCGGTCTTATTATAGATCCAGCACTTCGGGTGATAGCCTTTGAAGTACGTATAGATACCAGTGCAATAAATACGTGTATTCGCATCAATTTTATCGGTTTCCAAACCGGCAACCGCCGTGACCGGCTTGAATGTCGAGCCAGGCGCATATGTACCGGCAATCGAGCGGTTGAGCAGCGGTGTCAGCTTGTTTGCCGCCAGCTTTTCATAGTCCTTGTTAAATGTAGCCAGATCATAGGTCGGATAGTTCGCCAGTGCAAGGATTTCGCCGTTGCGAACGTCTACCACGGCAGCCGCACCGCCCTTTGCGCCGCCGATGCTCTGGCAGCGCTGTGCCAGCGACTGTTCCGCAACCTTCTGCAAGTTGGCATCAATGGTCAAAATAACATTGTTGCCGGACTTTGCCTCCTTGGTTTCTTCCTCGCTCACAACGTTGCCGCGGGCATCGGTCTGAATGGCGCGCTCGCCGTCCGTGCCGCGCAGATATTCCTCAAACGCCTGCTCCGCGCCGGTCTTGCCGACCTGCGCGTTCATGGAGTAGCCATCATCTTTGTACTTATCCCAGTCCTCTGCAAAAATCGGACCGGTGTATCCCAGAATATTGGCTGCCACATCGCTCTTAATCTCGCGTTCCGCCGAAGTTTCTACTTCTACGCCGGCATATTTCTCCTGCTGCTCGCTGATGCGCACAACAAGATCCATGGAAATATCCGTCGCCAGTGTAAACGGATTGTACATAGAGAACTGTTCCTGTTCCATCTGATAGCGAATGCCGACAATCTTGCGGGCATCCGCATCGCTCAGGCTGCTGTCTACTTCATACAGCGTGCGCAGATTGTTCATAACCGCATCCGCATCGAGGTTTTCTCCCCATTCCTGCTTGGTGCAAAACGTCTGCAGGCTCTTGTAATCTGCGGAATCATCATCCTTTGTGAAGGCGAACGAACCGCGGCGGCCGTTGGAAATCGGCAGCGTATCATTGAGCTCTGCGTCATCCTCTGCGTCTATCAAATCGACCAGCTGCAAAATGCGGTCATTTTGTCCTTCTTTTTCCCAGAAAGCATAGGTAATACACAGCTTATACACGGTTTTATTGGACACCAACGTTTCGCCGTTTCTATCCAAAATATCGCCGCGCGATGCCGGAATGGTGTTTGTATAGGTGTACAGCTGGCTCGCCTTGCTGGCGTATTCATCGCCATGAATGATTTGCAGGGAAAACAAATTCGCTGCAACAACCAAGCCGCACAGCAGTCCGCCCGCCGTAACAACAGTCAGGCGGTTTAATAATTTTTTCTTATGACGGTCCATCGCTGTCTCCTTCCGTCAACTGCTCCACAGCAATCGCCGCGCGCTTGTTTTTTCCGCTCACCGCGCGAATGACGCGCAGGGCAATCGGGCTGAAAATCAGCGCAAGGATGATCTGAAGTACGGTTCTGGCGATGAGCAGCCACACACTGATGCTGTCAAACTGAAAGCTGAACAGATACCGGATTGCCGCCAGCGCAGCGATCATACCTGCCGTGCACAGCATCGTGCCGCCCAGCGCATGATTGCGAAACCGATGCATGCCGAACTGTCCGCACGCAATGCCGCAAATCATGTAGTACAGCGGATATAAGCCTTCCACACCGGTTCCCGCCACATCATACAGCAGACCGGCAAACAAGCCGCAGGCAAGTCCCGCGCCCGAGCCCATCACGATGCCGACCGCCGCAACAATAAGCGGCAGGATGTCTATATGCACACCGAAAATAGAGATCCGCACGCCCAAGCTGCTCTGCAAAACGTAAGCAAGCGTGAGCAGCAGGATGCAGCACACAACGCGCACCGTAAAATGCAGATTATGTTGTTTCATGCCGCGCCTCCTCAGTCTGCGTTGGTTGTTTCTGTCTCTGTGATAATATACACATTCGTCAGCTCGGACAGCTTAATCATCGGTGCAATCACGGCGTAGTTGGACATGCCGTCGCTCTCCGTCTTGATGCTCTCTACCGTTCCGATGGTCAATCCCTTCGGAAAATATCCGCCCGTGCCGCTCGTCGTGACAGAATCACCGACAACGACATCGGCATCCTTGCTCAAATAGCTGACCTTGAGCTTTCCATCGCTCATCAGCTTATAATCGCCCGCCGCCACGCCGATTTCGCCGGTGCGGGTGACCAGTGCGCCTGCCGACATGTTTTTATCAATAATCGTTGTCACCTGCGCCGTGTGATCGGACAGGTCACTGATGTATCCCACCATGCCCTGCGAGGTAACGACACAGTCATGCTTTTCCAAACCATCCTTGCTTCCCGCATCAATGGTCAGCACGCTCGACCACTCATCCAGCGTGCGGCCGATCACCTGTGCCTGCTCATAGCTGAACGAGGTATTTCGCTCCGACACGCCGAGCATGGATTTCAGCTCTTTGTTTTCCTTGACGTCCGCCTGTGCAGATTCCAGCTGTTTCGTGAGATCTGTCACCTGCTTTTTGAGCGAATCGTTTTCCGCTTTCAGCGCATCATAGCCGTGGAACTTATTGTACGTGTCCGCCACGCCGACAGCCGCATGGGTAATGCCGCGCTCAGCCGGCAGCAGCACGCCGCCCAAGGTGCGCGAGATGATGCTGTCCTTTTTCGCCGCGCCGGTAAACACCGCCAGCACCAGACAAATAATGACGGCAATCACCGCAACGGGAAACCATCTGGTGTGAACCATGGCTTTCCAATTTTTTCGCAACTTCGATCAACCTTTCTGTTTTTCCGTACCGGCATCGCAGCCGACCTGCCACAGCATTTCATGCAGCATGCAAATCGGCAGTCCCATGACGCCATAATAATCTCCGTCAATTCCCGCGACAAACAAGCCGCCCATGCCTTGAATACCATAGGCACCCGCCTTGTCCATCGGCTCTCCGGTCGCGGTGTACGCCTCCGCTTCGCCTTCACGCAGCGTGCGGAACGTCACATCCGTGACGGATACCTGTGTCAGCTCGCGCTCCGGTGTCTTGACACAAACCGCCGTCATAACCTGATGGGTTCTGCCGGACAGCTGCCGCAGCATGCGCACGGCATCCGCTTCATTCTCCGGCTTGCCTAAAATCACATCATCACACACGACAATCGTATCCGACGCGATAATCAGCGCTTGGCAGTCGCTGTGCTGTGCCACGGCCTGCGCCTTGCGCTGCGCAAGACAGGCAACATTCTGTTTGGGCGTAAATCCCGGCGTCAGACTCTCATCCGCATGCGCCGGACACACCTGAAAATCAGAAAAAATACGGGCGAGCAATTCTTTTCTGCGCGGGGACTGGGAAGCGAGAATCACCGGCTGGAATCGAGATTCCATCATTCGGTCAGCCTCCTTATCGTCCGGTCGAGCCAAATCCGCCGCTGCCGCGCGCGGTTTCAGACAAATCGTCCGCCTCTACAGCGGTAAACTGCGCCACCGGCAAAATACACAGCTGTGCAATGCGCTCATCCGGCTGGATGGTGTACGCCTTGTCGGACAGATTGACCAGACCAACGGAAATCTCTCCGCGATAGTCGCTGTCAATGACGCCGACGCTGTTGGACAACGTCAAACCGTGCTTGACTGCCAGACCGCTGCGCGCAAAAACAAACGCACCATACGATGCATCCGGCAGCTCAATCGCAAGACCGGTCGGCACAAGCGCCCGTCCCATCGGCGGAATGGCAACTTCTTCATCAATGTTGGCGTGCAGGTCTGCGCCTGCCGCGCCGCTGGTCGCATGCTTTGGAAGCTGTGCGAGCTTTCCCTTTGGGGACGGCATGCGACGAAATCGTATTGTTATCATGGTTATTCTACTCCTCTGCGGTATAGTCCGCGGGTCAACGGCGCACCGAAATCCGGCGTCTGCCCGTCTATGACGCGGCGTGCTATCTCAGCCGCCTGCCGCGGGCTTTCATCGGAAAACAGCAGCCGCGCATAGGTCACGCCGGTCTGCCGGTATTCTTCCGGCTCCAAATACAGCGGCTGGGAATTATACAGCGTGTTGCGGCAATGCTCCTCTCGGAACACAGGGAACTTTGCGCCCATGCGGTCGGTCAGATAACAGACACCCTTGGCACAGGCACCGCGTCCGTCTCTGCGGCAGCCGCCCTTTTTGCCCGCTATCATGCAATTTTCCGTAATCATGAGCGGCAGTCTGCCGCACACAATCAATTCGGTTTGCATCGGCTTGTGCATGTCGCGAATCTGCGGCAAACGCAGCTCATAGGACAAGGTCTGCCGCGCCACGCCAATCCGGCGCAGCGTTTCCATCGCTTCTCCGTTCCATGCATTGAGACCAAAATCGCCGAATACAGTCATGCCGCACGCCTGCACCAGCTTGGGCTGTGCGATATTTCCGCACAGCGCGGCGGTGCAGCCCATCCGTTTGCACTGCTCCAGCTGATGTAGCACCTGCTTCTGTTCTCTGTCCCAGATAATGCGCGGCAAAACCGGAACCATGCTGCATCCGAGCGCAAGCAGCTCGCGCACACGCGCCTCGTTTTGTGCCATCTCATGTACCGGAACATAAAACGTTTGGATTGGCAGCTGGGTCATGGCATCGGTCAGCTGTTTGAGCTGCCGCACCTGCACCGTATATCCGCGAAAATCGCCGCGGGATTCTGTCTGCAACGTCTGTTTCTTGTTTTCACGCAGCGGCGGCAGCGCTGCGCGCTGCTGCGTCAGCTGTTCCAGTGCCTGCCGGCGCATATCATTGACGGTACGCGCGGGTATGCGCAGACCGGAATCCAGCTGCACATCCATCTCGCGCACGGCAAACATGGTTCCGCCGGTTTTTTTCAGCGATTTTTCAATGTCCGCCGCAGTCGTCTCTTTGTGCTGTGCCGCTTCTGCGGCATCCGCTGTGACAGATGCCGTATGCACGCCGTCGGTCACCGTCAGCTGCATATCCTGCTGTGTCAGCGCGGCGAACGACACCTCCAGCGGCACCAAGTCCGCCTCTTGTCCCTCTGCATACGAGCGTGCCGCCTCTTGATACAGCGGTTTCAGTTCCTTGTCCGGTGTCTCCGACCGCACGCCGAACATGGACGGGCCAATCTTGTCATCCAAATAGCCCTGTGTAAAGCCATCGCGGGAAAATACTTTCGCCAGCGTCTGCATTTCTTCGCGCGTCGGTGCGCGGTTCTCGCGCAAAACAGCCGCATAAATGCGTGTGACAATGGCGACATATTCCGGCCGCTTCATGCGTCCCTCAATTTTGAGAGAGGATACACCTGCATCGCAAAGTGCTTGCAGACGCGGCAGCAAGCACAGATCCTTCAGGCTCATCGGATAGCTGTTTTTTCCGCCATACGGCAGCCGGCACGGCTGCGCGCACAAGCCGCGGTTGCCGCTGCGTCTGCCAATGACGGCGGACAGTTCACACTGTCCGGAATAGCACATGCACAGCGCACCGTGCACAAACACCTCGGTCTCCACGCCGGATTCCTGCGTGATGCGCTGAATTTCTTCCAGCGGCAGCTCACGCGACAGCACCACGCGGGAAAATCCCAGTTCTTTTGCCTGCCGCGCGCCTTCCAGCGAATGAATGGTCAGCTGCGTCGATGCATGCAGCACGGCATCCGGAAACGTCTCCCGAATGCAGCGCGCCGCACCGAGATCCTGCACAATCAGCGCGTCCGCACCTGCATCGAGCAGCAGCCGCACATCGCGCAGCAGCGCCGGAATCTCTCGGTCGGACACCAGTGTGTTGACGGTGATATTGGTCTTTACACCGCGCAGACGGCAATAAGCAATCGCTTCGCGCATTTGTTCCGGCGAAAAGTTTTTCGCACCGCGTCGGGCATTAAACGTGCCAAATCCCAGATAAACGGCGCCCGCTCCGTTTTGTACGGCAGCGCGCACCGCTTCCATCGAGCCTGCCGGAGCCAGCAGCTCCGGCAATTTTCTGTTCTGCATCACTTAAACAACCGCGCCAAGCGTGCGCTTGCATCGCTGAGCTGACGCTGTGTCGAGTTCAGTTCTTTTTCCAGCTCATCAACACGCTGCTGGGTCTTTTCGCTATCCGCGGTCTTTTCCCGCAGAGCAATCAATTCCTGACCGATGCGCTCTGCCTGCTCCAGATCGTTGGTATGACGGGCATCCGCTTCCACCAGCTGCTGTTCCAGCTCATGAATGCGGCGGCTGTGCGACTCCGCATCCTCGCTTGCACTCTGCATGCGCTGCTGGGTCTCGCTGAGCTTTTGCTCCAGCTCGGAAACGCGGCGGCTGTTCTTTTCCGCACCGCTGTTGCTGTCCTCTACCTGCTGCAGCGCTGCGCGCAGCTGGCTCTCCAGCTCGGACACACGCTTGCCGCTGGTCTCTGCCGCAGCATTTGCCTGCTGCATCTGCTTCTGTGTTTCATCCAGCTTTGCCTCCAGCTGTGTCGCACGGCGGCTGTGGGTCTCTATATCGGTATTTGCCGCCGCAGCCTGCTGTTTGGTTTCATCCAGTGCGCGTTCCAGTTCCTCGACACGAGCCTGACAAGCATCCTTTTGCGCCGCTTCCTGCTGCAGGCTTTGTACAGACTGTTCCAGCTCTGCAATGCGCGCCTTGTACAGGTTGACTTCCGTCATCTCTTTGTCTTTTTCCTCCGCAGCCTGTTCCAGACTGCGAATTTCTTCCTGTGCATCCGACAGATCGCGAGACAAATTCTTGTTCTCATCGAGATACTTGGAAATCTGCGTGCGCAGATTTTCCGAGCCCTTGACTGCCTGCACATAGTTATCTGCAATATCGCAGGCTGTCAGCAGCACTGCCTGCAGCGTGCTGGCACCGCTTTCTTTGATCTTGCACACGCGGTTGTCCACGAGCGCTGCGATCTTGGTCATATATTCCTCATCCTGCTCGCCGGTCATGGTAAACCGGTTGCCGGCAATGACGACCTCGACTCTGTTTTTCATAGGAATCCCTTGCCTCCAATTGTCCGCTCTCACGGCTTCGCTTTCTATTCCGCGGGCGAATTTCTTCATATGGTAGTATTATAGCACAGACCGTTCGGGTTTGTTAACTATTTGTTGGGGCTCTCCGTGTATTTTTGCGCAAAAATTCCATGCAATCCGCAAATATCCGCTCATCGTGTGCATCCTGCACAGAAAATTCACACGACTGGAAATTGTATCCGGCGGCATTTCGTGATAAAATGAAAAACAGTATAGCAAAACCGTACGATTACAAAGGAGATTTCCCCATTATGATGAACCTGAGTCAGGCGCGCCGCATCGTGGTCAAGGTCGGCACTTCGACGCTTACCTATCCGACCGGCAAACTGAACATTCGCGGCATTGAGCGTCTTGTGCGCTGCATTGCAGACCTGCACAACCGCGGCTACGAGATGGTGCTCGTCTCATCCGGCGCCATCGCTGTCGGCGCTGCCAAAATGCGTCTGCCGGAGCGGCCGCAGGAGCTGCGCATGAAGCAGGCTGCCGCCGCCGTCGGTCAGTGCGAGCTGATGCACGTATACGACAAAATCTTTGCTGAATACGGCATCAACACCGCGCAGATTCTTCTCACCACAGAGGATACCGAGGACGAGACCCGCCGCCGCAATGTACACAACACCTTTGATGCTCTGCTCGAGACCAAATCGCTGCCGATCGTCAACGAAAACGATACCGTCGCCGTGGAAGAAATCGAGTTCGGCGACAACGACAGTCTTGCCGCCGTGGTATCGCGCGTTTCCAACGCAGATTTGCTCGTTGTTTTCACGGATATGGACGGTTTGTTCGATGATGACCCGCGCGAAAATCCGGAAGCCCGTCTGATTCCGGTTGTGCACGAAATCAATGACGATTTGCGCGCCATCGCAGGCGGCGCGGGCACAGCCAACGGCACCGGCGGCATGATCACCAAGCTGCACGCAGCCGAGCTGTGCAACGAAAAAAACATCCCGATGTTTGTTGTCAACGGCGCAAAGCCGGAAATTTTATATGATTTGGCAGATGGCCGCCTCGCCGGCACGCTGTTTCTGCCGCCGAATTATGATTCTGCAAGGAGCTGAACGACTATGACATATGTACTGGATACCTGCAAGCGTGCCGCTGCAGTCAAGCAGGAAATCGGCACACTGGGAACCAAGGAAAAGAACCGCGCATTGCTTGCCATCGCGGATGCTTTACAGGCACATCGTGCAGAAATTCTCACCGCCAATCAGCTGGATATTGACGCAGGCAGAAAAAACGGCTTAAACGAAGGCTTGATTGACCGCCTGACGCTGGGCAATGACCGCATTGACGGCGTGGCTGACGGCTGCCGGCAGGTTGCCGCTCTGCCCGACCCAATCGGCGAAGTGACCGAGATGAAGGTCACACCGAACGGCTTGAAAATCGGCAAAAAGCGCGTGCCGATGGGCGTCATCGGCATCATCTATGAGGCGCGCCCGAATGTCACGGTAGACGCCGCCGCTCTGTGCTTCAAGGCCGGTTCCGCCTGCGTTCTGCGCGGCGGCAAGGAGGCTTTTCACTCCAACCAATGCCTGATGGGCATTATGCGCGACGCCATCGCTTCCTGCGGCTTATCCCCAGATATTTTAAATTTGATTGAGGACACCACGCATGAGGGCGCCAATGTCATGATGCAGGCAAACGGTCTCATTGACGTGTTGATTCCGCGCGGTTCTTCCCGCCTGATTCAAGCCGTTGTCAAGACGGCTACGGTTCCGGTTATCGAGACCGGTGTGGGCAACTGCCATATCTATGTCGATGCCAGCGCCGACCTTGCCATGGCTGTAGACATTTTGGAAAATGCCAAGTGCCAGCGCGTCTCTGTCTGCAACGCGGCGGAAAGCCTGCTTGTACATCGTGACATTGCGGCGCAGTTCCTGCCGCTCGCCAAGCAGCGTCTGGACAAGCATCATGTCATCTGGCACGGTTGTCCGGAAACCTGTAAAATTCTCGGAAACGACATCATTCCGGCAACCGATGACGATTACGGCACAGAGTATCTCAATTACGAGATTTCCTGCAAGGTCATCGACTCGACGGATGCTGCCATTGACCATATCAACCACTACAACACCGGACACTCGGAGGCAATCGTCACGCACGATTACTTCAACGCCCAGCGTTTTCTGGATCGGGTCGATGCCGCCGCTGTTTATGTCAACGCTTCTACCCGCTTTACCGACGGCGGAGAATTTGGCTTTGGTGCAGAAATCGGCATCTCCACCCAAAAGCTGCACGCCCGCGGCCCCATGGGTCTGAAGGAACTGACCTCAAACAAGTACATCATCTACGGAGAAGGTCAGATTCGATAAGTGTACGGCACAGAAAGGATTTGATCACATGGAGCGCGAATTTAAGTGGAATATCAAACAGCCGGAGGATTTTGACGTCCTTGCAGACAGCGATTTCGTCAAACCTCTGGTGACGGAAGAAACGCGGCTGGAAATGGAAGCGGCATATTATGATACGGCAGACGGCTTGGTTTCCAAGGCGCATGGCGGCTTGCGTCTGCGCCGCGAAAACAAAGAAACGGTCGTTTGTCTCAAGCTGGCCGCCCGCAGTGAATTTGACGGCGCCTGCAAGGCGCGCGAGGAATACGAAGTGTGTGCGGAGGACATTCGCACCGGCATTCGGCAGCTGCCGTCCGTCGGTGCACCGCAGGACTTTTGCGACCGGCTCATGCAGGCGAATTTAATCGAGCAGGGCCGCACGATGTTCACGCGCTTTGCCTCTCAGCTGGCATATAAGGGCTGTACCTGCGAGCTGTCGTTTGACTACGGCCGCATGACGCATCTGACCCGCATCGGCACCATCTGCGAAATGGAGCTGGAATACAAGGGCGGCAGTGACTTTGATTTTGATGAGCTGGCAATCACGCTGCAAAACAAGTTTGCGCTGGAACCGCAGCCGCTGTCCAAGCTAGCACGGATGATGCAGCTGTAACCGTCCGCGCAGTATACGCAAAAAAATCCCGCAGAAAATTTTTCTGCGGGATTTTCCTTTTTAGCTCAATATACTCGGCAATTCTGATCGTATTTTGTCAGCATCGTTGCCGCTTCTGCTCTTGTTGCTTTGCCCTGCGGTTTCAAATATGTCTTTCCGCCGGATTTAGATCCGCCAATAATGCTTTTGTTCACGCACCACAGCATTGCATCCTTCGCCCAACCGGACACCTGATTGGCATCTGCATAGGCATTCAAATCAGAAGAATACGTGCTCGGTTTGCCCTGCGCCGCATGCAGCATAACCGCCATCTGTTCTCTTGTCACATCATTGTTCGGTGCAAATTTACCGTTTCCAACGCCATGAACAATATCCTTTTGGCTCGCCCACTGCACGGCGTTATAGTACCACGCGCCCGGCTGTACATCGCTGAATACCGACTCACCCGATACACTCGGGCTTCCCGCCTGTGCATACAAAATCTGCGCGACCATTGCACGGGATAGTGTCGTATACGGTGCAAAGGTATTGCTGCTCATGCCGTTCATCATGCGGTGCGCATAGGTGTATTCTACATAATCTACAAACCAGTCGTTTTTCTGGACATCACTCATAATGTCTGCAATCGACCATGTTTTCCACTCGACAACACCCCAATGCTGCTGTCTTTTTTCGTAGTCCCACTCGCCCTTTGCCAGAAAATATATCGTCACATGGTCACCAGCAAAGCACTGCTCATCCAAGCTCATTGCTTCACCAGCGAATGCCACTCGATTCAGCTTCTCACAGTTAGAAAATGCACATTCGCCAACAATCCGTGTTCTGTTCGGAATGACAATCTCCGTCAAGCTCTCACAGCCGGAAAAAGCGCGATTTCCAATTTCGATCAATGTGTTGGGCAAAGAAACTTGTTTCAAATTTTTATTTCCCTGAAAAGCATTATCGTTGATCTTCGCCACGCCTCCCGGCACGCCATAGCTCGTCCGTGCATTAGACGCCGGATAGAGCAGCAGCTCGGATTGCACCTTGTTAAACAGCACGCCATCTTCCGACATATAGATTGCATTGTTCTTATCTACATTGATTTCCTGCAATCCCGTGCATTCATACAAAGCATCCTCGCCAATTTCTGTCACGCCAGCCGGAATAGAAATTTTCATCAATTGCTCACATTGCGAAAATGCTCCATCTCCAATAACCTGCGCATTTACTGGAATATGCACATATTTTAAGCTCTTGCAAGTATAGAATATGCCTTCCGGAACTTTTGTCCAGCTATCCGGAAGCGCTGCACGCATCAACGACGCACAATCCGCAAAAGCATCATCTCCCACTTCTACGACGGTATCCGGTATCGTAACCTCCGTCAATTTGTTGCACTGATAGAATGCATGCTCTCCTATGCTCTGAACGGTATCAGAAAACTGTACCTGTTCCAGAATATTATTCGCCTGAAACGCCCAGCCATCAATACTGGTTACACCTTCCGGAATGGTGTAGCTGGTTCTCGCATTGCCCTCCGGATACGCAAGCAGCTTTGTTCCACTCTTATCAAACAGAACGCCATCCTTTGCGCTAAATGCGGTATTTTCGCTGTCTACAACAAAATCTGTCAGCCCAAAGCAACGCCAGAATACAGTCTCTCCCAATGTCTTCACATTCTTCGGCAAGGCAATTTTTTGCAGTTTGCCGCAATTTGCAAATGCAGATTCGCCAATCTCTTCCAAGCTATCCGGCAATGTCACGGTTTCCAGATTATCGCAGGCCCAAAACGCCTCTTCTCCAATCCGCGTAACACCTTCCGGAATATCTATGCTTTTTAAATTGTCAATGCCGCAAAACGCATTATCGCCAATGCTCGTAACACCGGATTCAATGACAATGTTCTGAACGAGATCTCTGTCCCACTTCGGGAAACTTGAGCTGTCATCGTAGTTTTCCATCTCTCCGGTACCGCTAATGGTCAACGTTCCGTCTTCGCTCAGTGACCACGTAACATGTTCACCGCAGGTGCCGCTGGTCGGTTTTTGTTCCTCATCGGATGCTACCGTTGCTTGTTCGACATCTGCTGCAAACGCAACCGGCACGGCAGAAAATGCCATACAGCCCGCCAACAGCAAACTCGCCATTTTTTTCTTGTTTTTCATGCTATTTTTACCTCCCAAAGCAAAATTATAACGTTTTGTAACAAAAGTATTATACGCAATTTCACGACAAAAGGCAACAAAAAAACGCTTCCTTTCGCTTATCCCCATGAAAAAACCACTGGTGCAATACCAGTGGTCGTTTTCTGCAATGTTTTATATTCCTGCCGCGTCACGCCTGCACGCTGGCAATTCGCTTTTTAATATACGGCCGCACCTGATCGAAACCGATGCCGAGCGCCACGGACAATTCTCCGTACAGCAGCTTTTCCGCACGCTTCATGTACTGCTGATCCGTTGATCCCATATGCCGTCCCGCCTTCATCGAGCGATGATTCTTGCGGTACACGGTTTTGATGAGCCGCACCAAGTCCTCATTTTCATGCGTGTTCAGGCAGGCACGATACTTCTCGCTCTGCATCCGGATGTCCCGATTGCTGTTCAGCTCCTCCGGAATCTCCGGAATCCGGTCGATAAAGCGCTCCGCATCTGCACGCGACATCACCGGACGCATAAACGCCTTGGTATCTACCGGAGTGTAAATAACCTCTTTGTCGTACACCGGCGCGAGGGTATAATACAGCTGTTCTTTCTCCGAAATTCCCTGCGGATGCCCAATATCCTCCACGCGGCAAACGCCCGTACTTCCATACATGACCAGATCTCCGACTTGATACATACTTACACTCCTTTTCCGATTTGTTCTTATTCTGTCGTCTTATTCTAGTTTTATTATAGCACATTTTTTACCCATCAGTAACATTTATTTCGAAAAAAAGTGCCAATTTTTTCTGGTTTCACAATTTTTTCATGCGCCAAATACCAAAAATATGCGCAAAACATTTGCAAATCCGCACTATACGCGCGACAAAAAAGAGCAGCTTCTTACGAAGAACTGCTCTTTTCTGTCGTCTCTTTTTGACGAAGATCCTCCATCAGCTGCTGTATCGTGACCGCACGCAATTGGTTTTCCATCGCCAGCGCAGCGGCGTCCAAGTAGCCGCTCAGAATGCCATGCACCTCGCGTCCAACCGGGCAGGCCGGATTGGGATTCTCGTGAAAATGAAACAACGGCTCTTCTTTTGGCTCTACTGCACGGAAAATATCCAGCAGGGTAATCTCCTCCGGCGGTTTGGCCAGCGAAGCGCCGCCGACGCCTGCTTCTACCCGAACCAGACCTGCTTTTTTCAGCTGCCCCAGCGTCTTGCGGATGATAACCGGATTGACATTGACGCTTCCTGCCAAAAAATCCGATGTAATTTTACAGTCCTCCCCAAACCGCACAATACACATCAAAATATGCGCTGCAATGGGGAGTCTGGAAGAAAACTGCATATATTTGGCCTCCTGTGTTCAATAAAAATATTGTAGCATCGGCACACCAGACTGTCAACGAAGAAAAAATTTTCATTTTTTCTTGTTGTAACTATTGACATTACAACGAGCATGTGGTATCTTATAGTTGTAATTGATATAGTTACAACATTTCAAACAACAGCATGGAGGTTTTTATCATGGAAAAGATTGTTGCGTTTTTACAAGAAAATCCGGTTCAGTATCTGGCAACCGTAGGCCGTGACGGCAAAGCAAAGTGCCGTCCGTTCATGTTCGCCGGTGAGATGGATGGCAGGCTGTGGTTCTGCACCAACAACCAGAAGGACGTATACAAGGATATGCAGGAAAATCCGAACATCGAGATTTCTGTGTCCAGCCCGTCTTATGCATGGATTCGCCTGCACGGCAAGGCAATTTTCGAGAACAACATGGCGGCAAAGGAAATGTGCATCGCCAATCCGATTGTCAAGGGACAGTACCAGACCGCAGACAACCCGATTTTTGAGGTGTTCTATCTGGAAGATCCGCATGGCGTGATCGCTGACTTTTCCGGCAATCCGCCGTATGAGTTCTAATTTCTTTTTCATATGTAAACGGCCTCTCCCTTTTGGGAGAGGCAAAAATCTATCGAACCATGAAAGGTTGTATCTATGATGACGCGGAATGACTATCTCAAACAATTGGTAGAGGATATTCACTCCACTACTGTTGCCACCATCGGCGCAGATGGGCATCCTCAAACCCGTGTGATTGATATGATGCTATGGGATGAACACGGCTTATATTTTCTCACCGCCAAAGGTAAGGCATTTTATTCGCAGCTTATGGAACAAGGGTACATCGCCTTGTCTGCCACAAAAGATAAAATCGCAATTTCTCTACGCGGTAAAATCAAAACGATCGGCAAGAAAAAGCTGGATGAGATCTTTCAAAAGAATGTCTATATGCAGTCGATTTATCCCGGTGATACACAAAGCGCCTTAGAAGTTTTCTGTTTATATGAAGCAGAAGGCGAATATTTTGACATCAGCAATCCCTCTCACATCGTGCGGGACAGCATTATCATTGGACAGCCGAAACGAAACATCATGAGATATTCTGTTGGCAGCGGATGTATCGGCTGCCAATTATGTTATTCTGTTTGTCCGCAGAAATGCATTGACATAACAAAAAAAGCCTGTCGTCATTCATGAGCATCACTGTCTTCACTGCGGACGCTGTGCAGAAGTCTGTCCTAAGCGGGTCATTGAAAAGAGGAATATATCATGAATCAGCAAGAGCGCCGCCTATATCTTATTCGAGAACTTCTGCAAGAAACGCAGGAGCCTTCCCTCACCATTCCCACGGATTTTCTTGCACAGAAGCAGTTGCTGCGCGAACTGATGAATATTCGTCCGCCGCGCCCGATTTCCCAATCCTTTCTCCGCATACAAGATGCTTACTTGCAAGAGGAACAGAGAAAAAAAGGTATCGTCTCTCTTGATACGCTTTCTCCGATACAGCCCGGCATCTATTTGTGGCGCGGCGACATTACAACCTTGTCGTGCGATGCTATCGTCAACGCTGCCAACAGCGGGATGACCGGATGTTATGTTCCCAATCATCACTGCATTGACAATTGTATTCATACCTTTTCCGGTGTCCAGCTGCGGCTCGTCTGTGCCAATCTGATGCAGCAGCAAGGCTACGCGGAACCTACCGGACAGGCAAAAATCACACCGGCTTATAACCTGCCGTGCCGATATATTCTGCATACTGTGGGTCCGATTATTTCCGGCAGAGTCAGCCGAAAGGATCGTGCAGCGCTCGCTTCCTGTTATCACTCCTGCTTAGAGCTTGCCGCTGCCCATCAACTGGAAAGTGTTGCCTTTTGCTGTATTTCAACCGGTGAATTTCACTTTCCCAACGAACAAGCAGCAGAAATCGCCGTGCAAACAGTACAGCAATTTCTGCGTCAAGAAACCAGCGTGAAACAGGTGATTTTTAATGTTTTCAAAGATGTGGATCAAGCCATCTACAAGCGATTGCTCCGGGCAGATTAACCAACTAAAACAGGCACTCCAACGCGCGGACGCCGTTGTCATCGGTGCCGGTGCCGGTTTGTCTACTTCTGCGGGATTTACCTATACCGGAAGCCGCTTCTCCCAATATTTTTCTGATTTTGAAAACACATATGGATTTCACGACATGTATTCTGGTGGTTTTTATCCCTTTGGTTCGTTAGAAGAATATTGGGCATATTGGAGTCGATATATTTTCATCAATCGATATCAACCTGCACCTCAGTCAACCTATCAGAACTTATTGCATCTCGTACAAGACAAAGACTATTTCGTTCTGACGACAAATGTAGATCATCAATTTCAACAGGCTGGTTTTGATAAAAAACGTCTATTCTACACACAGGGCGATTATGGACTGTTTCAATGCAGTGTACCGTGTCATCAGGAAACCTATGACAATAGAAGCATCATCCTTCAAATGGTTCATGAGCAAAAGAACATGCGCGTGCCGCGTGAGCTTGTGCCATATTGTCCAATCTGCGGCAAGCCTATGACAATGAATCTTCGTTGTGACAATACATTTGTACAGGATGCAGGTTGGTACGCGGCACGCAGCCGATATAAAGACTTCATCCGCCGACACAAGCATCTGCACGTTCTGTTTTTGGAATTGGGTGTCGGACAAAATACCCCTGTAATCATCAAATATCCCTTCTGGCGATACACAGCGGAAAACCCAAATGCGATGTACGCCTGCATCAATGCGCAGGATGTTTACGCTCCACATGAAATCGCATCGCATACCATCGGCATCAAGCAGGATATTCATATGACAATCCAGCAATTGATGCATATATAAGAAAATCGCCGACAGTCCCTAAAACTGTCGGCGATTTCTTTTGTTTGGTGTTGTGGAGAGAGTTTTGACAGATCAAATCTGTCGGAGAGAAAAGTCTAAATGATTACGCTCCCAAACCGAGCGGAGAGAATGCTGCGTAAACGATGATGCACAGCGCAATGATGGCTACCGCGCATACCTTGCGGTACTTCCACGGCGTCATATCCACCGCATGAACATCTTCCTGCTCCCAAGCTTCCATGTCCGGATGATCCTTCTTGTTCTTGTGGTTGAGGAATGCCATGATGAGCAGTTCAATCGGCCACAGAACGAGGATGGCGTACAGATAATGGATCGTGCCGCCAACTACCGGATACTGCGGAGCGATAATCAGGAACAGACCATAGCAGATGATGTGGAAAATCATGATGAGCTTCGCTGCGTACTGCGGCAGATACTTGAAGAAGAAGCCGCCGAATACTGCGGACAGAACCGGCAGACCGATCAGCATAACAAACGAGTCAAGGAACGTCTTGAGACCTGCCGGGAAGAAGTATACCATTGGGCCAACGATTGTCGTAGCGACAGCAAAGACAATACCGATGTTTTTGCCGACCTGCACCAGCTTCATTTCCGAAGCTTCCGGATTGATATATTCATGATAAATATCCATGGTAAACATGGTATTTACCGAGTTGAGTACGGAATTAAACGAGGAGAGAATCGCGCCGAACATAACAGCTGCGAAGAAGCCCATGAGCGGTGCCGGAATAACCTCTGTTACCAGCTGCGGATATGCCGCGTCCATCATGGAAACCTGATTGCCGTGAAGCTCAAACAGCGCGTATGCGATAACGCCCGGCAGTGCCAGATACATGAAGCCGATAATCTTGAGGAATGCGCAGTACAGAGCGCCCTTCTGTGCTTCCTTCAGGTTTTCTGCTGCGAGAACACGCTGAATGAACGACTGGTGTGTGCACCAGGACTGCAAGCCGAGGAAAATCAAGCCGGTAAATACGGTAATCCACGGAACTTCCGGCGCCTCTGCGGTCAATTTGCCAATCGAATTGAGCTTTTCCGGATAGGTCTGCGCCAGATACTTGAAGCCGTCAATGATTGCAATGCCGTCATAACCTGCCGCATTGCCCAGCACGTGCAGTGCAAAAAATGGAATCATGAAGCCGCCGATTAACAGACCGACACCGTTTACAGTATCCGATACGGCAACCGCCTTCAGGCCGCCGAAGATTGCATAAATAGAACCAACAATGCTGATGATAATACACAGCACAACGACCGAACCGAAGGTTGACAGTCCGAAGATGTCAGATACGTGGAAGATGTTTTCAAACACCAGAGAACCGGAATACAGAATAACCGGAATCTGTACAACGAGGTACAAAATAATGTATGCAATGGAGAACCACAGCTTGGTGGAACGTCCAAAACGCTGACCAATCAGCTGCGGAATCGTCGTGATGCCGCCCTTTAAGTATCGCGGCGCTGCCCACAGCGCGAGCACGATGCAGCACGGAGCTGCGACAATTTCAAACGCCATCGGGCTCATGCCGACCAGCCAAGTCTGACCGTTTGTGCCGACCAGCTGTTCTGCCGAAAGGTTTGTCAGAAGCAAAGATCCCGCAATTACAAATCCGGGAAGTCCGCGGCCTGCCAAAAAATATCCGTCTGCTGTTGTCTGGTCATCCCCTTTTGTCTTGAAATAGGAAATGACAGCGACAAGAACAGTAAAGCCAATAAAGGTTACCAATGTCCAAATCATATGTTTTCACTCTTTCTTTCTGTATCTCTTTTTATGACTGATATAAACGCTTATTTTGCTTTTATATCGCAAAATAAGTTTTGTCCAGCAACACGACCGGCCGTGCCATGCTGCCTTCTCCTTTTCACAGTCCCTATTATACCAGCACACATATACGTGCACAATGCCCGCTGTTGCGTAAAAGTTGTTTGATTTTGCTCTCGCTATTTTGTACAAAACTCTTGTTTTTCCACATAGCAAACAGAATAAACTTTTTCGCAAATTTCAAGCAAATAAAAACCGCCGCCCGGAGAGTGGGCGACGGCCAGAGAGAGAGTTAAAAATATGATGTTAGCAGTTTTTAGAGTTCACCGCGCTGTTCGCGCTCCTTGAGGTCTGCCATAATCGTATCATAGTGCTTGTCCAGCTTATAGAACAGCAGCACGATGACAGCGGCACCCCACAGGATAATCGGGCCATAGATGAACATATTTTGAATCATATGCAGGGCAGATTCCGGCTGAACAACCGCCTTGCCGGTCGAGCTGATATATCCGCTCGCTGTCAGCAGCATACCAATGATGCCGCCCGCAACGCCCTGACCAAACTTGGTTCCGACGCTGCTTCCGCTCATAATCAGGCTTTCCTGACGGACATGTGTTTTCCACTGACCATACTCGATGACATCGCAGATCATGCCGAATACGCATGCGTTGAGCGGAACCGTACCGATGGCACGCAGAACCGTGACGCCCATCGCCATTGCCACACTGTTCGGATTGGTCATCAGAATGCACTGTGCAACGACAACGAGAATCGAACCTGCCAGCGCCAAATCGCGCTTGCCAAAGCGGCGCAGCAGTACCTGACTGAACAGAACACCGCTGATAATGACAACCATCTCGATGGTATACATCACGCTGTACAGCTCATCGTTGCCCAAAATATACTTGCAGAAATACGGCGCGGTTGTGCCGAATACTGCATTGTAGCTGGACTGTACCATCCACAGAATGGTAACTGCCCAGAAATACTTGTTGGTGAACAAAGCCTTCAGATTCTTGCCGAGACCAATGTTGCTCTTTTCTGCGGCTTCAATGTGTACGCGCTCCTCGCAGTTCTTAAAGCACAGCAGCAGCAGAACAACTGCAATGACTGCCCAGATGCTCATGGTCTTGACCCATGCCATCTGATCCGAACCAAACATCTTGACCAGCGGCAGGGTGAATGTCACTGCAATGATACGTCCGAACGGAGACATTGCCATGCGGAAAATGCCGAGCAGGTCACGTCCGCGGGAAGAACGCGTCATCATTGCGGACATCGTGCCATACGGCAGATTTACAGCGGTGTACAGAACCGTTGTCACCAGATTGTATGTAACAAGGATGTACCAGAACTGCAGCATCGGAGTTGTCTGCGGCACCATCATAAGCAGAACCGCGGCAACGCCAAACGGAACCGCCATCCACAAAATCCACGGACGCGCCTTGCCCCATTTGGAATTTGTCTTGCTGACAATAATGCCCATGACGAAGTCGGAAACGCCGTCCAGACAACGAGAAATAATCATAACCAGACCGACCGTCATCGCCGGAACGCCAACGTAGTCGGTATAAAACAGAGTGATTAGGGATGCCACCAATCCATACACAATGTTACAAGATACGTCACCGAATCCGTAACAAATTTTCTCTCGCATGGTTGGCATATCATCCTGTGCGCGCACACCAAGATTTTCTGTTGTTTTCTCTTTCATGGTAAGAGAATCGCCAGAAATCGCTGCGCCAGATTCCATACTTTTCATGATTTGCTCCTTACTTTTTGTTAAAATCTTGCTTTTTCTTGTGCACTCTCCCCAAAAAACGTGATGAGGAAAACCGATTTTACAGTGCTGTTTTACACATATAATCGTCTATTTTCCGGTATTTATCATGTTTTTTGTAACTTTTATCTTGTTTGTTTTTTATTATACCAACCGTTTACTGTACAGACAATATACATTTGCCACAAAGAATTTATATATTTTGCTTTTTATTTTATAAAAATCTTATCGCGCAAAAAGTAACATATTTCGCAATTTGTAACCGTCCGCAAAAGACACATATAGAAAACAAATGCGCGCGCAGCGACAGACCGGCATTTTATTTCTCAAAGCAATATCTGTTGATTCATAAAAAAAACAGACAAAGCCGCATTGGCTCTGTCTGTCACTATAGAAATATAAGAAAAGAAAAATGTTACTTGCTAATGGTAGCCTTGAGCGCATCAATGGAGGTCTCCAGACCAGCCTCAACAGACATGGTGAGGTCTTCCATCTCCAGAGATACATAACCATCGTAGCCCATCATGTGGCAAACAGAGAAGAATTCCTTCCACCACTGCAGGTCACGGCCGCAGCCAACAGCTACATAGTTCCAGGTGCGATCCTTGGAGCACTCTACCGGCAGGTTCTCCAGCAGGCCGTCAACATCAACGTTGTAACGCTCTGGACGAGCATCCTTGCCGTGTACATAGAAAATCTTATCGCCCAGTGCGCGAGCAGCTGCAATCGGCTCTGCGCCCTGAATCATCAGGTGGGACGGATCCAAGTTCAGACCGAGTACATCGGAATCTTCACCGACAACTTCACACAGCTTGTTGAAGGTGCGAACGTTGTGAACCAGTGCGCCCGGGAACTCCTCGATGGCAATGCGCTTGACGCCGTTTTCCTTGGCAATGCGGCAAG
>ERZ1026850.6-NODE-6-length-143427-cov-10.109722_pt1 | contig 143427 bp, 150 predicted proteins | sample MGYA00380155_ERZ1026850 | MGnify/ENA primary metagenome ERZ1026850 (study PRJEB33269, sample SAMEA4719791) | human gut metagenome | biome: human-associated habitat; feature: organic feature; material: feces | place: Cameroon | collected 2013-10 ... | reverse complement strand
TTTTTTTACTGTTGCACTTCGTATGATAATCTATCCCCCTCCCCTTTCAGGGGAGGCTAAATTTGGCTCCCCTGAAAGGGGAGCTGTCACGAAGTGACTGAGGGGTTCTGCACGGCAAAGACTGAGGGGTTTTCTGCGGCAAGACTTCCGCGCAAAACAAAAGAGAGTACAGATTTGTACTCTCTTCTTTGGTGGGAGGTGGTGGATTCGAACCACCGAAGTCGTTGACAACAGATTTACAGTCTGCCCCCTTTGGCCACTCGGGAAACCTCCCATATCAACTTGTAGAAATCGTGGAGCTGGTGGACGGACTTGAACCCCCGACCTGCTGATTACAAATCAGCTGCTCTACCAACTGAGCTACACCAGCGTGCCGCGTCTTTCTTTATCCGCCGCATCTCTCAGCGACTTGTTTATAATACCACAGGGTTTCGTGCTTGTCAACACCTTTTTTCAAAATAAACAAAAAACTGCCTGCCGGATTGCGCCGGCAAGCAGATTTCTTTTGTGTTATGCGCCGCGGTATGCGTCATCCATCACGGACAAGACTTCCTCGCGCACGCGCTCCGGCAGCTCGCGCACTTCCTGCCGGCTCATGCCTGCGGTTTCAATCGGCTTGTGAATCGTGACGTGTACCGTGCCGGAATGAATGCGGTAGCGCTCCTCGAGCAGATGGAACGAGCCGTCAATCGTCACCGGTACGACAGGTACTTTTGCACTGGTTGCCGCGCGGAACGCACCGCCCTTGAATTCCTTGACCGGTCCGCCCTTGCTGCGTGTGCCCTCCGGAAAAATCGTCATAGAAACGCCGCTCTTGACCAAGCGCGTCGCGTCCATCAGGGCGCGCACTGCCTGCTTTTCGTCCTCGCGGTCGACATAGACGCATTGCAGCAAGTCCATCCAAGAACGCAGACCCGGAATTTTTGCCAGCGAAACCTTCGCCATCAGCGCGCGCGGCTGACCGACACACGCCAAAACCACCGGAATGTCAAAATTGCTCTGGTGATTGGCTACAAATACCGCCGTTCCCTGCGGGATGTTTTCTTTTCCGTCTACAATGACTTTGGCACCTGCCATCCACAGCAGACGACGCGCCCAATTATGCACCATGCGCTCCACGCCCGCCTGTACCTTTTCCCGATTGCCTTTTTTTATCTGATGAGCATAATATGCCCGCATCGGGGATACGATAATCAAATACAAAATAAAATAAATCGCCCAAAGAATCGTATGAATCATAGCTCTGTTTGTTTTCTCCTGTCTGTGATTTGTCGAATGACGGCATAGCGCTCGATGAGCTGTTCCAGCTTGACGGCACAGTTTGCCGGTGATGTGGACGGCAGCACGCGTGCCTGTACGCCGCATTCTTTCTGACAATAGCGTTTGAACAGCGCTCCCGCCTTTTGTCCCGTGCAGAAAATTGCTTCAATCGGTGCGCGGTCGAGAATCTCGCGCATGTGATTGGGAACCGGATTGCGAATAGACGCATCGGATGCGCCTTGGATCTCACAGCTGTCCAGCACATCCCACAGCGCAATGTGATGCCGCGTGAGAAATTCTTTTTGCTTGGGAATGTCCCCGACAAGCGGCGCTTCTCCGTACAGCATCGGCAGCACGCGCCAAAATCGGTTTTGCGGATGCGCATAGTAAAACCCTGCCTCGCGCGATTTGGGTGACGGCATGGTTCCCAAAATCAGCACACGCGACGCGTCATCAAACCATGCCCCAAAGGAATGCGTTACATGCATGTTTTACTTCTCCTCAAACGTCACTTTGTGCTTGAGCACGGATTCCATCGCCGCCAAATCGCGCTCGCTGACCATGGTTGCCAGCGTATCGCCCGCCTGAAGCCGCAGCTTGCCGCGCGGAATCAGCTCCTCTGCACCGCGCGTGACGGACACGACAAGGCACGAGGACGGCAAGCCCAAATCCTGAATCATGCAATGATCCGCCTCACTGCCCTGCTCAATGACAGAGGTGATAATGGATTTTTTTGCCGTGCCCTTGACGATGACCTTGCCCTTTTGTCCTTCCAAAAAGCGCTCGGTCAAATGCTCAAAAAACGGCTTGCTGCGCAGCGCTTCTGCGACAACATACGCGACGAGCGCCGCCGTGGACAGCGACAGCAAATGCGAAAAGCTGCCGGTCAGCTCGGAAATCAGCACGATGCCGGTCACCGGCGCGCGGACAATCGCCGCAAAAAATGCCGCCATCGCAATAATCACAAGATTGGTCGCAAAATCGCGGTCAAAGCCAAACCAATCCACAACGGCACTGCCGTAGGCGCCGCCGATAAACGCGCCGAGCACAAGCAGCGGCACCAGCGTGCCGCCCGGTGCGGACGAGCCAAAGCTGGCAGCGGAAAACAGGAATTTTACAACGACAATCGTGACGAGCAGCCCAAACTGCGGATTTTCGACATACAGCATGGACACCATGTGATGACCGCCGCCGAGCAGCTCCGGCATGATAAAGCCGAGCACACCGGCAATCAAAAACGGAATGAAAATCCGGCACACCTGCGGCAAAAAGTCCAGCTTTTTATACAGCGTCTGTGCGCCGAGCATACCCGCATTGTGCACCGCGCCGAGCACGCCGCACAGCACGCCCAAAATCAAAATGTACGCATAGCCGCGCAGCGGAATCATACCGGCAAACTGAAACGTAAACACCGGCTCCATGCCGAACAAACCGCTGGAAATATAATCCGCCACGAGCGACGCCGCCATACACGACAGCAGCACCATCGCGGAGAAATTCTTATGGATTTCCTCCAGCGCGAACATGACACCGGCGAGCGGCGCATTGAACGCCGCGGAAAGTCCGGCAGATGCGCCGCAGGTAATGAGAAAATGCTCCTCCAGCCGAAACCGCTTGAGTCCGCGCGAGATGCCCTTGCCTGCCATGCCGCCGAGCTGTACCGACGGGCCTTCTCTGCCCAGCGACAGACCGCCCAAAATACACACAAAGCCCGCCGCGACTTTGCCCAAAACCACACGCCACCAGCACGGGCGAATATAACCCATCAGCTCCGCTTCCACCTGCGGAATGCCCGAGCCGGAAATCATCGGTTCCCATTTGAGCAGCAGCGTCACCACCACTGCCATCACAGCCAGCGCACCGAACCAGCCCAGCATACGCAGCGGGCTGCCGCTGCAAAAGCCAATCGCCGCGTTGCGAATGTCATCCGCGCGGTCGAGCAGATAGCGGTACAGCGATGTGACCAGACCGGCGAATACGCCGACCAGCAGTCCCTCGACAACCAGCATGGTTCGCAGAGAGCCGTACCGGTTCACCATGCGCTTGGCATCCATTGTTGCATTTTTCATTGTGTAGCACTCACCTTCTGTCACACCCGTTGTTTTTTTATTCGGATACGCACAAATCCTGTCCTTTATTGTAAACCTTTGTTCACAAAATGTATACAGAATTGTTTCACGAACTTTCTGTACATTTCTCTCCAAATGCAGTATAATATACATCACATCCAATACAGACAATGATGGAAAGGAGGGTCCATTATGAATCAGGGCTATGACTATTCGTCGTTCGGCGAAAGCCGCGACTCCATCGCCTCCTACACAGCCAAAACCTATGGCTGGATGTTTCTTGGACTTCTGACAACCTTTGTCGCTGCGGCGGCAATCTATTTCACCGGATTTTATATTCCGCTGTGCACAGCTATGAACGGTCTGCTGCCGTTTGTGCTGGCGCTGGTGGAACTGGGTGTGGTAATTTATCTCTCCGCACGCATTCACAAAATTCCGGTCGCAACGGCTCGCCTGCTGTTCTTTGTCTATGCGCTGCTCAATGCCGTGACATTCAGCACGATTTTGGCAGTGTACAGCATGCAGTCACTGATTCTCGTTTTTGCGATGACCTCGCTGTATTTCGGCGTCATGGCGGTTTACGGGTATGTGACCAAAGCGGATCTGACCCGCATCCGTCCGGTTCTGACGTTCGGTCTCGTGGCGCTCATCGTCATGATGCTTCTGTCCCTGTTTATTCCGGGCATGAACACCGGCATGTGTCTGGTCGGCATCGTCATTTTCTTGGGCTTTACCGCGTATGACACGCAGATGATTCGCAGAAACTACGCGTACTATTCCGGCAATCCGGAGCTGCTGCAAAAGGCTTCTATTATCTCCGCCTTGCAGCTGTACTTGGACTTCATCAATCTGTTCCTGTACCTGCTCCGCCTGTTCGGAAACCGCAACAACTAAACACAGGCAAATCTCCCGTCTTGTTTTGTTTCAAGATGGGGGATTTTTCCATTTTACCAGCATTTTTGCAGCCGCCGCGCGCCGCTTTTGAAAATCTTAATATTTCTTAATGTTTTTTCCCATTGTTATGACATGCATTTCATGGTACACTAAGTTTGTATTATATAACTGTAACACAGTTCTTGGGAAAATAAGAGGTAGTTATATGGATAATCGAAAAATTTTGCGCGCGGCATCCGCGCTGCTGTGTACCAGCGTGCTGGTTTCCGCCTCTGCGCTCGCCTTGGATAAGCAGGCTTATGCGGCCGCACAAAATGACGGGCAGATTTCTGTATCCAACGCCGCACAGTACAGCGTGGGGCTGCAAAAATCCGACATTCAGCGCAAGCGCTCCGTGCCGGTGCTCATGTATCATTTGATTTCTGATGACATTTGGGGCAGCCGTGAGATGTTCACCTCTCCGTCTGTGTTCCGTCAGCAGCTGCAATATTTAAAGGATCACGGCTATCAGACCATCACATTTGAGGATTTAGACCACTTGGAGCGGTATCCCAAGCCGGTTTTGCTGACGTTTGACGACGGCTATGCGGACAATTACACGACGGTCTATCCCATGCTCAAGGAATTCGGCATGAAAGCGACATTTTTCGTCGTCCCGAACAATCTGGACAGACAGCACAACATGACGCGCGAGCAAATCAAGGAGCTGTCCGACAGCGGCGTGGTCTCGATTCAGAGCCATTCGCTCACGCATGCCAACATGACCAAGCTCAGCGCTTCGCAGCAGGACTATGAGATGAAGGAATCCCAGCGGCAGCTGCGCGAACTGACCGGCAAAAGCCCGATTGCCCTCACATATCCGGAGGGCGGCTACACGAAAACCACGCTGTCACTGACCGCGCGGTATTACCACTTTGGCATCTGCGCAGGCGGTGACCGCTGGAAGATTTCCGATGATTTTTACACGATTCCGCGCTATCGCATGCACCGCTCCACCACGATGGCACAATTTGAGAACTATGTCGATCAATCGGTATCGCGCATCTTTACCGATGTTTCCGCGTCAAAATGGTCTACGCCGTACATCGAGCAGGTGTACAGTGCCAATTATATGCGCGGCACAAGCGGCGACACCTTCCAGCCGACCAAAACCCTGACCCGTGCAGAGAGCGTACAGATTTTGTATGCGCTGGCGGGCAAACCGGCGGTTTCCGGTCGGACCCCGTTCCATGACGTCGCCTCCGGCGCATGGTATCAGCAGGCAGTCACTTGGGCATATCAAACGCGCATCACCTCGGGTGTTCTGCCCAATGAATTTCGTCCCAATGACCCAATCAGCCGCGAACAGCTGGTTGTCATGCTGTACCGGTATTCCGGCAGCCCTGCGGTTTCCAATGCCCTGCACAAGAAGCATTATGCGGATGCCAAGCAGGTTTCCGACTGGGCACGGCCCGCGATGAACTGGGCGATTGCCAACGGCGTCATCACCGGCATACCGAGCGGACACAAGGTTCTGCTCTCCCCGCACACAAACAGCACCCGCGAGCAGGCCGCAACCATCATCGCCAAAACATTTTGCTGAGAAATATATCCCCTGTCGGATTTTCGTCCGTCAGGGGTTTTCTTTCGCGGAAAAATCATGTAAAATAAAGCATAAGAGTGCCGCAGGCAAAGACTGAGGGAGTTCTACCCCTCCACCGCGGTCTGGCATAATAAATTAGGAGTTCTACCCCTCCACCGCGGTCTGGCATAAATTAGGAGTTCTACCCCTCCACCGTGCTCTAGCATAAATTAGGAGTTCTACCCCTCCACCGCGGTCTGCATAAATTTAGGAGTTCTACCCCTCCACCGCGGTCTGCATAAATTTAGGAGTTCTACCCCTCCACCGCTGACGCGGTTCCCCTCCCCTTTCAGGGGAGGCTGAATTTGGCTCCCCTGAAAGGGGAGCTGTCACGAAGTGACTGAGGGGTTCTCTCCCTCTGGGGGAGATGTCGCGCAGCGACAGAGAGGGCTAGGCTCCCTCCTTGAGGGAGCTGGATTTGCCGCCTTGCGGCAAGACTGAGGGAGTTTACCCTTCCACCGTGCTCTGGCATAAATTAGGAGTTCTACCCCTCCACCGCTGTCTGCATAAATTAGGAGTTCTACCCCTCCACCGCTGACGCGGTCCCCCTCCCCTTTCAGGGGAGGCTGAATTTGGCTCCCCTGAAAGGGGAGCTGTCACGAAGTGACTGAGGGGTTCTCTCCCTTTGGGGGAGCTGTCACGAAGTGACTGAGGGGTTCTCTCCCTCTGGGGGAGCTGTCACGAAGTGACTGAGGGGTTGTCTCCCTTCGGGAGAGATGTCGCGCAGCGACAGAGAGGGCTGGCTTTTACTTGCAAAAAACCCACACAAATAATCGTTCTACAAAAATTACAGGAGGTTTGTTCCATGTCCATACAGGAAATCTGCACCGTTCGGGACAATCAGACACTGAGCCGCAACATCTTCGCGCTCACCATTCACGCGCCGAAAATTGTCGCTCTGGCAAAGCCCGGCCAGTTTGTTCACATCACCTGCGGTGATGCCAATTTGCTGCGCCGCCCGATTTCGATTTGTCAGGCGCATGACGAGACCTTGAAAATCGTCTTTGTTGTCAAGGGCGAGGGCACCAAGTGGCTGTCTCAGCGCAAGGCCGGTGATACGCTGGATATTCTCGGGCCGGTCGGCAACGGCTTTGACCTGACCCGCCTCGGTGACCGTCCGGTATTTATCGGCGGCGGCATCGGTGTTCCGCCGATGCTGCAAACCATGCAGGCTGCCCGCGCAGGCGGCGCGCAGCCGACTGCCATTCTCGGCTTCCGCAACAAGGATGCGGTGATTCTGGAGGATGATTTTCAGGCTGTCGGCACGGTATACACGGCAACCGATGACGGCTCTTACGGCATTCACGGCTTTGTATCGGATGTTTTGAAGCAGCATCTGGACGAGTTCACATCCGTCTGCGCCTGCGGCCCGAAGCCGATGCTGCACGCACTGGCTGACATCGCAGAGGCCAAGGGCATTCCGTGTCAGGTATCGATGGAGGAGCGCATGGGCTGCGGCATTGGCGCATGTCTCGTGTGCGTCTGCTCGCTCAAAAACAAGGACGGCAGCACACGCTACGGCCATGTCTGCAAGGATGGTCCGGTATTTGATTCCAAGGAGGTACAGTGGTAATGGCAGATCTTCGTGTAAATTTTTGCGGGGTTGAGCTGAAGAACCCTGTGACGACTGCTTCCGGTACGTTCGGTTTCGGTCATGAATATGCCAATTTTTACGATCTCGGCGAGCTGGGCGGTGTCGGCGCCAAGGGTCTGACACCGGAGGAACAGCTCGGCAATCCGGCGCCGCGCATCGCAGAGACCCCGATGGGCATTCTCAACTGTGTCGGCCTGCAAAATCCGGGCGTTGACCGCTTTATTCAGGAGGAAATCCCGTATCTGCGTCAGTTCGACACCAAAATTATCGCCAATGTCTCCGGTCACAGCGTCGAAGAATACGTGGGCATCGTGGAAAAAATCTCGGATGCAGATGTTGACCTGATTGAGATGAACATTTCCTGCCCGAACGTCAAGTGCGGCGGTCTGACCTTCGGCACCCAGCCGAAAATGGTCGAGGAAGTGGTTTCCGCTGCCAAGGCAGTGGCAAAAAAGCCGCTGATTGTCAAGCTGACCCCAAATGTCACAGACATCGCAGAAATTGCCCGCGCCGCTGTTTCCGCCGGTGCTGATGCGCTGTCTCTGATTAACACGCTGCTCGGTATGCGCATTGATGTGGAATCCCGCCGTCCGATTCTGTCCAATATCATGGGCGGTCTGTCGGGTCCGGCTGTGTTCCCTGTCGCTGTCCGCATGGTATATCAGGTGCGTCAGGCTGTCGATGTGCCGATTATCGGCATGGGCGGCATTCGCACCGGCCGCGACATTGTCGAGATGATGCTGGCAGGCGCAAACGCCGTTGCCATTGGCACGGCTTGCTTTGCTGACCCGATGGCGCCGATTAAGGCACTGCATGAGCTGGACGCATTTTGCGACAGCCACGGCATCAAGTCGGTCACTGAGCTGACAGGAGCCGTGCGTCTATGAGCACAACCATCTATCTCGTCCGGCACGCGGAAGCGGAGGGCAATTTAGGCCGCCGCTGCCACGGCCACTATGACAGTATGCTCACCCGCCGCGGCTTGGAGCAGGCGGAAGTTGTCGGCAAGCGCTTTGCCGATACCTATTTGGACGCGGTGTATTCCAGCGATTTGTGGCGCGCGCGATTTACCGCCATGGCAATCGCCCGCCCGCACAAGCTGACCGTCATCGAACGCCCCGCCCTGCGCGAAATTTACATGGGCGACTGGGAGGATGAAGCGTGGGCAAAGCTCCCGATTGATTATCCGGAGCTGTATGACACTTGGTGCACGCATCCGTGGGATTGCCGTCCGCCGCACGGCGAGACGATTATGGAAGCCGGTGCGCGCGCGCTGACAGAGATGCGCAGCATTGCGCAGGAAGAATCCGGAAATACCGTTGCGCTTGTGTGCCACGGCTCTGCCATTCGCGGCATTTTGACGCTCGCGCTGGGACTGCGCGCCGAGGACATGATGCAGGTCGGCTGGGGCGACAACACCTGTGTTGCCAAGATGATTTTCCACGAGGACGGCAGCATTGAGGTTCCGTACCGCAATGACAATTCTCACCTGCCGCAGCAGCTTTCCACCTTTGCTTCGCTCAAATGGAGCGATGACAAGGACGTTCCGGCATCGCCGCAGATGTGGTTCCGCGCCGTCGACTGGGACAACCCGACGGACAAGCAGCTGTGCCTATCCATGTTCCACGAAACCGATTCCTACCGCAAGGTTCCGCTGACCGATGCGCAAATCGAGGCGCGTCTGCGCGGATTTCAGGAAATCCATCCGGAGGCGGTTGCATTCGGCATGGTGGACAAGGAAATCGGCGGTCTCATCTGCATGAACACCCAAGCCTATCCGGCGCAATCTCCGGTCGGCAAGATGGGCGGCACGTGCATTTTGGAAAAATTCCGCGGCTTCGGCTTTGGCCCGCAGCTCATCACGCACGCGGTGTGTCTGTACCGCCGCTTGGGCAAGCGCGTACTGGAAGCGACACCGGCGCAGTACAAGCCGCACGCGGTCAACTTCTACCGGCACAACGATTTTGAACCGTACAGCGAATTTCACGATGAAAACGGCACCTTTGCCGTGCTCAGACGAAATATTTCGGTAACATAAGCAAAAATCCCACTGGTTTGTCCAGTGGGATTTTTTTCTGTCTCTGCCAGCATTATTTATTCTGCTTCCGCAAGCGCCGGAATATCTCCGACACCGTTGAGCACCAGACGCGGGCTGTACGGATAGTTGGCAATGTCCTCGCGGCTTGTGACGCCGGACAGCACGAGCACGGTATCCAGACCCGACTCGATGCCTGCGACAATGTCGGTATCCATGCGGTCGCCGATCATGACAGCGTCCTCCGAGTGCACGCCGAGCAGGCGCAGACCCGTGCGCATCATGAGCGGATTCGGCTTGCCGACAAAATACGCCTTCTTGCCGGTTGCCATCTCAATCGGGGAAATCAGCGCGCGGCAGCCCGGCACAATGCCGTTTTCGGTCGGGCCGGTCAAGTCCGAGTTGGTGCCGATGAGCTTCGCGCCCTTGTTGACGAGGCGCACCGCATTGACGATGTTGTCATAGCTGAACGACTGCGACTCACCAATAACGACATAATCCGGATCGACATCGTTAATCGTGATGCCTGCGGCAAACAGCGCATTCTGCAAGCCGTGGTCGCCGACAGCATACGCGCTGCATCCCGGTGCCTGTAGCTTCAAAAAGTTCGCCGTTGCCAGCGCACTGGTATAAAAATGCGACTCATCGACATCCAATCCCATGCGCGCCAGCTTCTGCTGCAATTCGCGCGGCGTCGAGTGGTTGGAATTGGTCAGGAACAGAAAATGCTTGTTCTCCTTTTGCAGCCAATCGACAAATTCCCGCACGCCGGGCAGAATCCGGTTGCCATGATAGATGACACCGTCCATATCACAGATAAATCCATTCTTTTGTCTCAAACGATCCATATATTCGTCCTTTCTTTCCGGCGAAAAAGGGGCATCGCACCGCACGTGCAATACCCCTCTGTATCTTCAAACAGTATTTGCTGCCGGAACGGTATGTTGTGAAAATATGAGTAATTTCCAGCTTATATATTTAGTATATCATATTTTTTGTGTTATGCAAAGAAATTTGTGTTTCATTGCTGTTTATTTGCTCAAATCCGTCCACTGCTTGTACTGCCCGTCATATATCGCGGTCAGCTGCTGCATCGAAAGATTTTCCAGCGGATTGTCCGCGTTGACCGCCACGGCAATCGCATCCGCCGCAATCGCCTGCGAAGTGAGCAGCTCGGACTCATAGTCCTTGAGCGCGCGCGACGACATTGCCAAATCGCAGTCGCCGCGAATCGCCTGCGTCAGACCGCGCGAGGAGTCGGTCGCCGTCACCGTAATCTTGGCGTTCGGATTGATTGCCATGTACTGCTTCGCCAGCGCCTGCACAAGCGGTGCTGCGGATGACGAGCCGGCAATGCTGATTTGTCCCGCCGATTTATCCGACAGGAAGGTTTGGGTCTTTTTGACCGGAATATAATCCTGCGACACGGTTTCCTGTCCCTGCGTCAGGATATAGGTCAGAAAGTCGTTTTCCACCGCCGTCAGCTGTCCGGAATACGCGAGCGAATACTTGCGGCACAGCGGATAGCTGTTGTCGCGAATGGTCTCCGGTGTCGGTGCAACGCCGTCAATCGACAGCAGGCGCACGCCGCTGTCCTTGCTCAGCGAGCCGTATGCCGCATAGCCAATCGCATTTTTGTCCGATGCAAGGGTCTTTTCGACATCCTGTGTCGACTGTGCCTGTGCCGTCGCGCCCTTTTCCTGCGTACCTGCCAAATTTTCAAATTCTTCTTTGGTACCGGAGCCGTCCTCACGGGCGAGAATCGTCATCGCACCGAGGGAGGATAAATCCGGCATATCGCTTTTGTTTTCGCCGCAAGCGGTCAGTCCGCCGAGCAGCAAACACAGGCTCAGTCCCACACCCAGCAATCGTTTGCATTTCATCGCAATCACCTCACTGCGCCGGAACCGGCACCGGAATGCCGCGGTCGGACAGCGCTTCCATCTGCGCAGGCTCCAGCTCGACAAAGTGAATGCTGTCGAGGGTTTCCTCTGCGATGTTGACGCTGTTGTCTACCATGCGTTCCAAGCCGTACAGGATGGCGGAGAAATCTGCGGTCAGATTCGACTCGCACTTGCCCGCCTTGACGCGCGCCATGTGCGCCTTGTTAAACCGCTTCTGCGCCTTGCGCAGCTTTTTCTTGTCCGCGAGCACCTGCTGCGCCATGTCCGCGTCGCCGTACCGCACGGAATCAACCGCGCGGTCGAACAAATCGTGGGCGGTGTCATAGCACTCGTTCAGCTCCTGCTCCGCCGATGCGGACAGCTTTCTGCCCGACTGGTATACCTGCTGTACCGTCTGCGTCACGCGCTGGCTGTACTCGGTCATACGGTCGATGTTGTTGCTGACGTACAGCAGACCGGCGGTCTGCTCCGACTGGCTCTCGGTGAGCACGCCGCTGGACAGCAGCTTTGCCGTGTAGTCGTTGATGTCGTTTCTCAGATTGCGCACTTGATTGGATTCCACTTCATAGGTATGAAAATCCTCTGCCTTGCCGTGCAGGGCAGCCTTTGCGGTGTTGAGCATATCGGATGCCATATCCGCACAGTGGCCGATTTCCTGCGACAGCAGGTACATCGCTGCAACCGGCTGATCCAGCAGCTTTTCATCCAAAAACTTCGGCTTGCAGTCGGTCTGCGGCAGCTTGTCCTTGCCCGGAATAATCGTCGTGACCAGCTTGACCATGACCGGCAGCAGCGGCAGCCAAATCAGCGTGCACACAATGTTGAAGCAGGTGTGCGCGTTGGCAATCTGGCGCGCAATGACGTCTACCTCGTTGCCGCTCGGGGAAATATAGGTGATAAATGCCGCAAACGGGCGAATCAGACAGGCAAAGACAATGGAACCGGTGATGTTGAAAATGCTGTGCGAAATCGCGGTGCGCTTGGCAGCCTTGGACTGGCCAATGGATGCCAGCAGCGCGGTGATGGTCGTGCCGATGTTGTCGCCGAGCAGAATCGGAATCGCACCCGCCAGACCGATTACGCTGGTCACGCCGTCAGCGGCAGGCTGCGAGGCAAAGTTTTGCAGCACCGCAATCGTCGCGGACGAGCTCTGTACCACCAGCGTCATCGCTGCGCCGAGCAGCACGCCGAGCGCCGGAATTTCCGAGACGCGGCCCATCAGGTCGGTGAACACGGCGCTGCCTGCGAGCGGCTTCATGACGCTGCCCATAATCTCGATGCCTTCAAACAGCAGACCGAACGAGAAAATGACCATGCCGATGTTCTTCGCCTTTTCGCTCTTTGCGATAAAGTACACGAGAAAGCCAATAAAAATAATCGGATAGATGTAATCGCTGATTTTAAACGCCATCAGCTGGGCGGTCATCGTCGTGCCGATGTTTGCGCCGAAGATAACCGAAATACCCTGCGGCAGCGTCATCAGACCTGCGCTGACAAAACCAATGACCATAACCGTGGTCGCAGACGAGCTTTGCAGCACGGCGGTTACCAGTGCGCCGGCAAGCGCGCCCATAATCGGGTTCTTGGTCAGAAAACTCAAAATTTGCTTCATGCGCTCGCCCGCTGCCTTTTGCAGGGCGTCGCTCATGCTGTTCATGCCGAACAGGAACATCGCGAGACCTCCGGCCAATCCAAAGACCGTCGTCATAATCTCATTCATAATTTCCTCCTATGATATACAGACCTTCTTGTTTCATCATCGTCAAGTATACGGAGTGTATGTAAAATGCAAAACAATCTTCACGTAAAATAAACGTAAAATAGACAAAAAGACCCGGAATTTGCTCCGAGCCTTTCGTTCAGCTGATTTTATATCCAACACCGCGAATGGTTTGAATCATCGCGCCGTTATCCTTGAGCTTTTTGCGCAGCGTGTTGATGTGAATGTCAATCGTGCGCGTCTCCACATCGAAATCCGCGTCCCAGACGTATTCCATGATGCGCTCGCGCGTCATCACATTGCCCCGATTTTCCAGCAGATACCACAGCAGGCGAAATTCCTTCTTGGTCAGATGAAGCTCCTTACCGTGCAGCGTGACAAAGTGCCGCTCCGGATACACAATCAAGTCCTGACACACGCGCCGCGGCTCCTGTTCCTGCTGCGCGGGCTGTTCCGTCCGCCGCAAAATCGCGTGCATGCGCGACAGCAGCTCCAAAATCCCGAACGGCTTGGACAAATAGTCATCCGCGCCGAGATCCAGCCCGATGACCCTGTCCATCTCCGTCGCCTTTTCCATGAGCAGAATGACCGGAATGGACGCGGTGCGCCGGTCTGCCTTGAGCCACTTGAGCAGGCTCAGACCGTTCTCCTCCTCCGTCATCACGCCGTCCAGCAAAATCAGGTTGGGCAGCTCGGTGCGCAGGGCTGTTTTGAACGAATCTGCGGTTTCAAATCCGCTCGCCGTGTACGATTGCTCGCCCAGTACATACAGCAGCATACTGCGCGTGCCCTCGTCGCTGTCTACCACATAAATCCTCATGCGTCCCGCCTCACAGCACGCGGGAATTTTTATAGGTACCGGTGATAGAGAACTCCACCCACTCCGAGATGTTGACCGCATGGTCTCCGATGCGCTCCAGATACTTGGCAACCATCATGATGTCCATGGCCTGCTCGGCATCCTCCATGGATGCGTGAATGCGCTTGACCAGCACCGTGCGCACCTCATTGAACAGACGGTCTACGACATCGTCGTATTCCATCACGCTGTGTGCCTTTGCCAGATCGTTTGCGACAAAGGCATCAATGGAGTCGTGCACCATCTTGGTCGCGGCCTCCACCATGAAATCAATCTGCTCCGGCGCGGTATAATCCGGTCTCTCGCACAAAAACAGCGAGACATCCGCAATGTCCTCCGCGAGATCGCCGATGCGCTCCAGATCCGTGACCATCTTGAGGGCGGCGGACACTTCGCGCAGGTCGCGCGCCACCGGCTGCTGCTCCAGCAGCAGCTTGAGGCAGGCGCTCTCAATGATGCGTTCCTTCTGGTCGATTTCCTTGTCTCCCTGCATGGTGCGCTTTGCCAGCTCGGTGTCGCGCGTGCGCAGTGCCTGTACGGCGTACTGAATTGCCGCCTCGCACAGAGCGCCCATTGCAATCAGCTCGTCGTGCAGAGCTGTCAACTGCTTGTCATATTTGGTTCGCATAGTCGTCCTCCCATTAACCGAATCTGCCGGTGATATAGTTCTCGGTGCGCTGATCCTTCGGCATCGAGAACAGCTCAGAGGTCTCGTTGAACTCCACCACTTCGCCCAGCAGGAAAAATGCCGTCTTGTCCGAAACACGGGTTGCCTGCTGCATGTTATGCGTGACCATGACAATGGTGTAATCCTGCTTGAGATCCTGCACCAAATCCTCCACCTTCATCGTGGAAATCGGGTCCAGCGCCGACGTCGGTTCGTCCATCAGCAGCACCTCCGGCTCGATGGCGAGCGCGCGCGCAATGCACAGTCTCTGCTGCTGGCCGCCGGACATGCCCAGTGCGCTCTTGTCCAGTCTGTCCTTGACCTCGTCCCAGATTGCCGCATTTCGCAGGCTCTTTTCGACGATTTCATCCAGCACGGCCTTTTTGCGGATGCCGTGGGTGCGCGGGCCGAACGCGATGTTGTCATAAATGCTCATCGGGAACGGATTCGGCTTCTGGAACACCATGCCGACGCGGCGGCGCAGCACATTGACGTCCATATTGCCAAAAATGTCCTCGCCGTCCAGCAAAACCGTGCCGTCAATCTTGCAGCCCTCAACCAGATCGTTCATGCGGTTGAGCGTCTTGAGCAGCGTGGATTTGCCGCAGCCGGACGGGCCGATAAACGCGGTGATTTCCTTTTCCGGCAGCTCCAGATTGATGTCCTTGAGGGCGTGGAACTGTCCGTAGTGCAGATTCAAGTCCTGAATTTTATATTTCATATGCATACTCATAAATTGGTATCCTCTTACTTTTTCGTCAGCTTCCGTGCCACGAGCGCGGAGATGGTGTTCATTGCCAAAACAATCAGCAGCAGCACAACAGCCGTTGCATACGCCTGATCCGTGTGCAGACCCTCACTGGACAGGCAGTACATGTGTACCGCCAGCGTGCGGCCGGAGGAAAACAGGCCGGTTGCCATATCCGTCGCGGTGCCTGCGGTGTAAATCAGTGCGGCGGTCTCGCCGACGATGCGGCCGACTGCCAGAATGATGCCTGCCAGAATGCCCGGCATCGCGGACGGCAGCACAATGCGGAACACCGTGCGCAGTCTGCCCGCGCCCAGTCCGAAGCTCGCCTCGCGGTACATATCCGGCACAGCGAGCAGCGCTTCCTCCGTGCTTCGCATGATGAGCGGCAGCACCATGATGGACAGCGTCATCGCGCCGGACAGCAGCGACAGCTTCCAGTGCAGCTGGGTGACAAAGAACAGCATACCGAACAGGCCGTACACAATGGACGGGATGCCGGACAAGGTCTCTGCGGTCAGGCGCATGAGTCCCACCAGCTTGTTGCCCTTCTTTGCGTACTCTACCAGATAGACCGCGGTGAACACGCTGATCGGAATCGCAATGAGCAGCGAAAGCAGCGTCATTTCCACAGTCGTGATGATGGACGGCAGCATCGAGCAGTTGGTGGAATTGTATGTCCACGAGAACAAATCCGGCGTCAGATACGGGATGCCCTTGACGAGAATATAGCCAATCAGGAACGCGAGCACCGCGAACGTGAAGATGGCTGCGCCGTACACGAGCAGGCGCAAAATCAGCGACTGCACCTTCTGTGTCGGCTCGGGAGAAGAATCTCTGCGGCCGGTGCGCTGCCGCGGCATTTCCAAGGCTCTGCTTCCGGTCATATCTTCTCACCTCTCTTTTTGATGATTGCGAACGAAATGTTGATAATCAGAATAAAGATAAACAGCACCACGCCGGTTGCAATCAATGCCTGTCGATGCAGACCGGTTGCGTAGCCCATTTCCAATACGATGTTTGCGGTCATCGTGCGCACGCCGCGCAGAATGCTGGTCGGGATGCGCGCCTGATTGCCCGCTACCATGATAACCGCCATGGTCTCGCCGATGGCTCTGCCGATGCCGAGCACGGCAGCCGCCAGAATGCCGGACTTTGCCGCCGGAAGCACCGCGAAGAACGTCGCGTGCTCATGGGTGGAGCCGAGCGCCAGTGCGCCCTCATAATAGCTGTTCGGAACCGCGTTGAGCGCGGATTCGCTCAGATTGATGATGGTCGGCAGAATCATGATGCCGAGCAGCACGGCGGCGGTCAGCATGCTGACGCCGGTGCAGCCGTGCAGGTTGCGCGCGAGCGGAACCATGACGACCAGACCAAAGAAGCCGTAAATAATGGACGGAATGCCTGCCATCAGCTGCACCAGCGGTTCCAGCGCCTTATGCAGCTTTTCCGGACAGAAGCGGGACAGATAAATCGCCGTGAGCAGGCCAATCGGCAGACCGATGACAACCGCGCCCGCGGTGACGCACAAGCTGCCGATAATCATCGGCAGAATGCCGTAGCTTGCCGGCTGGTTTTTCGGAGACCAGTCCGTGCCGAACAGGAATTGCACCGCTCCGATTTCCTTGATTGCCGGAATGCCGTTGGCAAACAGGAATACACAAATCAGCGCGACGGCGACAATGGACATGCATGCGCACAGGGCGAACAGCCACGACATGCCGCGCTCCATGATTTTTTGTCGTTTTACCATACAAATGAAACCCTCTTTGTTTGAATTCATCGGTTTTACAGCAAGCAACCTCCCGTCGTTTGACGGACGGAAGGCTGCTGTGTCTTGTGCTGCTTGTTTGTTTACTGTACGTCAGCCCAGTCGGTAATCTCGCCGGTAAAGATGCCCTTTACCTGATCCGAGGTCAGGTTTTCAATGCCGTTGCTCGGATTGACGATGACTGCAATGCCGTCCAGAGCGATTTCGGTCGGGGTCAGGGTCTGCTTCTCCTCGTCGGTCAGGTCGCGGGATGCCATGCCGATGTCGCAGGTGCCCTCGCTTGCGCTGGTCATGCCGGTGGTGGAGTCGGACTCCTGTACGGTTACCTTGACATTCTTGTTGACGCCCTCATATGCTTCCTTCAGCTTTTCCATAACCGGCGTGACAGAGGAAGAACCGGCAACCGTGACATCGCCGGAAGCGCTGCCTGCCTGATATGCCTGTGCCTTGTCATCTACCGGAATGTAGCCGTTGTCGGAGATGATTTTCTGGCCGTCTGCGGACAGGATGTAGTTGAGGAAATCCTGTGCTGCTGCGCTCAGGTCGCTCTTGGTGGCAACGTTGAACGGACGGGAAATCTTGTACGAGCCGTTGAGCACGTTTTCGGTGGTTGCCTCTGCGCCGTCAATCTTGACTGCCTTGACGGAGTCGCTCATCGAGCCGAGAGATGCATAACCGATGGCGTTCTCATCGCCCTGTACATTCTGCATCATAACTTCGGTCTGGTTTGCAATGATTGCATCCGAGGTGGTGTTGTCGGTCTTGTTGCCGCTTGCGTCCTTGGTCTCGATGCCAAACAGCTCGATGAATGCGCCGCGGGTGCCGGAGCCGTCCTCACGGGATACCACGTCGATGGCGCCGCTTGCGGTGCTGCCTGCTGCGGAGCTGTCGGAGTCGGTCTTGCTGTGGTTTGCGGCGGAATTGCCGCAGCCTGCCAGTGCGCCCATCAGCAGCATACCTGCCAGGGAGATTGCGCCGAAACGCTTGATTTTGTTCATTGCTTTCATAATCGAAGTCCTTTCATTCGTGTCATAGATTGTTTTCTTTCAACAGGCTCTATTCTACGCATTGCGTGTAAACTCCGCGCCAGCCAAGCGGTAAAATATTCGTAAATCCCGATTTCTTTCGTAAAATAAATGTCTGCTATGTAAGATATGTTAAGATTTTTGTATGCCAAATCAAAAATCCCCGCCGCCGGTCATTCCGGCAGGCAGGGATTCATCTTTCAAAATATATTGCGCCGTTTGCACACAAAGACAATGCCCGCCACGACGAGCAGACTGAACAAAATCACGCCCGGATAGCCGCCTTGCAGCTCCGGCATGTCCTCAAAGTTCATGCCGTACCAGCCCGTGATGAGCGTCAGCGGGAAAAAGATGGTGGAGAGCACCGTCAAAAACTTCATGTTTTCGTTTTGGCGCGCATCCACCTCCGCCTGATAGGCGTCGCGCACCTGCTGCGCATAGTCGAGCAGATGCACGGTGCGGCTCATCAGCCGGTCGGCGCGGTCGGAGACCGTGCCGAAATACTTGAGCTGCTTTTTGGCGAAGAAATGGTTTTCGTTTTCCTCAAGCGCCTTGCCCAAGTCCATCATCTCGTCATAATACACGCGCAGCGTGAGCAGCTCGCGGCGAAGCGGCAGGATTTTCTGGTCGACGCCGTCAATCTTGCCGTCCAAAATTGTTTCCTCCATCTGCATCAGCCGCCGCTCATAGCGGTGCAGCATCGGCATATCCATGGCGATGCACTCCGCGAGGAAATTGTACAAAAACAGCTCGCGCGTCGCGCCCTGATGCGTGCGCTGGCGGCGAATGCGCCCGATGATGCGCATGGAAAACTCATCGTCATCGAGAATGACAATGTGCTTTTGATTGACGAAAAACAGAATGCGGTACCGGCTGCCCAAAATGTCCAGCAGGCGCGGAATATACAGCGTGCCGTACAGGCATTCCTGCTGGGCTTCCAGCTTGCACAGGTCGATTTGCGAGCGCACAATGTCGCCGTCATACACCATGTGCGCCAGCTTCATGGCAGATTTCGCCTCACGGAAATTGGAGACGACAATGAGGGAATCCTCCGGTCTGCACGTGTGCGGCTCGATTTCGCGCAGCACTTCTCCCAGCGAAAACAGCTTCACTTTTTCGCAGCTGCCTTCTGTTCGCGGTCATATGCCTGCTGGAAGAAGGTCTCCTGTGCGTTGAGCTTGGGCTGATCGTTGCGGTTTCTGCGATAGACACCGTCCGAACAGAGATTCCATGCCTGACAATTGTCGCGCAGCATCACATCAAACGCAGACAGGATTTCCTCCTGCAAAGCCTCGTCGCGAATCGGCGCGGCAACCTCCACACGGCGCAGGGTGTTGCGCGTCATAAAGTCCGCGGACGCAATGTAAATCTTGCGCTGTTTTCCCGTGCCGAAGATATAAATGCGCGAGTGCTCCAAAAATCTGCCGACAATGCTGACGATGCGGATGTTCTCGGTCTTGCCCGGCACGCCCGGAATCAGGCAGCAGATGCCGCGCACAACCATCTCAATCTTGACGCCCGCCTGCGATGCCGCCATGAGCGCGTCGATAATTTTCTTGTCGGTCAGCGAGTTGATTTTGACGCCGATGTACGCCTCCTCGCCGCGCTTGGCAAGGGCGATCTGTTCGTCAATCATCTCCAGCACGCGGTTTTGCAGGCAGTGCGGCGCAACGAGCAGCGGGCCGCTCTTTTTGAGCGTTTCGCCCATCGCCAGCGCCTGAAATACCTGTGCGGCGTTGCGTCCGATTTCCTGATCATGCGTCAGCACGGAATAGTCCGTGTACAGGCGGGCGGTCTTTTCGTTGTAATTGCCCGTGCCGATTTGGGTGTAATACTCCGGCTGTCCGCTCTCGCCCATGCGCGTAATCAGGCACAGCTTGGAATGCACCTTGTAGCCGTTGAGACCGTAAATGACCGTGCAGCCCGCTTCTTCCAGTCTGCGCGACCATTCAATGTTGTTTTCCTCGTCAAAGCGCGCTTTCAGCTCGACAAGAACCAGCACGTCCTTGCCGTTTTCCGCCGCCTCGCACAGCGCCTCGACCACCTGACTGTCCTTTGCCACGCGGTACAGCGTCATCTTGATAGAGACAACCTTCGGGTCTGTCGCCGCCTCGTGCAGCATGACCAAAAACGGCTTGATGCTCTCATACGGATACGAGAGCAGCTTATCGCTCTCGCGCACCTGATCCAGCACCAGAATCTGCCGCTGCATGCTTGCGGGCTGACGCGGGGAGCGATGCGGATAGAACAGCGCGCTGTTGCCGCGCAGGGTGTTTTGCAGCATGAACAGATACGACAGATCCAGCGGCGTATTGTTTTTGAATACGGCGTACTCCTCGGTTTCCAGATGCTTGCACAGCAGCTTGACAATGCGTTTGTCCAAATCGCGGCTCATTTCCAGACGAATCGGCGCCAGACGGCGGCGCTTTTTCATCAGTCCGCTCATGAACTCGCGGTAGTCCAAATCCTCATCGTACAGCGCATCCGCGTCAATGTCGGCATTTCTCGACACGCGCAGCAAAGACTTCGCCTTGATTTCGTAATTCGGAAAAATCTTGCTGATAAAATGCAAAATCAGCTCCTCGCTGAGCATATAGGTCTTGGGGCGCTCGGACACCTGCACCAGACGCGGCAGCGCACTGCTGGAGCAGGCGACAATGCCCACGCGCTCCTTTTTCTTGTTCGGCTTTTTGAGCACGGCCGCCGCATAAATTTCCTGATTGCGCAGGAACGGGAACGGCTGGCGCTTGTCCACGACAATCGGGGACAGCAGCGGTGCAACCTCGCGGTCGAAGAAGCCCTCCAGATGCCGGCTCTCCTCCTCGTCAATGGTATGGAAGTCCACAACGCGCACACCGGCGTCCTCCAGCTCTATCATAAGCTCGGTGAAAATTTCATCTTTTCTGGTGTTCAGACGATGTACCGCCGCAAAGATGCACTGAATCTGCTCTGCGGACGTCATATTGGTTTTATTATCCCGAATTTCCTGATCCGAATGCATCTGGTCGACGTGGGTGCCGACGCGCACGCGGAAAAACTCGTCCAAGTTGCTCTGATAAATCGACAGAAACGACAGACGTTCTGCCAGCGGCACATCTTTTCTCGCCGCTTCCTCTAACACACGCTCGTTAAACTTCAGCCAAGACAGCTCTCTGTTGGCATATACCATCTCATGCATACAACTATGACCTCGTTCCTTAATAGTATCTCTCAGTCTAACGGCTGCATGTACAATGTTCTGACATACAAATGAAAAATCTTTGTAAAAAAAGAAACCTCAGAAGTAACAACCTCTGAGGTTTCGCTTTTGCATGAACGCTTGTTATTTTGCCTACTTGGTGTCGAACCGCGTCGCAATCATATGCACGATATACGGAATCAGGATGACCGGAATCGCCAAATATGCCAGCGCGCTGTACGCCTTTTGAATCAGCGTCAGCAGGCCGAACTGCGCGATGCCGAAATCGACAATGCAGCAAATCAGTGCCACGGCAATCTGGCGGGAGGTAATCTTCCTGCCCTGCGTCTGCTGCGGGCGGGATTTCTCCAAGCCGCTGCAAATACGCTTGACCATGGCAGCGACCATGTTGACCGCAGTGGATACCGCGCCGAGAATAATCAGAATAGAAATCAGCGGCGTCAGGACGTTGTTTCCCACGCCGTTTTGTACCATGAACAGCGTCGGCACGCTCTGATTCACAATGTCCGGATTGGAGCAGACGGACAGCAGACCCAGAACCACCATGACCATGAGCAGCGCATTGATAATCCAGCCGATGCCCATGCTCTTGACGGCATCATTCGGCTTTTCAAACGACTTGGCGTGCTGGACAAACACCGCGACATTGGCGAGCTGGAAGGTGCCGTACAGAAATGCCGCATACAGCGCCTTGCCGAACGGCGCAGGCTGTGCAGTCATCGCGTGCACGGTCTGCGCAATGGCACCGGAGCCTGCGATAATGTTCGGAATGTACACGACCAGCAGACCGGCAATGATGCAAATGGACAAAACCGAAGCAACCTTGCGCACAAGATCCGTGCCGAAAATCGCCACGATGAAAATAAACGCACCGATCAGCAGCGTGCACAGCAGATACGGCAGACCGGTCAGCGTGCTCAGCGTGGCGCCGCCGGTTGCAAACGCAACAGCCGGTGCGACACACATGACGCACAGATATAATACCTCAAACAAATTGGAGAAAATCGGGGCAAACCTGCCGTAAAAGGCGTTGTTGTACGACCGATAGTCGTATACCTCATGCTTGCGGGCAAAGCGCAGGCAATAGGCGAAAAATACGGCGTTGTACAGCATCGCCAGCACCGGCATCATCAAGCACCAGATGCCGTATTTGACATAATAGGTATAAATCTGCGCACCGGAGGCAAAGCCGCCGCCGAAATGTGTGGTAAACCACACAAAGGCAATGCCCAAAATCATAGAGCTTGTTTTTGCTTGCTTATTCATGGTTCTCGCGTCCTGCTCTTTCCTTTAATTTGCGCATGGCGTCCGCAAGCATCTGCTTGGTGACGGCATACGGATAATGCGCCACATCCGACATGTGCGGAATGCGGTTTGTGCTCTCCTCCCACTGCTGTTCGGAAATCTCGATTTCTTCCAGCGAAACCGGCAGCTTGACCGCCTTGTTGAGCTGATAGACCTTTTCAAACTCCTCGTCCTGTCCATCGACAAGCAGCGCGAGCAGAACACCGAAGCCGACAACCTCGCCGTGCAGATGCTTTTCCTCGATAATCGGATAGCTGGTCAGCGCATAGAAAATGGCATGTGCCAGACCGCTGTTGTAATCCGGTGTGAAGTCCTTGGTTAAGAAAATCGAAGCGACGCCGGTTGTGACGATGATTGCCAGAATGATCTGCTCGACTTCATAGGAGGAAATGCCCTTCTGATGGTCTGCAAAGCCCTTTGCGCCGTATGCGAGCAGCGGATCGCGGCACATATGCGAGATGGCAACGCCGACCGCCGTGAAATGCTCCAATCGCTCGTCGCGCGAGGAAATGGTCGCTTCATAGAACTTGGCGTAGGTATCGCCCATGCCCGCCCACATATAGCGGCACGGCGCTTTGGCAATGATTTCCGTGTCGATAAACGCGTGCATCGCCGGACGAACAAAGAAATTCGGCTTCAAAAAGGTGCCGTCCTCGTTGTACATGATGGATACGGCGGTGCAGGCGGAGCAATTGGACGCAATGGTCGGGAACGTAAACACCGGCTTGTCATCCGTGATGCACAGGCACTTGACCGTGTCCAGTGCCTTGCCGCCGCCGACGCCAAACACCATATCCGCTTCGTGATAAATCGGCATCGCGCGCAGGCGCTCGACATTGGCATAGGTGCAGTCCTTGCCGAACAGCTCCACGCCGATAATCTCCAAATTGGTCTGCGCTACCGCCGCGCGGATTTTGTCCAGCGCCGCATCCAGCGCCTGTTTGCCGCCGATGACCAAAACCGTCTTGCCGTACGATTCGCACACCGGTCCAATCTTGTCATAAATGGTATTGCCGATGGAATAACTCGGCAGATGTACTTCATAATTTTCCAATTTCATAGGTCAAACGCTCCCAACGAGTAAAAATTTGCAACAAAAAAAGCCTTCATCCCACGTTCCGCATCTCTGCGAAATCTCTGGGACAAAAGCTGTCAGCTTCTGCGGTGCCACCCATATTGTCGATACATAACAAATCGGCCACTTTTTCACACACCAACATGTGCGTTCCACGATAACGGCGGGATTCCGTCAGCGCCTACTTGCCGACACGGCGTTCAGGCTGCCCTCACGAGTCCATTCGGCATCATCCATACCACTGTAATCCCACCATCTACAGCTCTCTGTGCGTACTTCACGAAGCGTACTTGTCTCGATCAACGGTTTTCAAATATCGTATTTAAAATACCACACACATGCGGGATTGTCAAGACGCCGTGCGAAAATATTTGATATAAGCAGAAATCGCAGACGACGGCAAAACCCCTGCCGGCGCAATTCCGGCAGGGGGTTTCTGGATTCCTCCCGCCCGCGCAGACGGGGGAAAAGCAAACTGCGCGGGCTTTTTCTAACTCTCTCCGCAGGTGTCTGACACCTGCTATATCAAAATCATGGAACAGATGGGAATGGCTTAGTATTTTACCCAAACTTCGCCGTTGTTTGCGGACTCTACGCACTTCTCAATCCACTTGACGCCAGCCAGACCAGCCTCTGCATTCGGATACCAGAAGTCGCCGTACTCTGCTTCGCCCTTGCTCATGCCCTCGATGGCCAGAGCAAACCGGCGGTACAGGTTTGCCCATGCCTCGAACAGACCCTCTGCGTGGCCGCCGCCGATGCGGTCTTCTACGCGCGCTTCCTCGTACAGGTAGCCTGCACCGCGCTCCAGACGGCGAACCGGCTCGCCCTCGATTTCGTAGGTCATCTGGTTCGGACGCTCATCATCCCACTCGATGGAAGCCTTGGAACCAACCACGCGAATGACATGACCGTGGCGCGCGCCGCAGTTGATAGAGGACGACCAGCAGTAAACCTTTGCGCCCTCCTGTACATGCTCGGAACCGTTGAGGCGCATCAGGGTGAATGCGTTGTCCTCCAGCTCACGGCCTTCTACAAAGGCGTCCTTGGAGCACAGAACCTTGTCAATCTTCATATCCGGAATCATTGCCTCGATGATGTACAGGCAATGGGTGCCGACGTCTGCCATAGCGAAGGACGGGCCTGCCTTCTTCGGGTCAAAGCGCCACTTTGCAGCCGCATTGGTCTCCTCAATCTTGTAGTTGTATCCGCCGAATGCGAAGGACATGTTGATAACGCGGATGTCGCCCAGATCGCCGTTCTTAATCATCTGGCGAGCCTGCTGAATCATCTGATGGCCGGAGTAGCCGTAGGTGACGCCGACAACCAGATTCTTCTTCTTAGCCAGAGCTACCAGCTCCTCGCCTTCCTCGGTGCTGAAGCACAGCGGCTTCTCGCACACAACATGGATACCTGCTTCCAGAGCAGCCTTGCACACTTCATAATGCACGCTGTTCGGGGTAGCGATGGAAACAGCCTCAATGCCGTCCTCGCGCTGTGCTTCCTTCTCGAACATGGTCTTGTAGTCCGGATAGCAGCGATCCGGATCGATGCCCAGCTCAGCGGCAAATGCCATGCCGCGCTCCGGATTGATGTCGAATGCGCCAGCTACCAGCTGGAAGTTGTTGTCGCGCAGTGCTGCGGAGCGATGAATGTAGCCGATCTGGCTGCCCTTGCCGCCGCCGACCATAGCCCAGCGAATCGGATGATCCAGAACCTTAGAACCGTTAATCATAGTCATTTCCTCCTAAAAAAACTTCTTCTATAAACTCTCTGTGAAAACTCTCAAAAAAATCAGATGTGATAGCCGACAGACTTCAGGTAGTCTACGCTGCGCTTGACGTCGCGCAGAGAGGTGTCGGAGTTGCGCGGATCGCGCTCCTGCTCGATGGTGATGTAGCCGCTGTAGCCGATGTCCTCCAGTGCCTGCTTGATTGCCGGATAGTCCAGCGCGCCGGTGCCGATCGGGCACATAGCACCCTTGCCGCAGCCGTCAAAGAAGCGGATGTGCTCGCCCAGAACTTCCTCATATACCTTCTGGTCAACGTCCTTGAAGTGCACGTAGTCCAGCTTGTCCTGATACTTCTTCAGGTAGGTCACCGGATCCATGCCGGAGTAGTACAGATGGCCGGTATCCAAGCACAGACCGCAGACATCATACGGAATATCCTGCATGATGCGCTCGATTTCGTCGGAGAACTCGATGTAGGTGCCTGCGTGCGGATGAATGACCGGACGCACGCCCCAGCTGTTTGCTCTGTCGCACACGGCGCGCACGTTCTTGACGAAAGCAGCCCACTGCTCGTCATCCATGCGCGGTGCGCGGTCGGAATGGCCTGCGTTGAAGTCGCGCTCGTCATGACCCCAATCCATAACCGTCAGGTACGGCGTCGGCCACTTCTGTCCCTCGTGTACCGGCAGCTTCGGCATCTTCGGATCGGTGATGAGCTTGCAGATGTCATCGACAGCCTTGAGCACGCTCGGCTGGTTTTCCGGCGTCACCAGATCGTGGAAGATGGTGCCGACCACGATGCCCAGACCGTTCTTGTTCAGCTCCTCTGCCACGAGGTCAACATCGTTCGGGATGTAGCCCCAAGGGCCAAGCTCGATGGCACGATAACCTGCCTGACTTGCTTCGGAAAGCACGCGGGTCCAAGGCGGCAGATACGGGTTTTTCGGATCGTCTACGCCCCAGCAGCTCGGAGCGCCGCAAATGTTCATGCTCATAATCACATTCTCCTTTTCTATCATGCACGTGGTCTGGCGAAAACCTCACAATCTTGTTGTCAGTCCATGTCTCGCCAGCTTGTTTTGACGGTTTGTCGTTCCTGTGTTATGATTCTATTATACGAAATGTTGAAAAAAATACCTTCATTATCTTGTATCTTGACCGACAATTTCGCCTGATATTTTGCACAAAATTGCGGCAATTTTTTTGTATACTACACTATCTTGTTGTTTTGTTTCGTTTGGAAGGAGTATGACCATGAAAGACATCCAGACCTTTTCCGACTGCGTGTTTGAAAACGGCGTTCTTCCGGTGCTCGTCAACGCCAACCGGCAGGACTACGGCAAAGCCAAGCACGACCGCCCGATGCACGGGCACGACTCCATGTGTGAGCTGCTGCTGTGCTACCGCGGCTTCGGCACCTACAACGTCAACGACTTCTCCTATATGATTCAGGAGGGCGATTTGATTTATTACAACTGCGGTGAGCTGCACGAGGTCGTGTCCAACACCGACGTGGAAATCGGCACGTACTGCTTCGGATTTTCCAACGTCCAGTTTCGCGGACTGCCCGTCAATCACTGCATTCCGTCCAGCAGCCCGCACGTCCGCGCCTCGCAGGCGCAGTTTCCGTTTCTGCGCAATCTCGCGGAGCAAATTCTCGCGCTCAACGACGGCACGCCGCAGCAGCAGCTGACCGCCCAGACGCTCGGCATCTCTCTGCTCATGCTGGCGGCGCAAATGCCCGTCACCCAGCAGGACAGCGTGGTGCGCAGCTCCGCCTCCCTGCTCACCCGCCGCATCAAGGACTATATTGACGCCCACTACACCGAGCCGCTCAAGCTGGAGGACATCGCCGCCGCGCTCGGATGCAGCGTGCCGTATCTGGCGCACACGTTCAAGGACGCCACCGGCTATTCGCCGATTCAATACGCCATTCGCCGCCGCATCGGCTTGGCGCAGACCCTGCTCATCTCCACCGACCACTCCGCCACCCGCATCGCAACGATGGTGGGCTACGACAACACCAACTATTTCAACTCGCTGTTCACGCGCATCGTCGGCACGACGCCGATTCAATACCGGAAAAAGTATCTGGAGGCCTTGCGCGGCGAGCGAAATCAGATGTAAAATAATTGTCGAAACAAGAAAGTGAGTGACGAACCATGAACAAACATCTGATTCCCAGAATCCTTTTCTATATCGCGGGCTTACTCATTCTCGCGCTGGGAATTATTCTCAACACCAAATGCGGCCTCGGCGTCTCACCGATTATCTCTGTCGCATTCAGTATTTCTGCCATCACCAAGTTTAACTTCGGCAATATGACCTTTGTGTTATACGCCATCTTTGTCCTCGTAGAACTGTTGATTCATCTGGCATTGCATCATCGGTACCGCGTCCATCCAGACCGCACGCCGGTCATTCGCCGCAATCTCAACCTGCTTCTCGTCATGGATTTGCTGCAATTGCCGCTGAGTTTGATATTCACCCGATTTATGAATTTGTTTTCCGCTTGGATTCCTGCGCCGGAGGGCTTTGGCTATCAGCTTCTTGTTCTGGCGGGCGGTATCATCTGTACCGGCATCGGCGCCGCCATGTCGCTCAACATGCGCATCATCCCGAACCCGGGAGACGGCATCGTGCAGGCAATTTCGGATTTTGTCAAAAAATCCGTCGGCTTCACAAAAAACTGCTTTGATTTGTTTAACATCTGTCTGACCTGCTGTATCAGTTTGATTTTCGCGCATCATCTCATTGGCATCGGTCTGGGAACCGTTGTTGCCGTTCTCGGTGTCGGCCGTGTCATTGCGCTGTTCAATCATCTGTTTATGAAGAAAATGACGTGCATCGCAGGGGTAACACAGTAAGCGCGCCGTTTTAGCACTCTCGTCACAAGAGTGCTAATTGTTTACAATTTATTCACAAATCATGCCATCTTTTTTCATAACTGAGACCTATACTATAGTCAGTTCAAGAGAGGAGCACCAAAGAGGGCAGCTCCCCGAGAAAGAAGGCAGCAAAGATGCAGCAGGATTTTACTCATCGTTAGCACTCAGTATTTGAGAGTGCCAATTGTTTCCCCATACAAACACACACGTAAATGACAGAAAGGACGATGGATTATGTTTGGCATGGTACCGTTTGATTACAACAACCACAACTGGTTTGACGCATTTGATAATTTTGAAAAGAACTTCTTCGGCAACAGCAATGTAGATCTGCCGGACTTCCGCACCGACATCCGCGACGCGGACGGCAAGTACATCTTAGAAGCTGAGCTGCCGGGCTTCAACAAAGAGGACATTCAGCTGGATGTCAAGGATGGCATTCTGACCATCACCGCGCAGCACACCGAGAACGAGGACGAGAAAAACGACAAGGGCGAGTACATCCGCCGCGAACGCCGGTACGGCTCGTTCCGCCGCAGCTTTGACGTCACCGGCATCGACGAAAACGCCATCACCGCCTCGTACAAGGACGGTGTTCTGGAGCTGACGCTGCCGAAGGCACAGCAGGTTCTGCCGGAGTCCAAGAAGATTATGATTGAGTAAGCTTTCCCTTTTCCATACCATCTATCAAAAAAAGGTACGCAGCGATAAACTGCGTACCTTTTTGTTTATGCTTTTTTTCTGCCGTGCGCGACAAACAGCACGGTCGCAAGCAGCATGAGCGCGATGAGCACATACAGCACGTACATGCCGCCGCGGATGCCGATGCGATCGGCAATGACGCCGATGACGCTTTGCGTGACGGCGGCGCCGACGCCGGGAATGACGATAAACATGCCCATGCACATCGGATACCGTCCAATCAGGTTGTCACTGCCGCCCAGCGTCGTGCCGTACATGCCCGCCATGAACAGACCGATGCCGAACGTGCCAAGCGCCATCGGAACCAGCGAGTGGCTGCACATTATGACGGAAAAACAGACGGCGGTTCCGATTGTCATGACGCAAATCATGCGCTGCGGCGAAAAGCGTGTGGCGAGCCATGCGCTGGCGAACCGCCCGATGAGCAGCGCGCCCCACAGCGCCGTGGCGAGCAGCTGCGCGGTCTGCGCATCCGCTGCGCCGGAGTCGATGAAAAAGGTCACGAGCCAGCCGATAACCGACGCTTCAAACGCGAGATAGCACAGCAGCAGCACACAGCAAATCCAAAAGATGCCCTGCTTCAAAAATCCCCAGTCGGTTTTTCCTGTCGGCTCCTGCACGCAAAACGCATCCGGTCCAATCTGCGTGCGCACGCCGTGCAGCAGCGAGACGATGCCGACCGCAACCGTGATGCCGAACGCCATGCGCCAAGACGTGCCGCACACCATCATGATGAGCGGTGCCACACAGGCGCCAACGGCGAAAAACGCCTGTGCCAGATTGAGCAGGCTGCTGTCATTGTTGGATACCATGCTGGTGATTTGATTGCCGATGTTCGCGGTGCTGCCCTTGCAAATGCCGGTCAGCAGCATGGCAAAAATCAACAGCACCGGATTGCCGCACACCATCATGATTGCCAGACCGACAAACGCCAGCGCACCAAAAAACAGATACGTGCGCTTTGCGCCCAAGCGTCTTGCCGCCAGACTGACCCCAATGCCCATCACCAGATACCCGATTTGCTGTGCAGACATCATCCAGCCGCCGACCTGATAGCTGATGTGGTATTCCGCCTTGATGGACGGCAGTGCCGAGCCGATCAGCGTCAGATAAATACCCATCGCCAGATACGCCAGAAAAATGTCCTGCATCAAATAGCGGTGTGCCCTCGGCATCTCCCGCATGACAGATGATTTTCCCATAACTTCTTCCTCTCTTTGCTTTACTGGATATATTAGGAATTATACCATGCGATGAGAATATCTGACTACTATAATCTCGTCAAATCCTTGCACAAAAAAAGCGGACTTCCCAAAAAGTCCGCTTTTTGATTTACTCAATATTGTGTCTGCCGTCCAGTGCGCGCATCAGTGTCACTTCGTCGATATACTCCAGCTGTCCGCCGACCGGAATGCCGTATGCAAGGCGGCTGATGCGGATGTGAAACGGCTTGAGCAGCCGCGCCAAATACATCGCCGTCGCTTCGCCCTCCGTGTCCGGATTGGTCGCCAGAATCACTTCTTCGATGTCCTCCTCCGCCACGCGATGCAGCAGCTCCCGAATGCTCAAGTCATCCGGTCCGACATGGTTGAGCGGAGAAATCGTGCCGTGCAGCACATGATACAGTCCCTGATATTCGCGCGTCTTTTCAAACGCCAGCACGTCCTTCGGGTCTGCCACGACGCAAATTGTCTTGTGATCCCGCGCCGGATCCGCGCAAATCGGACACAGCTCTTCATCCGTCAGGTTCTGACACTTGGGACACAGATGAATCGTGTTTTTCGCGGCGGTAATCGCCTGCGCGAGCTTGTCCGCGTCCTCTTTGGGCAGATTTAAAATGTGAAACGCCAACCGCTGCGCCGTCTTGCGCCCGATGCCGGGGAGCTTGGAAAACTCATCAATCAGCGTTTCGACAGATGGTGCAAAATAATTCATGGACGATTAAAACAGTCCCGGCATACCGCCGCCGGTTGCCTGCTTCATGATGGCTGCGCTCTCCTCGTCTGCCTGCTTGAGTGCCTGATTGACCGCAGTGACGATGAGATCCTGCAGCATTTCTACATCATCCGGATCTACTGCTTCCGGATCCAGCTTGAGGCTGACCAGATTGTTGGAGCCCTTGACAACCGCGGTCACTGCGCCGCCGCCTGCGGTCGCGGTGTATTCCTTGTTGCCCAGCTCTTCCTGTGCCTTGACCATTTCTTCCTGCATCTTCTGCGCCTTTTTAATCATTGCGCTCATGTTCATGCCGCCGCCCATGCCGGCGCCGCCTCTGCCATATCCGTTAAACTTTCTAGCCATTGTTGTTCCTCCTGTTTCAATCGTTGATCTCAACATTTATATTCAGTTCACCGGCTCTGCGAATGACCTCATCCACAGGGTTCGCTTTCGTGGAAAGCGTGCCGATGCTGCTTTCTTCCAATACTTTGATGCGCAAATTTTTTCCGGTCACCTGCTGCGCGGCCTGCGCCAGTGCCTGCTTGACGCTGGTTTCATTGCACAAATCGCAGGTAAACGGGTCGTCACACAGCACATACAGCTCTTTTCCGGAAATGACACCCTTCGCCATTGTCAGCTGGGCGAATTTGCTCATCGGCAGCAGGCTCTTTGTTGCCATTGTGATGTCATTCCACTGCGGGCTGCTCTCCAGCTTTTTGGGCGGCGCAGACGGCTTTTGCTGTGCCATCGGCGGCAGCTCGTCCTCTGCGGGCGGCGGCGCATCTGCATCGGACGGGAATCCGTCCTCCGGCTCCGCCTGCTGCCGAGCCGCCGGTGCCGCTGCCACGATGCCGTGCGCCAGCTTTTCTTCCAGCGCATCCACGCGGCCGCTCAGCGTGTCATAATCGTCCGCCGTCAGCTCGCACAGCCGAACCACACACAGCTCCGCTTCAATGCGGCGGTTCGCCGCGTGCGGAATGCGCAGCAGCGATTCCTGCAAAATTTTTGTGTACGCGAGCAGGCGCGAAGCCGGTATCTGCCCGCACAGCTGCTGTACGGTCTGATACGAATACGCCGGAGACAGCAGGGCGGAAACATCCTGCTTGCTCGTCTTGACCAGCAGCATATCCCGAATGAGTCCGAGCAGCTGATCGAGCACGGCGCCCAGCTCTCTGCCTGCGGTGTAGCTCTCTCCGAGCTGCCGCATCGCGGCGGTCAAATCGCCCGCCAGAATATGCCGCATCAAATCGACGGCGGTATCGCCCGCCAGAATGCCGACACCGGCAGCCACGCGTTCCTCGTCAATCGGCTCGCCGCTGCCCGCTGCCGCGCGGTCGAGAATGGACAGCGCATCGCGCAAAGCGCCGTCCGCCAGCCGCGCAATCATGCGCGCGCCGCTGTCGGTCAGCGGAATCGCTTCTTCCTCCGCGATTTCCTTGAGCCGCACCGCAATGTCATGCGGTGCAATGCGGCGGAAATCAAACCGCTGACAGCGCGACAAAATCGTCGCCGGTACTTTATTGATTTCTGTGGTCGCCAGAATAAACAGCACGTGCTCCGGCGGTTCCTCCAGCGTCTTGAGCAGCGCATTGAACGCGCCCTGCGACAGCATATGTACCTCGTCGATGATGTACACGCGCTTTTTGACGGACGCCGGTGCATACCGCACTTCGTCGCGAATGTCGCGGATGTTGTCTACGCCGTTGTTGGACGCTGCGTCAATCTCGACAACGTCCAGAATGCTGCCGTCCATGATGCCGCGGCACGCCGGACAGGTGCCGCATGGGTCACCCGCCTGCAAATTGGTGCAGTTGACCGCACGCGCCAGAATTTTCGCACAGGTCGTCTTGCCGGTGCCGCGCGTGCCGGTGAACAGATAGGCATGGGACAGGCGTCCGCTTTCCAGCTGCGCGCGAAGCGTATCCGTGATGTGCCGCTGTCCGACCACATCGGCAAATTTCGTCGGCCGCCATTTGCGGTACAATGCCTGATACATGCATTTCCCTCCCAAAGTTGGAAAAACGGGCAATCGAAATTGCCCGTTTACATTCCTTGCATCTTGCATGGAACGATGCTCCGCATGACCGCGCCCTCCCGTTGAACTGCGTGCCATATCTGGTACCCGTGCTGTTGGACTCGGACTCGGCATTCCTGCGGCACACAATGGGTTCTGCTTAATGCTGCTCGGTTCCCCGCCTGACATGGTTCACAGTCCACTGTTGCGAAGGACCGAATCTTCATCATCCTTCAGCACAGGTCAAACAATACGCGCACAGCCCGCAAAGGAGGCATTCACCCCTGCTATAGCGGATTGCAGGTACAGGACACCGCTACCGTCCCGGCTAGCGCAGCCATGCGGAACATCGTTTTCCCAATGCAAAATTATTATACTATATTCTCGTTGTCAATGCAATGTATTTATTGCGTGATTGCGCGAATCTTTTTATCCGGCTTGATTTTCCCACCACTCTTGGATTTGTCTGCGGACATGCTCGGTTGTTTCGGTCGGATCCGTCGTCGTGCCGGTGTCGGTACCGGTGTCGGTGCCGGTATCCGTGTCTGTATCCGTGCCGGTGTCCGTGCGCGTTGTCGTGTCGCCGGTGGTGGTGCGCCTGCGCCGCCTGCTCGAATTGGAGCTGTCCGTGCGGTTGTTGGTCGAACCGGTTCTGCGGAAGCTGTAATGTCCGTTCGGGCTGGATACGCGCTGACCCTCACCGATCGGGTCGTTGTTTCCGCTGAAGCAGTAATACTCATCGGTCACCGTGACGCCAATCGGGAATTTGCGCGTCAAATCCAGCAGGGACTGGCTGTTCGTGCGCCACTTGTGCATCGTGCATTCTTCCTCCGGCACATCGTCCTTATAGAACTTGCCGGTTGCCACACGGCTGCCGCGCACATCGGAATAGCACGCCTTGCTCGGCGCCATGCCGCTGTCCAGACAATATTCTGCCTCAACAAAGTCATCTTCATTCGGCTCGTCAAAGCGCTTGCCGTCCTTGTCCTCGTGCAGCTCGTCCATGACGTCCGACCAGAGCGCCAGCGCCGGATTCGGCTTGAGCGTCGGCAGGCCATAGCCCTCGTCGTAACCAAACCAGCACACGCCGACATAGTATGGCGTGTAGCCCGCAAACCAGCGATCCTTGTTGTCGGTTGTCGTACCGGTCTTGCCTGCGACATCCATGCCGTCAATGGCGGCGAGCTTACCGGTGCCGTTTTCCACAACATTGGTCAGCAAATCGTTGACATAGTACGGGGTGGATTCCGGATGCTCAAAAATCTGTGTCGACTGATTGTCCTCATTGGACAGAATCGTCTCGCCGTTTGCGTCCACAACCTTGGTGTAGCTGACGGCGGTGGAATACTCGCCATAATTCGCCAGAGCCGTATAGCCCTGCGCCATTTCGCGCACGGTCACGCCGTCGGTCAAGCCGCCCAGCGCCATCGGCGCATAGTCAATATCGCTCTTGCTCAGCGAGGTAAAGCCGAGCTTTTCCGTCAGGAAATTATATGCGGACTGCGGCGTCAGCTTGTTGATGACATTGACCGCAATGGTGTTGGTGGAATCCGCAACCGCCTGCATAATCGTCGTCTGACCGGCGTAGGTGCGGTTTTCGTTGCGCGGCCACGCCTTGCCGTTGTTGTTGAACACCGGCATATCCGTCAGCACGGAATACGGGGTAATCAGTCCCTGATCCAGCGCAGGCGCATAGGTCGCCAGCGGCTTGAGCGAGGAACCCGGCGAACGCTTGGACTGCGTTGCGCGGTTGAGCACCAGACTCTCGGTCTTTTCGCCGCGGCCGCCCACAACGCCGAGAATATGTCCGGTTTTCGGGTCGACAACCATCATCGCCGCCTGCGGCTTGACGCCGTCCTCGGAAATGCTCGGGAAGTTGCTGCTGTTTTCAAACACGCTTTCCATCGTGTCCTGTACGTCCTTATCCACGGTCGCATAGATGGACAGTCCGCCGCTCGTCACGAGAGACCGCGCATAGGTCTCAGAATAGCCGAGCTGGCTCTGCAAATCGTTGACAACGTCCGTGATGACCATGTCGGTAAAGTACGAGTACGCCTTTTTCTGCTGCTGTGCCTCCGTATTTTCGTGATACTGCAGCTGCTCGTTAACCGCTTGGTCGTATTCGCTCTTGGAAATATAGCCCTGCTCGTACATCTTATACAGCACGGCCTTCTGCCGCTCCTTGGCGGCGTCCGGATATTTAAACGGATTGTATGCCGCCGGATTCTGCGTCAGACCCGCAATCAGGGCGCACTCTGCGAGATCCAGCTGGTCTACCGGCTTGTTGAAATAGGTCTTGGACGCCGTCTGTACGCCGTATGCGTTCTTGCCGAAGTAAATGATGTTCATATACAGCTCAAGAATCGTATCCTTGTCGTCGACCTTTTTTTCCAGCGTCAGCGCGCGCATAATCTCCGTGACCTTGCGCTTGACGGAATAGTCATTGTCCTCGGTCATGTTTTTCACCAGCTGCTGGGTGATGGTCGAACCGCCGTAGCTGTTGCCGCCCGGCAAAATCCAGTGCACGGCGGCACCGAAGGTTCGCTTCCAGTCCACACCCTTGTGCTCATAAAACCGCTGGTCCTCAATGGACACGAATGCCTTGGAAAGATACTCCGGAATGTCATCCTTGCCGACCCATTCGCGGTTTTCCTGACTGGCGAGCTTTTGCAGGGTCTGCTGCTGCCCATCGTCATCGTTGTAATAAATAACGCTGTTAAACTTCATCGACAGACCATTTACATCCAAATCTGCCTCTGGCTTGATGACAAGATTCAAATACAGGACGAATGCGCCAAGGCACATCGCCGCTGTTGTCATGCCGATTAAAAACAACGTCAGTAGTACAAAGCCGACTTTGCCAGCCTTGCGTTTTTTCCTGCGTCTGTTTGCCAAGTTTACTCCTCCTGTGCTGCTGCTCTCGACCACTCAAAACATAGTTGTTCATATTATACCACAATTTACCTAAAAATCTACCCAAAGTTCGATTTTGCCAGTATATTCCTTAAATTTTCGGAAAAACTGTGAGAAACGGAACAAGATTTTTGGTGAATTCTTCTGTTTTTCAGGAGAAGGAATAGGGGGAACGCTCTCATGAAACGAATCATCGCCGTGCTGTCTGTGTGCTGCGCCGTCCTGTTCGGGCTGCTGCTGTGGCAGATCGCCAAAGCACCCGCTCCAGACACATCAAGTGCTATTTCATCCCAGCAGCAAAGCGACCAGCCGCTGTATCTCGTCCGCGCACAAAAAAACGGCGTGCTCGCCGTGTATCCGTATGGCTCCGACACCGCCGCCATCGTGACCGATATCCGCCTGTCCTCCCTGCGTGAATACGACCAAGCGCTCATGCAGCGCGGATTTCCGCTGTATTCCGAGCAGGACCTGACGTCCTTTCTGGAGGACTTTGACAGCTGACACAAAAAAACCGGAGAGATGTTCTCTCTCCGGTCTGTGTCAGTCGTTGTCTTGGATTGTCACCGCGCCGCAATAGCGCATCAAATACTGCTGCTGGCAGTTCTCCATATACGCTTCCGCCGCGTCCAGATTGTCAAAGGTGACGGAAGTCGCCGGTTTGCCGACAACCTGCTGGTCATAGCGCAGATAGCGCACCAGAGCCTTGCGGTCTGCCGTCGGAATTTCCTCCACGGTCAGGCAGGCGCTCCAAAACGCATCCGCACAGGCGGCGGACAGCAGCATCTTTCGCTGTTCTCCCCCGTCCAAATGCAGGGTAATCAGTCCGACCGGACGGCAGCGCACCAGCGTCATCGGCGGCAGCGGACGCGAGCACAAAATAACCGTCTCGACCGGCATGCCGTTTTCTGTATAGGTGCGCGGCAGATAGCCGGTGTTGTTCGGCGCCGCGACATACGGATCGCTCAGGTGCTCCAGCTGTAACAGTCCCGTGCTGCCGTCAAAGGCAAGCACAGCGGTGGAACCCATGCTGTTCGCCGTGAAAACGGTATACTCTTCCTTTCGGATCAGATCCGGATGCATATCATGCCAAATATTCATACAAATCCCTCCCTTTTCACGGTAGCATTCACATCAACTTATATTATACCACACAATCGGCTGTCAGCCAAGGTATTTATACATGTTGTATGCGGTTTCGCTGCGCAGGGCTGCTTTCTGCGGGCCGTAGCTCTTTGCGCCCTCGAGGGAAATGTAGCCGAGCAGACCCTTGCCGTTTGCCCACTTCACGGCATTCTTTGCCCAAGAGCTGACATTCTTCGCGTCGGAATAATTCGGCATGCTTCCGCCGCTCGGCTTGCCCGCATGATTGTGCAGGACAACCGCCAGCTGCTCATGGGTCAGATTGTCATTCGGTGCAAATTTGGTGCTGCTCATGCCGGACATGAGCTTGGTTTTGTATGCCCAGCGCACCGCGTTGTAATACCACGCGGAGGAAGAGACATCCTTAAACGGAACCGTGCCGGAGACCGACGGGCTGCCTGCGTTTGCGTACAGAATCTGTGCAATCATCGCGCGCGTCAGTGCGCTGTTCGGCGCAAACGTGTTTTTCTTGGTGCCGGTCATCAGCTTGTGATCATAGACAAACTGTACGGAATCCTTGTACCATGCCGAGCTGCTGACATCCGAGAAAATCGAGCTGACAGAGGTGGAGCTGCTCGCACCCGCGCCAAATTCCGGCCAGTACGTGTTCTTTGCCACATTGCCGCGCGCCTTTGCCACGCTCTCTTTGTTCGCCGGCACTTCATAGTAGCAGCACCAGTAATAGCCCGCGTTGTATGCGTTGTCCGCGGATGCCGTATATGTCAGCATCTTGTTGTTGATGGTCTTGCCGTTGTACAGATAGGTATCTGTGTTGGCGGAAAGCTCCTTTTTCAGGTAATACAGCTGGCCGTTCAGCGTGGTGTAGTCATAGCCGTTCTGGCTGCACCAATTTTTCAGCGCCGTAAAACGGGAATTGTGCCACTGGCAAATGCCGTAGCTCGTGCCGTTGTCGCCATAGCAATGCGGATTAAAGTCGGATTCCGCCTTGATGTTCGCGAGCACGCCGCAGGCAGCCGCAGAGGAATAGTTCATGGTATTGACGAAGAACTTGAAAATCGCCGTTGCATTTGCACCGGAGGCCTCGACATTCATGGAGCGAACGCCGTCCTGCTCCATGACGGTTGCGTCCGTGCGCTGTGCCAGAATATACGGCACCTCTGCGTCCGGTGCCACATCGTATGTATCGGCATCCCACTGCGGGACAAACGCATAGTAGAAATCATCGCTGTTCGCGTAGTCCGCCTGTGTCGTCCAAGTGACCGGCAGCTGCTGCTCCGAGCCGTCCTCCGCAGATACCGAAATGGTCTGCGGCATCTGCGCCGTCAGTTCGCTCTCCTCCTGACCAAGCGTGAAGGATACCTCCCCAATCTCCTGTCCCGCCTGTGCAAAGCCCGCGATTTTCTGTTTGTCCGGCGCGGTATCCACTGCAAATACCATCGTTTGCAGCATGCTCACCGCCAAAACAGACGCCAGCACCCCGGCGCCGAACCGTTTTACCTGTTCCATTTGTTTTTCTCCTTTTCCGTTGCCTTTCATTTGGTTCGTATTCGGTAAAATGAATCTACATTCATTTCTCCGAATGTCTGTATCGTATCATACTTTATCCGTTTTGTAAACGTTTTGTAACCGATTTTTTATCTCCGCTGCCGGGCGGAAACAAATCCTCTGCACGCCGTGCAGAGGATGGATGCGGTCACGCCGCCGCGATGAGCTTGAGCAGGGGCACGCCCTTCTCATACATGTGCTGATAGCACGCGGTGCATTTTTTGTATGCGTCAAATGTCTGCTGCGCCTGTTCGGCGTCTCCGTAGCTTTTCCAGTGTCCGCAGCACGAGTAATTCTGTCCCTTGTTGCAGATAAATCCCACCACATCGCGCAGCGGATAGCCGAGAAAAATGCCGATTTCGTGCGGGAAATCCGCCCGCAGGCACAATCTCCGCGCCAGCTGGCAAATAACCGATTCCATGCCGCCGGACAGGTCATAGCCGCACTGCCGCAAAAACACGCGGACGTCTTTGCGCTGCACCTCCCGACAAATCCAATCCCAGCGGCACACATAAATCAGGCAGCTCTTTGTGCGGCGGCACCACTTCATCACGCGAATGCGCAGCCCAAACGGCTTGAGCTTCTCGTTCCACTCCCGAATCGAGCGAAACAATTCCGGTGACGCCGGGCAGCGGAACAAATTGGCGGGCTTGAGGCCGGCAAGCGTTGGCGCGCACCAATCAATCAGCTCCTGCTCCAGTTGTTGTTTCATAGCCATGTCCTCCCTGTCCAGTATCTCCGCGCGCGGCGGGCGGTATACATTAGTTATTGCTAACCATTCATCAAAAACAAGCGCCGGCGCGTGCCAGCGCAGGTATTAGTCTTTGCTAACCATTATGTAGAATACCAGATATTTTGCGCGTTGTCAACCCATTATGCGCAGGGATATAGCAAAACATGCCCTCTGCATTCGGCAGAAGGCATGTTTGTGTGTGCTTATTTTTTCTTCTTTTTGCGCGCCCATTCATCCCAAGCAATCAGCTCGTCGCCGCGGACAATCCACGCTTTTTGCGCGATTTCCGCGAGCGGAGAATCCGACAGCGAGTCGGAATAAAAGGTCTCAATCTGTGCGTCTCCGAATGTCTCACGGAAGCGGCGGACTTTTTCCTTGCCCCAGCAGTTGACGCCGGTGTAGGCGCCGGTGTGCGCATCCACCCGCGACGCCATCAAATGCGCAATGCCCAGCCGCTTGCAGGCAGGGCGCAGCAGAAATTCCGGCGACGCGGAAATAATGACATCGTCCGCGCGCTGGGTGTCGTTGCGATACCACGACTTGATGTTTTTGATGTGGCTGTCCCAGAATTTCTCCACGAGCTGTTCGGTGTCGCCGACCGCGCGCAGGAACTGATACATCTGCCGCTTAAACTGCGTTTTGTTGATAATTTTCGCCTGATACAGCACAAATGCCGCCGCCGTTCCCGGCCAGCTGTATATCATCAGCGGTCTGTGCCGGACGCAGTATAAATAAAAATCTACTGTGCTGTCACCGTGATAGATGGTCTGGTCAAAATCGTATACGTTCATCTGGTTTTATTCTCCCCGCTTATCTCCATAGCAGAACAGCGCAACGGTTCCCGGACCGGCGTGCGCGCCGATGACGGTATCCAGCATGTGAATCTCCACCTGCTCCACTGCCGTATGCGACAGAATATATTCCTTGAGATACTCTGCGTCCTCCTGACAATCGCCGTGGCTGATGGTCACCGGATACGTGCCGATTTCTCGAATGTGCTTGTTCATCTGCTTTGCCAGCATTTCCAGTGCGCGTTTTCTGCCGCGCGCCTTTTTCCACACGAGCAGCTTGCCCTCATCCGACACATACAAAATCGGCTTGACGCTGAGCAGACTTCCCATGACCGCAGCGCTTTTCGGCACGCGGCCGCCGCGGTGCAGATACAGCAGGTCATCCACGGTGAACCAATGCACGACATGCTTGCAGAATTCCTGTGCCCACTCGACCAGCTGTTCGGCGGTATAGCCCTTTGCCTTGCGCTTGGCGGCCTCCCGAATCACGAGAGTCTGACCGCCTGCCGCCGCCAGCGTATCCACGCAGTAGATTTGATTGCTGTACTTTCCGTCCAGTTCATTTTTGGCGATACAGCCGGTCTGATAATTTCCGCTCAGTGCGGACGAAAAGCCCAAGTACACGACATCGCGTTTGGACTTCAAAATCCCTTCAAACACACTGGTAAACGCGGAAATCGGCGCCTGCGCCGTCGTAACGGCAGCTCCGCCGCGCAGCTGCTGATAAAAATCGGAAAACGGAACCGTCTTGCCGAAATCGTCCTCCACGGTATCATATCCGTCTATCGTAAAGCTCAACGGAACGGTACAAATCCCGTTTTGGTGCAGAAAACGTTCTTCTATGTCCAAAACAGAATCCGTAACAATGACATATCCCATGTATTTTCCTCCGAGTTACTTTGCCGGAACAATCTCAATCCAATAGTTGTCCGGATCGTTGATAAAATAGATGCCCATTGCCGGATTTTCAAAGCAAATGCATCCCATTTCCTTGTGCTTGGCGTGTGCCGCCTCAAAATCGTCAACCTCCAGCGCGAGGTGGAATTCGTTTTCTCCGAGGTTGTATGCCTGCGGGTGCTCCTTGAGCCAAGTCAGCTCCAAGCGGTGCGGCGTCACGCCGTCGCCCAGATATACAATGATAAAGTCTCCGCTGTCCGGCGCGATGCGTCCGGTCTCCTTCAGGCCCAGTGCCTTTTCGTAAAACGCGAGCGACTCCTCCAGATTTTTTACGTTAAAATTATTATGTGCAAAGCGAAACTGCATGATAAGTTCCTCCTGATTTTGGTTGTTTTGCGTCTGTTTCTATTATACGTGCAATTTCGCGCGGACGCAATGGTTTCCGGCAAAATCGGTGTACTTTCTGCCGTCCAAAAGTATATGCCGAAGATAAATAGCTTTGACAAAAACGTCATACGTGCTATAAATATATTGAGATTTGTCGCATAGTATTATGTAAGCAAATACGTTACCTTTAAGTTCAAAAAATCCCTCGGCTTCTCACGAAACCGAGGGATTTCCATGTATAAAGTTAGCTATTTTCGCGGAGTGAAATCCGAATTACATAACACCCTGTGCCTTCATTGCCTCAGCAACCTTCAGGAAGCCTGCAATGTTTGCACCTGCAACCAGATTGCCCTCGCAGCCGTATTCCTTGGCAGCGCTTGCACTGTTGTGGTAAATGTTAACCATGATATGATGCAGCTTGGTGTCAACCTCTTCGAAGGTCCAGGACAGACGCTGGGAGTTCTGGCTCATCTCCAGAGCGGAGGTAGCTACGCCGCCTGCGTTTGCAGCCTTTGCCGGAGCGAACAGAACATTGCTGCTCTGGAATACAGCGATAGCTTCCGGAGTAGACGGCATGTTTGCGCCTTCGCCGACTGCCTGTACGCCGTTAGCAACCAGTGCCTTTGCGTCCTCTTCGTTGATTTCGTTCTGGGTAGCGCACGGCAGAGCGATGTCGCACTTAACAGTCCAGATGCCCTTGCCCTCGAAGTACTTTGCAGACGGAACTGCCTCAACGTACTCCTTGATGCGGCCGCGGCGAACTTCCTTGATTTCCTTGACAACGTCCAGGTTGATGCCGTTCTCGTCAACAACGTAGCCGTTGGAGTCGGACAGCGCGATAACCTTTGCGCCCAGCTCGGTAGCCTTCTGGGTAGCGTAGATTGCTACGTTGCCGGAACCGGAGATAACAACCTTCTTGCCCTCGAAGGAAGTACCGTGATCCTTCAGCATTGCATCAACGAAATAGCACAGGCCGTAACCGGTAGCCTCGGTACGAGCCAGGGAGCCGCCCCACTGCAGACCCTTACCGGTCAGAACGCCAACGTACTCGTTGCGGATGCGCTTGTACTGACCGAACATATAACCAATTTCACGAGCACCAGTACCGATATCACCAGCCGGAACGTCGGTGTCAGCACCGATGTGACGGCTCAGCTCCGTCATGAATGCCTGGCAGAAACGCATAACTTCGCCGTCGGACTTGCCCTTCGGGTCGAAGTCGGAACCGCCCTTGCCGCCGCCGATCGGCAGGCCAGTCAGGCTGTTCTTAAAGATCTGCTCAAAGCCCAGGAACTTGATGATGGAAGCGCAAACAGACGGATGCAGACGGATGCCGCCCTTGTACGGTCCGATTGCGGAGTTAAACTGATAGCGGAAGCCGCGGTTTACCTGAACCTTGCCGTTGTCGTCAACCCAAGCAACGCGGAACTGGATGCCGCGCTCCGGCTCAACGATGCGCTCAAACACGCCAGCCTCAACGAGGTCCGGACGGCGCTCAGCTACCGGCTGCAGGGACTCGAGTACTTCATATACTGCCTGCTGGAACTCCGGCTCGTTCTGGTTACGCTTTACTACAGTGTCATAGACACCCTTCAGATAGGTGTTCGTAATAGCCATTTTTGTTTTCCTCCATACATTATGGTTTAATCACATCTTCGGTTATCATCATACCACAAGAATGGCAATTTGAAAACACAAAAATTGCAAAATTCATAATTTTTTTCTAAATTTCTATTTTTTGCATTCCTGACCTTCTTATTTTTGTGTATTCCTTCCTTATTTAGGGTAAAAATAACAGCATTTCTCGTTTTATTCCGCGTTTGCATGTATTTATGTTCTAAAAAGCCAAATTGAATAATTTCCTGCATTTTTGTTTTGTACCACTTTTTAAGTAGATAATACGAGAATTTTCCTTCTCTCTCCCAGAATATGCCCATCTGTTTACTTTAACCAAACAGTTTTTTTGCAGGATATTCGCCGTTATGTTGCAATTCCGTCTTTTTTCCAGATTTGATACAGTTATGGTATGATTTGCCCGATTCGTTGACTTTTTTCGAAAAAATGCGTATGATACATACAGATTGATTTTCCCGAGAAAGGAGGACGCTTTGAACAAACCAGAATTTTCCACGCATGATTTTGCGCTGAAAACCGGCAGAAAGGTGCGAAAATCCGTCTTTCGGTTTTTGTTCAGCCGGCTGACTTTCACCGCGGTGCTGTTGGGTCTGCAATTCTATGCCGTTATCTACGCCTTGTTATTCCTGCGCGGCCGCTGGGTCATCGCGTATCAATGCCTCAAGATACTCAGCCCGATTGTCATTATCTGGCTCATCCGAAAGCCTGACAATCCCTCGTACAAGATACCGTGGATTATCATTATTATGTTCTTCGCCCCGTTCGGCGCGCTGTTCTATTTATTTATGGGAAACACGCCGCTCAATCGCGCCCGACTTGTCAAAGTCAAACCGATTCGAACAGACGTGATTGAACAGTTCCGCGTTTCAGACACGCGCACGCTGTGCAAGACGATTCCGCAGCACCGGCGAACCTGTGAATATCTCTATGACATTGTGGAGATGCCCGCATGGAAAAACACCGCCGCGGAATATTTCCCGCTCGGCGACTATCTGTATGATTCGATGCTGATGGATTTGAAAAAAGCCAAGCGCTTTATTTTCATCGAGTTTTTCATCATCGAGCGCGGCATCATGTGGGATTCCATCTTGGAGGTTCTGCGGCAAAAGGCCGCGGAGGGCGTCGAAATCCGCTTGATGTATGACGATGTGGGATGTATTTCCACGCTCCCGCATCACTACGACAAAAAGCTTCGGGCGATGGGTATGCAGGTCGTTCGCTTCAACCGCCTGTTTCCGCTCATCTCCACGTACCTGAACTATCGTGACCACCGAAAAATCTGCGTCATTGACGGAAACATCGGCTATACCGGCGGCATCAACCTCGCTGACGAATACATCAACGAGGTGGATCGATTCGGGCACTGGAAGGACACTGGCGTCAAGCTGTCCGGCAGCGGCGTCGCCAATCTGACCGCTATGTTTTTGCAGCTGTGGGATTTCTCCGTCAAACAGGAGACAAAAAACCTGTCCGACTATCAGCCGACAAAAATTTTCCCCAGCGACGGCTTTGTGCAGCCGTTTGCGGATTCCCCGCTGGACAACGAAAACATCAGCGAAAACGTCTTTCTGGACATCATCAACAGCGCCACGCGCAGCGTATACATCACAACGCCGTATCTCAGCTTGGACAACGAGATGACAACCGCGCTGTGCTACGCCGCCAAATCCGGCATTGATGTGCGCATTTTGACGCCGGGCATTCCGGACAAAAAGCTCGTCTACGCTGTGACCCGCTCGTTTTATCCCCAGCTCATCGAAGCAGGCGTCAAGATTTACGAATACACGCCGGGCTTTCTGCACGAAAAGATGATTGTCGCAGACCACGATATTGCCGTTGTCGGAACCATCAACATGGATTTCCGCAGCTTCTATTTGCAGTTTGAGTGCGGCTGTCTGTTTTACAAATCCTCTGTCGTGGACAAAATCCGCGATGATATTTTGGACACCATCAAAAAATCGCGCGAAATTGACAGCCATTGGATCAAGTCGTATCCTTGGATTAAGTCCATCTGGGGCTCGCTGGTCTCCCTGTTCGCCCCGCTTCTGTAAACCGAAAAGCGCAGCAGAAAACCCCTCGGAACGCCCGAGGGGTTTTGGTTATTTGAGGTTTTCCAGCAAATCTATTAGATTCTTGCCACGCCGCTGTCGCGCGCTGCCTGTGCAACTGCTGCCGCAACTGCGTCGCGCACGCGCGGGTCAAATGCCTTCGGCATGATGTACTGCGCGTTGAGCTCCTCATCGCTGACAACATTCGCAATCGCATATGCCGCTGCAATCTTCATTTCCTCGTTGATGTCGGAAGCGCGCACGTCCAGTGCACCGCGGAACACGCCCGGGAATGCCAGCACATTGTTAATCTGGTTCGGATAGTCCGAACGGCCGCAGCCGACAACCGCCGCACCGGCCTCCAGCGCATCCTCCGGCATGATTTCCGGCGTCGGATTTGCCATCGGGAATACCATCGGGTTCTTTGCCATCGTGCGAACCATGTCCTTGGTCAGGACATTCGGCGCGGACATGCCAAAGAAGATGTCAGCGCCCGGCAGAACATCCGCCAGTGTGCCGCGCTTGTTTTCCGGATTGGTAATGGTCGCCATATATGCCTGCTCCGCATTCATCTGCTCGCAGCCCTCATACAGCGCGCCGAACTTGTCACACATAATGACGTTTTTCAGTCCCATGCTGACAAGCAGCTTGGTCACGGCAATCGCAGCAGCACCGGCGCCGTTGACAACCATCTTGATTTCGGACAGCTTGCGGCCGGTCAGACGGCAGGCGTTAATCATCGCTGCCGCACAGCAAATTGCTGTGCCGTGCTGGTCATCATGGAATACCGGAATGTCGCAGCGCTCTTTCAGCTTGCGCTCGATTTCAAAGCAGCGCGGTGCCGCAATGTCCTCCAGATTGATGCCGCCAAAGGAACCGGAAATCAGTGCCACGGTGTTGACAAATTCATCGACATCCTTGGTCTTGACGCAAAGCGGGAATGCATCGACGCCGCCGAACTCCTTAAACAGCGCGCACTTGCCTTCCATAACCGGCATGCCTGCTTCCGGACCAATATCGCCCAGACCAAGCACAGCAGAACCGTCGGTGATAACTGCCACCAGATTATGACGGCGCGTATACACATAGCTCAAATCTACATCCTTCTGGATTTCCAGACACGGCTGTGCAACGCCCGGCGTGTATGCAATCGACAGATCATCCGCATTTTCTACCTTGCAGCGGGAAATAACTTCGATCTTGCCCTTCCAATCACGATGGGCCTGTAATGCTCTTTCTTTCTGATCCATAATGACCTCCACTGATCGATATTTTCTGATTCTTTTATTGTACCACTCCGCACAAGGAAACACAAACGCTATTTTTTCTCAGATATTCGTCACGCCGTCGGTTCTGTTACAATTTATTCACAGGTCTTTCATAGTTTCTTTACGCCGCGGTGTGGAATCCTTCATAAATTTCCGGTAAAATAAAACCATCGAAAGCACAGAAGACAATGTATTCACTGCCCGTTCACATTGTCCATCGCTCCACAGCGGGCAGACTAAAAGCATCTGCATGATACATGCAGTCTCTATATATTCTTTGTACCTACCTTTTTGTTTTGAATTTTCCACCCCCCTTTTTTTAATTCTTTCATTCACCCTTTCTACCGCAAATACCCAGTTGAGCCGGATGCAGGAACATCCGGCTCAACATCTTTTTCTGTCTAAATTTTCATGGTTCTGTGCGATACGCGGCGGTAAATCAGCCCTGCCGCAGCAGCGGTCAGCAGCTCGCTGATGACAAAGGCATACCACACGCCGCGCGCGCCGCACACACGGCTGAGCACAAACGCCGCCGGAATAATGACAAGGATATACCGGCACAGCGAAATGACCAGCGACGGCATGCCCTGCGACAATCCTTCCAGCGTGCCGGATGCCGTGACGGAAACGGCAGAGACGACAAAGCCCAAGCTGATGATGCGAAGCGCCGCCGCGCCAATCGCAAGCGTTTCGCGGTTATCCGTAAACAGTCCCATCAGGCTCTGCGGGAACAGCAGGCACAGCACCGTACCGGCCGCCATAATTGCCGCGATGAGCGTCAGAGAGGTTGTATAGATGCGGCGCACGCGGCGGTATTCCCCTGCGCCGTAATTGTAGCCGACCAGCGGGCGAATGCCCTGAATAATGCCGTTGGCGGACAGATACAAAAAGGTCTGTAATTTATAATAGACACCGAGAACCAGCACATACACCTGTCCGTATGCCGCCAGAATGCCATTGAGCGCAGAAATCAGCACAGACGGCAGCGCCATATTGAGCGCCGCCGGAATGCCAATCGAATACAGCCGCAGCAGCAGCCCTTTATTCATGGCAAACCCGCGCAGCTGAATCCGAACACCCATCGGGCGGAACATATAAATCAAGAGATAAACCGCCAGCGAAAAAATCTGACCCAGACCGGTGGCAATGGCAGCACCTTCTATCCCCAGTCGGGGCGCAGGGCCCAGTCCAAAAATCAAAACAGGGTCTAAGAGAATGTTGCTGACACATCCCACCATCATGCTGAACATGGACACCTTCATTTTTCCGACCGACTGGAAAATCTTTTCGAAAGACACCGCCATGGAAATGACAACGGAGAACAGCAGGACAATCCGCGCATAGCGCAGCCCCATATCCAATACCGTCTGATTTTCGGTAAACATGCGCAGAAACAGCGGCATGCCCGCGATACATCCGACAGTCAGCAGGATACCGTGCAAAAGATTGCACACAATGCCCTGCGTTGCCGCTTCATTCGCCTTGTGCTCCTGTTTTGCGCCGAGAAAATACGCAATCACGGCATTGATGCCAATGGCAAAGCCAATCGTCACAGCATTGATCAGATTCTGAATCGGAAACACCAGCGACAGCGCCGTCATGGCGTCCTCGCTGATTTTCGCCACAAAGAAGCTGTCCACGATATTGTACAGCGAATTGACCGCCATAGAAATGACCATCGGCAGCGACATGGACAGCACCAGCGGCAAAATGCGCCGCTCTTTCATAAACGTTTGATTCAAACAAACCACCTCCAAAGCAATAAAAAAAGCCGCACAGCTGCAAAGCAACTGTGTGGCGAAAATAGACGATGCTAGAAAAATCCACTTCCCGTACAAGCGCGGTACGGTTTTATGCGGATATTGTAGCATGTTTGTGGGAAGGTGTCAACGGAGAAAAGTATTTGCAAACACAGCAAAAAAAGACAGCCGATTTCTCGACTGTCTCAAAACTTGGAGCGGATGACGAGGCTCGAACTCGCTACCTCCACCTTGGCAAGGTGGCGCTCTACCAGATGAGCTACATCCGCATATTTTGTTTTTTCGTTTTCGTCTGTTCCCTGACGACGATGTTTATTATACGCGAGAATTTCCCTTTTGTCAACAACATTTTGAAAGTTTTTTTAAAAAACTTTTTGAGCCGAAAAATGGCGCAGCTTCCCACTCTGAAGCTGCGCCTTGTTTATGCGCCGGAATCCAAAATCTGTAGGATTTGCTCCGGCCGATGCACGAGGATATCCGCGCCATATTCCAATAGCACCTCTTTGCTGCGGAATCCCCATGTCACGCCCACCGCATACAGACCGGCGTTTTTCGCCGTCTGCATGTCGGTTCCGGAGTCCCCGACGTAGAGCACCTGCTCCGGCTGCACGCCAAGCTGCTGCATCACCATCCGGCAGGAAGTCGGATCCGGCTTGCGCGGCACACCGACATGCTCGCCAAAGACAACATCTGTTTTTCCCGGAAAGAAATATTCAATCAGCTGCTGTGAAGCAGAATCAATCTTGTTGGACAGCACAGCCACCTTGATGCCGCGCTTTCTCAGCGCCGTCAGCAGCTGCGGAATGCCGTCATACGGTACGGTGCGGTCGTGAATATGCGCCGCATAGTACGCCTTAAAATCGTCCAGCGCGGCATCAATCTCCGCCTCCGGCGTTCCCTCCGGCATCGCTCGGCAAATGAGCAGGCGAATGCCATTGCCGATAAACTGTCGAATTTCTTCCATCGAGTGCGGCGGCAGACCGCGCACTTCCAGTGCGTGATTGGTCGCCGCCCGCAAATCGCCCAACGTATTGAGCAATGTACCATCCAGATCAAAAATCACTGCATGCTTCAAAAATTACGTCCTTCTTTCGTTTATCTCTGCGCCAGCGGATTCAGACGCTTGCCGCCATACGTCGCGCGGCGCAGGAAGCCGGATACATCCTTGTTGATGGCATCGCGGCGCACCCGCCAGCTCCAGTTTCCGCCCAGCGTAGACGGGGTATTCATGCGCGCATCTGCGCCCAGCGACAGCAGATCCTGCATGGTCGTCATGGCAATGTCGCACGGAGCAGCAAAGGCGGTGCGAATCGCACTCCAGCCCAGCGGCTCTCTGTCCGAGACGCGCAGATATTCGCGCATCACATCGCGGTCTGCATCGCTGCACTTGTCCGTGAACTGCTCCACAACCGTCTCGGAGTCGTGCGTCGAGGTGTAACCGACGCAGTTTTTCGGCCAGTTGAACGGGATGTGGTCGTTGTTTTCGTCTGCGCGCATACCGAAAATCATGACGCGCATACCCGGATAGCCGCTCTTTTTGAGGAACTTGCGCACCGCGTCATCAATGTCACCGAGATCCTCCGCGATAATCGGCACATCGCCCAGCGCTTCGCGAATTGCCTTGAACAGCTTCATGCGCGGGCCCCTCTTCCACTTGCCGTTGATGGCGGTCTCCTCGCCCTCCGGAATCTCCCAGTACGCTTGGAAGCCGCGGAAGTGGTCAATGCGCGTGACGTCAAACAGCGCCAGATTGCGGCGCACGCGCCAAATCCACCACTTGAATCCGTCATCCTCGATGACCTTCCAATTATAGGTCGGATTGCCCCACAGCTGACCGGTTGCGGAATAGTAATCCGGCGGCACACCGGCAACGCCGTGCGGCTTCAAATCGCCGTCTACCTGAAACATCTCCGGATGTGCCCACACGTCGCAGCTGTCCGGCGAGACATAAATCGGAATATCACCGATAATCTGAATGCCCTGCTTGTTCGCATAGGCGCGCAGCTTCTCCCACTGCGCAAAGAACAGATACTGCATGAACACATAGAAATCAATCTCATGCTTGAGGTCAAACGCATACTTGCGCATCGCCTCCGGATCTCTGTGCTTGATGGCTTCGTCATCCCAATCCCACAGTGCCTTCTGGTCAAAGTGCTTTTTGAGCGTCATGAACATGGCGTAGTCTTCCACCCAGTCTTTGTTTTCGCGGCGGAACGCGTCCATCTTGCCCATCTGAATCATGGATTCCTGTGCGCGGACAAAGGCGCGGTGCAAAATCGGCAGGCGCGTCTGTGCCAGCAGCTCATAATCTACGCGATCCGGATTTTGTCCGACATCGGCGTCGCGCAAATCCTGTTCGCTGAGCAGCCCCATCTCCTTGAGGGTATCCAAATCAATAAAATACGGATTGCCTGCGGCCGCGGAAAAGCACTGATACGGGCTGTCGCCGAAGCCGGTCTGTCCGAGCGGCAAAACCTGCCAATAGGTCTGTCCGCCGTCGCGCAGGAAATCAACAAACTGATATGCGTCCTTGCCCAGCGTTCCGATACCATACGGAGACGGCAGCGAGGAAATATGCAAAACTACACCACTAGATCTCTGAAACATGATAACACCCTATCTCTATTTATTTTGCAAATGAATTGCATTTTTACGATAATTCCGCTATAATCATTACAGAAAAACCGTATTTTTGACACGATTATAAAAAACAAAAGGAGAGTATCCCTATGCGGATGAGAAAGAAAAAGAATCTGGATACCCGTCTGGCAAACTGTGCGCCGGTGCTGGTCTCGGATCCGGAGCAGCACAAGGGACAGTGGCGCGCGCTGTTCGGCAACACCAACCCGCTCCATTTGGAGATCGGCTGCGGCAAGGGCCGTTTCATCATCGAGACCGCCCGCCGGAATCCGGACATCAATTATCTCGCCATTGAGCGCGAGGAAGGCGCCCTAATTATGGCAACCGAAAAGGCGATGGAGCTCAGCCTCCCCAACCTTCAGTTTTTGGACGTCGACGCCGCCGGTCTGACCAACATTTTTGCCGACGGAGAAATTGACCGCATCTATCTCAATTTTTCCGATCCATGGCCGCCGAACCGCCAGCGCAAGCGCCGTCTGACCCATTCCAATTTCTTAGCACTGTACGACTGCGTGCTCGCGAAAAACGGACAGGTGCATTTTAAGACCGACAACCAGCATCTGTTTGAGTTTACGCTGGAGGAAATGTGCGGCTACGGCTGGCTGATTCAAAACATTTGTCTGGATCTGCACAACAGCGAGCAAGACAATATTATGACGGAATACGAAGAAAAGTTCTCCAAGGAAGGGTTCCGCATCTATCGTCTGGAGGCCAGCCGCCGCGATGAGGACACGCTCACCCGTGCCCACACGCCGCCGCGCACCGCGCAGCAGCTCGCCGAGAAGGCGCGCGGCTCGGTTGCGCCGTCTTTCGGCTCCTCGCAGGCTTAATTATATCATTTTTCACCAACAATAGCAAGGTTTATCCGAATATTTTTGTACGATACGTCCAGAAACAGCATTCTTGTCTGATTCTGGACGTTTTTTCGCGTCTTTTCCCCCAAATATACCATTTTCATACAAGTATCGAAAAAAGGCGGCACGGGATTTCTCCCATGCCGCCTTTGGTTTTGCGCTGTGTCAGCACTGTTTATTTCTTGTGCGCAGAGCAAGAGGAACAGCTTCCGCCGCAGGATGAGCACCCCGGGCAGCCGCCTCCGCAGTGACCGCCGCAGGAATGAATGCCTTTTTTCTTGTCCGAATGCAGTTTGCGGACAATCAGCGCCACAATGATAACAAGTACAAGCAAAACAACGATTGTACCCATGTTTTCTATGAGCCAGGTCATGTTTCTTCCTCCTTTGATCTATTATTTTCGCACGAAATTTATCTTGCGTCAACCGCCAATGTGCTTCTCTTGATTTCAGCCTTCTTGCTCGGACGGAGCAGCAGGAAGAAGAACAGCACGATAACCACAATGGCTGCAACGGTGCCGATGCCGAAGCCGCCGCCGCCGAGCAGGCTGGAAATCTGATAGATAACCAGACCAACCAGATATGCCAGACCGCACTGATAGCCGATTGCACCGAGGAACCACTTGGTGCTGTTCATCTCGCGGCGGATTGCGCCCATTGCTGCGAAGCACGGTGCGCACAGCAGGTTGAATGCGAGGAACGCATAGCCGCTTGCCAGCGAGAAGGTCGCTGCCATGTTCTGGTATACGGTGCCGGCGCCGCCGGAGTACAGGATACCCATGGTGCCTACGATGTTTTCCTTTGCAATCAGGCCGGTGATGGATGCGACAGTTGCCTGCCAGTTGCCGAAGCCGAGCGGTGCAAAGATCCAGCAGATGGCGCCGCCAACCTTCGCCAGAATCGAGCAGTCGATCTGATCCTCGGTCAGCATACCGAAGCTGCCGTCTGCCCATCCGAAGTAGGACAAGAACCAAACGAGAATGGTGGACAGCAGGATGATGGTACCTGCCTTCTTGATGAAGGACCAGCCGCGCTCCCACATGCTGCGCAGCACGGTGCCTACGGTCGGCATATGATATGCCGGAAGCTCCATAACGAACGGAGCCGGATCGCCCTCAAAAATCTTGGTTTTCTTCAGGATAACACCGGAGCAGATGATTGCCGCGATGCCAAGGAAGTACGCAGAGGTTGCTACCCATGCCGCGCCGCCGAAGATGGCGCCTGCAACCATGGCGATGAACGGCGTCTTTGCGCCGCACGGAATAAAGGTCGTCGTCATGATGGTCATGCGGCGGTCTTTTTCGTTCTCAATGGTACGGGAAGCCATGATGCCCGGAACGCCGCAGCCGGTACCGATCAGAATCGGAATGAAGGACTTGCCGGACAGGCCAAAGCGGCGGAAAATACGGTCCATGATGAAGGCAACACGCGCCATGTAGCCGCAAGCCTCCAGGAATGCCAAGAAGATGAACAGAACGAGCATCTGCGGCACAAAGCCGAGAACCGCGCCGACACCGGCAACGATACCGTCCAGAATCAGACCGGACAGCCAGTCTGCACAGCCGATGCTGGTCAGAGCCTTTTCTACAAATACCGGAATGCCCGGAATCCAAACGCCGTAGTTTGCCGGATCCGGAGCCTCATAGCCGTCCTGATCCAGAACTGCCATGGCAGCGTTCAGATCGTCAACGGTAGCGGTCTCGTCCTCGGTTGCCAGCGTTTCTTCGTCCTCTACCTCATAGGTAGCTTCGGTGCCTGCCGGAATGGTTGCAGCGAACTGCGTCAGTGCAGCCTTTGCAGCTTCCGGATCGTAATCCTCGGACTCGGCATCCATCGCTGCTTCTACAGCGGAGGTGTCCACGCCCTGCTCGGACTCATAGGTGACGAAGCCGTTTGCAACGGTCAGTGCATCGTTGTACTCGTCCGCTACATCGGAATACGCAGAGGAACCGATGCCGAACAGGTGCCAGCCGTCGCCGAACACGCCGTCATTTGCCCAGTCGGTAGCCACTGTACCAACCGTGGTAACCGATACATAGTACACGATAAACATAATAACCGCAAAAATCGGCAGAGCCAAAATACGGTTGGTGACGATTCTATCAATCTTATCGGAAATGGTCAGCTTGCCGGCGGATACCTTTTTATAGCAGCCCTTGATGATGGATGCAATGTAAACGTATCGCTCGTTGGTGATGATGGACTCGGAGTCATCATCCTCCTCGGCCTCGGCAGCCTCAATGTCCTTCTCGATGTGCGCGCGCATCTCCTCGGACAGGTTCAGCTGTTCCAGAACCTTGCTGTCGCGCTCGAAAATCTTGATGGCATACCAGCGCTGCTGTTCCTCCGGCATGTCGTGCAGAACCAGCTCCTCAATGTGTGCCAGTGCGTGCTCTACCGGACCGCAGAACGTGTGCTGCGGAATGGTCTTTTCGTTCTTTGCCGCATAAATAGCCGCCTCGGCAGCCTCCATGATGCCTCTGCCCTTGAGCGCGGAGATTTCTACCACCTTACAGCCCAGCTCTCTGCCAAGCTCCTCGATGTTGATTTTATCGCCGTTCTTCTCGACAATATCCATCATGTTTACTGCGACAACGACCGGAATGCCCAGCTCGGTCAGCTGGGTGGTCAGGTACAGGTTGCGCTCCAGATTGGTGCCGTCAATGATGTTCAAAATGGCATCCGGACGTTCGCCGAGCAGGTAATTTCTCGCTACCACTTCCTCCAGTGTGTACGGAGACAGCGAGTAGATGCCCGGAAGGTCCGTGATGACGACATCACTGTGCTGCTTCAGCTTGCCCTCTTTTTTCTCAACCGTTACGCCCGGCCAGTTGCCGACGAACTGATTGGAACCGGTCAAACCGTTGAACAGGGTTGTTTTACCACAGTTCGGATTGCCGGCTAAGGCGATTGTCAAACTCATCGTTCATTTCCTTTCTACGCGTGCCGGTGAGACCGCTTGCACGTGTTTCAAAATTAACCTCTTTTTTCAAACAATCCTTTTGGATTACTTGACTTCGATCATCTCAGCGTCTTCCTTGCGGAGAGACAGCTCATAGCCGCGAACGGTAATCTCTACCGGATCGCCGAGCGGAGCAACCTTGCGGATGTACACTTCAATGCCCTTGGTGATGCCCATGTCCATGATGCGGCGCTTGATTGCACCGGCACCCGTAATCTTTGCCACGGTGTACGTGCTGCCGACTTTTGCTTCTTTTAATGTCATCTTTGCGTTCTCCTTTCCCTTCGTTTTCGCGAAGGCATCAAATCATGATTTTCTGCGCCATCTCCTGACTGATACCGACTCTCGCTTCCTTTACATTCACGATCAGGTTTCCGCCCATCGCAGAAACAACCTTTACGGTTCCTCCCACAACAAAGCCCAGATTTTCCAGATGTTTCTTGACCTCCGGCTTGCCGCCGATTTTCACAATGGTATTCTCCTCGCCAACTGTTGCAAATGTCAATGGCATCATGATCCGTTCCTCCTTTATTTCTGTTTTTTTAGCATAGCCTTATGCTTTGCGCATGCGAAAGCTAATTAGTCCTTGCTAATCAATTAGTATAATATCTTTTTTCCCTGCCGTTGTCAATGAATTGCGCGGTATTTTTCCGGTACTTTTGTATTTTTGTTGCATTTGTTCAGTTGTTAGGGCACGCTAAGGTTTCGTTTTATCCATTGTTAACATATACTGATTTTTCTGCGTGTTTTTTATTTTTGTCATTTTCTTTTGCAAATCGTCCGAATATTTCCGCATTTTCGCCAAATAAAACAAGAAAAGCAGAGGCTTACTCCCTCTGCTTTTCGTTTTCATGTTGCCTTGTGAATAAACACCGGAATCGGCGGGTCTCCCGCCCGATTGGCGAACTGTGTGACGAGCACCGTATACTGTGCCGGATCTATCGTCCTGACGTATTCCAGCAGCGCGTCCCGCTCCTCATAGCCGCTCGCGCCGCCGTAATAAATGCTCACGCACATCACGCCGTCTTTGCGCAGCAGCTTGAGCCCCGCTTCTATCGCCGCAATCGTGCTGTCCGCGTGGGTAAATACCGTGTGGTCTCCGCCGGGCAGCCAGCCGAGGTTGAACACGATGCAGTCCACGCTGTTTTCCTGCGCATACGCGCCCATGTTGGCGTGGCTGTCCAGCACCACCTGTCCGACCTCCGACCAGCCGTGTTCCGCCAGCCGCTTTTTGGTGTTTTCCACCGCCTGCTCCTGAATGTCGAACGCGAGGACTTTTCCCTCCCGTCCAACCAAGCCGCACAAAAATTCCGTGTCCTTTCCGTTGCCCGCCGTCGCGTCAATGACGAAATCTCCCGAATGAATCCACGACTGCAAATGCGCGTGTACCAAGCTCAAGGTATTCATGTCCTGTCTCCTTTTTTATTTTTGCTGCAATTATACCACAGTTTTACCCAACGCACGATATTTTGTGGTATACTAGAACCAACTTATTTTTTCTGTACAGGAGGGATTGTCTCATGTCCACGCCGAACACCACGCAAATGACCTGCCCCAAGTGCAGCACCACCTTTGACATCGAGCAATACAACGTCATCAACGCACAGACGCAGCCGGAGCTGCGCGAAAAGCTGCTCAACGGTTCGATGTTTTTGCAGACCTGCCCGCGCTGCGGCACGCACATGCACGCCGCGTACACCTGCGTGTACAGCAACGACGAAAAAAAATTCCTCGTCTCTTTCCAGCCGAGCACGGAGAAACCCGCTGTCACGCCGCTCATGCCGCAATACAAGCTGCGTCTGGAGCGCACCTTGGCGGGCTTTTTGGAGCGCATCCGCATCTTGGAGGCCGAGCTGGATGATGTGACCATCGAAATGGTAAAATATCTTGTGACGGCGCAGCTCACCCGCCAGTTCCCGAACAAGACCATCACCCGCCTGCTGTTTGTCAGCGCGGACAACGAAAACGTGTTTTTCCAATACGATGACAACAATCCCGCCGAGCAAATCCAAATCCCGCTCGCCACAATCTGGCGCTACGAGGATCGCCTGACAGCCTCCGGTTTCCGCCCCAATGTCACCGGATATCTGGCTGTGGACAGCCAATTCGTCCGGAACTCCGGCATTTTGCGCTGTTTGGCGCCGCAGACGCCCAAAGACAGCGATTGACGCGACAAAAAAAGCTCCCCGCGGGAGCTTTTTTTGTTATCCAAAGCTGCGAACCAAACCGAGCGCCAGACAAATGGCGAACAGCAGCACCGCCTTGACCACAACCGGAAACGGCGCATTGCCGTCCTGCACGCGGCCATTCGCATAGCTGATGTTGCGGCGCGGACACACATCGCTGCACTTGCCGCAGGAGATGCATTCTCCCATGCGGATATTGCCCTCGTCGGTCTCTACCGAGACCGGACAATTTTTTGCACACGCCGAGCATCGGTTGATGCAGTTAGAGCGATTGCGCGTATATCGTCCAATCACCGGAAGCAGCGCGAAAATCGCACCCATCGGGCACAAGAACTGACAGAAAAAGCGTTCTTTTACCGCCATGCCGACGACAATGGCAATCAAAAGCACAATCGCAATCGTATAGCCCGCCGGAATGCCGCGCGGCGCGGTCAGCATCGAGAATACATCCCACGGGCTCCAGCCCGGCAGCTTATCATACACGCCCGCCGCACACAAAACGACGATGGCGAGTAAAACCAAATACTTGACCTTTTGCAGGTATCCGGTCAGCTTGTCCGGTATGTGCGGCAGCTTCTTTTTTGCCTTTTTCTGAACAAACTGAGACAGTTCATATACCGCATCGCCAAACGCGCCGAAGGCGCAGGCGTATCCGCAGAAAAACCGGCCGCAGACTATGGTGTACAGACATACCACCACAAGTGTCGTGAAAAACGAGCCGTATGAAATCGGGTCTTTTGCGCCGACTGCCGCCGCCATTTCCTTGATGCCGGAAAAGCACGAGGTGTACACGGACGGTGCGAGCAGGAAAAACGCCAGCTGAATCACGGCACGCACGCGGCGGCGCAGCTTGACGCGCTGCATCGGATTCATCGGCTTTTTCTTTGCCGCCGCTTTTGATGCTGTTTGCGTGTTTGTCATGCTGCTGCGCCCTCCAATGCCTGTTGTACCGCCGTCTTAATGCCTGTCGAGGAGAATGTCGCTCCGCTGATGGTATCGACCTCCGGCGAATTGGCAGAGATCATGCTGTCGATGATGCCCTTTGCCTTGTCCAAATACGCCGCGTCCTCATTCGCCGCATCGACAATGTCAATCGCGGTGATTTTTCCGCCGGACACCGTGACCTCCACGGACACCGTGCCGCCGAAGCCGTCGCCGCTGCCGGTGTATGTGCCGTCCGCGTAGCTGACTGCCCCGCCCTCTGCGGCGGCGTTTTTCGCCTGCGCCTCAGCAATCTGCTGTTTATTTTCGTCCTCTGCCGCCTGCCATTGCAGCGCATGTGCCTGATAGACACACAGCGCCGCGACCGCCAGCACAAGACTGCCCAGTCTTGACCAAAAATCCAGATGTTTCAAATAATTAGCCCTCCGCCTTTGCCAGTGCCTGCTTGACCGCCTGCTTGATTGCCTTGGACGAGCAGGTTGCACCGGTTATCGTGTCTACACCGTCAATGTCGGATGCTGTCTTGCCGGTCAGTTCCATCTTGACTGCCTTATCCGAGTATCGCTTGTTCTGCTTTGCATTGGAACCATATCCATTGGACGCGTTGAGCGATACGCTCGTCACCTTGCCGTCCTGTACCGTGACATCGACAAGCAAATCATAGGCTTCAAAATCAAATTCGCCGTCTTCATCCGCAACAGGGGTGACTGTAGCTGTCTCGGTGTATGTCTTTCCTTCCGGTGTCGGCTCCGGTGTATCCGGTGTGTCCGGTGTCTCCTTCGGCGGGGTGTACTGTCCCGCAATCACCGCCTTGTTGAGCGCCTCCGTCAGTGCGGTCAGAATGCCCTTTGACGAATAGGTTGCACCGGATACGGTGTCCACCACGTTGATATTTTTGCCGTTCTTGACCTTTTCCACGATTTCCATGGCATCGTTAAAATAGTCATCGTCCTGATCGTTCTTTTCGATGACGTCAATGCTCTTTAACGTGCCGCCGGACGCCGTGACCTTGAGCACAATGCGGCCGTTGCGGTAGCCGTAGCCGATGCCGTAGAACTCAGTCTTGGTGTCGGTGTAGGTCTTTTCGTCCTTCTTGTCCTCGTCATCGGTGGTTGTGCCGCCGGTGGTCTGCGCCTTTTTGAGCGCATTTCTCACCGCGGAGATAATGCCATTGGACGAGTAGGTTGCGCCGGATACCGTATCCACATTGGTGGACTGACCGGAAATGATTTTGCTGACAATGCCGTTTTTCGCCTTGCTGAAATATGCTGCGTCATCGCTGCCGGAAACGTCAATGGTCTTGATTTTTCCGCCGGAAATGGTGACTTTCGCCGTCACTGTGCCCTTATAGCCCTTTCCGGTGCCGGTGTACGTGCCGTCTTTGTACGTGCCCGTATACGTGTCCTTATCCAGCTTGCTCGGAGAGGTATCGCCGCCGGTTGTGCCGCCGCTGCTCGGCGTCTCGGACACCGTGCCGCCCGCCGCCTTGGTCAGGGCGTTCTTGATGGCATTCAAAATACCGTTGGATGAATAGGTCGCGCCGGATACCGTGTCCACGCCGTTCGGGCTCTGCTTGGCAAGCACCTTGGCAATGAGCGTTTTCGCCTTGCTCAGATACGGCTCATCGTTGCCCGGTGCGGAAACGACGCTGATGCTCGCAATCTTGCCGCCGGAAATCGTCACGCTGACCGTGATATTGCCGCGGAAGCCTGCCGCCGAACCGGTATAGGTGCCGTCTTTGTACGTGCCGTCCTGAAACGCATCGGAGGAGGTGCTTCCCGCCGCCTTGCTCGCCGCACCGCCGTTGGATGTCTCGGTCACTGTGCCGCCGGACGCCTTGGTCAGCGCGTTTTTCACGGCGTTGATGATGCCGTTAGAGGAATAGGTCGCACCGGACACCACATCGACATCCGGATTCTGCGCCTCAATAATCTTTGGAATGATTGCTTTTGCGCGCGAGAAGAAGGACGGTGTCTCTGCCGAGGCGGACACCACTTCAATCGCGGTGATTTTCTTGTTCGCAATGGTCACGCTGACGGTGACGTCACCGCCGTAGCCCTGTGCCGTGCCCGTCCACGTGCCGTCCTGCCAAGAGCCGGCATCCGCCGCCGCACCGGCAGAACCGGAGCCAAGATTGGCCGCCTGTGCCTTGGATGTCAGCTCCGGAATGTCCTCCAGCACCGCGCCGCCGGAGGCAACGCCCCATGCCGCCAGTGCCGCGACAGCAATGCCCGGTATCAGTCGGCGGGCAATGGCATCCACAGATTGGTTGTAAAAGATACGCATGTTTTGCCTCCTTGCGTGGTGAAACGATTGGTTGTTACAATAAAATATTATTTTTCGATGGTATGCACCTGCTCGGCGGAAACGCTGTCCGGTGAGAAATTGCCGGCAATGCCCTCCGTGATGTATACATTTCTGTCTTTATCCACCAGAATGGTGTCGAATTCGTCCGCGTGCTGCTTCCAGTATGCAATCGCCTTGTCCTTGCCCATGACGAACAGTGAGGTGGACAGACCGTCCGCCAGTGTGCCGTCCTTGCTGACAATGGTAACCGAGGTCAGACCGCTGTTGGACGGCTTGCCGGTTGCCGGATCAATGATGTGATGATAGGTCACGCCGTCCTTTTCAAAGTTGCGCTCATACGCACCGGATGTGATAATCGCGCAGTCGCTCGCTTCCAGTACACCGAGCATATCATCGGTGTTGTCCGGGTCCTGAATGCCGACGCGCCATGCACTGCCGTCCTGCTTGGTGCCCAGCAGATGCACGTTGCCGCCCAGCGACACCATGCCGCAGGTCACGCCGTCTTTTTTGAAGATTTCCATAATGCGGCTGGACGTAAAGCCCTTAGCAATGCCGCCCAAGTCGATTTCCTGCTTGTCTCCCAGCGTCAGCGTCTTGGTGCTCTCGTCCCATGTCAGCTTATCTGCGCCGACACGCTGTAACGTAGACTGAATTTCATCCTCTGTCGGGACGTAATAATCCTGTGTCGTAAAGCCCCACAGCTCCATGAGCGGCAGAACCGTAATGTCAAACGCACCGCCGGTGTTTTTGTACAATTCCAGTGCCTTTGTGACCATAACCGCCGTGTCATCGGACAGCGCCGCGCTGCCGCTCTTGTTGAGCTTGGAAATTTCGCTGTCCTCCTTGCCGATGGACAGCAGATTGTCCAAGCGCTGGATTTCCGCGATGGCATCGGTCACGCCCTTCTGCGCGTTGTCGCCATATGCCGTAACGGTCATATACGTGTCCATCGCAAAGATTTCTTGGCTGACCGGCTCCGTCGAGTTTGCCGTTGTTCTATTGGTCGTCTGTGTTTCCGATGCACTGCCTGTATGTTTTGTATCGGATGCCGTGCCGCATCCCGTCAACAGCATCCCCGCAATCACGGCGGATGCCAGAATCAATCGTACTTTATATCTCATAACATTCCTTTCTCACAACAAAAACGCAATCTTACCGCAGCTCCGGCAGGCGCTGGAGCATCCAGCTGCCCAGCAGACCGACCGCCGCACCGGCAGCAATGCCGGAAATCCACAGCACCAGCAAATACCACGCAATGGCGCTGGTCTGCATGATTGCCATAGCAACCAGAATCTGCCCCACATTGTGCATGACGCCGCCCGCCACGCTGACGGTCACCGGCTGAAATTTTCCTGTCTTTTTGAGCGCAATCATCACTGCTCCGGATAAAAGTCCGCCCGCCAGAGAATACCACAGGCTAACCACCGTTCCAAACAGCATTGCCGTCAGGCCGATGCGCACAAAGTTAATGACAACTGCCTGTTTTGCGCCCATGCGGTACAGCGCCACGAGCACGACCAGATTGGTCAGGCCGAGCTTCATGCCCGGCACGGCGAAAAACGCCGGAACCATCGCTTCGATGTAGCTGAGCACCAATGCCAGTGCGGCAAGCATGCCGTACAGTGCCAATCGTTTTGTCTGTTTCATCGCTTGTCCCTCACTGTGCCACAACGTCCACGCCGTTTTTGTCCTGTTCGTCCTCAATGGTGACGCTTACCTTATTTGGCAGGCAGATGATGCTCTGTCCGGCGTACTGAATCTTGCCCTGATGCACACACAGCTTGTCCGGACAGCTCGCTTCTTCCAGCCAAACCTGACCGTCCGCAATAACCAGCTCATTTGTGCCGCCATTGACACCATGAATGGTATATTTCGTGTCTTTATCCAGAGATATTGATGTCACCTGTTCGCCCGCCACCTTCACAACGACTTCTGCGCCGCTCTTTCGCGTCAGCATCAGAAATGCGCCGAGTAGGAGCACGCCCGCCAGCAGCGCCGCCAGCAATAGAATGTCCTGTTTTTTCAGCTTCATGGTACAACTCCCAACTTCTCATACGGTTAGTAGAAACTAATAGGAACAGAAAAAGAAATTGCGCGGGAGATGTCTCCCACACAAATTTGCTATCCTCGCTCCAAATTACCTCAGTATACCGCATAGATACTCGGTTGTCAAACAAAGCCGTGGGCAGGAAAAAGCCGTTTGCCGTGCGGCAAACGCCGGATAATTCCTATATTTCGTTTTTATTGTTAGAATGAACTAATCCATAAATAGGATAGCATATCCCCCGCCTTCCGTCAATGCTTCCCATGTAAAAAATTAGCATTTGCTTTCGCTGTTTTTCAGCATATTTGCTCAACAGACGCAAAGCAGTCCCTCCGGACATTGTCCGGAGGGACTGTGAAAGGAACGTATGAAAAAGATTCCGATGTAATCTTATTCGCTCAGAGCAGCCTTGGCAGCTTCCTTGATTGCATTGGAGGAGCAGGTTGCACCGGAAACGGTGTCAACGCCGTCAACCTCAGCGGCAGTCTTGCCGGACAGAGCCAGACCGTTGGCAGCCTGTTCGGAATACTTCTTGTTGTGCTTATCGCCGTCATAGGTGTTTGCGCTGTTCAGAGAAATCGCCTCAACCTTGCCGTCCTTGACAACGACATCGACAATCAGATCGTAAGGATCAAAGTCTCCTTCTGCATCCGGATTGACCTTGACAGTCTCGGTGACGGTCTTGGATTCCGGCTGCTTATTCAGCTCATCCTGTGCCGCCTTGATGAGACCCTGCAGGTCTGTAATCAGCTCAGCAGCTTCCGGCTGGGTTGCATCCGCATTGTTCAGCATAGCCTGTGCCTCTGCAATGTGCTCATCCAGAGCAGCCTTGTTGGACGGGTTCTTCGCGGACAGCTCCTGTGCCGTAGCAATCAGGTTGGTCAGTTCGGTTTTCTGCTCGTCCGTGATGCCTGCAACGGTAGACGGCAGGTTTTCTGCGGTTACCTGGAACTGGGTGGTGTAATCCGAGGTGCCCAGACCGTAAACGGTCAGTGCCCAGTAGCCGGTGCCGTCGGTACCCTCCGGCAGCTGGCAACGGATGGAATCGGTCAGACCCAGCTGAATGCCCATGGACTTGTGCATCCAGTTATCCGCTGCGAATTTGGTGCCGTAGGTTGCAACCGGTGTGGTGTAGGTGCTGTCGCTGCCGTAGTACGTCCACTTGACCGTCTGCATAGCAGCGCCCAGTGCGCCGTATGTGCCGTTCAGGTCAACGCGCAGGAACTCGCCGTAGTTGCCGCTGTACTTCTTTACCTCGGTGGTAACGCCGGTGCCGTCGTTTGCCTGTTCCTGATCCAGCAGACCGGAACCGGTGCCCGTCTGGCGTGCGCTGAAGGTATAGGCATCGCCGGACTTGGAAACCGTCTTGAGACCGTTGGTCGCTGCATCCACAGCGGCAACGCCGGTGTATGCCTGCAGGTTCTGCTCGCCGTAGCCGCCCTGTACCGACTGGCCGTTCTTGACTACCGTGTACTTCTTGCAGAAATCCTGATAGTCTGCGGCGTCAACAGCAACCGGAACATACTTGATGCCGGTGATTTTATAGTCCTTGAAGGAAGCTGTTACCGTAACAGTGTCTCGTCCCTGACGGGTCTTATACGAAATGCTCATCGGCTTAGCCGTGCGGTCAACCGTATACTCTGTGCCATTTGCATCATAGAACTTGGTGTTATCCTCAGACCAATGGTCAACGCCCATGCTTACGGTCTGTCCGTCAGCGGTTGTTGCTTCAATCACAGCGGTCTGCTGGAAGCTGCCGCGATGCAGGCCGTGGTTGGTGGTTGCGCGGGATACCGCATCAAAGCCGCCCTTGTCCAGCTCGCCCTTTACGTCCGCTTCTTCGGAGCTGGAATCGTTGCCAGCTGCGTATACGCCTTCGTTTGCCCAGTACTCGTTATAGGACAGATTTGCATACGCATAAATCTTATCCGGAACGGTCAGTTCAAAGTCGAGGGTCTTTGCATAGCCGGTAGCCTTGACGGAAATCTTGTAGGTGTCGCCCGCCTTCATGCCGGTAAACGGAGAGGTGGTCAGATCTACAAAGCCGTTGCTGCCAATCACTTTCGCACCGCCGCGGCCGGATACACCGTAGCTCTTACCGTTGACGGCAACAGAAGAAACGTTGGACAGGAAGCTGCTCAGCTCCTCTGCGCTCGCGCCGTCAGCGCTTACTACGCGCAGATTGCTTGCCTGATATGCAGCCGGCATTGCGCTGATTTGCAGCTCAAAGGTGGTGGAGAAGCTTGCATACTTGCCGGACTTGTCGGAAACCGTCAGCGTGTACTTGCCGGTTGCCGGTGTGCCGGTCCAAGAAATCTTGCCGTCCTTGACAGAAGCGCCTTCCAGCTCATTGCCCTTGGCATCGGTTACCTTGTACTCAGCCTGATAATCGGACGGGAAGTCCTTCATCTCAACAGAAGTGGAACCGCTGTCTGCCAGCGCATTTTCTACCTTGAAATTATCGGTTGTGAACTTGACTGGTACATACAGATCCGCGTCAATGGTATATTCGCCGTCAGCCGTGTAGTAGGTCACGCTCTTGATGGTGCTGCCCATCAGACCAACATAGTGCTCATAGTTGAGCACGTTGCCGTGCGGCTCGGTCTTTTTGATGCCGGAGGACCAAGCGATTTCGGTTCTTCTCCAGATGTTTTCTTCCTGACGCATGCCGTAGGTCGTGGTCTTGCCGTCCTTTTCGGCGGAAATCACAACGCCGTATACGTTGTTCGTGCCGAACGCATCGGTATCCACATCGAGCCGATAGTCGCCCCAAGGAGTGGAAGTGGACAGTTCCGTTTTTGCCTCCAGCTTGGTGGTCTTGCCCTGTGCCTCGCCAAAGGAAATCTTGCCGTCCTTGACGGTTGCCGTCTTGTAAGCAGCCGGTGCAGACTCCAGCTCGGTGTAGTAGTAATCCGCCTGCTTGTCATCGGTCTTGGTCAGCTGTGCCAATTCAGACGGCGTGATGGCTACCGGATAGCTAACGCCCTTGATGTGTACTTCCTTCTGGGTGCCTGCTGCCCAAGCGTCTGCATTGTAGTCGTTGTAGGTGCCGCCGACCAGATCGCCATCGCCGTTCTTGATGGACTTGCTGTTGGTTGCGGAGGTTACAGCGTCCACAGCGTCCTCGTTGTTGATTTCAGCAGCGTAGAAATCCGCATACGGGATGTTCATCTTGACATAAATCTTTGCTTCCGGAGCAGTTGCCTTGAAGGAAATGTTGTTCTTGTAGCCGGTAGCAGCTACTTCCAGATTGTACTCCTTGCCAGTCTCAAAGATTGGCGTCTTTTCCGCACCGGCGGTTGCAGAGAAGTCAATGGAGCCGTCCTCCTTGATGATCTTCACAGCGCCCTTGCCGGTTGCATTGTAGGTGGTATCGCCAACCGTTACACTCGTGATGTTGGACAGATAGTTTGCAAACTGCTCGTCGGTTGCGTCCTTGGTCTTTACCAGCTTGCCGTTTTCTGCATCATAGGTTGCAACGACAGCATCGGTCTGGAGTTCAAAAGTAGTAGAGAAGCTTGCGTACTTGCCGGACTTATCCGAAACCGTCAGCGTGTACTTGCCGGTTGCCGGTGTGCCGGTCCAAGAAATCTTGCCGTCCTTGACAGAAGCGCCTTCCAGCTCATTGCCCTTGGCATCGGTTACCTTGTACTCAGCCTGATAATCCTTCGGGAAATCCTTCAGTTCAACAGAAGTGGAACCGCTGTCTGCCAGTGCATTCTCAACCTTGAAATTCTCGGTTGCAAATTTCACCGGAACATACTGCTCGCAGTCCAAGCTGTAAATCTTGCCGTCTACCGTGTAGAATGCCACGCTCTTGATGGTCTTGCCCATCATGGAAACGTAGTCATCGGACACCAGCGGGTTGCCGTGTGCAGTCGTCGTAAAGCCAACAGACCATGCCAGTTCCAGACTCTTGTTCCACACGTTCTCCAGAGAACGCATCGCATAAGACGTGCCGTCTGTGGTCGTTACGGTTGCGCCGTATGCACGGCCAATCTTTTCCAGAAGGTTCGTCGAGAACTTCATCTGATAGTCTCCGTACTTGGAGGACGTCTTGAACGTAACGGTGGTGCCCTTCAGTGTCTCGGTATCTACGGCAGCGGTGGTCTTGCCAAAGCTGTAGGAGCCGTCCTTGTTGATGGTCAGTTCCTTGTAGTTTTCCGGAACGGAATCCAGCGTGGTGTAGTAGTAATCATCATGCTCGGTCAGAGAAGCATTCAGCTTTGCCAAATCGCTCTTTGCTACGCGAACCGTGCAAACAACGCCGCGAATGGCATCCGACTTCTCATCGTCTGCGGTCTTGTAGTAGGTACCGGCAGTCAGACCGGTTTCGGTGTTCATGCGGGACTTTTTCATGGTTGCGGAGGTAACTGCGTCAACGCCGTCAACAGCGGTTACGCCCTCAGCCTTGTAGAAATCATCATACGGTACGTTCATGGTAACGTAAGCGAACTGCTCTGCCACGCCTGCCTTGTCCAGCATCACGATGGCTTCTGCGCGCGTGATGTTGTTGCCGGAGCGCAGCGTGTGATCCGGATAACCAGACATGTAGCCGTTCTGAACCGCTGCCAGAATGTACGGTGCAGCCCAATCGGAAACAGCATTCGCATCCGTGTAGCCCAGCTTGCTCAGCTGTGCGCGGATGTCTGCCGCATTCGCCTTGGTGTCAACCGAGACATCGTTCAGCTTGCACATGATAACGGCAGCCTGCTCGCGCGTCACATCGCCCTGCGGCGCCCACTTGTTGTCGCCCACGCCGACCATAACATTGGCCTTGACGATCTTTGCCACCTGCTTGTAGAACCAGTCGGTCTTTGCAACGTCCTTGTAGCCGGAGACGTCCGCTTCCTCGGTGTATTCCTCGACAGCATCTACGACGGTTGCCATCTCTGCACGGGTGATGGTGCTGTCCGGACGAATGCCGCCCTCGTCGCCCTGAATCCAGCCGTTGTCAATGAACTGCTGCAAGGTCTTTTCTGCCCAGTGACCGTGAATGTCATCTGCATTGACTGCAAATGCCGCACCGCCCACCATCATGGTTGCTGCCGTAGCCACACTCAGGACACGCAGCGTCTTTTTCGCGTTGTTGTTCATGTTACGCCCTTTCTAAAACAAATCAGATTTTGTCAGTACGTACTAACTTTTCTTGAGTTTTCGATTGTATTACCTGTATTTTTGATACAATCTTCACTCCAAAATTTGATAGTACGATTATAGAAAATTTTTGGTTAGTTGTCAACAACACATATTGAGAAATATCATTCTTTCTTTGGGACTTCCCCAGATAAATATACATATTTGCAAGGTAAATTGCAGATATTTCTCCACTATTTCAAAAAACGTAGGATTTTTGTTTCATTAACTTTTTGTGACAGTTTTTTGCACATGCGCAAATTATTTCGTGAATTTTTCATGTACTTTATCCAAATGATTCGCCGCAGTTTTCCTATTTTCTCGATGAATTGCGAGAGAATGCATAGGATAACTTTATTTCTAAACGCAAACATAACACGCGTCCCAAAAAAATTCCGCCCTCTGCATGTTTATCCGTGTATTTCCGCCGCATATGCGTTAGCTCAGAGAAATCAACAGAAAAAAACACGCGCCGTTTGGGAGATGCTTCCCAAACAGCACGTGTCTGATTTGCTCGTTCTCATTAGCTTGCCGCAACTGCGCCCGCATCGGCGCGGGACTCCGGCAGCTCCGGCAGCAGGATGCACGCCGCATCCGTCGCCTGCTGGCGCGTCACAAACAGCCCCGTCTGCATCAGGCAGTCCGCCACATGGGACACGCGGTCGGCGTACCGCGCCGCCACCTCGTTTCCATACGCTGTCAGGTGAAGTTTCCCATAGCGCTGCTGATCCACAAGCTGTTTTTCCCGAAAAACGCTGACAATCCGCGCAACAGATGCTTTTTTCACATGCAGCGCCTTGGCAATCTCCGTCAGCCGCATTTCGCCCTCCCGCTGAGACATTTCGTACATGTGCAGCAGATACCGCAGATGTGTACCGGTCAGCTCCATGTTCGTTCCTCCTTTTGCTGTTGAAATTCTCCGAAATAATTAGTTCGCACTAATTCAAAGAAAAGCATATCACACGTAAAAACCAATGTCAATGGCGGCTGTTCCAGTTTTTGAGCGAAAGCTAACTATTTTTTATCCAATTGCAACAGATATGCGCAAAAAAAATTCCCCGTTTCCGTATTGGAAACAGGGAATGTGTATTCTGAAAAATTACAGAGCAGCCTTAGCGGTAGCAACCAGAGCCTCGAAAGCCGGCTTGTCGTTTACAGCCAGATCAGCCAGCATCTTACGGTTGATGTCAACGCCAGCCTTCTTCAGACCGTTCATGAAGGTGCTGTAGTTCATGCCGTTAGCCTGGGTAGCAGCGGAGATACGGGTGATCCACAGTCTGCGGAAATCTCTCTTCTTGTGCTTACGGCCGATGTATGCGTAACGCAGGGACTTCATCACTGCTTCGTTTGCAGTGCGGAACAGCTTGGACTTTGCACCAAAGTAACCCTTAGAAAGCTTCAGAATCTTCTTTCTTCTCTTGCGCGTCATCATTGCGCCCTTAACTCTTGCCATATTTAAACATTGCCTCCAAATTCAAATCGTAAGTGTTTTTGTGATAATCCTGAGATTACTTGTACGGCAGCAGGCGCTTTACCTGTGCTACGTTGGTGGAATCAGCAAAGCCTTCCTTACGCAGATGTCTCAGACGCTTGGTGGACTTCTTGTTCAGGATGTGGCGGCGACCAACATGAGCGCGCTTGATCTTGCCGGTCTTTGTCATCTTAAAGCGCTTGGACGCGCCGCTGTGAGTCTTAATCTTAGGCATAGTGTGTTCTCCTCTCTGATGGGACTGCGCCGCTGGAGCGCAGTGTGATACATTTATGATTCAGACGAATCCGCTTTCGGAGCCTGCTGCGGCTTGCCGGACTTACCCTTGCGGCTCTTCTTGCCGGCATCCTTCTTCGGACCATCCTTCTTCGGGCCGAGAAACATAATCATCTGACGGCCTTCCAGTTTAGGGGCTTTATCCATACTGCCGATTTCCGCGCATTCATCCGCGAAACGGCGCAGCAGATCGAGACCGATCGAAGAGTGGGTTACTTCACGGCCGCGGAAACGAACCGATACCTTAACCTTGTTTCCAGCCTTCAGGAAACGCTTTGCATGATTGACCTTTACGTTGAGGTCGTTGACATCAATGCCGGGGCTAAGGCGAATCTCCTTAATCTCCACGACATGCTGATTCTTTCTTGCTTCCTTCTCGCGCTTTGCCTGCTCGAAACGGAACTTGCCGTAGTCCATGACGCGGCATACCGGCGGAACAGCGTTCGGTGCGATCTTCACGAGGTCAAGATTCTTTGCGGCAGCTGCCTCCAGCGCCTTCGCAATCGGTACGATGCCGGCCTGATTGCCCTCTGCGTCGATCAGTCTTACTTCCTTGTCGCGGATCTCTTCATTGATCTGGTGTTCCATACTGCTAATTGTTAAGCACCTCCAAACGGTTAAACGAAAAATAAAAAACGGACGGAAAGACACCGTCCGACCACAGCCATTCACGCGAAACAGCTGAACATCTGAACCTCTCTGCCGAAGCGCAAGGTGAGAACGGTGTGTCCTTCTTTCTTTTGCTCGACTAGTATAGCATTTCCCTCCGGCGTTGTCAAGGAAAAATCCCCGTAAATTTGAAATTGGGCGCGTTTTTCACGAAATCGACAGTTTTCGCTTGACAACAGGCGCGCTTTTGTGGTATTCTTCCATGAGCAAACCGAGAAGCCTTCCCCGCTCGGGTAATTTTTCCAACGTTTTTTTAGGCAAAACAGTTGAAATTTCCGAGAGAATAGGCTATGATAATGGTGCAAGGTAAACAACCTTGAAGCAGCCGGAGGATATGTATATGAGTGAAGAAAACAAGAGCAACTATGTCATCCTGACCGACGAGGAAGGCAATGAGAAGGAATTTGAGCACATCGACACGCTGGAGGACAACGGCACCGTCTATATGGCTTTCATTCCGGCTGAACTGAATCTGGAAGAAGAGGCAGAAGTTGTCATCCTGAAGATTGTCGAGGAGGACGGCGAAGAGCTGCTCGCATCGGTGGATGACGAGGAAGAGAGCCTCCGCCTGTACAACCTGTTTATGTCCCGTCTGGAGGCGCTGTACGACGCGCCGGAGGACGACGAGGAGTAAACAATATAATCGCTAAGGCCCCTGCGCGATTTGACAGTCACCTTTTTTTAACCCACAATTAGTTTTCGGGATTCCGGATGTTCCCATACGGAGTTGCAGGCCTCCCGCCTCGGCGGAAGTTGGAAGCACAGATGTATGTGACAGGAGACCCACCTGCAGGAGATGTGCAGGTTACTAATCTGGTGACATCGGTTGCGCGGGGTTTCTTTTGCGCTTTTATGTTGCAAAGCAAAACAGCAATCTCTTTTTGTGCGTTGCTGCTTTTCTCGCTTTTTTACAAAATATTCATCATTTTCACTCTTTACATTTGCAACTTCTCGGTGTATAATGTGTAAAATAAACAAAGAGAAAGGAGTTTTGAGTTATGGAGACCATTCGTAAGATTCGCAGTTATGATCTGCAGCCGGAAAGACCCGATATTGACGACCTGATCTACGGTGATGAGCATCGTGTTTCTGAAAAGTAAGCAAATACTTGAGAAGCATCTTGAAATCCACGCAGATTGGCGTGGTTTTTTTGTACCCTCAGCAGAGCAGGAAGGCTTTCCCGTTCCGCTTATCATATAGATAGATCGCAAGACTGCCGGCATTTATCGAGATCGCGCCGCACCCGTTTGGGTGCGGCTTTTTTTGCGATCATTCCCGTTCAAATCCCAAATATCTCGTCCCCTGAAACGACAGCTTGCCGGTATCGCCTTCGATATATGTACCATATTCCGAGCCGGAAACACGAAATTCCATCCGGTCACCGCTCTCCACCTGGAATGTAACATAATAGCTCGTCGATGTCGTCGTATGAAATCCGTGCGCACCGGTCGCATCCCCTGCATTGGGATGCGTGTGCTGCGTCACCTGCGTCCGTTTGGATACAATTTGGGCGGATACCGTCAAACGCGGAGATTGATTGTTCCGATTCCATGTCCCGACGCCTCGCACGATTTGGATGACAAATCCAACCAAAACAACAGCAAAAACCAAAAATACAACCACTTGCATGACTCCAAACGTCAAAGCAAATCCCATGATACAGCACCTCTCTTTCTATATGTCTTATGCACCGTCCCGATCCATGCTGCGGTACTGAATCGCTTCCGCAATGTGTCCGGCGGAAATGCGTTCCTCTCCCGCCAAATCCGCAATCGTGCGGGCAAGGCGCAGAATGCGGTCATAGCTTCTCGCCGTCATACCGAGCTTTTTGAACGCGGCATCCAGCAGCGCCTGTCCGGCGGCATCCGGACGGCAAAACTCCGCGAGCTGCGCCGGCTGCATGTCCGCGTTGCACCGCGTCTTGGTGCCTGCATACCGCGCCTGCTGCCGTTCGCGCGCCGCGATGACCCGCGCGCGAATGTCCGCCGAGCTCTCCGCGGGCTCGCGCTCGGACAAATCCTTGAGCGGCACCGGCCGCACATGAACCTGTATATCAATGCGGTCGAGCAGCGGACCGGAAATTTTTCTCCGGTACTTTTTCACTTCCGCCGGTGTGCACTTGCATCTGCCGGACGGATGCCCATACCAGCCGCATTTGCACGGATTCATCGCACAAATCAGCATGAATTTCGCCGGATACGTCACGCGTCCCGCCGTGCGCACAATGGAAACCGTGCCATCTTCCAGCGGCTGACGCAAAACCTCCAAGGCGTCCACGCGAAACTCCGGCAGCTCATCGAGAAACAGCACGCCGTTGTGCGCCAGACTCAATTCGCCGGGCATCGGAATGCCCTGACCGCCGCCCGCAATGCCCGCCGCGCTCGTCGTGTGATGCGGCGCACGCACCGGACGCATCTGCGACCGCGCCGCGCGGCTGCCCTCGCCGATGATGGAATAGATGCGCACGACATCCATTTTTTCTTCCGGTGTCATGGGCGGCAAAATGGTTCCGATGCGCTTTGCCATCATGCTCTTGCCCGAGCCGGGACTGCCCGACATGAGCATGTTGTGCCCGCCTGCCGCTGCAATCTCCATCGCCCGCTTGACATTTTCCTGTCCCATGACATCGCAGAAATCCAGCGGAGCATCCGGAGCATCCTGCACCGGATGCTCCGGTACATACGGTGCAAGCAGCTGTTTTCCCGTCAGATGATCGAGAATCTGCTCGACATGGTGCACCGCGTAAATCGTCAACTCGTTTCCAATCAGAGACGCTTCCTCTGCGTTTCCCTCCGGCAGGAACAGCTTGCTCTTTCCCGCCTGCTGCACCGCCATCGCCATCGAGAGCGCGCCTTTGACGGGGCGCAGCTCGCCGCGCAGGCCGATTTCTCCGATAAACACGCTGTCATCCGGCAGCTGCTGCTCGATGTTTCCCTGCGCCGCCAGCAGACCCAGCAAAATCGGCAGGTCATACACCGCGCCCTCCTTGCGAATGTCCGCCGGTGCCAGATTTACCGTCTTGCGCGCAGGCAGCAGCGCCATGCCGATGCTGCGCGCCGCCGTCGTGACGCGTTCCTTGGATTCCTTGACCGCCGCGCCCGGCAGACCGACCAGCTCAAACGACGGCAGGCCGTTGACCAGCCCGCATTCGACGGTCACGAGATATCCTTCTATGCCGTAAATGCCCGCGGAAAATACAGTTGCTATCATGCGCATACGCCCCCTGTTTTCGTTTTCTACATTGTAACGCAGCCAAAATCCCTTGGCAATATCACCGCGCAACTGTAAGCGCTTTCATTTTTTGGCGCAAAAATCTCCCAAAATTGTTAAAAACTTCACCTGAATAGCACAATAAATGAGGTTTTTTGTCCTTCTCTCGGCTTTTTTATGCCTTTTGCTCAAATTCTTTCGGTTTTGTGTTTACATTGCACGGTTTTTTTGCTAAAATAAGCATGGTTACGAATAGCACCTCTGCGCTGTTCGCACAGATGCTGTTCCCCGGTATCAGCCCACTCCTGATCGCTCCGAGGCAGCACCTGCCGCATACGGCTTGGTATCCGTGCGCGGTTACCTACATTATATAGGAGGAACGATAAACATGGCAAGAAAAATGAAATCCATGGACGGCAATACCGCTGCGGCTCACGTATCCTATGCGTTTACCGAAGTTGCTGGTATTTATCCGATTACCCCGTCCAGCCCGATGGCCGACAACGTTGACCAGTGGGCAGCTGCCGGTAGAAAGAACATCTTTGGCACCACCGTCAAGGTCGTAGAAATGGAGTCTGAGGCAGGCGCTTCCGGCACCGTACACGGCTCTCTGGCAGCAGGTGCTCTGACCACCACCTATACTGCATCTCAGGGTCTTCTGCTGATGATCCCGAACATGTATAAGATTGCAGGCGAGCTGCTGCCGTGCGTATTCCACGTATCCGCACGTACCGTTGCTTCGCACGCACTGAATATCTTTGGCGACCATTCCGACGTTATGGCATGTCGCCAGACCGGTTTCGCTATGCTGTGCGAGACCAACCCGCAGGAAGTTATGGATCTGTCCGCTGTTGCACACTGTGCAGCAATCGAGGGCCGCGTTCCGTTCATCAACTTCTTCGACGGCTTCCGCACCTCTCACGAGATCCAGAAGATCGCTGTATGGGATTACGACGATCTGGCTGATATGTGCGACATGAAGGCTGTTGAGGAGTTCCGTGCCCGCGCACTGAATCCGGAGCATCCGGTTATGCGTGGTTCCCACGAAAACGGCGACATCTTCTTCCAGCACCGCGAGGCTTCCAACGTTTACTACGAAGCAGTTCCGGAAATCGTTGAGAAGTACATGGGCAAGGTGAACGAGAAGCTGGGCACCGATTACAAGCTGTTCAACTACTACGGTGCACCGGACGCTGAGCGCGTTATCATCGCTATGGGCTCCATCTGCGACGTAGCAGAGGAAGTTATCGACTACCTGACCGCACAGGGCGAGAAGGTTGGTCTGGTAAAGGTTCGCCTGTACCGTCCGTTCCGCGCTGACAAGCTGCTGGAAGCTATTCCGGAGACCGCAAAGAAGATTGCTGTTCTCGACCGCACCAAGGAGCCGGGCTCCCAGGGCGAGCCGCTGTATCAGGACGTTGTATTTGCTCTGGCAAATGCAGGCAAGTCCGTATTCACCTGCGGCGGCCGTTACGGTCTGGGCTCCAAGGATACGCCTCCGTCTTCCGTATTCGCTGTATACGAAGAGCTGGCTAAGGACGAGCCGAAGAAGCAGTTCACCCTCGGCATCGTGGATGACGTCACCAACCTGTCTCTGGCAGAGCACGCATCCCCGAACACCGCAGCAGAAGGCACCATCGAATGTAAGTTCTGGGGTCTGGGCGGCGACGGTACCGTTGGTGCAAACAAGAACTCCATCAAGATCATCGGCGACAACACCGATAACTACGTACAGGCTTACTTCCAGTACGACTCCAAGAAGACTGGCGGCGTAACCGTATCGCATCTGCGCTTCGGTGCAAAGCCGATCAAGTCCCCTTACTATATCAACAAGGCTGACTTCGTTGCATGCCACAACCCGTCCTACGTTGTCAAGGGCTACAAGATGGTCAACGACGTAAAGCCGGGCGGCGTATTCCTGATTAACTGCCAGTGGACGCCGGAAGAGCTGAACGAGTACATGCCGGCTGAGGCTAAGCGTTACATCGCAAAGAACAACATTCAGCTGTACACCATCAACGCAATTGATCTGGCTATCAAGATTGGCATGGGCAAGCGCACCAACACCATTCTGCAGTCTGCATTCTTCTCCCTGGCTAAGGTAATGCCGGAAGAGACCGCAATCCAGCTGATGAAGGACGCTGCTACCCATTCTTACCTGAAGAAGGGTCAGGACATCGTTGACATGAACCACAAGGCAATCGAGCTGGGCGCTACCGCTTACGAGAAGATCGACGTTCCGGCTGATTGGGCTGACGCAGTTGACGCAGCTCCGGCAGAAGCTCCGGAAGGCCGCGAAAAGACCGTAAAGATGGTTACCAACCTGATGGAGCCGATCGACCGCATGGACGGCGACTCCCTGCCGGTATCCGCATTTACCGACTATGTAGACGGTACCTACGAGCACGGCGCAGCAGCTTACGAGAAGCGCGGCACCGCTGTTACCGTACCGACCTGGGACGCTGAGAAGTGTGTTCAGTGTAACCAGTGTGCATATGTCTGCCCGCACGCTACCATCCGCCCGTTCGCTCTGACCGAGGAAGAGGTTGCAGCAGCTCCGGCAGCTATCAAGACCGCTCCGATCAAGGTTGGCGCTGGCAAGGGCGTTTACTCCTTCACCATGTCTGTTTCCCCGCTCGACTGCATGGGCTGCGGTGTCTGCATCGGCGTTTGCCCGACCAAGGCTCTGACCATGGTTCCGCAGCATGAGGAAGCTGCACAGGCTGAGGTATTTGATTACACCGTAAACAAGGTTTCCCGCAAGCCGGAGATGGAAGACATCAAGACCGTCAAGGGTTCCCAGTTCAAGCAGCCGCTGCTTGAGTTCTCCGGTTCCTGCGCTGGCTGTGCTGAGACCTCCTACGCTCGTCTGATTACTCAGGTATGCGGCGATCGTATGTACATCTCCAACGCTACCGGTTGTTCCTCTATCTGGGGCGGCCCGGCAGCTACTTCCCCGTACACCGTCAACAAGGACGGCCGCGGTCCGGCATGGGCTAACTCCCTGTTCGAGGACAACGCTGAGCACGGTCTGGGCATGTATCATGGCCAGAAGGCACTGCGTGAGAACCTGAAGGCTAAGACCGAGGCTCTGATCGCTGTACCGTACGCACAGCAGGCCCTGAAGGACGCTGCTCAGAAGTGGCTGGATACCTACGCTGACGGCGCTGCAAACCAAGCTGCAACCGAAGCTTACATCGCTGCTCTGGAGAGCAACGTTGAGCCGAACTGCGACTGCGAGGCTTGCACGCTGGCATCCGACATCCTGGCTAAGAAGGATTACCTGTCCAAGAAGTCCGTATGGATCTTCGGCGGCGACGGTTGGGCTTACGACATCGGCTTCGGCGGTCTGGATCACGTTCTGGCTTCCGGCGAGGACGTCAACGTCATGGTATTCGATACCGAAGTTTACTCCAACACCGGCGGACAGGCTTCCAAGGCTACCAACATCGGCGCTGTTGCTCAGTTCGCTGCTGCTGGTAAGGCAATCCAGAAGAAGTCTCTGGCTGAGATTGCCATGTCCTACGGCTACATCTATGTCGCTCAGGTAGCTATGGGTGCAAACCCGCAGCAGACCCTGAAGGCAATTGCAGAAGCTGAAGCATATCCGGGACCGTCTCTGGTTATCGGCTACGCTCCGTGTGAGATGCACTCCATCAAGGGCGGCATGAAGAACTGCCAGTCCGAGATGAAGAAGGCTGTTGAGTGCGGCTACTGGAACATGTTCCGCTTCAACCCGACCCTGAAGGCTGAGGGCAAGAATCCGTTCATCATCGACTCCAAGGAGCCGAAGGAAGACGGCTATCAGGCATTCCTGATGGGCGAGGCTCGCTTCTCCGCTCTGACCCGTTCCTTCCCGGATCGTGCAAAGGAGCTGTTTGCGAAGTCCGAGGACAAGGCTGCTCTGCGTTACAAGCATCTGCTTAACCTGCAGGAAATGTACGGCAAGGACATCTAATTGAAATTATCGGATAAATTTGTATAGAAACGAGAATCCCCAGCGGAAGTTTTCCGCTGGGGATTTTATTTGTGCCTATAGGAAAATCAGATGTGCTGTAAGTACCGGTACTTGTTGGTTGTGTCATAAAACGTAACGATGAAGATAAACGCTACCGCCAGTCCGACGATACCAACCACCACCGCCAGCACGCTGCCGGTCAGGGCGATGAGCAGTGCGCCCGCATTGCACACGGCGTAGCCAATCGCAAGCGGCATCAGCCTTCTCGTGCTCAGCGTGCACAGGTGCTTTTTCTCCAGCGCTTTCACGCCGCCGACAATTTTATATACCATGACGAGGAAGCAAAGCGTTGTGAGAACGCCGAGCACAGCCAAAAGCCCCTCGCGGCGCGTCATCGGCAGCAGCCGAATCAGGTAAACCACGCCGGTAAATACGGCAAGCTCCAGCGCCAGCGGAACGAGATTTTCAAAGACCCCTTCCTCCTGCCACACTTCTTTGAGACCGGCTGCAACGAGCAGATACCCAACGAAGTCCGGAAGCAGTCCAATCATGTACCCGCCAAGCGTCACATGGACATTGAACAGGATAAAAATCAATCCGGCGAAAATCTTTTTCATATCTGCCACCTCATTTCTGTTGTATCAACCAAGACAGCGCCGCACCAAGCATGCCTATTTCCAATCCATACCCGATGCAGCGCTGTGTTTGTTTTGTTGTTACAGGGTATAGACCTTCAGTGTTTCGTATACCTCATATGCTTCCTTCATGGTCGCCATCTGCGTGCCCGGAAGCTTTGCGCTCGCCGTGCCCATTGCCACAGCGAACTTTGCCGTCTCCTCATACGACATGCCCTGACTGTACGCGTGTGCGATAGCGCCCACCATCGCGTCGCCCGAGCCGACCGCACTCTGTGCCGCCGCGCCTGCATTGGCGATGATGTACAGCGGCTTGTCCGTGTGGTTGACGAAAATCGCGCCGTTATGTCCCAGCGATGCGCAAATTGTCTGCGCCCCCTCTGCCAGCAGCGGCTTGACGTACTCATACGCCTCCTCCGGATCATGCGTGCGCGGCTTGCCGGTCAGCTTTGCCAGCTCGGTGGAGTTCGGCTTGATGAAGTCCGGCTTGAATGGCAGCGTGCTGCGCATGGTATCGCCGTCACTATCAATGAGCAGCGCACAGCCGGCCTTTTTGATGATGCGGATGATTTTCAAGTACTGCTTTTCCTTCATTCCTGGCGGGATACGGCCGCACAGGACGAACAGATTGTTCGGGTCGAGATAGGTCTTGAGCTTTTCGATAAAGCGCAGATAATCTTCTTCCTCTACTGCGGTACCCGGTTCGTTGAAGTCGGTGTGCTCACCGCCCGGATGGACAATCTGTGTATTGGTACGGGTCTCGCCCGTCACGTCGGTGAAATCGTGCGTGATTCCGAGCGCGGTCAATGCATTTTTCAGCGATCTGCCATTATTTCCCGCCGTAAAACCAAGCGCTACGCATTCGCCGCCGATTGCACGGATCGCTCTGGAAACGTTGATGCCGCGTCCACCAACTTCTACATAGCTCTTGACAACGCTGTTCACCGTGCTCAGCTCCACCGGTGCTTCCAGCACCAGGGTGCGGTCAATCGCCGGATTCAGCGTTATGGTAATAATCATTGGATAAAACCCTCCTGCTCCTACTCAAAATCCAACTTGTCTCTTTGTTTTGAGTGCTATCATTATTGTACAAAATTTATTTTCCATTGTAAATGAAAAATCCAAAAGATTTTGCATTTCTACCGCAAATTTTTAGCACAAAATTCGATGTTCTTTTTGTTGTATTTGACTTTCCTGTGTTTCCGTTCGGGGCTGAATGGCATGGGGTTCTTCCTCTGACGCATACAATTCCTGCCGAATCACGCTGAACAAGTCTTCTGCCATAATGATAATATTGTGAATCTGCGCCTCCGTGATTTCAAACGGCAGGTCGGTCGGATAGCGCGTTTCAATGTAATAGTTGTTGAGCGCGGCGCTCTCTCCGAGATAGCGGACAAACCGGTCGTCCACCATCGCCGCCTGCCGACAGAGGAAGGTGAGGTTGTGCCCGTCAAAATGTCTGCCCAGCTTGAACAGCAGGTATCCCTTGAGTGCCTTTTCAATCGCCTGCTGGCAGTGAAATGCCACAGCCATTTCATCTCCGCCCCAAGTCAGCAGGATGCGGGCACTTTGCAAATCGCTGAGCGCTTTTTCCAGCCACTTGTAATAGTACTGGCTGTCTGTGTTACCCTTGCGACGTCTCGCCATAAAGCACCGTTCCCTTCTTCTCAATCGCAGATGCATAGCTGCCGCTGTCTCTGAGCAGTTCCAGCCATTCATCGGTTTGGTACAGCAAAAACTGTACCGGAATCGGCATATTGATTTTCAAATACAGCTTGCGCAGCAGCTCCGCCTTATTGCAGTGATCCAGAATAATACACAGATCTGCTGATTTTATGTCATGGCCGTCAACCACAAATTTTTCGCCGTACAAGATGACACGGCGCGGCCGACAGCAATCCAATACCCTTTTGAGAAGATCTTCGCGTTTCATGTGCTCTTCCTCCTTTGCGTCTACCGTTCGGAGAACGTCACCTCAGCCTGCACTTTCTCCTGCTCTCCCTCGCAGGCGCACACGCAAAACGTTCCGTTTTTGGTATGTCCCTGTGAAATGGTCAACTCGGTTCCGCAGCGGTTTTCCGCCAGATAATTGACCTGCAATCCGGATACCCAGCGGTTTTCGTCCGGCTCCAAGCCGAACGCATCCGACAGAATATCCACTGCCTTGACATTGTTGAGATGCCGATTGACGTCGGTATCACTATAGCGCACCGTGCGCGCAAAGCACGGCTGCATATCCTCCGGAACAATCGCGCGCAGCTGTTCCGTAAAGCCGGTGTCCTGTGACGGAAAGCTGATGCCGACTTTCTTTGGCAGCAGCAGATGCCGCGATTCCAAATCGACAATCGCCCAAACCGTGACGGCATGGCCAATCACGCCGCCTGCATCCTCAAAGACAAAGTCCCGATACCACGAGGCACCGCGCAGCTTGCGCGGCAGCGTTGTCAGCCGAACGGTCTCATACGGCTGCAGCGGCCGCTCCAGCTGATATTTTAACCGTGACAGCACCCAAAATCCGTGGTGCTGCTTGAGCACCTCGCCGCCGATTCCCATGATTTCCGCGTGACGTGTGGCGATGTCCTGCATAAAATCAACGATGGCGGACGGTCGCGCCAGTCCGCGGCAATCGGTCTGTCCAATATCTACGACATATTCTCTGGATAGCTGACACTCCGGCATATATTGTTTCCTCCTATGCATTTGCCCTATGATTTCTCATCTCTATTATACCGCAGACCGGCGCAAAAAGAAAGCAATGCATTGCTCCAATGCGTAGAATATGATACACTAATTTTTACATTCCGAACATAGAATGCAATAGAAACGGAGGATTGTCTATGAAAAAGCTGTGTATGCTGACCGCGCTCTTTCTCGCGCTCACCTGCGGAATCGTGTGCTACTCCGCAGGCGTCACCCCGCTGACCTTTTTCGCCGCCCTGCGCAGCTCTGCGCTCGCCGCCGCGCCGCAGGATGGCGCACGCACGTCGGATTCCCCGTCATCTGTCGCCCCGTCCATGCAGACGCAGACGCGCGGCGTCTGGGTGGCAACGGCATATTCCATTGATTATCCCGCGCAGCCGACCACCGACGCGGACACGCTGCGCGCCGAATGCCGCACCGCACTCGACCGCATCGCGGCGAGCGGCGCCAACACCGTGTATTTTCAGGTGCGCCCGTCCTGCGATGCGCTGTACCGCTCCCAGCTCTTTCCGTGGAGCCGGTATTTGACCGGCTCCTGCGGCACGGCGCCGTCCGATTCGTTTGACCCGCTCGCATACTGGGTGGAACAGGCACATGCCCGCAATCTGCGGCTGGAGGCGTGGGTCAATCCGTACCGCATCTGTGCCGGTGCCAATGCGCAGAGCGATTTCGATGCCCTGCCGGATTCCTCTCCCGCCAAGCAGCATCCGGAATGGGTGGTCTCCTGTGACGGCGGCTATTATTTCAATCCCGGCATCGCAGAGGTGCGCCAGCTCATCTGTGACGGCGTGTCGGAAATCGTCAGCAAATACGCCGTGGACGGCATCCAGTTCGACGATTATTTTTATCCGTCCACGCAGTTTGACGATGCCGCGGTCTATCAGGCGTCCGGCAGCAATTTGCCGCTCGCGGACTGGCGGCGCGACAATGTGAACCAGCTCGTACAGGCGGTAAACACCGCGGTGCACCAAAACGCCATGCAGGCGGGCTGCCGCTTTGGCATCAGCCCATCCGGCATTTGGCGCAACAAGGGCGCCAATGCGTTCACCGGCAGTGCCACACACGGCTTTGAGCACTATTCCTCGTCGTATGCGGATTCTGTGACGTGGATAAAAAACGGCTGGATTGATTACATCTGCCCGCAAATTTACTGGCACATCGGCGATACGGCGGCGGATTTCCAGACGCTTGCCAACTGGTGGAGCCATCAGGTTCGCGGCACGGATGTCCAATTGGTGCTCGGGCTCGCCGCCTACAAAATCGGCGACAGCCAGTACGGCGACGTCTGGGCGAACGACGGCTGCGGCGAAATCGGCCGCCAGCTGGATCTCGCCGCCGGCATCCAAGACATCGACGGCTGCGCCCTGTTCAGCTATCAAAATCTGCGCGGCAATGACACGCTGTTCCAAACGGTACAGGAGCGGTGGAAATAAAGCAAAACCGCTCTGTCTCATTTGACAGAGCGGTTTCTCGTTTACTTGCCGTATTCTTGGCACGCATCCCGATGCGCGCACGAGGCGCAGCCGCCTTCCTCCGGTGTCGGACAGGCATCCTGCTGTTGTTTTTCCTGCTTTTCGCTTTCCAGCATGCGCACGAACAGCGCACCGACCTGCATATCCGCCTCGCCGTATGCGCCCGGAAACGGCGCAATACCCGCCTGCATCAGCGCCATCTGCTGCATCATGTCCAGCTTGCCGCACACGAGCAGCCCCGCGCCGTGCTGCTTGAGACACTGTGCAGGGTCTCCCGCCGCATCCACGATTTCCATATGGCTGATGTGGTCATCCTCTATCGTATACAGCTTAAACTGCTTGGTCTGTGCAAAATCCTGACAGACCGTGCCGTTGTCATATGCCGCCGCAATCTTCATCGCACGTTCTCCTTATCATAAATCGTTGGTCTTATTGTATCGCAAACAGGCGCATTTTGCAACGCAGGCAAAAAAAGAGACCATCTTGCGATGGTCTCTCCGGTACGGTTGTTTTTACGCGGTCTGCACCATTTCCTGCTCGCCGATATGCGGCAGTCTCTCGATGGCTGTGCAGGTCATTCCGATGATGGAAAGCACAACAGCCGTCAAAACACAGCAGATATGGGAAATATCATCATTGATGGTATGCGTTTCCTGTGCGACATAGCTCCGATGCTGCTCGGAAATGTACGCAATCAGGGCATCCGGTGTTGCCGGAAGCTTCGCCGGTGCGTTATGTGCCCAGCCATTGAACTTTGCTTCATTGATTCGGCGGCGGATGGTCAAGCTGGTCTGTTTTTCATAGATATAATGCACGAGCAGGCAATGCCCATAAATATCATCATTGTGCGGGAAGCTGAAGAAATCCGTAATGTAATGACAGATAACGCCCAGATCCTCGCTGATCTTCGGGCCGTTGCTTGCGTTCAGTCGCACGTGCGCGATAAAATCGCGGATGCGCTGCATCACTTCTTCAAACATCAGCGACGGATAATGCCGCTTGGTCAAGTATTCGCCCTTGAGATCCGGCTTCAGATTTCCGAACATAAACGCCTTGCGGTTAAACGAAACACCATTTGTAGTTTCCACATAGTCCAGCAGGTAATGTGCGACCGTGGTATGGGACACAGAATCCATCGGCATCAACTCCTTCTTTGTGTTGTGTACATTGTAGCACGTTCCCCTCCAAAGAAAAAGAGGCATTTTGAAGAAGTTTTTGTTAACAAATTGTTATAGACACAAACACGACACAAAGAATCCCCGATTCCCGTCTGTTGTCACAGCAGGAATCAGGGAGCTTCGGATTTCTTCTTATTTCATCACAGGGCGCGGAAATATTCTTTTTTGTAGCCGCCGCGTTCCAGTGCTGTGCGAATCTGCTCGCACATGGCCTCGCGGTCTCGGTTGAGCGTGCCCTTGAGTGTCAGGTAATTGGACGCGTGATTGGAGCGGAACACGCTGCCCTCACTGTCTATGTGCTCCAGCATCAGCAGCGTTTCCTTGGCTACCTGCGGCGCCGTGAGCAGATGGAATTTGCCCGCCTCGCACTCGCGGCGCAGCGGAACATCTCCCTCAAACATCAGCGTGAGCAGACCGATATAATCCGGCTTCATGCGAGAAAACGCCTTTGCCGTGTCAATCGCGTGCTCTTTCCACATCTCAGTGCCGCCCAAGCCGCTGATTGCCGTCACAGACAGCTTCATGCCGGCGTCCTTGACCATTTGACCGGCGCGGACAATGTCCTCCACCGTCACGCCCTTATTGATGTGCTTGAGCACCTGTTCGTTGCCGGATTCCAGACCCAGATAAATCATTTCCAGACCCAGCGAATGCAGCAGCGCCAAATCCTCCGGAGACTTGGTCAAAATGCTCTTTGGAGAGCCGTAGCTGGTCACGCGCTGGCACTCCGGAATGACTTTCCGAATGTGCTTGAGAATCGCAGCGAGATCCTCCGTTTTGCGAATCAGCGCATCGCCGTCCGCGAGAAAGACGCGCTCAATATAGCGGTACTGTCTGCGGGCGATGTTGAAATCCTCCAAAACGTCCTCCAGCTTGCGCAGGTGGAACCGCTTTTCCTTGTACATATCACAGAACGTGCATTTATTATGGCTGCATCCCACCGTAACCTGTACGATCAGGCTGTAGGCCTCAGACGGCGGACGAAAAACTCTGCCTTCATATCTCATTGTGTAAGACTCCTTTCCGGGGTATTGGTATAGTATAGCATATTTCCCCGCGCTTTTCCAGACGCAAAAACGGGCGGTACCCGTGTACCGCCCGCCCGTTTGGGAACTTATTCCTCTTCTTCTGCTGCCTCTTGCGGCTGTTCCGCCTGCTCCGGCTCCTCAGCTTCTTCCGGAACTTCCTCCGGTGCTTCCTCCGGCTGCTCGTCGGCTTCCGGTGCTTCTTCTACCGGAACTTCCGGCTCGGCATCCTCCATGCTCATCTGCTCCTCGGATACTGCGCCGGTCTCCTCTGCTTCTTCGCAGCCCTCACATGCTGCGTTTTCCGCATTGAGATCGTCCAGCTCGCTCATGGCCTTGAGCTCTGCTTCGTGGTAAACCTGTTCGCTCTTGCTGTGTCTATATGCTGCTACACCTGCGGCAACAGCACCAGCAGCAGCGCCGGCAACTGCCACGCCGATACCAATTTTCTTCTTGAGGCTGCTGTTCTTTTTCTTTGCGCACATAATCAAATCTTCCTCTCGTTGCTGCGCGGGTGTCTGTATGGCAAGCCGCGAAACCGCACGCGCACCATGCAGAGCAAAAACGCATTTTGAATCAGCTATATAGTACCACACAGAAATCCCATCTGTCAATCTCTGTGCGAAAATATCCCCAATTTTTCCGTGCATCTCCGCGCATTTTACAGCAAATGCACCAACAGTCTGGAGAGTCTACACATTTTGGGTGAAGTCCTTGGCATTTTATTTCCACCCGTGCTATAATAACAAATAATATGGTTTTTCTATCATTTGTGTTTTAAAGGAGGCTGTTATGAAGCACACGCAAAAGCACATGCCGTTTCTCATCGGCATGCGTACATTCAAAACGGCTTTGGCCTGCGCCCTCGCTGTCTCGATGGGCTACGTCATCAACAGCCCATATCCCCCGTTCCTCGCCATCGGCGCGCTGGGCTGTATGGAATCCTCCATCACGACATCTCTGCGCTCCGCCCGCGATATGATTATCGGCAATCTGGTCGGTGCGCTGCTCGCGATGATTTTCGTCATAAATTTTACCGGCTATTTTGAAATCACCTGCTTCATCGGCGTCATCATTATGATTTCCGTGTGCAATTTCCTGCACATGAAGCCGACCATTACCAATTTGGCGTGCGTCGTGTTCTGCTGCTGTCTCAAGGACATTCCCGCATCCGGCACCATCATTTACGGCCTTCTGCGCTTCCGTGAGACGGTCATCGGCACAGTCATTGCTCTTGCCGTCAACATGCTCATTCGCCCGTACAACGGCGCTGAGCGCACGAGAAAGGGCATTCTCAGCGCCCAGCAAGCCATGCTGCCGCTGCTCAAGGAGCGCGTGCTGCTCGGCAGAATCCCCGATCTGCGCGATTTGCGCAAGCACATCAACCAGCTGGACAGCTCCATCAATATTCTGCTCGATGAGCGCATGAATATTTCGCTCAAGAAGTCGCAGGTTGCCTATCTGCGCGGCTGCCAGCAGCTGCTGTGGAAAATGCGCGACGCCCTCATCAGTATTTGCAGCATTGACACCACGCCAAGCCCGTCTCAGGAAAATCTCGCCCGCATGAAGCAAATCGGGCTGACCTCCGACCCCGAGGAACAGACGGAAAACATCCTCACCGGCATTTGCCGCGAGGAAGACACCACGGTATTCAATTATTATCTGGATATTTTTCTCGACTCCAACGAGTATCTCAACGAGCTCATCCACATGTAACGATACAAAAAGCGGCAGACCGCTGTTTCCACAGGAGAAACTGGCAGTCTGCCGCGATTTTTTTTATTTTTATTTTTTTACTTACAGCTCCATCAGGGACTCGCCGTCCATCTCAGCCGGCTTCTCGAGACCGAGAACCTGCAGCATGGTCGGTGCGATGTCTGCCAGACGGCCCGGATTCAGCTTCTTGCATTCCGGATAGCCGACAACGCAGAACGGAACCGGATTGCAGGAATGTGCGGTGAACGGAGATACGCCGTCATCCTCCAGCATCTGGTCTGCATTGCCGTGGTCAGCGGTAATCATAGCCACGCCGCCCATTTCCAGAATGGCGTCTACGGTCTTGCCAACGCAGGTATCCACTGCCTGAACAGCCTCAACCGCTGCGTCAAACACGCCGGTGTGACCTACCATGTCGCAGTTTGCGTAGTTGAGAATGATGACATCGAACTTGCCGCTCTTGATTTCCTCTACAACCTTATCGCAAACCTTGTATGCGCTCATCTCCGGCTGCATGTCATAGGTGGCAACCTTCGGGGACGCGATCAGGTCGCGCGACTCATTCTTGTACGGAGCTTCTACGCCGCCGTTGAAGAAGAAGGTAACGTGTGCGTACTTCTCGGTTTCCGCAATGCGCAGCTGGGTCAGGCCGTTGTCAGCGATGTACTCGCCAAAGGTGTTGACGAGCTGCTGCGGCTTGAATGCCACGTGTACATTCGGCATGGTCGCATCGTACTGGGTCATGCAAACAAAGTATACCGGGAAGAAGCCGTTCTTGCGCTCGAAGCCGGTGAACTCCGGATCGACGAAGGTACGGGTGATTTCGCGCGCGCGGTCCGGACGGAAGTTTGCAAAGATGATGGAATCGTTTGCCTTGATCTGACCGTCCTTTGCGGTGACCACCGGAACGATAAACTCGTCGGTAACCTCTGCATCATAAGACGCCTGTACAGCGGCAACCGGATCGTCAAAATATGCGCCCTCGCCGTATACCATCGCGGAATACGCCTTGACCAGACGCTCAAAGCGGTTGTCACGATCCATGGCATAATATCTGCCGTTGATGGTCGCAATCTTGCCGATGCCGATTTCGTCCAGCTTTGCCTGCAGCTGCTTGACAAAGTCGATGCCGGAGGTCGGCGGAACGTCACGGCCGTCCATGAAGCAGTGTACAAACACCTTGGTCAGACCGTTCTTCTTTGCCAGATCCAGCAGACCGAAGATGTGCTCGATGTGAGAGTGCACGCCGCCGTCGCTGAGCAGGCCGAACAGGTGCAGCGCGCTGTCATTCTTCTTGCAGTTCTCCACTGCGCCGAGGAATGCTTCGTTGTCGAAGAACGGGCCGTCCTGAATGCTCTTGGTGATGCGGGTCAGCTCCTGATATACCACGCGGCCGGCGCCGATGTTGGTGTGGCCAACCTCACTGTTGCCCATCTGACCGTCCGGCAGGCCGACATCCATGCCGGATGCGCCGAGCTGGGTGGTCGGATAGTCGTGGAACAGGCGGGTCAGATTCGGATGATTTGCGGCATGGATGGCATTGCCCATGTCGCTGTCGCGCAGGCCAAAGCCGTCCATGATAATCAGAATTAACGGTTTTTTCATGTGGAACCTCATTTCAAAATCTTTGTTTTCACGCTGCCGCGGAAAGGGACGGCGCCTGTGCTGTTACCCAACAGGACACCAAAAATACAGCAGCATGTGACAATTGGTCAAAAAACAGCAGAACGGCGGACCACCAATTCGAGAAGCAGCCCGCCGATTCGCATCGTTCTTTTTTCTTATTCTGCTGCCGGAACCGGATCCTGTGCAGCTTCGATGATTGCAAAGAAGTCCGGAGCCTTCAGAGAAGCGCCGCCGATGAGGCCGCCGTCTACGTCCGGCTTGCTCAGCAGCTCAGCTGCGTTCTTTGCGTTCATGGAACCACCGTACTGGATGGTGATTGCACGTGCAGCGCGTGCGCCGTACAGCTCGCGCAGGCAGTCACGGATTGCGGAGCAAACCTCGTTTGCCTGGTCAGCGGTAGCGGTCTTGCCGGTGCCGATAGCCCAGATCGGCTCGTAAGCGATGACAACCTTCTTGATGTCGTCAACGGATACGCCCTGAACGGCGATCTTAACCTGCTTGCGGATTACTTCGTACCATACGTCCTGCTCGCGCTCGGTCAGAGACTCGCCAACGCAAACGATCGGGCGGAAGCCTGCTTCCAGAGCAACCTTTACCTTCTTGTTTACGTTCTCGTCGGTCTCATTGAAGTACTGACGGCGCTCGGAATGGCCGATGATTACGTACTTTACGCCGCACTCCTTGAGCATATCAGCGGAAACCTCGCCGGTGTAAGCGCCCTTCGGCTCAAAGTGCATGTTCTCTGCACCGATAGCAATCTTGGAGCCCTTAGCAGCCTTTACAGCAGTCGGGATGTCTACGTACGGTACGCACAGTACCATCTCACACCACTTGACCTTGCTTACCATCGGCTTCAGCTCTTCGATCAGAGCCTTTGCCTGGCTCGGGGTCATGTTCATCTTCCAGTTACCAGCGATAATAGTCTTGCGATATCTGCGATTCATATTGGTTTTCCCCTTCCTGAAAAATCCTAATTAAATATATTTCAGCGTTCCCCCGCCGTGCAGGGGAACGGTCTGAACGAAAAAATTACTTGTCCTGCAGGCAAGCGATGCCCGGCAGAACCTTGCCTTCCATGAACTCCAGAGAAGCGCCGCCGCCCGTGGAGATATGGGTCATCTTGTCTGCGTAGCCCAGCTGCTGTACAGCTGCTGCGGAGTCGCCGCCGCCGATGATGGTGATGGCATCGGTCTTGCTCAGTGCTTCAGCGACAGCCTTGGTGCCTACTGCAAACTTCTCGAACTCGAACACGCCCATCGGGCCGTTCCAAATCACGGTGCCTGCGTCCTTTACGGCGTCGCAGTACAGCTCTACGGTCTTCGGGCCGATGTCCAGACCCTGCCAGCCGTCCGGAATCTGACCGGCTTCTACAACGTCAGCGTTTGCATCTGCTGCAAACTTGTCAGCGATAACCGTGTCAACCGGCAGCAGCAGCTTGACGCCCTTTGCCTTTGCCTTGTCGATCATCTCCAGCGCGTAGCCCTTCCAGTCTTCCTCGAGCAGGGAGTCGCCAATCTTGCCGCCCTGTGCTGCGGAGAAGGTGTAAGCCATGCCGCCGCCGATGATGATGGTGTCAGCGATTTCCAGCAGGTTGTTGATGACGCCGATCTTGGAAGATACCTTGGAGCCGCCCAGAATAGCAACCAGCGGACGCTTCGGAGCTGCCAGTGCGCCGCCGATAACCTCCAGCTCCTTCTGAATCAGGAAACCGGAAACTGCCGGCAGATAAGCGGCAACGCCTGCGGTGGAAGCATGTGCGCGGTGTACCGTGCCGAATGCATCGGATACATAGATGCCTTCTGCACCGGCCAGATCTGCCAGTGCCTTTGCAAATGCCGGATCGTTCTTGGTCTCACCATTGTCATAGCGCAGATTCTCCAGCAGCAGAATCTGACCCGGCTTCAGAGCAGCAGCCTTTGCCTTTGCATCCTCGCCTACAATGTCCTTTGCCAAAATAACATCTTTACCCAGCAGCTCGCTCAGGCGCTTTGCAACCGGTGCCATAGACAGCTCCGGCTTCCACTCGCCCTTCGGCTTGCCCATATGGGAGCATGCGATAACGGCAGCATCATGCTCCAGCAGATACTGGATGGTCGGCAGAGCCGCACGAATGCGCTTGTCGTCCGTAATTACACCGCTTCCGTCCTTTGCCATCGGGACGTTAAAATCGCAGCGCAGCAGAACCTTCTTGCCTGTTACGTCGATGTCAGTGACATTCTTCTTATTGTAGTCCATGATAACACTCCTTATTTTAACTGGAACAACGTTCGATAGAGAGGGAAATCACAAGTAATATTGCGTTTCCATTGAAAAATTATACCGTTTTCCCGCGTGCTTTTCAAGATGATTTTGTCAAAAAGTACGCGATTTTACGAATTTTTCAGCAAAATCTTTCTTTTACGCCCGCGGTGCGCCCCTAAAAATGATGCCCAGCGCGTTCGGACCGGTGTTCGAGGTGACCATAATGCCCAGCGGACTGCGTTCGACGTCGCGGAAGCCCTTTTCCCGAAGCTTATCCTCCAGCGCCTGAATCTGCGCCTCCGGCACGTCGCCGTACATGATGCGCACGGTCTGGTGCTCCTTATCCACGGCGTCCTTCGCCGCCAGATCCGCAATCTTGCCGGCAACCGCCTTGTCTCCGCGCACCTTGCACATGACATCGACAGAGCCGTCAAACACCACCGCAATCGGGCGCAGACCCAGCGCATCGCCGACAAAGGCCGCGCCGCCGGAGATGCGGCCGCTCTTGCGCAAAATGCGCAAATTATAAATGCCGACATACGCCTTCATGCCCTTGACGAGGCTGTTCATCTCCGCAGAGATCTCCGCGAAGGACTTGCCCTCCTCGCGCATCTTTGCGCCGGTCACGGCGACCTTGCCGTATGTATACGAATAGCAGCGCGAATCAATCAGCTCAATCGTCATATCCTCGCCGTACTCGTCGTAAAACATGTCGCGCGTGATGCACGCCGCCTGATAGGTGCCGGAGCCGGAGCCGTTGATGAGCACGCCGATGCAGTGCGTGCAGCCATCCTCATGCGCCTGCTTGTAGAGATTCAGGAACCACTCCATGCCGACCTGTGCGGTCTGCGGGAAGGTCTCGCTCTCCTCCAGCATCTTCCAATACTCCTGCGGGCTGATTTCGTAATATTCCAAATACGTTTGATCATCCACAGTCACGTGCAGCGGCGCCACCTGAACGTCCCAGCGCTCCGCCTCTTCATGGGTGATATCCGATGCAGAATCGGTAAAAATGCAAATCTTTTCTGTTTTCTTATCCGTCATCTCTTACCTCCGGAAACGGGCCTGCACTGCACAGGTCCGCGAAGTCGTTTTGCCGCAGCGCCTCATAGGTGACAACGGCGACGCTGTTGGACAGGTTGAGGCAGCGCGCGCCCTCCCGCATCGGAATGCGGATGCAGCGCTCCGGATGCTGCGCGAGCAGGTGTTCCGGCAGGCCTGCGGTCTCCTTTCCAAACAGCAGGTAGGCATCCGGCGGATAGGTCACATCCGTATGGCGCTGCTGTCCCTTGCTGGTCGCGTAAAAATATGTGCCGTTCGGGTTCTTTTCCCAAAATTCATCCAGCGAATCATAATAGCGCACATCGAGCAGATGCCAATAATCCAGTCCCGCCCGCTTGAGCTTTTTGTCATCAATCGAAAAGCCCAGCGGTCCGACCAGATGCAGCGTGCAGCCGGTCACCGCGCAGGTACGCGCAATGTTTCCTGTATTCTGTGGAATTTCCGGTTCCACCAAAACGATGCCAAGCATAGATTATCTCCTTTTTCCTCTATCGGCAGCGCAAAGGCTGTCATGTATACCTATCATATGATATTTTGTCCGGCATTTCAAGAAAGTTTTGCGCAAACCGCAAAATTTCAAGCAAATTATCAACATTTGCGCGCCGGCTGTATAAAAAAGAGATTCCGCGTCATATCCGACGCAGAATCTCTGTGCTTTCCTGCTATTCTTGAGCAAAATACGCTCTTGTCTGCGCAATGTCCTGCGCAATGGCGCGTTTGAGCTGCTCCGTGTCCGAGAACTGCTGTTCCGGACGCAGAAAGTGCAGCAGCTCGACTTCGATCAATTTGCCATACAAATCTCCGTCGAAGTCCAAAATATGCGGCTCGACACACGCCTTATCCCCCAAACCGAACGTCGGATGCACGCCGATGTTGGTCACGGCAATGTGCGCTTTTTTGTCCGCCACAACGCGGGACACGTACACGCCGAACGGCGGCGCCTGCATCTCCGGCGGCAGCTCCAAATTGACCGTGCGGTACCCGATGGTTCTGCCGACCTGTCTGCCGTGCTGCACCACGCCGGTCAGGGCATACGGATGTCCCAAAAACTTGGCTGCCTGCTCCATATTGCCCATCGCAATCTGCTGCCGGATATACGTCGAGCTGACAACAACGCCGTCAATCGAGACATTTTTGACAATGTCGCAGCCGATGCCCAAGCGCTCGCACTCCGCCTTGAGCCGCTCCGGATTGCCCTGTCCGCGGTATCCAAAGTGATTGTTCTCCCCTGTGATAATCCAGCAGGCGTGAAACTGTCCCACCAGTACATCATCCACGAACTTCTGCCATTCCATGTTGCGCATCTCGTCATTGAAATGCGCAAAAATCACTTCGTCTACCCCGCCGCGCTCGCGGATTTCTTCGCCGCGGCGGCTCTCCGAAACAATCAGCGGCACGCGCTGACCGGTGATGACGGTATCCGGATGGGCGTCAAACGTGAACACGGACGAAATCGCCCCGTTCTCCTTGGCACGCTTGACCGCCAGCTCCATGAGCGCCTGATGTCCGCGGTGCACGCCGTCGAAATATCCCAGCGCAATGGCGCGCTTTGCGTCTTTCTCTATCATGATGGTTGGTCCTCTTCTCTCCGGTCTGTATGCTTACCGGAATCTTTTCTCATAAAACAGCGCGAGTCCGCCCCGATCCAGCGCATCCACGCGACCGAGCATCCAGAATTCGCCCTGATAATACACACGGCACACAGCGCCCTGCTGCTGCGGCATGTCTGTCACATGCTCCGGCGTGATAAACGCGCCGTGCATCGCCCGCTGATAGCCGTATTCGTCTATGCTGACGGCCGGATACATCTGAAACAAGCTGTCGGTTTGCAGCAGCAGCGACTCTATGGCATCCTGCTGTGCCGCCTGCTCAATCTGCTCCAGACTGTAGCTTTGCGCCAGCGTATAGCAGCCGCTCTTGGTGCGCTGCAAGCCGGTCATGACGGCATACGTGCCCAGCGTCACGCCGAGGTCATGCACGAGCGTGCGCACATACGTGCCCTTGGAGCACAGAAAACGAATGCGTCCCTGCTGTTCCTGCTCGTCAAACGCCAGCAGCTCCGCTTCGTGTACGGCAATCGGGCGCGCCTTGCGCTCGACCTCCACGCCCTTGCGCGCGAGGTCATACAGCCGCTGTCCGTTCACCTTCACGGCGGAATACATCGGCGGAATCTGCTCCTGCTCGCCGTGCATATTGTCCACGGCTTCGCGCAGCTGCTGCGCGGTCACGCGAACCTCCGAACGTGCCGTCTCGGTTCCCGTGCTGTCCTGGGTGTCAGACGCCCAGCCCAGCGCAAACGCTGCGATGTATTCTTTGGACTGTGCGGCAGCCATATCCGCCGCCTTGGTCGCGCCGCCGACAAACACCGGCAACACGCCGGTTGCCATCGGGTCGAGCGTGCCGCCGTGGCCGATGCGCCGCTCATGCAGGATGCCACGCAGCTTTGCCACAACGTCAAACGAGGTAAAATCCTGCGGTTTGTCAACGATTAAAACGCCGTTATAGCGCGATTCATGCTTCTTTGTCACGATACACCTTTTCTGTCACATCCAGTACCCGCCGCATTGCCTCCTGTGCAGGATACGGCAGCGTTGCACCGGCAGCGCGGACATGTCCGCCGCCGCCAAACTCCCGGCAAATTGCCGCTGCATCTACTTGCTTGGTCGTGCGGATGGAAACCTTGGTCGAACCATTTTCCAGCTCGGAAAACGTCAGACCGACTTCCACGCCTTCAATCTGGCGCGGCAGACCGGCAATCGAGTCCAAGTCATCCCAATCCGCGCCCGTGCGCTCACGGTCTTGCAGCCGAACCAGAACCGCCGCAATTTTTCCGTTGTGATGAAACTGCATGGTGTCATACAGGATTTTTTCCATCTCAAAGCGGGAGCGGGATTTGGTGTCAAACAGCACCGTGTTGATGTCTCCGCAGTCCACGCCCGCCTGCAAGCAGGCAATGGCGACCTGATGGGTGTGCACGGTGGTATTGGTAAACTTAAAACAGCCGGTGTCCGTCGCCGTGCCGATGTACAGGCTCTGCGCGATGCCCTCATCCAGCGCAACGCCCAATTCCGCAAGCAAATCCCAGATAATTTCTGCGCAGGCGCCGAATTCTCCGCCGATTAAATTGTCTTTCTTGCCAAAGCACGGGTTAAACTTATGATGGTCAATGACAACGTCCACACAGTCCGCATACTGCTGCATTTCCGGCGGCAGCATGTCCTGCGCCGCCACATCGACGGCAACAATTGTCTGCGCCTGAAAGCCCTTCGGCGCGTAATACGGCTCCACCAGATGTGCGTACCGGCGCGTCACGCCCTGATTTTCCGCGAGATACGCGGTCTTGCCCAGCTTGCGCAGTGCCTGACACAGCGCACCGGCGCTGCCCGTCGTGTCACCGTCCGGACGGCGATGCGTCAAAATCAAAACGTAATCTGCCTGCTTGAGCAGCTGTGCGGTGCGGGATACCGAGCCAATCACAGCTTGCCCTCCCGCTCCAGCTCATGCAGCACATCGTTGATGTGTGCGCCGTGCGTGATGGAGTCATCCAGTGTGAACACAATTTCCGGTGCATAGCGCATGCGAATCTTGGACGCGCACTCTCTGCGCAGATAGCCGCCCGCAGACTTCAGGCCGCGCATGACGTCTTTTTTCTGCTGTTCATCGCCGAACACGCTGATATATGCCTTGGCATAGCGCAAATCGCCGGTCACTTCGCAGCGCGTCACAGAAACCATCGCTTCGTGCACGCGCGGGTCTTTCAGGGTTCGAATGGCTTCGGACAGCGCCTTCTGAAACTCATCGCTGATGCGTTCGCTTCTCTGGGACATAAACGTTCCTCCTTTGTATCAAATCCTCATTCAAAAACAAACCGCGGGTGGGTGGCGTTCGGACGCACCCCACCCGCGGGAATTTCTTTTGTCAACGGGACGAGAACACCTTACGGCTTGATCTGCTCCATAACGAAGGACTCGATGATGTCGCCTTCCTTCAGATCGTTGTAGTTCTCAATGCCCATGCCGCACTCATAGCCTGCGGTAACTTCCTTTGCATCGTCCTTGAAGCGCTTCAGGGAGTTCAGGTGGCCCTCATGAATGACGATGCCGTCACGCACAATGCGAACCTCGCAGGAACGGACAATCTTGCCGTCCTGTACGTATGCACCGGCAATCGTGCCGATACCGGAGACTTTAAAGGTCTGACGAATCTCGGCGTGGCCGACAACAACTTCCTTGAACTTCGGATCGAGCATGCCCTTCATTGCCTGCTCCATCTCCTCGATGCAGTCGTAAATGACGCGGTACAGACGGATTTCTACATCCTGATCGTGTGCGGAATCCGCTGCTGCACGCTCCGGACGCACGTTAAAGCCGACAATAATGGCATTGGATGCCGCTGCCAGCATTACGTCGGATTCATTGATGGCACCAACGGCACCATGAATGACATTGACGCGCACTTCCTCGTTGCTCAGCTTGAGCAGGGAGCTGCGAACCGCCTCGACAGAGCCCATTACGTCAGCCTTGATGATGATGTTGAGCTCCTTCATGTTGCCCTGCTGGATGGTGTCAAACAGATTCTCCAGCGTAACCTTCTGCATGGCCTTGTTGCGCTCTTCCTTCTCCTTCTCCTTGCGCTGCTCAACCAGCTCACGAGCCATGCGCTCGTTGTCGACAGCGTAGAAGATGTCACCGGCATCCGGCACTTCGCCCAGACCGATAATCTCAACCGGAACAGACGGGCCGGCATTTTCCAGCTTGCGTCCGCGCTCGTCGGTCATGACACGAACACGGCCGACTGCCTTGCCCGCAATGACGGTATCACCGGTGTGCAGCGTACCGTTCTGTACGAGGACGGTAGCAACCGGACCGCGGCCGCGATCCAGCTTTGCCTCGATGACAGCGCCCTTTGCCTGACGGTTCGGGTTTGCCTTCAGCTCCTGCATATCTGCGGTCAACAGAACCATTTCAAGCAGGTTTTCGATGCCGATGCCCTGCTTTGCGGAAATCTTGCAGACGATGGTTTCGCCGCCCCATTCTTCCGGTACCAGACCGTGCTCGGTCAGCTGCTGCAGCACGCGATCCGGATCTGCATTTTCCTTATCAATCTTATTGACAGCGACGATAATCGGAATCTCTGCTGCCTTTGCGTGGTTGATTGCCTCGATGGTCTGCGGCATGATGCCGTCATCTGCTGCGACAACCAGAATCGCAATATCCGTAATCTTTGCGCCGCGCGCACGCATGGAAGTAAATGCCGCATGACCCGGGGTATCCAGGAAGGTAATCGGACGGCCGCTTACCTTGACGCGGTATGCACCGATGTGCTGGGTGATGCCGCCGGCCTCGCCTGCTGCAACATCGGTCTTGCGGATGCAGTCGAGCAGGGACGTCTTACCATGGTCAACGTGACCCATGACAACGATAACCGGGCTTCTCGGCTCCAGATTTTCTTCCTTGTCCTCGCTCTCATCAAACAGCTTTTCTTCGATGGTAACGTGTACTTCCTTCTCAACCTTTGCGCCCATTTCCTCTGCAACGATTGCCGCCGTGTCAAAGTCGATGGTCTGAGAAATATTTGCCATAACGCCCAGCTTGAGCAGCTCCTTGATGACGTCTGCTGCGGTGCGCTTCAGGCGGGAAGCCAGCTCGCCGACATTGATTTCATCCGGAATCATAACCTTGAGCTGAATCTTCTTGAGCTCCTGCTGACGCTGCAGGCGCTTCATCTTCTCCTGCTCCTCCTGACGGCGCTTGTTGGAGAACGGTCTGCGTGCATCCGCCTTGCGGGTGATTTTCTGCTTGCCCGACTTCATGCGGTCAGCCTTCTGCGGAACCAGCGCGTCAATGCGGTCGTCGTAACGATCCAGATTGACATTGCCTGCGCCGCGGGTATCGACGCGGTGAATCTGCTTGCCCTTCGGCTGCTTGTGCTCCTCGGTCGTAACGGTAGACGTTGCCGCCTCGCCGGAGCCCTGCGGACGCAGAATCTGGCGCTGCTCATGCGGCTTTGCCTGACGATGGTTCTTCTTCTTGTCGTTGTTGAACTTCTTTTCCTCTGCAGCGGCAGTGTGCTGCTCCGGCTTCTTGCCTTCCTGCTTCTTAGCTTCCGGCTTTGCGTCGCGCTTCTGCTCCGGACGGCGGGAATCGCGGCGATCCTGCTTCTGGGTTCTGCCCATCGGCTGCTGACGAACAACCTGTGTCGTCGGCGCCTTTCTCTGAGCAGCCTGCTTATTCAGGACTTCCTCCATGTTATCCACCGGATGCTGCTTGGTCATATAATCAAAAATCAGATTCAGTTCATCGTTCTCCAGAACCTGCATGTGATTCTTCGGCGCGGTGAAATATTCTGCCATCACATCGGTGATGTCCTTGGTATCTACGCCAAAATCCTTAGCGACTTCATGTACACGGTATTTATTTTCAATACTCATGCGCGTTCACCTCCACGTTTCGTATAGGTTGACTTTCTCTTGCCGCCGGCAGTATGCTTGCCGGCAGTCTTGCTGTGCGTTTTTTTCGTACCGCGGCGCGCCTCGATGCGCTGCTTTTTCTGCGCCAGCTGCTGTGCAATCGGCGCATACTGCGCATCGGCGTTTGCCGCCTTTTGTGCTGCCGCCGCCGCAAATCCGGCGTCGGTAATGCAGCAGATAGACGTTGCCGTGCGTCCCAGCGCCCAGCCCAGCTCCTGCGCGTCATCCGTCAGACGAATGACCGGTACGTTTTTTTGTTCGGCGTGACGCTCGGCACGCCGCGTAATATTTGCTCCGGCATCTGCTGCCAGCAGCAGCAGACGCGCTTCCCCTGCGAAAACGGTATCGGCAACAGCATCGTCACCGCCGACCAGCTTTCCCGCGCGGAAGCACAGGCCGAGCAATCGCAATATCTCATGCATTGATATTCTGCTCCATCTGTTCCGTCAGCTGGTCATATACCTCGTCCGGAATTTGACAGCCGAACGCATTTCCCAGCGCATTTTTCTTTCTTGCTTTGGCAAGGCACTTGGCATCCGGGCAGATATAAGCACCGCGTCCCGGATTTTTGCCGCGGAAGTCCAGCGCAATTTCCCCTTCCGGCGAACGCACCACGCGGATCAGCTCCCGCTTGGGCTTCATCTCTCGGCAGCCGACACATTGACGCATTGGTATTTTCTTTTTCTGCACCGAAAAAGCCCTCCTTTATTCTTCGACCAGCAGGTCTTCGTCAGCCTGCTCTGCCTGTTCCTTGGCAGCGCTCTCCGAACCAATATCAATCTTGCAGCCGGTCAGCTTTGCAGCCAGACGTGCGTTCTGACCTTCCTTGCCGATTGCCAGAGACAGCTGATCGTCCGGTACGGTGACGCGGCAGCTCTTGCCGTCCGGCAGCATAACCGCGCTGATGACGTCAGCCGGGCTGAGTGCTGCGGAAACAAAGTCTGCCATGTTCTCGGAATACTTGATGATGTCGATTTTTTCGCCGGACAGCTCGTTGACAATGCTGCCTACACGGGAGCCGCGCGGGCCGACACAAGCACCGATCGGATCAACCTTTTCATCATGGGTCATAACGGCAATCTTGGTGCGGTTGCCTGCCTCGCGGGCAATCGACTTGATTTCCACAACGCCGTCATGAATTTCCGGTACTTCCAGCTCAAACAGACGCTTGACCAGACCCGGATGGGTGCGGGACAGCAGAATCTGCGGGCCGTGCATGCCCTTGCGAACCTCTACGACATAGACCTTGATGCGCTGACCCTCGGTCAGAACCTCGCCCGGTACCTGCTCGCCCTTAGCCAGTGCGGTTTCAATCTTTTCGCCCTCGCTGACAACCTCAACAATAATCGTGCCGCTTTCCGGATCCACACGGAATACGGTTGCGTTGAGGATTTCGTGCTCGCGGGAGCTGTACTCATTGTAAGCCATGCCGCGCTCGGACTCGCGGATGCCCTGAATGATGACCTGCTTGGCAGCCTGTGCTGCAATGCGGCCAAACTTCTTGGTCTCGATGCCAACGCGGACAAAGTCACCCAGCGATACACGCGGGCTGATTTTCTTTGCGTCTGCCAGAGAAATCTCGGTCAGCGGATCCTCTGCCTCGTCGACGACTTCCTTGGATGCGTACATGTGGATGGTCTTTTCTTCCATATCCGGCTCTACATATACGTTGTCGCACTTGAGACCGTCGTTATCCTTTTTATACGCGGTCAGCAGTGCCTGACATACGCGATCGAGCATATAATCGACCGGAATTCCTTTTTCTTTTTCCAGCTGCTCCAATGCTGCAAAAAATTCTGCGTTCATGTTTGATATTCACTCCTTATTGTGTGCGGCATGGCTTGGCGCCATACCTAAATGAGAAGACATTTCGAATTAGATGGATACGTACAGACGAACCGCTGCAATATCCTTTGGCTCATAAACGGTGACGGTGCCGTCCTCCTCCAGCGTGACTGAGCCGGTCTCGCTGTCGTAATCCTTCAGGATGCCGACTGCGGTTCTGCTGCCGTTGATCGGGCGATAGAAGCGCAGCTCTACCTCCTGTCCCATGCAGGATGCAAAATGCTCCGGACGTCTCAGGCGGCGCGTCAGGCCTGCCGAGGAGACACACAGCGTATACGGCGGAAGCGATGCAAATTCCTTTTCATCCAGAAACGGGTCCACATAACGGGACAGCTTCTCGCAGTCATCAATATCGGTATGACCTTCGCGGTCAATCGTAATGGTCAGCATGTACTGACCGCCTTCCTTTTCGAAGGTGACGTCCCACAGATGGATGCCCATTTCTGCGGCACATGGTGCACTAATATCCCAGACGCGCTGGCATACTTCTCTTGCTGTCATGATTCCCTCCGCAACAATAACAATAAGAAAGAGTGGGTTTCCCCACTCTCCTTGGATCATAATTCTTACACTATTGGTAATTATAGCACCAATTCACATGCAATGCAAGAAAAACTTTCGCAGCCGGCTCAGCCGCGGCGCAGCAGCTTGTTGACGGACAGCAGAATTTCCCGCGCGTTTATCGCAGCGAGCAGCACGAACAGTGCCGGAACCAGTACAAACCAGAACGGAGCCTCCGCCGTCATAATCAAAGCCTGTACAAACAAAATGACAACGCTGACAAGCGTTTTCTTGATGTTCCACTGAATCTTGAGATACTTCTGCGTGTCAATGGCACGGATGAGGAACAGCACGAAATAGCTGATAAAGGTCGCAATGCCTGCGCCCATCGCGCCCCAGAATGCACCGAAATGATTGCCGAGAACCGGAATCAGAATGCAATTGAGCGTGATGTTGACTGCGGCGCAAATCATGGTTGTCACCATGGAATTTTTGCTCTTGAGCCGCAGCATGTACACACTTGCGAGGAAGGTTGCCAGCAGGCCGAACGTTGTGCCCAGTGTCAAAACCGGAATATAGCGCCAGGAAATAAAGAAGTCCTTGCCGACCATGAATGTCATGACAACCTTCGAAATCATAATCAAACCCGAGCTTCCGATAAACGCAATCGACGAATACGCGCCGAGTACCTTGCTGAAAAATGCAACCTGCTCTTTCGGGTCGCTCTCCTTGACCGCCGAAATCTGCCAGGCATCCGCAAACAGATTGGCAACAATCAGCAGAATATTCGGGATTTTATTCGCAGCCGCATACAGACCGTTTGCCTGCGTGTTGATAAACAGAATGATCATGTACCGGTCAGACATGTTGATAATCCACTGGCAGGCCGTCTGCGGAACCAGCGGCAGCGCATATTTGCGCATGCGCTTGGCCAGACCGCGATCCATTTTCCGGCTCACCGGAGAAATCAGGTATTGGTGCTCCTTTGCCAGCACAAACATCACAAGACCCATGATAAGATCTGCGATGATGTTCGCCATCAGATAGCCCATGATGCGGAAATGCGGCAGCAAAATAATGTTCAAAATAACATTGAGGAACGTATTTCCGATGCCGTTTGCCGCATACATTTTGTTGTAGCCCAAGCTCAGCGCAAATTGAATGCACAGCGTGCGCAGGCTGGACGCCAGAACAAACGCCAGAACCGCAATGGTGTAGCCGGACATAAAGTCCATGAGCAGCGTCAGAACCGGCGAGACGACAGCCAGGCAGACAAAGCCCATCAATATGGTATAGAGTCCGCTGCTGAATACGCTGCTCTTGTCGGTTCCCTTTTCCAAGCCGAAGCGGATGACCGCGTTGTTGATGCCCACCGAGGCAATCGGAATCATCAGCTGACCGACATTGACGAGCGCATCAACGGTACCATACTCACCCGTAGACAGGATGTTGGTATAGTACGGCAGCATGAGGAACACGAGCACCTTGGAGGAAAATGTGCCGATGGCAAAAATCAAGGTGTTGCCCATCAGCTTTTTGTATCTGTTTTGTGCCATAGAATACTTCCTTACTCGATTTGTGGTTAGAATAGTATGATTATATCACAAGCTACACCAAAACGCAAAAAAAGAGATTGTTCCGATAGCATGCGCTCGAAACAATCTCCTTTCGGATTCATTGATTATCGATCAATTAAACCAGCTCGATAATAGCCATCTCAGCTGCATCGCCGCGGCGCGGGCCGATCTTTACGATGCGAGTGTAGCCGCCGTTGCGGTCAGCGTACTTCTCTGCCAGCTCGCCGAATACCTTTGCTTCTACTTCCTTCTTGGTGATGAAAGCAGCTGCCTGGCGGCGGGTTGCGAGGGTGTTCTTCTTACCGAGTGTGATCATCTTCTCTGCGAGAGGACGAACTTCTCTGGCTCTTGCAACAGTGGTCTCGATTCTGCCGTTTTCCAGCAGGAAGGTTACCATTGCTCTGAGCATTGCCATTCTATGGTCAGTGGTTCTGCCGAGTTTACGGTTTCCAGCCATGAGAAAATACCTCCTTTGGTACAGGTCTATCTATCCTGGCGGAGCCCCCGGCAAAAGCCGGGTTCCGCGGTATGGTTCGGGTTGTTTAGTCTTCGTTCTTGGCAAGGGACAGACCCATTGCCTCCAACTTGTAAATAACTTCTTCCAGAGACTTCTTGCCGAGGTTACGAACCTTCATCATGTCGTCTTCGGAAGTGTTGATGAGGTCTTCTACCGTGTTGATACCGGCACGCTTGAGGCAGTTGAAGGAGCGAACGGACAGATCCAGTTCCTCAATCGTCATCTCAAGAACCTTATCATGCTGTGTCTCAGCCTTCTCAACAACAGTGGAATGAGAACCGATTTCCTCAGAGAGGTCAACAAACAGGGACAGGTGGTCAGTCAGAACCTTTGCGCCCAGCGATACAGCGTCCTTTGCTGTGATCGTGCGGTCGGTCCACACTTCCAGAGTCAGCTTGTCGTAATCGGTCATATTGCCGACACGAGTATTTTCAACTGTGTAGTTTACCTTATAGACAGGCGTGTAGATCGAGTCTACCGGAATGACGCCAATTGCAGTCTGATACTGCTTGTTGCGCTCTGCGGAAACGTAACCGCGGCCATTGGTCAGGGTGATTTCCATGGACAGATGCGCGTCGCTCATCAGAGTAGCAATGTGCAGCTCCGGATTGAGGATCTCTACCTCGCCGTCGGTGTGAATGTCACCAGCGGTTACAGTGCCTTCCCCACTTGCCTCGATGTAAACCGTCTTCGGTCCATCGCAGTACAGCTTGGCAATGATGCCCTTTACGTTGAGCACGATTTCGGTTACGTCTTCCTTTACACCAGGAATGGTAGAGAACTCGTGCTGCACACCATTGATCTTGATGCTGCTTGCAGCCGTGCCCGGCAGGCTCGACAGCAGAATGCGGCGAAGAGAGTTTCCGAGGGTGGTTCCGTATCCGCGCTCCAGCGGCTCTACGACGAACTTGCCGTAGGAACCATCTTCTGCAAGGTTTTCGCAGTCTATACGGGGCTTTTCAATTTCGATCATTTAAATGATACCCTCCTTATCAGTCGGCGAAATAATAAAACAAACAAATGAGGGCAAATCTTACTTGGAGTACAACTCGACGATGAGGTGCTCAGCAACTTCGTAGTCGATATCATCGCGCTGCGGCATTGCGATTACCTTGCCTTCAAAGCTGTCCTTTTCCTTCTCCAGCCACTTCGGAGCTGCAGTAGCGCCCAGCTCTTCAACCAGAGCCTTGAACTTCGCGCTGGAACGGCTCTTCTCACGAACAGCGATAACATCGCCCGGCTTTACGCGGTAGGATGCGATGTCAACCTTCTGGCCGTTTACGGTGAAGTGACCGTGGGAGGTCAGCTGACGAGCTTCACGACGGGTCTTAGCAAAGCCAAGACGGTATACAACGTTATCCAGACGAGTCTCCAGGAGGATCAGCAGGTTCTCACCAGCCTTGCCTTCCATCTTTTCAGCCTTCTTGTAGTATGTTCTGAACTGCTTCTCCAGAACGCCATAGATAAACTTGACCTTCTGCTTCTCAGTCAGCTGCATAGCGTACTCAGACTGCTTTCTTCTGGACTGCTTCGGGTTTCTATTGGTTTCCTTGTTAACGCCCAGAACTGCCGGAGAAATACCCAGAGTCTTGCAGCGCTTAAGGATCGGCTGTGTGTTCTTTGCCATAAGTCTGTATCCTCCTTAAACTCTTCTTCTCTTCGGCGGACGGCAGCCATTGTGCGGGATCGGGGTAACGTCCTTGATCATGGTTACTTCCAGGCCGGTAGCCTGCAGTGCGCGGATAGCAGCCTCACGGCCGGAACCCGGGCCCTTTACATAGACTTCAACAGTCTTCAGGCCATGCTCCATAGCAGCCTTAGCAGCGGTCTCTGCAGCGGTCTGTGCAGCGAACGGCGTGGACTTACGGGAGCCACGGAAACCCATCTCACCTGCGGATGCCCAAGAAATAGCATTGCCGTTCAGGTCGCTGATGGTTACGATGGTATTGTTAAAGGAGGAACGGATATGAGCCGCACCCTTTTCGATGTTCTTGCTTACGCGGCGCTTACGAGAAACGGCGCCCTTCTTCTGTGCCTTAGCCATTTTTCAGTACGCCTCCTTACTTCTTCTTGTTCGCAATGGTCTTCTTCGGGCCCTTGCGAGTACGAGCGTTGGTCTTGGTACGCTGACCGCGAACCGGCAGGCCTCTTCTGTGGCGAACGCCACGATAGGAGCCGATTTCTACCAGGCGCTTGATGTTCAGCGCAACTTCACGGCGCAGGTCGCCTTCTACAGTATAATCATGGATCACTTCGCGCAGCTTGATTTCTTCTGCTTCAGTCAGATCCTTAACACGAGTATCCGGATTGATACCCGCCTTCTTCAAAATCTCATTGGACAGCTTCCGTCCGATGCCGTAGACATAGGTCAGACCAATTTCTACGCGCTTTTCTCTCGGAAGGTCTACACCGGCAATTCTTGCCATTTATTAACGCACCTCCTGTGTGGTTCAGTGGGGAATCAGCCCTGCTTCTGCTTGTGCTTCGGGTTCGTGCAGATTACCATGACACGACCCTTGCGACGAATGATCTTGCACTTCTCGCAAATCGGTTTTACAGACGGTCTTACTTTCATTGAAATAACCTCCATAAGGTTGTGTCGAACCGGAATGGCAGCCTGTAATGCCTCATTCCGGGGTGTGAATCTGGATTACTTGGATCTCCAGGTGATTCTGCCCTTGGTCAGGTCATACGGAGAGACCTGTACCGTTACTTTATCGCCGGGCAGGATGCGAATATAATTCATTCTAAGCTTACCGGAGATGTGAGCCTGAATGACCGGCTTCGCCGGATTGTTCAGTTCTACCTTAAAGGTAGCATTTGGCAGCGCCTCTATGACGGTACCTTCCAGTTCAATCAAGTCCTCTTTTGGCATCTTAATTTCCTCCAATTGTCAGAAAGTCTACGGCCCTGCATGTTTTGCCAGGCCCCCGCTCTGATGGAGCAGCGCAGCATCGCTCCTCCGCAGCCGCAGCGGGATAAAATCAAATCATGGGGTTTGCGTGCAGAATCCCCGCGCTCACCAATTTTCTCCGTCGGTCGGGAAGGTCAGAATGACCGGATCTCCCTCGGTGATTGCGATGGAATTCTCGTAGTGCGCAGACAGCTTGCCGTCTGCCGTCTTGACGGTCCAACCGTCCGGCAGTACCTTTACTGCATACGTTCCTACGTTTACCATAGGCTCAATGGCTAAGGTCATTCCCGGCTGAAGCCGCACGCCGTGCCCCGGACGGCCGAAATTCGGAACCTCCGGATCTTCATGCAGATTCGCGCCTACGCCGTGTCCTACATAATCGCGCACAAGAGAGAATCCCTGTGCCTCGACATACGTCTGGATGGCGTTGGAAATGTCTGATATACGATTACCCTTGCGGGCAAACTTGATGCCCTCATAGAAACTCTGTCGGGTCACTGCGATGAGCTTTCTTGCCTCTTCCGACACCTCTCCGCACGGGATGGTGCAGGCACAGTCGCCATGGAAGCCGTTGATGTACGCACCAACGTCCACTTTGACAATATCACCCTCGTGAATGACACGGGAACGCGAGGGGATGCCATGGATTACTTCATCGTTGATCGAAACACAGGCACTGCCCGGAAATCCGCCATAGCCAAGAAAAGACGGTTTTGCCCCGGCTTTTTCTATCGTTTTCCGAACAATCTTATCGATTTCACCTGTGGTGACCCCCGGCCGGACAGCACGAGCCGCAGCGGCGCGTGCCGCTGCGGTGATTCGTCCTGCCTGACGCATTAATTCCAATTCTTTATTGGATTTAAGTCTAATCATCTCGTTTAGATCTCCAGTGCTTCGCAGGCCAGCTTCTTGGTCTTTTCGAAATCGTTGTCGATCTCGATGCTCTTGAGCTTGCCCAGGTTCGCATAGAAGCCCTTTACCGGCTCGGTCTGTTCATGGTAGGTCTTCAGACGAGCAAGTACGGTTTCCGGTGCGTCGTCCTTACGGATAACGATCTGGTCGCCGCAGTTGTCGCAGATGCCTTCCTTCTTCGGAGCCATAGCTTCACTGTTGACATTATAGGTAGCGCCGCAAGACAGGCATACACGTCTGCCGCTCATGCGGTTGACGATGGTCTCGTCCGGAATTTCCAGAGAGAGTGCGCAATCCATCGGAACGACCTTTTCCAAAGCCTCAGCCTGCGGAATGTTGCGCGGGAATCCGTCCAGAATGCAGCCGTTTGCGCAGTCGTCCTGTGCAAGGCGGTCCTTGATGAGGCCGATAACGACTTCATCCGGTACCAGTTCGCCGGCATCCATGTACTTCTTTGCGCTCATACCGAGCTCAGTCTGATTCTTGATGGCTTCACGGAGCATATTGCCGGTGGATACAGACGGAATACCCATCTTTTCGATGAGATATGCTGCCAGAGTACCCTTACCAGCGCCCGGTGCGCCGAGTAAAACGAGTTTCATGTTTCGATCTCCTCTATTATAACCGCTGATTCCTTAAATTGCAAGCAAAATTTTCACTAAATTTTACTCAAGGAATCCCTTATAATTTCTCATCATGAGCTGACTCTCCAGCTGACGAACCGTCTCAAGAGCAACGCCGACAACGATGAGTACCGAAGTACCGCCCAGTGCCACATTGTTCAGGCTGGAATTGAGTGCGCCTACGACCAGCGGAACGCCGGCTACAATGCTCAGGAAGATGGCACCGAGGAAGGTAACCTTTCCGAGAGCCTTGCTGATGAAATCCGATGTCGGCCGACCCGGACGGAAGCCCGGAATGAAGCCGCCGTTTTTCTTCAGGTTGTTCGCAATTTCAATCGGATTGAACTGAATCGCAGCGTAGAAATAGCTGAACATGAAGATCAGTGCGATGTACACAATGATGTAAAACGGATTGGTGGTTTCAAACAGATTGAAGATGAAGGAGGCAACGCCGCCTGCCTTCACATTTGTCATCATCTTGATCGTAGACGGCAGAGACATGATAGAAGCTGCAAAGATGATCGGCATAACGCCGGATGCATTGACCTTGATCGGCAGATGGGTGGACTGGCCGCCGTACATCTTTCGACCAACAACGCGCTTTGCATACTGAATCGGGATTCTGCGCTCTGCATCGGAGATGAATACAACAAATACTACGATAGCGAGTGCCACGATGATGGTCAGTGCAGCTACGAAGTAGCTTACGCCGCCGTCGCGAACCAGCTCTACCAGCGTAGATGCCATTGCCGGACCTCTGGAAACGATACCTGCGAAAAGCAGAATGCTGATGCCGTTGCCGACACCGTTCTTGCTGATCAGCTCACCCATGTACATGATGAGCGCGGTACCTGCGGTAAAGGTCAGAACAATGACGAATCCGTGCCAGAAGTCTGTCTGAGCAATCAGATTGTTGCTTCTGAGCAGGACATAATAGGAGTAGCCCTGGAGAAGACCCAGCGCAACACCCAGATAACGGGTGATGGCTGAAATCTTCTTCTGGCCTTCCTCGCCTTCCTCACGAACCATGCGCTCGAGTGCCGGAATGGCAACCGTGAGCAGCTGGATGATGATGGAGGCGTTAATATACGGGGTGACCGACATTGCAAAAATCGTCGCTCTGGACAGACCGCCGCCGGAGAATACATTCATCAGGCCCAGCGCGGTGCCGGACATCGAATCAAAGTATGTGGACAGCTGTGCAATGTCAATATACGGTACAGGGATAGAGGAGCCCAACCGGAACAGGAAGATGATAAACGCTGTGTACAGCAGTTTTTTCTTCAGCTCCGGAACTTGCCATGCGGCTTTTAAGGTCTCGAACACCTTATACCACCTCGGCCTTTCCTCCTGCTGCCTCGATTTTTTCCTTTGCGGAAGCAGAGAAAGCAGCTGCCTGTACGGTCAGCTTCTTGGTGATCTCGCCGTTGCCCAGTACCTTGACACCGTCCAGTGTCTTCTTTACCAGACCAGCTTCTACCAGATCAGCAGCAGTAACAACTGCGCCGTCCTCGAAACGGTTGAGATCGGATACGTTTACCACTGCATTCTCGGTACCGAAAATGTTGTGGAAACCGCGCTTCGGCAGACGACGAGCCAGCGGCATCTGACCGCCTTCAAAGCCCGGACGTACACCGCCGCCAGAACGAGCCCACTGGCCCTTGTGGCCGCGGCCTGCGGTCTTGCCGTTGCCGGAACCAGCACCACGGCCCTTGCGGAATGCAGGCTGAGTAGAACCTTCAGCCGGCTTCAGATCCTGTAACTTCATGTTCTACACCTCCTTATGCGTTAGCCTCGACCTTGACCAGGTAGCTGATCTGAGCGATCTTGCCACGGGTCTGGGCATTGTCGGGCTGAATGGTTACGTCGTTGATCGTCTTAAGACCCAAGGAATGAGCTGTGGCAATGTGCTTCTTGTTTCTGCCAGACAAGCTCTTAACCAGGGTAATCTTCAGGTTTTCCATTGAAACTACCCCTCCTATTAAAGTTCTTCAGCAGACTTGCCGCGAACTGCAGCAACCTGCTCTGCGGTACGCAGGCTCTTCAGACCTTCGACCGTTGCGTTTACAACGTTCTGCGGGTTGCGGGAGCGCAGGCACTTGGTACGGATGTCCTTGATACCAGCAACTTCTACCACTGCACGAACTGCGCCGCCAGCGATAACGCCGGTACCAGGAGCAGCCGGCTTCAGGAGGACACGGCCAGCGCCGAACTCGCCGATAGTCTCGTGCGGGATGGAGCTGCCCTTCAGGCTAATAGTTACCAGGTTCTTCTTTGCGTCCTCGATTGCCTTGCGGATTGCGTCCGGAACTTCGGCAGCCTTACCCTGGCCTACGCCGATGGTACCCTTCTGGTCACCAATGACAACCAGTGCAGCGAACTTCATAACACGACCGCCCTTGACGGTCTTAGATACTCGATTTAAAGCGACTACTCTTTCTTCGTACTCAGAGGCGCCGCGTTCATACTTTCCAGCCATTTGTTTCCCTCCTTCCGATTAAAACTTCAGGCCGCCCTCACGGGCACCTTCTGCGAGTTCCTTGACACGGCCATGGTATACGTAACCGCCGCGGTCAAATACGACAGTCTCGACACCCTTAGCCAGTGCACGCTCAGCAATCAGCTTGCCGACCTTGCGTGCAGCTTCCTTGTTGCCGCCATACTCGCTGAAGTCCTTCTCGGTGGTGGATGCAGCTGCAAGCGTTACGCCCTGGACATCATCGATGACCTGAGCAAAAATGTTCTTAGAGCTTCTGAATACGTTGAGACGCGGACGCTGAGCAGTACCGGAAACTGCGCCGCGTACTCTCTTATGGCGTCTGAGACGCTGCTTGTTAGAGTCTTTCTTTGAAACCATTTAGGCACACCTTCCTTTACTTCTTCTTTGCGCCGGTCTTGCCTTCCTTGCGGCGGATATGTTCGTCAGCATACTTGATGCCCTTGCCCTTGTACGGCTCCGGCGGTCTCTTCTCACGAACTTCAGCTGCAAACTGGCCGACCTTCTGCTTATCCGGACCAGAGATGATGATCTTGTTGGTACCCTCAACAGTGATGGTGATGCCGTCAATCTCATCAAACGTTACCGGATGGGAATAACCCAGGTTCATGGTCAGGGTCTTGCCGGACTTGGATACACGGTAACCAACGCCGTTAACCTCGAGAACCTTCTGGAAGCCCTCGGTTACACCAATAACCATGTTGTTGATCAGGGAACGGGACAGACCATGCAGTGCACGGTTCTGCTTCTCGTCGTTCGGACGAGATACGGTGATGGTGTTGCCTTCTACAGCAACATGCATTGCCGGATGGATCTCACGGGTCAGGGTGCCGTTCTTGCCCTTGACGGTGATGGTGTTGCCGTCGAGCTTTACCTCAACGCCTTCCGGTACTGTGATCGGTGCTCTACCAATTCTAGACATTCTCAGTACCTCCCCTTACCATACAAATGCAAGGACTTCGCCGCCGACATTCAGCTCGCGAGCCTTCTTGTCGGTCATAACGCCCTTAGATGTGGAAATGATGGCAATACCCAGGCCGCGCAGTACCTGCGGCAGCTCCTGAGCACCTGCGTATACACGCAGGCCCGGCTTGGAAACGCGCTTCAGGCCGGTGATTGCCTTCTCATTGTTGTTGTACTTCAGTGTGATGTGGATGGTGCCCTGACCGCCCTCGATTACCTTGAAGTCCTTGATATAGCCTTCGTCCAGAAGAATCTGTGCAATAGCCTTCTTCATGCCGGAAGCCGGGACATCAACAGTAGCGTGGCGTGCAGTGCCCGCATTTCTGATGCGGGTAAGCATATCCGCGATCGGATCTGTGATCTGCATTACTTTGTCCTCCTTACAGAAGTTAGAGAGTGATTCTCTCCACTTTTCCGGGCTGAAACAGATAAATTCAGCCGCGGGCGGGTTTACAGAAATGATATAGAGAAACAGTTAACGGTAGATCCTGTGATCTCCGTTAGCTGTTTTTCACAAAAAATGAATTACCAGGATGCCTTCTTTACGCCCGGGATCTGGCCCTTGTAAGCCAGCTCACGGAAGCAAATACGGCAGATGCCATAGTTGCGCAGGTAAGCGTGCGGACGACCGCAAATCTTGCAGCGGTTGTAAGCACGAGTAGAGAACTTCGGCTTTGCCTGCTGCTTGAGAACCATAGACTTCTTAGCCATTTTCTACTCCTCCTTACTTTGCGAACGGAGCGCCCAGAGCAGACAGCAGCTCACGAGCCTCTTCGTCGGTGTTTGCAGTGGTTACAATTGCAATGTCCATGCCGCGAATCTTATCGATCTGATCGTACTCGATTTCCGGGAAGATCAGCTGTTCCTTCAGGCCGATTGCGTAGTTACCGCGACCGTCGAAGGAGTTCGGGTTGATACCACGGAAGTCACGTACACGCGGGAGAGCGATGTTGAAGAAACGATCCAGGAACTCCCACATACGGTCGCCGCGCAGCGTTACGCGAACGCCTACCGGCATACCCTCACGCAGACGGAAGTTTGCGATGGACTTCTTTGCGCGGGTTACAACGGCGTGCTGACCGGTGATCATGGTGATGTCACGAACGATTGCGTCAAGTACCTTGGAGTTGCCGTTTGCTTCTGCACCGCAGCCGACGTTGATAACGATCTTGTCGAGCTTCGGGATCTGCATAACGCTCTTGTACTCAAACTTCTTCATCAGAGCAGGAGCAACCTCTGCCTGATATTTATCCTTTAATACTGGCATTGTTACAACCTCCTCAATTAGTATGCTTCGCCGCAATGCTTGCACACGCGAACCTTGGAGCCATCCTCCAGGAACTTGTGAGCCGGACGGGTCTTCTTGTTGCACTTCGGGCAAACAGCCATTACCTTGCAGGCACGGATTGCGCCTTCGCGCTTAACGATACCGCCGGTCTCGCCCTGACGGCGCGGCTTGACATGGGTGGTGAGCATGTTAACGCCCTCGATCACTACCTGACCCTTCTTCGGGTTTACAGAGATGATCTTGCCACTCTTGCCCTTTTCCTTACCGGAAAGAACGACTGCGGTGTCGCCCTTCTTTACATGCAGAGTATTCATTAACGGACGACCTCCTTACAGTACTTCCGGAGCCAGGGACAGGATCTTCATGAAATCCTTGTCACGCAGCTCTCTTGCCACAGGCCCAAAGATACGGGTGCCCTGCGGGTTTTTGTCTTCACGAATGATGACTGCTGCATTCTCGTCGAAACGGATGTAGCTGCCATCTGCACGGCGCAGGCCCTTGCGGGAACGGACGATAACGGCCTTAACGACCTGGCCCTTCTTTACGCCGCCGCCCGGTGTGCACTTGCGAACCGAGCATACGATGATGTCACCGATGTTGCCATACTTACGTGCGGAGCCGCCCAGAACACGGATGCACTTCAGTTCCTTGGCACCGCTGTTGTCAGCAGCACGGAGAAATGTTTCCTGCTGAATCATGTGCGCTCCTCCTTACTTAGCCTTTTCGATGATCTCTACAAGTCTCCAACGCTTGTCCTTGGACAGCGGGCGAGTCTCCATAACCTCAACGGTGTCGCCTACGCGGCACTCGTTGTTCTCGTCATGAGCCTTCAGCTTGTAGGTTCTCTTGATAATCTTCTTATAAAGCGGATGCTGTACGCTGTCCGCGATAGCAACGACAATCGTCTTGTCCATCTTGTCAGAAACGACCTTGCCGACTCTTGTCTTGCGGAAAGTTCTATCAGCCATTTGTAGTTACCTCCCTTACGCCTTTTCCGTCAGCTGATGCTCACGGAGAATAGTGTTGACTCTGGCAATATCGCGCTTAACTTCTGCGATTCTCGTCGGGTTGTCGAGCTGGTTGGTCGCATTCTGCAGACGCAGGTTGAAGAGGTCCTTCTTCAGGTCGGTGAGCTTAACTTCCAGCTCTTCAACACTCAGCTCTCTGATCTCTTTAGCCTTCATTATTCTTCACCAGCCTTCTCTTCACGCTTGACGAACTTGGTCTTGATCGGCAGCTTATGGGATGCCAGACGCAGTGCCTCGCGAGCTACTTCCTCGGAAACGCCTGCGATCTCGAACATTACGCGGCCCGGCTTAACAACTGCTACCCAGTACTCCGGAGCGCCCTTACCGGAACCCATTCGACTGCCAAGCGGCTTCTTGGAAACCGGCTTGTCCGGGAAAATCTTAATCCAAACCTGACCGCCACGCTTGGTGTAACGGGTCATGGCAACACGGGCTGCCTCGATCTGGTTGGAGGTGATCCAGCACGGCTCAGTTGCCTGCAGGCCAAACTCGCCATGGGATACCTTATTGCCGCGAAGAGCCTTGCCCTTCATACGGCCTCTGTGTACTCTGCGGTACTTTACTCTCTTCGGGAGAAGCATTAGCGGTTGCCTCCTTCCTGTCTGTCCTGTCTCTGACGGCGGTAGCCACCACGGCGATCGCGGCGGTCACGGCGGTCTCTGCGGTCACGGCGATCGAATGCCGGCTTCGGAGCCTCAATGTTGCGGTTCAGACGCGGGCCGCCCTGCAGGACTTCGCCCTTGTAGATCCAAACCTTAACGCCGATCTTACCGTAGGTGGTGTTTGCCTCAGCAAAACCATAATCAATGTCTGCACGCAGGGTCTGCAGCGGGATGGTGCCCTCATGATAGGACTCGCTGCGAGCGATCTCGGCGCCGTTCAGACGGCCGCCGCACTTGATCTTGATGCCCTTTGCGCCCATGCGCATTGCGCGACCCATGCACTGCTTCATTGCACGGCGGAAAGCGATACGCTTCTCCAGCTGGTTTGCAATGTTCTCAGCTACCAGCTGAGCGTTGGTGTCCGGGTTCTTGATCTCGATGATGTTGAGAGATACCGGCTTGCCCAGCATCTTCTCCATCTCCTTGCGGAGCTTCTCGATATCCTCGCCGCCCTTGCCGATAACGATACCCGGGCGAGCGCAGGAAATGAAGATCTTTACTCTGCCGTTGCTGCGCTCGATCTCGATGGTCGGAACGCCTGCAGCATACAGGGTCTTCTTCAGATACTTACGAATGTTGTAGTCTTCCACGAGGAGGTCGCCAAACTCATTGTCCTTGGCAAACCAACGGGAATCCCAATCTTTAATTACGCCGACACGAATACCGTGCGGATTAACTTTCTGACCCATAGTCTACCTCCTCCTTATTCCTTCTCTTTGAGTACCAGCGTGATGTGAGATGTTCTCTTCAGGATGCGGAATGCGCGGCCATGAGACATCGGACGGATGCGCTTCATGATCGGGCCCGGGCATACGAAGACCTGATCTACGTACAGCTTCTCCGGATCCATGTTGTGATTGTTCTCAGCATTCGCCATAGCGCTCTTCAGGAGCTTGGATAAGTGCTCAGATGCAGCCTTGGGAGTGTTCAGTAAGATCGCATTTGCTTCCGCTGCGTTCTTGCCGCGGATCAGGTCACAAACAACCTTTACCTTGCGCGGAGCGATGCGAACATTTCTCAAAATTGCTTTTGCTTCCATTTTATAATGATCCTCCTTCAGCCTTACTTGCCGTTGTTGGAGGTCTTGCTGCCAGCGTGACCCTTGTAGGTGCGGGTCGGAACGAACTCGCCCAGCTTATGACCAACCATGTCCTCGGTGATGTATACCGGAACGTGCTTGCGGCCGTCGTGAACAGCAATTGTATGACCAACGAATTCCGGGAAAATAGTCGATGCACGAGACCAGGTCTTGAGAACCTTCTTTTCGCCAGCTTCGTTGAGTGCAATTACTCTCTTAATGAGTTCAGGAGCCACAAAAGGGCCCTTCTTAATGCTTCTGCCCATATTTCATGTCCTCCCTTACTTACCGTTGCGTCTTCTGACAATCTGCTTGTCAGTGCGATTCTTCGTCTTTCTGGTCTTGTAACCCAGAGCCGGCTTGCCCCACGGGGTAACCGGGCCCGGACGTCCGACAGGGCTCTTGCCCTCGCCGCCGCCGTGCGGATGGTCACACGGGTTCATGACAGAACCACGAACGGTCGGGCGGACACCGCGATGACGGGTCTTGCCAGCCTTACCAAGCTTCTGGTTGCTGTAATCCTGATTGCCTACGGCACCGATGGTAGCCATGCAGTTCAGGCGGATATAACGGTACTCGCCGGACGGCAGACGTACCTGAGCTACGCCGTTCTCCTTAGCCATCAGCTGAGCTGCGCCGCCAGCGGAACGAACCAGCTGAGCGCCCTTGCCCGGGTACAGCTCGATGTTGTGGATTACGGTACCAACCGGAATGTTCTCGATCGGCAGTGCGTTGCCCGGCTTGATGTCAGCGCCGGTGGAAGAAATGACAGTGTCGCCAACAGACAGACCCTGCGGTGCGATGATGTAGCGCTTCTCGCCATCCTCGTACTGAACCAGCGCGATGTTTGCGGAACGGTTCGGGTCGTATTCGATGGTCAGGACGGTAGCCTTGATGTCCATCTTGTTGCGCTTGAAGTCAATGATTCTGTACTTCTGCTTGTTACCGCCGCCCTGGTGACGTACGGTGATTCTGCCATAGCTGTTACGGCCGGAATGCTTCTTCTTCTTTTCCAGAAGGCTCTTTTCCGGCTTGACCTTGGAAAGACCGCTGTAGTCAACTACGGTCATGTTGCGTCGAGACGGGGTGGACGCAGTATAGGTCTTTATCGGCATGTTTTTCAACTCCTTTAGATGATTTCAAACGTGTGCCCTTCGGCACGTTTCATTCCCTCGTGTGGATTAAAGCATACCCTCGAAGATCTCCAGCTGCTTGGAGTCAGCGGTCAGGGTTACGACTGCCTTCTTCTTAGCCGGGGTCTTGCCGGTGTGAACGCCCATTCTCTTCCACTTGCCCGGAAGCTTGATGGTGTTAACGGAAGCGACCTTGACACCGAAGATTTCTTCGATTGCCTTCTTGATCTCTACCTTGTTTGCGTCGCCCTGTACTTCGAAAACGTACTTGTTTTCAGCGATACCGGACATGGAACGCTCTGTGATGACAGGCTTCTTAATGATATCGTAAGCCGACTTCATTATGCGTACACCTCCTCAAGCTTTGCAACTGCTGCCTTGTCGATGATGAACTTGTCAGCATTCAGGATGTCGTATACGTTCAGTGTGCTTACCGGGGTCGTGCGTACGCCCGGGATGTTAGCAGCAGACTTTACCACGTTGACGCGAGTCTCCGGAGTAACTACGAGGCTCTTGCCGGTGGACTCTACATTCTTCAGGAATGCAGCGAAGGTCTTGGTCTTGATCTCGCCCATGTCCAGGCCGTCTACTACGATGATCTCGCCTGCAGCTGCCTTAGCGGACAGTGCGGAGAGCAGAGCCAGACGCTTGGTCTTCTTGTTCAGCGAGTAGTTGTAGGATCTCGGCTTCGGGCCCAGAGCTACGCCGCCGTGAACCCACTGCGGAGCGCGGATGGAACCCTGGCGAGCACGGCCGGTGCCCTTCTGGCGCCACGGCTTGATGCCGCCGCCGCGAACCTCGGTACGGGTCAGGGTGGACTGAGTGCCCTGTCTCTGGTTTGCGAGATAATTCTTGACAGCAGCGTGAAGCACTACTTCGTTCGGCTCGATACCGAATACTGCAGCGTTCAACTCCATCTCACCGGTCTTAGCGCCGGTCATATCAAATACGGATGCGATAGGCATGATGTATCCTCCTTTCCCTTTCCTCAGGCGTTCTTAACGGTGTTCTTGAGGAATACGATTCCGCCCTTCGGGCCCGGAACGGCGCCGCGAACTGCGATCATATTCATCTCAGGATCTACCTTAACAACGTCCAGATTCTGTACGGTTACCTGCTCTGCGCCCATGTGGCCCGGCATGATCTTGCCCTTGAATACACGGGACGGATCGGAGCAGGAGCCCATGGAACCCTGATGTCTGTGCATCGGGCCAGCACCGTGGCTCATCGGGGAGCGATGTGCACCAAAACGCTTGATGGTGCCCGCGTAGCCCTTACCCTTGCTGATGCCGGTGATGTCTACGCTGTCGCCCTCGGCGAATACGTCAGCCTTGAGTACGTCACCCAGGTTGTAGGAAGACATATCGTCAAAGCGGAATTCCTTCAGGTACTTCTTTACAGCCTCGCCAGCCTTCTTCAGGTGGCCGAGCTGCGGCTTGTTGAGCTTGCGCTCTGCTACGTCGGCAAAACCGAGCTGTACTGCGTTGTAGCCTTCCTTCTCCTCAGTCTTGATCTGAGTGACAGAGCACGGGCCAGCTTCGATTACGGTAACCGGAATTACCTTGCCGTCAGCATCGAAAATCTGGGTCATGCCAATTTTCTTGCCGATGATTGCCTTTTGCATGTTTGTTTCCTCCTTGTAGGTTATTGGTTGATGCGCGGTTTCCGCCCACCAACTTGACCTTGCCGCTCTATTGCGGCTTAGGCGATGGTTGGAATTTCTGAATCAGCCCACATTGGATGGCTGTCCAGTGGTTTCCTTAAAGCTTGATTTCGATCTCTACGCCAGCCGGCAGGTCCAGAGTCATAAGAGTCTCTACGGTGTTCTTGCCTGCGCCGGTGATGTCGATCAGTCTCTTGTGGGTGCGGCGCTCGAACTGCTCACGGCTGTCCTTGTACTTGTGCACTGCACGAAGAATGGTAACGACTTCGCGCTCGGTCGGCAGCGGGATCGGGCCAGAAACCTTAGCGTTGGTACGCTTTGCAGCTTCTACGATCTTCTCAGATGCCTGATCGATCAGCGAGTGGTCATAAGCTTTCAGTCTGATTCTGATTTTCTCTGCGTTAGCCATTGTGTGTTTTCCTCCTCGAACACTACATTATAAAAATGTGTCCTCGCGTTCGGAGAGAAACTGCAACCCTTCCGTGTGTATCACGTTTGGGCATAAGAAAAACCGGGCAAAACAGTCGTGTAGTTATGCAATCCGGCTTTGGATTTCACCGCAGTGGTTCCGGCTGTCGGCTTGTCAGCGCGTGCGCTGGCAGTCCCGAGCTTACACAGGAACATACCGGTGGTAGTTCGCAGTTGTCTCAACCGCCCGATTGTCGGACTTACTCCGCTGAAGTTACCTGCCTGAGCAGCAATCTCCAGCATCATCGCTCACTCGCCTTCTCACGAGTGCCTTTATATGGTATAACATTTTGCCCGCAAAGTCAAGAAAATATCCCACGAAAATTCACGTCTTTTTGACGGATTTTTTGCGATTTTTGTGCGAGCGCTTGTGCTTTTCTTCCAAAACGGGTCGAATCATCCGGCAAATGCCGGATTTTCGCCCGTTATTCGTCCTCTTGCGCCTGCCGAATGACGATAAACAGCCCCTGCGACGCCGTCGGCGTAATCACCAGCTGGTCATTGCTGACGGATTCCAGTTCATATCCGACCGACTCCATGCCCTCGGCGAGCTTCTGCATGATTTCCAATCCGCCGTCCACGCGGTAATACTCCACGCCATCCTCCGCCGCGATGAGCTCCGCAGAGGCGGAAAGCTCCGGCAGACCGGCATTTCCCGCAGCCGCAATCACATACGAATAGCTCATGTCGGTTACGGCATCCGGCAATCTCAAATTCTCCGACAGCACACTGGTATCGTGCGCGCCGCTGCTCTGCATCTTGGTTTCCTGTCTGGTCGTGTTGACAAACAAGCCGCCCAGCACGCCCGAGCACACCAGCACGGCAAAAATCGCCGCGAAGCACGCCAGCGCCACAATCGGAATGCGCAGACCCAGCGCGCGCAGACCCGCCCGTTCTCTCTGCTGCCGAACGGCACTTCTGACAACCTCATCACGCAGCCCTTCCGGCGCCTGTTCTTCCTCCATGTGCAGCAGCTCTCTGCCGATCAGCGTCAGGTCGTTGAGATATGCCGCACAGCGCGAGCACTCCTGAATGTGGTCGAGCAGCGCCGCTTTGTCCGCATCTTCAATGCACTCATCCACGTACTGGCTGCACAGCTCCTGAAAATGCGGGCAGTCCTTGCCCTCTCCGTGCTTTTCCGGCTGCGGCAGCGCACCCTGCCGCACGAGCAGTTCGCGCAGATTGCGGCGCGCGCGCGAAATGCGCAGGCGCACGCCGCTGACATCCAGCTTGAGCACCTGTCCGGTTTCCGCATCGCTCAGTCCAATCAAATCGCGCAGCAGCAGCACCTCGCGCTGCTGGCGGGTCAGGCGCAGCAGCTGGCTCTGAATGGCAGCGTCCAAATCCGTCGCCGCCTGTTTTTGCCCGTGCTTTCCGTGCGGAATCTCGCGCAGACGAAAGACCGCCATGGAGCTTTTGCCGCCGCGCTTGCGCTTTTGAATGTCCGCGCAGACATCCGCTGCAAGGCGCAGCGTCCAAATAGACAGGCGCAGCTCCATATTGCGGTGCAGCTTGCGGTACACCTGATTAAACGTCTCAATGGTCGCCTGCCGCGCCTCCTGTTCTTCTCCCAAATAGCGCAGCGCATACTGATAGACGCGAGGTTCCAGCCGTGCAACCAGCCGAGCAAACGCATCCTCATCTCCGCTGAGCACGCGTTCTACCAGACTATTTTCGTCAAACATGCTTTACCCCTCCAGTTTTGCCGCCTCTGCCAGCATGGCATCCAGTTCTTCAAACGAGTTCAGCTCGGAAATGCCCGCCTTGAGCTTTTTGGTTCCGCGCACGCCCTTGAGATACCACGCGATGTGCTTGCGCGCCTGTAACATGGCAATGTGTTCTCCCTTTTGTTCCGCCGCCAGAACAATCTGTCTGCGCGCGGTTTCCAGCCGCTCGCGCAGCGGCGGCAGCGGCGGAATTTCTTCGCCCGCCAGCAGCGCGTTGCACTGACCGAACAGCCATGGGTTTCCCAGCGCGCCGCGGCCGATCATAACGGCATCCGCGCCAGTTGCCTGCAAAATATCCATTGCCTTTTGCGCGCTGTCCACGTCGCCGTTGGCAATGACCGGAATCGACACGGCGCGCTTGACCTGCGCAATGGCATCCCAATCCGCTTTGCCGGCATACATCTGCGCCCGCGTGCGTCCGTGCAGCGTGATGGCTGCCGCGCCCGCCGCCTCCGCCATCTTGGCGAAGTCCAAATAATTCTGGCTGTCTGCATCCCAGCCCTTGCGGAATTTGACGGTCACCGGCACATCGACAGCCTGCACCACCGCGCGGATAATTTCTTCCGCCAGCTTGGGCTGACACATCAGCGCACTGCCGTCACCGCCCTTGACAATCTTCGGCGCCGGACAGCCCATATTGATGTCCAACAGCTGCGCACCGGAAATGTCCAGTGCTTTTTGGGCGCCGTCCGCCATATACGCCGGATTGCTGCCGAAAATCTGCACCCAGCCCGGCTTTTCCGCCGGTGCCAGCGACAGCAGCTCCCGCGTCTTTTTGTCCTGAAACAGCAGGGCCTGTGTGGAGATCATCTCACTGATGGTTGCCGCCGCGCCGCACTCCCGACAAATCTGCCGAAACGCCCGATCCGTCACACCTGCCATCGGTGCCATGATAAACCGTCCGTCAATGTTCACCTGTCCAATACAAAACCCTGTCATATAATTTCTCCTGCTATTTGTTCTATCAGATATATTTAGTATCAGTGTAGCATTGTTTCGCAAATTTGACAAGCAAAAAGGTCTCCCGCAAACCGGAAGACCTTCTGTACCTTGTCAGTCATATCAGTGCATGTCCCAGAAAATAGCCCGCGCTGACGAATGCCGCGTTATAGCACAGGATGCCCAGCGCGCTGGCGCTGAGAAACGAGACAGGCTCTACCTCACAGACACCGGCGGGAAGCGGCAGCAGCGTGCGCACCACCGGCAGCATCCGTCCGATAAAAATTTTCACAAAGCTCCTGTGGTGTAAATATTCCTCACACCGCTCACAGCCGTTTTTGATTTTCGGACCGCGCGCCTTGAGCCAATGCATGAGCGGATGTCCGCCCAGTCGGCCGATATAATACATCGCCGCAGTTCCCGCCATACCGCCGATTACCGTCAGCAAAATGACAAAAAGCAGGGATATCTTTCCGCTCGCGGCATAGATGCCCGCCGCAGGCAGCACAACGCCCGCCGGCATGCCGGGGCAGTTCATCGCCTCCAGGCAGGTAATGACCAAAAAAACAACGGCGCCGTATTTGGCGATCCAGTCCATAATCATATTGACATCCACGGTTCCCCTGACCTCACTTTCGATGCGGGTTTCGCGGTATCTTATTCTTTCTCTTGTGTATGCTGTTCGTCTGCGTTTTCTCGCTCATCCTCCTGCTCGTCCTCCCATTTCTCGCTGAGAATTTCATCCAGCATAGAGCCCGGCTTGCGCGGCATGCGGCGAATCAGCGTGCCGCCCAGTCCGAACACAACGGCAAACATGCCCAAGAACAGCAGAATGGGATATACTTCCTGTTTGATTTCCGGTGTCAGCGCCAACAGCGGCGCAATGTGCATCAGCATTGCATACTCCTTTCCGTTCTCTTCTGGATTTATCATAGTCTCTTTTTTCGGCAGATGCAAGCACTCGCCGACAGTTTTACATTCTATTCACACACGCAAAAAAGCAGGCGGAATCATCCCCCTGCTTCTTGCATCTCCCGCTGCGCTCTCTTGCCGAGATACACAACCACTGCGCTCATGTCATCCGGTGCGCCGCGCGCAGAGCCTTCGAGCACAAGGCGCGCCGCCAGCTCCCGCGCAGACAGCTTCACGCTGTCCGCCAGCAATTCCTCTACCCAGCCCGCATTGCTGCCGTCCGCATCCACAATGCCATCGCTGAGCAGCACCAGCGCGTCCTGACTGCCCATTCGGAACTGTGTCACGTCCATATCTCCGGCTTCTTCCAGCCCCGCCGGAAGCGTGCTGGACAAAATGCGCCGCACGCGCACGCTGTCATCGCCGTCTGCGGCGCGCACAAAGCTGGGCGCCGCGCCGCATTTGACGGACACCGCCTCACCGGTAAACAAATCAATCGTGCTGATGTCCAGCGTCACAAATTTCTTTCCCTGCGTGCGCAGCTTGAGCGCCGGTCCGATGGTGCGCACACAGTCCGCCGCCGAAATGCCCGCGCGCAAAAACCGCTCCGCCATGCGCACGGTGCTCTCGGATTCCTCCCGCGCCTGTTCTCCGGAGCCCATGCCGTCCGACAAAATCACACATGCCATGCCCTCTTCCGTCGTAAAATAGCGAATGCAGTCACCGGAAATCTGCTGCCCTTCCCGCGTGCGCGTCCCGATGCCAACCGTGATATCATACGGCTCCTGCTCGCGGAACATCAGCCGCATGCCGCCGGAATCATACTGCGTTTCGGGTTTTGTCAGCGTGACATGCATGAGCGCGCCCAAGCCGGACGTAAAGCCCTCCTGACTGCGCAAAATGCGCTGCACACACTCGCCTGTCAGCTCCAGATGCAGACGGCCGCGCCGATCCTTCCACGCGGCGACCGTCCGCACGCGGCCAAATGCCTCTGCATACGTCCGCAGCTCCTTTTCCTGCGCCGGAAGAATCTCCGTGCCGCTGCACATGCTCTCTCCCACCTGTTTGAGAATTCCGGTCACACCGGCATACTGCTGTGCAATCAGCTTTCTCCCCGCTTCATTTTTCTTTTGCGTCTGTCTGCGCTGAAACAGCGCGTCCATGCCCTCATTGAGCGCCAGCACAAAATCAGAAAAGCGCAGGCATTGCGCCGCAAAATGTCCCGGAAAATCGCCGCTGCTGATGTGTCCGGTTCGCAAAAGCGGGCCGGAGATGGAATCCAGTGTGCGCAGCGTCGCCAGCTTGTCCCGCTCCCAGCAATTTTCCCGCGCCGAGCAGCGGCGGCACACCCGATCCGCCGTTCGGTCAAAGACCGCGCCGAGGTCACTTTCTTCTTTGCGCGTCTTGCCGCTGTTTGCCATCGCCCGATACATCTCCGAAAAGGCGTCTGATGCCACCGACGCATAGTGATTCGCCAACCGGCTGACGCGCGCCGCATAATCCGTCGGCTTGGGGTCCATCGGCAGCAGACGGTCTTTCCATTCCTCCCACACGGTCTCCGGCAGCAGGACAAAGCACACGGATGCGACAAAGCATTCATATATGCCCGACAAATACGCCGCCTGACCGCCCAGCAGATGCACCGCCGCATGTGTCAGGACAAACGCCGCCGCAAACACCACGCGTCCGCCGCGCGAGAAAAATCCCGCAACCATACCGGCAACCGCATAGACGCCCGCATAATACAGCCCGACACCGCCCGCCGCATCCATCGCCACGCCAATGCCGACGCCGCTGGCGGCGCCATACGAAAATCCGCCCATATAACCAATTGCCATCACCACAAAAATAGCCGCAATACGCGCCGGACAAATGAGATCCGCCACGGTAAACGGATACGCCGCCATGAGCAGCGTCGCCGCCAAAATCAACATCCCGCCAAACCGCACCACCTGCGGCCGTCCGCGCGCGGTGTCCAAGGCAGCCTCATAAAAATACGCCGTTCCGCCCGCCAGCACAATGCGGCACGCAAACAACAGCGCCTTGTGCCACTCCACGCCGTCTGCAAAGGCAAATACCGCCCCTGTCGCCGCGACCGACACCGCAGCCATGACCGGAAAGAACCACCGCGCCGACGGAAGGCGTGTGCCGAAAAAAATCGTCGCCGCCGCCAGTGTCATGAGCGCCGCGCCCGCATATGGTACGCCCTCTGCGCCCTGCATGGACAGCAGATAGCCCGCAAATGTGCCGAGCACGGCGCCAAATCCATACCCTGCCCGACACGCCGCCGCGGCAAATGCCACGCCAAACGGCGCGCCGACACCTGTAATATGTGCGCAGGACAGCAGCGCCGCCCCGATGACATACAGCGCGGACACGCCGCGCTTTCGGGTCTGCATGCTTCCTGTTCGTTTTTGCTGTTTCTGTTTTTCGAGCATATGTATTCGCGCCTCCTGTTTCATGTTCCCAGTATATCCAAGCGCAGCCAAAAAGTCCGTCGAAGCTGCGGGCACACATACGCTTTCCGGCACAAAAAAACAGCGGCACGCACGCCGCTGTTTTCTATGCTGTTATCGTCTCCAAATTGCCGCTGCATTCGAGCGCACCAGCAGCTCCTCTACCGGAATGCCTGCCGGACAAATATCCTGACACGCCAGCGACTTGCCGCAGCCCTCATAATAGCCCGCGCGATACTGCTGCATCAGCTCCTGCTTATGCGCCGCATCGGTTTCCTGATCCAGCACGCGAAACGCATTCACCGCCGCTGCCGCCCCGCCGAACGGCTGCTCGGCGCAAAAATTCGGACAAATCTCCAGACAGCAGCCGCACTGCAAACACCGCGCCGACTGATACCGCGCGGCGTGCGTGCGCGGATACTTATCCGCCTCGCCGTCCAGCCACACCTGCATCTCTTTGAGCCGGTCAAACATCACGCGCCGATCCACAATCAAATCGCGCACAAGCGGGAATTTGCTCAGCGGTTCAAGCAGCAGCCTGCCGCTTTTGATGTCACGCAAAAACACCGAACACGCCAGACGCGGCACCCCATTGATGCGCATCGCGCAGGCACCGCATTTGCGCACCAAACAGCTGCATTCCCAGCCGATCGGCTGCGCCGGTGTCCCTGCCGCATCCAGCAGCGGCGTCCGCGCATTCAGCGCGCGCAGGGCATCCGCAACCGAGGCATTGCCGTCGCTCTCACAGCGAAATGTCTGCCAATACACCGCGTCCTGCGCGCTGTTCTGCCGTCTGATTTGAATTTCATACGTCATATCGTCACATCACCCCACGTGATAGAAAGATTTCCCTGCTGATAGTGCGCCACCGTCGCCGCACAGTATTTTTGTTCTGTCTCGGGATAATCCGCGCGGAACTGCGCCCCGCGGCTCTCTCTGCGCGCCAGTGCACTGCGCAGAACCGCCTGTCCCAGCAGCGCCAGATTGCCGGACAGCGATTGTACCGTGTGCAGTGCCCGTTCCATGCTCTCCTGCGTGCGCACAACACCCAATCCATCCAGCAGCGCACGGTGCAGAATCTGCTGTTCCCGCATCGGCGTCTGTGCTCCCGCCTGTGTGATCTGACAGGTATGCGCACTGCCATCCGCCTGTGCCAGCGCCGTCTGTGCGGCAATTTTTCCGCCGTAAATCGCGCCGAGCAGCGAATTGCCGCCCAAGCGATTGGCTCCGTGATACTGTGCACAGCACTCTCCCGCCGCATACAAATTGCGCACGCGCGTACGGTGCTGTGCATCGACGCGCAGGCCGCCCATAAAATAATGAATGCCCGGCTCAACCGGAATCGGCTGTTTTTTCGGATCCAATCCCAAATACGTGATACAATCCTCGCGCAGACCGGATAGCCTGTGTGCAAACACCTCGCCGGACAGCTGTGTCATATCCAAATAAACCGGCGTCTGCTGACGCACGCGCCAAATCTCCCGCGCAGTCACATCGCGCGGCATCAGATTGCCCAGCTCCGGATAGCGTTCTTCCATGAAATACCACGGTTTTCCATCGCGCAGCGCGTATAGTCTGCCGCCCTCGCCGCGCGCCGCCTCACTGATGAGCAGCCGTCTGCCGCCGCGCTTCGCCGTCGTCGGATGATACTGTATCATCTCGGCGTTGGCAAGCGGTACGCCCAATCGAAACAGCTCCGCGACCGCCTCGCCGGTGTTGGAGACAGAACCCGTCGTATCGCCAAACAATCCGTGCATGCCGCCGCATGCCATGATAACGGCATCCGCCTGAATCGGCATATGTTCGCCGGTATAGGTATCGCGCACCACGCAGCCGCCGCAGGTGTTTCCATCCAGCAACAGGGTTTCAAAGACATGGTGATCCAGCCGCGCAACGCTTTTTTTCACTTCCCAGCGGCGCACCGCGTCAATCATCGCGGTAACCAGCTGTTTGCCGGTATCGCTCTGTGCAAATGCCGTGCGCTTGTTTTTCTGTCCGCCAAACGCGCGCACGTCTATGTCATCCTGTTTTGTGCGGTTAAACTGCACGCCGAGCGCATCCAGCTGCCGGACGAGCTGCGGCGCCGCCTGCGTCAGTCCGTGCACCGCCTGTGGATTTGCCAGACCGCACGCAGCGCGCAGGGTATCCGCCTCATGCTGCTGCGGCGTGTCGCCTTCTCCCTTGGTGTCCAGCGCCGCATTGATGCCGCCCTCCGCCATGACCGACTGCGCCCGTTCCGACGGCTGCGCGGACACCAAAATTGCCTGCTGTCCCTGCTCCGCCGCCGTCCAAGCCGCAGACAGTCCGGCAAGCCCTGCGCCAACAATCATCAGTGTCTTTTTCATACATGCCACCTAATATAATACATCACAACGGAACCCGCCATAAACAACAGCAGGATGGATAATATCAAAAACAAATCGCCGCGCCGCTCTTTATAGGTAATGACGCCCAGCGAAACCAGCAGCGGACGCACATTGACGAAGATATGCACAAACAGCGCCGCAAGGAGCAGCATCTGTGTGAGCAGCTTCACCGTCGTAAACGGCGTCAGAATATACAGTCCGTCCTCCACACTGCCAAACGCGCCCATGTGAAAGAAAACAAGAATCAAAATCGCCAAGCCGCTGGCTCTGCGCGTCCAGAACAGCGCGTTTTGTTTGCTGTACGCGAATCCCTGCTTGGTCTGAACCGTCTGCATCGTCAGACGAACCCCGATGCACAGATGCAGAAAAAGCAGCAGCATGCCGATATGCGCGAGCATCTTTCCGGCAGTCTGGCTCACGCCCAGCAGCAGAAAGCTGCCCAGCACGCCGTGCAGCAAAAACACGACAACCAGCAAGACCGACACAATCGTATTGAGCTTTCTCACCGAACCGCCTCCATTTCTTCCCGTGTCAGTTCCTGTACGGTATACGCCTGTGTCTGCTTGCGTCCAATCTGATCGCGTGCAATCAAAAACAGCTGCAATTTCCCTTCTTTGGCAAATGCGCGCAGCAGCGCGTCCGACTGTGTCTGCACGCGGCAATCCGTACCGTTGCGTTCCAGCTTCTGTGCCAGCTTGCGCGCGTATTTCTGTGCCGCCTCATCCTGCTCAGACACCGTGAGCAGCACCGATTCCGGCAAGCTGTCCTGTGTCTCCTGACCGGCGGCAAGCGCAGCGACCGCCTCCTGCTCCCCGCGTTCCATATCCTGCGGCATGCCCAGCGCATAGGCATCCGCAAGCTCCGCGGTCTGCGTCTTTTTGGTTGCGCCGGACAAAACATCCATCGCAGACGGCGGATGCTGCAAAAACCGCCCCAGCGCAAACAGGACAAGCACCAGCACGGCTGCTATCGCAAACCGCCGCTTTCTTGTCGAACTTTCCTTCATGCCGTCCTCCTTTTGGTTTTTCTCAGAAAAAACAAAAAAGCACTCCAAATCTGGAGTGCTTTTTTACCTGGTGGAAGTTACAGGGCTCGAACCTGTGACCCTCTGCTTGTAAGGCAGATGCTCTCCCAGCTGAGCTAAACTTCCATTGGTGACCCGTACGAGAATCGAACTCGTGTTACCGCCGTGAAAGGGCGGTGTCTTAACCGCTTGACCAACGGGCCATAGTGGTAGCGGTAATTGGACTTGAACCAATGACCTTCCGGGTATGAACCGGACGCTCTAGCCAACTAAGCTATACCGCCATACTATATTTTGTACTCTGGCTCGTTGTTTCTCTTTCGTCGTTGCTCTTGCCAGATGACGATGTTTATTATATAGCTTGGAGCGCCAAATGTCAACACTTTTTTTAAAAAATTTTATGTTTTTTCTTGTATCTTTTTTATACTACAAAAAAGTTGCATTTTTTCGCCCTAAAAGCCCATTTTGCGCGCCACAAGCATCGGAACGGTGTAATTGTTGATGAGGCGTTCAATGCGTTTTTCTCCGTCCACTTCCTCGCTGAGCGCCTGATATCCCGCTTTGTACAGCTCGCCGCGAGAAATTTTTTTTTCGCTGTCCGCAACGGTTGTGTCCAGCAGCTCGTTGAGCTGCGCGATCTCTCCGGATGATGCATTTTTATCACAATCACCGGCGCGCAGTCCGGCATCCGCCAGCTGCAAATCCTGCATCCGCTGGATGTACGCAAAGTTTTCCGGATACCTGCTGTCCAGATAATCCTCATACAATTCCGTGTTCCAAGTGTGTGTCTGCCCCAGCTCATCTGCGGTCAGCATAAAATAGGTCTGACAGGCCTTCTCCCCGCCGTCCGGCACCGGATCGTCATAGGTGCAGTCGATAAAATACGTCGTCCCGTACAGGCGCACCGCGTTCCACGCGTGCGTCATGTCATCGTCCTCCACATAGTACACATCCAGACCGGCGCCGTCACACATCGCCTGAAAGGCGCGCGCATAGCCCGCGCACACGGCTTTTTTGTCCTGCACGGCTCCCGCCGCCATCTGCGTGCGCAGCTCGCCGTTTTCCGTGTACACACACCCGCGAATCAAGGCATCGTGAATCGCCTGCAATTTGCCTGTAATGGTAATCTGTCCCTGTGCGGCCTGTGCGCCCAGCTTGCGCGCGGCTGCAAGTCCGTCATCCTGCTCCTGCTTGCTCGGAATGTTCCACGTCAGCCGCAGCGCGCCGTTTTGATAGGTCTCTGTCTCTAAATTGGACAAATACGGCTGTCCCGCCTGCAGCAGATGATAGACCTCCTGTTCGGAAATGTCCCTGCTGCGGAACATCAGGCTGTTTTGCCCGTCCCGATACGCCGCCGCGAGGTCATCCGCCGCCGCCAAGCTGGTTTCCGCGAGGGAAACATCCTGCTTTGCCGGCAGCTTCCAGCGCAAAAACAGCAGAAGGGCAGCGACCATGCACACCACCACACTCCATTTGATGAGTTTCTTTCGCATCGTCTCTGCCCTCCCGATTCTATTTATTGATATTGTTACGCCTGATGCAGTGTCATCGCTACCCAATCTCCGGACTGATCGCGGCGATCCAGCACAAAGCCTGCGCCGAGCAGCGACGCCTGCACCTCATCTGCGCGCGGCGCGATGATGCCGGATACAATCAGCGTGCCTTCGCGCTTGAGCTTGCTCTTGAGAATGTCCTGCATACCCATGATGACGTCCGCCACGATATTCGCAACGATGATGTCATACTCTCCACCGATGCGCGCAGACAGCTCCGCATCGCCAATGACATCGCCGACACCGGTGTGCAGCGCAAACCCGTTTTTCTCCGCGTTTTCCGCCGCAATGCGCACGGCATTCGGGTCAATGTCCACGGCGGTCACGTCCTCCGCGCCGAGCATATGCGCCGCCACGGACAAAATGCCGCTGCCGCAGCCCATATCCAGCAGGCGCGCGCCCGGCTTCACCAGACGCTCCAGCTCGCAGATGCACAGCTGTGTCGTGTTGTGCGTACCCGTGCCGAAGCTGGATGACGGGTCAATTTCCAAAATTCTGCGGCCTTCCTCCGGTTCGCACTGCTCCCAAGACGGCTTGATGAGGAAGGTCTCGCCGACGCGGAACGGCTTGAAATACTGCTTCCAGTTGTTTTCCCAGTCCTCCTGACGGATAGAAGCCAGTTCCGTCACACAGCGGCCGAATGCCTTCTCCGTGTCGCGGGCGCGCAGCTCAGCCAGACCAGCATTGACCTGCGCGAGCATCTCTGCGCCCGCCGGACTGTCCTCCACGTAAATCTTTACGTTGGTCTCCGCGTCTTTTTTCTCCTGCGACAGCTTTTCATCCACATAGTCCCAGTATATCTCGGTGTCATGCAGAAAATCCTCAAAATCCTGCGAATCCTCAATGACAAAGCCGTCAATGCCCAGATCCATCAGCATGCCGGTCACAGCGTCGATGCCCGCCGTCGATGTCCAGATCGTCACTTCTGTCCAGTTATTCATATGATTCCTCCTGATTTCTAAAAAGCGCAGACAGGGAAAGCCCCCATCTGCGCTTTCACATATCTTACAAAGATACCATGCCATAATGCCGACAAAAATACTCCAACGTATCTTCGTCCAGCTCCCACGTTCCATCATACAGCGCGATACCGTCAAACACGCGCAGCGCTTCTTCCAGCAGCTCCGGATCTTCCGCCTCCAAACAGATCGGACGATTGAGCATCACCTGATTTTCAGCGAGCAAGTGCACGTCATACGGCGTGCTGATTTCCAGCTTGAGCGCACCGGACCACTGGTCTTCGAGATCCAGCAGCGTCTCTCCAAAATGATCTTCCAAATCAATCGGATCGGAAATGTCAATGGTCGCATCGACAAAATGCACGTGCTCTCCCACCGGCGCGAGGATGTAATCCTCATCCGCCGCCGGCTCATTGGCGCCATCGCAGGTCGGCACGCGGCGCAAAATGCGCTCGATGTCATTTTCCTCGCTCGTGTGATAAAATTCCACGCTTTCCAGATGCTGCATCTGATCCAGCTCATGCGGCTCAACTGACACGCCGAGCGCGACATTGGCATACGGCGCCAGTTCTTCAATGACGTCGTCGACATCCGCCGGTTCGCCGGCGAGAATGATGCCCGCCACGCCGATGCGCTGCAAAATGCCCATCACGGCGAGTGCCGAGGAATTATCCGCGGTGCGTCTGTCCTCATCGACCGGAATCTCTGCCAAAATGCCCAGACCGCACTGGTCTGTCACCGCCAGCACAGCGGCGCGCAAAACATGCAGGTTCTGCCGCATGCGCAGATAGATAAAATCGGCTTCTTCGTGTGTCGCACGGCTGACGATGTTTTTGAATCGTCCAATCAGACGTTCGGACGGCCATTCTGCGCCGATGTCCTCCTCCGGATTCCAGCCGTCCGCATTGATGAGCATGCCGACGGGTCTGCCGCCCGCGTGGCTCTTGACCGCCGGAATGCTCATCGCATCCGGCACGACAATCGCGTTGGCGCGGCAGGTGTTCCAGTCCACAGACATCATCTGTGCCGGATGTTCTACTGTTACGATAACTTCCCCACTACATAAAGGAACGGGTTCCATGTTCTCTCCTTCTGCCCGTATCAGGCGATTTACATATGCTCCGGTGCTTCTACACCAATCATTGTCAGTACATTATAGATGGTCTGGCGCGCTGCGCGGCACAGAACCAGACGTGCATCACGCACTTCGTCCTCTGCTTCCTTGATGCGGCACGCATTGTAGAAGCGATGGAACTGCGCACACAGGGCAACAGCGTACTTGTTCAGGCGGGACGGATCGCGGTCGGCTGCTGCGCCGATGATTTCCTCCGGCAGCAGGCTGATCTGCTTGACCAGTGCCAGCTCTTCCTCTTCGCTCAGAACCGTCAGGTCTGCCTGCTCCGGTACCGTCACGCCTTCTTCCTCCATCTTGCGCAGCAGGCTGCAAATACGCGCATGCGCATACTGGCAGTAGTACAGCGGGTTGTCGCTGTCCTGCTTGACAGCCAAGTCCAGATCGAACTCCATCTGGGTCTCCGCTGCACGGGAGTTGAAGAAGTAACGCGCTGCATCTACCGGAATCTCATCCAGCAGGTCGCTCAGCGTCAGGCTCTTACCGGTACGCTTGGACATACGAACCACTTCGCCGCCCTGCATCATGCGAACCAGCTGCATGAGCACGATTTCCAGACGGTGGCTGCCGTCCAGACCCAGCGCATCCAGCGCGCTCTGGAGACGGTGTACATGGCCGTGATGGTCTGCGCCCCAGATATTGATGACACGGTCAAAGCCGCGCTTTTCGAACTTATTTCTATGATATGCGATGTCTGCCGCAAAATAGGTATAGAAACCATTTGCACGGCGCAGTACGTCATCCTTTTCACAGCCGAAATCGGTAGAACGCAGCCACAGCGCGCCTTCCTTCTCGTAGGTTGCGCCCTTGTCCGCCAGCATCTTGACGGTTTCTTCGACATAACCGGAGGAATGCAGGCCGCTCTCGCGGAACCATACATCATAATGAATCTTGTAGCGCTCCAAATCACGCTGCATCCGCGCGATGTTGGTCGGCAGGCCGTATTCTACGATGACCTTGCGGCGCTCCTCGCCGGACATCTCCAGCAGCTTGTCGCCGTGCATCTGAATCAGATCCGCAGCCAGCTCCTTGATGTCTGCGCCCTGATACCAGCTCGCATCAAATTCGATGGCGTCCTCTCCCTTGAGCTGCTGAATATAGCGGCCCTCTACGGAGTGCGCGAACTTATCCACCTGATTGCCTGCATCGTTGATATAGAACTCACGGGTGACATCGTTGCCTGCCCAAGCCAGAACCTCTGCCAGACAGTCGCCGAGTACGCCGCCGCGGGCGTTGCCCATGTGCATCGGGCCGGTCGGATTGGCGGAGACGAATTCTACCATGATTTTTTCCGGATGGTCAGCCTTGGTCTTGCCGTAGTCCTTGCCCATCTGTGCAACCAGCGCAATGGCATCTGCATACCACTTTTTGCCGAGGCGGAAGTTCAAAAATCCCGGGCCTGCGATGGAAATTTCTTCAAAGTAGCTGTTTTCCAGCGAGATGTGTGCGGTGATGCTCTCTGCGATTTTGCGCGGAGCCATGTGCAGCGGACGCGCGCACTGCATGGCAAAAGAGGATGCATAGTCGCCGTTTTTGGTGTCCTTCGGAATCTCAACAGCAACAGCCGGAACCTCTGCTTCCGGAAGCTCGCCAGCCTGCACTGCTGCGTGATATGCGTTCAGGACAGCCTGTGCTGCCTGCTTCTTTGCCTGTTCGATTAAATTCATATCATCGTGCCTTTCTTGTTTGGTTTCTGTCCTATCAAGGCGCCTAAAAAGCGCCCGAAACGGGCGAAAATGCAAAATTTCCGCCCGTTGCTCGTTTTTTACTGCATCTTACCGGCCGGTGTGACCGCCATTTCAAAGCGGTGCGTGCCTGCAAGATTCGAATCAATTTCTACGGTATAGTCAATAGACAGCTTGCCGCCGTTCTCGCCGATGTCGTTAATCAGCTGCGAGGTGTGCGTCGAGACTGCCAGAGAACCGACGTCGGTTTGGTACAGGCCGACGTGCCGCTTGTGCTCCGCAAACAGCATCTGTGCCGGATGCGTGCCGGTGCGCGTCATGGTCACCTGTCTGTCCTCCAGCTTGAGCGTCGTGCGCGTGCCTTCCATGCCCGTCAGCTCGCTCTCCTCATACGAAATGAAGTACTTGCCGTTGCGGCGGTACAGCCGTCCCGCCGTAATCAGATTGATATGATCCGGCTCGCAGCCCTCAAAGTTCTGCTTGCTCGCAATGGTAATGATGACGTCTTTTTTCATGGATGTATCCGTTTTGGTTCCCATACCGTCGCCTCACTTTCCATACGCCGTGATGTCAACGAGCTGCGCGTGCACGCCTGCCGGTTCTCCCAAGAACATCTCTGCGTGCTCATCGAAGCTGTCAATGTCGTCTGAAACATAATACTCTGTATTTCCGGTGCGATCCTCTGCGCGGTCGATAAACGTCTTGACGTAGTCCGCCGCCTCTGCGCCGACATCAATGAGCGTCACCTTGTCCCCCATGAACCGGCGGATGGCTTCGCGCAGCAGCGGGAAATGGGTACAGCCGAGAATCAGCGTGTCCACACCGAAGTCCTTGATGTCGGAGAGATATTCCTCCACAATCAGCTGCACCACTTTGTCGTCCGGAGAAAACCGTCCGTTTTCTACCAGCGGAACAAACAGCGGGCAGGCGCGGGCAATGGTCTCAATGCCCGGACGCTGTGTGTGCAGACGCGCCTCATACGAGCCGCTCTGGATGGTGCCGCGCGTGCCGATGATGCCCACGCGGTCATTTTTGGTGCACTTGAGCGCCGCATGACATGCCGGCTTGACCACACCGACCATCGGCAGCGTATTTTCTCCCTTGACCACATCCAGCGCCACCGAGCTGACGGTGCCGCAGGCAACGACAATTGCCTTGATGTCGTGCTTGGTCAAAAATGCGGTGTCCTGACGGGTATAATTGATGATGGTCTGGCGTCCGCGCGAGCCGTACGGCACGCGGCCGGTATCGCCAAAATAAATAATGTCCTCGTTCGGCATGACGCGGTGCAGCTGACGAACCGCCGTCAGACCGCCCAAGCCGGAATCAAAAACGCCAATCGCTCTGTTATCCATCATACCGCTCCATTGCAAAGCCAATCAGCTTGTCAATGAGATCGGCATAGGCAAGACCCATGTGCTCCTGCAGCTTCGGATACATGCTGATGCTCGTGAAGCCCGGAATCGTGTTGATCTCGTTGAATACGATTTCGTCCTCTGCATAGGTGCAGAAGAAATCTACGCGGGACAGACCCTTGCAGCCCAGCGCGCGGTACACGCGCACAGCGTCCTCGCGTACCGTCTGCATGGCCTTTTCGCTGATGTGCGCCGGAATATACAGACCGGATGTGCCGTCTACATACTTGGCCTCAAAGGTGTAAAACTCCTGACTCGGTGCAATTTCGCCGGCAAAGGTCGCTGTCGGCTCCTCGTTGCCGAGCACGGCAACCTCGATTTCATGGCCGTCGATAAATTCTTCGACCAGCACCTTCGAATCGTACTTGAATGCCTCGGCAAGGCCTGCCTTGAGCGATGCGCGGTCCGTCGCCTTGGATACGCCGACGGAAGAACCCTCGCTGCACGGCTTGACAAATACCGGATACGAGCCCAGCTTCTGCTCTGCCTGTGCGCACTCCGCCTCTGCGTCCTTTGCAAAGGCATGTCTGCGCGCCAGATAGAACGCAGCCTGCCGCACGCCCTCCTGCTCAACAACCACCTTGGTCAGGCTCTTGTCCATCGAGCAGGCAGATGCCGCAACGCCCGGGCCGACATACGGGATGTGTGCCATTTCCAGCAGACCCTGAATGGTGCCGTCCTCGCCGCCGATGCCGTGCATCACCGGGAACACGCAGTCCGCATGAATGATCTCCGTGCCGGTTTCGCGCATGACGATGAGACCGTGGGTCTTTCTGTCCGGAGACAACACCGCCGGAACCGTTTTGTCGTTCTGCTCCCACGTGTCGTGCTCGATGCTGTCAAAGTCCTCGGACTCGATCAGACGCCAAGCGCCGTCGCGGGTGATGCCGACCGGATAAATTGTGTATTTTTCCTTGTCTATATTCCGCAGAATGGATGCTGCCGAAATACAGGAAATCGGGTGCTCGGAGGACACGCCGCCGAACACTACCATGACGTTCATTTTATTCATAAAATCAAGAACCTCTGTATCGTAAAGTCATTGGGCATCTGCCCATGATTGTATTCTGTTCTATTATACGTCAAATGCGCCGCATATGCGAGAAGAAAAGGAAACAAATTTACGCCAATTCCACGAGTTGTTTTCCACAACTTGCCGATATTGCGCCGGACGGACTGCGGCGGACACAAAAACAGGCCGTGCCGCTACCGAGCGTTTTCGCTCCGCCGCACAGCCAAGTCTGCTTGCCATCCCTCTATACGATTTGTCATAATTTCCGAATCAATCACAGAGAGTATACGCATTTTTGTGCCCTCAGTGCTTATAGTATAGCACGGTTGTTACAAAAAATCAATAGTATTTGAAAAAATTCAAAAATTCTTTTCTTTTTCAAGATTTTATCCATTTATATTTAAAAAAAGTTGCAAAACGTGTTGACAAATCTCCGTCCTCATGCTATTATATAACCACGATAAAGAACAGCCAAGACATATCAGACATCCTGATGGCTGGTCTTTATAAACCAAATGGAAAGCGGTGATGCCGATGCCAGTAGTTGACGCACAGCCGAAAGCGACCGATTCCATCGGTCACGCAATCTTCCATCCGCGAGAAAGTGGTGAATCCAATGGGCAGGTAAGTATTTGTTCCCAACATCTTTTTTAGAAAGTGGTGTTTCCGATGGGCAAATGAAGCATTTGTTCCAAATGACAAAAAACCTTTCGAAAGTGGTGTCTCCAATGGGCAGATAACAAACTGTTCCGGTTGATCGGAATGTCTACTCCGGTCATACAAACGATTTCCTATTCCTTAAGAAAGTAGTGAATCCAATGGGTTAGTCACACGTGTTCTCGTTTCCGGCAACGATCCTCGGTGAGCAAGACTGCTGAAAGCAACATCTTCCTTTCCAGCCGAGCGTTCAAAAAAAACGCTATCAGAAAGAGGTGAGTCCCATGGTAGCAGACGAACAGTTCTTGGAGCAGCAGGACTCGCAGCAGACTGGTTGAGTGCTCGTTCTCTCCAGCCTCCGGCGTATTGCCCTCTAGAACAGCAACCCACGCAAGGCTTACGCTTCTATCAATTTGAGAATCCCATGTGAGCGTTGAAACGCATCGGAAGGATGCAGAAATATCAATTTATTCTTTGTACCTTCTGTTTCATCGTAAAATCTACAGATTGTCGCATGAGAGCAATTCTTCCTTTTGATGGATTTGATTCTGTATCATGTATTGTAATCCCGTTGGGTGCCTGTATTGCAGCAGCAAAGGCAGGATATCCCCCTTCCGGATTTCCATTTCGATTCCTTTCACTTGTCCAACAGACAAACCGGGTTAACGCACGGGCCGCAGTCCGAAACCTTTTTGACCCTAGTGTCGTATATGCAGATGAACCGAGAATCAATGGATGGTATATGATTCACTTTTAGCTTTGCAGGAGGATACATAAAAATCTGATATGAGATATTCTTTCCAGATGTAGAGTGAGAAAAGGCAACGGAAGTGTGCGATGCGGAAAGGTATCAAATCTATTTCATCCATTTGAAATGATTTTCAGTCAGAGATTATATGTCATTCTGCTGTGATCCTGTGTTCCATATGAATCACAAGATGATTTTTATATAAAGAATATATTTCGTAAGAGTTACGGCTTCGTATTGACGGAGCCGTTTTTGTGTGCCCGAATTTCTTTCATGTTTTTTCCAAATAGACGGTATGTTCTTTGCTGGAAATCTGGTATAATAACTATACTGAAATGCTTCTCAGCAAAGGAGGCTATTTTATGAAAGCAAAAACAAAAGAGGCAGTTCTGCGCGAATTGATTCTGCAATCCACGCAGACCATCTGCACGCCGGATGACATCATCCGCGCATTGAATAAAAGCGGCACGCACGCCAAGCATACGGAAATCGTCCGCGTGCTCGCTCAGCTCGTGGACGAAGGGTATCTGATGCGCGCCCGCAGCAATCGCTACGGCAAACCGGAGGCGTTCGGCTGTGCCGCCGGTACCTTTTGCGCCACCGGACGCGGCTACGCCTTTGTCCGTCCGGAGAACGGCGAAGGGCCGGACATCTTTATTCCGCCGCACAAAGATCTGCATGCATGGCATGGAGACCGCGTCTTAATTCGCATCCGGCAGGAACAGCCGCCGCGCAAACGCGGCAAGCAGACAAAATCCGCTGCGAAAAGCCGCCAAGAGGGCGAAGTGCTCCGCATTCTCAATGAGACCCGCGATGAGATTACCGGACGCATTGTCATGCGCGGCAAAATGACGGTATTTCACGATGACAGCGGCAAGCTGCCGGAAATCGTCGTCAGCAAAAAGCATCTGATGGACGCCCACCCGGGCGACCGCGTTGCACTCAAGGTGCTGTTCCGCGGCAACGAGAAATATCTCCCGCAGGGCACGGTTATGAAAATTTTCGGCTCCGGTCTGACCGTTCAGTCCTCTGCCGATGCCATTTTGTACGAGCACGGCATTACCGTTCCGTTCCCGCAGGCCGTGCTGGATGAGACCAATTCCCTGCCCATGTTCGTCCGCGAGGAGGATTGGAAGGGCAGACTGGATTTGCGCAGCAAAATGCTGTTTACCATTGACGGCGATTCCGCCAAGGATTTCGATGACGCCGTCTCTTTGGAAACTCTGCCAAACGGACACTACCGGCTCGGCGTCCACATCGCGGACGTTTCGTATTACGTCAAGCCGGGTTCGCCGCTGGATCAGGAGGCATACAACCGCGGCACCTCGGTATACTATGCCGATCAGGTCGTTCCGATGCTGCCTCTCCCGCTGTCCAACGGCATTTGCTCGCTGAATCCGGGCGTCAATCGTCTTGCGTTTTCCGCATTTATCGAGCTGGGAAAGGACGGCACGCGCTATTCCGCCGAGTTCCATCACTCCGTCATCTGTTCCTATGCCCGCCTGACCTACAATCAGGTAAATAAGATGCTCACCGATGACTGGCAGGAGTGCAATCTGCATCCGGATTTGGTGCCGGTTCTCAAGGAAATGAACGCGCTTGCCAAGACGCTGCACGAAGTGCGTATGCGGCGCGGCGCACTGGAGCTGAATATTCCGGAAGCCGTCGTGCTGTGCGATCGGGACGGCAAGGCATGCGGCGTGGAAAAGCGCGAACGCGGGGACTCTGAGCGCTTGATTGAAGAATTTATGCTGATTGCCAACGAAGCGGTTGCCGAGACACTATACCGGCACCGCATGCCGACGGTATACCGCGTGCATGAGGATCCGGATCCGGAAAAGCTGCGCATCTTTGCCAAGCAGGCGCGCCTGTTCGGCTATCGCCTGAGCGACAAGGATCTCGCCGACACGCATCAGCTGCAGCGCGTGCTCGACCAGACAGCGGATGACCCCGAGCAGCAGGCACTGCCTACGCTTTTGCTGCGCTCGCTCGCACGCGCCCGTTATGCACCGGAATGCCTCGGTCATTACGGTCTGGCCGCCAAATTCTATCTGCACTTCACCTCCCCGATTCGCCGTTATCCAGATCTCGTTGTACATCGCATGCTCACCCGTATGCTTGACGGCGAGCAGAGCACGCGCGAACTGACGGATTTTTGCGAAGATGCAGCGATTCAGTCTACCGTCCGCGAACAGGCCGCCGCCGAAGCGGAACGCGACATTGAAAAGCTGTACATGGCGGATTACATGTCCCAGTTTATCGGACATCCGTTTGACGGCTTTATCAGCGGCATTACCAGCTTTGGCGTTTACGTGCAGCTCGACAACATGGTAGAAGGCATGGTGCGGTTGGACACGATGCACAACGACTGGTTTGAATACGACCCGGACAAAATGACGCTGTTCGGCAAGCACACCGGACAAAATTATCATCTCGGTATGCGCGTCAATGTCACACTGGTCAATGCGTCCGGCACCACCGGCTTGATTGATTTCATCTTTACACCGGATGAGGATTCCGTCGGATAATCTTTTCCATATGCAAAGAACGGCAGGCTTTTCGCCTGCCGTTCCTTTTTTATCAATCGCTGTTTTTTGTCGGGTCTATATCGTCATAAATATAGCTGTGCAGATGCGATGCCAGCACACTGTCATTAAACCGAATGACGGACGCGCCGCCGCTCGTCGTGCCGTACTGCCATTCGTTGTCCAGCGGCAAACGAATATGACTCATCTTCGGCATGCCGTGTACGATGGTTGTCAGTCCCATATATACAAAGTCCATTTTGCTCATCGAGGACGTCACATTCGGCATCAATCCGTTGAGGAATTTCAGCAAGGTAATCGGATTGCTCGTTGCCTTAGAGAATACCTGATTGAGCACGACCGACTGACGCTCTGCGCGCTTCCAGTCACCGCCCGTATTGCCCTTTCGAATGCGGCCGTATGTCATCGCCTGAATGCCATTGAGCTTTTGTTCGCCGGAGCCTTCGATGCGCTGTGTTGGAATGCCCAGCGTTTTCCAGCAATACTCATCAATGTATTTGTTGGTTTCCTTGACCTCGTCATCGGTCAGCGTCACCGTCACGCCGCCGACCGCATCAATGATGGACGCCATTTCCGCGAAATCCACCACCATGTATTCTTTGACATTCATGTCAAAGTCCTCGTTAATTGTCTGCATCATCAGCTGCGGGCCGCCGTATCCATACGCATGGCACAGCTTGGTCTGTCCGTGTCCCGGCACATCCACTAGGCTGTCGCGCATCAGCGATGTCAGCTTGATGGATTTGCGCTTGGGATCGACACTCATCAGCATGATGGCATCGGCGCGCGTGCCGCTTGACGCATCATTTTCGCGCGTATCCACGCCAAACAGCGCAATTGTCATAATGCCATTCTGCGTATTGGCCGCCAGACTGCTCTCATCGGTATCGTCATATGTATACAGCGTCAGCAGATGGCAAATATCCGCGATGACAAGCGCGACAATCAGCACCAAGACAACCAAAATCTTTTTTATCACAGAGCCGCGTTTTTTCCGCTTTTTTTTGCGCGGCGGCGTGTGCTGCGCCCGCGGTTCCCGCGGGCGTTCCTCTATCTCCTGCGGCTCCCAATTCGACGTGTGTGCGCGCTTGCGGTACTGACCGGATGGTCTGCGCGGGGAATCCTCCTCGTTTGCTTCTTCCTCATATGTGCGGCCGGTTTTGGGGTTGATGGCTCTGCCATATTCATCCACCGGTTGGCCATATTCATCATAATATTTGTATTTTTTATTTTGACTCACAGATACTTCCTCCCAAACGGGGTTTTTTCTTATGAAAATATGATACACGCATCATGCGCCGGAATCAACCTTCCCGCCGCTATTTTAAGATAAATTTTAGAATTTATTCTCAATCTCCCGCTATTGTAAACACACAAAAAATAACGTATAATAGATACAGACTTCCTGCGCAAAGCAGGAATTGAAGGAGGAATTTTTATCATGGCAAATCCGGTTCTTGTCGTTATGGCTGCCGGCATGGGCTCCCGCTACGGCGGTCTGAAGCAAATCGATCCGGTCGGCCCGAACGGACAGATCATCATGCACTATTCCATCTACGATGCGTGGAAGGCTGGCTTCCGCCGCGTGGTATTTATTATAAAAGAAGAATTGCTCGACGCATTCCGCGAGCGCATCGGCAACGCCGCTGAAAAGCTCATGCAGGTAGATTATGTATTCCAGTCTCCGGACAAGCTGCCGGAGGGCTGCACCATGCCGGAAGGCCGCACCAAGCCGCTCGGCACCGGTCACGCCATTTACTGCGTGCGCGGTGTTGTCAACGAGCCATTTGCCGTCATCAATGCGGATGATTTCTACGGCGCACAGGCGTTCCAGTGCTTATATGACTATCTGAAGGACGCACAGGACGATGACAAGTATCGGTACTGCATGGTCGGCTACCGCGTAGAAAACACGCTGACGGAAAACGGCACGGTATCGCGCGGCATCTGCGAGGCGGATGAAAACGGCTATCTGGCAGACATCGTAGAGCGCACCGCCATTTCCCGCGATGCAAACGGTGTGATTTCGGATCCGGAGGCCGGCGAAATCGCAGAGGGCACGCTGGTGTCCATGAACATGTGGGGCTTTACGCCGTCCTTCCTCGATGAGCTGGAAATCGGTCTGCGCACCTTTATGACGGACGAGCTGCCGAAAAATCCGGCAAAGGGCGAGTATTATTTGCCGTTCGCCGTCGATCATCTGATTCAGAACGGACAGGCCACCGCAAAGGTTCTGCAAACCTCTGCGCAGTGGTACGGCGTTACATACAAAGAGGACAAACCTGTCGTTGTGGACGCCCTGCGCCGCATGACAGAAGCCGGTTTGTATCCGACAGAATAAAAAAAGGAGGCGGTTTTCCATGCCGGCATCCCTCAAAGCACAAGCGTATCTCGCTGCATTCCAAGAGGACATGCAGCCGCATTTCCATCTGGTTCCGCAGGCGGAATATCAGGACAGAACCTTTCCGCTGTATGCGGTCTTGCAGATAGAAGAAACGTCTACGCTGCTGTTCCGCAACGGCAAATCTGCCATCTCTTACGAGTTCTGCTATTTCGATGCGTGCGACACCTTTGACGCCGCGCAGCTCGCCTATTACTGCGGCATTTTGGAGGACATGGCCGCTCGATATGTCCCGTGGAGCGAACGCAGCCACAGCTATTCCATGCTGAGCATGGTCGTGCTGACCGACGGCGAACCGGACAAAGACGTACTCAAGCAGCTGAAAAAGTATAAGCACGAAGAAAAGCGAAAAAAGGCAGAGGACGGCTATGGCTGGTGCAGCAACCGCCTGTGCGTGGTCGATGTCAACACCGGCATCTGCTATACCAACCGGCACGGCAGCGCGCTCGCCAACCGCGTCAAGCTGACCACACAGCGCGTGGCGAACCAATGATTTTTGCTTCCCAAGCGAAATTTTCTTGAAAATCCATCAGACATGTGCTATGATTAGTTTACTGTCTAAAAATATCTGGCGCGGTGCGCACAGCCGCCGTCGCTTTTACAATCATTTCGGAGGTTGAATTTTCATGGTTGTTACTGTCCTGTCTGTGATTCAGGTAATCGCTTGCCTGTTTCTCATCGTTACCATTCTTCTGCAGAAGGCACCGAGCCGCGGCATGTCCGGCGCACTGTCCGGTCAGCAGGAGACTTTCTTCGGTTCCAACAAGGCAACCGGCATTGAGGCGGTTTTGGCAAACCTGACCAAGATTTTTGGCGTTGTCTTTGTCATCGTCTCTCTGATTCTTGTCCTGCTGGGATAAGTCTTTCACACAAGCACCAAAGCGGATGGGGAACGTTCTCCATCCGCTTTTCTGTATTTTCTCATGAAATTTTGGGAGGAATCCGCATGAAAACACTGATGATTATTTTCTTAATCGGCTTTTTGGTTTTTGGCGCAATCGGCTTGTATTTCCGTCTGACGCACGACTGGAACAAGCTCGCCGCCGAGACCGACAAGCTGGATGAAAACTCCACTGCCAAGCGCGACGGCCGCGCCATGCAGCTGGGCAAGGGGCTGGACATCGATGTAGAAAAGGCCGAGAAAAAGGCAGACCAAAAGTTCCGCCGCCAGCTGACGTTTTCCGTCTTGGCTGTCATCTGTCTGGCGGCCGCCATTGTCTGCGGCGCGTTGATGCAGATGTAAGAAAAAAGAGCTTTCCGCATGGAAAGCTCTTTTGTTATTCCTGTTGATTTTCCTGCTGCGACAGGCGCTGTAATTTTCGCTGTTCCTTGCGTTTTTTGCGCAAATCCCGAAAGAAATCCGTCAGAATCCCAGAGCACTGCTCCTTCATCAGTCCCTTGACGATTTCCGGTTTATGATTATACGCGACATCGAACAGATTGATGAGACTGCCGCAGGAGCCAGCCTTGCTGTCATCTGCGCCGTAGTACACCGTTCGAATGCGCGCATTGATAATGGCGCCCGCGCACATCGGGCACGGCTCCAGCGTCACATACAAATCGCATTTGTGCAGCCGCCAGCCGCCCAGCTTTTTACACGCTTTGCCAATCGCCTCAATCTCCGCATGAGAAAGGGCGGTCTTTTTTGTCTCGCGCCGATTTCTGCCGCGCCCGACAATTTTTCCGTCACACACAATGACGCAGCCCACCGGCACTTCTCCTTCTTCCGCCGATTTCTGCGCCAGCTTGAGGGCTGCTTTCATAAACTTTTCCTGTTCCGTCTGCATTTACAGCACCTCCAAATTGCCGGATATAAAATAAATCGTCAGCACCAGCACCACCAGCGCCGGAACGCTGGTCAGCGCTGCCATCGTCATGCGCTGCGGTGTCAGAGAACTGCGAATGCCAAACGTACCGTCCCAAATCGGTTTCCACTCCTTGCGCCGCAGGAACAGCATCACGCCCGCCGCGCCGATCAGCAATTCCAACAGACTGACCGGAACCGAGACCACGGCACCCACCGTATGATTGTACGCATAGCTCGCATTGACGACGATATACACCGTATTGACGGCGAAATGCGCCACCATAGACGGCAGCAGTGAGCCGTATCTCCGCCGAATGTACCCGCCGATGATGCCGAATCCGCACGCCAGCGGAAATATCTCCAAGCTGTCGTGCGCAAGCCAGAAACACACCGCTGTGAACGCAATCGCGCCCCATGTGCCCATCGAGCGCACCGCGGTATTCAAAAAGAATCCGCGATAGCACAGCTCCTCTACAATTGGCGGAACGATTGCCGTGGCAAGAAATTGTATGAGCAGCGCAGATCCGCTGTCGGGCAGCACATAGGTATCCGCCGCCTCCGTCAGCCCATACTGATTGAGAACGCCTTCGATGCCGGCTCCCAGCCAGCCCGCAACAATCGACCAGCCAAGCGTCAATCCCAGCGTCATCACATACACCTCTGCACGCGGCTTTCCCCTTCCCATCAAATCGCGGAAGGACATGCCGGACAGCCTTGCGCCGACGGCGAACGGAATGACAAAGATGAGAAGGTACGTCAGCATATCCTCCAGTTCATAGAAAAAAGAACCTTGCGCAGCGTGCGGAAACAGCGGCATGATGGGATACAGCAGGCAATTGATTCCCATTTCTGCGAGAATCGTCAATGCAATGATATCCACACTGCGGCGAACGCGCCATGTTTCCGATTGATTCCAATTGATACGCACCGCCTCCTTCTCATTCACGTGCCTTCATCATACCACAAACCGGATATTCTGTCATGGTTTTCACCAAAATTGACGAAAAAAAGCAGCATCTCAGCCCGCCCGTACGTCGGGTATTGTCGAGATGCTGCTATTGCGTTGTATCAGTTACAGACCCTTGCCCCAGATCCACCACGGATGGGGCTTCGGTCTCTGCCGTTCAGATACGCTCCATCGCTTTTGGGTGTGTTTCATAGTAGGTTTCCCCTTTCCGGCTGCCATACAGACCGGCGGTATGCCTGCATGCTGAAATAGCTCTTAGTGGTTCTTCTTCGCGCGTGCTGCGTATGCGATCTTCTCGCCGGACAGCTCCATCATTCTTGCTCTGGTCAGTTCAGTAAAGAATCCCATGATTCGTTCCTCCTTTATTCGTACTGTTGTATTTCGGTTTCGGTTTTGTTTTTAGCAGGATGTTTTGTACGCAATTAGTGGTTCTTCTTAGCGCGTGCTACGCACTCGATCTTCTCGCCAGACAGCTCCATCATTCTTGCTCTAGTCAGTTCACCAAAGAATCCCATGATTTGTTCCTCCCTATAATTCCGTGTATCGTAATGTCTTTCG